>OJEP01000001.1_pt1 | contig 428867 bp, 407 predicted proteins | sample 1593761 | NCBI WGS metagenome assembly OJEP01 (sample SAMN05416783, study PRJEB24817) | seawater metagenome | isolation source: Sea water | place: Canada:Atlantic | collected 2013-11
CGTCAATTCATTTGAGTTTTAACCTTGCGGCCGTACTCCCCAGGCGGTCTACTTATTGCGTTAGCTGCGCCACTAAAGTCTCAAGGACCCCAACGGCTAGTAGACATCGTTTACGGCGTGGACTACCAGGGTATCTAATCCTGTTTGCTCCCCACGCTTTCGCACCTCAGCGTCAGTATCAGTCCAGTGAGCCGCCTTCGCCACTGATGTTCCTTCCTATATCTACGCATTTCACCGCTACACAGGAAATTCCACTCACCTCTACTGTACTCTAGTCAGACAGTTCTGGATGCAGTTCCCAGGTTGAGCCCGGGGCTTTCACATCCAGCTTATCAAACCGCCTACGCGCGCTTTACGCCCAGTAATTCCGATTAACGCTCGCACCCTCCGTATTACCGCGGCTGCTGGCACGGAGTTTGCCGGTGCTTCTTCTGTAGGTAACGTCAGGGCTGACAGTTATTAGCTATCAACTTTTCCTCCCTACTGAAAGTGCTTTACAACCCTAGAGCCTTCTTCACACACGCGGCATGGCTGGATCAGGGTTTCCCCCATTGTCCAATATTCCCCACTGCTGCCTCCCGTAGGAGTCTGGGCCGTGTCTCAGTCCCAGTGTGGCTGATCATCCTCTCAGACCAGCTACGGATCGTCGCCTTGGTGAGCCATTACCTCACCAACAAGCTAATCCGACGCAGGCTCATCCGATAGCGCAAGGTCCGAAGATCCCCTGCTTTCCCCCTTAGGGCGTATGCGGTATTAGCTCGAGTTTCCCCGAGTTGTCCCCCACTACTGGGTAGATTCCTACGCGTTACTCACCCGTCCGCCGCTCTACTCGCCTCCGAAGAAACTTTCGCGCTCGACTTGCATGTGTTAGGCCTGCCGCCAGCGTTCAATCTGAGCCATGATCAAACTCTTCAGTTTAATCTTTAACCTCTACCTTTCGATAAGAGGGAGCAGTTTCACAAAAACCCGCGATACTACTCAAAAACTTGGCTCAAACACTTTGGCTTACCAAATCGTATGAATTGATGAGTTACTTGCGTTTGATGATTCGTTATCACTCGAATCGTCTCAGCAAGCACCCACACGCATTATCTGATCTATTGTTAAAGAACGGTTGCTCTGTGCTTTGAGCGGGCTGCGTATTCTAATCATCGCCGCCTTAATGTCAACTGGTTTAAGCATTTAATCTTGCTTGGCAAATTCGTGCCTGCCTTGCCAGTTAACCCCGCTTCCGTGTTACCCGAAGCGGACGCGCATTCTAGCGCTTTAAACCTTGTTGTCAACGGCTTTCTTCAAAAAACTTGCTAGCCGTTGAACTCTCAAATTCGGGGCTTCACCCTGAACCGAGGCGCGCATTCTAGCGATTTATTTCTACCCGTCAACGCCTTTATAAACTTTTTTTATTCTGCACCGAAATTACCCAGACGAGCCGAACACAAAGAAAGGCTATCGATGCTTATGCCGGGAAGGATATTCCTAAACCAATTCAAGCAGATGGTATTTTTTCTTACCCAACTTGACGATAAAGAAGCGGCCAAACAATGCCTGGGCCGGCGCGAAAGAATGACTGGCCACAAGATTGTCAGCCTCATCTTTGGCAACACCGTTAACCCACACCGCCGACCGACCAAGCGCATCTTTAACTTCTCTGCCAGCCTTGGCCAGCCCACATTCCACCAACAACCCGGTCAGCGGTTTATCGTACAGATCTGTGGCGCTCAAATTACTGGCCGGCATGCCATCCTGCTTCAACTGTTCGAGATCACCCTCAGAGAGCTCATCCAGGCCATCCGTGAAAAGCGCCCGGGTTATCCGTTCAGCGGCCGTTACGCCTTCGCGCCCGTGAACCAACTCAGTCAGCTCCCGGGCAAGCAGGCCCTGCGCAGACCTTCTTCCCCCAGCCTCCAGATCGGCTCTCTCTATTTGCTCAATATCGGTCAAGGGCAGAAAAGTAAAGTAACGCAGAAATTTATAGACATCTGCATCGGCTGTATTTATCCAGAACTGATAAAAGGCATAGGGCGATGTCCTGGCCGGGTCCAACCAGACAGTCCCTGATTCAGTTTTACCAAACTTTGTGCCATCTGACTTCGTCACCAGCGGCAGCGTCATACCGTAAACGTGCTCGCCGTTCAGTCGCCGGGTGAGATCAATGCCACCGGTGATATTCCCCCACTGGTCAGAGCCTCCCAGCTGCACCGTACAACCATAGCGCCGATTCAACTCGGCAAAATCGTAGGACTGCAACAACATATAGGTGAACTCGGTAAAGGAAATACCCTCACCCTCCCGGCCAAGCCGCTGCTTGACCGACTCCTTGTTCACCATATTGTTGACAGAAAAGTGCTTGCCGACGTCACGCAGAAATGGCAGCAAATTCATCGGACCTATCCAGTCCAGATTATTCACGACCTCTGCAGCGCACCGGCCTTTATCAAAATCAATGAAGCGTGAGACCTGATTTTTTATGGACTCCACCCAATCCTCTACCAGATCGGCAGTGTTGAGCTTGCGCTCCTGGGATTTGAAGCTCGGGTCCCCAATCAGGCCGGTGGCGCCGCCCACAAGTGCTATGGGCTTGTGCCCGGCAAGCTGAAACCTGCGCAGAGCCAATAGCGGCACCAAACTTCCTATATGGAGGCTGTCAGCGGTTGGGTCAAAGCCGCAATAGACTGCACGGGAGCTGTCGGACAGGTGTTCAACCAGCGCGCCATCGCCTGTCATCTGGGCGACCAGCCCTCTGGACTGCAATTCTGCGATTAAATTCGGGGCATTTTCAGACATGCTGCCAATCCCAAATGGATGATTTTGAAGGGGGGCAAACATTACCTTATCCGTTCACAAAAACAAGTATTGGGGTGGATAAAACCTGTTGGCGAAGGTGGGACTGGGAGACTTTCTGTTATATATTGATACCTTAAACCAATAACCTAAGACGATTATTGAATCAATATGAGCCAAGCCAGCTTCTCATCAAGCACCAAAAACGAAACAATCGGACGCCAGCTGCTAGCAGGAAAACATTCCCGCCACCACCTGGCGATCCTCGGTTCATTGGCCGCTGCCATCTTCATCGGCCTGTCCGTATTGCCCAGCGAAGAGGTCGAAGCCAACCGCCAGGCGGCTGACATTGACTTAACTTTCCAGGAGAGCACAAACCGATTGTCGCACGAGCCGACGGCTACCCTGACAGATGCCAACGGCAAGACAACGCCTGTAGAAGAGCGTGCCGAGGAGAGCACCGACCAGGCAGATACGCTGACCTGGTCGACCACCACTGTGCGCAACGGCTCAAACCTGTCGACCATGTTTCAGCAGGTATCGCTGAGCGCCAGAGACGTTCACCGATTAATGTCCTCATCCCCACTGACCAAGCCATTGACCAGGATGCGCCCGGGTGAAGAGCTTCTGTTTGGGCTCAATGGGTCCGGGTCGCTGGGCCAGCTAATCTACAATAAATCCAAACTCGAATCCTACGTCTTCACTGAGCAGCCGAACACCGATGGTCCAGCCTTCAGTGCCGAGCATGTGTTACGTCAGCCCGATGTTATAAATGCCTATCGGGAGTCGACCATTGAAGACTCACTGTTTTTGGCTGGCGAACGGGCCGATCTGCCCCATAACACCATCATGGAAATTGCCAATATTTTCGGGTGGGATGTGGATTTTGCGCTCGATATCCGCAAAGGCGACAAGTTCTCGGTACTATATGAAGAAAAGTACCTGGATGGTGAAAAAATTGGTACCGGCAATATTCTGGTGGCGGAGTTCACCAACCGGGGCAATACCTTCCAGGCGGTTCGTTACGAAGACAGCAAAGGAGTAGCGAGCTATTACACCCCCGATGGCATGAGCATGCGCAAAGCCTTTTTACGTGCACCACTGGATTTCACAAGAATCAGCTCTAATTTCAACCTGCGCAGGATGCACCCCATCCACAAGAGCATTCGCGCCCATCGCGGCGTTGATTATGTGGCACCAAGGGGAACGCCGATCTTTGCCTCTGGTCAGGGCAAGGTCATCGCATCCGCATACAGCAAAGCCAATGGCAACTATGTGTTTATTCAGCATGGCCAAGGGTACACGACCAAGTACCTGCATCTCGACAAACGCACCGTCAAACAGGGCCAACACGTCAAACAGCGCCAGGTCATCGGCACCCTGGGCTCCACAGGCTATTCAACCGGGCCCCATCTGCACTACGAGTTCCTGGTCAATGGGGTACACCAAAATCCGCGCACCGTTTCACTGCCCAAAGCACAGCCCATAGATCCGGCGGAAAAAGCCAGATTCGTCAGTGCCACCAAGACATTAATGACCCGACTGGCACAAAACCGTCAAAGCTTCAGAGTGGCCCTGCTCACCGACAAAAAACCCTCTCAAGCCGATTGATCGCGCGATCAATGCCTGACAGAGAACTTTACATAGGCCTGATGTCAGGCACCAGTGCCGACTCCATAGATGCCGTTTTAGCCGACCTGTCAGGCGAACAACACCGTCTTCTGGCTACACTCAGCTGCGATATAGACGACCTCAAAAGCGACATTCACGAACTGGCCACCCCGGGCTCTAATGAGATTTCCCGTATGGGGCAACTGGACCGGGAGCTGGGGGTTCGCTTTGCCAATGCCGTCAACACACTACTTCACAGGGAGTGCATTGACAGCAGTCAAGTGATCGCCGTAGGCAGCCACGGCCAGACAATTCGTCATCTCCCGCCCGGACATGGCGACATGCACCCATTTACCCTGCAGATCGGCGACCCCAACACCATTGCTCATCTGACAGGCATCACCACCGTTGCCGACTTTCGCCGACGCGATATTGCCCTTGGCGGGCAGGGGGCACCGCTGACCCCACTTTTCCACCGTGCAGCATTCGAGAAACCCGGAACACCGAGGGTCATCATCAATATCGGCGGGATTGCCAATATCACACTGCTATACGGCGATGACGTGTCCAGCCCGCTGGGCTACGACACCGGCCCCGGTAACGGACTGATGGATAGCTGGATTCTGCAGTGTCTCGGCAAAGCCTACGATGACAACGGCCAGTGGGCCAGCGAGGGTCGTGTCATCCAGCCCTTGCTGGAACAGTTTTTAAAGACACCCTACCTGCTCAAAAAGCCCCCCAAGAGTACCGGCAGAGAGCTGTTTAACCCCGAGTGGCTGACACAACAACTGGCCAGCTTCGGGAATTCAGCGGACCCGGCCGACCTGCAAGCCACGCTGCTTGAATTTACGGCACAGACAATCAGCACAAGTATCAGAAAATCAGACGGACCAATAGCGGAGGCCTACCTTTGTGGTGGTGGCGCCTATAACGGCGCCCTTGTCAGTCGTATCAGCGCACTGCTAGCCCCGATACAGGTAAGCACCACAGAAGCTTTGGGAATACTGCCAGGATGGGTGGAAGCAATGGCCTTTGCCTGGCTTGCACAGCAAACCCTTGCCGGCAAACCGGGGAATGAACCTACCGTAACCGGGGCTTCAGCAGCCTCCGTTTTAGGCGCCATTCATCCCGCCTGAGCAAGCTGGCAACAAATCGCTCTACTGGAAACCACGCGTTTAAACTGATTTCTTCAAATGAGGTGGGCAAGCAGAAAAGTAAAAGCACCACGAGCACGGAAACGCTGCTCGACCCCCGACAATACAAACATCTCGACCACTTTTACCAGACCATCTCGCTCAATCCGGTCAGGAAACTGACGACATAACGTCAATATTTGAGGGTTGATATTTTGAATACTCCAAATCCAACTACACAGAAAAGGAGGAACCACACCCACAGGTGGTCGTGGCATTGGGGTTGGTTATCGTAAAGCGCGAACCCTGCAAACCCTCTTCATAGTCGACAGTTGACCCCGATAGATACTGAAAACTGAGCGGATCCACAACCACAGCTACGCCATCCTTGCTGACCAGGGTATCGTCTTCAGCAGTCACTTCATCAAAGCTGAACCCGTACTGAAACCCCGAGCAGCCACCACCGGTGACAAATACCCGCAGCTTGAGATCAGGATTTCCCTCCTCTTCGACAAGCGCTTTCACCTTTTCGGACGCGTTGTCCGAAATGTATAACGGCATCGGTGTAAATGTTGCAATACCTGACATGCATGCTCCTGAATGAATCGTAAGGAATGCATTAATCCATAATACCCAAGCATTCCACTCGGGTATTCTATCATGAAGCGCGGCTCTACTGCCTAGTGGCTTAGGCTTTTTCCAGCGAAACTTCTTCGACGGCTTCCGGCCCACTCTCTTCCGAAGGAGCTGCAGACTCTGGCTCAGCCTGGCTTTGATGGACAAAATTGCCGTTGACTTGAGCGCCCTTCTCAATTTCGATCAAGCAATAGTGCAAATTACCATCCACCACCGCCTTCGCCGCCAGCTCTACCTGATGATTGGAGTAAATATTGCCTTCAATACGGCCATTTATGACGACCACCGGAACAGTAATGTCGCCCACCACACGACCTTGCGGCAGGATGCGAACCCGTGCATCAGTACCATCATCAGCCTTGATATTGCCGGTAATATGCCCTTCAACTTCAAGGTTTCCAGCGAAATGAATGTCGCCTACTACGGAAGTTCCTCCGGCTACCAGTGTTGTCGCACCCGCTGCAAAGGGTGCCGGGGTTGTTTTCTTTCTCATGATCTACCTCATCAAGCCTCATTCAGCTGCCAATCAAAACTCCGCTCTACACGGGTATTTTCGGCACCGTCTTTCCACACACTCACCAGCACCGTCAATGGCTGGAAACCAGCAGGTATCCGTATGCTGCCTTCCAGAACTTGAAAATACTTGAACGTGACCTGCAACGGCGACGTATCGACCTCGGCATCCAGCGTGTCAAACCCTACAGAGAATGGCTGACCATCACTGAGACCCTCTACACGAATAACGACATTCACCTTGATTTTCTTCAGATTGGCCGCTTTTTGCTGAACAATCAAACGGTAAGCCACCGCCCCGTTTTTCCCGCCGGATTTCAGCACAAGCCTGCCGATTTGCAGGCCCGCCTCCTTATCGTTCTCCTGCAGAAGGTTTTGATATAGACCCAGCTCCTCTTCGTTCGCGGCCAGCTTTTGCTGCAAAGAGGTCACCAGTTTTCTGACGGATTCCAGAGAGGTCGCATCAACCTGGGCACCAAGTTCTGCATTTGCCAGTTGCTGCTGCAGCTGCAAATTCTGCTCACGGACCGACTTGAGCTCTTTCGCCAAAGCCCTGCCATCGGTCACGGTCCGATCAAAAAACCCGCCCCCCAGTAAAAAACCAACACCACAGGCGACAGTTACAGCCAACACCCAAAGCACCAGCTCCAACCGTCGATGCCCGGGCCTGTGGGGCCTGACGATTAACTGTTCCGGCTCTGTTCTGGACATCAGGGAAGCAGTGCAGGCGCCAGTAAACCGGCCTTCTCTGAAAGGCCAAACATGATATTCATGTTCTGGATAGCCTGACCCGAGGCACCTTTTACCAGGTTGTCCTCGGCCGCCAACACCACAACCTTGGTTCCATTCTCCGGCCGAAACACACTTATTCTGCAAACATTGGAGCCGCGTACCGAGCGCGTCTCCGGATGGCTACCGGCCGGCATCACATCGACAAAAGGTTCATCCCGAAAGCGATCTTCATAGAGTCGCTGTAAATCCACCTCGGTATCCAGCAAATTGGCATAGAGTGTGGAATGAATACCCCTGATCATGGGCAGCAGGTGCGGCACAAAAGTCAGTCCCACCCCGGATCCCGCAATGTCCTCCAGACCCTGCCTGATTTCCGGCAAGTGCCGGTGACCGGGAACGGCATACGCTTTGAAATTATCACTGGTTTCAGCCAGCGACGTTCCGATATTCGCCTGACGCCCGGCACCACTGGCACCGGAGGCCGAACTTGCAATCAAGTCTCCCTGATCCACCAGGCCCTGCTCCAGCAGGGGCAGAAAACCAAGCAGAACACTGGTGGGATAACAACCGGGACAGGCGATCAGACGACCGTGCCGGATCGCTTCACGATTCAGCTCCGGCAAGCCATAAACAGCCTCGGGCACGAGCGCCTGAGCGGTATGGGGCTGCTTGTACCAAGTCTCCCAAAGGGCCACATCGCGGATCCGGAAATCCGCTGACAGGTCAATCACCCGCACACCTTTCTCGAGCAGGCCGGGCGCTGTCAGCTGGGCAACCCCATGCGGGGTGGCAAAAAAGACCACATCACAGCGATCGAGATCGCCGGCGGCAGGATCGGTAAAGCACAGGTCGAAGTGCCCGCGAAGATTCGGAAACAGCTCGGCCACGGGCCGCCCGGCCTCACCACGGGAAGTGATCGCCGTCACCACCACATCGGGGTGAACCGCAAGCAATCTCAACAATTCAACGCCGGTGTAACCGGTCCCGCCAACAATACCTACTTTGATCACGATATAAATGTTCCTGTTATGCCTGGATTTAGCTACCTATAATAACGCAAACCTCAGGCCAATAAACGGGCTCTGTCCCGCAACAATCGGAGCGCAGCAGATGACCTCCACAGAGGAACAGAAAAGCCGTCTCGGAAAACGCTGGCCTTCACGGCGACTGGATGCCTTCCGCGCGCGCCTTGCTCACACCGACGCCCTGCCCCAGCTAGCTGTGCTGGGCTGCATTAGCGGACTACTGACGGCGCTCATCGCCATCGCTTTCCGGCTCTCCTTTGAGTGGCCCCTCGCCTTATTGTTACCACAGGGCAGCGAATCTTTTGAAATGCTCAGCCGCACCGCCAATTTTATCCTGCCCGTAGTCGGGGCACTGGTGATCGGACTGATCATGCACAGCTGCAAGACGGAATACCATGCCGTCGGCGTCGGCCACATTCTCGATCGAATGCAATACCATCAGGCGCAACTGCCGGCGGCCAACGGACTACTGCAGTTTGGCGGCGCCACCATTGCTTTACTGAGCGGCCATTCCGTGGGCAGGGAAGGACCTGCCGCCCACTTGGGCGCCGTCTGCTCCAGCCTGCTGGGTCAGAAGCTGCAATTGCCGAACAACAGTCTGCGCATACTGGCTGCCTGCGGCGTAGCGGCGGCCATCGCTGCATCATTTAACACGCCGCTGGCAGGGGTTATTTTTGCCATGGAAGTGGTGTTAATGGAATACACCATTGCCGGGTTTATCCCGGTCATTCTGGCAGCCGTCAGTGGCGGCGTGGTTTCGCGAATCGTATTCGGCTCAGAACCCGCCTTTGCCATTCCCCTTATCGAAATGGGTAGTCTGTGGGAAATCCCTTTTCTGCTGGCATGCGGCCTGGTCATCGGCCTGGCGGCGGCGGCCATGCTCACGCTCTACGCTTTCTCCACAAGATTCCGGGAGCGTCCGGTGCTACTGAGAATGCTTTGTGTGGGAGTCTTGTGTGGCGCCGTCGCCACTGTGGTACCGCACATTCAGGGGGTCGGCTATGACACTGTCGAACAAGCCTTGCTGGGCGAACTGGGAGTGGGCCTGCTGATCGGAATTGTCGCGGCAAAAATACTGGTGTCCAGTGTCTCGGTCGGACTGGGTTTACCCGGGGGCATCATCGGGCCCAATTTTGTCATCGGTGCCTGCCTCGGCGGGGCACTGGGCATCGCGGGCAGTCTTTTTCACCCGGATCAGGCATCGTCCACCGGCTTTTATGCCATCATCGGTATGGGTGCAATGGTGGGTGCCGTACTGAACGCACCCCTTGCTGCGCTTATCGCTGTACTGGAACTGACCTATAACCCCAATATTCTCTTACCCAGCATGCTGGTCACTGTTATCGCGACGATTACCTGCCGGATGCTGACACGTATGCCCGGTCTTTTCTCCATTGGTCGCGATGGCTATAGCTCACCGCGGTTCCAGAGTCTGAGCCGGGCCGGTGTCACCAGCCTGATGAAGCGCGACTTTATCTCACACTCCCGCCATCTGCCATTCGAGCGCATCGATGACCTGCTGAAAAGTAAACCCCAATGGATTGTGATTGAGGATGTCGGCGAACCGAAACTCATCATGAGACCCGCCGATCTCGCTCGCTATATGGAGGAACAACTGGCCCTGGAACCGGATACCACTATCGATCTACAGGAGATTCCTGCGGAACGATGGCCCATTCTGCCAATACACCCCCGCGCCACCCTGCAGGAAGCCCTGCTGGTCATGCAGCAGAACGATGATCAGGCGGTCTATGTCAGCCAAACCGCAGCGCCGCTGATGAGCGAAGTTGCTGGTATCATCACCCGCCAGGATATCGACAACTATTACCAATAAGGATCAGCGAATGGCACTGATAAAAGAATTTTTGCTGGGCGGCCAAAGCTGGATCACGGCGTTTCACATCATCGCTGTGGTCAGCTGGTTTGCCGCGCTGTTCTACCTGCCAAGACTATTTGTCTACCACGCCATGGCCGAGGATCGGATCAGCATCGAACGCTTCAAAATCATGGAGCGCAAACTTTACCGGGGTATTGCAAACCCATCAATGATAGTCGCCGTTGCGCTGGGCATTGCGCTGTTTTCCATCTACCCGAACTACTTCCTGAACAGTGGCTGGTTTCAGGTAAAAGTAGTACTGGTACTACTCCTCATCGCCTACCATTACAGCTGCCTGTATCTGCTGAAGCAGTTCAGGGATGACAGGAACACCCGCAGTCATGTGTTCTACCGGTGGTTTAACGAAATTCCCGTATTAATGCTGATTGGGATCGTGGTGATGGTTATAGTCAGGCCGTTTTAATCCACCCGGCTAAAAGCCGCTATCGGACTGCGACAAATATTCCAGTTCCTCAGCGGTAGACGCTCTGCCGAGCACCTCATTGCGATGGGGAAAGCGGCCGAACTGTTCAATGACGGCCGCATGCCGCTCGGCATAATCCAGAAATCCGGTGAAAGTTTCCCTGTGTGCAGCGGGCACCTGGGCCAGCAAGTGTCGGTACAACACCACACTGCGGCGCTGAATCTCCCGGCTTTCCGCATGCTCCAGAGGCAGATAAAAGAAAACCCGCTCAATCGGCCGCAACTGTTTATCCATGCCGGCGTCAATACCGGAGAGACTCCAGTTCAACGCCAACCTGTCGGCATTGAAGGCAATTGACGAGTCCCGATAGATATTCCGCGAGAACTGATCGAGGACAATGATCGCAGACAGGCGACTCTCGGCGAATTGCAGCCAGTAGCGATTACCGCCATTGATGAGCACCTGCAGGAAGGGTTCAAAGCGGTCGCGTATATCAGCGTCCACCTCGGGACTTTTGCTCCACCAGATTGGCGACTGTTGACGGGCGCAAACTGCATCGTCAGGCTCTGTACCAAACCAATAATCAAGGATCAGTTGCCAAGCTGGCTCCGCCCTGTTCATCACACCTCCGTCGTGGCTTTGAATAGCGTCTTCATGCCCAATCAAGGATAATAACTTTCTTTCATTTATCAACGAAAATAGCTTAAAACCATGCAACGATCAGAGCAACTATTTACAGCAGCCCAGCGCCACATCCCCGGTGGCGTCAATTCACCCGTCCGCGCTTTCAAAGCCGTTGGCGGCACCCCGGTTTTTTTTGATCACGCCGCGGGCTCACACCTTTTCGATGTGGATGGCAAACGCTATATCGACTACGTACTTTCCTGGGGGCCGATGATTGCCGGGCACAATCATCCCGATGTCATCGCCGCCGTCAGCGAACAGCTGAAGAAAGGCATGACCTTTGGTGCACCCACGGCACTGGAAATTGAACTGGCAGATGAACTCTGCGAGCGGGTGCCGGGGCTGGACATGGTGCGCATGGTCAATTCCGGCACTGAAGCCACCATGAGCGCGATTCGTCTGGCGCGGGGTTTTACCGGTCGCGACAAAATCATCAAGTTCGAGGGTTGTTACCACGGCCATTCGGACTCGCTACTGGTGAAAGCCGGTTCCGGGGCATTAACCCTGGGGGTGCCCAGCTCACCGGGGGTGCCCGCGGCGCTGGCGGATCACACCATCACGCTGACCTACAACGACATTGCCGGGGTGGAACAGGCGTTTGCTGAAATTGGCGACCAGGTGGCCTGTGTCATTCTGGAGCCCGTCACCGGCAACATGAGCTGCATTCCTCCCGCGCCCGGCTTTCTCGAGAGCCTGCGCAGTCAGTGCACCGAGTACGGTGCACTGCTGATCATTGATGAAGTGATGACCGGTTTCCGGGTGGATCCCCGCTGTGCGGTGGGCCGCTACAATATAGATGCCGACCTGATCACCCTGGGTAAAGTCATCGGCGGCGGCATGCCGGTGGGCGCCTTTGGCGGCAAGCGCAAAGTCATGGAACAGATCGCGCCGCTGGGGCCGGTCTATCAGGCCGGCACCCTGTCCGGCAATCCCGTGGCCATGGCCGCCGGGCTGGCGACACTGGCATTGATGACGCGACCCGGCTTTCACGATCAACTCTTTGCCAAAACCACACAATTGGTCGAAGGCCTGCAAGCCCGCGCCGATGCCGCCGGCATTCCCATGACCACCAACCATGTGGGCAGCATGTTCGGGGTATTCTTCACCGAAGAAAAAGCCGTCACCAACTATCAGCAGGTCATGGCCTGCGACACCGTGCGCTTTGGCAAATTCTTCCACGGCATGCTGGATGCCGGTATTTATCTGGCTCCGGCAGCCTATGAGGCAGGCTTTCTGTCCTCCGCCCACAGCGATGAAGATCTGATATTCACCCTGGACGCGGCGGAGCGGGTCTTTAAAACGCTGTAAAATCGCTCGCCAGCGTATGAGGAAAGAAGAGAATCACTGCGACAGCTTCGATGCCACACAGCAATCCTGTCAGAAGTCCCTTGGTAAAATCTCTAGGGCGAAGCGGGTTTGTGAGAGGAAGCGGAGTTGTGAAAAAAAGTGCCGCTTCGTAAAAAATGCTGAACCTGTCTTATCACCGGCTCCGCAGCCATCATAAAGGTATGTGTGTAGGGCATCTCGATAAAATCCGTCATCCCCTCGACCCGGGTGTTTTCAACACTCACCTTGCCATCGTCGGGATTGGGCAGACTCTGCGACAAAATGGGATTAATCGAACGGGTTCCGGCAATAACCCCGAGGGGGAAATCCACCGGTCCCAGTGAACGCGGCACACTGCCTTCGCCAGTCCCCAACTGCTGCCCTGCGGGGCCGTTTAGCCACTCGTAACCCGGCACGTCACGCCACTCATCCGCGACTTCACTCCCCTGGTTCGGTGGCGCCAACATCACCACACGCCCCAGCCTGGCAATACTTTTATCGGCCAGGTAGTAGCGGACCAGAATGCCCCCCAGCGAGTGTGTGACAAAATGTATCGTCTCCACCGGCTGCCGGTCACAACCCGCGATGCCCTCCTCCACGGCCATCGCCGCCAGGCGATCGATGGTTTCCTCACGGGACGGATAGCCGACATTCACCACGCGATAACCGCTGGTGGACAGCGCTTCCTCCAGCTCATCCATTGAGTTGGCCGTTCGCGCCAGGCCATGCAGCAATACCACACACTCATGATCCGCCTGTGCGACCAGAGGCATAAACAGAAAAACCGACAAGAGAGAGACAAGTATTTTCATGGCGTAAGCATAAGCGAGAATCGAGTCTGAAGTTCATCTCCTACGGCTTTGTGCCGCAAAGAAATCCGAGGGTATTGGCCTTGCATGATTACCAGACAAACACCAAACTGGTTCAAACAACCGCTTAACAAGGAGAGTCTCAGCCATCTGGAGTTTTGAATTAAGAACGTCATGAAACCACCCCCACTTGTACAAGCACATAAACAAAGATACGCACTGGCCCTGGGCTTGGCGGTTCTTCTCACCCTGACGTGGTGGCTAAACGCCAGCCGGGTAGAGTCGGCAAAACTTCCCGATTTCAGCATTATCAGCGATATTCCCGAGCTAAAAACCCGTTTTTTTGAGTTTCTGGAGCCCCTTGCCAAGGCCGCCAATCAGACTGTTCTGGAGGACCGCGACTGGCTGCTTGAACTAAAAAGCGAACTGGATCAGGACAAACAACCCGGCTGGATCAAACAGCGGTCACTCAATCACATTGCGGTTCGATACAGTCTCGATGACAAAAAGTTAGCGCCCGGGGAACTCGTCGAGCAGCTACTGCTGCGCGTCGATACCATCCCCGTTTCCCTAATTCTGGTTCAGGCCGCCGCCGAATCCGGCTGGGGACGATCCCGTTTCGCCCGGCAGGGCAATAATCTTTTCGGAGAGTGGTGCTATACAAAGGGTTGCGGCCTTGTACCCACAAACCGGCCAGCGGGGGATACACATGAAGTCAAGGCCTTTGATCGCCCCTACGACTCGGTGACCAGTTACCTCCATACCCTGAACACCCACCCCGCCTACAAAAGTCTGAGACAGAAACGCCAGGCACTACGCAGCACCGATCGAGCAGTGACCGGCTTTGCCCTGGCAGGCGCACTGATTTTTTACTCGGAACGGCGTCAGGCCTATGTCAACGAAATAAAAACCATGCTCCGGCAATACAATCAGTTGATGGACAAATGATGACTCTTAAATATTGGCTGGCAATTCTCTGCCTGCTCGCCTTTAGCAAGCTGGCTCTGGCCGCGGACCATGGCGTGATTTTGCTGTATCACCATGTCGACACCGACACCCCAATAAGCACCAGCATTAGTCCAGCCGACTTCAAAGCCCACCTGCAATTGATCGACGAGCGTGGCTATCAGGTCAAACCCCTCAGCCAACTCCTGACAGAACTCGATAGTGGCGGCACGGCAGACAAGGCGGTTGCCATCACTTTTGATGATGCCTATATCTCGGTCTACCAAACAGCCTTCCCCTTGCTAAAAAAACGCGGCTGGCCCTTTACGGTTTTTGTAAATGCCCAGTCCGTTGATGAGCAGCAAACCCTGCAAATGAGCTGGGATCAGCTTCGGGAACTCGCTGACTACGGTGCTGAAATCGGCAACCACGGCCTGACCCACGCCCAGCTGGTGCGCTATCCCCAGAACGAAACCCATAGTGAATGGCTGGCGCGCATGGACCATGAAGTCATCGAAAATGAGCGGCGTCTGAACCGTGAGATACCCCAGCGCAGCCAGGGAGAACAGCGACTCTTCGCCTTCCCCTTCGGCGAATACAATCCTGAACTACTGGGCCTGCTCAAGCAGAAAGGCTATTACTCCATCGCCCAGCAATCCGGTGCGGTCGCCAGCCCAACCCAGGATGTCATTCCCCGCTTTCCGCTGGCGGGCAACTGGGCCAGGCGGGAACGGCTCAACACCGCACTGCAAAGTCAGCCACTGCCCGTTATCCGTGTCGATGCCGGCGCCATGATCGCAACGCCGGAGCAAGCAGCTTCCGTACTGACCCTGACCATAGCACCCGGCTTTAATCTGGCCAGCATTAGCTGCTACAACGCCAGTGGCGTCAAACTGGCGGTGAACATATCGGGAAAAAATCAGATTGAGGTCACTCTGCCGCGCTGGACACCGGGCCGTCAAAAAGTGAACTGCACGGCGCCGGTTGGCGATGAACTGGGCGCCTATTACTGGTATAGCCAGTTGTGGATCATCGAATAGAAGCATGTCGCAAACCGCGGCTCCTGAGCTGCTCTACTAATGTAAGGCGCTCCCCATAAAAGCAGCAGAGCCCATCTGAGCATCACCTGTGAACACAAAGCCCGTTGTTAAAAGCCTGTGACGCCCCGGCCAGGACAATGCCCAGCATCACGCTCTGCTGAAGAATCAGCTGCGCAAGCCATGCTCCAACCTGCTCCCTAGCAGTTTTGACCGGGCATAAGCCTCTATAATACCGCCTGATTTCATTATCATGTAACCACAACCAACAACATCTGGCAGGCTTCATGGCGCACCGTTTTCTTCCCCGCTGGCTTATCCATGCCTTACTGCTGCTCATGCTCTTCACGCTTGTCGCCGTGAGCTATGGCTACTGGTTCCTGCGCGAGAGCCTGCCGCTGCTCGAGGGCACAGTCACCAGCGAACACTTACAGGGCTCCGTCACGGTGGAGCGGGACGCTCAGGGTATCCCCACCATTGCCGGTGAAAGCCGCAACGACACCGCCTTTGCCCTGGGCTTTCTCCACGCCCAGGAGCGTTTTTTCCAGATGGACCTGCTGCGCCGCAACGCTGCCGGCGAACTCTCCGAGCTGTTCGGCATTCTCGCGCTCAATCACGACAAAGCCGTGCGCGTTCACCAGTTCCGCAAACGCGCCTTACGGGCATTCAGGGCACTGGGTCCGGAAGACCGGGCGCTGTTGCAGACCTACACCGAGGGGGTCAACAAGGGACTGAGCAAACTGGGCAAGGCACCCTTTGAATACGCCTTGCTGCGTGCGACCCCGAAACCCTGGCAGGAGGAAGATACCTTCCTGGCCCTGTTCAGCATGTACATTGATCTGCAACCGGAACTGGACGAGTACGAGCGCTCTCTGGCAGTACTGCGGGATACGCTGCCCGCCGACTGGTTCGCCTTCCTGGTTCCCGAGGGCGGCGAATGGGATTCCCCCATACAGGGCCAGGCCTACGCCTTCAACGACCGGCTACCCAAACAACCCCTGGCGCAGTTGCAATCACCGGAAGATGGCGACTCCTATCACGATTTCGTCGCAGTGGGTTCCAACAACTGGTCCGTGGGTGGCGCTCTCACCGACTATTCCGCCGGCATGCTGGCCAATGACATGCACCTGGGGCTAAATGTGCCCAACATCTGGTATCGCGCCTCCTGGTATCTGCCCGCAGACAACCGCCGCGTCACCGGTGTCACCCTGCCCGGCGTCCCGGTGATGGTGGTGGGCTCCAACGAACATATCACCTGGGGATTCACCAACTCCTACGGCGACTACCAGGACAGCATCGTGCTGCAACTGAATGACGCGGGCGACGCCTACCTGACGCCCGGCGGGTGGCGGCCCTTCACCACCGAAACCGAAACCCTCAAGGTAAAAGGCGAACCCGACCAGACCCTGAAAATCAGACACACCATCTGGGGGCCGGTGATTGGCGGGGATCACAAACACCGCCTGTTAGCCCTGCGCTGGGTCGCCCACGACCCGGAGGGCGCCAACCTCAATCTGCACCGCCTTGAAAATGCCGACACCGTCAGTGAAGCCCTGACCATTGCCGCCAGCGCGGGCATTCCGGGACAAAACTTCAATGTTGTGGACAGCGCCGGCGATCAGGGCTGGACCATTGCCGGGCGACTGCCCAAACGGGTGGGATTCAGCGGTGAAGGGCTGTCATCCAAATACCCCCAGGACTGGTCCACCGGCGAATACCGCTGGGATGGCTACCTAAGTGCTGCCGACTACCCACGGGTAATCAACCCGGCGGGCAACCGCATCTGGACCGCCAACGCCCGGGTTGTCTCCGGCATCATGCTAGACAAAATCGGTCACGGCAGTTATGCCCTGGGTGCCCGCCAGCAACAGATTGCCAAAAATCTGCACGACAGCAACCACTTCAGCGAACAGGATATGCTGGCCATCGCCCTGGACGATCGCGCTCTGTTTCTCAGCCGCTGGCAACAATTGCTGCTCAAGCTCGTCCGGGAACACAACGACAGCGACGCAACCATCAACAACACCGACACCCTGATCGACCTGCTGGAAAACTGGCAGGGCCGGGCCTCGAAAAGCTCCACCGGCTACCTGATCGTCAAACGTTTCCGGGAAAACGTCATCGGTGCCAGCACCGGACGCGTGATACAGAAGCTGGATAAAGAGATCGACTTTTTTGATCCCGTGCGTGTCAGTATCTACCTCGAATACCCCACCTGGACGTTGATTAACAAACAGCCCGCCGAACACACCCCCGCAGGCTACCGCGACTGGCAGGAATTCCTAGTGGCACAGGCCAACCAAACCATTCGAGAACTCACCCGAAACGGTAATCCTCTGCGAGAACAGCGCTGGGGCGAGACCAACACCCTCGACATCCGCCACCCATTGAGCGGCTCCATTCCCCTGCTGGGCGGCCTGCTCAACACGCCCAGTGAAAGCATGGCCGGCGACACCTATATGCCACGGGTGCAAAAACCCAACATGGGCGCCTCGCAACGCATGGTGGTAGCACCGGGCCACGAAGACAAAGGGATATTCCATATGGCCGTCGGCCAGAGCGGCCACCCGTTATCCAGCTATTACACACTGGGCCATCGGGATTGGGTGGAAGGCAATGCCAGCCCTTTTTTGCCGGGACAGAACCGCTGGCATCTGACCCTGACCCCGGAGTAGGCAGTCAACATCAACACCGCCACAGAGTCCCGGTTGCCCTGATTACGCCACAGAGTCCCTCCACGGGGCTACCGAAATTGGAGCAGAGTGCCCGTGGTCCGGGTTTTGACTCAGTCGATGCCGTCATCCCCTGCCCGCGTCCGACTCAAATCTCCCTTCGATATCAGAGTGATATCGGGCTCCTAGGTCATAGTACCTATGCCAAATATCCCCAATTGCCGCCCTTTCGGCCCCTCTAGGTCATTTGCACAATGGCTCCCCGATGGCCATCCACCTATTCTCCAGGCATCACTTTCGATCAATCCGGCACTTTTGAGCGATACCTTTAGGATAGGAGTCCACTATGAAAGCTAAACGTGTTTATGATCTTCCCACCCGGGTGTTTCACTGGCTTTTTGCCACGCTCTTTGTGGTGGCCTTTACCATTAGTAATACCGTCGACGACGAGTCCCTGGTGTTTTCCTACCACATGATCGCGGGGCTAACCCTCTGCTTCCTGGTGGCCTGGCGACTGGTATGGGGCGTCATCGGCACCACCCACGCCCGTTTCTCTGATTTCCCCCTGCACCCCCGGGAACTCGCCGGTTACTTCAAGGGCCTGCTATCCAGGGATCACAAGCTCTGGAGTGGCCACAACCCGGCCTCCAGCTGGGCCGCCGTCACCATGATGGCCTGCGCCGTGGGTCTCGGCATCACCGGCTACCTGATGGCGTCCGGACAGGCGGGAGAAGACCTGGAAGAAGTTCACGAACTGCTCGCCAATGGCTTTCTGGTGATTGTTCTGCTTCACCTGGCCGGAATAGTCCTCCATACTTCGAAACACCGTGACCCCATCTGGAAAAGCATGGTGAACGGCGAAAAACAGCACGTGCCCGACGACAGCGTGCCGGTTCAGGCCCGCCGCATCAGTGGGGTATTTTTTCTGGTGCTGACCATCGCATTTGCCGGTTACCTGCTGCAAAACTTCAACAGCGATACCCGGGAGCTGAACCTGCTCGGTTCGCCACTGCACCTGGGTGAAGCGGAGGATGAAGACGAGCATGAATCCCACGATGATCACGACCATGACGACGACTAGAAAAGCATCATGACCTCCCGGGACCGCGCCATACTGCTTATCACCCTGCTGCTGATCACGGCCATCATCGCCTTTGACCTGGTCACAGACTCCGGTGAAGGCGTTGCCCTCTGGCACCTGCTCGCGGAAGGCGCGGCAGGACTGCTGGGCCTGGGAGGTGTCTTTTACGTGCTGAAGGATATGTTCCGGCTGAAAAAGCACCTTCACCACGAGCGAGAAATTTCCGCCGGCCTGAAACAGGAATCGGAAGAATGGCGCAATCGCTCGAAAACCTATCTGGACGGACTCTCGGAGGCCATCGACCAGCAACTGACCGCCTGGCACCTCACACCGGCGGAAAGGGAGGTGGCCTTCCTTCTGCTCAAGGGCATGAGCCTCAAGGAAATTGCCGTGATACGGGATACCGCGGAAAAGACCGCGCGGGTACAGTCCATGTCGATTTACGCCAAAGCCGGTCTGTCGGGTCGCTCGGAACTGGCGGCATTCTTTCTCGAAGACCTGCTGCCGGCCACGGGCATGGGTGCCAAAGACGCAGAGCAACCACCGTCCGCCTGAATGCCGTGCATTCGACGAAAACCGTAAAGGTCTAAAGAGGTCGGAGTAAATTAATTTTGATCAGCCTAACAGTGATAATGGTTAAAAAATAATCGTTACGACCCCTTTGTTTGTTTGTTTGTTTGTTTGTTTAAAAAGTCTTATCTAACCCCACTTCCACTTGGCGATTTGCTTGCACATAACATCGACCGTCACTCCCTTATAATCGCATCTCTCCAAATGACGCCAACCGAGCTTCTCATAAAGTCTCGAGGCGAACTCGGTGTATAGGTACCAAGCATTAGCATTTGAGCGAACTGCCTCATCCTCGCACCGGGCAACCAATTTGCTAGCTACTCCCTGATGCCGGAAGCCCTCTTTCACATAAACGGCTGCCAACCAAGGGGATAAATTCAGCTTAGTATCCATATCGTTCTGTACCAGCGCAGCCGAACCAATTAGCAGATTCCCTGACATCGCAATAAAGATTGAAGGAATACCCTCTCGTCCCGCAGCTTCAGCGATTGCTTCGATGCGCCCCTCTAGAGTAAGCGACGGATTCAAATGCTTCCACTCCGCATGGTGCAGCGCTGCCAACTCAGCAATGAACTCTTTCCTATCAGCCAGAGGGATAATATCCATAGTATTTGCCTCTTAACGCCCCAGATATGCCCCGGACCTTAAGCGTAGTGAACTTGGGAGCAGAAATGGTTAAAAAACAATCGTTACGATCCCTGTAACGCGATTTTGGAGCTGCGAAGCGGTGGAAAAATTGTTCGGCAACAACCGTTGGTTATGCATTATTCGTAGTGGCTCCAGAGCCTGAGAATTTTCACCACTCGCTCGTCCTCGAGCACTTGGTAAACCAGACGATGCTGAATATTGATACGGCGTGAATAGGCCCCTACAAGGTCGCCAATGAGTTTTTCAAACGGTGGCGGCTTGCGGTATGGATCTTCCGCGATTAAGTCCAATAGTTCCTGGGCTTTTGGTTTGAGGCCGCTGGAGGCCAACTTCTTTGCATCTTTCTGGGCTTGCTTGATGTAAACCAACTTCCATGTCACCAGTCCAACTCCTCATCGCATTCATCCACGGGGGTCTCCATCCCCTCACGAATAGACTCCCGCATACCAGGTACGGAGAGCAGGTAGAGTGTTTCCTGAATGGCTGACCAGTCTTCCTCGGAAACCAGCACGGCTTTGTTCCGCTTACCCATGATGACGATTGGTTGATGAGACTCAGCTGTTTCATCAATCAACCGGTAAAGGTTGCTACGCGCCTCAGTTGCAGTGATTCCGGTCATGACGCACCTCTTGCGTGTTTAACTTTTAACCTATTGTACGTCTTTAGGTACGTACGTCAAGACGAACGTTTTGTATAACGCTTGAGACCAAAGAGGTTGGAGTGAATAAATTTTGATTAGCCTAGCGGTGAAAATGGTTTAAAAATAATCGTTACGACCCCTTTAATTCATTTGTAGTGAGCGCAGCGAACGAAAAATGAGTCCGGATTGACGGCACTGTTAGGCCATGATCTCTCACAGCACCCCCAACGCTTCAAGGCTGGCCTTGCCGATTTCAATGCGTTTGCTCGCGTCGGTTGCCTTCTGAATATCGATATTCAAAGCGAACGCATACACATGATCATCTTTTTTAACCCAGCCGACCCACCAACCGATGCCTGAATCCGGCGCATTCTCCCAACCTGTTTTCCCATACAATCGCCAACTGTCTCCTTGCTCCAGAAGAACGATCTCTCGAACACTCGCCTGAACATCTGCGTGTAGTGGTAGCTGTCCCTGAGCCAGGCTCGCCAGAAATTGGGCCTGCTCGATTGCACTAATCTTGAGCGGTCCTTCAAGCCAGAACGTATCGACGGTTGCGCCTATATTTCCATTTCCATAGCCAAGCTTTAAGACGTTCTCGCGCATTCGCTCCAAGCCAATGCGACGGGCAAGCTCCTGATAGATCGGAACATTGGAGAGCGTGATAGCCTCACGTAGCCCCATGTCTTTTTCCCAGACGGCAAATGACTGAGGCTTACCACCGTAAGGCAGGATCTCATCAACATCCTGTACCGCTTCGACGGCAAGACCGATCAAACTGTTCGGAATTTTAAAGGTGGAAGCGGGAATGAAGCGCACCTTGGAGCGAGCTTGGTTGTGCCCTACAAATCGCCCCGCATCGACATCATAGAGTACGAAGGTTCCCGTCACGCCTGCACGCTTGAATAGCGCCCCAACTTCCGGACTCTCTTTCCACTCTGATGAGTATCCTTGCAGGGAAAAAAGTGCAAGTAATGCGGTGAGCAGTGATTTCATAGCTGTCCTTTCTGTACCTACATTAAGGTCGCATTGCTTTTGTATACTTGATATTCCAGCTCCGCCATGCCGGCACCCATCTGACGAACGGATATTAGGTAAAGACCTGGGGAACAATGGCTTACCCTTACCAAGGGTAGCGGAGCCAATCTGGATGATGACCAAAGGGGTAGGAGTGAATATATTTTGATCAGCCTAGTAGTGGAGATGGTTAAAAAATATTCGTTACGACACCTTTATTTTGACCCCAAATATTAAAAGTCTTATCTGACCCCACTTATTCATGCGCTTTTCCATGGTGGCTAGGGAGACAACTCTTGGTATTGCATCTTCAAAAATCTGTTCTCTTTTGTAAATGCCGCGCGGGAGTAGTCATTAAGCCTTATGTTTAATAATTCTAAATCTGAACTACTAAATTTATCACTATTAATAGTAAGTATGTATTGCCTGCCACTAAGTAAGCCGATATTTTCGCCAATGTAATTAATACTTTTAATTAAAGTGTCTTGGTCAACATCAAAAATATTGTCATGAACTAAAAAGCCAGGGTGATGCTTCGATGTTTCTGGATTTGTCAGCAAGGCAAAGTCATATAGAAAAACTTTTTCTCTGTTGATGCTGTGGCTACCATCCGAGTCAGTGCGAAGTTCAAATTTCAAAACTTCTTTTCGTTTTGAAACTTCAATTTCAAAAGAGCTTCTTCTGTTTCCAAAAATATAATCGTGCATATCAAGAATTGTTCTTTCAAAAGAGTCAATCACTTCTTGTGAATTATTCACATAACTTTCTAATAGATATACTTCACTTTCTCGATCACGTTTTTTTGCTTTGTGTTCGCTGTCGTAATCAGAGTGTTTTTGGATGAATGATGATAAGGCGGAAAACTCTTCAATCTTTTTTTCGTGTATGGCGATTGTTTGCTTTAAGCTGACAAGTAGACCTTCTTGGTCAAGCAATGATATTTTTTCCCTGTACAGCTTGGTGAGTGAAGATATACTTTCTTCGAATACCTTTATTTCTTGTTCTATCGAAGATTTTCTATCATCCATTATGCTTCGCTGAAAGTCGTCAATCTTTTGTTTGAAAGATGTGACTTCATCCAGTTCGCGTTTAATTAAGTCGCCCAAGCCCTCTTTGAACTGATTGTAAAGGTCTGCAACTTCCTGGCCGTCAATATAATTGTCGCCGCGAAAAAGTTTTATTTTTGATAGCTCTGATTTTAGAACGCCTTGCTTTGAGCGTTCTTGTTCTAGTTGATTCTCAATATCAATGATTTCATCTTTTACGGTATCAAAGCCTTCGATATTCTCAAGCCTGTCAATGTCACCCTGAATTCTACGCACTTGGTTTTCCAATTCGTTTAAGTCCGCCTTGGATTCTGATACGTTTTTGCATGTAAGAGCGGTTATATTTTCCTCCATCTTTTTTCTGGCTTTTGAAACGTTTTCCATTTCAGAATATAGCCGCTTGGCTTCACTGTATGGATTAGGATCAACGTGCAGTAAAAAAAGATGCGGCGTGTAGTCGGGTGGTATTCTTTTATTTGTGTCGAAACAGCTAATAATGGACTTAAATTCAGAACCTTCATCACGCATTAATGGGCCCATCATCATTCTAAATGATGGTGGATTTTCATATACTGCGTCTGCAAATAGTAAGGTGCTTAGGTGGTCGTTAGCATCAGAAAGCCTAGAGTAAGATTTTCTTTCGCCGTCTATGATTAGAATCGGGCACTCTTGATCATTTATAACCCGCCTAGAAGTAATGGAGTGACCATTTAATTCAAAGTCTAAACATACGGTTGTATCACGTGATAAATCTTCTTCAGGTATTAGTGATACGCGGCTATCGTTGTGGCGTTTCAGCAAGGCGTAGTTGATGAATTCTACAGCCATGGATTTTCCCACGCCGTTAGTTTTTACATTACCTTCAGTGGTTTCACCTAATATAAGGTTGAACCCTTCTTCAAAAGTAATGGGTTCAAAAACTTCGGGTTCGCTGTAAAGTTTCTTAAGCTGCAACATTTTTAATCAAATATGGTTCGTCGAATTCAACTATATCTAAGGAATACAAGAAAAGCATTCCATAGTAGATGCTTCGTGCCGTTATTTTATTGGTCTTTCTTAAATTCTTTGCCAGATCGAAAATGCTAATTCGACCATCATCACTACTCTGTAGCTGCTTTAATATTTCTGACCCGATAAAGGGGGCTGACTTCATTAAGTCTTCATCTTTTGTGAACAAGTTAGCCATTTGTTACTTCCTTGTTTGGAAATACGTTGCACTTAATTAGATGCTTAACAATATAGAACTGCGCAGCACCAGTATCAGCTTCAAAACCGTTTTCGTTCAACATTCCAATAAAGTTATCAATTAGCTTTTCAAGCGCCTTTTTCGGGTCACCAGCACATTCAGTTAACACCTTATCGCTGTAAACTCGCAAATGTTGAGAAACCCGGCGAATTTTAACCTGACCAATATCTGATTCTTGTTCAACTGAATCAAGAACAGCACCGTAATCCTGATAAAGTGTTAGGAACTCTTGTTTCAAGAAATCTGAATGATCTGAAAAACGTTTATTAATTTTTTCGTCTGGAAATGGTTCAACAAGGAACCCTTCACCAGCTGCGGGGTGTTCTTCGTCACTGATTAGTTCAATTAGCCGTAAAATGGTTTCCACATTACGCGGAAGGCTTTCAGTGGGCTTCATGTATAGCTGCTGATTCAGAAAGTTACTGATTTCCTGAATTTTTGACAGCTCTAAGTTATTGATCATTACAGCCAAGTCACCAATGTCCCATATATCTTCTTTGGTGTTCAGGCGGTAAGTGTCGTCTCCAACAGTTGGGGTAGTGTGTGCGGTCTTCGCTGTGATGTTTAGAATTACTAGACGGTCGTACTTTTCGTACAAGCCTTTTTCAATAAACTTAGTAACGGTGTGTCTTGTTTTGGTAAGTGCTGAAGTAGAAGTCACCTGAATAGCAAACTTATTTCCTTCGTCGCCAAGGTCTATAGCGGCAGCGTTGGGATCGATGATGTTAATGTTGACTAAACCGTAACCAAAAGCCAGATTCAACAGATCGCGATAGAAGTTTTCGGAGTGAACGTTTATGTCCGTAAGGTTCAGTCTATTGTGTACTGTTACCTGAGTAGAAAGCCAAGTAAGCGAGTTGATAACTGATTTTTGATAGTCTTGGCGATTCATCTTACGTTCATTATTTTGGGCGCGTTCATCACACTATACAGTCTTATATAAAGGCTGGCTAAGCTCGAAATCATACGCATAACGCCCGCCATAAACGGCCGAGTGAAACGAGGTCCGGCGACCGCAGGGAGCGAATTTAATGGCTTTGTTACACGTTGACTTTATACTTGAGGTCATTCGCTTCATCCCCTGTCATCCCGCGAAATCCCCACTGATGCGGCTGCTGCTCCTTGATCGTAATTTCAACGTCAATTGACGCTAAGGATAGCTGCGACTCGAGCTCTTGGAATAACGACTTGATAAGAGCCTTTTGAGTTTCCGGCTTCCGGCCGGACATCATGTTGATTTCAATGACTGTATAGGCGTCGCTTCTGCCACCAGGGTAATAGAAATCCTCTCGTTCCAAGGGGATAAATCTATGCGCACGCTTATCTTCCGGCATACCTAGAACAGACTGCATGCAGCCATGAATGACATCCGACAGTTTGGCCTTTATTGGATTTAGCTGGTCCTTGATTCCATAAACTACAATCATGCTATTTCCTTAATACGTGTAACAGTCTGTTAATGAGGCCTTCGGCCTCATAATAATTATTAAAAGGCGGCCACTGTAATATATTATGCTGGCACCCGTAGTCTTCCGTAACACGTTGACCTTCATAACAATCTATACGTCATCAGATGTCCAAAATCTGTTTCAGGGTCGTGTTTGGTTTGCTGGACAAAAAAAGCTGGCAAGCTGAATACGCTGCCAACTCGAAAGGATATTTTTGCAATATCGCTATTACCCTTCCTTTGGTTTTGGTTGCTTCCCGCATGCAGTATTTCACTGCGGCCCTGCAGTCGCAACCGCTGTTAGTGGCCCCATCCACCAACAAATTGATTAACCGTCCCATCCCACCTATCATCTTCACGCTTATCTGAATCCGGAGCCTCCATGAGTTTCAGCCATAATCGCGGCCCTTTTCCCGCCACCCGCCTGCGTCGCAACCGTGCCGACGACTTCTCCCGTCGTCTGGTGCGCGAGTCGGTGCTCACCCCCAACGACCTGATCTACCCGGTATTTGTGCTGGAGGGTGCAGGCCAGCGCGAGGCGGTGGCCTCGATGCCCGGGATCGAACGGCTGTCTATTGATCTGCTGGTGAAACAGGCGCGGGAAATTGCCGGTCTCGGCATTCCCGCCATTGCGCTGTTCCCGGTGACACCGCAGTCCGCCAAGAGCCTGCTGGCGGAGGAGGCCTACAACCCCGACGGCCTCGCCCAGCGGGCGGTGAAAGCCATCAAGGATGCGGTGCCAGAACTGGGGGTGATGACCGATGTGGCGCTGGACCCGTTCACGGTGCACGGCCAGGACGGCATTATCGATAACCAGAGCGGCTATGTGTTGAACGACATCACCGTTGAAACACTGGTGAAACAGGCGCTGTCCCACGCCGCCGCCGGTGCCGATGTGGTGGCACCCTCGGACATGATGGATGGTCGCATTGGTTCAGTGCGGACAGCACTGGAACAGGCCAATCATGTGAATACCCGCATCATGGCTTACTCGGCCAAATATGCGTCCAGTTACTACGGTCCGTTCCGGGACGCGGTTGGCTCAGTGGGTAATATCAAGGGTGGCGACAAGAAAACCTATCAGATGGACCCGGCCAATAGCGACGAAGCGCTGCACGAGTGCGCCCTCGATTTGCAGGAGGGCGCGGACATGATCATGGTGAAACCGGGCATGCCCTATCTGGACGTGGTGCGCCGGGTGAAAGATGAATTGAAAGCCCCCACCTTTGTGTATCAGGTGAGTGGCGAATACGCCATGCATGTGGCGGCGTTCCAGAACGGCTGGCTGAATCGCGAGCAGATCATTCTCGAATCACTGTTGTGCTTCAAGCGCGCCGGTGCCGATGGGGTACTGAGCTATTTTGCGATGGAAGCCGCCCGCCTGCTGAACGACTAGCCAGCGCACCTTTCAACCGGCAATATCCCGGGCAAAAATTGCTTTCAGATAGCTGGTTTCCGCAATGGCCGGATGCACGGGGTGATCGGGGCCCTGCCCGCCCTGTGCAAAAACCTGCAGCTGGCGATGCCGGTGAGCCGCCGCCGTTTTCACGACATCCATTAGCGCCTCCCGCGACAAATGCATGGAACAGGAGGCGGAAACCAGTGTGCCGCCCGGGGCCAATAGTCTGAGCGCCAACTGGTTGATCTGATGATAGGCCTTTTCACCCTGACGCTGATCCTTGCGCCGCTTGATAAAGGCCGGCGGGTCCAGCACCACCAGGTCGTAGGTGCGACCCTGGTCCAGCACGGATTTCATCAGGTCATTGGCCTTGCCCTGCAGGGTGGTAAATTCGCCCCGGTAATCATTGAGAACGGCATTCTCCTGCGCCAGGGCCAGGGCGTCGCCCGACACGTCGATACAGGTAACCGAGCTGGCACCGGCGACGGCCGCCTGCACGCCCCAGCCACCCACGTAACTGTAGACATCCAGCACCGACTTGTCTTTTGCCAGATGCTGCAGGCGCTGGCGGTTTTCCCGATGATCGTAAAACCAGCCGGTTTTTTGACCGGTGAGCAGCGGCGCCATAAAGCGAACACCGTTTTCCTCCAGCTCCACCCGTTCAGGGATGTCCCCGGCCACGACCTCCACGTACTCCGGCAAACCTTCCATGGTGCGAAAAGAGCCCTGGTTGCGCAGCAGGATGCCCGCCGGAGACAACACTTCATCCAGCGCCGCAATCACCTCATCCCGTCGGCTGTCCATAGCCGCCGTGGTCAGCTGTACCGACAGATAATCGCCAAACCGATCGACCACCAGACCGGGCAGCAGGTCGGAATCACCAAAGATCGCCCGATAAAAGGGCTTCTCGAAACACTGCTCACGCAGCTTCATGGCCTGCCTTAGGCGCAGCACAATCAGGTTGCGATCGAGCTGACAGCCCTGCTCCAGAGAATACAGCCGGGCACAGATCAGGGTGGACGGGTTCACCGAGGCCATGCCGACAAAATGCCCTCTGGCATCTTCGACAACGACAACCGCACCAGCCGAAAGGCCTTTCAGCGGGGTCATGTCGGTATTCACCTCATTGCTGTATATCCAGAGGTGGCCCGCGCGCAACCGACGGTCTGCCCCGGTCTTGAGGCGCAAACTGGCTACCGGGCTTTGCTCGACGGGCGATTCAACTGACATGGCTAACTCCAAAAAGAGATAAAGCTACAAACAAAAAGAGCTGCCACCTGGCAGCTCTGCGTGGCGGAAACTGAACCGCCTTGATCCTTGATCCTGCTAACCGACGTTACTAATCGCTGGCCAGATCCTGGTAACTGTCGGCGTCGAGCAGATCTTCCAGCTCATCGGGGTCAGACATTTTCAGCCTGAAGAACCAGCCGTCGTCATAGGGGGAATCGTTGATCGTTTCCGGGGCATTCTCGAGCAGCTCATTAATGGCAATCACCTCACCGGAGACCGGGGCATAGATATCCGAGGCCGCCTTTACTGACTCGACAACCCCGGCGTCATCACCCGCCACCAGCACAGCGCCAATCTCGGGCAGTTCCACATAAACCACGTCACCCAGACTGTCCTGTGCATGCTGGGTAATCCCCACTGTCACAGTGCCATCGCCCTCATCACGGGCCCATTCATGGGTAGGAGCATATTTCAGGTCCCCGGGTGTCTCGCTCATGGTGATCTCCTCGATATTGACGATCTAAAACTGTCGGCGATTCTAAACCCGATCGGGCGCAAACAGAAGTACCGAATCAGCCGAACTCACTATGTCAGGCCCATGGCCTGCCGGATCAGCCGCTTTTTCAGTGGTCCGGCGCCGTTAAACAGGGCCATACCGTCATTGCGCAGCAATCGCAACGGCAGCCTGTCAGATTCAAACAGACGCTTGAAACCCTCCATGGCCGCCATCATCGCCAGGTTCTGTGGCTTGCGGCGGCGCTGGTAGCGCGCCAGCGCCAATCTGTCGCCGGGGGGCAATCCCCGCTGCAATGCCCGCTGCACTTCCTCTGCCAGCACAGCCGCATCCTGCAAACCCAGATTGACACCCTGCCCCGCCAAGGGATGAATACTGTGGACCGCATCTCCCAGCAGGGCGACACCTGGCACCGTGTAATCGACCGCATGGCGCTGCCACAACGGAATGCAGTGACGGCGATCGGCAGCCACCACTTCCCCCAGGCAATGGTCTGCCGCCTGACCGAGGGCCTGACAAAACCCCTGGTCATCGAGCGCCATCAGCGACTCCGCCACCGGGGTTTGTTGAGACCAGACAATGGAGCATTGTCGAGTGTCACCGCCGTCGCCCAACAGTGGCAGAAACGCCAGTGGCCCGGTTGGCAGAAAACGCTGCCTTGCCGTATGGCCGTGGCTCTTTGCTGTGGTCACCGTTGTCACAATCGCATGATGGCCATAATCCCATTGCCGGAGCTTCAGACCACACAACCTGCGAATACCGGAGTTCGCACCATCGGCTGCGGCCACCAGCCCGGCACGGACGGACCGGCCGTCCGACAGGGTCAGAACGGCCATGTCAGAATCACTGCCGGCAATGGTCAGGCCATCGACCACCGCAGGGCACAACAGCTCCACATTGGGCATGTCATCCAACCGCTGCAGCAGCGCCCCGACAATCAGTGCATTCTCAACAATATGACCCAGGTTGGGCTGACGCACATCGGCACAGTCAAATTCGATATGACCGGTGCCATCGGCTTCCCAGATTTTCATACGATGGTAGGCACAGACACGCTGCGCCGCGATCGACGACCAAACGCCCATTTGATCGAACAATTGTCGAGACGATTCCGTCAGCGCCACAACCCGGGGGTCAAAGCTGCTCGAAAGGTCCGGCATCGTAAAGGGACGCGCTTCCAGAACCCCGATGCGCAGTGATTGCCCCCAACTGGACCCGGCGATAAGCACAGCCAGACTGGCACCGACCATGCCGGCACCCACGACGACAATATCAAACGACTTTTCGATCACCTGCTCTTTTTCAGCCACCGGTCGTATTTCCCAACGTATTTCCCAACGTATTTCCCAACGTATTTCCCAACATGGGTGTTCCCCGTGTCTCAAGCCCCATACCGAGCCGGGTAAATTGATGGCGCAGCAGCGGCACCGTGTCCAGCGCCAGCAAACCGGTATTGCGCAACAACGCCATCGGGATGGAATGCATGCCGAACACCCGGGGGAGAAAATCGCTCAACAAAATGGTCTGTTGCTGATCCAGTTGCTGCCGCTGAAGGTACTGTTGCAGCACGCTCAACTCCCCCGGGGCCTGGTGGTTTTCCGCTGCTTCACCCAGTGTCTCCGCCAGCACAGCCACATCGCGCAGGGCGAGATTAAATCCCTGCCCCGCCACCGGGTGCAACGAATGCGCAGCATTGCCGACCACAACCAGGTGCCTGCGCACCTGTTCTTCACTGGTGATCAGACTCAGGGGATACACCTGCCTGCTCCCCACCCGGACAAAGGGACCCAGCCGATAGCCAAACCGCTGCTGTAGCCGGGCGAGAAATTCCGCCTCATCAGCCGCCAGCAATTCAGCCGCCTGCTCTGGCGGCATGGTCCAGACCATTGCACAGCGGTGCTCTCCGGCCATTGGCTGCAGTGGCAACATGGCCATCGGGCCAAGATCGGTAAAGCGCTCATAGGCGATGCCGCCATGATCCAGCTGCAACCCGATATTGGCAACCACGGCAGCCTGCCCATAATCCTTACACCGGGAATCAATCGCCAGCCGTTGACGGGTTTGGGATTGTGCACCATCGGCCACCACCAGCAGATCGGCACTGATCATCTCGACGGCATCCGTGTCATCGGAGGAAACCTGCAACTGCATGCCCCGGCTCGATGGGCTGACAGCCACGACCTGAGCCGGTGCGGTTACTTCCACACCCGGCGCTCGCTGCAGCGCAGCCATCAATACGTCGCCCAGCTGGCGGTTCTCGACCACATAGCCCAGCGCGGGCAGGTTCTGCTCGGCAGCCGTGAGCCGGGCCCTGCCAAAATGGCCCCGGTCGGAGACGTGCACTTGCCGAATCTCAGTGAGGCCGGAATACAGCGATTGCCAGAGCCCCAGCAGCTCAAAAATTTCCCGGCTGCTGTGAGAAAGCGCCGTAGAGCGCCCGTCAAAACTCGGCGACAGGGTTGCAGTGCTTTGCAGGGGGAAGGATTCAATCACCCGAATACGCCAGTCTGCCTTCAGGTGGGACAGCAGCAATGCCAGACTGGCCCCCACCATGCCACCACCGACAATGGCGATATCCACCGCAGATTCAGCGGCAGCGCGGCCCGTCATTTGCCGGCCATCAGAGTTTCAATATCACTGGTTGTCTTGGGCGCATCGGCGCTCAGCACAACCGCACCCGAACCACTCAACAGGATGTCATCTTCAATGCGTATGCCAATGCCCCGCCAGCGCTCATCGACCCGGGGATTATCTCTGGCAATATAGATACCGGGCTCGACGGTCAGAACCATCCCGGACTCCAGTAATCGCCACTCATCGTGCACCTTGTAATCGCCCACATCGTGGACATCCATACCCAGCCAATGGCCGGCGCGGTGCATATAAAAGTCGCGATAGGCCCCGGTTTCCACCAGCTCATTCCGCTCGCCGTCGAGAATACCCAGCTCCACCAGACCGTCAGTGATAACTCCCACCGTGGCCTGGTGAGGTTCATTCCAGTGATTGCCCGGCTTGCAGGCTTTGATGGCTTCAAGCTGGGCCTGCAATACCACGTCATAGATCGCTTTCTGTTCAGACGAGAAACGGCCGTTCACCGGAAATGTGCGGGTAATATCGGAGGCATAGTGCTCCAGCTCACACCCGGCATCGATCAGTACGAGGTCACCACTGGTCAGCTTGGCACTGTTTTCCACGTAGTGAAGAATGCAGCCGTTGGCGCCCCCGCCGACGATAGAGTTGTAGGCCGGGAAACGGGCACCGGCCATGGCGAATTCGTGTTCAATCTCGGCCTGCAACTGATACTCGTACATGCCCGGACCGCAGACCTGCATGGCGCGGCAATGTGCTCTGGCAGAAATACTCGCCGCCGCCCGCATGATCTTCTGCTCACCGGCACTCTTGAACAGCCGCAACTCGTGCAAAAAATGATCGAGATCGACAAGCTCCCCCGGCGGACTGACCCCGGCCCTCGAACGGGAACGGATACTGTTGATCCACTCCATAAGGTGGCGATCGAAAGAGGGGTCCCTACCCATTGCGTAATAGACCTTTTCGCGGCCCTCGAGCAGACCCGGCAGAATATCGTCAATATCGTCGATGGGGAACGCGTCGTCTGCACCGTATTCGCTGCATGCTCCCTCCGGACCAGCCCGGTAGCCATCCCATATTTCGCGCTCGGGATTGCGCTCCCGGCAAAACAGCAGGAACTGGCCCTGTTCGCGACCGGGGATGAGCACCAGCACAGCCTCGGGCTCCGAAAAACCGGTCAGATAATAAAAATCGCTATCCTGGCGATAGGGGTAATGCGTATCCCGATTGCGAATGCGCTCGGCAGCGCCAGTGATGACGGCAATACTGTTATCCGTCATCAGCTCCATAAGAGTCCGGCGGCGGCGGGCAAATTCCTGCTTGCTAATCATATAACTACGGTGTCTCCGGACAGGATCCTGGCGGTAAAAATCTAGTGAAGTGTCGGGGATAGGGGGTCGTCGACTTTCTTGTTCAACTCCGCATAGACCAATAGTACGGCCACCCTGACGTATTCGACCAGCTCAGTATAACTGACTTCGTCTTCTTCACTTTCTTCATCCAGGGTGCCGATCTGGGAAATAGCGGCCAGATCACCCAACGCATCGGCGATATCCCCGGTCAACGTTGTGTCATCGGAAAGCCCGGCGCTACCGAGACCGAACAGGAAACCCTGGCACCATTCTCCCAATGACAGCAGGCGCTGATTCAGCTCCACCTCGTCACCCGGCAGCAAGGGTTGAAACTCATAGGTGCCACTGCTGATCGATTCAAGCGAAAAAAGGTGCAGATCTGGCAATACGTCGCCGAGGTCCTCCACCCGCTCCGTGACCACATCAAGCAACTGGCAGACCATGGTAATTAATTCTTCTCCACCGGCATGCTGGCCACCGCTGATACGACCACACAACAGGCCATGCAACTCGGCAGGGCTACCCGGCAAATTGGCGCGTAAAAACGCATCGGCAATGTCATTAAAATCCATATTCATCTGTACTTCCGGCAAGCAAATGAAGGGGAATCCTACCACCCTTCCCAAGGCCAATCATCCCGCCGTATGGCAGAAATAAAAACCCCAGCTCCCATAACAGGCTAGACAATATTTCTCGAAGCACTGTAAGGATTATTGACCGACGTGTTAGGGCACAATATAGTGGTCTGCAATTATATTCACGGTTGGGTCCATGTCAGAAGATTTACAAACCCTTGAACAGAAAATTGATCGACTGATCAATATCTGTGCGCGCCTGCAGAAAGAAAACCTCTCCCTGCGCGAGCGTGAATCGACCCTTTTAAAGGAACGCAGCAAGCTCCTGGAAAAAAATGAACTGGCTCGCAACCGGGTTGAGCACATGATTGTCAGACTCAAAAACCTCAATAACGAAGGCTGAACCGGATGAACCCGCAGACTGTCAACATCCGCATCCTCGACAAGGAATATCAGGTCAGTTGTCCGCCAGAGGAGCGCGATGCCCTGCTGCTCTCTGCCCGTGCACTGGATGAGCGCATGCGTTCGATCCGCAACAGTGGCGGCGTTATCGGACTGGAGCGTATCGCCGTGATGGCAGCATTGAACCTCACCTATGACCTGTCCAAGCTGGAAGCCCAAACCGCCAGCCATAGCCTTTCCGCTGAAGCCTTTCAGCGCCTGGATCGCAAACTCTCCTCCGCCCTGGAAAGTTTTGAGCCTTCCACCTCCTCCTTTTGACGACTCTCTGAGCTATACTGTCGGAACGCCCTGGGGTGCTTGCCAGTCGACAAGTCCTTGAGCCGATAATCTGTAACCTGGAGGGTAACAGTCTGTACGGTGTGCAAGTCCGCGTGACGGAAAGCCTAAAGTATTGCGTTACCCACCACCTTGAACTTTACGGTTCAAGGCCACATTGACAGCGGCACTTCCGGGGACCCTCCAATCAACACCGAATAAGACCGAGCAGCGATGGACAACAAAGCCATTCGTAAAGAAATGCGTCAAAAACGCCAGTCGCTGTCCGCACCACAGCAAGCCGATGCCAGTCACGGACTTGCCCGGCAATTATGTCGGCTACCGGCTTTTCTGTTTGGCAAGAACATCGCTTTCTATCTGGCCAATGACGGCGAAATAGACCCACTTATAGCGATGGGAATCGCCGAAGCAGCGGGCAAAGCCTGCCATCTGCCCGTACTGCACCCCCTGAAACAGAATCGCCTGCACTTTGTCCGCTACCGCACAGGACAACCGCTGACAGGCAACCGCTTCGGTATAGCTGAGCCACCCCTGCGCCGCAACCGAATCGTTCCGTTGCTGGCTATAGACGTGGTTCTTTTACCTATGGTCGCCTTTGACCGACAGGGCAACCGGCTGGGCATGGGCGGCGGCTTTTACGACCGCACCCTGAGTCAGAGTTTCAGGCTGACCAAATTCATCGGTTTAGCCCACAGCTGTCAGGAAACTGATAGTATTGCTCCGCAACCCTGGGATATCCCATTACAAGCCATCGTTACCGAACGGGATATTATTCAGATTCGTTAGTCCAGTCAGGTCAAGAAGCCTTCTCGATATGCGCAAAACCAAAATTATTTGTACCATAGGACCCGTTACCGAGTCCTACGACATGCTGGAACAACTGGCCAATGCCGGTATGAACGTAGTGCGACTCAATATGTCACACGGCGACCATGAATCCCACGCCAGGGTTATCAAGGCAGTACGAACCCTCAACAAAAAACGCCATCATCCGATTGCCGTCCTGATAGACACGCAGGGTCCTGAAATTCGCACCGGCGACATCCACAATGAGCTCGACCTGAAGCAGGGCGATGAAATCTCGGTGGTTGCGCGGGGCGAGGATGACGTGGAGGCGAGCTCCATCCGCATCAACTATGAAAACCTGATCGACGATGTAGAGATCGGCGATAAGATTACCGTGGATAACGGCCTGATCAATCTCGAGGTTCTCAGCAAGGAAGATCGTGTGATGCGTTGCCGCGTCGTCGATGGCGGCGTACTGAAGAGCAAGCGCCATGTGAATTTGCCCGGCATCAGGGTAAACCTTCCGGCCATTACCGAAAAGGACAAGCGCGATATTGAATTCGCGATCGAACAGGAGGTGGATTTTATTGCGCTCTCTTTCGTGCGCGACGCTGAAGATATTCATCAGCTCCACCAACTGCTCGGGGATAAAGCCGACAAAATCAAGGTGATCTCCAAGATCGAAGACCAGGAGGGCGTCAAGAACGTCCGGGAAATCATCAAAGTGTCGGACGGTTTGATGGTGGCGCGGGGTGATCTCGGAGTGGAGATCGCTATTGAAAAACTGCCCCGGGTACAACGGCGCATTATCCGTCTCTGCGCCCAGGAGGGTAAACGGGTCATCGTTGCCACCCACATGCTGGAATCCATGATTGAAAACCCCATGCCCACCCGCGCCGAAGTCACGGACGTGGCCAACGCCGTCTATGAAGAAGCCGACGCGATCATGTTGTCCGGCGAAACCACCATCGGCAAATACCCGGTTAAATGCGTGGAGATTCTCGATCGAATTGCCCGTTCCATCGAACTCAGCCGGGGCCTTCGCTTTACCGATAACCTGATTCTCAAAAATGACAAGGAAGAGATTGCCGCCGCCGCCGTGAAGCTGGCTGAATCAATCAAAGCCAAGGCCATTATTGTACCCACCCGCCGGGGACGTATGGCAGGTTATGTCACCAACTGCCATCCCCAGGCACCGATTATCTGCGCCTTTACCAACGACAGTCGCACTCGCCGTCAGCTGGTTCTGAACCGCAACGTCCTGAGTTTCCGTATCAACTTCAGTGAAGACCCGGAAAAAACCCTCGCCACAGCGGCCAACATCCTCATTGAACGGGCCGAATTTACCCCGGAGGATCGACTGGTGGTTATTTCCGACGCCCTCGCCGGATCCGGCATTGATGCCATACAGATCCGAAAACTGGGGGATCTGTTGAAAGTGCCTATCGAGTAGCACCAGGCAAGACGATGCTTAAGTTCCGTCGAATACTGGCAACGCTTCTCATCAGCGGGCTCCTCGCTACTGGTGCAGTATTCGGCGACACCGTCAAGCCAGCCAATGTGATTCTTTTTATCGGCGATGGCATGGATGAACACCAAATCACCATGGCGCGCAATTACCTACTCGGGCCGGAAGAAGGTCTCCTGGCGATGGAACAATTGCCAGTCCGCAGTTCTGTCCGGGTACAGACCCTGCTGGAAAACCGACCAGACCGGTTCACTTTTATCGCCGATAGCGCCAACTCCGCGTCGACGCTGGCCACCGGTCAACTCACCAGCATTGGCCGCATTGCCACCAGCGCCGGAACGGACTTCGACCAGCCCACTATCCTGCAGGCCGCCCGCGAATCTGGATTCCTCACCGGGCTGGTCACCACCGCCAGCCTGACCGATGCCACCCCCGCCGCTTTTGTTGCCCATACAGCACACCGCAACTGTCAGGGACCGGAGGATATGAATCGCGCCATCAGCTACGCGCCGCCCTCTCAGCAGTGCGCCATCGACTCGAAACAACAGGGCGGCCCCGGCTCCATCGCAGAACAACTCATTGATGCCCGTGTTGATGTCTTACTCGGTGGCGGAAAAAAATACTTTGCCCAGAAAAATCATTCGGGTGCGCAACTGCTGGATCAGGCCAGGTCTCAGGGCTATCAACTGATCGACCATATCGGCCAACATGATGCGTCGGATCAATCGACCGAGCCACGACTGCTCGGTCTGTTTTCACCGGGACATCTGCCGGTGGAATGGATCGGCAGCGGCAACCGCAAGGCCGAGGCTGTCGAACTGGTCTCCGGAAAACCTGTGTTCGCCGCGCCTTTTGACTGCCTGAAAAACCCCCGACACAACGGCATACCGACACTGGCCCAAATGACCCGAAAGGCGCTTGCCCGGTTATCCAGAGACCCTTCGCGAGGGTTTTTTCTGATGGTCGAGGGAGCATCCATCGATAAGCAGGCCCATCGGCGCAACCCCTGTGGTCAGATTGGTGAATTGAGCGCGCTGGACAGTGCAGTGGCGGTCGGGCGCGAATTTGCCAAACAGCATCCCGGCACCCTGGTCATCGTCACGGCAGATCATGGTCAGGCCAGCCAGATTTTACCCCTGCCCGACAACTATATGGCCTTGACAGAATCGCTGCAAAGTCCCCAATACCCGCCGGGGTATTACGCCGTACTGAAAACCCGGCACGATGATCTGATGGCTGTGGGCTATGCCACCAACGCTCCACCCCAGGGGGGATGGGAACAGCACACCGGGGTTGATGTTCCCGTGTTTCTCGAGGGGATTGACGGGCTGGAAGTTCCAGCGTTGATGAGCCAACGGGATATTTTCCGGTTAATGCGAGAGCATTTGCAGCTGCCCTGAACGGGCCGTCCCGATAACGGTGCTAACCCAGCAAAATGCCGATGCCCAGCAGCACCGGGGTCGACAACACCAACAACACATTCTTGCCCAGGGCAGGCACCATGGCGGGAATATCGCCACCACTACCCAGCAGATCACGGGTAATCATCAGCCCCAGTGGCAGGGTCGCCAATGCCAGCAATGCCGGCCATGGCAACAGGCCAAGTACCACGCCGATCACCACAGAACCGTATGCGCCCAGCAGCAACAACCGGTAGATACGAACACTGGCCACCACCCCCAGCAATACCGGAAAATGACGTCGACCCACCGCCCGATCTGCATCGATATCCGGGAGCTGATTGAGCAATAACAGGGCGTTGACCAGAAAGAACACCGCCCAGCCAACGGATTGTCCAGCGGCGAAAAAATCCCCTGTCAAAACATACACGGTCCCGTTAACCATCAGCAGCCCGAAACCCACACCGGGGGATACCAGGCACGCCATCGGCATTCGGTTTATCAGGCGAGTGTAGGCAACGATAATCAATCCACCCAACAGGCCCAGCGAGAGGATTCCAGGCCCCGCCCGCCATGAAAGGTAGGCGCCGATCAGCACCATGAGGAGAAAGGCACCGATAAAAAGCCACAGCGCAGTGCCCAGCAGGGCAGGCCTGTCAGGCAGCGTCCCGCTACCACCGCTGAACGGCGTTCGATGGGTGATATTATCGAGGCCGCTTTTAAAATCCTGGTATTCGTTGAGCGCATTGACCGCCACATGGGCCGCCAGTGCGCCCACAACAATCAACAACAGCAAATCCAGTGGCAATCTGCCGGTTAGCTGAAAACTGACCGCGGCAGCAGGAAACAGTACCGCCGGCGTCAACAGCAGGAAGGGGCCTCTGGCAATTGCCAACATGGCCTGGAATCGCCGGGCTATCAGCACGCCACATATCCTCCCCGTTTTTCCCCGATGCTAGCTCAGAAAAAACTGGTAAGCGGGATTTTGGGTCTCTTCCTTCCAGGTGTAGCCCAGCTGGTCAAGGAACTGACTCACCAGCTTCTGTTCGCCCAATGGCACCTGCAGGCCCACCAGAACCCGACCGTAGGCAGCGCCGTGGTTGCGATAGTGGAACATGGAAATATTCCACTTCCCTCCCAGTTGATTGAGGAAATTCATCAGTGCCGCGGGCCGCTCGGGAAACTCAAAGCGGTACACCACCTCTTCGGTCGCCTCCGGCGCGCGGCCGCCGACCATATGGCGAATGTGTAGCTTGGCCATTTCGTTGTCGGTCATATCCACCAGCGAATATCCCTTGTCGGTCAGGTCCGCCACCAGTTGCTGACGATCCTCGTCACCGGAGACCTGCACACCGACAAAAATATGGGCCTCGGCGGGATCGCCCATGCGGTAGTTGAACTCGGTAATGTTGCGCTTGCTGAGAGAGGCGCAAAAGGCCTTGAAGCTGCCCGGTTGTTCGGGAATCGTCACCGCCAGAATCGCCTCGCGTTTTTCACCGATTTCCGTGCGCTCGGAGATATAACGAAGCCGGTCGAAATTGATATTGGCGCCGCAATCCACCGCCAGTAGCGTCTGCCCTTTTACCCCGGTGCGCTCGACATATTTTTTCAATCCGGCCAGACCCAGCGCCCCGGCGGGCTCACAAATGGATCGGGTATCCTCAAAGGTATCCTTGATCGCCGAACAGATCTCGTCCACCGACACGGTAATCACTTCATCAATGGTATTGCGGAGTACCCGAAAGGGCTCCTTGCCAATCTGGGCAACGGCCGCTCCATCGGCGAACAGACCCACATGCTTCAAGCGCACCCGACGACCCGCTTTCATCGCGGCATCCAGGCAGGCAGCATCCTCCGGCTCCACAGCGATCACCTTGACTTCAGGTCGCACATACTTAATGTATGCCGCCATCCCCGCCGCCAAACCGCCGCCCCCAACCGCAATGAACACTGCATCGAGGGGACCGGATACCTGCCGTAAAATCTCCATCGCAATGGTGCCCTGGCCGGCAATCACATCGGGATCATCAAATGGGTGGATATACGTCATGCCCTTTTCGGTCACCAGCTTGAGCGCGTAATCCGAGGCTTCATCATAGGTGTCACCCTGCAGGACTACCTTTGCCCCGCGAGCCCGCACCGCATTGACCTTGATCTGTGGTGTGGTGGTCGGCATGACAATGATTGCCTTGACACCCAGTTTTTTGGCGGCCATGGCGAGGCCCTGGGCATGGTTTCCCGCCGATGCAGCGACCACGCCTTTGGCGAGTTGCTCCTCGCTGAGGCAGAGCATTTTGTTATAGGCCCCGCGCAACTTGAAGGAAAACACCGGTTGCAAATCTTCCCGTTTCAGCAGTACCCGGTTACCGAGACGCTGGGACAGTTGTGCGGCCTCATCTACCGGGGTTTCCACCACCAGGTCATAGATACGGGCATTGAGGATACGTTTTACGTAGTTTTGTGGCATTTTTCTGGATACTGTCCAATTATGTGATCAACGGGCAATAGTAAATTTTCCCCTCCGACAACACCAGCGCTGCGGGGGATTATCTGACTTTTCACCCGTTGATCCGTATAATCAGCCACTTCTGAAATCGGGCAAGCAGAACCATGAGCACACCATCGAACAGCCAGGATGCAATGAAACAGGCCGTCGCCGCCGCTGCTGTGGAATTCACGCTGCAACGCATTGACGACAAAAGCACCATTGGCATTGGTACCGGCTCAACGGCCAATGCTTATATCGATTTGCTGGCAGAACACAAGGCCAAAATAACGGGCACGGTTGCCAGCTCCGAGGCCTCAGCCGAGCGGCTGCGGGGCCATGGTATTCCCGTCTACGACCTGAACAGTGTCGATGAGATTACCCTCTATGTGGACGGCGCCGACGAAGTGAACCCCCACCTGGAGCTGATCAAGGGTGGTGGCGGCGCCCTCACCCGGGAGAAAATTGTTGCAGCAGTGGCTCGCGAATTCCTCTGTATTGCCGACCAGTCCAAGTGGGTCGAGCATCTGGGCACCTTTCCACTGCCGGTGGAAGTGATCCCGATGGCACGCAGTCACGTGGCCCGGGAGCTGGTCAAGCTGGGCGGTGATCCGGTCTACCGGCAGGGCGTGAAGACAGATAATGGCAACGTCATTCTCGACGTACACCACCTGTTCCCCATCAGTCCGGTACGCAAACTGGAAGAGCAGATCAACAATATCACCGGCGTGGTCTGCAATGGCCTGTTTGCCCTGCGCCCGGCAGATGCCCTGATGCTGGGCACATCGACCGGGGTCAAGACCGTCTACCCGGTGGACTGATTGCCGTCACCGGCGCTACATCACCTGCAGGGGCGGTTCTGCCATCGCGGCGAACTGCTCGCGCAATTCAAGAATGTGTTCACTCCAGTAACGCACCGTATTGAACCAGGGAAATCCCATGGGGAAGGCAGGATCGCTCCAGCGACGCGCCAACCAGGCCGCGTGGTGAATAATCCGCAGTGAACGGAAAGCTTCCACCAGCTGCAATTCCCGTGGGTGAAAATCAAAGAACTGATTGTAGCCGTCGATAATTTCCGATAATTGTGCCGTCTGGCGATCCCGGCTCCCGGACAACAGCATCCAGATATCCTGGATGGCCGGTGCCATTCGCGCATCGTCCAGGTCTACAAAATGTGCATTGTCATCACGCCACAGGATATTACCGGCATGGCAATCCCCATGAACCCGGATATAGTCGATGGGACCGGCATTCGCAATCGCTTGATCCACCGCCTGGAGCAGATCCCTGACCAGCGAGTCGTAAGCTTCCTTTAGCTCGGAGGGAATAAACTGTTCGCTGACCAGCGCCGCGGCCTCATGGCCAAAAATCCTGCTGGTCAGGGTTGGCCGATGCACAAAGGGGCGCACCGCCCCAACGGCGTGGATACGCCCCAGCAATTTACCAAGCAAATAGAGATTATCGAGATTATCCAGCTCCGGACCATACCCTCCCCTCCTCGGATACAGCGCAAAACGGTAGTCCTTGTATTCGAACAGGCTGCGGCCCCGGTCATCGCGAATGGGGGCAACCACAGGCAGCTCATGGGCTTCCAGCTCAAAACAGAACTGATGCTCCTCGAGGATCTGCTCGTCGCTCCAGCGAGCGGGGCGATAAAACTTGCCAATTAACGGCTGGCGATCCTCAATACCGATCTGATAGACCCGATTTTCATAGCTGTTGAGGGGGAATTGCCGCCCATCGCAGTGATAACCTATGCTCTCCACCGCATCCATGACAATCTCGGGTCCGAGCCGATAAAACGGCTGCTCCTCAGGATTGACAGCGTGACTGACATCCCGCTGCTCATCGCTGTTCATGAGGATTGGACACTGTGGTCGGTGAGTAGCTGCCCGTTGGCTCGAACAACCTTGGCAAAAAAGAGCAGCCCCAACGCCCAGAACACCACGCCTGCCCACGGCAACCACTGCAGGGACGGCTCACTGACCAGTGTCGCCGACACCATTATTGCACCCACAATGGCAAGCAGGGGTATAGTCAGAATCAGTGGTGAGAACTGTCCACTGCTGTCCAGTTTCGCCAGCAAACCCATCAGATAGGCTGCGACAAAAAACCCGGCCGCACCCAGCAGACCGTACGCCGTGAGATAACCGGTTTTGTCCGGTTTAACCTGCAATAACACAACGGCCACCAACACCAGCACCCCCGCCATACCAACCGGCAGCAAAAAACCCCGGCGGGCCGCCAAAATTGCGCCCAGCAAAGCACCGAACACCCTGGCCAGCAACAGCAACATGATCGCCGAGGCGCCCAACCCCAGTGCCGGCTGCGCTGTTTCGAACTGCAGTTGATGCGACGACCAGAACAGGCCACATCCCAAAAAGATCAACAAACCGGCTATCGCCACCTGAAGCAACTGCCGGTCGGCCCGACTGTTGCGGCTGCTGAGCAAGCTCAGGCGTTTGGCACCGCTGGTCGGCAACAGGCGGCTCAGCAATACCGTCAGAAATGCCAGCCCGGCCAGCGCCAATAATACCTGCTGTGAGTCGGCACCCGGCGCAAATGACGGCACCAAAAAAGTCAGTCCTGCCGCCATCAGGGCCTGGACAAAAAGTGCCCAGGCAAAACTGCTGACCGGTTTCACCGTATCGCCCAGGCAACTGACCACCACACTCAGCCCCAAACCGGCAAACAGGCCAGCCAGACCATGGCAGACCATCAGCCACAGGGCGCCGGATACCAGCGCCGCTGCCAGCAACGCGAAGGCAGAGCCGAGTCCGCCAATCAACACCAACCGCCGCCAATCGCCCAAACGGATAAAAAATACTGCCAACCCCGAGGCCAGCATAGCCCCTGCCGAAAAAAGTCCCGGTAACAGCCAGCGATTCAACGACGCAGCCGCCGCCATATCTTGCTGAAAATAGGGCAATGCCTGCCAGTAAAATGACAGACACAACCCCACCAGTATGGCTGTCAGGCGCACACTGGAACGGTTCACATCCACACGTTTCTTTTCAAACAGAATTGAAGACATTTCCGGTATCCGCTCCTCGCTTTGAAAGGTGGGTACTTTGCTGCCTGCAGAAATAAATGTCCAGATGGATTTACTGCGATGGGACGACTGGCCGACCTGGCTGTAGTGACATCAATTTGTCACAGCAAATTCATTTTTCTGACATGGAGGCTTGCTAGCCTCGTCAGCGAATATGAAAAGAAATGAAAAGGAAAAAGCCATGAATAAGGTACAACAAACAAAACCGAACGAACCGTCTATCAATAACTTGATGCGCGAACAGGCCGCCAACTTCTTTGTTGAGGTAACCGGCTCCGGCGAACGCATTTACCACTGGACTGATACCCGGGTGGATATGTTGTCCAGCACCAAGCTTTGGGAAATTTTGCGTATCTCGGAAATACCCGGCTGTGATCTGGAAGCGGCTTTTATTGATGCGATTACCGATGAGCTGATTCGCCGCACCGATTATTTTGACGGTCGTCCACGGCTGCCAAGGCACTGACTGGCAGAGCCTGGAGTTCCGTTAACGGCCATCTTCGGGGGCAGCAACACTATTCGCTGCACAAGCCCACGAATTCAAACCGCTTCATCGTTACCCCACTCCGTTCGATCATCTCGTCGAACATGGCCAGCGGACGAACCCACAGCTGGCTCTCGCCATAAAGTGGCCGATAGACCACATGCCAGTCACCGGTTTCACTGTGACGGGCCAAACCGGTCACCTCATACAAGTTACCCTTGAAATGTCGGTAACGCCCCAGCGGAATCAATGTCCCGTCACTCCAAAGAACTTTGAACCCGAGAACTTTGGCCTAGAGGATCTTAAACTAAAGGATTTCGAGGGTCTTTTCTGCGGCACTGACATCCACCTTACCCTCAGGCTCTATCGCCAGATGAGTCACCACACCATCCTCTGCAACCAGGGCAAACCGCTGGCAGCGCATGCCCATGCCGTGACCAGTGGCATCCATCTCGAGACCCAGTTTTTTGGTGAGTTCGCCGTTGCCATCGGCCAGCATCAGTAGCGCGTCGGCATTCTGGTCTTTGCTCCAGGCACCCAGCACAAAAGCGTCATTGACCGCCATACAGACAATGGTATCGACTCCTTTCGCCTTGATGCGATCCGCGTTGGTCACATAGCCCGGCAGGTGGCTGAGAGAACAACCGGGGGTAAATGCCCCCGGCACGGCAAAAAGCACAACCTTTTTACCCTTGAAAATATGATCAGTGGTGATATCTTCCGGTCCCTTTTCACCCGGAGTTTTGAGGGTCAAAGCGGGGATAGTGTCGCCAACAGAAATAGTCATAACTACACCTTTATTATCCATAATAGAAAATTTGATCCGGCACACAAAACCGAAAAGAGAAAGGATTCGGCATGGAACGCCGGATACCACCTATCAGCGTGCCACCACTTCGGTGGACACGGCAATCAGGTCGCCCAGCTCTACCAACAGCTGGTCACCGGGGGCCAGAGGGCCAACGCCGGCGGGCGTGCCGGTGAGAACAATGTCGCCAGGCATCAGCGTAAAAAAGCCGGAGATATAGGCGATCAGTTGCGCAACCGGTGTCAACATCATGGCGGTACTGCTCTGCTGGCGCAAGTCACCATTGACCGTCAATCGTATTTGCACGTCCTGCAGATCGGCGACCCGGGCGCGATCCACAAAAGCGGAGGCGGGACAGGCCCCATCAAAGGCCTTGGCCTTATCCCAGGGAAGCCCTTTCTGTTTGAGTTGTGCTTGCAGCTCGCGCAGGGTGAGATCCAGCGCCACACCAACCCCGGCAATTGCAGCGTCGGCCTCCTGTTCACTGCACTGGCTCAGTTGCTCGCCAATCAGCACCGCCATTTCTATCTCATGGTGACAGGCACCCAGGGTAGTCGGTATCGCAATCGGTTGTTCCAGAGATGCCAGCGCCGTCGACGGCTTCAGGAACAGCACCGGCTCGGCGCCGGGCTGGCTGTTCATCTCGCTGACATGGTCCCGGTAGTTAAGCCCCACGCATACCACCTTACCCGCGGGAATCTGCGCGGAAAGACCGTCGGCAAAATGAATACAGTGATCAAAGTAATGCATCGTCGAGCCCCTTTTTGTCGCTGAGTGCCAGCCAACCCCTGACGATCCGATAGATATAGCAGATGCGGACCATTTGCGTGAGATACCTCAACTGCCCGCTCGCTTGAGGCACGGCCTTTTTCACTGTTCCGTCCGAAACGGTAAGCCGCGTCGCATACCCGAGCTGTGACGGCGGCTTCTCATCCGATATCAGTGGAACCTCTGGTCAGACTGCATCAAATATCTTACCCGGATTCATGATGCCATTGGGATCGAACACCTGCTTGACCTGCCGCATCAGCTGCACTTCCGTGGCGGAGCGCGAGTATTCGAGGTAATCCTTCTTCAGTAAACCTACGCCGTGTTCGGCAGAAATACTACCGTTGAATTGCCCCACCAGTGCTGCGATCTGCTTGCTGGCCACGCTGCATTGCCCGGCGAACTGTTCCACGGGCAGGTCATCCGGTTTCAGAATGTTCAGGTGCAGGTTTCCATCGCCGATATGGCCGTACCAGACCAGCTCGAAGTCCGGGTATTCCCTGGCCGCCAGTGATTCCACCTCGGCAAGAAATTCCGGCATGCGCGAAACATTAACGCTGATATCATTTTTATAGGGCTTCCAGCGTGACAGGGTCTCCGACATATCCTCGCGCAACTTCCAGAGATTCTCCGCCTGGGAGAGGCTCTGGCTGATGACGCCATCGAGCACCCAGCCCTCCATGACACAGGTTTCAAACAGCGACATCGCTTGATCCAGCTGAGTCTCGGACAGCGCCTCGAATTCCACCAGCGCATAAAACGGTGCTTCAGATTCAAAGGGTGCGGGCACCTCGCTGTGAGCCAATACTTTTTCCATACCGTTGTGGGTAAAGAATTCGAAGGCCGTCAGCTCCATGCCATCGTTGTAGGTTTTCAGGACATCGATAATGCTGGGGAAATCCACCACCCCCAACACCAGCACACTCAACTCCTTTGGTGGCCGGGTGAGCCCAATGGTGGCCTCGGTGATGATGCCCAAAGTGCCCTCGGAACCAATAAACAGGTGCCGGAAGTCCAGGCCCGTGTTGTTTTTCACCAGGCCGTGATTCAGTTCGAGGATATCGCCATTGCCACTGACCACCTTCAGACCAAGCACCCAGTTGCGGGTCATGCCGTAGCGAATGACTTTGATACCGCCGGCATTGGTCGCAATATTGCCGCCAATCTGGCTGGAACCGGTCGAGGCGAAATCAACCGGATAGAATAATCCCTGTTGCTCGGCAAACGCCTGTAACTGCTGGGTGATCATGCCCGCCTGCACCGTGACACTGCGGTCAATGGCATTGAATGCCACCACCTCGTTCATCCGGTCCAGCACCAGGACGATCTCACCGTTCAGGGCCACAGCCCCGCCACTGAGACCCGTGCGACCGCCGGAGGGAACCACGGCGATGCGCTCGACATTGGCCAGCTGAATAATGGCCTGCACCTCCTCGGTGCTCCCCGGCAATACCACGACGCCAGGTGACGGCGACCAGAGAGTCGTGCGATCGACACCGTACTGCTGAAATGAAGCTTCATCCGTCAACACACGCTGCTGACCGACAATCTCACGTAATTTCTCAATGACCGGGGGGGCGACAGTCATCTGGGGGACCTCCACAAAAAGGGGCAGTTATCGAAGGGCGTGCATGGTATCATAGCCGCCTTTTTTTCAGGTAGCAGTACGGGCCACCCAACCGAGGAGTGTATGGTCAATTTTTCTCTCAATAAGTCCAAGATCAAATTTCTCCTGCTTGAGGGCGTGCATCCCTCTGCGGTAGAGACACTCAAAGCTTCTGGCTACAGCAACGTCGAGTATCTTAAAGCGGCGCTGTCAGAAGAACAGCTGATCGAAAAGATCCGGGACTTCCACTTCGTCGGGATTCGCTCCCGCACCCAGCTCAACCGCCAGGTATTTGAAGCCGCCAGACGGTTGATCGGCGTAGGCTGTTTCTGCATCGGCACCAACCAGGTGGATCTGCAGGCAGCCACAGAGCACGGCATAGTGGTATTTAACGCGCCCTATTCCAATACCCGCAGCGTCGCAGAACTGATTATTGCTGAAACCATCATGCTGATGCGGGGCATTCCCGAAAAGAATGCCGCTGCCCACCGCGGTGACTGGCTCAAAACAGCCACGGCCTCTCACGAAGTACGGGGCAAAACCCTCGGCATTGTTGGTTACGGCAATATCGGCAGTCAGCTCAGCGTCATGGCCGAATCCATGGGCATGCGGGTGAAGTTTTACGATGTTGTCACCAAGCTCCCCCTGGGCAATGCCGAACAGGTCGGTTCTCTCAGGGAGCTATTGGAACTGGCCGATGTGGTTTCACTCCATGTGCCCGACAACCCCGCCACGCGCAACATGATTCGTGCCGAACAGCTTGCTGCCATGAAAACCGGCGCCATCCTGATCAATGCCGCACGCGGCAAAGTAGTGGATATTGATGCTCTCTGCGACCGGCTGGAAAGCAAACAACTCGGTGGTGCAGCAATTGATGTTTTCCCGGTTGAACCGAAGTCCAACCAGGAAGAATTCGTTTCGCCACTGCGCAAGTATGACAATGTCATACTGACACCGCACATCGGCGGCTCCACCCAGGAAGCGCAGGAAAATATTGGCCTGGAAGTTGCGGAAAAGCTGGTCAGGTACAGCGATACCGGTGCCACCATCAGCGCTGTCAACTTTCCCCAGGTGTCGCTGCCTTCCCACAGTGGTGCCCACCGCCTGTTGCACGTGCACCACAATGTGCCGGGCGTTATGACGGCCATCAACCATGTGTTTTCCGACAACAATATCAATGTCAGCAGCCAATACCTGCAGACCAATGAGTCCGTGGGCTATGTGGTGCTGGATGTGGACAGGGAATACAGTGATGTGGCGCTGAAGGCGTTAAAAGCCATTGATGGCACCATTCGCTGCCGGGTATTGTTCTAGGATCTCACCAGAGACCGGTGGATACCGACCTGTCGGGTCTACCGGTTCTTCTCACTACTCTGCCGCCTACCCCTCACCGAGCGACTTGAATACCCGGTCGCGCATGTAATCGACCTCATTGACCAGATGGTGCCGGGCACCGGGGATCAATACCAGTTCAAAGTTGGGGAATTTTTTGCGGATCGACGCCACGTTATAGCGCCAGTCCACCGTTCCGTCACAGTCGCCCTGGACCACCTTTATCGGGTAATCACTGGGCGGCAGCGCGGCAAATTCCTCAGTCCAGCGCTTCATTGATGCCACCCATTCAATGGGAATGTAGTTGTACTGCAGCGGATCATTGTTGATCAGAAACTCGTTAAATGCCTCGTTGGTCGTATTGGGACGGAATGTCCGGGATACTTTTTTCAGTACCCGGTGAAACAGCTTGTAGGTACGCAGACTTTTCATCCACTCCCTGGGCCGGATGAGTGGCGCCAGCACAGTGACCGCAGTGAGATCATTCGGGTAGTGGTAGGGTTTGGCCGCCATGACATACTTCATCAGAATAGCGCCTCCCGTGCTTTGACCAATCCCTTTCCAGGGTCTGGGAAAACTGCTCACGCATTTTTGCAACAGGTCGGAAAACACATCCACGTAGCGATCAAAACTGTCGATACTGACTCGCTCGCCACTGGACAGGCCATGCCCCGGCAGATCAAATGCCACCACTGCATAACCCCGCTGCAGCAGGTAGTGAATCAAATGGCCATAAAGCCCGACATGATCAAAGTAACCGTGCACCAACAGGTAGGTGCCACGCGGACTCTCCGGTAACCAGTAATGGGTGGCCAGCTGGAAATCGCCGGAGGCGAAGGTCCCCATGCAATGCCTGACCGCCGTCAAGGAGTCTGGCAGTATCAGCCCGTAGTGACGCAGGTAAGCCATTTCGTCCGGCGTCTTGTCCCGCCGATCCTGCTCAGAGTCGAATGACAGCGGCAACAAGCCGCTGCCCACGCGTTCCAGCAGAGCATTGGGTAAGGACTCTCGAGTGTCAGTCACGCAGGGCAACTGAGTGTCACCCATCTTTTTTAATCACCAGACTGACCAGCCTGCTCACCAGGGGCGCCACCACCAGCACCGCCGGGAACGCAACCACAAAGGCAAAACCCCAAGCGTGAAGCCAAATCTGCAGTATATTGTCCACCAGACCGACATTAAAAATACTGATCACTAGCGACATCAGACAGGACATCAGCCCTGCCATGAAAAAGGCAAACACCAGGTGCTGATACTTTCTAGGAATCATTGGCACCACCTCTTCTACTCACCTGTGGTGGACGGCTATCGATTGCCATGGTGAGCAATCGACCAAAAGCTGAATAGCACGGTGACATCATTGTACCGTCGCCTAATTGACCTGGGGATCCAGTTCGCCACACTGGTAGCGCTCGGACATTTTATCCAGACTGTACGGCCTGATTTTGCCAGCATTACCCGCCGTACCGAAGGACTCATAGCGGGCCACACAAATCTCTCTCATGGCATCCGTGCTCGCCTTCAGGTATTTGCGCGGATCAAACTCGGATTTATGACTGGCGAGAAAGCGGCGCACCGCACCCGTAGAGGCCAGTCGCAAGTCAGTATCTATATTGATTTTGCGCACCCCGTACTTGATACCCTCAACAATTTCCTCCACTGGCACACCGTAGGTTTCCGCAATATCGCCGCCAAACTCGTTAATGATCGCCAGCCAGTCCTGCGGCACAGAGGAGGAACCGTGCATCACCAGGTGGGTGTTGGGGATGCGGGCGTGAATCGCCTTGATTCGCTCGATAGCGAGGATATCGCCCGTGGGCGGACGGGAAAACTTGTATGCCCCATGGGACGTACCAATAGCAATTGCCAGCGCATCGACTGCGGTTCGCGACACGAAATCCGCGGCTTCCTCCGGGTCCGTCAACATCTGCTCATGGGACAACATGCCCTCGGCACCGACACCATCTTCCTCGCCGGCCTGGCCAGTTTCGAGCGACCCCAGACACCCCAGCTCACCCTCGACGGAAACTCCGCCAGCATGCGCCATGTCCACTACACGCCGCGTGACGTCAACATTGTAATCATAGGAGGCCGGTGTCTTGCCGTCTTCTTGAAGAGAGCCATCCATCATCACCGAGCTGAAACCCAGCTGGATAGACCGCTGGCAGATTGCCGGGCTGGTGCCATGATCCTGATGCATGCAGACCGGTATATGAGGAAACTCCTCAATCGCCGCCAGAATCAGGTGGCGCAAAAAAGGCGCTCCAGCGTATTTGCGCGCACCGGCAGAAGCCTGCACGATCACCGGGGAGTCCGTCTGATCGGCCGCCTCCATAATGGCGCGCATCTGTTCCAGGTTGTTGACATTGAATGCCGGCACACCATAGCTGTGCTCAGCAGCATGGTCCAGCAACTGTCGCAGTGAAATAAGTGCCATGTAATTATCCTTCCATCATATTTGGTTGCTTCCCGCCGGGGAGGCGCTTTTCAGCGCTCACCGGGTGCCGTGAAAAATTGGCCTGGCGTCAAGAGATCGCACGCGACTCGAGTACCGCTACTGCGGGCAGGGTTTTACCTTCAACGTATTCCAGAAAGGCCCCCCCGCCCGTTGAAATGTAGGAAACTCTGTCGGCAATGCCATATTTGTCAACCGCTGCCAGCGTATCGCCTCCGCCCGCTATCGAAAACCCGTCATTGCCGGCAATGGCATTGGCGATGGCCTCGGTGCCGGCACCAAACTGGTCAAACTCAAAGACACCCACCGGGCCGTTCCAGATAATTGTACCTGCGCTTTTGAGTATTTCGGTCAACACCTCGATGGTATCCGGACCAATATCAAGGATCATATCGTCGTCCGCCACATCCGCCACTGCCTTGAGCGTCGCCTCGGCCGAGGCGGAAAATTCACTGGCGACGACCACATCGCTGGGCAGTGGAATGTTTGTTTTTGCCATCAACTGTTTGGCCTCAGGCAGGAGGTCGTGCTCACAAAGAGACTTGCCGACGGGTAATCCCGACGCGGCCAGAAAGGTATTGGCAATACCACCCCCGACGATCAGCTGGTCCACCTTTTCAGACAGTGTTTCAAGTACAGTCAGCTTCGTGGAAACCTTGGCACCTCCCACAATAGCCACCAGCGGACGGGCGGGATTGGCCAGTGCCTTTTCCAGTGCCTCCAGTTCTCCCGCCAGCAATGGACCGGCACAGGCCAGTGGAGCGAACATTGCAACACCGTGGGTGGAAGCCTGGGCGCGGTGAGCCGTGCCGAAGGCATCCATGACAAAAATATCACAAAGAGATGCATAGGCTTTCGCCAGCATCTCATCATCCTTTTTCTCGCCGGCGTTAAAGCGCACATTCTCCAGCAATATCAATTGCCCCTCTGCCATCTCAACACCCTTTTGCCAATCGCGAACAAGCGGGATCTCTCGCCCCAGCAAAACGCCCAACCGATCGGCCACCGGTTGCAGTGAAAACTCGGCATCAAACTGCCCTTCGACCGGACGCCCCAGATGGGACATCAGGATGACCGTGGCACCGGCCTGGAGCGCCAATTCAATAGTGGGTAGTGTTGCCCGCAACCTGGCATCGGATGTGACAACGCCATCGCGGATAGGGACATTGAGATCTTCACGAATCAGCACCCGTTTGCCTGCCAGGTTCAGATCCGTCATCTTGAGTACATTCAATGGCATGGTGATTACCCTGTCTCTGTTTGCAGTATTTCAGGTTATTTGGGTCCGGAAATGGACAGCCAGTGGTTCACCAGCTCTACCATCCGGTTGGCGTAGCCCCACTCGTTATCAAACCAGAGCAGCACTTTTACCAGACGCCGCTGACTGACCCTGGTCTGTCCCGCGTCCACGATACCGCTGCGCGGATCATGATTGAAATCACAGGAGGCCAGCGGCTCTTCGGTATAACCGAGAATACCGGCCAGTTCAGTGTCAGCGACATCCGCGAGCACCCGGTTTATGGTGGCGACATCGACGTCGGTGTTGAGCAATATGGAAAGATCAATTGCAGACACATTCAACGTGGGAACACGCATCGCCTGGGCTTCAAAACGGCCCTTGAGTTCCGGCAACAGGCGGTCGATGCCTCGCGCCAACTGGGTGTCCACCGGAATAATGGATTGCATCGCGGCACGGGTCTTACGCAAGTCCGTATGATGGTAGGCATCGATAACGGGCTGGTCATTCATGGCCGAGTGAATCGTGGTGATCACCCCGCCCTCTACCCCAAATGCCTGATGCAGGGTTTTAATCACCGGGATCACGCAATTGGTGGAACAGGAGGCATTGGATATTACCGTCTCTTCACCGGTCAGGATCCCTTCGTTGACACCCAGCACGATGGTGGCATCAACGGTTGCTTCAGCCGGCTGGGAAAACAACACTTTCTTTGCCCCCGAACGCAGATGCCCCTCGGCAGTCTGACGATCAGTGAACGTGCCGCTGCATTCCAGCACCACATCCACTCCCAGTTCACCCCAGGGAAGGCTGGCGATATCCTCACGGTGATAGACCGAAATGGCATCGCCATTGACGGTCAGGGTGTCGCCCTGAATCTCTACCGTACCGGGAAACCGGCCATGGGTGGAGTCGTATTTGGTCAGGTGGGCGATGGTCTTGCAGTCAGCTGGCTCGTTGATGGCTATGACCTGGATGCGTTCGCGAGATCCGGACTCATAGAGTGCCCGCAGGACCGAACGGCCTATTCGGCCATAGCCATTAATTGCCACACGAATCATCGAGCTGAACTCTCCTTCACCGGGGGTGCAACATCCCGCTTACAACACGGCTTTGACAGCTTCAACCACGTTCTCCACGGTGAAACCAAACTGTTTCATCAACTGATCGCCGGGAGCAGACTCCCCAAAGGTAGACATGCCAACCACCCTGCCATCGAGACCAACATACTTATACCAGTAATCCCGGTGCCCCGCTTCCACGGCTACCCGCACTCTGACTTGAGGCGGCAGCACACTGTCCCGGTAAGCAGAGTCCTGGGCATCAAATAACTCGGCACAGGGCATGGAGACAACCCTGACCGCCACCCCGTTACTTCTCAACTCTCCGGCAGCATCCATGGCCAGTGACACCTCTGAACCCGTCGCAATCAATATTGCCTTGGGCTTGCCATCGCAATCTTTCAGCACATAACCACCGCGCTGTATATTGTTCAGTTGAGCTTCGGATCGCGACATCGGAACCAGACCCTGTCGGGAAAAGACCAAAGCACTTGGCCCGTTCTTGCGAACAATTGCCTGTTTCCAGCTCACCGCTGCCTCCACGGTATCGCAGGGGCGCCAGGTGTGTAGATTGGGCGTTGCCCGAAGAGCTGTGAGCTGCTCCACCGGCTGATGGGTGGGGCCATCTTCGCCCAGCCCGATGGAATCGTGGGTATAAACAAAAATGCTTCGCTGTTTCATCAAGGCAGCCATACGCACCGCATTCCGGGCGTATTCCATGAACATCAGGAACGTGGCGCCATACACGACAAAGCCACCGTGCAGCACAAGGCCATTCATGATGGCGCTCATACCAAATTCGCGAACACCGTAATACAGGTAGTTACCTGACGCATCGTCAGCGGTGATGCCCTGGCAACCGGACCACAATGTGAGGTTGGATCCTGCCAGGTCTGCAGAACCGCCCAGCAGTTCAGGCAACAGCGGCCCAAACGCATTGAGACAGTTTTGCGAGGCTTTGCGGGAGGCCACTTTCTCCATGGCTTGCTGACACTGGTGAATATAGGCATCGGCCTGATCAATAAATGTCGCCGGCAACTCTCCTTTGACGCGTCTGATCAATTCAGCGGCCAAATCCGGGTGTGCAACACGGTAGCGCTCGAGCTTCTCCTGCCAGTCAGACTGGGCCTTACTGCCCTTTTCACAGGCATTCCAGCCACGATAAATCTCGTCTGGCACATCAAAGGGGCCATGATTCCATTGCAGTTGTTTGCGGGCCAATGAAATTTCGTCAGCACCCAGAGGGGCCCCGTGACAATCTTCCTTACCCTGCTTGTTCGGCGACCCAAAACCGATGATCGTTTTACAGCAAATCAGGGTAGGCTTTTCTTCATCCATCCTGGCGATTTCGATGGCGGCCTTGATGGCGGCCGCATCATGACCATCCACATCAGGGATCACCTGCCAACCATAGGCCTCAAAACGGGCCGGCGTGTTATCGGTAAACCAGCCATCCACCTCACCATCAATGGAAATGCCATTGTCATCGTAGAAGGCAATCAGCTTACCCAGCTTGTGAGTCCCCGCCAGAGAACTGACCTCATGGGATATACCCTCCATCAGGCAGCCATCACCGAGAAAACAGTAGGTGTAGTGGTCGACGATATCGTGACCCGGACGGTTAAACTGGGCTGCCAGAATTTTCTCCGCAAAAGCCATACCCACGGCATTGCTAAGCCCCTGCCCCAACGGCCCCGTGGTGGTTTCGACACCCGGCGCATAGCCATATTCCGGATGACCCGGCGTTTTTGAATGCAGCTGGCGAAAATTTTTCAATTCATCCAGTGGCAGGTCGTAGCCGGTCAGATGCAACAGAGAGTACAGCAACATGGAGCCGTGGCCATTGGACAAGACAAAGCGGTCGCGGTTAGCCCAGGAGGGATCGGCCGGGTTGTGTACCAGGTAGTCGTTCCACAACACTTCGGCGATATCTGCCATCCCCATGGGAGCACCGGGGTGACCGCTATTGGCTTGTTGAACTGCGTCCATACTCAGGGCGCGGATGGCATTGGCTAGATCACGTCTGGAAGGCATTTGAAACTGGCTCCTGGAGGGCAAATCGGGGGAAATCGAAAGGGGCGCTATTTTCTCGCACTCGCGCTGCACAGTAAACAACCAATAGCATGCTATATCTATATCTAATTTTTTTGATATAGATATTCGGCTATGTTAAAGTCGCCCCCATGATGACCAGCCTTCAATCCGCCACCCGGGAATCTACCGGGTCAGATACCGACTCACTGGCCGCTCTCTGCAAGGCGGCCGGTGATCCCCTGCGGGTGGATATTCTCAGGGTATTGCGTCACAACGCCTACGGCGTGCTGGAATTAAGTGAAATTCTGGATATTGGTCAGTCCGGGATGAGCCATCATTTGAAGAGACTCACCAAAGCGGGCTTGACGGCTACCCGCAGGGAAGGCAATAGCATTTTTTACCGGCGTTCGCCGATACCGGACGAATCACGACTTCAGTCATTACACCGCGCCCTGTTTGCCGCCATTGACCAGACTGAACCCAGCCTAAAATTGCAACAACGCATACAGCGCGTCAATGACGAGCGGACCCGGGCATCAAGTGCTTTTTTTGAACAGAATGCAGACCGGTTTCACGTCAATCAGGATCTGATTGCCAGTTTCGATCAATACGGTGAGCCGGTCACGGATTTCCTGGACGCGACACCGGGAATTCGTGGCACGGTACTTGAGATTGGCCCCGGGGAGGGCAGCTTTTTACCTGCGCTCTCCCTGCGCTTTGATCAGGTTATTGCATTGGATTTATCGGCAGAAATGCTCCACCGCTCGCGCGAGTTAGCCGAAACACGCAATCTGGCAAATATACAATTTATCCACGGCGACACCGGGCTTGCTGTCGAGCATTCTCTCTACCCGGATTACATCACCCTTAACATGGTACTTCACCACACCCCGGATCCAGCGCTGATTTTTAAACATCTCGCCAAGCTCCTGGTACCGGGTGGAGCTTTGATCGTGACGGAGCTTTGTCATCACGATCAAAGCTGGGCCCGCGAAAGTTGCGGCGATCTATGGCTTGGCTTTGAGCCGGAGGATCTCAGCAGCTGGGCATCCGCTGCGGCCCTGACCGAAGGAGAAAGCCTGTTTCTGGCACAGCGCAATGGCTTTCAGGTTCAACTGAGACAATTTTTTAAACCCAATCCCAATCGGAAGTAGCTGAGGTTAATCAGCACAGGAACCACTACCTATGTCGAATTACAACTTGTTCACCTCGGAATCCGTTTCCGAGGGCCACCCCGATAAAATGGCCGACCAGATCTCCGACGCCATTCTGGATGCCATTCTGGCCGATGATCCCAATTCCAGAGTGGCTGTGGAAACCATGGTGAAAACCGGGATGGCAATTATCGCCGGGGAGGTCCGCACCAATACCTATGTCGATCTGGAAGAGATTGTCCGCAGCGTCATTCTGGATATTGGTTACAACAGCTCGGATGTGGGCTTTGATGGCGCATCCTGTGCCGTATTAAATGCCATCGGCAAGCAATCCCGCGATATCGCCATTGGCGTTGACGAGGCCGAGGAGAAAGAACTGGGCGCGGGTGATCAGGGACTGATGTTTGGTTATGCCAGCAACGAGACAGATGTCCTGATGCCCGCTCCGATCTATTTCGCCCATCGACTGGTAGAGCGCCAGGCACAGTTGCGCAAAGATGGTGTACTTCCCTGGCTGAGGCCCGATGCCAAGAGTCAGGTGACCCTGCGTTACGCTGATGGCAAACCCGTGGCCGTGGACGCGGTTGTATTATCGACACAGCACGCACCCACTATTTCTCAGGCCAATTTGCAGGAGGCCGTCCGCGAGGAAATCATCCAGCATGTGCTGCCTGAAGAGTGGCTCCACAAAGGCACCCAGTATCATATCAACCCCACCGGTCAATTCATTATCGGCGGCCCCATGGGTGACTGCGGGCTCACCGGTCGGAAGATTATCGTGGATACCTATGGCGGCATGGCCCACCACGGTGGCGGCGCCTTCTCCGGCAAAGATCCTTCCAAGGTTGATCGCTCGGCCGCTTACGCCGGGCGTTATGTGGCAAAAAACATTGTCGCTGCCGGGCTGGCCGATCGCTGCGAAATTCAGATCTCCTACGCCATTGGCGTGACTGAACCCACGTCGATCAGCGTCAACAGTTTTGGCACGGGCAAATTGACGGATGACGAAATCGCACTACTGATCCGCGAAAACTTCGATCTGCGACCCCAGGGCCTGATAGAAATGCTCGACCTCAAACGCCCAATTTATCGGCCAACAGCCGCCTACGGCCACTTCGGTCGCGAGCTTGATAATTTTACCTGGGAAAGAACCGATCGGGCTGAAAGCCTGAAACGCGCTCTGTAATTCTCATTTAACAAACAGGAATTCACTATGACAAACATGGCCATCAAGAACGATTACAAGGTTGCGGACATTTCCCTCGCCGAGTGGGGTAACCGCGAAATTTCCATTGCTGAAACCGAGATGCCGGCACTGATGGCACTGCGAGAAAAGTATCGTGCAGAACAGCCCCTCGCTGGCGCAAAAATTCTCGGTTGCATCCATATGACGATTCAGACAGCCGTACTGATCCAGACACTGGAAGCACTGGGAGCCCAGGTGCGCTGGACATCCTGCAATATCTTTTCCACCCAGGATCACGCTGCAGCAGCTGTTGCAGCAAACGGTACACCGGTTTTTGCCTGGAAAGGTGAAACAGAAGAAGAGTACGAATGGTGCCTGGAACAGCAAATCCTCAAGGAGGGTTCCCCCTGGGAAGCGAATATGATTCTGGATGATGGCGGTGATCTCACCGCCATGCTTCATGAAAAGTTTCCCCAGGTGCTCAAGGGTGTGCACGGCGTTACCGAAGAAACCACAACCGGCGTGCATCGTCTCTACGAGATGTTGAAAAAGGGTGAACTGAAAATACCCGCCATCAATGTCAATGACTCCGTGACCAAGTCGAAAAATGACAATAAATACGGGTGTCGCCATAGCCTCAACGATGCGCTGAAACGTGCCACCGACCATTTGCTGTCTGGCAAGAAAGCGCTGGTGATCGGGTACGGTGATGTGGGCAAGGGTTCCGCCCAGTCGCTCCGCCAGGAAGGCATGATCGTCAAGGTTACCGAAATAGACCCGATCTGCGCCATGCAGGCCTGTATGGACGGTTTCGAGGTCGTCTCTCCCTACCTTGAAGGAAATCCCGAGAATGGCGTTAATTCAGCGCTGTTGGCGACAACAGATCTGCTGGTCACCTGTACCGGGAACTACAATGTCTGCGATGCCGATATTCTTCACGCACTGAAGTCCGGCTGCGTGGTTTGTAACATCGGTCATTTTGACAATGAAATCGATACCAGCTACATGCGCAAAAACTGGGCGTGGGAAGAAATCAAACCCCAAGTACACAAGGTTTATCGAGACCGTGGCACCAATGACCATGTGCTGCTGCTCTCTGAGGGGCGACTGGTCAACCTGGGTAATGCCACCGGTCATCCAAGTCGTATCATGGATGGTTCTTTTGCCAATCAGGTTCTGGCCCAAATTCACTTATACCAGCAAAAATTTGCCGACTGCGACCAGCCTACAAGACAGGCGTTGTTGCGCGTCGAGGTATTACCCAAGAAACTGGACGAGGAAGTGGCCACCCATATGGTTTCTGGCTTTGGCGGCGTACTGACAAAACTGAAGCCCACACAAGCCGCCTATATCAATGTGCCCATGGACGGTCCATTCAAGGAAGACAGTTACCGTTATTGATTACTACACCACCACACTTATCATCGCCTCAGGGATTATTGATCAGCCATGAATGATCGACATTTAAGTTTTGAATTTTTTCCACCGAAAACCCCCGAAGGGCGCGAAAAGCTGCGCCTGGTTCACAGCCAGCTGGCCCGATTCAATCCGGAGTTCTTCTCTGTGACCTATGGTGCGGGAGGTTCCACTCGCGACTACACCCGGGATATCGTCCTTGAAATAGCCCAGGCCGGTTCAAATGCCACGCCACACTTATCCTTTGGCGGAGACAGCAAGCAGTCGGTTTTATCCCTGCTGGAAACTTACCGCGAAGCAGGCATACACCGTATCGTAGCCCTGCGTGGTGATTTGCCCTCGGGCATGGGCGGCGCAGCACAACTCATCTATGCCAATGAACTGGTTCAGTTTATTCGTGAACATTTTGGCGATACATTCGAATTGCTTGTGGCGGCCTATCCGGAGATTCATCCCGAGGCCGAAAACTACCAGAAAGACATTTATTGGCTCGGTCAAAAATTTTCGGCAGGGGCGAGCCGCGGTATTACGCAATATTTTTATAACATTGATGCTTATTTTTATTTCCGCGATCAGTGTCTGGCAGCGGGGATTCAGAACCCGATAATCCCCGGTATTATGCCTATCACCAACTATCAGAACCTGATCCGTTTTTCAGATAATTGTGGTGCTGATGTGCCCCGCTGGATTAGACAGCAACTGAAATCCTATGGCACTGACACCACCAGTATTCGCGCTTTTGGGCTTGATGTTGTCACCCGGCTTTGCGAAAAACTCTTGGCGGGCGGTGCACCCGGTTTACATTTTTATACCATGAACCAGGCTGATACCTGCACAGCCTTATGCCGTAATTTGGGATTTCCCATAACAGATGCGTGATATCAGGGTATTCACCAATCAATCTCTGGCAGTAGATACTGAAATAGTGCTTGAGGAAAACAGTGCCCATCATTTAACGGTCGTGCTGCGACTCAAAACGGGCGCAGGGATTGTTCTCTTTAATGGAACCGGAGGGGAATATAACGCCACACTAGGTCAAGCTACCGGTAAACATGCCCGCGCTTTCATCACCGGTTTTACAGACACCAATAGACAATCACCCCTGTATATTTCCCTCGGCATAGGCTTGTCTCGCGGCGACCGCATGGACTGGGTTATTCAAAAAGCAACGGAAGTTGGTGTTGCTGAAATTACTCCGCTTTTTACTGAGCGCACGGAGGTGCGTCTGAGGGGTGATCGCGCTGACAAAAAAATCCGCCACTGGCAAAGGATAGCCATTAATGCCTGTGAGCAATGCTGCAGAAACATCCCCCCCATCATTAATGCCCCGACATCCCCCGGTCTCTGGGCTCAGCCTTTATCTACAGACAAAAAGCTTGTGTTGCATCACCGCAGTGAACAAACCGTTACTGACCTCCGCAGCCAGCAGATTAATAGCACCGCGTTACTGATAGGACCGGAGGGCGGACTCACAGACGCTGAAATTGCATCATCGCTGCAGAGTGGTTTTGAAGCGCTAGCAATAGGTCCTCGCGTCTTGCGGACCGAAACAGCGCCCATCGTCGCAATAACTTTGCTGCAATCCCTTTGGGGAGATTTCCTCTAGAAGCCCACCTGCACCAGCTATGGGATCGCACAGGTATTTACCCGCCTTTCAGATCAGCGAGAAAACGCTGACCAGAAATTCTGATCAGCGTTAGCGACATCGTATTCCAAAGAAACTATAACAAGACAATAAAACGTGAGGCTAATCCCTCGACAGTCCTCAATTGAGTTTTGCCTTTTTCTCTCTGTACAGTGCATCGAAATTGACGGGGGCCAACATTAATGGCGGGAAACCACCTTTCAATAACATGTGATCCACTGTCTCGCGCAGGTAAGGGAACATAATGGCCGGACATGCCGAACCCAATGCCTCTTCAAGGCGTTCATCTGGAAAATTGCTAATTAGAAACAATGCTGCCTGATCGATCACCAAACGAAACGCAACTTGGCCTGCATTGTTTGCCGTAATAGAAATCGACAGAATGACTTCATACCGGTCATCTTCTAATTTTTGGTCTTTTATATCGAGATCCAAAGTCACCTCTGGCTTCCAATCCTCTTTAAACACTGAAGAGGGATTGGGTGCTTCATAATCATTTCTTTTCAGATAAATCTTCTGCATTGAAAAATGTGGAGTCGTTTGCGCTTTCTCATTCTGAGACATAATTTTTCCTCTGTATGTCGTACAGGATACCAGATCACAAAACACACATGCGCAGCCTGTTTATTGCGTCTTCGATATCTTTATGAATGGTCTAACCGGCCCAATACTATTCGGATCGAGTTTCAGGTGGTATGAAAGGAAGTGTGTAAATACATTTGCCCGCCAACCAAGAATCTAACAGTCAGGGCATTTAACATAGAAATTTAGTACTAAAGTTTTTGCATCAGGCATAAAAAAAGGTCCCGGCCAAAGGCCGGGACCCAGCACCATTAGATTTTAGCCGGTGCAGGCATTTCCAACCATTCGAAGAAAGTCTTCAGATCTGGTTCGATGTCATGCATAACAGGATACCAGGGAGTGGGTGCTTCCACGTCGTGCATAATGCCACACGACGGGCAGTAGTACTCACGATATACCTGCCAGCTAGTGTCCGGAGCCATCAGCTCTGGATAAACTTCCTTCATCTTCTCGACGCTGTCGCGCACATAAATCAACGCACCAAGCTTCCAGTTTTTGCTGTAGTGACCGAATTCGTGGCCACAGTCGCACTTGATGATGATTTCCTGGTCTTTGGCTGACTCAACAATATTCAGGTGAGGACCAACAGCCAGAAGGATTTTGTCGTCATAGGAGACATTTTCCTGTAGCACTTCCATGTACAGTTTATAACGATCTTTGTCTTTCGGCATGGACAGCATCAGGTGAACTGTTTCCCAGTCCAAAGTGCCTTTGACCAGGTCACTAACCTGCTTCTTAGTGTAATTAGACATAACTAAACTCTCTTATATTCTGTCAATTCGTCAAGTGATGGAGCGGACCACCGGAGTGGCCGCCCCGTTCATAGGCAGATTAATACCTTATTCTTCTGTCATGATCACTGGGTGGACGTCAGGCAGTTCACCAATTTCCATGGTGTGTCTTGCACCGTACATCGGGGTACCCAGCTCTTCTTCAGGCAGTTCCCAATCTGCAGGAAGATCCCAGAACTCCTTGAACTCGCCAAGGAATTTGGGCGACAGATAGAAGCTTGACGCAAACATCTGCTGAACTTGCAAAGACGCATCTTTATCAATGATCTTGGCGCGCTCTGTTTCCATCCACTCGCGTACTGGGGCACCGCGAGCAATACGCTCTTTGCGGATTTCAGCTTGGCGAGCTTTGGTTTTTGCTGCGTCGAGTGAGTAAACACCTTCGTCATCTTTGGTGAATACTGCACCGTAGATTTTCACAGCAAACTCTTCCAGCAGGAAGTTTTGGTTAAGGTCTTCTTCGATGTCTTTGATTTCGCGATCCAGGGGATCACCAAAACCAGGACCACCGCGCAGATAGTTCAAGTACAGGTCACCATTGTCGTACATGTCTTCAGTGGTGATGCACTGCTTGTCACGCTTAACAGTAGCATTTGGTCCGAGGTGTTTTTCATACTCGCAAAGTGAAGGATCGCGATCCTGTCCAAGCGGCAGAGATTTACCTTCGGCGATACGCTCTTTCAAACCGGTGTTGTGAGCTTCAAAACGGTAGCCGGTAGCTGAAGGATAACCACCCATCAGGCCCCAGTCACTGTTCATGTAGCCATTACCCATGAAGAACATGGTCCAGTCGGCAGAGTTCCATACCATACGCAGGGTTTCATAACCCAAACCACCACGGTACTTACCGTAACCACCGGTGTTGGTTTTGATACGACGACCCAGGTACAGCAATGGTTCAGCCAGTTCCCAGATCTCGATATCACCCATGTCACCTTCGGGGTTCCAGATCGCAGCAGCGTGGTTCAGACCGTCTTTAACAGCACAGGCACCAGTACCACAAGCAGCAGTTTCAAAGCTGTTAACAGCGTGAACTTCGCCGTCCTGGTTTACACCACCGCCTTGCAGCCAGTTACAAGGGTTGGAGTTACCGGCGTTAACTTCTTCCAGGTAACCGCGACCGAAGTAAGTACGGCTGATACCGCGCCACAAGGAGCTCCAGGAAGATACCAGGAAGTGCCATGCGTCAGCGTGAGCTGTACGGCGGTCATCCGGATTGGTCCAGGTGCCTTTGGGCAGACGGAAGGTAGTCGCGTAGCGAGCACCGTCATTGATGCGTTCTGTAGGTACCAGAGACTGGGTCATCATTACCCAGATACCGGAGGTGAACGCAGTGGGGTTGGCGTTATAGGTGTGCCAGCCCCAGCGACTGCAGCCTTCAAAGTCAAGACGCCAGGTGCCATCGCCATTGACAGTGATTTCACAAGGGGCGTGCATGATGGAGTCCATTCTTGCGAAAGTGGACGGTACATGGACATCCGGGTGGTTGTAGGGCACGTCGACAAAAGCAACGGTTCTCACCTTACCAGGTATACACATTGCCTTGATGCGGCTAACCAGACCACGGCGTCCGTCTTCAACCACTTCGTACATGAACTTATCAACAGCTTCTGCGCCTTCTTCTTCGATAACTTCGAGAAGCATCTTGCGGATCATGTGACAACCGGCAATACGGGTTTTCTCATCGAGAATCCAGTATTTGGTCGTGCGAACAGCACGTTGGCTTTCGTGCAGCCAGTCGCGCAGCGGGGTGTCGTTGACACCTGTTTTACGACAGGTGATCTGCAGACCGTCACCAAAACGCTGGATTTGGCCATTGGACATGGAGCCCGGACCCACAGCACCTGTATCGATTACGTGAGTTACGCCACCGACCCAAGCTACCAACAACCCATCATAGAAAATAGGTACGATGGTTGCGATATCACAGGGGTGAACGTTACCAGTTTGGCAATCGTTGTTGGTGAACATGTCGCCATCGGCAATACCGGGGTTGGTTTCCCAGTTGTTCTGGATCATGTATTTGATCGCAGCACCCATGGTACCTACGTGGATGATAATACCAGTAGAGGTGGCAACACAGTCACCGGCCACGTTGTACAGGGTGAAACAAAGTTCACCTTCCTGCTCAACGATAGGCGAAGCAGCAATTTTCTTGGCCACTTCACGTGAGTTAACCAAACCCGCACGAATTTTGGAGAAGATACGCTCGTAACCGATTGGATCTTTTTCCTTGAACTCAAGCTTTTCGAGAGCGTTATAGAAACCAGTTTTGGTTGTACGCTCCAGAACAGCATTACGGTGGTCGTCTAGGGTCAGGCCGTTTTTCAGCAACAGGCCCGGGGTGTTACCCAACGCATTTTTCATAATAGTCATAATTATTCCTCTGTATCTTTTTCGTCTATGTAATCGACGTTAGCAGTTATCTTTAGTAGATGTTTGCTATTTATTCAACTTCGATCAGGTGGAACAGACGGTGTCCATCCAACCAGGTTTCAAAGCCAGTCGGGACTACATATGTGGTCGCATCAGACTCAATTACTGCGGGGCCAGTCACTCTGTTGCCTGGCAGCAGATTTTCCATTTTGTAGAGCTTCGCATCGACCCACTTACGGCCGTAGTAGAACGGACGCGTTCCAGTTATTGCTTCAGCTGGAGGATTCGGGCCGGCATCTGGCTCAGAAGGAATGCTTGGCTTCTTGGTTTCAACAGACCCACGCATGATAGCAGCCGTTACACCAAAACCGAGTTCAGGAGAACGAGCGGCATCGGCATAAACGCGAGCATAGGTTTCATCAAACGTTGCAACCAGTTTATCCCAGTCTTCCGGGGTGCCGATTTGAGTCAGCGGAGAGTTCATTTCCAGGTCGTTCAACTGACCCAGGTACTGCATGCGATAACCGGGCGTGAGAGTAACGTCGTCTTCGGTAAACCCGTTGATTTTGAACTCTTCCATCACCTTGTCGGCCAACTCTTTCCAGGCAGCGCCCAGAGTGTCGACGGCTTCCTGCTTGTCAGCGGTCGTAGAGTCTTTGGTGATACCGATATCTGTACTCTTATCGTAACGGTATTCAAAGTCTGCAGTCGCACAACCAAATGCAGAGAAACCAGCAGCCCAAGCGGGAACGATAGTTTCTTTAAAGCCGAGGCCCATGGTGTAGCCGTAGGCGTGAACCGGGCCACCACCACCGTATGAGAAGCATACGAAATCACTGGGGCTATAACCTTTGGCACTGATCATGGCGCGCAAATGCTGACGCAAGGAAAGGTCAAGCAGCTCAATAACACCCGCTGCAGCATCTTCCAGGGACATACCAAGCGGATCAGCGATCTGGTCTTTCACGCACTGACGCGCACGTGGAACATCCAGCTCCAGAATACCGCCGAGGAAGTTGTCGGGGTTCAGATAACCGAGAATGATGTGACAGTCAGTTACAGACACTGTGTCAACACCACCAGCAGGCCAGCAAGTACCCACGCGATAACCGGCACTATCAGGGCCGAGTTTCAGAGAGTTGCTGTAGGGATCGATACGCACAAAGCTACCGGCACCTGCACCAATAGTATCCATAGATACCAGCGGCAGGGACAGTACCAGACGGGCCATATCGCCATCCTGGTGCATGGACACCTTACCTTTAACAATCAGTGCCATATCAAAACTGGTGCCACCGATGTCAGAACAGGCAACGTTTTCGTAACCGAGCTGCTCAGCCAGGTAACGAGAACCCATAACACCACCGATAGGACCGGATACGAGTGTACGAGCCAGTTCTTTCGCTTTCCAGCTGATGGTGCCGCCGTGGCTAGCCATTACACGTACATCGTACTTGGCGCCGATGTCTTTCATGCGATCGCTGAGGTTAGCCAGAATGGCGCGAGAAGGCTCAGCAGCGTAGGCTTCCAACAACGTGGTGTTGGTACGGTGAGTTTCTTTACGAACCGGGTAGTAATCGACGGAAGCAAATACTGGGATTTTAACGCCCATCTCTTTGGCAACTTCAAGACATACATCGCGAACAGCGCGCTCATGAGTACCATTGAGGTAAGAGCTCAGGAAGCTGATCACAATCGCCTTACAGCCTTGTTCGATCAGCTCACGGGCAGCTTCACGGGCTTCATGCAAACGGACTGGGATTACCACGCCGCCTTTGGAGTCAACACGCTCGGTAACACCGCGAGTGTCATGGATATGGGCCAGAGGCTCATCATAACGGTGAGTGTTGAGGTGAAGACGGTCTTCAAACGCATAACCCAGGTAACACTGGATAGCACGCCCCATGCGGTGGAAGTCTTCAAAGCCTTTACTTACGATCAGACCAGTACGCAGACCCTTGCGGCCGACAACGCGGTTAAGCATCGCAGTACCAGAGAATACGCAGGTGACCATTTGCGGAAAAACCTCTTCAGGGGTTTTGTCCCAGTGAGCCAGTGCGTCAGCACTGGACGTCAGCACTGCATTGGCTTCATCGACGTCACTTTGTGCTTTACCGACGACGAAGGTGCCATCTGCACGCACAAAGAAAGTATCGGTCATCGTGCCACCGGCATCGATACCCAGAACTTCAACGGGATTGGTTAAATCATTCAAGTGTATATCCTCTTATGTTGATTACTTCTACCCCTGCCCACCTTTTTGATCTGCTTCTTATAGTTAACACTACAAATCATTCGGGGACTGAGGTGCCCTCGCATACGACTATAGCAATAGTCGTGCCAATAAAAATTTATTGTTAAATTTTATTATGTTATAAGAAATATCAAATTAATGTTTAGCAACAACTGGTTATAATCGTTCGAATATCAGTCGCCGGCCGGACATTAATCGAACTAGATTAAAACACGGCTTAACAGTTCATGTCTACGATATTGCTGACTATAGTGGGCCACCCGGCCAACAGAAACCAGGGCTTTAGCGTCACCTGGACCATTATTGCAAACCACTTGTAATTGAACGGCTTGAACGTGATTATATTTAATAAGGCCCAAAATCCAGAAACGTCCTATAATCGTACAACGACTATGTATCCATAATAACAACCCGGTGAGATAAGAGTGTCATGAGTTATGAACCGTCCCTTAAGGGATCCACTGCCGTTTCGCACCCGACGCGAGTCGCTTCCGCACGCGAGAAGCTTCTGACAGACGGCAATCTGCCGGACAATACCGTGCGGTCCGTCATCGAAGCCTCATGGCAGCGCTGCGTGACGAGTCAGGTTGATCCGCTAATTGCAAAACGGGCACTGGAACTCAGCGGTGAAGAACTGATGGGTATCAGGCGACAGCACAGGGAACTGCTCTCCGCATCCGAAATCATCATGCGCGAGGCCAAAGAATTACTGGCGGAATCCGGCACCATCATGCACCTTGTGACACCCTCCGGGATGATACTGGATTACGAAGGGGATCCCGACACACTGGAACTGGCCAACAATTACAGTTTAATCCCAGGTGCCAACTGGAACGAGCAGGCAGCGGGAACAAATGCCATTGGTACGGCACTCAACATCGGCGCACCCGTGCAGGTGCACGCCTTTGAACATTTCTGCGAAAACATCAGCCGCTGGACTTGCTCTGCGGCCGTTATTCGCGACCCGTTCGAGAAACGCCTGCTTGGTGCACTGAATATTTCAGGTTTGAAAAACACATTGCATGATTACTGTCTGGCACTGGCCATTTCCGGTGCTCGCAGAATCGAAGGTCAGTTTGCACAACTGAAACTGGCAAAGAGAGATCTTCTGCTCGGCACAACTATTGATCATTTTGCTTCTTCAGGAAATGATGGCGTACTGCTGTTTGATATGGATGGCAAATTGGTTCGCACCAACACTATGGCTGACAAGGTTCTGGCGGCCAGGGGCATAAGAATCAATCTGACGCCATACAACCCCATTCTGACACTTAACAGTGAGGGGGCGTACACTCCCGAACAGGATACCGCACTCAATCAGATAGACCAGCAATGGGTTCAGCCTGTCACCCACCAGGGAGAGCAAATTGGTTACCTGGCCGTCATCCCTCTCCCCGCCCGCTCATCACAGAGAGTATCAGGCAACCCGACAACTATCCCGCCCCCCTCTAAATCCACCGGTTTTTTCCGCCTGGTAGGGCAGAGCGCCCCTTTCCTGAAAGCAGTTCAGCAAGCGAAGCGGGTGGCCAAAGCACCCATACCCGTTCTGCTCCAGGGAGAAACGGGGGTTGGCAAGGAGCTTTTTGCCAGGGCGATGCACGAAGAGGGACCATCCAACACAGGTGAGTTTGTTGCGCTCAACTGTGGCGGACTTTCCAGGGATCTGCTGGCAAGCGAGCTGTTTGGGCACATTGAAGGCGCTTTCACCGGTGCCCGTCGCGGCGGCATGATTGGCAAAATAGAAGCCGCTAACGGCGGCACACTGTTTCTGGATGAGATAGGCGAGATGCCCTTCGACCTCCAGCCAATGTTTCTCCGTGTACTTCAAGAATCAGAGATCTGCCGGGTAGGCGATACCAGACCGCGCAAGGTCAACTTCAGGCTGATCGCCGCCACCAACCGGGATCTGGCTCAGGAAGTGGCGGAAGGTCGCTTCAGGATGGATCTTTACTACCGAATCTCCTCAATGACACTGACGGTGCCGCCATTGCGGGAGCGAACTGGAGATGTCTCACTGCTGGCTCACAATATATTCGCTCACCTGCTGGAGCAACATTCCGGCGACCAGAAACGACTCAGCAAACCACTGCTCGATCTGCTTGAGAAGCACAGCTGGCCGGGCAATATTCGCGAACTGGGCAACCTGATTACCGCCGCTTTCTTTCTCTCCGATCGCGAAGAACTGGGGCCGGAAGACCTCCCCAAGGATTTCCTCGCCGCGAATCTGGAGGGCCATGAAGGCGAAGAAGTGGCCAACCCCCTGGACTTTGCCGAAAAAGAGGTGATTATCCGATCCATTCGGGAACAGGGCGGCAACCTGACAAAGGTGGCCAAACAGCTGAACATTGCGAAGAGCACCCTGTACATCAAACTGAAAAAATACAATATCAAGCGCGCCTGAATAACCTTTTCACAAACTCTCTGTGAAAAACCCTGCCGCTTTGCGTAAAACTCATTAGGGTGCAAACAGGTCCGTTTACCTGGCACCCATATCCTCAAAGGAAAACTCTCTGGCCACCCCCAAGGTGCGAATAGCCAACTGAATCTCTTTGAGAAACAACATCAACGCAACAATTAACAGCACCAGTGCCAACACAAAGAATCCGATAATCAGGCCGCCTATGTGCAACTGCCAGAAACCGCCTACAAACAGACTGACAATTAATACGCAGACCAGCAATCCGGCTGCCGTGCAAAGCCCAATTGACCAGTTGGTGACTTTGGTCCTGCGCCAAAGAAACTTAAGCTCCTGCTGGCAAACCGCTTTCTGTTCGGGGTCACTCAGGCGAATCTCCCGCTGACCCACGAGCCTGGCACGATCAACAATTCGACTTAGCCGGCCGGATATAACATTGAGAAAGCCCGCTATGCCCGCCAGCAGGAATACCGGCGCAACCGCCAATTCAATAATCAATGCCAGATCAGTTATCTCAATCATCGAATTCATCTTTTACTCGCTCCTCGCAATCGATTGCTGGCCCGCGCTGAAATACACCCTGATACGCTCACCCGTGATATAGATCGAGGGCACCAGCAGCAGAGTGACAAAAGTAGCCAACAAAACGCCAAAAGCCAACGAAATTACCATGGGTATCAGGAATTGAGCCTGGGCACTGCGCTCAAACAGTATCGGTGTCAGGCCAAAAAACGTAGTCAGTGATGTCAGCACGATTGGCCGGAAGCGGTCCCTGGCCCCCTGAACAACCGCATCCACTGCATGCCAGCCCTCTTTTTTCAGCTGGTTGATGCGATCAATCAACACAAGATTATCATTGACCACCACCCCGGCGGCGGCCAGCACTCCCATCATTGAGGGCATGCTGATTTCCTTGCCGAACAACAGGTGGCCAATAATGGCTCCGGCAATACCAAACGGTACAGCGCTGAGTACAATAACCGGCTGCCAGTATGATCGGAACTCCACGGCGAGCAAGGTATAAATGGCCAATAGTGCCAGCGCCATCATCTGTAAAAAGCCTATTTCAAAGGCTTTTTGATCTTTCTGTGCGCCGTCAATTTCCAGCGTTAATCCCGGGAACTTCTTCACCAGCTCGGACCAGTGGTCCCGCATAAACACTGCCACGATCTCATCAGCAGAAGCGGCCCCACTAACCAGCTCACCTTCTATCTCGACCATTCGCTTGCGATCACGGCGCTTGATCTCCGTATACCCCGGCACAAACGTGATATCCGCCACAGCATTGAAAGGCAACTCACGACCATCATCCGTCCGGATACGCAACTCATCCAGTGACGATACCCGGGCTCGCTCCGCTTCAGGATAACGAACCATGACTTTGACATCCTCCCGCTCCCGTGGAATGCGCTGAGCCTCGACACCATAAAATGCATTGCGCAACTGTCCGGCAATATCACTCAAACCGACTCCGAGCGTGTCCGCATTGTCTTTAAGACTGATTTCGATTTCTTTGCTCGCTGTACGAAACGAACTGGAGACATTGAAGATCCCGGGGTAATCCAGCAGCAGGGACTCAATTTCCACCGAAGCCAAACGCAACTCATCAATCTGCTTGCCCCTGAGAAGCAAGTTGATCTCCTTGGGCCGCCCCATCAGGGTATATTCAACCCGGTAGTCCTCGACATTTTCAACAGCCCCGATATGTTTCTGCCAGAGCTCAGCCACGGCCTTTGACGAAATCGAGCGGGTTTCGTTACTGGATAACTCCAGAACAACCGAGACGGTGTTTTCCCGACTTTCGGCATAGTGATTTTCAATGACCGAGCGCCCATCCTCGCCAATCAACAGAGGCTCCTGCTTTAACCCCTCTACGCCCCCTTCTATCTGTCGCATAACGGCCAGAGAGCGATCGAAACTGACACCTTCCCGCAGCTCGGCTGATGCCCGCAGGTACTCCCCCTCAACCACCGGGAAAAAAGCGACGCGCAACCAACCGGTAAAGAAAACCCCCAGTATGACAATCAGAACCGCCAGAAACAGCGCCATGGTAATACCGCTGTGACGCAGGCAACTTTCCAACGCCGGCCGGAACTGATGATCCGCAAACTGCTTCATCCACCGGGAAGCCCCGTTTCTCGCCCTCTGCAACCATTTTGCAAACAGCCATGTGGCCTCTTTCTCGGGTTTCAGATGGCGCAGGTGAGCCGGCAAAATCAGGAAGGACTCCAGCAGCGAAAATGTCAGCGCAATAATCGCCACCTTGGGCATTTCTGCCATCAGCTTGCTGGAATCACCAGGTAACAGCAGCATCGGCACAAACACAATGATCGTGGTCAAAACAGCAAAAGTGACCGGCTTTGAAACCGCCAGGGCCCCCAACGAAGCACTGTCATTGCCGCTCAGACCGCGCTCGTGATGCGAGTAGATACTTTCACCCACCACAATGGCGTCATCCACTACGATGCCGAGGATGAGCAGAAAAGCAAATAACGAGACAATATTGACGCTAATTCCCAGGTAGGGCATTAACCACAGGGTGCCCACGTAGCAAATACCAATGCCCGCCGCCACCCAAAAAGCCAGCGCCGGACGTAAAAACAGCACCAGCAGGCCGAACACCAGCAATAACCCGCCGAGAGCATTTTTGGACAGCAGATCAATTCGACTACCCAGGTAAACTGACAAATCGCGCCACACCACCAATTCGACGCCCGGCTGAAGACTGGGCAACTTCTCCGCAACATAAGCTCTGACGGCCTCTGAAGAAGACACAACATCGGGATTGCGGGTATTGAAGAGATTGATAAATACCGCGGGCTTGCCATTGAACATGGATACCAGATCCTGCTCTGCAAAACCGTCGTTAATACGGGCAATATCACCCAACAGAACCTGGGTACCGTCGGTATCCCGCAAGACCACAATGCGTTCAAAATCTTCCCGCTGGTAGGCTTGCCCCCGGGTCTGCAGGACAATGTCGCCCGCTTGCTCACGCACCTCACCGGCGGGCAAATTGACCGATGAACGCCGGATGGCGGCAACAACGTCCTCGAACGTCAGTTGGTAACGGCGCAGTGTTTCCTCGGATATTTCCACGGCGACCTCTTCAGGCCGTGTGCCACCTATTTCCGCCAGAGTGACGCCCGGCAACCCGATGACTTCATCCCGAATGGACTCGGCAAGTCGCTTGAGGTCAGCTTCCGCCATCGGCCCCGCCAGAGCCAGGCTGAGAATCTGGGTTCTTGCCAACACCTCCTTGATCCGTGGTCGCTCGGAATCAACCGGTAAGGTATCAATGGCGTCTACCCGAGATTTCACATCATTGAGCAGCTTCTGGGTATCGTGGCCGTCGGCCACCTCTATCTCAATCCGCCCCATGCCCTGATAGGCAAACGAACGCAGCTCCTCAATACCATCCAGATCATGCACCTGCTCTTCGATGCGAATACAGATCTGCTCTTCAACCTCCCGCGGCCCAGCGCCCGGGTAGGGCACCTCGACCTGAACCACGTCCCTCGGTATTTTCGGAAACATTTCCTTGTCGAGGTCCGGCAAACTGGTCAGGCCACCCACCAGTACCATCAACATCAATAAATTGGCCGCAATGGGATTGCTGACCCACCAATGAATCACCCCCCGACCTGACGTGCTCATGGGAGGTCCGGCGCCGACACAAGCACTGGAGACACCTTCATCCCTTCCACGATATAACCCGGCCTCTCCAGCAGGATCAGCTGCCCCTCCGGTATACCCGTGATCAACAGGCTTTCCTCTAGTACCTGCAGTACCCGAACAGAGCCTGTACGCAACCGGTTTTCCTCATCCAGCACGAGCAGTTGGTCTTTCTCATACAGGGCCTGGCGAGGCACACGAACCACTGCATCAAAGGAGCGGCCCGCCACCTCCGCATTGACAAACAGACCCGCCACCAGAGGTGGCGAATACTGATAGGGATTGGTTACCTCAACAATCCCGTAAATGACTCGACTTCGCGTATCAACCGTGGCATCTGTCCGCACCAGCAGGCCCGGCCAGTTGGCCTGTTGCCCGTTAAACCTCGCCGACAGGGTCACCTGAAGCGGGCTGTCGGCTTCAGGCCTGAGCGGCAGGCTCAAGCGCGACGCCTGACTCGCCGTTAATGGCAGGCGTACCGCCATGGTATGTGTCGCGAAAATCTCTGCCACCTGCGTGCCGGAACTCACATACTGCCCCTGGTTCACCTGTGTCTGGCGTATCAGACCATCAAAGGGCGCGACAATCGTCGTACGCTCCAGATTGATACGGGCCTGCTCGAGATCCGCCCTAGTCCCCGCCAGGGCCGCTTCTGCCGCCTTTAACTGGGGCTCGCGCAGAAACAATGCGTTGCCTTCTCTATTACCCAAATCCCGCCACTCTCGCTTTGCCTGCCTGGCTTGTCCGCGCTCCATGGCAAGGGTTTTCTCTGCCTCGGCGACCCGTGAGGATGCCCGGATGACTTCGATATCGTAATCTCTGGAATCCAGTTGAAGCAGCACCTCGCCTTCACTGAAAAATCCGCCATCGACAAAATTCGCGGAAACAGACATCACCTGCCCCGCAACCTGGGCGGCCAACGCCACTTCAACTTTCGGCTTAACCGTGCCCTGGGTCAGCACACTGACCTGGCGACGCACTGGACGTGCCTTCATAGCAGGGATTTCTGGTGGCACCGGTTCCACCCGGGGCTGCTGGCCTGGCTCAGGTCTGATACCGGCCAGTACGACCACCACCAGAATGGCCACCAGCACAATCACCAGAGGAACAAGCGCTCTTTTTAATCGACCCATGGTCTATTGATCATCCTTCAAATCGGGGAAAGTGACATTATCACAGGATCGCGTGAGATCCCGGCCCTTGCAGCAACTAAACGGGTAGTAATCTGGCGAATATACCCATCACAGCTCAAAACAGCTCCTGTCATCAAAGCTTCTTCAATATGCCATGCCCCGGTCATCTGCGGCCACTAAGTTTCTGACAAAGTTCTGTAATTAAAACTGTGAGGCCAGCTATGCACTATAACGCCATATGGCTATCGGATATTCACCTGGGCTACCGGGACTGCAAGGCAAATTTCTTGCTGGACTTCCTCAATAAAACCCACACCAACCGGCTCTACTTGGTAGGCGATGTGGTCGATTTGTGGGCAATGAAACGCTCTTTTCTCTGGCCACCCAGTCATCACGAGGTGTTGCGCAAAATCATCGATCTGGCGAATAACGGCACCCGGGTGATTTATATACCGGGCAATCACGATGATCTGATGAGAGAAGTGGCTGGCACCGTGCTGCTCAACATCGAGATACACCAGCAATTTGTCCACACCACCCACGAAGGCAAAAAATTACTCTTGCTGCACGGTGATGAGTTCGATCATGCCGTGCTGTGCAACCGGTTTGCGCGCCTGGCGGGGGACGCCGGCTACAGCCTGCTGCTACATTTTAACCGCTGGAGCAACATATTGAGACGTTGGTGGGGGCTGCCCTACTGGTCGCTGGCGCAGTATGTCAAAAACCGGGTCAGAAATGCCCGTGCGGCGATCATCGCTTTTGAAGAAGCCGCGGCCAAGGAAGCCATTCGTCAGGGCGCTGACGGTATTGTCTGCGGGCACATCCACCAACCGGAAATCCGAACGATCGACGGGATTCTCTATTGCAATGATGGCGATTGGGTGGAGAGCTGCACAGCATTGGTTGAACATCGCCAGGGCAAACTCGAGCTGCTTCACTGGGGTGACCTGCAACAGGCGATCAAATGCGATCAGGCGGCCAATGACAGCACGATCAGCGCACCGTATTCACTACCACGGCTCTCCTGAAGGACAACGGCGCCATGGACAATCAGGTCACTGCCTGCGCCAGCGTATTGCGCGCCCCTATCACTGCAGGGTCACTGTTGACCCGCTGTTTCACGACACCCGTCCGCCCCATCGCCAGATAATCAAAACCGGCTTCGGCAACCCGCCTGGGATCAAACAGGTTGCGGCCATCGACAATCATGGGTCGATTCATTTTCTCGGCAAGCGCCACGAAGTCAGGGGCCCAGAAGTGTTTCCATTCTGTACAGATCACCAACGCATCGGCACCTTTCGCCGCAGACTCTTTGGTGCCCACCAGCACCAGGTCGTCGCGATCGCCATAGATGCGCTGACACTCTTCCATGGCACGCGGGTCGTATGCCTGTACCAGGGCGCCATGCTGCCAGAGAGACTCCAGTAGCACCCTGCTCGGGGCCTCGCGCATATCGTCGGTTCGAGGCTTGAATGCCAGCCCCCACACGGCAATGGTTTTCCCCTTCAGGTCACCATTAAAGTAATGATAGAGCTTCTCAAACAACCGCTGTTTCTGCTCGCTGTTGACCTGCTGTACCGCCGACAGCAGGGGGGTGCGGTAACCCACCTTTTCAGCCGTCACCTGCAGGGCACGAACATCCTTTGGAAAACAGGAGCCACCGTAGCCACAACCGGGGTAAATAAAATGGTAGCCAATGCGGGGGTCCGCACCAATGCCCAGACGAACTTTTTCGATATCGGCACCCAGGTATTCGGCAAGATTCGCTATCTCATTGATAAAACTGATTTTGGTGGCCAGCATCGCATTTGCAGCGTATTTGGTCAGTTCCGCTGAGCGCACGTCCATGACCATCAACTTTTCATGATTGCGATTAAACGGCGCATAAAGTTCCCGCATAATGCCGGTAGCCCGCTCGGAACCAGTGCCAAGTACAATCCGGTCCGGCTTCATAAAATCACCGATGGCTGCACCTTCTTTCAGAAACTCGGGGTTTGACACCACGTCAAAGGGTATATCGAGCGCACGATGATGGAGCTTCTTTTCTACCAGGGCCCTTACTTCATCGGCTGTGCCCACGGGCACCGTGGATTTATTGACGATCACGGCAGAGTCCTGCAGATACTCGCCAATGGTATCTGCCACTGACAGCACATGCCGGATGTCCGCCTCACCATCTTCATCACAGGGCGTACCCACGGCGATAAAAATCACTTCACCGTGGGTCACGGCTTCGGCAGCGTCGGTCGTAAATATCAACGATCCCTCCCGTTGCGCCTCTACCAGGTAGTCCTCCAGACCGGGTTCAAAAATAGGGGCTATCCCTCGACGCAACGCATCTATCTTCAGTGCATCCTGATCAATACAGGAAACCTGATGGCCAACATGGGCAAGACACACACTGGTCACCAACCCCACATAGCCTCCACCAAATACCGTCACTCTCATTCCACACACCCCATCATTTGAGTGGATTCATGGTGTGACTGTGGCATGACAGCCTTATGGCATTTTTTTTGGGGTTTTGTGACAGCCCCCGGGCTCTTGCAATGGCGGCAATTCAGTTACACTTAGCTGGCCGTAAACTATCAACTTTCAAACCTTTGCTCTGCCGGGTGCTACTTGCCGGGGAAGACAAGAAAACGATCTTGGCCTGATAAGGAATTTAACTTGCCGCTACTAAAAAACCGTTTGGCCCTGCTGACTGCCGCGACCGGGGAACAGCTCCTGACCGGGATGATCAGGGGTATTGAGAAAGAGAGCCTACGGGTGACACCGGCCGGCAAACTGGCACAGACCCCCCACCCGCCGGCATTGGGGTCTGCGTTGACCCACCCGAAAATCACCACGGATTACTCAGAGGCGTTACTGGAATTCATTACCCCGCCTTCCAGTGATGCCGACCTGGTGCTGCAAACCCTGGAGGATATCCACCGCTTCACTTACCACAGGATTGGCGATGAATTGCTCTGGGCCAACAGTATGCCCTGCCAGCTCAGTGGCGACAGTGATATTCCAGTGGGCTATTACGGCACCTCCAATATCGGCAAAATGAAAAGTGTTTACCGGGTCGGTCTGGGCCACCGCTATGGCCGTCTGATGCAAACGATTGCCGGTATCCACTACAATTTTTCAGCCCCGGATTCACTCTGGGAGATGTTGCGCAAGGCAGAGAATCCCGGCCAGTCGCTGCAGGATTTTAAAACTGAAAACTACTTTGCCCTGATTCGCAATTTCCGCCGCCACTTCTGGTTATTACTCTATCTGTTCGGTGCATCGCCCGGGGTTTGTCGCAGCTTTGTCAGGGGCCGCGAGCATCGCCTGATACCCTTTGGCAAAGATGATCACAGCCTCTACGCACCCGACGCCACCTCACTGAGAATGGGCGATCTGGGTTATCAAAGCACGGCCCAGGAGCAACTGATTGTCTGTTATAACGATCTGCGCAGCTACGTGACCACCCTCCGCGGTGCGCTGGTCAAACCCTATCCGGCGTACGAATCGGTAGGACTCAAAGACCGCCATGGCGAGTACCATCAACTGAGCACCCATTTACTGCAGATTGAAAACGAGTTTTACAGCACCATTCGGCCAAAGCGAACGACCAACACCGGAGAGACACCATTGAGGGCCCTGTGGGAGCGCGGTGTTGAGTATATCGAGGTGCGCTGTATTGACCTGAACCCTTACCAACCACTGGGCATTGATCGTGAGCAGATAGATTTTCTCGATATTTTTCTGCTCACTTGTCTGTTGGCCAACAGTCCGGACACCGATGACCAGGAATACCGAAATATTCTGGATAATCAACGGTGCACGGTTTATCGGGGACGGGATCCTCAGCTCACCCTCCGGGATGGCGGAAGTGACCGATCACTTGTCGAGTGGGCCGAAGCCATATTTGCCGACATGTCACCAGTGGCTGACATGCTGGATGATCACCATGGCGATGACCGTTACCAAAAAACGTTGTTGTCACTCCGCCGCCGGCTGAAGGACCCCTCTCTGACCCCCTCCGCCCGGATGCTGGAGGAAATGGCAGGCACTAACCAGACATTCTTTCGCGTCGCCATGAAATACGCCACCCGGCACCGCGAATACTTTCTGGACACGCCGCTGGACCGGGAGACTGAGGCACACTACCAACAGCTGGCCCGCGATTCCCTGCGACAACAACAGGAGATTGAGCAGCGCGATGACCGAAGTTTTGACCAGTTTCTGGCCGATTATTACCGACAGTATGATTTTCTGCTGTGAACTACCTCGCCCATATCCATCTGGCAGGCCAATGTCCGGAACAGATGATCGGTGGATTACTGGGTGATTTCGTCAAGGGGCCCCTCCGGGGAGATTACCCGCCAGCGATCGAGGCGGGGATTTTACTGCATCGAAAAATAGACGTTTTTACCGACAATCTTCCGCCGGTCCGGACTGCCATCGCTCGCTTCGAACCACCCTACCGGCGTTTTGGCGGAATACTGCTCGACCTCTGCTACGACCACTTTCTGGCCGACAACTGGTCGAGGTATCACCATCGTCCCCTCACAGACTTCTGCCAGGATTTTTACCGCGACCTGTCCGCTTATGCAGAGATTTTACCGGACGGAGCCAAACGTTTCAGTGAAGTGGCGCCCCGGGTAAACTGGCTTGAAAACTACGCACAGTTTCAAAATCTGGAATATATGCTGGAACGCATCGGTCAACGTTTTAAAACACCGGTACCCCTTCACCGGGCTTTCCCGGAACTGCAGCGGGACTACCGGTTATTGTCCAATGAGTTTCACCAGATCTTCCCCCTGTTGATTGAGTTTACTGAAACCCAACGTCTAAAATGAATGGCCTCCTGAAGGGAATAATCCAATGATACCGACGACCAGACAGACCAATCTGGTGATCTTTCTCGGCTGCACGCTGCTGATCCTGATCGCCCTTTACATGCAACACATGATGGGACTGGTTCCCTGTTACCTCTGTGTCACCCAGCGGGTATTCGTCATAGCCACCGGACTTATCGCCCTGCTGGCATTTCTTCATCACCGGCACACACGCTTTTACGGTGCTCTCACCGCCCTCAGCGCACTGGCAGGTGGTTTTTTCTCCGGCAAACAGCTCTGGTTGCAACACCTGCCGGAGGAGCAGGTTCCCGCCTGCGGGCCGCCGGTAGAATACCTGTTTGACGTTTTCAAATTCAGCGATGCGTTGGGCATGCTGCTGCGCGGTGACGGCAACTGTGCCGAGGTACAATGGCTGTTTCTCGGTCTCAGCATTCCCGGTTGGGCTCTGGTTTGTTTTCTCCTGCTGGCTGCGCTGGGTGTGTGGCAAATGGTGCGCCGCCGGTGAACTTGCTGCGCGGACTCGCCGTACTGGTTCTGTTTCAGGGCATTGGTGAGGGGATCAGTCACATCGCCGGGATACCGGTACCCGGCCCGGTAATCGGCATGGTCCTGTTATTTCTGGCACTGCAGTTCAGCCACACGGAAACACCGGCCTGGCTGGGGCGAACGGGCCACTCGCTTATCCGCTGGCTGTCTCTGATGTTCCTGCCCGCCTGCACCGGCCTGTTTTTTCTGCCCGACATTTCCCGGAACCAATGGCTCCCCATCGCCGGGGCCATTGTTCTGGCAACCTTGCTAACATTGCTATTGACTGCCCTGTTGATGCAAAAACTGATGCCCGCTGAGGCCGATCGCCCATGACAGCGTGGCTGGGCACTATCCTGCTATTGGCACTGACCTTTGTTGCTTTCGCTGCCGCTCTCTGGCTGTATCGGCTCAATCGGGGTCGGCCCACCCTACAGGCACTGATGCACCCGCTGGTTACCGGTCCGTTAATGGTAAGTGCCATGCTGGTCGCCACCCATATTGATTACGACCAATACCGGGAGGCCAATCAACTGTTCTTTTTTTTGCTGGGTACCACAACCGTTGCGTTGGCCATCCCGCTGCACCAGCAATTTCATCATATTAGTCGACTGTTCAGGCCGCTAATCATTACGCTGATATTTGGTGCCAGTTTTGCCGTGGCAAGTGCCCTGATCATCGCCTGGTTACTGGGTGGCTCCGTGGAGACACTGATTTCATTGGCACCCAAGTCAGTCACTACACCCATCGCCCTTGGCCTGTCGGAAAAGATTGGCGGTCTGCCGGCACTGACTGCCGGGGTGGTTGTCTTTACCGGCGTGGTGGGGGCGGTGATGGGTCCCCTGATATTTCGTTGGCTGGGCATTACGGATGACCGCATCATCGGCTTTGTCACTGGAATTTGTGCGCACGGGGTCGGGACAACCCGTGCCTTTGAAATCAGCGCCCGTTGCGGCGCTTTCGCCAGCCTGGGACTCGGCATGACAGGCGCGCTGACGGCTTTCAGCCTGCCGTGGCTGGTCATTTTTTTCCTCAATTAGCCCTGACAGCTATTGTGGCCGGGCACGCCCAATGTGTGCTTGCCACACACAGACTGTTTCCCTATGCTTGGTGCATTCCAATAATCACAAGCAGCACTGTTTATGCTAGAGAATTGTAAGTCGGCCCAGGAACGTTGGGGGGGTGTCAGCCAGCTGATCGATCAGTGGCTGGAGGAGCGGCAGGAGATGCTGGTTCGCTTCTGTGCGCTGGGCGAAATCCGCCATTTCAGTAGCGAGGATCCCTCACAGGGCAAGAAGGTCAAAACCTTTTTTGAAATTCTTGTGGACTACACCTCTGCAGGCCACTTTGAAATTTACGATCAGTTGATCCGTGAGGGTAACAGCTATCGGGATAAAGACGCACTGGAGGCCGCCAACGGGCTGCTGGAGACAATTGATGCTACAACAGAGCTGATCCTTGACTTCAATGACAAGTATCTGGAGACCGATGACCTCACCTCTCTGGCAGCGGATCTGTCCACACTGGGAGAAGCCATTGAGTCGCGGCTCGAGGCCGAGGACTGCATGATCGAAGTCCTGCATTCTGCACATCACGATCAATCCCATAAAGACAACTAGCATGCCCGGCCAATGGCATCGGAAAATTTTCGTACGTCATTACCGAATTGACCACCAATAAAAAAGGCCCATGAGGGCCTTTTTTGATTGACCGGACAAAACTGGGCTCGAATTAATCGAGGCCCATCACTTCGACCAGTTCCACTTCAAAAATCAGTGTGGCATTGGGGCCGATCAGTCCAGCTGTGCCATTTGGACCGTAGGCAAGATCGGAGGGTATGTAGAGCTCCCACTTGGCCCCTTCCTGCATTTTCTGCAGTGCTTCAGTCCAACCTGGAATCACCTGTCCGACGTTCAGCTCTATCGCACCACCGTGTTTCTCGGAGGCATCAAACTCAGTACCGTCAACCAGCGTCCCCCGATACTCCACGGAGACCTGATCGTTGGCATCAGGCGATGCGCCCGTACCGGCAGTAATGACCTTGTACTGCAGGCCGGTTTCAGTGGTAATCACACCCTCTTTATTGGCGTTGGCAGCAAGAAAGGCCTTCCCCTCAGCGGCATTTTTCTCTCCTGCTTCTGCCATCTCTGCCTGCTTTTCACCATTTAATGACTGTTGCTTGGCCTGCTGCTCCGCATGGAAGGTTTCAATCACCTCGGCCAGCTCTTCGTTATCAATACGCGGAGGACGATTATCGAGTGCGTCAGCCAGACCCGCGGCGAAGGTTTCGCGGTCCAGCTCAATACCACCCATCGCCAATTGGCCACCCATATCCACACCAATGACATAACTGTACTTCTGTAATTGCGTTTCCAGAACCGGCTCCTGATCTTGATCGCTTGTCTGCTGTGTCTGGGGCTTTTCACTGCAGGCGCCAAGGGCAAAAATGGCCGTCGAAGCCAGCAGTAGATATTTCATTTTCATAATCAGTACCTTGTATGGAAAATCAATTTAAGTGTTATGTTAACGTAAATTCAGCTTTTGAGCTTTGCCGAAACCACCGGCCAAACCAGTGGACTTCCGGAATTTATTGCAACGTCGCCTGTACGGCTCAAGTAAAGATTCAGATTTTGCAGTTGTTGCCTGACACCCAGCTCTCCGCTATCGGCGCTGTCCATTGAGCTGCCGCTTTTTTTCCGCCACCAGTTACACAGCCCATTCTGGACAACTCGCTCGGCCTTGAGTTCAAGTTGCTTAACTTCCAGCGGCCATTCCTGATCGGCGAAGCCCGCGAATTCCGACTGCACAAAACGCCGAACACCACGCAACGGCTCGACGACCTGTTCATTCCAATCTTGAATGACCTCTTCCACCTCATCCAGATCCGCGACAGTTAATACCTGTCCGAAACTGCCGAGCCAGCAACAGAACAGGACCAGATTGACATTGGCGCCGACGTTTTCCTGTAGCTCGAGACACACCCGGGCCACTTCCGGGCGACCGTAGTGAACCAGCGAATAGTCCCAGAAGGGATTGCCCGATAACTGGTTCAAAGCCCACACCTCAAGCCATTGCCAATACTGCGTCCACCAGTTTGTTGATGCCCGTGGCCGCTTCACTGATGCGACCGGCCAGCATATAGGCGGGCGTGGTAACCAACTTGTTCTTTTCATCGATACAGATATCGCCGACACCACAGGTCCGATGCTCGGCACCGGTGGATTCGATGGCTGCAGCAATCTCGGGGTTATCACCCACAGTGCACTTTACTCCAGCACCAAACAGCACACCCGACATCACCGGTGCAATACACATCAACCCAACCGGTTTACCGCTGTTGTGCATGGCATGAATAAAGTTACTGAGCTCCTCGCGGACACTCAACTGCGCACCCTGGACAGCGAAATCGGACAGGTTTTTGGCAGCGCCAAAGCCTCCGGGCAAAATGACCGCATCAAAATCATCGGCATTGGCTTCCGCCAGTTCTTTGATGTCACCTCGGGCCAGTCTTGCCGCTTCCACCAGCACATTGCGGGTCTCACCTTCAGCGACTTCACCCGTCGCGTGATTGATCACATGCAATTGCTCAATATCAGGTGCAAAACACTGAACCTCCGCACCAGCCTGGTCAAGACTCAGCAGGGTAATCACGCTTTCGTAAATTTCTGAGCCGTCATAAACGCCACAGCCGGACAGAACTACTGCCACTCGCTTGCTCATCACTTACCTCCTTCTAATTTCCACGACTCAAATGCATGGATGTATCTCAGTACCAACCGGGAGTATAGGCAGCCATCTGATGGATTCCCACCATCCCCTCCCGGCCTTCAGACTGACTGGAACAGTAAATCCCAAACGCCGTGACCCAGGCGTTCACCGCGCTGCTCAAATTTGGTGGTGGGCCGGTAGTCCGGACGCGGCGCGTAATGGCCGGTCCCGGCCACATTTTCGAGGCCACTGACCGCCTCCATTATCTCCAGCATATGCTCTGCGTAGGGCTGCCAGTCCGTTGCAAAATGCAGCATGCCCCCCAGCTTCAGCTTGTCCCGAAGTTGCTCGACAAATGCCGTCTGGATCAACCGTCGTTTATTGTGCTTCTTCTTGTGCCAGGGATCCGGAAAGTAAATCTGAACACGGTCGAGGCTGTGGCCGGCAATGCAATCGGCCAGAACGTCGTTCGCATCGGCCAGATACACCCGCAGGTTTGGCAACGCCAGTTTGCCGGTATTATTGATCAGGCGCCCCACCCCCGGCGGATGCACCTCAATACCAATAAAATCCTTATCCGGTTCTGTCTGCAGCATGGTCAACAACGAATCGCCCATACCAAAACCAATTTCCAGTACCCGCGGGGCCTCGCGACCAAACGTGGTATCTGCATCCAGTTGGCCCTGGTACAGACTCAGCCCGTAAACGGGCCAGTATTTTTCGAAAGCAGCACGCTGGCCCTCCGTCATCCGGCCGGCCCGCACCACATAACTTCGAATGGACTTCTTTTTAAACTCCGGCCTGATTTCCAACCCTATTCTCCGCTGCCTCTCGCCATGGTAACGAGTCGAATCAGCGCAAAAGACAGCACCACCCAACTTGCCATAAACAACAGCCCACCAAACGGGGTCACCATGCCGAGGGCCGTAAACCCGGTAATCACCAGGGCATAGAGGCTACCCGAGAACAACAGGGTTCCCGCCACCATCAACCAACCGGCCACCTCCAGTAATCGCAATGGCTGACGCAGGGCTGCGACGACGAGAGCCAATAGCGCCAGGGCGTGAAACATCTGATATAACACCGCTGTTTGCCAGACAGCCAGCATCTCGGGGCTCACCGAGCCACGCAATCCGTGGGCTCCGAACGCACCCAGCGCTACGGCCAAAAATCCCGAGATTGCCGCACAGACTGCCAATAGTTTCATTCGTTTCTCCAGAAAAACGCTTTTCAATAAAAAAGCCGCGATTTCCGCGGCTTTTCAGGTATCGACAAAATTATCGATATCAGGCTTCCATGGTCGCCCGCACTTTTTTCATGGCATTTTGCTCCAGCTGACGTACCCGCTCGGCAGAGATACCGTATTTATCCGCCAGGTCGTGCAGCGTGGCTTTATCATCCATCAGCCACCGGCTGTTGATAATATCGCGACTGCGGTCATCGAGCTCGGCGAGCGCCTTGACCATCCGCCCGTGGTTATCTTCCTCACTGTCGGACTGCTCCAGTTGCCAGGCCGGATCTGCGCGGTGATCTTCAAGATACAGTGCCGGGGCCTGGTAGCTACTGTCTTCATCACTGTCTTCCGGCACATCGAAGGCGGTGTCGCGAGCCGACAGTCGCTGTTCCATTTCCAGCACCTGCTTCACATCCACCCCCAGATCCTGGGCAATGGCCTCGGCTTCATTGTTGGTCAGCCAGGCCAGGCGGCGCTTGGCGCTGCGAAGGTTAAAAAATAATTTGCGTTGAGCCTTGGTGGTGGCCACTTTGACAATGCGCCAGTTGCGCAGGACATATTCGTGAATCTCGGCCTTGATCCAGTGGACGGCAAAGGATACCAGACGTACACCCTTCTCGGGATTGTAGCGTTTTACTGCTTTCATCAGACCGACATTGCCTTCCTGGATCAGATCCCCGAGGGGCAGGCCATAACCATTGTAGGAGCGCGCAATGTGCACGACAAAACGCAAATGCGAGAGCACCAGCCGACGGGCAGCGTCGAGGTCTTCACGATAATAGAGGTCTTCAGCGAGAGAGCGCTCCTGCTCCACAGACAACACGGCAATGGAGTTAACACCCTGCATGTACGCAGCGAGATTGGCACCCGGTGCCATCCATTCATAAGCCTGTAACGCTTTCTTCATATCAACCTCTAAAAACCAGGGAGCAGTAGTTTAGCAACTTGTGGTTAGATTTTCATAGTGTAAAAAAGTTGCATTTGCCAGTTTAATCTGTCGCAAGGCTACCCTGGCTCGATACTGGAGAGATGTCTGGCTACCGCCAGCCACGCGCCCACAAGTCCCAGTAGAGCACCCGCTGCCATGAGATAGAGCAGGCCGACCAAACCCAGCCCCTCCAGCTCAAAGACACTTTGATAGAGCGCGGCCAGCCTCGACACCAGCCCGGAAAGGGAAAATAACGCCAAAGCCACCAGCACCCAGGCCAGCACGCCACCAATCAGGCCATACCATACACCGGTGTAAAGAAAAGGCCGGCGGACATAGTTGTCAGTTCCACCCACCAGTTTGACCACGACAATTTCATCCCGGCGATTTTCGATCGCCAGACGGATTGTGTTACCCACGATCAACAGCACCCCCATTGAAAGAGCCAGGGCCAGAGCGAGCGCCAATCGCTCCCCAACAGACAATATTGCCTGCAGGCGTTCCATCCACTTCATATCCAGCCGCACTTCATCCACCCCCGGCAGGGCCATGATTCTTGCCACCAGCGCTTCGCTGGCCACCAGATCCCCCTGAAACCGGTTATCCGGCTGGACCAGCAACACAGCGGGCAGCGGATTCTCCTCCAGCATCTCCAGCACATCGCCAAAACCGGACAACTCGCGAAACTCTGTCAGGGCCTGTGCTCGGGAGATGTAACGGACTGAGCGAATATCGGCGTCCTCCGACAGGTTCTGCCGCAACTGCCCAATCGTTTCGTCTGAGGCGGACTTGTTCAGAAAGAGGGTCAGCTGGGCCGTTGTTTCCACCCGGCTGCCAAGCTGTTCAAGATTGACAATACCGAGGTAAAGCGCAGCCGGTAACCCCAGCGCGATCGCGACAACCAGTGACGTCATCAGGGTCTGGACCGGCTCTGCCAGCAATTTCCTGCTGGTACTGACGAGTAATTGCTGATGATGCTGTAAATAACTTTTCAGCTTGTCAGACCAGCCGACTTGCCCACCACTTGCCCCGCGTCGCGGTTCCTTTATCGGCGGTTTTTTGCCCACCCCGACCTTGCGCTCCGCCGACGGCCTGCGATCCTGTTTCTGCCACCGGTTAGCCGACATGCACAGGCCTCTCATCGCTCGCCAATCTGCCCTGCTGCAGCTGTAGGACACGCAGTCCCATCCTGGAAATCAGATCAATATCATGGGTGGCAATCAGAACGGTGACACCGACCTCGCCAAAATCGCGGAACAGATTCATGATCTCTGATGACAGTTCCGGGTCGAGGTTTCCGGTGGGCTCATCTGCCAGCAGAATGCGGGGTTTGTGTACCACTGCCCGGGCAATACCCACGCGCTGCTGCTCGCCACCGGACAGCGTGATGGGATTTTGTTTTTCCTTGTCGAGCAGGCCCACTTTATCCAGCGCAGCCCTCACCCGGCGACCTACCTCACGGGGCTGATAACCGGAAACCAACAATGGCAGCGCCACGTTATCAAACACCGTTCGGTCAAACAGCAGCTGATGATTCTGAAACACAACACCCACATTGCGCCGGTAGTAGGGAATCTGGCTGCGGTGTAACCGACCGAGGTTTTTACCATTGATCAGCAACTGTCCCTGGCTGGGACGCTCCATCAGCATAACCAATTTTAATACCGTGCTCTTGCCGGCACCGGAATGCCCGGTAAGAAAAGCCATTTCACCGGCATCGAGATTCAACGTCAAACCGCTCAGGGCCTCCTGGCCCGTGGCATAACGTTTACTGACCTTGTCAAAGCAGATCATGGGATTTGGCTTGCCACTCAAGTGTTCTGGTCAAACAATGCCGCCACATATTCCTGAGCCACAAAGGGTTGCAGGTCGTCTATACTCTCACCCAGGCCCACGTACCGAATGGGTACGCCAAAGCGTTTACAGAGGGAAAAGATGATGCCGCCCTTAGCGGTGCCATCCAGCTTGGTCAGCGCCACACCGGTGACGGTAACGGCCTCCTGAAATTGTTGCATCTGATTGAGCGCATTCTGGCCTGTTCCGGCATCCAGCACGAGCAGCACCTCATGGGGAGCACTGTCATCGAGCTTGGCCATCACCCGTTTGACCTTTTTGAGCTCTTCCATCAGATTGCTTTTGTTGTGCAGGCGTCCCGCGGTATCGGCAATCAATATGTCTGTACCCCGGGATTTGGCGGACTGAATCGCATCAAAGATGACCGAGGCGCTGTCCGCTCCGCTCTGTTGGGCAACCACCGGTACGCTGTTGCGGTCACCCCAAGCCTGCAGCTGTTCAACCGCTGCAGCACGGAAGGTATCCCCGGCTGCCAACATCACGGATTTACCCTGATTCTGAAATCGTTTGGCCAGTTTGCCAATGGTCGTGGTCTTGCCGACACCATTGACCCCGATAACCAGAATCACATAGGGCTGATGCGCCCCGGTGATGGACAGCGCCTGCTCACAGGGTTTCAACTTTGCCGCCATCGCGTCTTGCAGTGCGGCAAACAGGGCACGACTGTGGGCCAACTCCCTGCGCTGTACCCGCCCGGCGAGGTCCTGAATAATCTCCACCGTGGATTCAATACCCACATCAGCCTGTAATAACAGGGTTTCAAGCTCTTCCAGCAGGGCATCGTCTATTTCCCGGTCGCCGAGAAACAGATTGCCAAATGTGCGGCCGGTCTTCGACAGGGCGCGACGAAATCGGTCGCCCAGCGTCTCTTTTTGCGTATTTTCCGCAGCCACTGCCATTGATGGCTCGGGCTTAACTTCGGCAGGGGTCTGCTCAGGTTTTTTGGATGAACGAAAACGCTGCAAAAAAGAGCGCTTTTCATTCGCAGACATATCATTTTCCATCTTGCTTGGGTCGGTCACAGTGATCCTGTTTTCTCAGTTGGTATCGGGCGGTGTATGCTATCACTTTAGGGAGTATATAACGTTTGAAAAACCACCCATCTACAGCGACACGTGCTGCGAAGGGGGCTCGCAGTCAGGTCCGTATTATCGGCGGGCGGTGGCGCGGGCGCAAATTACAATTTACCGAAGTGGCGGGTTTACGACCCACCGGCGACCGCATCCGGGAAACCCTGTTCAACTGGCTCACACCATGGCTTGGCGGCGCCAGGTGCCTGGACCTGTTTGCCGGTTCGGGGGCACTGGGAATCGAGGCATTGTCCCGGGGGGCTGCCGAGGTCACGTTGATTGAAAAGCACCCTCAGGCAGCGGAGAACCTGCGTGGCAACTGCGTCCAACTCAAGGCCGACGATGCCAGAATCATTCAGGCAGACACACTCGTCTGGCTGGCGAACAGCTCACCAGACCAGCCCTTCGATATCGTATTTCTCGACCCACCGTTTTCGTCAGACCTGCTGCAACCCTGCTGCGAGCTAATGCAGAAACCCGGGCTGCTGGCAACCGGTAGTCTGATCTACCTGGAAACCGACCGATACCAGCCCCTTCCGGAGATCTCCCCCACGTGGGAATTACTGCGCGAAAAAACCGCCGGACAGGTCAGCTACCGATTGTATCGGGTCAGTTGAGCCCCCCGGACAAAACGTTTACCATGGCGGCCCTTTTCCGAGGCAAACCATCACTGTGAAAACCATTGTTTATCCAGGCACCTTTGATCCCATCACCAACGGACATATCGATCTGGTGGAGCGTGCCAGCAGCCTGTTTCACCATGTGATTGTCGCCATCGCCACCAGCTCAAGAAAGCACCCCATGTTCGACCTCAATGAACGCATTGATCTGGCCAGGCAAGCCCTGTCCCATCTCGACAATGTGGAAGTAAGGGGGTTTGATTACCTGCTGGTTAACTTTGTCAATGATTGTGGTGCAGATGCCATTCTCCGGGGGTTGCGCGCTGTATCGGATTTTGAATACGAATTTCAACTTGCCAACATGAATCGTGCACTGGCACCGGATATTGAAAGTATTTTCCTGACGCCATCGGAGAAGCTTTCCTATATATCCTCTTCACTGGTAAAGGAAATATCCTCTCTGGGTGGGGACATCAACGAATTTGTCCCCCCCTCGGTGAGAGATGCGCTGGTACAAAAATTCTTCAGCAGCTGATCACCGCTGGCAGCGTGGACAATAGACCGTGGAGCGCTGCCCCAACCTGATTTCCCTCAATACCGTTTGACAGCGCAGGCAGGGCAATCCACCACGACCATAGACAAGCAATTGCTGTTTAAAGTAGCCGGGTTTGCCATCACCACCGACAAAATCACGCAAGGTCGTACCACCCTGTTCTATCGCCTTTCCGAGCACCTGACGGACCTGTTCTGCCAGGGATTCCAGGCGCTGCCGGGACACCTTACCGGCAGCCAGCGTCGGTCTGATACCACTGAGAAAAAGTGATTCATTGGCGTAAATATTACCGGCACCCACGACCACCCGGTTATCCATCAGAAAAGCTTTGACCGCAACGCTCCTTCCCCTAGACAACCGATAGAGGTAATCACCATTAAAATCGGGTGCGAAGGGTTCAGGACCCAATTGGCAGAGCCGAGCATGTTGCTCCGGAGGCCCCTCGACCCAGAGTATCGAGCCAAATCGACGCGGGTCGGAATAACGCAGCACGGTGTCGTCTGCAAAGCAGATATCCACGTGATCGTGCTTTGCAGCAGGGGTGTCGACAGTGACGATTCTGAGGCTCCCCGACATACCCAGGTGAATCATCAGGTGGCCCTGCGGAAAGCGAAATAACAGGTACTTGCCACGCTGTCGCCCTTCCAGCAATGGCATTCCGCAAAGTTTTTCTGGCAGCCCCGGTGATACCGGCCAGCGCAGGCGGGACTCCCGCACCACGACCGCCTGAACATCCTTGCCAAGGATATGCGGCACAACTCCCCGCAATGTCACCACCACTTCCGGCAATTCCGGCATAATTCACTCCTGCAAACAGCCCGCGGCTGAAATCTCTGGCATACTTTAAAACAGCTTCGGACAAAGGGCATCAGCCAGCCGGGGCACGACACCATTCAATCCACGTTTCAACAGGTAATCAGCATGGCTATAGGCAGGCGCAAAGTCGCCGAGGAACAGACGGACATCGATATGACGCCGATGCTGGATGTCGTCTTTATTCTGCTGATCTTTTTTGTAGTCACCGCCTCGTTTGTCCGCGAAGCAGGTATTGATATCAACCGCCCCCCAATCAGTGACGAGCCACCACCGGACAGCCAGCCAACTGCTGTTATTTTTCGTATCGCTGAAGACAATACTGTCTGGCTTGAAGGACGGCGTATTGATGTTCGCTCAGTGCGCGCCAACGTCGAAAGAGTCCATGCCGAAAACCCACGGACAAAAGTCATTATTGAAGCGCACCCCCTCGCCAAAACGGAGACCTTTGTATTGATTTCCGATCAGGCCAGAGAGGCGGGGGTATACGACATCGCCCTTGGCACCACAAAATAGCCAGATAAACGTGCGACACAAAAAAGCCCCGGCTGCTGCGGGGCTCGTTCGGTAGAAGCAGGCATCAGTGTCTGCCGGGAGGCGGATTACTTGATTTTCGCTTCTTTGTAGGGGACATGCTTGCGAACCACCGGATCGTACTTGCTGAACTCCAGCTTTTCCGGCTGGGTACGCTTGTTCTTGGTGGTGGTGTAATAGTGTCCGGTGCCGGCACTGGATACCAGTTTGATTTTGTCGCGATTTGACTTGGCCATGGTTAGTCTCCTTAAACCTTAGCGTCGCGCTTGCGGATATCCGCCAGCACTTGGTCGATACCCAGCTTGTCAATAATGCGCATGCCCTTTGAAGAAATGCGCAGTTTGATAAAACGTTTCTCCGCCTCAACCCAAAAACGGTGACTGTGCAGGTTGGGCTCAAACCGGCGACGGGTTCTGTTTTTGGCGTGGGATACATTGTTACCTGTCATCGGTTTTTTGCCGGTGACCTGACATACTTTAGACATTGCTTTGCCTCTGCTATTGGCGCCACCCCATCGGGCGACCGCTTTTGAAACCTGGCCGTTAAACCTGTTGTCCGAGAGACACCCCGAAAGGAGACACCCCGAAAAGAGCCGCGTTTTATACCAGAACGTCTCCCTGAAATCAAATACATTCACAGAATTGATTACCCGAGCTATGGGTCAGATCATTCCCCTCTCGGCGAGGGAAACGGTGTGGCCACCGCCCACAATCACGTGATCCAGCACCCTCACATCCACCAATTGCAGTGCTTCCTGCAGTTGACGGGTAATGCATCGATCGGGGTCACTGGGTTCAGCCACGCCAGACGGGTGGTTGTGCGAGAGAATGACGGCCGCAGCATTGTGATGTAATGCCCGCTTGACCACTTCACGGGGGTGGACATTGGCGCTATTGACGGTACCGAAAAACAGTTTTTCCCAGGCAATCAAACGGTGCTGGTTATCGAGAAACAGTACTCCGAACACTTCCTGATGGCGCTGGCCCAGCTGTGCCAGCAGAAATTCTCCTACACTGGCCGGATTGCTGAACACCTGATCCCGCTGCAGCTTTTCCCCCAGGTGGCGCCTTGCCAGCTCCATCACCGCCTGCAACTGGACAAACTTGGCCTCACCCAGACCGCGGGCACGACAAAATGTGGGCTTGTCGGCGGCGAGCAACTGACCAAGATTGCCAAACTGATGCAGCAGTGATCGCGCCAAATCCACGGCCGATTGCCCGGCACAGCCAGTGCGCAGAAAAATTGCCAGCAATTCGGCATCGGAGAGCGTCTCCGCACCTTTTACCATGAGTTTTTCCCGGGGCCGCTCGCCCTCGGGCCAGTCTCTAATCGACATAACACCTCCCTGTGCTATCAATAATATAGCCCCTGACTACGCAAACCTCCACGGCAATGTTATCTTAACCTTCCGGTGTCATATACAGGATCCACCCGATGCTCTCTCTGGCAAACAAACGCATACTGTTGGGTATAACCGGTGGAATTGCCGCCTACAAAAGTGCCGAGATTGTCCGTCGACTACAGGATGCCGGTGCCGACATACAGGTAGTAATGACCAGTGCGGCCACCGAATTCATTACACCACTCACGCTACAGGCACTCTCCGGACATCGCGTCCACCTGGCTCTACTCGACCCGGAAAGCGAGGCGGCCATGGGCCATATCGAACTGTCCCGTTGGGCCGATGTCATCCTGGTCGCACCGGCCACCGCGGATTTTATGGCCAAACTGGCCAATGGCGAAGGCAGCGACCTGCTCTCCACTATCTGCCTGGCCAGCCGATCGACACTGGCCATTGCACCGTCCATGAACCAGGGTATGTGGCGCCACCCCAGCACCCAATACAATCTGGAGCGATTGCGCGGGCGTGGCGTGCACATTTTTGGCCCAACGGAGGGCAGCCAGGCCTGTGGCGACATCGGGCCAGGCAGAATGACCGAGCCACAGGATATTGTTGAACTCACCGCCGATCTGTTTGAAACCGGCGCACTGACCGGCAGAAAAGTCGTCATCACGGCAGGTCCTACCCGGGAGGCGATTGACCCGGTGCGCTACATCAGCAACCACAGTTCCGGAAAGATGGGTTATGCCCTGGCAGAAGCTGCTGCAGAGGCCGGTGCAGAAACTGTGCTGATCAGCGGCCCGGTTAATCTCAGCCCCCCCGATCGAGTCAAAACCATCCACGTGACCAGCGCCCTGGAGATGTACGAGGCAGCGCTGGCCGAAACGGAGAACTGCCAGCTATTCATCGCCTCAGCGGCTGTGGCTGATTATCGGCCCGCCCGGGTCGCCGAACAGAAAATGAAAAAAACCGCTGATCAGATGACCATTGAACTGGTGAAAAACCCGGATATTGTGAGTGCTGTTGCCGCGCTGCAGAATCGCCCTTTTACGGTGGGCTTTGCCGCGGAAACAACCCAGGTGGAAGATTTCGCCCGCAGCAAGCTGGAACGAAAAAAACTCGATCTGGTCATCGCCAACGATGTCTCCGACCGGACCATTGGTTTTAACAGTGATGACAACGCTGTGCTGGTCGTGGAAATGCAGGGCGCCGAGGCCATCCCCAAAATTAACAAGTCCATTTTGGCGCGGCAGCTAATCGCCAAAATTGCAGACATGCTACCGACCGACTAGACCGATATGACAAACCCCAACTCCCGGCGTCGCACAATAATCCTGAAACTGGCCAAACACCCTGTTTTGAACGGATTTCTGGCACTGCTGTTCTGCACTGCCGCTATCGTTACCTATCTGCTGTACCACCAGATGATGGCCAGTGCCAGGACATCCCTTGCCGCATCGTTTGCCACTGAATATGCCACCAAGCAACGTATATTGGTCGACCACCATATCGATCAGCGGGCGCAGCAACTACTCGCCCTGGCACAGGATGATCTGTTCGTCGAGGCATTGGCTACCGCCGACCAAACCATGCTGTCACGCATGGAACAGCGGATGAAAGACCTGATAGCCGACTTGAATGATGGCTATCTGCTACGCCCCGGGCTGGGCCGCCTCGCGGACTCGAACAACTTCATCGGGCAACAATTATCCCGACAGGTACTGGAAGGCAAACTGCCTGAGCCCGTCGCGGCGAAGGTCAGCGACGAGTGGGAGCTGCTGTTTGCCTTCCCGGTAAAAAACACAGAGGGTGAAATCCTCGGCACATTGCTGGCCATGCTGTCAATGGCGCCGCTCACCCGGGCACTTGCCCGGACGGTCGACCCCTCCCTGGGAACGACCGAACTGTTGCAGAATGTCCCCGGAGCCGGAGCCACACCTTTTCTCACCCTGACCAACAGGTCCAAGGCTGTGAATACCGTCAAACAAGACACCCGTATCGGCACATGGAAACTGCATTTCACTGGCAGCGCGACCTTATTGAAAAAAGCAGCCCCTTCTTACACGGAATTTATGGTGCTGGCAGGTGCCGTGGTGAGCATTACCCTACTCCTGGCCTACCTGGCTATTCGTATCGCCCTTCACCGCGACCATTGGCAGAATTGGCAGAGAAGGAGGAAGCCCGTGTTTGCCAGACCAGCTGCCAACCAGGCGACACCACCTGCCGGCGGGACTATTGATGAGGCTGTTGACGGGGCCACTGATCGGACCAATGACACTGATTCAGCAGCTGAGCCACCGGAACCGGCAACCTACAGCGAAACCGATAGCGACCCTGACAACACAGACGGCAATGACGACATATCTGATATCCCGGCGGTGGTGTTTCGCGATTATGACATCCGGGGCCTGGCTGGCTCACAACTAACCCCGGCGTTCGCCCTCAAGCTTGGCCGGGCGCTGGCTCGCCGGGCAATGCTGGTGGATGAGCACACCTTGGTCACCGGCTATGATGGACGACTGTCCAGCCCGGAATTGATCGAATCACTCGAAGAGGGAATCCGCAGCACGGGCTGTCACGTCATCCATTTGGGAGCAGTGCCCACCCCCCTGCTCAATTTTGCCACCAATCATCTGCAACAGACGGAGTGTGGCGTGATGGTGACTGCCAGCCATAACCCGGCACAATACAACGGATTCAAGATTTTCTTTCAGCACCACGCCCTCTGCGGTACGGAAATTATGGCCCTGCAGACCGAAATGACGGAAGACTACCCCGATAAACCCCATGGCGAGCGTCAGGAACTGGACCTTTCGGTTGATTATATTGAGGCCATTACCGACGACGTGGTTCCCGCCCAGCACATTAAGGTAGTACTGGATGCCGGCAACGGCATAGCCGGTGAACTGGCATCACGGGTACTGGACGCCATCGGCTGCGATGTCATCCCCCTCTACTGCGATGTGGACGGCAGCTTTCCCAATCATGCGCCGGATCCCACCGTGCCGGAAAATCTGACCGATCTTATCTGCCATGTAAAAGACAACCAGGCCGACCTGGGGATTGCGCTGGACGGTGATGGCGACCGGATTGTAGCGGTGTCTGCCAGTGGCAAAATTATCTGGCCAGATGAGTTATTGATGATTTTTGCCCGGGACGTCGTTTCGCGACACCCGGGAACAGACATCGTATTTGATATCAAAAGCACCCGACGCCTCAACACACTGATCAGCAGCTACGGTGGTCGCCCGGTAATGTGGAAAACCGGCCACTCCCACATGTATAACAAAATCATCGAAAGCAAGGCACCGCTTGGCGGGGAATTCAGCGGCCATATTTTCTTCCAGGATCGCTGGTTTGGCTTTGATGACGGCATCTATGCGGCAGCGCGGCTGATTGAAATCATGACCATTCGCGAACAGGACCTGGATGAGATAATGGCCGGCTTTGAGGAACGCTGTTCAACGCCTGAAATACGAATAGAAGTGGATGAACAGGAGAAGTTCACGCTGATTGAAAAACTGCGGGAAAAGGAGGCCTTCCAGGCCGGCAAGATATCCACCATTGACGGAATTCGGGTCGATTTTCCAAAGGCATGGGGATTGGTGCGAGCTTCCAATACCGGCCCGGCACTGACCCTGCGGTTTGAAGCGGAGACCGAGGAATCACTCGAAAAAATCAAATCGCTTTTCCGTCAGCAACTCCGTAGCATAGACGATCGCTTGAGCTTTTGAATGACCACACTGTCAGGAACACACATGTCACTAACGCGAGAGGCCGCCTCCAACACGGCCAGGGTTCTGTCCGAGGCACTACCCTACATCCAGCGCTTCACCGGCAAGACTATTGTCGTCAAATTTGGCGGCAATGCCATGGTGGACGAAAAGCTGAAAGCCAGCTTTGCCCGGGATATTGTGCTGATGAAGCTGGTGGGCATGAACCCGGTGGTGATCCACGGTGGCGGCCCACAAATTGGCGAACTGCTGGCACGGCTGCAAATTGAATCCCACTTTGTCAACGGCATGCGGGTTACCGACAGCAAAACCATGGACGTGGTGGAAATGGTGCTGGGCGGTGGCGTCAACAAGGAAATCGTCAATCTCATTCACCACGCCGGTGGCAAGGCCGTTGGTATTACCGGCAAGGACGGCCAGTTAATCAAGGCCCGCAAACTCAAAGTCAGCCGGCACACACCCGAGATGGAAGCACCGGAAATCATTGATATCGGCCACGTGGGTGAAGTCGAATCGGTGAATACCGGCGTTATCGACATGCTGACTAACAGTGATTTTATTCCGGTAATCGCACCCATCGGGGTCGATAGTGAAGGCAACTCCTACAACATCAATGCCGACCTGGTGGCCGGCAAAATCGCCGAAGTCCTCAAGGCAGAAAAATTGATTCTGCTCACCAACGTCGCGGGCCTGCAGGATAAAAATGGCGAGATTTTGACCGGCCTGTCCACCCGACAGGTGGATGAACTGATCGCAGATGGCACGATCTACGGCGGCATGCTACCGAAAATCCGCTGTGCGCTGGATGCGGTCAAGGGCGGCGCCAGAACAGCCCATATTATTGACGGCCGGGTCAACCATGCCACACTGCTGGAAATCTTTACCGATCTGGGTGTCGGCACGTTGATCACCGATGAAGCCGTAGAGAGCCCCGGATGACAACAACAGCAAAAATTTCCAGAAAACAACACATTCTGCAAGCCCTCGCCGGGATGCTGGAAGCCGCGCCCGGTGGGCGTATCACCACTGCTGCACTGGCCGCAGAGGTCGGTGTATCCGAGGCTGCGCTCTATCGGCACTTCCCGAGTAAAACCCGGATGTATGAGGGCCTGATCGATTTTATCGAGGAGACGCTGTTTACCCGGATGCGCACAATCATTGTCGAAGAACCGGATGCCGCCAGTCGCTGCTACCGCATTTTGACGCTGCTGCTCACGTTTGCCGAACGCAACCCCGGGATCACCCGGTTACTCACGGGCGACGCACTGACCGGTGAGACAGAGCGACTGCACAAGCGGATACAGCAATTATTTGATCGACTGGAAACCCAGCTAAAGCAGATTCTTCGCGAAGCTGAGATATCGGAAAATCTGCGCCCGGCCATCACGGTAACGGCCGCAGCCAACCTGATATTGGCGCTGGCCGAAGGCAGGATCAGTCAGTTTGTGCGCAGCGAATTCACTCGGTTGCCGACGGCGAACTGGCAGGAGCAGTGGTCGGTGGCTGCGACGGTGTTTTTTCGGGATTCAACGCTTTAAAGCGGTTTTTGTAACGCTCATAACGCGCCGCCACCACCTCATATTCCTGCTTGCGCAGCAACAACATATGCTGTGTATCCCCGGTTAACCTCGCGATCTCATCCATTCTTTCCAACAGGTCTTGAGGTAATTTTTTACCGGCCAGCTGATATCGGGCTGCCCTGGTTTTGGCCTTCTCAAGCTGTTCTTCATTTTTGGCCCGGTTGGACTCGATAATCTCTATTTCTCTGGCCAGCTGAGCCAACCGTCGCTCTCCGGCAGCCTCAACCTCGCCAACATCGCTGTAGCTGCGCAATAGAAATTGATCCTCCTTGAGTTGATCCGCCCGGCTTGCCGCGCCAGCTACGGCCCTCTCCTCTTCTTCCACGGGCTGATGCGGCGGGACGGTTTTCACCACCCTGCCGGTGCTACTGAGCACCTCATAGCCTTTGGCGACGTATTCCGGGGGTACTTGGTGGTCAATCACCAGGTTGCCCTCGCTGTTGTGATAGCGGAAAAGATTACCGGCCTCTGCTAACATGGACGCCGAACAAAATAATGCCAACATCAGGCACCAGGTGGATTTGCTGTTATTGATTAAATTGGCCATAGAGACAGTCCGGTTTGTCATCATCACAGGTTCCACCGGAGCCTGAGGACAGTTTTCCCATTTTGGAAACACGATCTGTCGGTTATCATACACTCTCCCAAAATCAGGGGCGATCATGCGAATTATCAGTGTTGCCGTGGACGGTATCCAACAGGCTGCCGCTCAAGGGTTATTCGAGTGGCTGGCCTCCCAGGACGCTCACATAATATGCCTTCAGGATCTCCGGTTGCCGGAACCCGTTCTCAGTTCACGTGCCGATTTTCAGCTCGACGGTTACTTCAGCTATTTTTTTGATGCGCCCCAACCAGAGCAGAATGGTGTCGCCATTTACACCCGGGATATGCCCAAGGCAATGATGTACGGTTTTGGTGCCAACAACGGCGAAGATATGAATGGGCGGTATCTGCAAGCTGACTTTGAGAACGTCAGCATCTGTTCACTGCTGGCCCCCTCCGCCTCCGACGACGACAGTCAACCGCTTAAAGACCGTTTTTTTCGGGACCTTCTGGCCCATTTCAGTAAAATCAGCAGCAAACGCCGCGACTATATTTTTTGTGGCAGCTGGAATATTGCCCATCGCACAATTGACGTGAGCACACCGGATACCTGCCGCGACCTGTCCGGTTTTCTGCCGCATGAGCAACAGTGCCTCAATCAGGTATTCGGGGACATCGGTTACGCCGATGCCTTTCGGCTTTTCAACATGGATGCGGACGAATTCACCTACTGGCCCGCCGGCAAACCCCTTGAGGGGACGGGCTGGCGCACCGACATGCAGATCGTGTCAAAAAACCTCACCACTCGTGTGGAGTATGCTGTGATCTACAAGAACAAGTTATTTTCCAGCCACCTGCCAGTGATTGTAGATTATGATCTGGAGACACTCTGACAGCGGCGGCGAGCAAAACAGCATGCTAACCTTGCGCCAATACACACCCCTCTTTAGACTGCCGAAACACCGGCAAAAGCCAGATACTCGTTGAATCATTGATGCCTGATGTAATTCCGGAAAACTCCGTTGGTATTGTCACACCGCAAGCGATTCACTTCGATGAGCCGCTTGTGCTTGCCTGTGGCCGAACACTCGATAATTACACACTGATGGTGGAAACCTATGGCGAATTGAATGCCGACGGCAGCAATGCCATCCTGATCTGTCACGCTCTCAGTGGCCATCACCACGCCGCCGGGTACCACAGCATGGCCGATCAGCGACCGGGTTGGTGGGACAATCATATCGGGCCGGGAAAACCCTTCGATACCAACCGTTTTTTCATCGTCTGTCCGAACAATATCGGTGGCTGTCACGGTAGCACCGGCCCCATATCCATCAATCCTGATACCGACCAACCCTGGGGGCCTGATTTCCCACCGCTGCGGGTCAGAGACTGGGTGGAAAGTCAGGCGCGGCTGGCGGACAAACTCGGTATCCGTCAGTGGGCCGCCATTGTTGGCGGCAGTCTCGGCGGCATGCAGGTTATGCGCTGGGCTTTGGAATATCCGGACCGGGTGCGTCATGCGGTCGTCATCGCCTCGGCGATGAAACTCAGCGCGCAAAATATTGCCTTTAACGAGATAGCCCGCAACGCCATCAGGTCCGATCCCGAGTTTTGCAACGGGCGCTATCTCGAACAACAGACTCAACCGAGAAACGGCCTGGGTCTGGCACGCATGATCGGCCATGTCACCTATTTGTCGGATGAGCTGATGGGCAATAAATTCGGTCGGGAATTGCGCTCCGGTTCTTTTCAGCGCGGCCAGGATGCGCCCATTGAATTCCAGGTGGAAAGCTACCTGCGTCATCAGGGTGACGCGTTTTCCGGCACTTTCGATGCCAACACTTACCTTCTGATGACCAAAGCACTCGACTATTTCGATCTCGCCCGTGAGTACGATCACAACCCGGTCGAGGCTTTCCGGCACGCCAGCTGCAATTTTCTTGTGGTGTCCTTTTCCAGCGACTGGCGCTTCTCTCCGGAACGGGCCGCAGAAATTGTTGAGGCGCTGATTGCCGCCGATAAAAATGTGGCTTATACCGCCATTGAATCCAACCTCGGACACGATGCATTTCTATTGCCGAACCAGCGTTATGAGCAAGTGCTCACTGCCTATATAAACCGCATAGCAGCTGAGATTTCTTCAAAATGATGATACGCACAGACCTGAACATTATTCAGCAGTGGATCCACCCGACAAGCCGCATTCTGGACCTCGGCTGCGGCGACGGCGAACTGCTGCAGACCCTCGCCAAGACAAAAGGCGTTTGGGGGTATGGGCTGGAAATTGATGCTGATAAAATTACGTCCTGTGTTGCCCGGGGCGTCAATGTGATTGAGGCCGATCTTGACGAAGGTCTGAGCCAGTTTTCCGACAACAGCTTTGACACCGTGGTAATGACCCAGGCCCTTCAGGCGATGCGCTATCCTCACCTGGTCCTGGGAGAAATGTTGCGCGTGGGCAAACAGTGTGTGGTGACATTTCCCAACTTCGGCAACTGGCGCGCTCGCAGCTATCTGCTGTCACGGGGCCGCATGCCGGTCACCAGGCAACTCACCTTCCAGTGGTACGACACGCCCAACATCCACTTTTGTACCGTGAAGGATTTTGAGGCACTCTGTACAGAGAAGCGTATCCGGATACTGCATCGAGAATTTGTCGCAGAGCGACTGCCGGACAGGTACATGAAAGGTATCTGGCCGAATATGTTCAGTGACACCGCCATCTACCATTTGAGCAAGTAGGCCTCTTCATGACAGGTAGCCACAACATGAAAATAACCCGAGCAATCTCGTTATTCCTGCTCATCGCAGGTTTGAGCTTCAGTGCGCTGGCTGACAACCGCCCCTACAAGGAATACGGCGACCTGAAAGTGTTTTTCAGTGCCTTCAACAGCAGCTTTATCCAGCCGGACGTTGCCAGCTCGTACAATATTGTTCGTGGCAAGGATAAAGGTCTGGTGAATATTGCCGTGGTCAAAAATGGCCAAATGGGCGGTCTGCCAGCCGTGGTCAAGGGCACCGTCTCAAATATTTTCGGTCAACAGCAGGTGCTGGAATTCGCCGAAATCCGCGAAGAGAACGTGGTTTACTATCTGGCGCCGTTCCGTTTTGACAAGGAAGACTGGATGACCTTCAAAATTGACGTCAGTCCGGATTCTGACAAGGCGACACATTCGCTGACTTTTCAGCGCAAATTCTATGTCGATGAGTAGCCTGTGACAGCCACCCCAGACTCTCTGTTCCTCGGGCGCGCAATAGCGCACTTACCAGCAACCTTTCTATCATCCAACTCAACATGAAAATTGTTCTCGCCACCGGCAACAAAGGCAAGCTTGCCGAGTTTCAGCACTTGCTTGAATCCCTCCCCTTCGACATTCTGCCGCAATCCGATTTTGAGGTTCCAGAGGCGGTAGAAGATGGCCTGAGCTTTGTGGAAAACGCCCTGATCAAGGCGCGGCATGCCGCCCGCCTCACCGCACTGCCAGCCATCGCAGATGACTCCGGTCTTGAAGTGGACGCACTCAATGGCGCCCCCGGTATATATTCCTCACGATTTTCCGGAGAAAACGCCACCGACCAGCAGAACAACCTGCAGTTGCTGTCACTACTTCAGGAAGTACCCCGTGAGCAACGAACCGCCCGCTTTCATTGCCTGCTGATATTCCTGCGCCACGCGGAAGATCCGACGCCGCTAATTTGCCAGGGCACCTGGGAGGGGTTGATCGGGTTTACCCCGGAGGGTGACAACGGCTTTGGCTACGACCCGCTTTTTTATATTCCCGAGCTGGGCCGCACCTCCGCACAGCTCGGCAAAGATGAGAAAAATCGTATCAGTCACCGGGCCAGGGCCATGGCGCTATTACAGGAACGGCTTGTCAGCCTGTATAACCCATAGCCCCCAAAGCGCTGTCATAACCGGTTAGAATCCATTGTCATACCAAGGCCCATAGGTATCGCTGTGCCCCTTCGCTCCCCACACACGCCCACCAACCGTCAGCTTCACTGGCGCAGCTATCTGCGCACACCGCTGTTTGTCACATGCAGCGCCCTGCGACCGTGGTTACTGGATCGCGGCTCACTCACCGAACGCTTAATCCGGGCGAGCAAAGGGCAGTTTGAAGTAAAAATACTGTTTCAGGGCATGGGGGTGCCCCGACTGTCCGAGCAACGCGCATTGGCGCTGCCGGCCCGGCAACGCGCCCTGATCAGGGAGGTCATCCTGCTGGGTAACCACCAACCCTGGGTCTATGCCCGCAGTATCATTCCGATGAAAACCCTGACCGGGCGATTGCGCAAACTCCGAAAGCTGGACAACCGGCCCCTCGGCGCACTGCTGTTCAGCGACCCCGGCATGGCCCGCGGACCCATTGAGATTTCCAACCTGTCCATGTTCGAACCCTGGCCCTCTTCGGTACCATCCACCTATGGCAGCCCCGTACAGGGACGCCGTTCACTGTTTTGGTTGGACGACAAACCTCTGCTGGTGTCCGAGGTGTTTTTGACAGGTTTTACCCCGTACAATGCAATCCCCTGATTTCGCAACCATGCGGCATTTATGAGCAAAGCATTACAGCGACTCCCCGATTTTGTCCGGCTGATGCGCTTTGACAAGCCTATCGGAACGCTGCTGCTGCTCTGGCCAACGCTCTGGGCGTTATGGCTGGCCGCAGGTGGTGTCCCTTCCGCAAAAAATCTGCTGATCTTTGTGCTGGGCGTGATCCTGATGCGCGCCGCAGGTTGTGTGATCAATGATGTGGCTGACCGGCAGGTGGATGGCCATGTGACGCGAACCCGGCACCGGCCGCTACCCAGCGGTCAGGTCAATACCCGCGAGGCAATGGCGCTGTTTGTTGTGCTCTGCCTGGCCGCCTTTGGCCTGGTGCTGCTGACCAATCCGCTGACCATCAAATTGGCCCTGGTGGGGGTGGCATTGGCGGCCTGTTACCCCTTCATGAAACGTTTTACGCATTTGCCCCAACTGGTGCTGGGTGCCGCCTTTGCCTGGAGCCTGCCCATGGCCTTTGCGGCCGAGAGCAACAGCCTGCCCCGGGAAATGTGGACACTGTACATTGCGGTGGTGCTCTGGACCGTCACCTACGATACCTTTTACGCCATGGTGGATCGGGATGACGATGTGAAGATCGGCATCAAGTCTACCGCCATTCTGTTTGGCGACATGGACATACCCATTACCGCCTGCCTGCAGTGTCTGACACTAATCGCGCTGTTGATGACCGGGATCAATTTTAATCGCGGCAGCTGGTTTTTCCTGTCCCTGCTGGTGGCCGCCCTGCTGTTTCTCTACCAGCAGTATCTGATCCGCCATCGCGAGCGCGATGCCTGCTTCCGGGCTTTTCTCAATAATCATTACGTGGGTGCTATTATTTTTATCGGTCTGGCGGCGGACTATCAGCTCACTGTCGACTAGGTATCGACCGATCATTTGTCGATTGTCATATTTTTGTCATGCTCAGGTCATGTAATGGGTGTCTGGATATCAATGATGAAAAGAATATGAGTGATAAAACTGTACTTGTTGTAGACGATGAAACGGCCATTCGCGACATGATCTGTTCAGCGCTGGATGTGGCCGGATTTGACACCCTGCAGGCTGAGAATGCCCAGCAGGCCCATGCCATGATCATCGACCACAAACCCGACCTGGTGCTGCTTGACTGGATGATGCCCGTCACCAGTGGCATTGAGTTGATCCGCAGGCTGCAACGGGATGACCTGACAAAAAATGTACCGGTCATCATGCTGACCGCCAAAGCCAGTGAGGACAACCTGATCCAGGGCCTCGATGTGGGCGCGGACGACTATATCACCAAACCGTTTTCACCCCGTGCCCTGGTGGCCCGTATCAATGCTGTATTGCGCCGTGCCGAATCGGAGCTGCCCCCGGAACCGATTGAGGTGGATCAACTGCTGTTTGATCCCATCAGTCACCGGGTCACCATCAGTGGCCAACCGGTGTCCATGGGACCCACAGAATTTCGGCTGCTGAGTTTCTTTCTCACGCACCAGGAGCGCGTCTATTCCCGTGATCAGATTCTGGACCATGTGTGGGGCGGCAATGTCTACATGGATGAGCGAACGGTGGATGTGCATATTCGTCGATTGCGCAAGGCAATTTCCCTTGCTGGGCAGGACCGCTTCATACAGACTGTGCGGGGCGCGGGTTACCGCTTTTCCACCAAGGTTTATGAAGAATAGGATCTGCATTGCACAGAGGGCTTAAGGCAGAAATACGGCGGATTGCCCTGCTCACCCTGTTTCTACTGCTAACAGGTTTTTTGTGGGGTCACATCCTCCTCACCCTGCTCCTGGGTGGCGGCCTCTACATGTTGTGGACCTTCGTCCATATCACCCGACTCTACGACTGGCTCGACCAGAGCGCTGAGGGACCACCTCCCGAGGCAATCGGCGTCTGGGGCGACATGACCGATTATCTCTACCGGATGCAACAGCGCAACGAACGCGCCAAACAAAGTCGTCGGCAACTGGCCGAGCGGGTCAAGGATATTACTTCTGCACTGGCGGACGGCATCATCATCCTCACCCCCGACCGGGAACTGGAGTGGTGGAACCCCGCCGCTGAAAAACTGCTTGGCCTCGTCAAACGGGATCGCGGCCAATCCATGACCAACCTGGTTCGCGATCCCCGTTTCGTGGTGTTTATTCAAAGTGACTTACTGCCCCCACCACTGGAACTGAGCTCACCGGAAGACCCCACAAGAACCCTGCTGTTTACCGCCGCAACCTTTGGTGATGGCAACATCATTCTGGTCGTGCAGGACATCACCCGATTGCGCAATCTGGAACAAATGCGACAGGACTTCGTGGCCAATATTTCCCATGAGCTGCGAACACCCCTAACCGTGCTCTCGGGCTATATCGAAACCCTGCAGGACAATGCCGACCAGTTGCCCAAGGGCTGGGCAAAAGCATTGCTGCAGATGGGCCAGCAAACAGAACGCCTCAACGCCCTGGCCAATGATCTGGTGATGTTGTCACAACTGGAATCCAACCGGAAACCCCCCTCGCGGGCACCCATCATGCTGGATCAGCTACTGCAACAGATCGCCGAAGATGCCCGCATGGTAGCTGGTGATAAATGTCGAATCGAAACAGACTGCGCCACCGACACCCCCTTCAAAGGGGAGTACAAGGAACTTTACAGCGCCTTCTCGAATCTCGTATTCAATGCCATCAAGCACAATCCGGCAGGCGTGTCCGTCCAAATACGCTGCTTTCACACCGCATCGGATATTGTGGTGGAAATCAGCGATAACGGTTCCGGTATTGATCCAAAACACCTGCCCCGCCTGACCGAGCGTTTTTATCGGGTCGACCAGAGCCGCGCCACCAGTACCGGCGGCACCGGGTTGGGGCTGGCCATTGTCAAACATGTGTTGATGCGCCACGGCGGATCACTGAAAATCGACAGCACACTGGGGAAAGGTAGCTGCTTCCGCTGCCAGCTGCCCCTGCTAACCTGACAATATATCCAGTCACCTTTTCCAATCCCACAGGGCCAATCCCACAGGAAAAAGATGCAATATCGAGAATTAGGAGCCTCCGGACTGTCTATCAGCGCCATTGGCCTCGGCACCATGACCTGGGGCGAGCAGAATAGTCGGAAAGACGCTTTTCAGCAGCTGGATTGCGCCCTTGATCACGGTATCAACTTTGTGGACACCGCAGAGATGTATCCGGTACCACCCAACGCACAAACCCAGGGCCTGACAGAACAATACCTGGGTGACTGGCTGACCCACTCGGGGCGGCGCCAGGACGTGGTCCTGGCCACCAAAGTGACCGGCGGCGACGGCAACAACAGCGGTTTTGACTATATCAGGGGTGGTCCGCGGCTGAATCGAAAACAGATTTTTCAGGCACTGGACGATTCCCTGCGCCGACTGCAGACCGACTACATTGATTTATACCAGGTGCACTGGCCGGAGCGTCCCGCCAATATTTTTGGCCGCTCCGCTCCGGGTGACTACTCACTGACCGACTACACCCCGATCAATGAAACCTGGCAGGCGTTGAATGACCTGGTTAAGCAGGGCAAGGTCCGTCATATCGGGGTCTCCAATGAGACCCCCTGGGGTCTGATGCAATATCAGGCGGCCTCTGTGGCCGGCCATGGTGCCCCGATTGTCAGCATTCAGAACCCCTACAATCTGTTGAACCGGCAGTTCGAGGTATCGCTGGCGGAATGGTCAATCAATGAACGGATCGGCCTACTCGCATACTCTCCCTTGGCTTTCGGTATGCTGTCGGGCAAATACCTGCAGGGCCGACAACCCGCTAATGGACGGCTGACACTGTTCGAACGGTTTCAGCGCTACAATCACCCCACTGCCTTTCATGCGACCGAGCGCTATGTGGCACTGGCCAGACAGTATGATATTTCACCGGTGCACATGGCACTGGGCTTCATTCACCGGCAACCGTTTGTCGCTTCAACCATTATTGGTGCCACCACGCTGCCACAGCTGCAGGAAAACATCGACAGTCTCGCCACACCCATGAGCGAAGCACTGCTGGCAGACATTGATCTGATTCATCGGGATATCAGCAACCCCGCCCCCTGAGAGGCAGACATTGGACATACGTGTTCTCGACAGCATTGACCAGTGTGACGCCCGGGACTGGGATACGCTGTTCGACAGTGACTACCCTTTCTTACAGCACCGTTTTCTCTCCCTGCTGGAACACTCGGGCAGCGCCTGTACCCAGACGGGCTGGCACCCACAACACCTGTTGCTGAGCCAGGACGAAGTCACCGTTGCTGCACTTCCGCTCTACCGTAAAACACACTCGCGGGGCGAATACGTATTCGATTGGGCCTGGGCGGAGGCCTATCACGGGCACCACCTCGACTATTACCCAAAGCTGCTCAGCGCAGTGCCCTTCACGCCGGCGTGCGGGCCGCGTCTCGGGCTGTTGCCCGGTATCAGTCTGAGCGATATCAGCCCGATCCTGCTGACGGCGATTCAGCAACTGGCGGGGCAGCAGGGTGCCACCGGTTGGCACTTGCTGTTTCCCCAGGCGACATTGTCGGACGCGCTGCAAACGGCAGGGGGGATGTTGCGCAGCGGCGTGCAATATCTCTGGAATAACCGAGATTATCGCGATTTCACCGATTTTACCGACACGTTCTCCTCAAGAAAGCGCAAGAATATCAACCGGGAGCGCCACACCCTCAAGTGCGCAGGCCTGCTTATCGAACGACTCACCGGTGCGCAGATCAGTGCCGACTGGTGGGAGTTCTTCTTCGTGCTCTATCACCGCACCTACCTCAAGCACAGCGGCAACAGCGGCTATCTGACCCAGGCCTTCTTCCACCAACTGGGTCAAACCATGCCCGATCAGGTGATGATGGTCGTCGCCATGGAGGGGGACGAAAAAGTCGCCGCCGCCCTGTTCTTCCACGATCACAATAACCTCTATGGTCGTTACTGGGGGTGCACTCGCGAGTACGACTTCCTGCATTTTGAACTTTGCTACTACCAGGGTATCGAATTTGCCATTGAGCGCGGATTGGGCACGTTCGATGCCGGAGCCCAGGGTGAACACAAAATCAAACGGGGTTTCGAACCCACTGAAAATTGTTCTGTCCACTGGATCAGGCATCCCGACTTTGCCTATGCCATCGGTCGGTTTCTGAAGGAAGAGCGTCAATACGTACTTAACTATATTCAGGAAGCCCGGCGACAGTTACCATACAAATCCGTCGACCAATAAACTCACCCTGTTCCCCCTGTGGAGGACTCTACTCGTGAAAACCCCTGTCTGGTTACTGGTCTTCAGTCTGCTGTTACTGCCCGCTGCCAGTCAGGCATCCAGCAAGCTGGAAATCGACCTGTTTGTGCAGGAAACCCTGGCCGATTTTTACAAGCAATCTCCTGCAGGACGTGAACTGGCCTCCCGCGCCAAGGGCATGCTGGTTTTTCCGAAAATCTACAAGGCCGGTTTCTGGGTCGGAGGGGAATACGGTGAAGGCGCTTTGCGAATTGGCGGCAATACAGTGGGGTATTACAACATTGCCTCGGCGTCACTGGGGCTGCAACTGGGCGTTCAGAAAAAATCCCAGGTCATCCTTTTCATGACCGATGACGCCTTGCAAAAATTCCGCAACAGTCAGGGCTGGGAAGCCGGTGTTGACGGCAGTGTCGCCATTGCCAGCTTCGGCGCCGCAGAAGAAATTGATACCAAAACGTTCCAGCAACCGATTATCGGCTTCGTCTTCTCCAACAAGGGATTGATGTACAACCTGACCATCGAAGGGGCGAAGATAACACCCATTCAGCCCCGTTGATTCGGAATCTTCCGACGCCTACGTCCGCTGCCAGACCAGCAGACGGTTATTTGCCGGCATGGCATGGTCGTCCAGCAATGTCAGCCCGGCCTTATCGGCCAGACGATTAACCGCCTCGAAATCACGGATCCCCCGATACGGGGCATTCTGCTTCAGCATCTGATCGAAGCGGGCATTGCTGTCACTGGTAAATTCACCGCCGTAGTTAAAGGGCCCGTAAATCCCCACATGTGCACCCGGCTGCAACAGCTTTTCCAGCCCGGCAAACAGGCTGATCACCGACTCCCAGGACATGATATGGCAGGTGTTGGCGGTAAAAACCGCATCGGCAGGGGTCACCGGCCAGGGCTGCTGATCAACGTCCAACACCAGCGGACGGCGCAGATTCTCGGCGGGGTGCTCGTCAATCCAGCTGTTGATAGCGTCGTGATTCACCGCCAGGTCGGAGGTTTGCCAGATCAGGTGAGGTAATCGGGGGGCAAAGTACACAGCGTGCTGACCGGTACCACTACCCAGCTCAAGTACGTGACGGGAAGATGCCAGCACCGCCTGTAGCACCTGAAAAATCGGCTGCCGATTATTTTCGCAGGCCTGTGAAAAAGGTTTTGCCATCACCCCTCCTGCTCCGCCACGTCCCGAGTGAAAACCCATTCCCGCGCTGAGGACATGGCAGACTGAAACGCATAGCCACCGAGATCGAACGCCTTGATGCCCTCGGGGTCATCAATACGCTGTTGAATCAGGTAGCGGCTCATCAGCCCACGGGCCTTTTTGGCATAAAAACTGATAATTTTGTATTTACCGTTTTTCCAGTCCTTGAATACCGGTGTGACGATGTCGGCATTCAGCAAACCCGGCTGCACAGATTTGAAATACTCGTTGGAGGCCAGATTTAGCAACACTGGTCGCGACATCGCCGCCAGCTCAGCATTCAAGCCATCGGTAATTTTTCTGCCCCAGAACTGATAGAGATCGGCACCGCGCGGATTGGCCAGGCGGGTTCCCATTTCCAGCCGGTAGGGTTGCATCAGATCCAGTGGCCGCAACAGACCATAGAGTCCCGACAGAATCCGCAGATGCTGTTGCGCCCACTGCAGGTCGGCCTCCGAAAGGCTCTCGGCCGCCAGACCGGTGTAAACATCGCCCTTGAAGGCCAGCAGCGCCTGTTTTGCATTGCTGGGCGTGAATTTCGGCTGCCAGTTGAGATAGCGACCAAAGTTCAGATCACCCAGTTTGGCACTGATACCCATCAACTCCGACACCTGTGGTGGCGAAAGCTGCTGTAACTCGTCGATCAGCGCCTTTGAATCCTCCAGATAAGCGGGCATCGTAAAGTCCGCTGTGGTCGATGGCGTTTCATAATCCAGGGTCTTGGCGGGGGAAATAACAGTCAGCATGGTTTATCCAATGAATGTAATCATTACAGGTTACCATGGTCTATTATACTGAGTTGATCGCAATCTGTTCGTCAGGAGAATTCATGTCCCGGGTCGTCCCACTGTTCTTTTCCACGCTATTGATACTAATGTCACTCAGTGGCTGTTCGGTTAACCCCGTCACTGGCGAAAACCAGTTCTCACTGATGTCGGCAGAGCAGGAAGTGGCGATAGGTGCCAGCAACTATACCCCCTCCCAGCAATCCCAGGGAGGACGCTACATCATTGATCCGGAAGTGCAGGCCTATGTCAGCGGCGTGGGGAAAAAACTGGCCGCCGTCAGTGATCGCCCCGACCTGCCCTACGAATTTGTGGTACTGAACAACTCGGTGCCCAATGCCTGGGCCCTGCCCGGTGGCAAGATCGCCATCAATCGCGGGCTGCTCGTGCAGCTGGAGGATGAGTCTCAACTGGCCGCCGTGCTGGCCCACGAAATTGTCCACGCCGCCGCCCGGCACAGCGCCGCACAAATGACCCGTGGCACCCTGATGAGTATCGGTGCCGCCGCTGTCGGTGTAGCCGGCTCAAACTATGGTCTCGGCGACATGGGTTCACAAGTGGCACAGATGGGCGCCGCTGCCTGGATGGCCAAGTACGGCCGCAGTGCCGAACTGGAGTCCGACGCCTACGGTATGGAATACATGGCCCGCGCCGGATACGACCCCAGTGGGGCAGTCAAGCTGCAGGAGACCTTCGTCAAACTGAGTGAAGGTCGTCAACAGGACTTCCTCAGCGGTTTGTTCGCCAGCCACCCCCCTTCACAGGAGCGGGTTGATGCCAACCGCATCAAGGCCGCGACACTCCCCAAAGGCGTCATCAATCGCGAGTTCTATCAACGCAAAATCGCCCAGCTCAGACGCGACGAACCCGCCTACAAGGCCCAGGAGGCGGCCATGAAAGCCCTCAGTGCCGATAACCCGAAAGCCGCTCTCAGTGAACTGGACAAAGCCATTGCCATTCAGCCCAATGACGGTTATTTCTGGGAATTGCGCGGCCATGCCTGGGCCATGCAGAAAAACATGAGCAATGCCGAACAGGCTTTTACCACTGCCATCGGTAAAAACCCCGACTACTTCAGCCACCATCTGTCCCGGGGCCTGCTGCGTTTTGAGGAGGACAAAAAAACCGCTGCCCGCAGTGATCTGGAAAAGAGTTACCAGCTGCTGCCTACCCCCTATGCCGGTTACTATCTGGGTGAAATTGCACTGGAAAACGGCGACCAGAAAAATGCCATTAATTATTTCCAGTCCGCTGCCCAGGGTGGCGGCGAAATGGCCAAGAAAGCCCAGGCGCGGCTGGCGGTACTGGAGCTGACCACCGCCCCCCACAAATACATCCTCAGCCAGTTGTCCCTGACGGACGATGGCTACCTGCGCGTCACCGTTAAAAACAACAGCCCGGTCACCGTCACCAATGTGAAACTGCAAGTCACCGAGATGGTGAATGCCTTTATTGCCGGTGGCAGCTCCACCATGAATGGGCCGAGGCAGCTATCGCCGGGCCAGCAGGTGTCCATGAAAACCCGCATAGGCCCGTTCAAGGATAGTAATGACGCCGCCCGCTACCGCATACAGGTCTCGTCTGTTGAGGTGGCCGAATAAACAGACACCGGCGCACTAAAACGCTCGGCTCAATGCCTCCACCAGAAACACCAGGGTAGAGGACAGCATCATACGCTTCGGGTTGGGGCCGACCCGCACAACCCAGATCACGGCAACAGCCGACGCCAACCCAAAGAGGAAGGCAGAGGCCAACCCGCTCGATCCCAGCCCAAAGGCCAGCGCCAACAACCCCAGCGAGGTTGCCAGCAGCATCGCTGAAACACGATAGGTAACCGCGGCACCATGGCGCACCGCAAAGCACTGTTTGCCCGCCTGCCGATCTGTTTCGAGCTGCGGCGGCTGGTGGGAAAACAGCAACGCCGTGGCAAAGGCTGCAAACGCGCCCATCCCCAATAGTGAGCTCCAGCCAAACGGCTGTTCCGCGACAAACCACAGGCCGCCAAACACGCCGGGACCATAGCAGAGCGCCGTGGCCCACTCCCCGGCCACCGTGTAAGAAAGCGGACGCTGCCCGGCGTTATACAACACCCCCAGCCCCACAAGGGGCAGGGCAAAAACCAGAATCCACAGCTGCTGGACAAGCAACAACACCAGCAGCCCCAGAGCACCCCCGGCTGTCAGACTGATCAGGCCGTGATAAAAGGCCGTGCGGACACTGCCGTCGTGAATACGCACCCAGGAATCGTACTTGAAGGTGTCGGCGCCCAGCTGCCAGTCCTTGGCATCATTGAGCAGGTTGATACCGTGTTGCAGCAGCACCACGGCCAGGGTCGCCGACCACAGCGCAGTGTGACTGAGCGGCTTTTCCGCCAGCAGCCAGACCGCAACGCCGGGCAGTATCGATACCAGGTAGACAGCAGGGTTGAGCGCCTGCCACCACCTGACAGAGGAGGGTTGCTCTACAAGCTCAACGTTCAAACAGGCTGTCAGACCATCGCCCGGGCTTGCGGTGAACGGAAATTATCCAGGGCCGCCTGAAACCAGTGGGCGTGCTGGCGCTCGGAATCGATCACCTGTTGGTAAACCGCTGCGGTGTCGGCATCCTTCGCCGCCAGCGCCTGGTCGCGGAAACGGGGATAGATATCCTGGTATTCCCGCTCTTCCACCCGAAGCGCCACCTGCAATGCCTTTTCCACCACCCCGTCGGGATTCAGGGCAATCAGCTCGTCGCAATTGCTACGAATAGCTTCCAGGGCGTCGATAGCGCGCTGGGTATCTTCACCCCGTTGCGGCACACCGATATCACTGTACAGGGCCCGCAACCATACCGCGTGCAGTTTCTCCTCACCGGCCACCTTGCGGAACAGGGTCGCCAGCTCCGGATAACCGGCCTTGCTCGCCCAGCGGGCAAACTCGGGGTACATCACCCGGTTTTCGTACTCCTCCACATCCACAAACGATGCCGCCGTCCCGGCCATATCATCAGACTGGCAGGCAGCCGCAAAGCACCCGAAAATCATCTCTTCGCTAATCTCAGCCTTTTCCATTGCTTTTCTCCGTGAAAGTCGTTGGGTTGTTAACAGGGTGTAACTGGAACAGCTACATTAACCCGTAACAGGGACTGACAACACCTTTTGGATCATATTGTGGGTGGATGACCATTGATGACTATTGAGAGTCATCGCAACTAACGCTTCCACATTACAGCACGACCCAATAGCAACGTTAGCCAACAGCGGTAATACCCTCTATTTGTACAACACTCATGGCTTCCGAACGTTCGATAATTTTGACAATGGCGGATTGAATGGTCTCATCCTCCCGGGCATCGCTGACACTGGAAAAACGCTGCTCCTGTATTTCCGCACCCTCTTCCAGGCAGAACTTCACTGACACCCCATCCGCGCAACCAGCGGCCTTGCCAAAATATTCTATGGTAATTTCCGGATAGCCCCGGCGGCTCATTTTGACCCGCTTGGCTATACGTTTTTTGGACTTTTCAAGATTCATAAAATCACCCTTCAGTGGGGAGAGTATAACGCCAGGCGTTGGAGCCGATCGTGGGGTTTTTAATCTGCCCCCCAAATAATCTGTATTAATACGTGCTAACCATTGCTGCTTTGACTGGTTGACGTGTTAGCGCATCAGCCTTTCCGTCAGGAACTGGCTACAGGCTTTAACCCGGGCATTACTGCGCAAATCCCGATGGGTCAGCAGCCACAGGTCCGACTGAAACTCGCGGTCAAGTGAGCCTAACGGGGGCAGCCCGTCGGCGACATCATCAGGCAGTAGTGCAACCCCGAGACCGGCTTTCACCAGGGCCGCCATGCCCATCAACGTATTGGCGCGGGCCACAATGCTGACTGCTGAACAATGCTTCTCCAGCCACTGCATGGGTTTGAGTCGCAATAAAGCTCGCTCCGGGCCAATCACCGGCATGCCACTCAATGTCTTTGCCGTGTAAACCCCGGATTGGCCATGGGCGAATCTTTCCGAACCATATAGCTGCCAGGGCATTGTCATTAATTTTCGACCCACCAGATGCTCCGGAGGGTTATTGGTGGCACGCAAGGCGATATCGGCTTCCATCCGTGAAAGATTGAGATCGTCACTGTCAGCAAGGAGCTCTATCTCAATGCCCGGGTAAAGTGCCCGGAACTCCGCAAGCAAGGGCGGCAGCTGGTAATAGGCAAAACCGTCGGGGCAAGTAATACGCACCTTGCCTTCCAGGGTTTGATCGCCGCCGAGAATCATTCGATCCACATCGTCAATGGCCTCAGCAACCTGCTCCACTCGCACCATCAACAGCTCACCGGCACCGGTCAACTGATAGCGGGCATCCCATCGCTCGAACAGACGCACGCCGAGTTTTTCTTCCAGCCCCTTGATTCGCCGAAATACCGTGGAGTGATTGACGCCCAGTCGCTTGCGGGCACCCGTAAGACTCCCGGTTTCCGCAACCGCCTGAAAATACCGCAGATCATCCCAACTATCCATAACGATGACTCACCCCGCTCTTTTTGCATTTTTGCAAATATCGTTTGAACATAATGAGAATTATATTTCATATTTGCAACACTCATACTGCACCTGAACCCATTCACTTACAGAGGATCGCAATATGAACAAGTACGCAAACCACGGCACCGGCCTACTTCGCATCAGCCTTGGCATTATCTATATCGCCCACAGTCTGTACCTGAAACTGGTGGTATTCACCCTGCCCGGCACAGCCGCCTTCTTTGCAAGCCTCGGCTTGCCCGCTATAGCGGCCTATGCCACGTTTATCGTTGAGGCAATAGGCGGTATTGCATTGCTGCTGGGCTATCAGGCCCGCTGGGCGGCGTTGGCATTGATACCCGTCGCACTGGGAGCCACCTGGGCCCACAGCGGTGCAGGCTGGGTATTCAGCAATGCCGGTGGTGGCTGGGAATACCCGTTGTTTCTCGCCATCACCACGGCGGTCATTGCCCTACAGGGCAACGGTAGTCTGGCATTGCAACGCAATGCATGAGTCAACCCGTTAACCTGGAGCCATGCAGATGCACAAACACATCCGGGCAAACGAGCGGGGCAGCACGCTGCTGCCCTGGCTCCGAAGCTATCACAGTTTTTCATTCAACCGGTATTACGACCCCGCGCGGATGGGCTTTGGCCCCCTGCGGGTAGTTAATCAGGATTGGGTGGCTCCCGGTGGCGGCTTCTCCAGCCATAGTCACCGTGACGCTTTGATCATCAGCCTGGTCACGCACGGTGAGATGGTTCACCGGGACAACGCCGGTCATGAACGTTTACTTGGCACCGGAGACTATCAGTATATGAGTGCGGGTAGCGGCATCCGTCACAGCGAATTCAATGCCAGTGATACCGAGTCAATGGAATTTGTACAGATCTGGGTAACACCCCGCCACAAAAATACAGCACCTGCTTACCAGGTCCGGCATTTTGACGATGCGGCGACGCTGCAGCCAATCGCCGCCGGGGAGGTGGATGTGGATACCAAGGTCTTTCTGCTGGATCAGGACATCCGTATCTGGCAACTGCGGCTCAACGCCGGAGAACACCTCCAGCATAATTTACCCGATCAATGGCAGCGCCGGGTGCAACTTGTCAAAGGTGAAGTCACCCTGGAGAACACGCGCCTGCAACCCGGCGACGCACTGGAATTCGGCCCAAACCTATACCCGAGTCAGGTAACGACTTATCGGGCCACCAGCAACAGCCTGGCTCTGATCTTCGATATTCCCGCTAACAACCAACCAAGGACATCCCATGAACCCTCTTGATCAAACCACTCTGCAACAATTGTTTACCCATGCTCGCACCCACAGCCACTGGCAGGACCGCGGTATTGCCGCCGATACCCTGCGCCAGCTCTACGCGCTCGCCGCCATGGGTCCCACCAGCATGAATGCGCAACCGGGACGGTTTGTATTCCTCACCACCCCGGCGGCCAAACAGGAATTGCTGCCAGCGCTGGCAGAGGGTAATCGCGACAAAACCCTGGCTGCCCCCGTCACTGTGATTGTCGCCCACGACCCGGCCTTCTACCGTCACATGCCGGAACTCTTTCCGCATTTTGAAGGGGCTGACAAAATGTTTGCCGACAATGAGGAATTGGCCCAAAGCACAGCATTTCGCAACGGCACCCTGCAGGGAGCATGGCTGATCATGGCCGCCCGCGCACTGGGACTGGACTGCGGCCCGATGTCCGGTTTCGACAACGGCAAAACCGATGAGATTTTCTTTACTGAAAATGGCTGGAAATCCAACTTCCTGATCAACCTCGGCTACGGCGATTCGCAAAAACTCCACCCCCGAGGCAAACGGCTCGACTTCGAAGAGGCCTGCCTGTTGTTGTAGAACAGCCCCTCAAACTTCAGGCAATAAAAAATGCCGCTGTTCTCACGAGCAGCGGCATTCACTTATCTTACGTTCTAACTTTTAGTTTTTACTCTGACCCCAAATATCGCAAATATCCGGCGAGGCAACATAGCTCAACCTGAAGTGAATGGATGAGGGCCTTTATCTATTAACAATATGCCTCTTAAAGAAGCAGGATCTTCACTCAGTAAATCAACCTCATCTTCTACAACTTTGTTCATTACAACTTTCCAAACAGCTGACTTGAGATGGGAACATCGAAACCGAGCCAACTCGAGGTGCTGATATCTATTCTCGTACCTATTTGAATCTATGGAATTCGTACAAAATTCCAGATATTCACGAACCTGGGGCTTAGGAGTTTTTATACCATGGACGAGCAAGTTGCGAATTAAACGCACCTCTGCAAAGCGAGGTGGCCATTTAGATTTATCGACCCAATTTTGAGTAACTTCAGCTGCTTCACAAATTGTGTCTAGCATAACAAAACACAAAACCAAGTCCTCAGTATGGCTAGCGACGTCCCACGCAGACAGTATAAATTCTAACGCTTCCTCCTCCTCCCAACCCACATGACTTGGTGGAAATTGCTTTTGATGAGCCCAGCCTGCTGAAGGTTTTATAGTGATTCCACCGGGAGAAGGTTCGATATTGATAGAGGTCGCTTTTAACAGCTTATTAGTAAGAGCATTCAGTCGAGATAACTCGCGACTAATCCACCGAGCACAGCGGTTACGAAACTCATCACTTGATTCATCGCAGTTACGAGCTAGTTCAAACTCAACTTTTTCATCAGCTATGCGACAGCCACCTTGTTCGAGCAAAGTCGAGTGGAGTGAAGTTAAACCGGGAATTTCACACGTCACAACATAGTTGGACATAATTACCTCATTTTAAATTTCTGGTGCTCGATACTTACGCAGAACGCCTTACGCCAATATTCAGCGGCCGCCTTTACGGAGCGGAGCGTAGAAAAGGCGGTCCGGTGGAGGCCCGTTAGGGCCGGAACGTACTGGAATGACTGGTTATGTGTTCTCGTCGAACATAGCATTCAGAATACCGTACACCAGCTCATGCATGTATGAATTGCCGCCAAGATGGACAAGTTCGTTGTCCCCGTTCTGAAACGTCAGGTATGGATGAGCCTCGCTACCATCGAAGCTGACTTCTGAGACGCCATCAATCATGCAGGCTACTTCAAAGGCCACTTTCCCGGTTGTTTCTTTCAGCACATCCCCTTTAAGGCCACCAGCGTCCAAATGGTCAGCAACCCTGGCGATCATTTCGCCAGTCAGAATCTCTTGTTGCTCCAGGAAGGAGCCCGCATCTATCGATATTTTCATGTTCTCAAAGATATTTGGGGTCAGTGTAAAAATACCAATCAAATCAACTGGATATTTTTGGCAAGACCACCAGATGAATAGTTTTGCCTATGTGACTAGCCTGAGGCCCTGACGCAGTTGCGCCCCTCGGACTTGGCCCGATAGAGCGCCTTGTCCGCAGTGTCCAACAGCTTTTTGGCTGTCTTGCCCGGTCCTGGCGCTTCGCTGGCAACACCGATACTGACTGTCACGACTCCGGGGGCAACGCTTGTATGGGGGATGGCGAGCGCTTCTACGACGCTCCTTGCGCGCTCCGCTACCTGCATGGCCACCGTGATATTGGCACCGGGCAATACCATCGTAAACTCTTCACCGCCATAGCGCGCCACCAGGTCTTCCTGACGCAAACTCTGCTGCAGCGCCTCGGCAACTCGCCGCAGGCATTCGTCGCCCGCCAGGTGACCGTAGCTATCGTTATACAGTTTAAAGTTATCGATATCGACCATCCCGATACCCAGCCGCCGTCCACTGGATATGGCCCGGAGCCACTCGGCGTACAACAGTTCATCCAAACCACGTCGATTGACCAGGTTGGTGAGCTGGTCGGTGATGTTGAGGGCTGCCAGCTTCAGGTTAACCAGCTCGAGCTCCTTCTGCGCCTGCATGCGCTGGCTCATCTCGGCGTCCATTTGATCCTTTGCCTGTTGCAGCGCCCGGGTCATTTTTTTATTGTCCTGCAGCGCCACCTCCAGCTGTTCGGTGCGCCGCTGCACCTCTTCTTCCAGCACGATAGCCGTCTGGAACAGGTTGAATGCCGAGCCCTGCAGGCTGCTGGCGTGCTCTGCGCGGTTCATCAACACCTCAATGACTTTGTTGAGCCGCTGTACTTCCCTGTCCTTTTCGGGCTCCGACCGCTTGTCGCCCTGCTGGCTCAGTTCGCGCGGTTTATTCATCGACAGTTTCCGCCATATGCCCAAAGGCGATACCGGTTAACGTCTGGTTGACGTGCACCCCACCATATTGTTCGCCATAGGTATTGAAACCGACGACCTGATAGTCGTTCATGATTTCACCCATGCGCTTTTCGAGCCCCTTCTGAGTAACCTCCAACCGCCGCAACACACAATCGCATGCCAGAACCAGCGCCAGATCGCCCATGTCCTGCTTTACCGACTCCAGGCTGTGTCGCAGGTTTTCAACCAAATCAACGCCCTGGGCCTCGCGCAAAACCAGGCCTTCTTCAATGGCACAGTAAAATGTCAGGCTCTTGTCATCATTGGCCGACTGGATGGCACGCACGTAATCCGTACCATCGATAAGTACAACCACGGGTGACTCGGCAAACCGGCCCGGTGCCAGATCGTCAACGGTCACGCCAAGCAGACGCGCGTACTCATCTGATGCCGGATAGCCGCTTATCTCATAAACGGTACGGGTTGCCGGGTCCGCCTCCGTCACAACCATCCGCTCTTTGCCAGGGACAAAATGCTGTGTCTTGAACGTTTTGTAAGGCAAGGGCGTGGTCGCCAGTACCATCACCGCGCTGTCGGAATGAAAACGTCCCTGGTGGAAGACACGGGTTTGCTCAAAGCGCAGGTCATCCCCTGCAGAACCGCCAACCAGGGGGATACGGCCGAGCCCATACTGGAGGGCGTGGACCACAGGCTCTTCCCGAATGGAAAGCCCGTCAATCATCAGAAAGGCAAAACAGTTTTCGTCACTCGCCTGAGGTGCCAAAGCCTCCAATTGCTGCAACTGTTCCTGAACAAATTTCTGCCCATCCACCATCGAGAATTGCTGCAAATTGTCCAGGCGGCCAATGACGGCGCTGCAAAACTCTGCGGGGAAACTCACACCGGACAAACTTTGGCTACAGTACCCCTGGGGGCCGATTTCTCCCGCTGACGTGCAACCCACCAGGGGGACGTCCCTGAACAACTCGTTCAACGCGCTGGTCAGGCGATCCAGATCGTAGTGGCTGGAACAAAAAAAGATCACCAGTCCCGGGTCGGGCTGCTCTAACTGACGGTATAGCTCGCGCACTGCTTCCCGTTCATCGGCGGCGAGACTGTGACCATGGCGAATCTGAGGTTCTCTGCTCATCTGTACTCCCATCAATCTGGCTGGACCGGCGCTGCAAGAAATCGACCGTGTCTCTCCAAAGTACCAGCTGCTCACTTTTCAGCGCCAGCTCTATATTCTATTTGTTTTCTTTCCGGGTCCCCAATCACTCATAAGCGCTACCAAAAACCTCACACTAATAAGATAGTACAGGTACCCCCGGGATATTTTGGGTCAGGGTAAACCTACCCCTTTCTTATATTTTTTGCATTGCACGATGATGCTTGGCCTTGTTCAGGCCTTCAATGTATAGTTGTACGGCATTTCCGTACATAATGGTGGGTATATGGATACCATAAGCGTAAACAAATTTCGAGACAACCTGAAAAGCGTTGTAGAGCAAGTAGTTAGCAGACATGAGCCCTTGAAGGTTACCCGTAGAGCAGGCGAGGCCTTTGTGGTTTTGAGCGCCGAAGACTGGGAGCGCGAACAAGAAACGTTATCCGTTCTGCAAAATCGTGACCTGATACAGCAAATTGCAGCCTCTCTTGAAACTCACCAGCATGGCCAAGGCTATAAACCGACCAAAGAGCAGATGGATGAGATCACTGGTATTTGAAGGGAGCACTTGGGAGGCGCATGAACAAATGCGGGAAAAAGACAAGAAGCTGCATAAAGCTCTATGCAAACTCCTGAAAGAAATGCTTCGCTCTGACGACCCATCTTCAGGTTCAGGTAAGCCAGAACCTTTAAAGCATAACCTTTCTGGGCTTTGGTCCAAGCGTATATCCCGGAAGGATCGATTGATATATAGAGTTGATGATAATTCGATTTATATCTTCGCTATTGGTGGGCACTACGACCAGCCCTAACCCCGCAATCACGGGCTTGTCGCGTGCATTGCATTAATTAGCTTCTATTTACTGTGATGATTGTTGTGATGGTTCCCATGTCCAGCACGACCATAGCCTCTCAAAGCCATGTATTTAGCTATCTGTTGATCATTGAGGTTTTTAGTCTGCTGCAAATGCGCGCTGAGGTGGACTGCGCGCAGACGGGATTCAATATCGCCAATATTTTTCACAAGTTTCGACAAAGATGAATCGTTGATCACCTTACTCCTGAATACCTCATTCAGCGCACGCTCCGCCGCAACCAAATCAGCACCCAGTTCTTTGGCCGCGGTCTCCATCTGGGCAAAAATAACTTCGGTCTCTCTCTGCTGATCAGCTGTGAGAGAAAGCTCTTCTTTAAGCTCAAGCACATGCGCGGGACCAGGGTACCCATTCAGTTCTGCTGCTTTGGCATAACCCATACCTTTTCCAGACAATAGGCCGTCAATCTGTGATTTTGACAGGGCTTTGATTTCTCGGCCTTCTTCGCCAGCATAAGGGGAGCTTTCCGAAGCCAGAGCTTGTCCAGCCAGCATCACTAACACCATTACCAAAATGGCCTTTACTCGGTTATTCATATGATCTCCATCAATAAAGGGGTCGGTGACTTTTGAGAATAATTTGTTGTACCTGACCCCACTTATTGTTGAGAATAATTTGCAGTTGTCACCGACCCCTCTTACGGTTCGGAAAGTTGTATCTGACCCCACTTGTACCTGTACGGTTCGGAAAGTTGTACCTGACCCCACTTGTATTAATCACGTTTAGTGAAGTTGAGTGAAGACTTCCGGATGTTGTTCCGCAATTCGCAGAAGAGCCACAGCTGGGCCTTGCGGTTCGCGGCGGCCTTGCTCCCAATCTTGGAGTGTACGCATACTGACGCCCAGCAACCCCGCGAATGCTGATTGCGACATTTTGAGCTTTGAGCGGATTACTTGTGGTGGAGAAGGCTCCGAAAGCTCTGTGGTTTTTAATTGAACCTTACCTTTCTTGTACTGCTGAATCTCTCTAATGCCACCCAGGATCTCAGCACCGATATCTCGCTTACTCATGATCGATTGCCTCTGCGATTTGTTTCAAAATATGACCAGGAATCGTAGTTCGCTCCGATTTGCTATAAATCGTAAGCATCCAAACTTCATGATCAGGCTTCTTCCAATAGTAGATAACTCGAACACCACCGGACCCTTTAACGATATCGCCAGCATCGGGCTTTTGCATGAGATAGGTCTGCAATGCTCGATAATCTTCATCCGAAAGGTAATTTGGGAGAAGTTTCGTAAAAGCACTGGTTTCGATAAATATCATAGCGCCAGATTATACGGCATTGCCGTATTTTGGCAAGAGCAAGGTTAAGACATGTAACGCCTTGCACAGCGGCGCGAGGTACAAGCGTCCGACGCCGCAGGCGCAGGCGCGAACTGCTGCAATTTATTAGATGCTGTCTTCACGTTAAGTTTAACCCACCATCTGAAAGCACGATTTCACCAGTTAAATAGGAGCTATTGATTAACATGCCAGCGATATAGGCAATTTCCTCTGGTTCTGCACCCCGTTTCATAGGGGCTTTGGTTTCCCAAAGTTCGCGAGCAGCTGCCCAGTCTTTACTCATGGGGGTATGCACTAGACCTGGAGCTATGGCGTTGACCCTAATACCAGGCCCCAAATTCAAAGCCAAGAGCTTTGTCATATGATTGAGCGCAGCCTTAGTTACTGAATAAGGAATTGATGCCCCTTTGGGGCGTACACCGGCATGAGAACTGATGTTAAGAATACAGCTAGTAGTACCTTCAGAAGAGGACTTTTTCAACAAAGGCTCAGCTTCGGAAATCAGTGTCCATGGAGAAATAACATTAACCTCATGGAGCATTCGCCATATTTCAGGAGTAGCAGCCTTTAGATTTGAATGGTCTATAACCTCAGTTAATGCTGCGTTATTCACTAGAACATCCAAACGTCCATACTTGGAGGCAATTTGCTCAATTAGACCTTTCGATTCAGCCTGATTTGATAGGTCAGCCTGGAAATAAGAAGCGTCTTCGTTCTCTGATGCCAAGTGCTGACCGGCTTCTACAGATGAGCGCGAATGGAAAACGACGGAAAAACCCTCAGCAGCAAGCCGGTTGGCAATAGCCTTACCAATCCCTGATGTTGATCCTGTAACTAAAGCGACTCTGTGTTCCATGTAATTCAGTCTGTATATGTATGGTTGGAATTGGTGTGCATCTAACGCTCCGCTAATGTGCGCCGCCCGCGGCGTCACCATTTAGCGGTTTGTGAGCAGCTTCAGCTTGCAAACGCTCAACCAGCCAGACCTTTATGATCGACTGCCGTGTAACGCCAATACGAGCCGCTTCACGATCCAACGACTCTACTACCCATGAGGGAAAGTCAACATTTATGCGCTTCTGTTCCTGGTTGGCACGACGTGCCGTGGACAAGTCAAGATCATCAATGATGTCCTTCTTACCTTGGTCAAATTTCTTGTCAAAATCTTTAGCTTTCATACAGCTCTACCTCTCTTATGCGAGAGCGCCTCACAGAAATGAGCCGAATTGCTCCATTTCTATAAGTGATGACGGCAGACCAAAGTTTCTGGCCTATAAGACCTATGACCAAAAATCGAGACTCATCGTCCGATTTAGCCTAGATTTCCAGCAGGTTAGGGTCCTTCCACAGAGCCTGAGCATCCAGAAAGTCAATTCCATGCTTTTCTAGATTGGCTCGGCTTTTGTCGTCATCATACTCGAAGTCGCTCATGAGTATAAATTATCCCTTTTTTACTCATTTAGCAAGAGAGGTGGAATTTTGGGTGGCTGCTAACGTCCCTCTCGAAGCGTTTGTTAGCCATCAGTGGCAATCCTGAACTCGGGATTCCAACCAAGCACAGACTTGGCCTTGAAACTGGAAATGGTTCCGTCCTCCTCTGCAATGTTGAATATGCCGGACTGTCGGCAGGTGATCGAAAGTCGCGCGGCTTCGGCAGCGGCATCGACATGCACTGGTCCACCAGTTGGTGCAATATCAAATCCAGTGCCAGGGCCGTAAAGTTTGCCATAGCGCAATACGGCCGCAGTAAAAGGGCCACCGAGCACCTGCTGCTCCAAGCCAGCCACGGCACGAGCAGATAAAGCAGCAGCTTCATCTGTGGACGCGACATTCAAGGGCGACTCCTCGACGTAAGGCGTAACACTGGGGGCATAAGCAAAAGCAATACTCTGGGCGACAAATTGTTTCGCACGGGCAGCTATTGCAGCGGAAACGAGATTTTTCGTGCCGATTTCTCGCAAGTAAGCGTTTCTGATGCGAGCTTCCGCCATCAGCTTTGGATCAAGTCCATACGGGAGATCAGTCAACTGGTGAACAACAATATCTGGTTGCGCCGCGAGTACCGCAGAGTGAAGCGAGTCCAAATCAAAGACATCCACAACTACCGGGGTTACGCCCAACGACTCGAGAATGCCTACTCGCTCGGGCTTTCGGGTCGTGCCAACAACCAAGAAGCCATCATCTACTAATAGTCGACAAAGCTTCCGGCCAATCGCCCCACTTGCGCCGGCTACGAATATTCGCTTGACGAATGAATTTTGCATGCTATATCCCGTGATGGTTAACGACCGGCTTTGGGACGGCGGAGCTTCAGCGTAGCCGTCCCAGCCGCATGATTTTTATGCGGCGACAGCTGCTTGTTAGCCATTGCTCGGTACAACCCTTGAAATAAACTGATCCCACGGAGGGTTGTCCTCTGGGCACCAGATAGACTCAATGTGCTCTTTGGCCCGGATAGCAGGCCAACCGAGATGCTCATATGCATACATAGAGTAGAATGCTGATACCCGGTAGTTTGCTGCACAATGAATCAATACCTTCTTTCCTTGGCAAGACTTCATAGCTTTAACGAATTCTGAATAATCCTGCTCTGTCGGAGCTGCAAAATCTATCGGAATGTAAAGATAATCAACGCCTTGGCTGACAACGATATCTTCCTCGTTCTTTATAGCGTACTGGTTATCATGTGGCAGAAGATTAATTACAGCTTCATAGCCGCTAGTGCGTAATTCCGAGAGCTGCTCCTCGCTCAGGAGTCCAGAGGTAGAAACTGCTTCGTCGATAGTCCGAAAATTGTATGCTTGATCGACACTCATGACATTTTCTCCTGATGGCTAACGCGCCGGTTTGTAGCCGCGAAGCGGCGGAAAAACGGTCGCTGTGCAGCCGATTGTTAAAGCCTGCCCAGCCAGTACTGCGGACGCCGGCGGTCATGGGCAACAGCCAGAACCTGAAAACCATCAGGGCTCTCTCGGTAAACGATAGACAAGGGAAATCTGTGAAGGTGCGCTCTACGAATATCTGGGGGCAACTCGACTTGCCAGACTTTTGGTGACTCGCCAATCAAATTGGCCAAGGCCTCAAATTCCCCTATGAAGGCACCACCCAATCCCGGAACTTTTGATTCGTAATAACCAACTGATTCCAGGAACTCGGCTTCCGCTGCCGAGTGAAAAGAATAGTTCATTTGATCAGTGCTCTAGCCTTCCTCATGACGTCCTCACCAGACACTGCCTGAACCGTGCCATTGTCGAGCTCTTCGCCCCTGCGCCGGGCCTCAAGCAACCAATCGGACCTGAGCTCTTCTTCTGGCGGAGACTCCAGACTCAACACCAGTCGCTGGATCAACTGGACTCGCTCCTCTTTAGGGAGGTGGAGCGCCTCATCTTCAATTTTCTGGAGATTCATGGACAAAGCCTCTCGTTCACGTATCGCCCAATTTTGACACGGATGGGTACCAGGTGCCACGACTCGGCTTTTCAGCTTTAACGTTAGCGATCAGCTGCGCCGGAAAGCGGCGCAGAAATTGCGAATGCAATTTGTGTGACGGTTGGTGTTGTCCACTGCATCGCCATGGTTAGGCGTCACTGCCCGCCCCGGCCGGCTCCTTCCTAAAAACCATCCGCGTCCACGTTACCCCCGGTTTGTTGCTCATCTTGCTGGGCTGATCAGCAAGGTGAAGCGCGACCTCCATCCCGTATCGGCGAGCCAGAACAGTTGTCATTGGGCCGTCAGTAGGGAATACGTGTTTGCCGGCTCCTGCGGGGCCGTGTCGTAAAGATAGCGCGCAAATACCCCCATCGATCAAGAGCGTCGAGAGTCGTGCCATGCTCCACTCGCGTTCTTCGTCGTCAAGATGATGCCAGACTCCCTCCAGGAGTATGAACCCGAACCGCTCCGAAGGATCAGGCAAATCCTGGAGATGCGGGAGGCTATCCTGGACCCAAGAAATATCGAGATCGCCATAGGTCGAGCGTCCTGCGTCCAAGAAGGCCGGAAGCGGTTCGGCCGCAACGACTGAGTACCCCATCCGAGACAACGCGGCGGCATTCTGCCCAGCCCCGGCTCCTGCATCGAGCACACGACACGGAATGGATGGTAAGAACTCGAGGACGTCGCTACAGATCTCTGCGAAGTTCAAGGCCTGACTGGCTTCAATGAATACGTCTACGACCTCCTCGTAACCTCGCGTCCCCGCTACGGTATCCGCTAGTTGGTCTTTGCGATCAGTCATGCCCGTGACGCCTAACAGTATGTTAATGATGGCTTTGCCATCATAATAATTATTAGAGTGCATTCCTCATAATTCACAGCAATTAAAATGCACTTTTCCTAACTTATTAGTTATACAGGATTTATTTTTTCGGCGGGACGTACAACAAGCTTCATGGATGAGGTTGGCATGGCGAAATCTCCCTTTCTTGAATTTATTGTTTGGTTTGTGCAGATTCGCAATTGCAGCAAACGAACCATTGAGGTGTACCTGTGCTGGATCCAATATTTCATAGTGCTTTGTGGAAGGCAACTCTCGGGGACTTGGGGTTTTCTGATATCGAGGGTTTACTCGTCGTTCTAGCGGTGGAGAGGCCGGTATACAGAAGGAGGTGAGCAGCCCCCTCAGTCATCTGTAGGGGGCTTGGACAGGAAATCCGGGAATGGGTTGCTTTAATGAGCACCACGCTGATGAGCACACCAACCTACTCATCAGCGCGGCATATTAGCTGGCGATGGCTTCCATTTCCTCCTCCGACCTCGCTGCTGCCCGGTGCCGACCGAGGCCATTGAAGATGGCCTTGATTGCCGCACTGATAATATTCCGGTGTACCCCTACGCCGAATATCGCCGGGCCATCGTCGATCTGCATTTCCAGGTAGCACACCGCCTCCACTTCCGAGCCTGTTCCCAGGGCGTGCTCGTGGTAGTCGATGACGCGAATATTGCCCCCCAATGCTTTTACCGCGGCGTCGATGGTGCCGTTGCCGATGCCATTGACGGTTCTGGGCTTGCCGTCCTCGCTAAACCGGATCTGCACTTCGGTGGCGCCTTTGTCGCCATGACTGTGGCTGGAGACATCTGCCTCTTCGAAGCCATAGGCACCCTGTTCCCGCAGATATTCCTGTTCAAACAGGGCGAAAATATCGGCGCTGCTGGCCTCGCGGCCCTCCCGGTCGGTGAAGGCTTTCACCACGCGGCTGAATTCAATCTGCAGGCGGCGCGGCAGTTCCAGGCCGTACTGCTGTTGCAACAGGAAGCTGACCCCCCCCTTGCCGGACTGGCTGTTGACCCGCACCACCGCTTCGTAGCCCCGGCTGAGGTCGGCGGGGTCGATGGGCAAATAGGGCACCTCCCAGATCTCGCCCTCCACCCGCTGGGCAAAGCCCTTCTTGATGGCATCCTGGTGGGAACCGGAAAAGGCGGTGAACACCAGTTCGCCGGCATAGGGATGGCGCGGATGCACCGGCAACTGGTTGCACTCCTCGACGGTGCGGCGAATGGTCTCGATACGGGAAAAATCCAGCCCGGGGTGAACGCCCTGGGAATAGAGGTTCAGCGCCAGGGTGACAATATCCACATTGCCGGTGCGCTCGCCGTTGCCAAACAGGCAGCCCTCCACCCGGTCGGCACCGGCCATCACCGCCAGCTCCGCCGCCGCCACGGCGGTGCCCCGGTCGTTATGGGGATGGACACTGATGAGGATGCTGTCCCGGCGGTTCAGGTTGCGGTCCATCCACTCCACTTGGTCGGCATAGACATTGGGGGTGGACATTTCCACCGTGGCCGGCAAATTGAAAATCATCTTGTGCTCGGGGGTGGGCTGCCAGATGGCGCTGACCGCGTCGCACACCTCTTTGGCCACCGCCAGTTCAGTACCGGAAAACACCTCCGGCGAATACTGGTAGACCCACTCGGTCTCCGGGTGCTGGCTAGTGTAGTGCTTGACCCAGCGGGTGCCCTGCTCGGCAATGGCCTTCACGCCTTCCACATCGGTGTTGTAGACGATGCGGCGGAATTGTGGCGCTGTGGGGTTGTACAGATGCACGATGGCCCGCCTCGCCCCCACCAGGGATTCCACGGTGCGGGCGATCAAATCCTCGCGGGCCTGGGTCAACACCTCGATGGTGACATCTTCGGGAATGCGGTCCTCCTCGATCAGGCGGCGCACGAAATTGAAGTCGGTGTCGGAGGCGGCTGGGAAGGCCACTTCGATCTCCTTGAAACCAATCTCCACCAGCATCTCGAAAAAGCGCAGCTTGGTGTCCACCGACATGGGGTCGATCAGGGACTGGTTGCCGTCCCGCAGGTCGGTGCTCATCCAGATGGGCGGTTTTTCGATGGTGCGGCCGGGCCAGCGGCGGTCGTGCAATTGCACTGGCACGAAAGCCCGGTATTTGCTGGCGGGATTGGTGATCATACAGTTCTCCACGATTGACAAATAAGGCCCTGAGAAAAGTCGGCAACCGAAGCAAAGGGTGCGGGTAGCGGGGCTCTGTCGGTGCCAGGGGCTTCTGGCCCACTGCTTTTCTCAGGATGGTTGACAGTTTAATGCGTTAACGGCGGCATTTTATTGCTACTTGTATGGCATTTTTTATTATTTAAGCAATAATATGTTTATATAAATATTAATTGAGCAATTATATGAAACTAGATTCCTACGACCGGGCAATTCTGAGAAAGCTGCAACAGGAAGGGCGCATCTCCAACCAGGATCTGGCGGAAGAGGTGAACCTCTCACCATCTCCCTGCCTGCGCCGGGTGCGGCGACTCGAAGAGGAAGGGGTTATCGATGGCTACACCGCCCGGCTGAATGCCCGGCAGTTGGGATTAAACCTGATGGCCTTTATCCAGATCAGCATGGACAAGCATATCCCCGAGCGCTTCGAAGGGTTCGAATCAGCGGTTGCCAACTTCCCGGAAGTGCTGGAGTGCCACCTGATCACCGGTCAGGCGGCGGACTACCTGCTCAAGGTGGTGGTGGAGGATATGGACGGCTACCAGCGGTTTTTGCTGAATAAAATTACCCGTATCGAGGGGGTATCCGGGGTGCAATCGTCCTTTGTTTTGAAATCGCCGCAGAATACGGCAACCTTGCCGGTATGAGCGCCCATCGCGCACCGAGAGTTCTCCGGCTTTTTAAAGCAACGACAGCATAGCCGGGCCGCTTACCAGCCCTGCTATTCGAAACTTGCCAGATCAGCGTCCATACTTAGCCCAAGCGTCCCTACTCAACCCAGCGGTTATCGTTCAAGCAGAATGGCCATGACATTGACCGATCTCAGAACCCGGATTCAGCGAGCCACCGATGCCGACGAGCACGGTTGTGTCGAGCAATTGCTGGCGGCCTTCCCGCTCAGCGAGACACAGCAACAGCAATCGCTTATTCAGGCTCGACAATTGGTGGAGAGTTGCCGGGAGGCAACCGGGGGTAAATACCTGCTGGATGCCTTTTTACAGGAATTCGGCCTGTCCAATCGCGAGGGCGTTGCCCTGATGTGTCTGGCGGAGGCACTGCTGCGGGTGCCGGATGAGGCCACCGCCGATAAGCTGATTGCAGAAAAAATCCGCGACGGCAACTGGGCCAATCACCGTGGGCACTCGGACTCCCTGTTCGTCAATGCCTCGGTGTGGGGTCTGATGCTGACGGGTGCGATGCTGCCCCTGACTGAAGACATCACCGCAGATACCAGCCGCTGGATGAAACAACTGGTGAGCCGACTGAGCGAACCGGTGGTAAGGCGGGCCATGCTGCGGGCGATGCAGATGATGGGCAGCCACTATGTGCTGGGCCAGACCCTGCCCGAAGCCATCGCCCGAGGCCACGACGAAGCCCCGCCGAATACCCGGTTTTCTTTCGATATGCTGGGAGAAGGTGCCCGCACAGAGGCGGATGCCCGGCGTTATTTCGAGGCCTATGCCACCGCCATTGAAACCATCGGCAAGGCCAGCCGGAACGCGACTACGCCCCTTACCTCACCCCATACCTCGGATGGCATTTCGGTCAAGCTGTCCGCCCTGCACCCCCGCTACCAGTTCAGTCAGCGGGACCTGGTGATGAGCGAGCTGTTACCGCGCATCCGCAAGCTGGCCATTGCTGCCCGGGGGCACCGTATCGGCCTGAGCATTGATGCCGAGGAAGCCGCCAGGCTGGAGCTGTCCCTCGATATCTTTGAAGCCCTGGCCCGCGATCCGGCACTGGCTGACTGGGATGGTCTGGGCTTTGTGCTACAGGCCTACCAGAAACGTGCCCCGGCCGTGATTCCCTGGCTGATCAGGCTGGCCGGAGAAACCCGTCGCCAATTCATGGTCAGGCTGGTGAAAGGCGCCTATTGGGATACGGAGATCAAACTCGCCCAGCAACAGGGGCTGACCGACTACCCGGTGTTTACCCGCAAGGCACATACGGACCTCTGTTACCTGCACTGCGCGCAACAGCTGCTCGCGGCGCCGGGAGCGATTTATCCGCAATTCGCCACCCACAATGCCCAGACCATCACCGCCATTCAGCAGCTGGCCGGCGATGCTCCCTATGAATTCCAGCGCCTGCACGGCATGGGCGAGGTACTCTACGGGCAATGGCAACATGGGCAATCGCAACGGCAGCCGGCTGAGCTGCCACCGGTAAGGGTTTACGCGCCGGTGGGCGAACACCGCGATCTGTTGCCCTATCTGGTGAGGCGTTTACTGGAAAACGGCGCCAACAGTTCCTTTTTAAACCACCTGCTGGATGAACAGATGTCGGTGGATTCCCTGGTGAGCCCCCTGTTACCCCAGATTCGCTCGGTGACGCCCCATCGCCACCGGCTGATCCCATTGCCGGTGAATATCTACCGCGCCGCCGGTGAAGAGCGCGCCGGGGCGGCCGGTTTGGATCTGAACAACCCACTGATCAGTGAACCACTGGTTGCCGCACTCAACGAGACACCCGTCACTGTCCAAGCCGGGCCTGTGGTGGGCGGGGAATGGATCCAGCGGGACCCGCAGCCGGTCCTGTCCCCCGCCGACAACATAACGGTGGTGGGCCACTGCACGATGGCCAACGATGAGGATGTGGCCAAAGCCCTGCAGCAGGCCTCTGCAGCGCAGTGGGCCTGGAGCCAGCGTGGCGGTGCCGCACGCGCCGACATACTGGAACAAATGGCCGAGCTGCTCGCCGAACACCAGCTAACGCTGTTGAAGCTGATTGTGCAGGAGGCGGGGCGCACGGCTGGCGATGCGTTGGCGGAGGTGCGCGAAGCAATCGACTTCTGCCGCTATTACGCTCTGCAGGCCCGCTACCGGTTTTCCGGGGGTATCGATCTGCCCGGCCCCACCGGGGAGAGCAACCAGCTCTGTCTCGAAGGCCGCGGCGTGTTTCTCTGCATCAGCCCGTGGAATTTCCCGCTGGCCATTTTTACCGGACAGACCGCAGCGGCATTGGTGGCGGGGAACGCGGTGATCGCCAAGCCCGCCCTGCAGACACCGCTGGTGGCCGCCAAAGCCACCGAACTGTTTCATCGGGCCGGTGTGCCAGCCGAGGTGTTGCACCTCCTGCCCGGTGAGGGCGCGAAACTGGGTGAACGGTTGCTGCCGGATCCGCGGATTGCCGGCGTCGCCTTTACCGGGTCCACCGCTACGGCCAAAACCATCCAGCGCCAGCTGGCCCGCCGCCCCGGTGCCATCGTGCCACTGATCGCGGAGACCGGTGGCCAGAATGTCATGCTGGTGGATTCCACCGCCCTGCCGGAACAGGTGGTGGACGATGTGATTTACTCGGCCTTCCTCAGTGCCGGGCAACGTTGCTCGGCACTGCGAGTGCTGTTTATTCAGGACGATATTGCCGATGCCCTGCTGACTGCGCTTACCGGCGCACTGCAAACCCTGAAAGTCGGCAACCCGGCCAGCCTGGCTACCGATATTGGTCCGGTGATTGACGAGCGCGCCAGAGATACCCTGATGGCCCATGTCGAGCGGATCAGTCGGGAAGGCACATTATTGGGGAGTCTGAAAGCGGAGCAAATACCATCGCGAGGGTATTTTGTGGCGCCACATCTGGTTGAGATCGACTCACTGGCGCAACTGCCGGAGGAAGTGTTCGGGCCTATCCTCCATGTGATCCGCTATCGCGCCGCAGATATTGACCAGGTGCTCGCGCAAATCAACGACAGTGGCTTTGGCCTGACACTGGGTATTCAAAGCCGCCTGAAACGGTTTGCCGATTATGTGTTCAGCCATACCCGGGTGGGCAATACGTACATCAACCGCAACATGGTGGGCGCTGTGGTGGGCAGCAACCCCTTTGGCGGCTGCGGGCTATCCGGCACCGGCCCGAAAGCCGGAGGCCCCCATTACCTGATGGCCTTTGCGACCGAGAAAACCCGCACGGAAAATACCACTGCCCGGGGCGGCAACACGGCGCTGTTTTCCCTACCGGATGATTAGCGGCGGGTAAAATTCGGTTCGCGCTTTTCCCGGCGCGCCAGCAACCCTTCTTTCAGATCCCCGGAGCGGTGACAGTGCGAGGTGACAGCGAGGACCCTGGCGAGATCAAGATTGCCGTCCGCCATCTGATCACAGAGCTGCTTCATAGCCGCAACCGTGGTTGGTGAGAGTGGTGTCAATGTGTCCACCAGCTTCGAGGTTTCCACCTCCAGCTCATCCTGAAGCACCAGATGCGTCAGATACCCGGCCCGCAACAGCATTTCCGCGTCCAACACTTCCGCCGCAACCAGAATCCGTTTGGCTGTGGTGACACCCAGGCGTTTCACATAGCGGCGAATGCCGTTCGGCGGATAGCAGAGACCGATTTCTGCAGCAGGCACCTTGAGCCGCATGCCGTAAACACCTATCCGGAAATCACAGCACAGGGCAATTTCCGAACCACCCCCGTAGACACTGCCATTGAGGGCACAGATGACCGGCATGGGCATGGCCGTGAGACGATCGGTGAGCGTTTCAAATTTTTCGCCGGTCATATCACCCGAGGTCATCTCTTCCAGCGATGCGCCGGCACAAAAGGTTTTCTCTCCCTGACCGGTAACCACCAGAACCCGGATATCCCGGTTGGCCTCCACCTGATTCAGACAGTCGATAAACAGATCAATGCCAGCGGCAGTCAGTGAATTGTGTTTGGCTGGGTTATTGAGAAGGATACGGGCCACCGCTCCTTCCATGGATAGCACAACCGGGGCGTCCAAATTGCTCATAGTATCGGGCTCTTGTTATCGGGATCAGGTGGTTTCGGCATAGCGTTGTCTGATGCTTGCGGCGGCCGCGTGGTAGACGTCGCGTATTTCATCACGACGACTGATGCTCATGTTCAGATCGCGCAGCAAACCATCGGCGATACCGTAAATCCAGCCGTGTACGGTCACCGGCTGGCCTCGGGTCCAGGCATCACGGATTATATTGGTTTTACAGACATTGACCACCTGCTCAATGACATTCAACTCGCAGATCTCGTCGATCACGCGGTCTTGATCGGCCCCATCGGTGAGGTAAGCCTGATGGATGTACTGCACATCCTGAACATTCAGCAGCCAGTAGTCGATCAAGCCCAGATGTTGCTTCAATACCGCTGCTCTAACACCGCCACATCCATAGTGACCGCTCACTATCACATGTTTTACCTTGAGATACTCGACGGCATATTGCATTACCGAGAGGCAGTTGAGGTCGCTGTGCACCACCATATTGGCCACATTCCTGTGGACAAATAATTCACCGGGCATCAGACCGACAATCTCATTGGCCGGCACCCGGCTGTCGGAACAGCCGATCCACAAATACTCTGGCGTCTGCTGTTTTAAAAGCCGTTCAAAAAAGGAAGGATCTTTCTCTTTCTGGGCAGCGGCCCAGGCAACATTTTTCTCGAACAGTTCTTTCACTGAACATACTCCGCAGGGCTACTTCAGCAGACAAGTGTACGGTCAGTGGCGACACAAAAAAACCGGATTTTTAGTCCGGTTTTTCAAAGTGAGTATGGCTGACCCGCTGCGACGGCTCAATCGGGATCGCGATGTCGGATATCCCGGCCCTGTACCAGATAGACAATATGCTCACAGATATTCTTGGCATGGTCACCAATGCGTTCCAGGGAGCGCAACGTCCAGAGAATATTCATGGAGCGTGAAATACTGCGGGGGTCTTCCATCATATAGGTGATCATTTCCCGCAGCGCTGACTTGTAATCCATATCCACCTGGCGGTCGGCCTTCATGGTGACGATAGCGGATTCCGCATCAAAACGGGAAAAGGCATCCAGAGAGTCGTTGAGCATCTTGCGCACGCAATTGCCGATATGACGCACCTCGGTATAGCCCCGGGGCGCACTACCCTGCTCGGAAAGCAGAATCGCCATTTTGGCAATTTTGTTGGCTTCGTCGCCGATCCTCTCCAGATCCCGGAGCGTCTTGGACACAGCGAGCACCATCCGCAGATCGCTGGCTGCCGGCTGACGCCGGGCAATCAGCGTGGTACAGGTGTCATCGATGTCCATCTCCATGGAATCTATTCTGGCTTCCACCTCCATCACTTTATCTGCCAAAGTGCTGTCGGCATCTTCCAGGGCGCGAATCGCATCGGCTACCTGCCTTTCCACCAGGCCGCCCATTTCCAGCATGCTGGTCCTGATTTCTTCCAGGTCTTCATTAAATTGTCTGGAAATATGTTGGTCGAGATTCAAGTTGTCCATCCTCAGCTCCTTAAGGGCCTGTTCACACCCATTGCATTGCCGCTGTTGTGGTTAAAACAGTGCCAATCACGGCGTGGTGAACGTACTTTGGTGGTGCCAAAGTAGCGAGCCGCAACATAGAGTGGCGCTTTTTTTGCCGCAACCCGAAGGGCTGGGGTCATTTTTTCGCCCAGCGTCGTTATCACTCGCTCATATAGAACCACTATACTTTTCTCCTTCTGCCTTGCTGGACAAAAAAATGGCCTCCAGCAGCGATAATGCAATGGGTGTGAACAGGCCCTAGCCAAAGCGCCCGGTAATGTAGGATTCCGTCAGCTCGTGTTGCGGCTTGGTGAAGACGGTGTCTGTGTCGTTCATTTCAACCAGCCAGCCAAGGTGGAAATAGGCGGTGCGCTGGGAAACCCGGGCGGCCTGCTGCATCGAGTGAGTAACAATGGCGATCGTGTAGGACTCGCTCAGCTCCCTGATCAGCTCTTCGATCTTGGCGGTGGCAATCGGATCCAGCGCCGAACAGGGCTCATCCATCAATACCACTTCCGGGCTGACGGCAATGGTCCTGGCGATACACAACCGTTGCTGCTGCCCACCGGAAAGCCCGGTACCGGGAGAATCCAGGCGATCTTTCACCTCGTCCCACAACCCCGCCTTGCGCAAGCTGTTTTCCACAATTTCGTCCAGATCGGTTTTGCGATTGGCGAGACCGTGAATCCGTGGCCCGTAGGCGACGTTGTCATAAATCGACTTGGGGAAAGGGTTGGGCTTCTGAAAGACCATCCCCACCCGGGCGCGCAACTCCACCACATCCAGCTTCGGATCATAAATATCCTGATTTTCCAGGTGCAGGCTACCCTCCACCCGGCAGATATCAATGGTATCGTTCATCCGGTTCATGCAGCGCAGAAAGGTGGACTTGCCACAGCCACTGGGGCCGATCAGTGCCACCACCTCGTTTTTGCCGATATCCAGACTGACCCCGTGGATAGCCTGATCCGTATCATAAAATACATTTACATCGCGCATGCGCATCTTGGGATCATCCACAAAGGGTGCGCCAACGGTTTTTTCCGGAATGTACAAGTTTTCTTCTGTCATCATATGCTCTTGTGCAACGACCCTGGGGTCCACTTGCACAGCATCCTGAAACACATTCATTTTTTCTGCAATATCCATGTTGTTTCCTGTCAGTTACCAGCGGCGTTCAAGGCGTTTTCGCATGACCACCGCCAGGGTGTTCATAGTGATCAGAAATGTCATCAGCACCATGATGGCAGCCGATGTCATGGTGACGAACGATTGCTCGGGGCTGCTGGCCCAGAGAAAGACCTGGACCGGCAATACGGTGGCGGCATCCAGCGCGCCGGTGGGCAATTCAACGATAAACGCCACCATGCCAATCATCAGCAGTGGTGCGGTTTCACCCAGGGCCTGGGCCATCCCGATGATGCCACCGGTCAGCATCCCCGGCAGCGCCAGTGGCAGTACAAATTGCAGCACCACCTGCATTTTTGAGGCACCCAGCCCCATCGCCGCCTGGCGAATGCTGGGGGGAACCGCCTTGATCGCCGCCCGACTGGAGATAATGATGGTGGGCAACGTCATTAGTGTCAGTACCAACCCGCCCACTAACGGCACCGAGCGGGGCATGCCGAACAGGCCGATAAATACCGCCAGACCCAGCAAACCGAAGATGATGGAAGGCACCGCAGCCAGATTGTTGATGTTTACCTCGATAAAATCGGTGAAGCGATTCTTCGGGGCAAATTCTTCCAGATAGACGGCCGCAGCGACACCGATCGGGAAACTCAGCGCCAACGTCACCAGCATGGTAAACAGCGAACCCAATATCGCCCCGAGGATACCGGCCTGTTCCGGTTCGCGGGAATCACCGCGGGTAAACAGGGAGTGATTGAAGCCTGCGCGAACCTCGTTACCCTGCTCCAGTTCCTGCATCCAGGCCTGCTGCCGATCACTGAGGCGAGCGGTTTCGCGCTTTGCCTCACTGGTTTTCATGTACATATCAGCGTCATCGTTGAGCTGCAACCACAGCGTGCGGGTCTGGCCGAGCAATTCCGGCGACTCTTCCAGCATGGCGCGCAGTCGGTAGCCCGCAGCGGTGCTCACCAGAGCAGATAGTGCGCGCTTGTCTTCGCGCTCCTCCACGCCGGGAAAGCGTGCCTGCAAGGCATTGCGGACAACCCCTTCGTAGTTGCCGTACTGCAATTGTTCCGGGTCGCGCGGATCGTCGATGCCCAGGGTTTCCGGGTCAAAGGTGATCTGCAGAGAAACGGAATATTCGTAGAAAGCCCGATAGCCCTTGCCAATGATATCGGTGAACAGCAACAGCAGTGCCAGCAGACCAATGCTGATGGCACAGATGCCAAAGAACTTGAAGCGTTTTTCTGCCCGATAGCGCCGCGCCAGCGTTTTGCGAACCTGTTCGGTGGTTACACTCATACTTTAATCCTCTTGCAGCCGAGCCTACTCGTACTGTTCCCGGTATTTCTTGACGATGTGCAGAGCGACCACATTCATCAACAGGGTGGTAATGAACAGCATCAGACCCAGGGCAAACGCCGCCAGTGTTTTGGCACTGTCGAATTCCTGATCGCCGGTCAGCAGGGTGACAATCTGTACCGTAATGGTGGTCACCGCCTGCAGGGGGTTGGCGGTGAGATTGGCCGCGAGACCGGCCGCCATAACCACGATCATGGTTTCACCAATGGCCCGCGAGGCCGCCAGCAGAATACCGCCCATAATGCCCGGCAGCGCCGCGGGGAAAATCACTTTTTTGATGGTTTCCGAGCGGGTGGCACCGAGTCCGAGGGAGGCATCCCGCATCGCTCTGGGCACCGCAGTGATCACATCGTCAGACAGGGAAGAGACAAAGGGAATCAACATAATCCCCATCACCAGCCCCGCCGCCAGTGCAGATTCAGAGGCGACGGAGAGCCCCAGCGACTGACCAACATCACGAATAAAGGGTGCCACGGTGAGCGCTGCAAAAAAACCGTAGACGACGGTCGGGACCCCGGCGAGCACCTCCAGCGCGGGCTTGGCGAACGAGCGCACTTTGGAGTGGGCATATTCCGCCAGATAAATGGCCGACATCAATCCCACCGGTACCGCCACCATCAGAGCAATGGCTGAAATAAGCAGGGTGCCGGCGAACAACGGTACGGCACCAAAGGCACCCTCCGAGGCCACCTGATCCGCACGCAGCGCCATTTGCGGGCTCCAGTTGAGCCCGAACAGGAAATCCGCGATCGGCACCTGTCCAAAAAACCGGATCGATTCAAACAACACAGAGAACACGATACCAACTGTGGTCACCACTGCCAGTACCGCGCAGAGCATGAAGACGACCAGCAATACCCGTTCCACCTGTTCACGGGCTGGCATTCTTGCGGAAACCCGCAGCCAGGCCCAGGCACCACCCAGCATTGCCAGTACGATCACAACAACGGCCATGGCCATGGCACTGATCGATTGCAACTGGTTTAGTCGTCCGGCGGCGTTAGCCACGGCAGCATCCACAAAGTCTGTCGGCAGTGCACCACTGGCCACATTGCCAATCTGACTGAGCATCAGGTTGCGTGCAGTACCATCCACCGGTTGCAGCTCTGTGGGCAGGCTGTCCAATACCATGATACGGATCAGGGTCTGATCAAATATCAGCCAGGCCACCAGTACTGTCAACGCCGGCAGCGCGCACCAGATGGCTGAGCGCATGGCATAGTAAAACGGTAGTGAGCGCAGATGGCGGATACCACCCAACGGCTGTGCAACCTGCAGTGCCCGGTGGCGACCCATAATGAAGGCCGTAACAATCATCGCAGCAAGTATTAATAATAGCTGTCCGGTCTGCATGAACTGCTCCAGTATTATTTTTCCACCTACAACCGTTTAGCGGTGGGAATGTCTCAATACCCAGGGACAAGAAGGCCCGACGTGTTCTACGCCGGGCCCGCTGTCGCTAGTCAACCTTATTCAAACTCTTTACCGGTCATGCTGCCGAGCGACTTGGCGTTATCCGCCCACTTCATGCGCTCATTTTTTGGTGAAGGAATCAAGCCCTTGTCTGCCAGATACCCTTCGTCACCCCAGGCGCGGTCGTGAGTAAACTCTTTCACGTACTCCTGGATACCGGGAATCACACCGACGTGGGCTTTTTTCACGTAGAAATACATGGAGCGAGCCATCGGGTATTCACCACTACCTACTGTTTCCATGTTCGGGCTGACACCTTTGATTTTTACAGCTTTCACAATGGAGCGGTTCTGATCGAGGAACGAGAAGCCGAATACGCCCAGTATATTGGGTGAAGATTCCAGTTTCTGAATGATCAGGTTATCGTTTTCGCCAGCTTCGATGTAGTGACCATCTTCGCGAATGCTGCGACAGACCGATTTGTATTTGCTTTTGTCCTGACCTTTCATCGCTTTCAACCAGGGGAAGGTCTTGCAGCCACCTTCAACACCCAGTTCGTTGAACGAATCGCGGGTTCCGGACGTGGGCGGCGGACCTACCACCTCAATCTTGATATTTGGCAGTGCCGGATTGACGTCTTTCCAGGTTTTGTAGGGGTTGGCTACCAGCTCTTCTGTGCCGTTCGGATTTGGCACATCCTTGGCCATCGCCAGGTACAGATCACGCAGGGTGATATCGAGATCGGGCCCTTTTACGGAATTGGCGACTACCAGGCCGTCATAACCGATCTGTACTTCGGTAATATCTTTAACACCGTTGGACTTGCACAGTTCAAACTCTGATTGCTTCATACGACGGGAAGCATTGGTGATATCGGGATGCTGGGTGCCGACGCCCTGACAAAACAACTTCAGTCCACCACCGGAGCCGGTGGATTCAATTTTGGGGGTCGGGAAACTGGTGTTACGGCCGAACCGTTCTGCCACGACGGTAGCAAATGGGTAGACGGTGGATGAACCGACTATGGAAACGGTATCACGGGCCATTGCTGGCACACTGGACAGAGCCAGTGCTGCAGCGAGTACTAATTTATGGGTATTTTTCACGTTTGCCTCCAGGGCTGATCATTAACATCGGGACTGATGCTAGTGGTCTATCGTGACAACTCTATGAATCTTGTATGACAGTAATGTGACACAGCTCAGATGGCGCAATACAAACATGCTTCAGCCTGGATTACCATGTCGGCTTCACCCGTTGCCATAAGCGCCCCACCTTACTGCCCGGGCAGGTTTGTTCTGGTCGAGACCCGCCCGGTCTTATAAACTGTGCAACGGTTACGAGAGATAATAAAAATGCCTCGATTGATACATTTTCTGGAGCATCTGGCCAGCGGTATCGACTGTTTTACCGAATGGACCGGTAGACTGGTGGCCTGGCTAACCCTCGCCATGATGGTACTGACCTGCCTGGTGGTGGTCATGCGTTATTTCCTGCAATCCGGCTCGATCGCCCTGCAGGAGTCGGTCACTTATTTTCATGCGGTGGTTTTTCTGCTGGGTGCCGCCTTCACCCTGAAACGGGGCGGCCACGTTCGTGTGGATATTTTCTATCAACGTTACAGCCCGCGCATGAAAGCACTGGTGGATGCGCTGGGTGGCCTGCTGTTTCTCATCCCCGTCTGTATTCTGATACTGCTGTTCTGCTGGGAATACGTCACAAACAGCTGGGCAATAAGGGAAGTCTCCAAGGAGGCGAGCGGGCTACCTTGGGTTTACCTGCTGAAAAGCCTGTTAATTCTGATGCCGATTACCCTGCTTTTACAGGGTATTGCGGAAGTCATCAAAAACCTGCTGTTTTTCTTTGGGCTCAGCCGGATGCAAACCGTTGAACATCAGGAGCCCCTGCTCTGATGGCCGAATACATTCCAGTACTGATGTTTGCCGTGGTCTGCCTGATGCTGATGGCTGGCTACCCGGTAGCGCTATCACTGGCGGGCACCGCCCTGATTTTTGCGATGGTAGGCTCCGCCACCGGCCATTTCGATATGTCTTTTTTGCATGCCCTGCCCAACCGTTTATACGGCACGATCGACAATACCACCCTGATCGCTGTGCCCCTGTTTGTGCTAATGGGCGTCATGCTGGAGAAATCCAGGCTGGCGGAGGACCTGCTGGACAGCATGGCTCTGCTGTTTGGCAAGTTCAAAGGGGGGCTGGGTATTTCGGTGGTGGTGGTGGGCATGCTGCTGGCCGCCAGCACCGGAATTGTCGGTGCCACGGTGGTAGCCATGGGCCTGATGTCCCTGCCCACCATGCTGAAACGGGGTTACGATCCGGCATTGGCCACCGGCTCCATTTGCGCCACCGGCACCCTGGGGCAGATTATCCCCCCGTCCATCGCCCTGGTTCTGCTGGGCGATATCCTGTCCAGCGCCTACCAGCAGGCCCAGCTGGGGATGGGTATTTTTAACCCGAAAACAATCTCTATCGGGGATCTGTTTGTGGGCGCGATTGTGCCCGGCCTGTTGCTGGTGACCCTGTACATTCTGTATTTGATCGTAATCTCACGGCTTAAACCCGAGCTTGCGCCAGTGGCTGAGGTGGACGGGGAGTCCAGCCTCTCGGCGGCCAGATTGCTGCGCAGCCTGTTACCACCGGTGGTCCTGATCGTGGCCGTACTGGGCTCGATTCTCAGCGGTGCGGCCACCCCCACGGAAGCCGCCGGGGTCGGTGCGATGGGCGCTACACTGCTGGCTCTGGGGCGTCGGCAACTGACCATGAAAAGGTTGCGGGACGTCACCCAGTCCACCACTGAAGTCACTGCCATGGTGTTCCTGATCCTGATCGGTGCCGCGATATTCTCCCTGATCTTCCGGGGTTTTGGTGGTGAGGAGTTGATGGAAGACCTGTTCACTCATATTCCCGGCGGGGTTGTCGGCGCCACTCTGGTGGTCATGGTGGTCATTTTTCTGCTGGGTTTTATTCTCGATTTTATCGAAATCACCTTTGTCGTCGTGCCCATCGTCGGACCTATTTTGCTGGCAATGGGACTCGACCCGGTTTGGCTTGGCATCATGATCGCCATCAACCTGCAGACCTCTTTTCTGACTCCGCCCTTTGGCTTTGCCCTGTTCTATCTACGCGGTGTTGCACCGCCTTCGGTAGCAACCCGCGATATTTACCGTGGCGTCGTGCCTTTTATCATCATTCAACTATTGCTGATGTTAATGCTGGCCATCTGGCCATCGCTGGCCACCTGGCTGCCATCCATCGTTTTCTGAAATCCGTACATAATTTAATAATAAGGAGTAGAGCTTGACTGAGATCAATCAACCGCCGGCACCCCGCGGCGAACTCACCCTGCAGACCATCGCCATGCCCAAAGACACCAACTCGAGTGGTGATATTTTTGGCGGCTGGCTGCTCTCACAAATGGACCTCGGCAGCTCCATTCTGTCCCAGCGGGTTGCCAAAGGTCGCGTGGCCACGGTGGCAATCAGTGAGATGTCGTTTCTTCGGCCGGTTCCGGTTGGCGCCATAGTCAGTTGCTACTGTGAGTTGATGCAGGTCGGCAGCAGCTCCATGACCATCAACGTTGAGGTCTGGATCAACATTGAATCCACCAATGAACCCGCCAAGGTAACGGAAGGACAATTTGTCTTTGTTGCCATCGACGAACGGGGCAAAACCCGCACGGTCAGCAAGGACAAATAAAAACGGTACTGGTCTAACCACCAATACCGTTCAATGTTTGTGTCGGGAGCCGCAATATTGTCAACCGGGAAGTTGGCCTGAAAGTGCTGAAAAGCGTTTATTGCTGCTGCCCGGCTTCTATTTTCTCAAAATATTCCGTGAGCTCCTGAAAACCGCCTATATATTCTTTGCCGTGGAATATCTGCGGTACCGTATTGACCGGCTGGCCAATGGTTTTGGCCAGATCCGCCGGACTGATACCCTCGTCGTGGATATTCACATAACGGTATTCCAGCCCCTTGGCTTCCATCAGCTCCTTGGCGCGGCGACAGAAACCACAGGCATCGTGGCCGAAGATAGTAAAAGGTTGCATAGTTCTTCTCCTGTTGGAATCAGATATTCATGGTAAATACTTTAACTTTCGACCAACAATAGCTCTAGCTAATTATTACTATGCGGGTAATAGCAATACGCAATCAGAGGTTAACTATTTCTTCACGCAACCACAGCATTCTCAGCAAAATCAAAATCGCTACCGCCGCCAGAAGATGCTTAAGGGTATGACCGCTAATGAGAGTGGTTGCGACAAAAATCTGCTGATCCAGATATTCCGTCAGCTTCGCCAGACCGTAGCAGAGCAAAATAACCAGGATATCCCGGCTTCTGGTAAACCGTGATCGGCTAATGACCATCAGCAGGACAATGCAGAGTATCGGCAAAAACTGCACCACCAGGTAGGGGCGCAAGTCTCCCCGGCCCAGGCTCTCCGTGATATGCCAGTAGATAACGGATCCTGCACCGACCAACAACAGTGGATAAAAAAGTATTTTTTGCAATGGGCGGCCCAAATACTCAGCAAACAACGCCGTGGTCAACGCCATAAAAACAACGGCCATTGGTAGCCGGTCCCAGAGCAGTGTCCCATTGCTGGGATTGAGATGAAACCAGATCGAACCCATACCGGTAAACATAACGGCTGCAAATAGCGTCAGGTAGGCAGGCGTCACGGAAAAATTATCGTGCACCAGTTGCCTTTTCCACGTCAGCACAACACCACAAATGCCGAGCAGGATAAGTGGCAGATTGGACACCACATTCAGGAAGTTGTTTATGCCGAACAGCATTCTTTGGTCGGCAAACTGCAGATACTTTTTCGGCTGTGCCACGGGTTCTACCAATAGAAAAAACAGGCCCGTAACGCTGACCAGTATAAGTAACAGGAACGCAATTTTTTTATCCATGGCCTGAGCACATTTTTCTGGCACCCTTAGAGAATCCCTATTACTGGGCAGGAATACCAGGCAGGAACGCCCTCCAGGACATCGCCAGGCGGGGATAATTTATCCCTGGCCACAGCTCCCCGGTGAACCGACCATTGTCCCGCTGCCCGTCCAACCCGACGGTGGGCTTTAGTGCAACCCCTCTTCAATGGTTTTCCTATACCTTCAGGAAGTACTGTATCAACCTTTGGCTATACCTGCTCAGAAACCGGTGCTGCATGGCCGGCGTCAATAAAGCCCTTACTATTCGGGGGTTGCAGCCTTATAATTGCCGACTTTGTATGCCATGGGGGAACTCAGTTGTCACAGACTACACCGGATGTTTCAACTTTCCAGGGGCTTATTCTGTCTCTGCAACAGTTTTGGGCAAAGCACCACTGCGTCATCCTGCAACCGCTGGATATGGAGGTGGGTGCGGGAACCTTCCACCCGGCAACTTTCCTGCGCGCCATCGGCCCCGAGAGCTGGCACAGCGCCTATGTGCAACCCTGTCGCCGCCCCACAGATGGCCGCTACGGTGAAAATCCCAACCGACTGCAGCACTACTACCAGTTTCAGGTTGTCCTGAAACCGTCCCCCGATAATATTCAGGAGCTGTATCTCGACTCCCTGCGACAACTCGGCATTGATACCAATATCCACGATATTCGATTTGTGGAGGATAACTGGGAATCACCCACGCTGGGCGCCTGGGGGCTCGGTTGGGAAGTGTGGCTGAACGGCATGGAGGTGACACAGTTCACCTACTTTCAGCAGGTGGGCGGGCTGGAATGTTTTCCGGTCACCGGTGAAATCACCTACGGTCTCGAACGAATTGCCATGTATTTGCAGGGCGTGGATAGCATCTATGACCTGGTATGGACCGAGGGACCGGAAGGCCGCGTCACTTACGGGGATGTTTTTCACCAGAATGAGGTGGAGATGTCAGCTTTTAACTTCAATGAGGCCAATGTGGATTTCCTGTTCCACAGCTTCGATGTTTACGAAAGCGAAAGTCAGCGTTTAATTGAAAAAGGCCTGCCACTGCCCGCCTATGAAATGGTCATGAAGGCCTCCCATGCCTTCAATCTGCTGGACGCGAGGCATGCCATCTCCGTCACGGAGCGACAACGTTTCATTCTCCGTGTGAGAACCCTGGCAAGAGCCGTGGCACAGGCGTATTTCAACTCACGTCTGGCACTTGGCTTCCCGCTGGCACCACCGGCGCTTGCCAATCACGTTAAACAGCTGGCAGCAGAGGCTCAAACATGAGTTCAGATTTTCTTGTTGAAATTGGCACAGAAGAGCTCCCGCCAAAGTCACTGTTGAACCTGTCAGAGGCTTTTCGGGAGGAGATTGTAAATCGTCTCTCCGGGCTAAAGCTGAATTTTGGCACCGTTTCCTCATTTGCATCACCGCGTCGCCTGGCAGTGGTTGTTCGCGCGCTCGATCCGATAACACCCGGGCAGGAAACCATCAACTGGGGGCCACCCAAATCCGTTGCCTTCGATCAGGCTGGTATGCCAACCCGCGCCGCCCAGGCCTTTGCCGAGAAAAACAACTGTCCGCTGGCCGCGTTGCCGGAAATGGTGGAGCACGATGGCAAACAGGAAAAACTGTGCCACAGGGCCAACCAGCCGGGACAATCAACCACTGCCCTGCTGGGGGATGTCGTGTCCGGCGCCCTGGCGGCACTGCCCATCCCAAAGCGGATGCGCTGGGGTACACGCCGCGAAGAATTCGTCCGGCCCGTTCACTGGATTGTTATGTTATTCGGTAACGAAATCGTCGAGACAGAGGTAATGGGCCTGCCCGCTGGTAACCGGAGTCGGGGGCATCGTTTCCATGCCCCCAACGACATCGTTATTGATAGTCCGGCCAGCTATGGTCAGCAACTGAAGCAGGCTTACGTGTTGGCAGACTTTGCTGAACGTCGCCATTTAATTCGGGAAGGCGTTCACGCCGCCGCCAAACAAGCCGGCGGCCATGCGGTTATCGATGACGATTTACTGAATGAAGTGACCGCCCTCAACGAGTGGCCCGTGCCATTGGTGGGACAGTTTGAAGCACGCTTTCTCGACGTCCCTGCGGAAGCACTGATCTCCTCCATGAAATCCCATCAGAAATATTTTCATGTGCTGGATGACAGTGGCAAGTTAATGCCGGTCTTTATTACCGTCGCCAATATTGAGAGCACTGACCCAGAGCAGGTAATCCGCGGCAATGAACGGGTGATACGACCGCGCCTGTCGGATGCCGCCTTCTTTTACGAAACTGACCGGCAAACCACGCTGGCCAATCAGCGCGAGTTACTTCGCAGCATTGTGTTCCAGGCGAAGCTCGGATCGCTGTTTGACAAGACTGAACGGGTCGCCAGTCTGGCCCGGAGCTTGTCGGAGACAACCGGTGCCGACGGCACGCTGGCATTCCGGGCCGGGGAGTTGAGCAAGTCGGATCTGGTGAGCGAAATGGTCGGTGAGTTCGATGATCTGCAAGGGACCATGGGCCGCTATTATGCCATGCACGATGGCGAAGACCCGGAAGTGGCTGATGCGCTTTTTGAACAATACCTGCCCCGTTTTGCCGGTGACATCATTCCCACCACCAGGACCGGGATTACCCTGGCGATAGCCGACCGCCTGGACACGCTTGTCGGCATCTTCGGTATCGGGCAACCGCCCAGCGGCTCAAAAGACCCCTTTGCCCTGCGCCGCGCAAGCCTCGGTGTATTGCGGATTATTGTCGAACACAATATCGACATTGATCTCAAGGCAGCACTGGACCTGGCACTCGCCCAACTCGATGCATCGGCGCTGGTAGATAGTACCGACCATATAAACAAGCAAGTACTCACTTACATGCTGGATCGCTTCAAGGGGCGATATGAAGATGAGCATATCCCTGCAGAAGTCTTCCAGTCAGTTGCTGCGCGACAGCTCACTAACCCTCTGGACATTCATCTGCGAGTACTGGCTGTGCACACCTTCAACCAACTGCCGGAAGCAGAGGCGCTTGCCGCCGCCAACAAGCGCGTGTCCAATATTCTTTCCAAACAAACCGATCTGCCTGATGGCAAGGACGTGAATCAAGACTTACTTACCGAGTCCGCCGAACAGGCACTCGCCGGAACACTTATGGCACTGACCAGTGCAGTCAGCCCACTTCTCCAGGCCCGGGATTACACCAGCGCACTGAAAGAACTGGCCAAATTGCGGGATCCGGTCGATCAGTTTTTTGATGAGGTCATGGTCATGGCAGAACAGTCAGAAGTGCGCATGAACCGCCTTGCGCTGTTACAAAAACTGCAGGCATTGTTTTTGAATATAGCGGACATTTCCCTGTTGGTACCGGCCAAGTAAATGACGAAGCTGGTAATTCTCGATCGGGATGGTGTAATCAATCAGGACTCCGATAATTACATCAAGACTGTCGATGAATGGATCCCCCTGCCCGGCAGTATAGCTGCTATAGCCAGGCTCCACCGGGCCGGTTATAGCGTGGTCGTGGCCACCAATCAGTCCGGTATTGGGCGGGGTCTATTTGATCTCAATGATCTGGAAGCCATGCACGAAAAGTTGTCTGAGCTTCTGGCACAACAGGGTGCCGAGCTGGCGGGCATATTCTATTGTCCCCATACACCTGAAGACCACTGCCATTGCCGAAAACCGGCGGCCGGGCTTATCGATGCCATTGCCAGTGAATTTGGTGTGTCACTCAATGGGGTTCCCCTGATTGGCGACAGCCTGCGGGATCTACAGGCTGGCTTGAGTCATCAGTGCACCCCCATTCTGGTACGTACCGGCAAGGGTACCGCCACGGAAAAAAAACTGCCTGCTCAACCGGAAATCGAGTTACAGCGAGCGGCAGTTTTTGATGATCTTGGCCAGGCTGTGGATTATTTATTGGCCCAGGACACAGGAATTTCCCATGAATAAACCGATTATGCTCCTGCGCTCAATGCTGTTTTATCTACTTTATACGCTGATAGTCTTTATTTTCGGCTTCATTGCCACCTGCTCCGGGCCTTTTCTAGGCTACCTGAACCGTCACCGTCTACTCACCACCGCCGGCATGCTGATCAACCGTGCACTGAGTCTCACCTGCGGTATTAACGTCCAGGTGGATGGCCTGGAAAATGTTCCCCATACCCCGTGCGTCATCCTCAGCAAACACCAATCCACCTGGGAAGTTTTTTTCCTGCAGCGGCTCTTTATGCCCGTCAGCACCATCCTTAAACAGGAGTTACTGAAAATACCTTTTTTTGGCTGGGGTATCCGCCTGATGCACCCCATTGCCATTGATCGCAGCAACCCCCGCCAGGCCATGAAGCAGGTTATGCAACAGGGCACGCAACGTATCAGCGAAGGGAACCGGGTGGTTATTTATCCAGAGGGCTCCCGCATCCCTTTTGGTAAAATTGGCAAATATGGCCGTAGTGGCGCCGCCCTGGCGATTGCAGCAGGTGTGCCCATCATTCCGGTAGCCCATAATGCGGGCTATTGCTGGCCGGCCCGGCAGCTGATGAAACGACCAGGCACGATCCATGTCATTATTGGTAAGCCCATTATTGTGACACCGGAGAGCAACAGCCAGGTTGTGACAGAACAGGTCAAAGACTGGATTGAAACACAGCAGCTAAGATTGGCCGATCAGTAAGTTTTCTATCACAAGCTGTTAGATTTTCTACCCATACTCTCCTAGACTGAATTGTGTGACTGTTCACAATCAGCGTGGGTTTTATCCATGAAAGATATTGATAAGGGTGCTTATGTTGGTGAGGATCGACGCAAGGAGCAGCGCCGGAAAAGCCCCGATAGGCGTGATGATATTCGCGTTGAACCCAACAAAGACGAGCGCAGGGAAAATCGTGGTCGCCGGAAAACAGATGGCGATGTCTGGCGGGATCACGAAGAATAGAACGCACTGTGTACAGGCAAACAGACCATAAAAAACCCGGCTATTTACCGGGTTTTTTATTTAAAATCAACTAGTTAGACATCGAGATTGGTTACCGATAGCGCATTGGTTTCAATAAACAGCCGACGCGGTTCCACCTGGTCACCCATCAGCGTATTGAACATCTGGTCAGCAGCAATCGCGTCCTCAATCGTCACCCTGAGCATTCGGCGGGTTTCCGGATTCATAGTGGTATCCCAAAGCTGTTCAGGGTTCATTTCTCCCAGCCCCTTGTAACGCTGAACGTTGTAACCACGGCGCGATTCACCCATAAGCCAGGCAAGGGTTTCACTAAAGCTGGTGACCGGTTTGCTGCGATCGCCCCGCTGGACATACGCGCCCTCTTCAATCAGGCCGTGCAACTGTCTGCCCAACGCGACGATCGCACCGTATTCGCCCGATGCAAAAAATTCATGGTTAAACCGGTAATTGGTCGGTACACCATGGGCTGTCAGCTCAACAACGGGTAAAAAAGTATGCCGTTCGGGGTCTTCAATAACGCTTACCTTGTAACGGTGGCTACCGGCAATATTGTCCTGTTCAAACGAACCGGCCAGCTCTTCGCTCCATTGCTCGACAACGGCACGGTCAGAAAGCTGACGAGGTTCAAGGACAGGGGTATCAATCAATTTTTTCAGCACACTTTCTGGATAAACCCGCGACATCCGATCGATAATATTCATTACACGGCGATAGTCGGCAACCAGGCTTTCCAGTGCAGGGCCACTGATGGGCGGTGCTTCAGCCGTCACATGCAGGCTTGCCGCTTCCAGGGCGGACTGTGTCAGGAAGGCCGTCAATGACTGGTCATCTTTAAGATATTGCTCCTGTTTTCCCTTACTGATTTTATACAGCGGCGGTTGAGCGATATAGATGTGTCCCCTTTCGACCAGTTCCCGCATTTGCCGGAAGAAAAAAGTGAGCAACAGGGTGCGGATGTGTGAACCATCGACATCGGCATCCGTCATGATCAGAATCGTGTGGTAACGAAGTTTATCGGGATTGAACTCTTCCGTACCAATGCCACAACCCAGAGCGGTGATCAGTGTGCCCACTTCCGCACTCGATAACATTTTATCGAAACGGGCCTTTTCTACATTGAGGATTTTTCCCTTCAGGGGAAGAATAGCTTGAGTTCGGCGATCCCTGCCCTGCTTGGCTGAGCCACCCGCAGAATCACCCTCCACCAGGTACAGCTCGGAAAATGCCGGGTCTTTTTCCTGACAATCTGCCAGTTTCCCAGGCAATCCGGCGATATCCAGCGCACCCTTGCGACGAGTCATATCACGGGCTTTACGGGCGGCCTCCCTTGCCCTGGCGGCATCCACCATCTTATTGACGATACTTCTGGCATCCTGGGGATTTTCCAAAAGGTAGTCCATGAAATTGCTGCCCATCTCTTGCTCAACAGCGGTTTTTACTTCTGAACTGACCAGTTTGTCTTTGGTTTGTGAGGAAAATTTTGGGTCGGGCACTTTAACAGAAACAATCCCGGTCAACCCTTCTCGGGCATCATCCCCGGTGGTATTAACTTTGGCATTTTTTCCGAGTCCCTCTTTCTCGATATAGGTATTGAGACTTCTCGTCAAAGCCGCCCGAAATCCAGCCAGATGGGTACCACCATCGCGTTGCGGAATGTTGTTGGTATAACAGAAGATATTTTCCTGAAAACTGTCATTCCACTGCAGGGCCACCTCGACACCGGTCCCGTCCTCACGCTGAACATCAAAATGCATGACCTGATTGATCGTGGCTTTGTTGGTGTTTAAATATTCCACGAAAGCCTTGAGTCCACCCTCATACTCATAAATGTCCTCTTTACCGCTCCGCTCATCAAGCAGCACAATACGCACACCTGAATTGAGAAATGACAGCTCCCGCAGCCGTTTGGCTAAAATTTCGTAATGAAACTTGATGTTGGTAAAGGTCTCTGTAGAGGGCACAAAGTGAATCGTCGTACCGGTTTCACTCGTATCACCGACCACCGCCAAGGGCTCCTGTGGTACACCGTGGCGGTAAACCTGCTCATAGATATGCCCACCGCGTCTGATGGTCAGCTTTAGTTCAGCCGACAATGCATTGACCACAGAAATCCCGACTCCGTGCAGCCCCCCGGATACCTTATAGGTGTTGTCGTCAAATTTTCCACCGGCGTGAAGCACCGTCATAATAACTTCAGCAGCAGACACGCCCTCTTCGTGCAATTCCGTGGGTATACCCCGGCCATTGTCGGATACTGATATAGATTCGTCGGGATGGATGACTACCCTGATTTCTGAGCAATGACCTGCAAGTCCTTCATCGATGGAGTTATCAACAATTTCAAACACCATATGGTGCAAACCGGTACCATCGTCAGTATCGCCGATATACATCCCAGGGCGTTTTCTCACGGCATCGAGGCCTTTGAGAACCTTGATACTGGAAGAATCGTAGCTATTTTGTTCATCAGTCATAGGTGGAGCCCCTAACAATCGTGTTAATTTCTGGACGCAAATTACTCAGTGCCATGCTCTTCCCGAACAGAACCCTGTTCCACGTGGAACAACCTCAGGTCGCTTGTCGACCCAGACCAGAGATCCAATAGATCCCTCCGCTCTACGCCGGTGACGAAAATCTGCGCACCGAGAGCGCTGAGCTTTTCACAAACCTGCTGTCTGTGTTTAATATCCAGTTCTGCCGGTAGATCGTCTATCAAATAAAGGCCGGACCGACCGGTCTTATTATAAAAAAGATAACCTTGAGCAACTTGCATAGCCGTCGCCAGCACTTTTAACTGCCCGCGGGAAAGTATATCGCTGGCATTTTGTTTCTTTATCCTGATCCGCAAATCTGCACGGTGGGGACCATGGTGGGTAGTCTTTAGCAGGCGATCTCTAGGGCGATCTTTCAGCAGCACCTCTGCCAAACCCATTGTCTCATCCCAGCCGGGATGCACGGCGAACTCCACGTCCCCCAACCCCTCAGACAACTCGCAGGCCAGCTGTTTGACTATGGGTAACAAATCATTGAGATAGGCATTTCTCGAGGTGTTTATCTGTTGCGCGAGATCGACAAATTCTGTATCCCAAACAGCCAACATTTGTTCGTCTATTCTATCATGTCGCATTAACGAATTGCGTTGTTTCAATACACGCTGATAACGCCGCACCAACTGCTTGTAGTTGTGTTCCACGTGGAACACACCCCAATCGATAAATCGACGTCGATATTGTGGCCCTCCACCAATCAGGTCAAAGCCCTCGGCGTTTAAAAGCAACAACGGCAAGGTTTCAGCAAGTGCCGATGCGGCGGCGATCTGTTGTCCATTTATTTTGAACAAGAAATCCCCCTGACGACCGCGAGATACACCAATCGGGGTTGAAACACCGGAGGATTCACGCAGACCATATGCAGTACAGACCTGCTCTTGCGTGTTTATGACGGTATTGAGAACACGGCTTCGGAAGGAACGGCCACGGCCCAACAGAAAGATCGCCTCCAGGAGGCTTGTCTTACCGCTGCCGTTGAGACCGTGGAAAAGATTGACCTGTGGGGAAAGAGACAGCTGAATGTGCTTCAAATTTCTCAATCCGTGCACATGCAACTGTTTAAGATACATTGACTGTGTCTATTGTTATACCCAAACCAGGCACGCCCTATAGGCGCATCGGCATTACCACGTAGACAGCGCCCTCTGCCGCGGGGTCTTCAATCAGCGCACTGCTGTTCGCATCGGACAAAGTAAAGCGGACCTCCTCCCCACGCAAGACATTAAGCACATCAATGACATAACTGACATTAAAGCCTATTTCCAATTCACCAGCATCGTAGTTAACAGCCACGTCTTCCTGGGCCTCCTCCTGCTCCGGGTTGTTCGCGGTCAACGTCAGCAGGCCATCACCGAGGAGCAAACGCACTCCACGGTATTTTTCATTGGAAAGGATCGCGGTGCGACTGAACGCATGCCGCAGTTCTTCCCGCCGTCCGATGAGCTGTTTATTGCCACCCTTGGGCAAGACACGCTGGTAATCAGGATAGGCGCCATCAACCAGTTTTGAAGTAAAACGAAACTCTGGTGTTGAAACCCGTATGTGATTATTGCCAAGTACAACCTGAACCTCAGCATCCTCAGCGAGCAGGCGGGACAGCTCCAAAACGCCCTTGCGTGGTATGATGACCTGTATCACATCGCTGACCAGATTCTCCAGGGGGGCGTCACGCATGGCCAGCCGATGACCATCCGTTGCAACAACCCGCACTCGGCCTTCACCAACCTCAAGTAGCATCCCATTCAGATAGTAGCGTACATCTTGCTGGGCCATGGCAAACGCTGTGCTATCCAGCAATTGTTTGAAGATTTGCTGACTCAGGGAAAACTCCCTGTTACCAGGACCGTCTTCTACACTTGGAAATTCATTTGCCGGAAGCGTCGACAGGGTAAAGCGACTCCTGCCACTCGTGACGGTTGCACGACCCGCATCGACCGAAATAGTCAACTCTGCGCCCTCGGGGAGAGAGCGACAGATATCCATCAACTTTCGACCGGGCACCGTGATTTCACCATCTATAACCGGACTGTCACCCAGATCCAGATAACCAAGAATTTCTACTTCAAGATCCGTTCCAGTTAACGACAAACGGCCGCCACTCAAGCCAATCAGCACATTCGATAGGATGGGCAAGGTCTGACGTCTTTCAACAACGCCAACCACCAACTGTAGGGGCTTAAGAAAATCTTCTCGCGATACGGTGAACTTCATTAGCTATCTTCCAACAAGTAAATAAGGTCGGTTATCTGAGGGCTACTATTATGATCTATCCTGGATTCCGGGAACAGGTTTTGTCACCTGACAGTCAGGTGGTCAATGCCCGCAGGAGTTGTTTAAAATCTTCGCCTATATCGCGACTCGTTTCCTGCAACTCTTTAACCTTTCGGCAAGCATGAAGGACCGTAGTATGATCCCTGCCACCGAAGGCCTCGCCTATTTCCGGTAAGCTGTGATTCGTCAGCTCTTTGGCCAACGCCATTGCTACCTGGCGAGGTCTGGCGATGGACCGGCTTCTGCGTTTTGAAAGAAGCTCTGATAGTTTAACCTTGTAATATTCGGACACCACCCGCTGGATATTGTCGATGGTCACCAACTTGTCCTGCAGGGCCAGTAGATCCCGAAGAGATTCACGAATCAGGTCAATATCTATAGGTCTACCGGTAAAGTGAGCACTCGCTATAACTCTTTTCAGCGCACCTTCAAGCTCACGCACATTTGACCGGATACGCTGGGCAATAAAAAATGCAGCGTCATTCGGCAGCTCAACCTTTGCCTGGTGAGCCTTTTTAATAAGAATCGCTACGCGGGTTTCCAGCTCCGGCGGCTCTACAGCGACTGTCAGCCCCCACCCGAAACGGGACTTGAGGCGCTCTTCAAGGCCGTTTATTTCTTTTGGATAGCGGTCACAGGTCAGGATCATTTGCTGACCACCCTCCAGGAGCGCATTGAAGGTATGAAAAAACTCTTCCTGAGATCGCTCTTTTCCGGCAAAAAATTGAATATCATCAATTAACAGGGCATCCACGGAACGGTAAAAACGCTTGAAATCATTGATGGCGTTTAACTGCAAAGCCTTGACCATATCGGCAACAAAACGCTCGGAGTGCAAGTAGATAATCTTTGCATTGGGTTTCTGCAGACGCAGCGCATTGCCCACCGCATGCATCAGGTGGGTTTTTCCCAACCCGACACCACCATAGATAAAGAGTGGGTTGTAAGAACCGCCAGGGTTTTCAGCAATCTGCTTGGAAGCAGCCAGTGCCAGCTGGTTGGATTTCCCCTCGACAAAGGAAGAAAAGGTAAAAACCTCATTTATATTGCTTTGGTGATTCAGGCCGCCCTCAATACCACTGTTTCTGGAAGCAGCATGTGTCTGTGGGCGGGTCGGTATAGCAGCAGCCACTGGGACTGAAACACCGGCATCAACCTCCAGATCAGGAGATGGCCTCGAAACCGCCGCCCCCTGCTCCCTTTCATGAACACCTGATTCTACGGTGACGGCACATCGCTCCCCGCAAACCTGCTGATAAATATCGACGATTCGATCGAGAAACTTGTCCGATACCCAGTCTTTCACAAAACGATTGGGTGCCAACAGACAGACGCTGTTTGAGGTGGTCGAGCCCTCAGGCTGTGAGGTATCGAGTTTTAGTGGTCTTATCCAGGTATTAAATTGCTGGGCAGGCAACTCTTCCTGAAGATAGCTCAGACACTTTTCCCATAAAATTTGAGCCAAACCAAACCCCTTTTTGCTTTGTAGGCGGCACGAAAATGCGGATACTTCGTGTTGTTTTTATGGGCCCAGTCTAGCGACAAAAGGTCCGGTTATCCACACCTATCTGTTATTGCTTTAACAGGCAATAAACCCACTATATTTATATTTATCAGTAAGTTATATAATACAAGAGGTTTTATGTTATACACAGAAAAAATATTTGTAATGGTTGTTTTTTAATCAAACCCTGTGGATAACCTGTTATCAAAATGTGTGTTTACTGGGGATTTGCTGTCAAAGAGATAATATGAGCGGGCGCCGTTACTGGCCTGCAGTGATTAATGACTGTCCATCAAAAACAAGTCATTTTCCGATGCAAAAACTGGAAAAAATTTCACCCAGTAGATCATCCGAAGTAAATTCTCCTGTGATTTCGGCCAGACACTGCTGGGCCAAACGCAAGTCTTCGGCAAGCAGCTCGCCCGCACCAGCCTCATTGAGTTGTTTTTCGCCGCTACACAGATATTGTTGGGTGCGCTGCAGCGCATCGAGGTGACGCCGTCTGGCGGTAAACCCCCCCGCCTCACTGCCCGAATAATCCATGCACTGCTTGAGATGATCAACCAGATAATCCAGACCATGGCTCTGTTTGGCTGAAAGCGTCACCACCGGATGCCCCCGATTCTCTGTAATGCCCACCGGAATCTCTGACGCATCCGCTTTGTTCAGGATGAAACTGATATTTTCGGCTTGCGGAAACCTGTTGAAATACTCCGGCCAGTTCTTTTGTGGATCCAGCGAGTAGGGTTGACTGCTGTCCACCACAAACAGAACCCGATCCGCTTCTTCTATTGCCTGCCATGCCCGACGAATACCTTCCCGCTCAATGGGATCAGCCGACTCGCGCAAGCCCGCCGTGTCGATGACATGCAGCGGCATCCCATCCAGGTTGATCTCCTCCCGCAATAAATCCCTGGTAGTCCCCTCTATGTCGGTGACGATGGCACTGTCCCTACCCGACAGCGCATTGAGCAAACTGGACTTGCCGGCATTGGGCTTGCCTGCAATAACGACCGTCATACCCTCTTTCAGCAGAGCACCCTGTGTTGCTTGATGAAAAACCTCATCAAGCCGGGTAACGATCTCATGCAAATCTGCACTGACCCGGCCATCAGCCAAAAAGTCGATTTCCTCCTCGGGGAAATCAATGGCCGCTTCCACATAAACCCGCAGACCGGTCAATGCCTCCAGTAATTGGTGGATCTTTGTGGAAAAGGCCCCCTGCAGAGAACGGACTGCACAACGGGCGGCCTGTACCGAGGTGGCACTAATGAGATCGGCAATGGCCTCGGCCTGGGTCAGATCGAGCTTGTCGTTGAGGAATGCGCGCTGCGAAAACTCACCGGGCAAGGCGAGCCTGGCACCCAGCTCAACGGCGCGCTGTAGCAGCATATCCATGATGACCGGACCCCCATGCCCCTGCAGTTCGAGCACATGTTCTCCGGTAAAGGAATGGGGTGCAGGAAAATAGATCGCCAGACCGCGATCAATAACCTGATGATTGCCGTCGTGAAAGTCTGTAAAAACGGCTTTGCGCGGTTCCAGGCTCTTCCCAATCAACCCGTCGACAAAGGGGCCCAGTGCGGCCCCCGAAATACGTATCACGCCGACCCCACCGCGGCCCGGTGGAGTCGCCACTGCGACAATAACATCCTGATCGTGACTGGGGCTGTTCATGTATCACCAAAAAGGCTCCCGGAGGAGCCTTGAAGTATCTATTTCTTTTTCGCCGAAGCTGCTTCTATCTGACGGGTGATCATCCACTGTTGAAGGATCGAAAGAAGATTGTTTACTGTCCAGTAAAGCACCAACCCGGCCGGAAAAAACATAAAGAAAAAAGTAAAGGCAATTGGCATCATTTGCATGATTTTTGCCTGAGTGGGGTCTGGAGGCGTGGGGTTCAGTTTCTGTTGAATAAACATACTGGCACCCATTAACAACGGCAGGATAAACAGCGGATCCTTGACGGATAAATCCTGAATCCAGAGTATCCAGGGTGCATGTCGCAACTCCACACTCTCAAACAATACCCAATAAAGCGCAATGAATACCGGCATCTGTACCAGGATAGGCAGGCACCCGCCCATGGGATTGACCTTTTCCCGCTTGTACAGGTTCATTGTCTCCTGGGAGAGCTTCTGGCGATCGTCCCCGTAAAGATCTTTCAGGCGCAGCATTTCGGGCTGCAATCGACGCATGTTCGCCATGGAACGATAGCTGGTAGCAGAGAGCTTATAGAATGCCGCCTTAATGAAGATGGTCAAAAGAATGATCGACCAACCCCAGTTGCCGATCAGTTCGTGCAGCTGGTTGAGCACCCAGAACAGGGGTTTGGAAACCCACCAGAGCCAACCGTAGTCCACGGTCAAATCAAGGTAAGGGGAAATCTTCTCCAGCCTGTATTGATCCTTGGGGCCAGCGTAAAATGCGGCCTTGAACTCCCCGGTAGTGCCGGGTTCAACTGAGGTCTGAGGCGAAGTAAAACCGATGGCGTAAAGATCCTGGTTGCCAAGCTGACGCAGGGAAAAGGTGTTGGTCGTTGATTGATCCGGGATCCAGGCACTGATGAAATAGTGTTGAATCATTGCAACCCAGCCACCTGTCAGGCTGTCCTTGAAAGGTTTTTCAGCGAGATCGCCGAAATCGAGTTTTTTGTAGTTGTCTTCCGTTGTGCGCAACGCTGCGCCAACATAGGGGTTCATTCCCATTCCGGTGGACACCTGGGGCTCATGGCTATCGCGCTTGATCTGGCCAAACAAGCCCGCCTTCCAGGTATCAGTACCCCGATTGTCAACAAGATAGCTCACCTGGATCAGGTGGTTGCCCCGGGTAAAACTGAACCGTTTAGTGATGATGACGTCATTCTGCTGGAAAACCATGTCAACCTGAAGCTGGTCAGCATCTCCAGCGAGTTGATAGTCATTTCTTGTGGCCTTGAAAAGCGGACGCCCTTCACTGTTGTCTGTCCCGTCGGCGCCAATCAGGCCACTTTGTGCAATGTAAGTCGTACTGGCTGTCTGGTTGAGCAGCACAAAAGGCGAGGAATCCTCTTCCAGCTCAGTCAGATGTTCTGGCAACGCCACCCGAACGATATCGCCACCCCGGGTATCGATCAGTACATTGAGCACATCAGTGGATACAGATAACAGGCGGTCTGTCGTTGTTTCGGGTACGGTCGACTCAACGGATGTTGGCGTTACCGGGGAAGTATCATTTTGTAGTGCAGGTATTTCGTTATTAGCAGAAGTCGGTGTTGTGTCGCTGGGTATTTGCGCCGTTTCCGGGGCTAAAACAGTTTCTTCAGAAACAGGACTCTGATTGACCTGTTGAGAGCTCTGAAAGGTATCCCACTCAAGAAACAACATATAAAGCACTACCAGCATGCCAGCTATCAGTAATGAACGTTGCCAATCCATAGTCATTTAACTCTTTTCTTTTTCAGATTGTGGTACGGGATCATAGCCACCCGTGTGAAAGGGGTGACACTTTAACAGACGCTGAAACCCAAGATAGACACCCTTTGAAACACCGTGCACTTTGATTGCCTCTTCTGTATAGCAGGAGCAACTGGGATAAAAACGACAGTTTTTTCCCAACAGAGGGCTTATCAGGTACTGATAGCCCTTGAGCATAGCCAGCAATAATGAACGCATGATTACTGTTCTGCCTGAAGTTTTCGCGATAACCGGCGCCAGCTGTTTTCCAGCAGGTCGGTTTGTTCCCTCGGCGTCAGGCGGTCCATACCCTGACGTGCCAAAAATATTATATCAAGGGAATCAAGGAGATTTTGAGAGTGACGGAAGGTTTCACGGACAACTCGCTTTACACGATTGCGATCTACCGATCGACGAATGTGTTTTTTTGCTACCACGAGACCGAGGCGTGGCTGGCAAAGCCCGTTGGGTTTGGCCAGTAATAAAAGGTTGGGATGTGCAACTTTGTAACAGGTATCAGCAAAAACAGCCTGGTAAGCCCGGGCTGTTAATAGACGCTTGTTTCTGCCAAAAGAGGTCTCGGGCACAGGACTGCCCTGGTCGAGGGTAACAATCAGGCTGCCAGACGCTTACGGCCCTTGGCCCGGCGACGGTTTATTAGCTGACGACCATTTTTTGTTGCCATGCGTGCACGAAATCCGTGGGTACGCTTGCGCTTCAATACACTGGGCTGGAATGTTCTTTTCATGGCGTACTTCCTTAAGCTGGCCTGTTACCTTCAAAGGGCGGGGGATTTTAATGAATATCCAGTGCCAGATCAATCAAAGATCATCCTCTGGACAAAATAACCTTGAAACAAACTTACCCACAGGCTGACAAGTGGTCCAAAGCCGGTTATCCACACCTGTGTTAAAACTGTGGGTAACTCACGGGAAAATCCGGTGGAATACCTATGAACAGAATTGTGGGTAACTCATTATAAATAGAGCCTGTGCACAACTGGCATCTTCGCCCACAGGTTACACAAAGAAAAGAAGCCCTCTCGAAGCAACTTACCAAGTGTTTTACATCACTTGTAACGCATTGATATTAAATCAATATTTTGATATACCCACAGAAAAGCTGTTGTATATATATAACTACTATTTACTAATACCTATATATAAAGAAAATATTTAATCTATTTTAATGGTTGCCTGATGTTCGACTGAACCCGGCAAATGAAATAGGGAAGCTGTGAGCTTGGGGGAGAAACGAAACGGTTAAATGATAGACAATTTACTTTATACTCCCCGCCCTTGCTCAAAAAATCAGAGAACAGTCTTTTGCCCATGAATTACCCGGAAAAGTTCGATGTCATCGTTATTGGTGGCGGCCATGCCGGTACCGAAGCCTGCCTGGCTGCGGCTCGAATGGGCTGCAAGACCCTTTTGCTCACACATAATATTGAAACCTTAGGGCAGATGTCCTGTAACCCGGCGATTGGCGGGATCGGCAAAAGTCACCTGGTGAAGGAAGTGGATGCCCTGGGTGGTGTCATGGCCCGTGCAACGGATCTCAGTGGTATTCAGTTCCGAACGCTCAATGCCCGAAAAGGCCCGGCTGTCAGAGCAACCAGAGCCCAGGCAGACCGTATTTTATACAAGGCAGCGGTTCGCCAAGTTCTGGAAAACCAGCCCAATTTGTGGATTTTCCAGCAGGCAGCTGAGGATCTGATGATGGCCGGCACTCGGGTGAGTGGTGTGGTAACGCAGATGGGATTGCGTTTTGAGGCGAAAACCATTGTTTTGACAGCGGGTACTTTCCTTGCCGGAAAAATTCATATCGGGATGGAAAACTATGCCGGTGGACGGGCCGGGGATCCACCGGCGCTGGGGCTGGCGGCAAAGCTCCGGGAATTGCCCTTGCGGGTCGATCGGCTGAAGACCGGCACGCCGCCAAGAATTGATGCGCGAAGCGTCAATCTTGAGGGACTGCAGGTCCAGTGGGGTGACAAGCCGGAACCTGTCATGTCATTTCTCGGGGATAGCTCGCAGCACCCGCAGCAAACCTGTTGTTACATTACCTACACCAACGAGCGCACGCATGAAATCATTCGTGGTGGAATGGATCGCTCACCGATGTATACCGGTGTAATTGAGGGTGTTGGTCCCCGTTACTGCCCTTCGATCGAAGACAAGGTGGTCCGTTTTGCCGACAAGCAAAGTCATCAGATTTTCATTGAACCAGAGGGGCTGACAACCCATGAGCTCTATCCCAACGGTATTTCAACCAGTCTGCCTTTTGATGTGCAGATGGAGCTGGTTCGCTCAATAGCTGGCTTTGAAAACGCGCATATAACCCGGCCGGGTTATGCCATTGAGTACGATTACTTCAATCCGCAGGATTTGCAGTACTCATTGGAGAGCAAGCATATTGACGGGTTGTTCTTTGCCGGACAGATTAACGGTACGACGGGTTATGAAGAAGCTGCCGCTCAGGGCCTGCTGGCTGGTTTGAATGCCGGACTGCAGAGTCGTGAAATGGCACCATGGTGTCCCCGGCGCGATGAAGCCTACATTGGCGTGCTGGTCGATGACCTTATCACCATGGGGACGCACGAACCCTACCGGATGTTTACCAGTCGCGCAGAATACCGACTGTTGTTGCGGCAGGACAATGCGGACATGCGGCTCACCGAAAAAGGGCGGGAGCTGGGGTTGGTTGACGATGAACGCTGGCAGCGCTTCTGTGAAAAAAGTGAAGCGGTAGCAAGGGAGCAGCAGCGATTGAAGAGTTGCTGGATCCAGCCTGGCAGTCCTCAGGCAGCAATGATTGCCGAAAAAACTGGCTCAGTGCCAATGCATGAATACAGTCTTTTTGAACTGCTGAAACGACCGGAACTGCATTACGACGATATTCAATCACTGCAGGAAGCGCCGTTGCAGGTTGCCGGGGAGGTGGCGGAACAGGTCGAGATAGATGCCAAGTATGCTGGTTATATCGCACGCCAGCAGGAAGAAATTGCTCGTATGCAACGCCAGGAAAACACCCCGATCCCCACCGATTTTGACTTCAGTGCAGTCAAGGGGTTGTCCAATGAGGTGAAACAAAAGCTGATGGCGACACGCCCGGATACCCTGTCGAGGGCCTCCCGCATACCGGGTGTTACACCAGCGGCAATATCTCTGCTGCTGATCTATCTCAAGCGAAAATCCATGGTTGAAAAGAAGATCGCCTCCTAGATGCCGCGTCGGGAACAAATGCTTCGGGATGGGCTGGAAGCTCTGGGTTTACCCCTGGAGGATAGGCAAATCCATGCACTTTTTGCGTACCTGGCGTTATTGCAACAGTGGAATCACGCCTACAATTTGACCGCTATTCGCGATCCCGAAATGATGGTTACCCATCATTTGCTGGATAGCCTCAGTATAGCCAGGCGAGTAAAGGGAATGCGTATTATTGATGTGGGGACCGGCCCTGGGTTGCCCGGTATACCGCTCGCAATATGCTTCCCGGAACGCCAGTTCAGCCTGCTCGATAGCAATGGCAAGAAAACCCGCTTTCTCTTTCAGGTAAAAACCACACTCGGTTTGGATAATGTGCAGCAACGGCAGTCTCGTGCTGAAACCTATCGCCCGGAACAGCCCTTCGATGCCGTCATCAGTCGCGCGTTTACCAGCCTGGCAGGCATGACCGAGAGCTGTGCCCATCTGCTGTCGAAGCATGGGCGTTTCTATGCCATGAAGGGGCAATATCCCGAGCAGGAGTTGAGCGAGCTGCCAAAACACTATAATGTCGTCGGCTCACACCGGCTTGTTGTTCCCGGTATTGAAGGTCATCGGCACCTGATAGAAATTGCGCCCGCCTGAGGACATTGCTTTGAGTCAAACATTTGCCATTGCCAACCAGAAGGGTGGCGTGGGGAAAACCACCACCAGTGTAAATCTGGCGGCTTCATTGGCCAGCTACAACAAACGTATCCTGCTGGTGGATATGGATCCTCAGGGTAATGCCACCATGGGCTGCGGTATCGAAAAAAGCCAGCTGAAAATAACGATCCTGGATGTGCTCACCGGCGACATCAAAACAGAAGACGCTCTGCAGCGCTGTGAGACGGGCAATTTTGATCTGTTACCAGCCAATGGTGACCTCACTGCAGCCGAAGTGGAACTGCTTCGAGTGACCAATAAAGAGAGCCGGTTGCGCCATGCATTGGCCAGAGTGAAAAGCAGTTACGATTACATCGTTATCGACTGTCCCCCGTCGCTCAGTATGCTGACAGTAAACTCGCTGGTGGCCTGTGATGGCGTCATCATACCCATGCAGTGCGAATACTACGCCCTGGAGGGTTTATCGGCGTTGATGACGACGATCGGTAGGATAGGGAAATTCCTCAATCCAAAACTGCAGGTCGAGGGTATATTGCGGACAATGTACGACCCCAGAAATAGTCTGACCAACGAGGTTACCGCGCAGTTGCGAAGGCACTTTGGCGACAAAATCTATCGTATCGCGATCCCGCGCAATGTCCGACTGGCAGAAGCACCGAGCTACGGACAGCCGGCTCTCAGCTATGACAAACATTCCAAAGGTGCGCTTGCTTACCTCGGGCTGGCAGGGGAAATCATTCGCAGAGGCAAATCGGCGAGAGCACAGATTGACAGGGCAGGTTAACGTTATGGTCAGAAGAAAAGGTTTGGGGCGGGGCCTGGATGCACTGTTGGGTGTTGACGAAGACGAGGAGGCTTCAGCTTCTCAACACGTGCCGGAAGGCGATCACCTGAAAGAGTTGCCGCTGGAGTTGATGACCCGTGGCAAATACCAGCCCCGTCGGGATATGCACCCTGAAGCACTGGAGGAGCTCGCCAATTCCATTCGTGTACAGGGGGTTATGCAGCCCATTGTTGTGCGAGCCATTGGGGTTGACAGCTATGAGATTATTGCCGGAGAGCGTCGCTGGAGAGCGGCCCAGCAGGCTGGACTGGAAACCATACCGGCGCTGATCAGGAATGTCTCAGACGAATCTGCCATTGCGATGGCGTTGATTGAAAATATTCAACGCGAAGATCTCAATGCAATGGAGGAGGCCCAGGCACTCACTCGTCTGCAACAGGAATTTGGTCTGACCCAGCAACAGGTGTCCGATGCGGTTGGTAAACCCCGCAGTACGGTAGCGAACATCATGCGCCTGATGAGCCTGGAGGAAGATGTGCAAAAACTACTTGAGCACGGTGATCTTGAAGCAGGCCACGCCAAGGCGCTGCTTGGATTGTCAGGTCTCATGCAGGCTGAGGTGGCCAGAACGGCCGTGGCAAAGGGCTTGACTGTCCGGCAAACAGAAGCGCTGGTGAGGAAGATGCTCAAACCCCCGGTTGAGCAGGAGAAACAGAAAGACAACAGTGATATCAGGGTGTTGCAGGACAAACTATCAGAGCAAATCGGTGTCCCTGTACTGATTGAGCACTCAACCAAAGGCAAGGGAAAACTGACCCTTAAATACAACAGCCTGGATGAGCTGGAAGGTATTCTTGAACACATAAAATAGCGCCAAGCCATAAGCGGCATCAATGGCGGCTATTTATTTCGCGGCGCTCCAAAACCTACCTCGATGGCAAAGTTTAGTTGAATCTACAACTTGTACTACCTATAATTGCCGCCCGTTTGGGTTGGCAAAATTGTCAGCTCAAGCAGAAAGCACGGATGGGGGAGGTGGTGGATGAAAGCTACCATTAAATCTCCGCCGGTAGCTCGAATAGCGCTGGTTCAACTGATGGTTTTGTTGGTTGTGGTGTTAGCTTCGCTACCGGTCGATAGAGTACTGTGCTGGTCCTTGCTGATTGGTGGGGTAATTCAGATAGGCCCACAAGCCTATTTTACCCGACAGACCTTTCGCTATATGGGAGCCAGGCAGACCCCAAAAATAATACGTGCCATATACAGGGGAGAGACGGGCAAATTATTGCTCACGGTTGTGTTGTTTGGTTTGACGTTTAGTTATATGTCGCCAATCAGTCTGCCCGGCGTTTTTCTCGGTTATGGTGCCATGATAATTGTGCAGTGGTTTTGCGTTGCACGGGTATTAAGTCAATCGAGCAATTAGACCTCGCTGGTTTGAGAGATAAAAATGGCAGGCGATACACAACAAACGGGAACAGAATACATCCAGCACCACCTGACCAATCTTACCTATGGTCAGCACCCGGAAAATGGCTGGAGTTTTGCTCACAACGCCCAGGAAGCCTCAGAAATGGGCTTCATGGCAGTTAATGTTGACAGTCTGGGCTGGTCATTTGGTCTGGGCGTAATTTTCCTTCTTTTGTTTCGTTGGGCGGCCAAGCGCGCCACCACCGGCGTTCCATCCGGGTGGCAAAATTTTGTCGAAATGATGGTGGAGTTTGTCGATGGGACTGTAAAAGACAGCTTCCATGGCAGAAATCCCTGGATAGCCCCGATGGCCCTGACAATCTTTGTCTGGGTTTTTTTGATGAACCTGATGGACCTGATACCGGTTGATGTCATTCCCTGGCTAATGCTTCAGGCGGGTGTGCATTTCCAGAAAATCGTCCCCTCCACCGACCCGAATATCACGCTTGGCATGGCATTGGCCGTTTTTGCCATGATTATCTATTACAGTATCAAAGTGAAAGGTGTTGGTGGATTTCTGGGTGAGTTGACCCTGCAACCCTTCTCTGCCAAAAACCCTGTTATACAGGCTGTTTTTGTTCCAATCAATCTGGCCCTTGAACTGGTGGGCCTGCTGGCCAAACCCTTCTCGCTGGGCTTGCGGTTGTTCGGCAATATGTATGCCGGCGAAATGATCTTTATCCTTATTGCGATGATGTACAGCGCAGGTTGGGTATTGGGCACCTTCGGTGGCGCCTTGCAGTTGGGGTGGGCAATCTTCCATATTCTGATCATTACCCTGCAAGCATTTATATTTATGGTTTTGACCGTTGTGTACCTGAGCATGGCACACGAAGATCACTGATTTACTTTTAACTTTACTACTACAGTCATTAGGAGATAAAAATGGAACTCATCTTGGTTGCAGCCGCAATTATGGTTGGTTTTGGTGCCCTGGGTGCCGCAGTTGGTATGGGCTTGCTGGGGGGGAAACTCCTGGAAGGCACTGCTCGTCAACCGGAGCTGGGTCCGATGCTGCAAGGTAAAATGTTCCTTCTGGCAGGCCTGATCGATGCGATCCCGATGATCGGTGTGGGTATCGGTATGTACCTGATCTTTGCGGTTTATGCCGGTTAAGCAACAACAACCCGATTCTTTTTTTAACCCTAGGAACGAGGTGTTGGCGTGAATATTAACCTGACCCTATTCGGGCAGCTGATTTCTTTTCTGTTCTTTGTGTGGTTCTGCAAGAAATTTGTATGGACAGCCATTATCAATGCAATGGAAGAACGGCAGAAGAAAATAGCCGATGGCTTGGATGCTGCCGATCGCGCATCGCGCGATCTGGAGCTGGCCCAAGAAAGAGCCACCGAGCGGCTCAAGGAAGCCAAGCAAGAAGCGGCATCCATACTTGAGCAAGCAAATAAGCGTGCTAACCAGATAGTCGGTGAAGCCAAGGAGCAAGCCCGGGCCGAAGGTGATCGTCTTAAAGCAGCAGCTCAGGCAGAAATCGAACAGGACGTTAACCGCGCGAAAGAAGAGCTTCGTAAAAAGGTTGCCGTGCTTGCTTTGGCTGGTGCTGAAAAAATCTTGCAGGCAAATATCGATGAAAGTGCAAACAGTGCACTGGTCGATAAGCTTGCAGCAGAGCTGTAACCGAGGTTTAACATGGCTGAATTAAGCACGTTGGCTCGGCCCTACGCAAAAGCAGCTTTTGAACATGCTGCGGCAGCGGGAGATCTGCAAAACTGGTCTGATGGTCTTGCTGTAGCCGCTGCTGTTGCACAGCAAAATGTAGTAGACAAACTGTTGAGTTCGCCGACTTACACGGCAGCACAGCAGGCAGAAAAAGTAATAACCGTTTGTGGTGATGCCCTATCTGGCAAGATGCTGAATTTTATTCGGGTTTTGGCAGACAATCATCGTCTTAAGCTGTTACCACAGATATATCAGCAATTTGAGATACTTAAGGCCAATCGCGAAAAAACCGTTGAGGTGAATATCGTGTCAGCCAGAGAAATCAGTGCTGAGCAACAAGAAAAGCTGGCCAGTGCGCTCAGTGCGAAACTGGAACGCACCGTTAACATGCAGGTGTCCATCGACAGCACACTGATAGGTGGTGCCGTGGTACGAGCTGGTGACACCGTCATAGACGGATCCATACGCGGGCGATTGTCAAAACTCGCCGAAGCATTACATTCATAGGATTGAGGACCAGAGCACATGCAGCAACTGAATCCATCCGAGATCAGTGAGATCATCAAAGAGCGTATCGATAGCCTTGATGTTTCCTCTGAGGCGCAAAACGAAGGCACAATCGTTTCGGTATCTGACGGTATTATTCGCATACACGGCCTGGCCGATGTGATGTACGGTGAGATGATTGAATTCGAAGGTGGCATCTACGGTATGGCTCTCAACTTGGAGAGAGACTCTGTCGGTGCTGTTATTCTGGGGGACTATAAAAGTCTGGCCGAAGGTCAAAAAGCCCGCTGTACAGGTCGCATCCTAGAGGTTCCGGTTGGACCAGAGCTGGAAGGTCGTGTACTTGACGCCCTGGGCAGCCCCATCGATGGCAAGGGCCCGCTCAATGCCAAGATGACGGAAGCGCTTGAAAAAGTGGCACCGGGTGTTATTGACCGTCAATCGGTGGATCAACCCGTACAAATCGGCCTCAAGGCAATCGATGCGATGGTACCGATCGGTCGTGGTCAGCGGGAATTGATTATTGGTGACCGCCAAATCGGCAAAACAGCGATCGCAGTAGATGCCATCATCAACCAGAAAGATTCCGGCATTAAGTGTATTTATGTGGCGATTGGTCAAAAGGCCTCTTCCGTTGCAGCCGTTGTGCGCAAGCTCGAAGAGCACGGCGCCATGGCCCACACCATTGTGGTTGCGGCAACTGCGTCCGACCCCGCTGCCATGCAGTATCTGGCACCCTTCGCCGGCTGTACCATGGGTGAGTACTACCGCGATCGCGGCCAGGACGCCCTGATTATTTACGACGATCTGACCAAACAAGCTTGGGCCTATCGTCAGATTTCGCTGTTGCTGCGTCGTCCGCCGGGCCGGGAAGCCTACCCGGGTGACGTCTTCTATTTGCACTCACGTTTGTTGGAGCGTGCTGCACGTGTTAGCGCGGCGTATGTTGAAAAATTCACCGACGGCGAAGTCAAGGGAAAAACCGGTTCACTAACCGCGTTGCCCGTGATTGAAACCCAGGCGGGCGACGTATCAGCCTTCGTTCCGACAAACGTGATTTCGATCACTGACGGGCAGATATTTCTCGAGGCTGATATGTTCAATGCCGGTATCCGCCCTGCCATGAACGCGGGTATCTCGGTTTCACGGGTTGGTGGTGCTGCACAAACCAAAGTCATCAAGAAACTGTCGGGCGGTATTCGTACCGCACTTGCCCAGTACCGTGAGCTTGCCGCCTTCTCTCAGTTTGCCTCTGACCTGGATGAAGCGACCAAGTCTCAGCTTGATCACGGTGAGCGTGTTACGGAGCTGATGAAGCAGGACCAATATTCGCCACAAAGCGTGGCAGAAATGGCCGTGGTGATTTATGCCGCTGACCGGGGTTACCTGAAAGAAGTCGCAGTCAACAAGATTGGTGATTTTGAGCAAGCACTGCTTTCGTATATGAAAGCTGAACACGGTGACTTGCTTGATCAGATCAATCAGACCGGTGACTGGAACGACGACCTTGATGCCAGTTACAAGGCTGCGCTGGATAAGTTCATCAGCACTCAAACCTGGTAATTTCTGATTTGGGCTGACATTGTCAGCCCAAAATGGTGAAAGGCTAAATTATGGCAGTCGGAAAAGAAGTCAAAACAAAAATCAACAGTATTCGTAGCACACAGAAAATTACCAGTGCTATGGAGATGGTTGCTGCGAGCAAAATGCGGCGGGCACAGGAACGTCGCGAGATAAGCAAGCCCTACGCCGACAGAATTCGCTCTGTTGTTGGTCACCTTGCCAATGCGAATGTGGAGTACAAGCATCGCTATATGGAAGAGCGTGAAGTAAAACGGGTGGGCTTTATTATTGTTTCGACCGATCGCGGTCTATGTGGTGGTTTGAATACCAACCTGTTCAAAGAAGTTATCAAGTCAATGAAGTCCTGGTCAAATGAAGGTGTCGAGATTGATCTCTGCGCTTTGGGTAACAAGGCAGCGGCTTTCTTTGGCAGTTACGGTGGCAATGTTGTCGCTACCGTTAAAGATTTGGGTGACCAGCCCTCTGCCAGTGATCTTATTGGCGGCGTGAAGGTGATGCTCGATGGCTACGATAAGGGAGCCATTGATCGCCTTTATCTGGTATCGAATGACTTTATTAATACCATGACCCAAAAACCCGTGGTAGAACAGTTGCTCCCCCTGCTGCCAATCGAAGACGATAAGATGAAGCATCACTGGGATTACATCTATGAACCCGATGCCAAGGATCTGCTCGACGGACTTCTGGTTCGCTATATCGAATCTCAGGTTTATCAGGGTGTGGTTGAGAACAAGGCCTGCGAACAGGCGGCGAGAATGATCGCCATGAAGAGCGCCACCGATAATGCGGGTGATTTGATCAATGAGTTGCAGCTGCTTTACAACAAAGCACGCCAGGCGGCAATTACCCAGGAGCTGTCCGAGATCGTCAGTGGTGCAGCAGCCGTTTAATACAAGATTTTACAGCCTTAGTTTAAGAGGAATCAGACATGAGTAGCGGACGTATCGTACAAATTATTGGTGCGGTGATTGACGTGGAGTTTCCACGTGATCAGGTACCCAACGTATATGACGCACTATTAGTTGATAAGCAAGGTCTGACCCTGGAAGTCCAGCAGCAGCTTGGTGATGGCGTTGTGCGTACTATTGCCATGGGTTCTTCAGAGGGTTTGAGCCGGGGCCTCAGTGTCGGCAATACCAATGCACCGATCAGCGTACCAGTAGGTATTGCAACCCTCGGTCGCATCATGAATGTATTGGGTGATCCGATTGATGATTGCGGACCTATTGGTGAAACTGAGCGCGCCTCCATTCACCGTAAGCCACCGGCCTATGATGAATTGGCTGCGTCTACAGATCTGTTGGAAACTGGCATCAAGGTGATTGACCTGGTCTGCCCGTTTGCCAAGGGTGGCAAGGTAGGTCTGTTCGGTGGTGCCGGTGTCGGTAAAACTGTCAACATGATGGAACTGATTAACAACATTGCCACCGAGCACTCCGGTCTGTCCGTGTTTGCCGGTGTTGGTGAGCGTACTCGGGAAGGTAACGATTTCTACTTTGAGATGCAGGAATCGAAAGTTGTTAACATCGAAACCCCCAGTGACTCCAAAGTGGCTATGGTTTACGGCCAGATGAACGAACCACCCGGTAACCGTCTTCGTGTAGCGCTGACCGGTCTGACCATGGCTGAAAAATTCCGTGATGAAGGTCGTGACGTACTTCTGTTTGTTGACAACATCTATCGTTACACCCTGGCGGGTACGGAAGTATCCGCACTGCTCGGTCGTATGCCTTCTGCGGTTGGTTACCAGCCAACACTGGCCGAAGAAATGGGTGTTCTCCAGGAACGTATTACCTCGACCAAGGTTGGCTCCATCACCTCGGTACAGGCTGTCTATGTTCCTGCTGATGACTTGACTGACCCCTCCCCCGCTACCACGTTTGCTCACCTTGACTCCACAGTTGTATTGAGTCGTGATATTGCAGCCAAGGGTATTTATCCTGCGGTAGATCCGCTGGATTCTACTTCCCGCCAGCTCGATCCGTTGGTTATTGGTCACGAACACTATGATACGGCGCGCGGTGTCCAGACGGTTCTGCAACGTTATAAAGAATTGAAGGACATCATTGCCATTCTTGGTATGGACGAGCTTTCAGAGGACGACAAACTGGTGGTCTCCCGTGCCAGAAAAATCGAGCGCTTCCTCTCGCAGCCTTTCCATGTGGCGGAGATCTTCACTGGTTCACCTGGAAAATACGTTTCCTTGAAAGATACTATTTCTGGTTTTCAGGGAATTCTTAACGGCGACTATGACAACCTGCCCGAGCAAGCATTTTATATGGTAGGTACGATTGATGAAGCTGTTGAGAAAGCAGGAAAAATGAAGTAAACGATCAATATAGGCACTAAGATATGGCTATGACTGTGCACTGTGACATCGTAAGTGCCGAGCAGTACCTGTTCTCCGGACTGATAGAGCTTCTGGTCGCCAGTGGTTCACAGGGAGAGCTGGGTATCACCTTTGGTCACGCGCCGCTGTTAACAGACCTAAAACCTGGCCCTGTCCGGATTGTTAAGCAGAACGGTGAAGAAGAGATTTATTACCTGTCTGGTGGCTATCTCGAAGTCCAGCCCAACAAGGTATCTATTCTGGCTGATACTGCATTGCGAGCTGATGATCTCGATGAAGCCGCGGCACTGGAAGCCAAGAAACATGCTGAACAGGCTATGACCAACCAGAGCGGCGAGTTTGATTATTCCCGAGCTGCATCCCAGCTGGCTGCCGCCGCTGCTCAGCTCCGCACCATTGAACAATTGCGTAAAAAAATGGGTGGAAAAAAATAACTCTTTTTGAAATATCTTTAATGAAGGGTGGCTTTTGCCACCCTTTTTTTATGCTTGACTCTTTCTCTGTGACAAGGGCAGATACAGGTTTTTTCAAGGTGGCAATCCACAACTGATACTGATTAAATACCTTGATTTACCGAGGAGATATCTATGGCAACGGACGTCGTCGTACTGGCCGCGGGCAAAGGTACCAGAATGAAATCCAGTCTGCCAAAAGTTCTACATTGTTTGGCCGGACGCCCCTTGTTGCAACATGTTGTCGATGCCGCAAACAGTCTAGAAACACCTAAAGTTATCATCGTTACTGGTCACGAGTCTGACAGGGTCAGATCGGAAATAAAGGGCACCGATCTGTGCTACGTTGAACAGCAACGGCAATTGGGTACGGCACATGCTGTGCAGCAGGCCCTTCCACAAGTTCGCTCTGATGCCACAGTATTGATACTTTATGGCGATGTTCCGTTAATTCAGCCGGAAACGATACAGGCGATGGTAAATCTGTCAACTGACGGATCATTGGTGCTGTTAACGGCGATACTGGATGATCCATCCGGTTACGGGCGAATCATCAGAAACAGTGCAAACGATGTGGTAGCGATTGTTGAACAAAAAGATGCGACCCCGGAGCAGCTGGGCATTACTGAAGTGAATACAGGCGTATTGGCGTTACCTGCGGCAAAGCTAAAAAAATGGTTACCGGCAATCGATAACAACAATGCCCAGCAGGAGTACTATCTAACTGACATCATTGCGCTTGCACACGAAGATAATTGCAAGATTAAAACCTCCCAACCCCTGTTTCCGGAAGAGGTAGAGGGTGTGAATAATCGCAGTCAGTTAAGCCGACTGGAACGTTATTATCAGCGGCAGTATTCAGAACAACTGATGATGGCAGGTGTGACCATCGCCGATCCGGAGAGATTGGATGTGAGGGGAAAGCTGACCACTGGGGCAGATAATTTCATTGATATTAATGTGCTTTTCGAGGGTGAGGTTCAGTTGGGCAATAACATACAGATTGGTCCCAACTGTGTAATTATTGACAGTCGTATTGCCGACGGGGTCGAAATAAAAGCGAACAGTATTGTGGAAGGTAGCGTGATTGGCCCGGGATGTGTCGTGGGACCCTTCGCGAGATTGAGATCGGGTACCGAGATGGCCGAAAATGCCAAAATAGGAAATTTTGTTGAAACCAAAAAATCTATCCTTGGAAAAGGTACAAAAATCAATCACCTAAGTTATGTGGGTGACGCTTCCCTGGGTGTCAACGTCAATGTTGGAGCTGGCACCATCACCTGCAACTACGATGGTGTAAACAAGCATCAGACCGTGATCGGCGACAATGCGTTCATTGGCTCAAATACCTCTCTGGTGGCGCCGGTCAATATTGGCAAGGATGCCACAATAGGGGCAGGCTCCACTATTACATGCAATGTAGCTGATGATGAGCTGGGTTTGACCAGAGCGGAACAGCGCAACATTCAGGGCTGGAAGCGGCCGACAAAAAAAGATACATCTCTCCAGTAATTAACGGAAAAGTTTATGTGTGGAATAGTTGGGGCACAAGCACAGCGGAATGTGATCGGCATCCTGATCGAAGGACTCAAAAGACTGGAGTATCGCGGTTACGACTCTGCCGGTCTGGCTGTGATTGATCAAAACGGTGAGCTGCAGTTGCGTAAAAACAAAGGCAAGGTGGCACAGCTGGTCGATCGGCTGGTTGAGCAGCCCACCCGTGGTAGCCTGGGAATTGCCCACACCCGTTGGGCCACCCATGGCATCCCCAACGAAATCAATGCCCACCCACATACATCCGGCGGCGTTGCCGTTGTCCACAACGGCATTATTGAAAACCATGCCGAGTTGAAGAAAGAGCTGGTCGATCTGGGTTATCAGTTTGCGTCGGAAACAGATACCGAGGTGATCGCCCACCTGGTGAATCATTTGCTGAAAGATGCCGGATCATTGCGTCAGGCCGTGCAAATTTGTCTGACGCGGTTGCGCGGCGCCTATGCGCTGGCAGTGATTAGCGCCAGTGAACCCGGATTATTAATTGGTGCCCGAAGCGGTAGTCCGCTGGTTATCGGTGTCGGTATCGAGGAAACATTTCTGGCCTCTGACCAAATGGCACTGCGCCAGGTAACGGATCGATTTGTGTTCCTCAAAGAGGGTGATCTGGTTGAATTAAAAGAAGGCGACTACAACGTTTTTGACAGAACAGGCAACCTGGTGGAACGCGATATAGATACACTTTCCGGCGGTGATGATGTCGCCGACAAGGGTGGCTACCGGCATTACATGATGAAAGAGATATTTGAGCAGCCCGAGGTCCTTGAATCCACCCTGGAGGGGCGTATCAGCCAAACCCATGTATTGCCGGAAGCATTTGGAAGTCGGGCTGTTGAGATATTCCCCAAGATAAGAGCCGTGCACATAGTGGCCTGTGGCACCAGCTATCACGCCGGGCTTGTGGCCCGCTTCTGGTTGGAAGAATGGGCCGGTATTCCCTGTCAGGTCGAGGTGGCCAGCGAGTATCGCTACCGCAAGGTCGTTGTTCCCGCCGATACCTTGTTTGTCACGATTTCTCAATCCGGAGAAACGGCGGATACCCTTGCCGCGTTGGCCTCAGCAAAAACATCCGGCTATCTCGCCACACTGGTCATCTGTAACGTTGCCAACAGCTCGCTGGTGAGAGAGTCGGATATGGCGTTGATGACCTATGCCGGGCCGGAAATCGGCGTTGCATCGACAAAGGCATTCACGACTCAGTTAGTGGCCTTGCAATTACTGTGTATCGGCATTGGCAAGAGCCATGGCCTGCCTGAAGAAACAGAGCGATTGTTGGTGGAAGCTCTTCGTCAGTTGCCACAGCTCTGCCGGGATACGCTTTCACTGAACGGGCAAATTGAAGAAATTTTTGAGTGTTTTGCGGATAAGCAACACGCCCTTTATCTGGGACGGGGTGTACAGTACCCGGTTGCGCTTGAGGGCGCGCTCAAGCTCAAAGAGATTTCATATATTCATGCTGAAGCCTATCCCTCCGGTGAACTCAAACACGGCCCCCTGGCGCTGGTCGACAAGGATATGCCGGTGGTGGCGGTAGCGCCCAACAATGATTTACTCGAGAAATTGAAATCAAATCTACACGAAGTAAAAGCCCGTGGTGGTCAGCTGTTTGTCTTTGCCGACCTGAATGCCGGATTTGAAAATGAAACGGATGTGACGGTGATTAACCTTCCCCATGTTCCGAAGAGCCTCGAAGCCGTCATTTATACGATACCACTGCAACTACTCTCGTATCATGTGGCTGTACTGAAGGGAACTGACGTCGATCAACCGCGCAACCTGGCGAAGTCGGTCACCGTTGAGTAACCACTAAAACTGCCTGTCTCTCAGGCAGTTTCCCAGGAGTGTCCACTATTCCCCGGCTATTCCGGCTTGCCTGGCAATCTGTCAAAAAAACGGTTCCTTCGATTTCCCGCGATACAGCTTATTCACCGGTTAGCTCCGGGCTTTATTAAAAATCTCCCACCCCTCATTAATTGCATCTGATCACTGTGCACAGGGTTTGGCCCGTCAAAACAAAGAGCAGGTTATGCCGCCCGTTGCCTGAGTCATGAATCCTGGCAAGTAGCGTAACTGACTACCAAGCACGATAAAATTAGTAATTGATCATCATAAGATGATGATAGTATGATAATGAAAAATGAGTTTTATCAGATTCAAAGTTAAATCAGACACAACTGCGCCGCCCGAACAAGCAAATTGCTGATGGCGAAAATATTTTTTATGAAGTGGGCAGGAAAATATTCGAACAACCAAGGCTGTCTACCGAAATCTGTTTTATCTCGTAGCTCGAACCTTTACCCCATTTTTTTAATGGGGTTTTTTTTGGCTGTTTTTTGGTGAAATGCAGAGTTAGTGATTTTCCAGCGGTTCACGCAGTACTTCCAGACCCAGCTGCATTTCCAGCAGGTGTTCCTGCAGACGACCGCCTTTATGCTGGGCAACACCAATTGCCAGTACATCGATCAGCACCAGATGAGCAATACGGGATGACAGCGGCGTATAGATTTGGAAGTCTTCCTTGACGTCGATGGTTAACGGGATATTTGCGGCATTGGCGACCGGTGAATCTGAGGGTGCGATGGCGATCACAATGGCACCCCTGCTCTTTACGCGCTCCATGGCATTGATCAATGTCGTGGTTCTTCCCGACTGGGAAATGGCGATGACCACATCCCCGGGTGCCATGGAAGCGGCGGACATGTTCTGCAAGTGTGGGTCGGCATAGGCCGCCGCAGAGACCTGCAGACGGAAAAATTTGTGCTGGGCGTCGGTTGCCACGGCGGCGGACGCGCCAAACCCGTAGAATTCCACCCGGTTGGCTACACAGAGAGCCTGAACAGCCTGGTCGAGCATTTTCAGGTCCAATGAATCACGAACCTTCAGCAGGGTATCGACAGTGGAATCGAAGACCTTGAATGTATATTCGGCCACAGAATCCTGGTCGGTGACTGCGATCTGCCCGTAGCTCGGGCTGGACGCCAGTTGTTGTGCCAGGGCCAGTTTGAAATCCTGAAAACCTTCACAGCCCACGGCGCGACAGAAACGCACTACCGTGGGCTCACTGACTTCGGCTTTGCCTGCCAGATCCACGATTCTCATGCGAATGACATCGGTCAGGTTGGCCAGAATAAATTCTGCTACCTTGCGCTCCGATTTGCGTAAGCTGGGCAGGCTACTGCTGATAGCCCAGGTGAGTGCAGCAGGCTTCATGGTGATTTCTCCGTAATACGAGCTTTATTGTAAATAATTTACAGAAAAATGGAATTCTTGTAGTAAAAACCGGTTGTCGGGCGAACGGATCACCCACCCCGAGCGGGGGTTCTGATAGAATTCACCGCCATGGATGTCACGACAATACTCGACCCCCTGAACCCTGCTCAACGTGAGGCTGTTTCCAGCAACGCCAGTCATCTTCTGGTCCTAGCCGGCGCGGGCAGTGGTAAAACCCGCGTTCTTGTCCATCGGATTGCCTGGTTGATACAGGTGGAACAGGTTTCGCCCTATTCGATCATAGCGGTCACCTTTACCAATAAAGCGGCACGGGAAATGCGGGGACGCATTGAAGAACTGTTGGGTTTCTCCGCCCGTGGAATGTGGGTGGGCACCTTCCACGGGTTGGCACATCGACTACTCAAAATGCATTGGCAAGATGCCGGTCTGCCCGAAAATTTTCAGATACTGGACAGCGATGATCAGCTTCGGCTGGTTAAACGTCTCTATCAGGGCCTTGGTATTGATGACAGTCGCTGGCCGCACCGACAGGCCCAGTCATTCATTAACAACCAGAAAGATGAGGGACTGCGCAGTCGCGATTTGCAACCGGCCCATGACCCCTATCAGCGAACCATGCAACAGGTTTATGCCGCTTACGAGGAAGCCTGTGGGCGCGGTGGCATGGTGGATTTTGGAGAACTACTGCTTCGCGCCCACGAACTCTGGCTGAAAAATCCCGAACTTCTGCAGCATTATCAGCATCGTTTCCGGCATCTGCTGGCAGATGAATTTCAGGACACCAACGCCATTCAATATGCCTGGTTACGGGTGCTGGCAGGTGATCAGGTACCGGTAACAGCGGTGGGTGATGATGATCAGTCAATCTATGGCTGGCGCGGTGCCAAGGTGGAAAATATACGCTTTTTTTCCCGCGATTATCCGGCCACCCAGATGGTGCGGCTGGAACAGAATTACCGCTCCAGCAAAAACATTCTCGAAGCAGCCAATGCGGTGATTTCGCGCAACGCCAATCGGTTGGGCAAAAACCTGTGGACGGATGATAATGAAGGTGAGGCTATTTCACTCTATGCCGCCTTCAACGAGCAGGATGAAGCCCGTTTCATTGCCGAGCGGCTGAGAGAATGGGTCAATCAGGGCAATCTGCGCGAAGAGTCGGCCATTCTCTATCGCTCAAACGCACAATCCCGAGTACTCGAGGAAGCCCTGTTGCGAGCGGCTATCCCCTACCGTATCTACGGTGGACAAAAATTCTATGAACGTCAGGAAATACGCAACGCCCTCGCCTACTTGAGATTGTTGGTCAATTGTCACGACGATGCTGCATTTGAGCGGGTAGTGAACACGCCGACCCGTGGCATCGGTGACAAAACAATCCAGGAATTGCGTGAGTTGGCCCGTGACGAAGGCATGTCGCTCTGGGGAACAGCCGAGCATGCCATTGCTGCCGGACGGTTTTCTGGCCGGGCCAGCAATGCTTTGGAAGCCTTTCTGAAACTGCTGGCAAAACTGGGTGAGGAGTCTGCGGGGTTGCCGCTGCATGAATTGGTAGACCACATAATTGAAGGGAGTGGATTGATTGACTTCCATCGCCGGGAAAAAGGGGATCGCGGTGAATCCAGAGTGGAAAATCTGCAGGAGCTGGTGATCGCCTGCCGATCCTTTGAACCAGAGGAAAAGGAGTTGCCACCATTGCCGCAATTTCTCGATCGGGCGGCATTGGATGCGGGAGACCGGCAGGCAGATGTCGGGGAGGATGCGGTGCAATTGATGACATTACACTCTGCCAAAGGGCTTGAATTTCCGTTGGTCTTTTTGGCGGGTATGGAAGAAAATCTGTTTCCCCACCGGATGTCTGCCGAGGATCCAGATCGACTTGAGGAGGAGCGAAGGCTGGCCTATGTGGGGATTACCCGGGCGATGCAAAAACTCTACCTCACTTTTGCCGAATCCCGCCAGCAATATGGCGTCGAAAACTATAACCGGGTGTCCCGCTTTGTCCGGGATATTCCGGCCAATCTGGTGGAAGAGGTTCGGTTGCGCGCCCAGATTAAGCGCCCTACCAGCTATGCGCGACAACCGGCAATGAATCTCAGTGATCGTGGTGAAGACACGGGTCTCTCTCTGGGGCAGCGGGTTCTGCATCCTATTTTCGGCGAGGGAGTCGTAATCAATTTTGAGGGTAATGGTGCACATGCCCGGGTACAGGTTAATTTTGATAAAGAAGGGACCAAATGGCTGGTTTTGGCCTATGCCAAACTGAGTCCGGTTGCTTGATCATTCAGGAAAAAACTATGAAAGCGCCTATCTTGTTGGCAATGCTGTTATTGGCCCTGGTGGGCTGTGGTGGTGACCCCGACGCTGCATCCCCGGATGGTAAACAGCCGGCCACCCAGAAAACCTACCAGTGGAAAATGGTCACTACCTGGCCAAAAAACTTTCCCGGCCTGGGTATGGCCGCTGAAAATTTTGCCGAACTGGTGGCGCGCATGAGTGGTGGCCGGCTCAAGGTAAAGGTCTACGGCGCGGGTCAGTTGGTACCGGCCATGGAGGTGTTCGATGCTGTCTCACAGGGTACCGTTGAAATGGGGCATGGGGCTTCCTATTACTGGAAGGGAAAATCCCCGACCACTGCGCTTTTTACGACCATTCCCTTTGGCCTCAATGCACAGGAAATGAATGGCTGGTTACACTACGGCGGCGGTATGGAGTTATGGCGCGAGCTTTATGAGCCCTTCAACCTGATACCCCTGGCAGCGGGAAATACCGGTGTACAGATGGCCGGCTGGTTTAATCGTGAAATCAATTCCCTGGAAGATCTCAAGGGGTTGAAAATGCGGATCCCGGGTTTGGGCGGCGAGGTGATCAGCCGCATGGGTGTGGAGGCGGTCAATATCCCCGGCGGGGATCTTTATATCGCGATGCAAACGGGTGTGATCGATGCCACCGAGTGGGTGGGACCTTACAATGATCTGGCATTTGGTTTTCATCAGGTAGCCAAGTACTACTACTATCCGGGTTGGCACGAACCGGGCCCGACACTGGAGTTGATGGTTAACAAACAGGCTTTTTCCTCCCTGCCAGATGATCTGCAGGCGATTGTCGAAGTTGCAGCGCGAGCGATTAATCAGGATATGCTGGACGATTACACTGCTCGCAACAACGGTGCGTTAAAGGAGTTGGTGGAAACTCATGGTGTCGAGGTGTGGCCGCTACCCGATGAGGTTCTGGCGGAACTGAACCGTGTCACCGATCAGGTTCTGGAGGAAATTGCCAACAAAGATCCCCTGTTCAAACGGGTTTACGAATCCCAGAATGCCTTCAAAACCGGTGTCATGGACTATCACAAAATCTCGGAAGAAGCGTACTATCGTGCCCGGGAGCTGAAATAGTCGGTTGTCCCGGCGGGGAAACTCAAAGGGGCTGCGTAAATGTCTCCGGTTCCGGCTGATCGTCGAACTGTTCCTGAAATGCCTCAACGCTGTCCGAGGCTTTCCCCAGGGTGGTAAATTCCGCAATATGAAAGAGCGCCTCCCCCTCGTTTACCAGAGGGATCTGCGATGCTGCGATAACAATGCCATCACTGCGTGATTTCAGTGGTTTTTCCGGGCCACCGAATGGCGAAGCGAGATAGGCCAGTACCTGGCCCTCTTTGACCCGTTGTCCCAACTTGATTTTACTGATCACGATGCCATCCCGCTCCGCCCGCAGCCAATAGCTTCGACTGGCTTTTACCGGTACCAGCTTGCGAGGGGCCTGATCGGTTCGGGCCGGCAGCATGCCAAGATGACGCATGACCGACATGATGCCCCGCACACCGGCTTTTATGGCAGGTTCGTCAAAACGCAGTGCTTCTCCGGCTTCATACAGTATGACCGGGATACCCAGCTCGGCGGCGGCGGCACGCAGTGAACCATCCCTGACTTTGGCATCCATAAAAATGGGCGCACCAAATGCCTCAGCCATACCCAGTGCAGCGGGGTCATCGAGATCACCGCGAATTTGTGAAAGATTCTTGCGATGGATGGCGCCGGTATGAAGGTCGATAACGTGCGTGCAGTGACTGAGCAGTTCCGTATGAATCAGGTTGGCCAGGCGGTTTCCCAGCGGCCCTCGGGGAGAGCCGGGAAAACATCGGTTTAAATCCCGCCGATCCGGTAAATAGCGGGATTGCTGGATAAAACCGAACATATTTACAATTGGCACAATCAGCAATGTACCTGACAACCGGCGAAGTAAGCGCTTGCCAACAATACGACGGCAGATTTCGATACCGTTAATTTCATCCCCGTGAATCGCTGCGCAAACCAATAGCACCGGCCCGGGTTTGCGGCTGTGGATGACCTCGACCGGCAAGTCGATGGGCGTGTCTGTATACAGGCGTGCAGCGGGGATGGACAGCAATCGGGTCTCCCCGGGATTGATGACCTCGCCTGCCAGTTTCAGGGGTGATCTGCTCAAAACAGCGATCCCTCTAGCCCTGTCCGCGGGTTTTGGTGCGGGATTGCCGGGCATTTTTTTCCATGAACTGAATGATATTGCCAGCTACGTCCTTGCCGGTGGCCGTTTCAATGCCCTCTAGGCCCGGCGATGAATTTACTTCCATCACCAGTGGCCCGTGGTTGGAGCGAAGGATATCCACCCCCGCCACATTCAGCCCCATGGTTCTGGCGGCACGAACAGCGGTGGAACGCTCCGCTGGAGAAAGCCTTGCCAAAGTCGCCGTGCCGCCCCGGTGCAGATTGGAGCGGAACTCTCCCGGCTGTGCCTGCCGCTGCATGGCTGCGACCACCTTGTCACCAATGACCAGGCAGCGAATGTCGGCACCACCGGATTCCGAGATATATTCCTGAACCATAATGTCGGCTTTCAGGCCCATAAACGCTTCAATCACGCTTTCAGCCGCCTTGCGGGTTTCCGCCATCACCACACCGATACCCTGGGTGCCCTCGAGCAGTTTGACCACCAGCGGTGGTCCGCCCACCATATCAATCAGATCGGGAATATCGCTGGGTTTGTTGGCATAACCGGTGACGGGCAGACCAATCCCCTTGCGCGACAACAATTGCAGGGAGCGCAATTTATCCCGGGAACGGGTGATGGCCACGGATTCATTCAGTGGATAAACCCCCATCATCTCGAACTGACGCAATACGGCCGTACCGTAAGTGGTGACCGACGCGCCGATGCGTGGAATCACAACGTCAAAGGCCGGCAGCTCCACGCCTTTCACATGAATGCTGGGATTTTGGATATTGATGTTCATGTAGCACTTCAACACATCAATAATCCTGACTTCATGACCGCGCTCTATTGCCGCCTCTTTCAGGCGGCGGGTGGAATACAAGTCGGCATTGCGGGACAGAATGGCAATTCTCATTTATTTTTTCCCGCTAAAAAGGATATCTGTGGATCCACAATGAATTGCCCTGCCAAGGCGGAACGGCCCAACAGCATGCGAAATCTCATGGTATCCCGGTTGGTAAGGGTCATTTCTATGGGCCAGCTCTGGGTTCCGAGCACTACAGTGGTTTTCATTACAATACGTCGCTCACAATGACCCCCGGAGTCAGTGACGACACGCTCATCTACAATGGGTGCTGCGCAACAGATACTTTGCGTATTTCTCTGCAGGGGGTGGACCCAGATTCTTACCCAGGGTGAACCCCGTTCCGTGAAGGGTTCCAGGCGATGGGCATGCAAACAGGACGTGCGCGCGCCAGTATCCACCTTGGCTTTGATTCGGGCAATGCCCAAATCGGGTAACGCCAACCATTCCCGCCAACCAATCAGCTGAGCCATGCTGTTTTTCCGGGTAACAGCGTTGTCCGTCGATGGATCAATCACGGGCTAACTTCTTTAAAAAAACCTGCATTTCACGCTCGGCCTGGATGTCGCCGGCGGCATGGGCTTTTTCAAGTCCCTTCGTGAAAGTCTGTTTTGCGGCATCCAGCTGCTCAAGTTTGAATTGTGTCCGCCCCAGCAGATTGTAGGCAGCGGCATAGTTTTCATCCAATGCCAGACAGCGCTGCAGATGCTCGATTGCCTCCGCATGGCGTTTTTCACGGAGACAGGCGCTGCCGAGACCAAACCGAAGCATTGCCGAATCGTTGCCTCGGGCGAGCATCTCTTCAAGGTTATCGATCAGTGTCATTGAAGCCTCTCTGATCAATGGTTTCATGCAAGCGCTTTCAACGGCGCCAGAACATGGGCGTGAAAAGGACCAGTACGGTAAAAATTTCCAGTCGGCCGACGATCATGGTGGCCGAGAGTATCCACTTCGCAACAATATTCACATCGCCATAGTGTGCAGCGGTGTCGCCAAGGCCGGGGCCCATATTATTGATTGCGGCTGCCGTCGAAGACCATGCGGTGAGGTAATCAAGCCCCGTCATCTGTAAAAGCAAGACAACTATATAGAAAACTGCCAGATAGACGCCAAAAAAGGCCCAAACACTGTCGGTTACCCTCTCCGGTACGGTGCGGTTGCGAAGTTTGATAGGAAAGACAGCACTTGGGTGGATCAAACGGTAAATTTCTCGCAATGTCTGTTTGGTCAGGATCAGCATACGACCAATTTTGATACCGCCACCGGTTGAGCCTGCACAGGCACCAAAGAAAGAAAGAACAATCAGGAAGACGGGTAAAAAAGTTGGCCAGGCACTGAAATTTACGGTGGCAAAGCCGGTGCTGGTCATGATGGAAACCTGCTGAAAAACCCCGTGCACAAGACTTTCAGACCACGAAAGCGTGTTGCTGAAGTACAAATAGGCGCAACAAATTGTGCTGGCCCCAAAAAGCAGGCTGAGATACATCTTGGCTTCCGGGTTGCGCCAATAATGGATCACATTGCCCCTGACCCAAGAGTAATAGTGAAGGCCAAAACTGATGCCTGAAATGGCCATGAAGAAAATACAGATAATATAAATAACGTTGTCGTTGAAATACCCCATGCTGGCGTCATAGTTGGCGAATCCGCCAGTTGCAATCGTTGAAAAGGCATGGGTTATCGCATCAAACAGGTTCATTCCTGCCAGCCAATAGGCTATTGAACAAATAATCGTTAAAAACAGATACACGGCAAATAATGCTTTTGCAGTCTCCGTAATACGAGGTGTTAATTTGTTGTCTTTCACAGGTCCCGGTGATTCCGCTCGGTATAGCTGCATACCGCCAACGCCCAGCATGGGCATGATGGCCACGGCGATGACGACGATCCCGATACCGCCCAGCCAGTGCAGCTGTTGTCGATAGTAGAGAATGGATTTTGGCAGCAGTTCCAGTCCCGTAATGACGGTCGCCCCGGTTGTGGTCAGGCCAGAAACAGATTCAAATACAGCATCGGTAATGGATAGATGAACGGTATCAACCAGAATAAAGGGAAGTGCACCGACCAAACTTAGTTCTATCCAGAACATCACCGTGATTAAAAAACCATCCCGAATTCTTAAATCAGCATTGATCCTGCTAAACGGCAACCACATGAGCATGCCCAGTGAAAAGGTGATGGCAAAAGAGAAAAGAAATGTTCCGTGGGTCTGCTCCTGGTAAATGCTGGCAATAATAATGGGCGTTAGGAGTGACAGGCTGAAGGCCATCATCATCAACCCAAGGATTTTTGAAACAATTCTGAATTGCATCACTTAGATAACCACGGCTAGAAGAAGGTGAAACTGACAGCGAATAATTTTTCCACTTCCCGGGTACGGCGTTTGTCCACTACAAAGACAATGGCGTGATCGTTGTTTTTCACCACCGTGTCGTGATGGGCAATGATGACCTCGCCGTCGCGCACCAGCGCCGCCAGGGTGACGCCGGGGGGTGATTTGATTTCTTCAATGGTTCTGCTGACCACTTTGGAGGTTTTACTGTCGCCGTGGACGACAATCTCCATTGCCTCGGCAGCCCCCCGGCGAAGTGAGTGCGCTTTAACCGTATCACCGCGCCGCACGTGGCTGAGCAGAATGCTGGTGGTGGCCTGTTGAGGGGAGATGGCAATATCAATTTCGCCCCCCTGAACCAGATCGGCATAAACCGGGTTGTTGATCAGGGTCATCACTTTGCGGGCACCCAGCCTTTTCGCCAGCAGTGAAGCCATGATATTCACTTCATCGTCATTGGTCAGGGCAAGAAAAACGTCGGTTCGCTCGATATTTTCTTCGAGTAACAGGTCCTGATCCGTGGCGGATCCATTGAGCACGACGGTTTTATCCAGTCGTTCGGAAATGTATTGGCAGCGTTCCTGCGAAAACTCGATGATTTTGATGTTGTATTGCTTTTCCAGTGCCTTGGCCAGCCGGTAGCCGATATTGCCACCGCCAGCGATAACAATCCGCTGGTAGGGCTTTTCAAGCCTGCGCAACTCACCCATGACCTTGCGGATATCTTTTTTGGCAGCGATAAAAAACACCTCGTCACCCTCTTCAATGACGGTGTCGCCCTGGGGGAAGATAGGCCGGTCGCGGCGGAAAATAGCGGCGACCCGGGCATCCACTTTGGGCATGTGCTTGCGGAGGAGTCGCAATTCCTGACCCACCAGCGGTCCACCCATGAATGCGCGGACGGCTACCAGTTGGATCAGACCTTCGGCAAAATCGATAACCTGAAGACTGCCGGGCTGCTCAATCAGACGGAATATGTAGTCGGTAACCACCTGTTCCGGGGTGATCAAAAAATCCACCGGGCAGTTGGCATCATTGAATAAGCGTTCACGAACTTTATCGTCGGTGTAACTGCGATCGCGGATACGGGCAATTTTGGTGGGTGTGCGAAACAGGGAATAGGCAACCTGACAGGATGCCATGTTGATTTCGTCGCTGCTGGTGACTGCCACCAGCATGTCGGCATCTTCAATCCCTGCGCGGATCAGGACGTCCGGGTGAGAGGCCATGCCATTGACCGTGCGAATATCCAGCCGATCCTGGAGTTCGCGCAGGCGGCGGTCGTTCGTGTCGATGACAGAAATATCGTTAGCTTCTCCGGCCAGGTGCTCGGCGAGTGTTCCGCCCACTTGACCGGCACCGGTAATGACGATTTTCATAGCTGGAACTTCCCGTTATTTGATGAATAACCCGGACTTTGGAGAAAAAATAAACAACGCCGTTAAGCGATTGCCGTCTTGACCAGACGGGCAAGATAAAAGCCGTCATGGCCGCCTATCTGTGGCATCAACTGGCGCCCTGCCGATGTTGCCATGCCCGCTTCGGTTACCACTGTTTCGATACGGACAGAATGGTTGTCCCTGGCGAAGTCTGCGATCACCTGATCATTTTCCTGGGCCAGTGTGGAGCAGGTCGCGTAAAGCAAAACGCCGTCCTCTGCCAACAGTGGCCACATTGCCCTCAACAGGGATAACTGCAAGATGGCCAGCTTAGCAATATCCGTTGGTCTGCGCATTAGTTTCACATCGGGGTGTCGGCGGATAACGCCCGTGGCGGAACAGGGTGCATCCAGCAAAATCCGATCGAAGGGGCGACCATCCCACCAACTGGCCGGGTCGGCGGTATCTGCGGCGATCAGCTCGGCCTGCAAACCGAGCCGCAACAGGTTATCGGTTACTCGCGTCAGTCGTTCTGCCGCGATGTCGATGGCAACGACATCGCCCTGATTGTTAAGCAGTTCGAGTAGGTGGCCGGTTTTGCCACCCGGTGCACAACAGGCATCCAGGACGCGTTGACCGGGCCTGGGGGCCAATAGCTGGGCAGCCAGCTGGGCCGCTTCGTCCTGCACGCTCACGTCACCCTCTGCAAAACCGGGTAAGTTAATAACATCACAGGGTTGCTGCAGGGTGATACCGACATCGCTGAACGGGGTGGGAGCTGCTTCGATACCGGCCTCTGCCAGTGTCGAGAGGTATTGGTCCCGGCTGCAGCGGATTTGGTTTACCCGCAGGGTCATGGGTGGCTGATGGTTGTTGGCCGCCACCAGTTGATCCAGTTGCTCCGGCCAGGCCGCTTGCCAGAGGTCAATGAGCCAATCAGGGTGTGCGGTCTGAAATTCACGACGATTCCCCAGCTTGATATCGAGTGAGGTTCGTTCCCGTAAAAATCGTCGCAGTACCGCGTTGGTAAGCCCTTTGGCCCAGTTTTTTTTCAGGTTCTGACAGGTGGCTACGGCTTCATTGACCGCTGCGTGAGGGGGGATCCGGGTTTCCAGTAACTGATAAAGCGAACAGGCCAGGGTTGCCTCTATGTCAAAATCCTTTGCCTTGAAGGGTTTTGCCAGCAACTCGGCGAGGTAAACAGACAGTCGCGGGTAGAACCGCAATGTGCCATAACACAGCTGTTGTAACAGGCTGCGGTCGCGGTCATCTACTTTGGCCAGGTACTCGGGTAGAAGTGTATTGAGTGAGGCCTCTCCCCGCAGCACAGACGCGATAATTTTAGCGGTAGCCACCCTGACATTCATGTGCCCATTACCGTACCCGGGGAAAACAGATCGGCATGTGCATTGAGCACTTCTCCGACATTGAGTGGCTTCTTGCCGGGCAGTTGCAGTGCCGTGACTAACAGGCACCCTTCGCCGGTTTGTACCAGAATACCGGATTTATCGGTATGAATGATCGTGCCCGGTACCACCTTGTGGTGTTGATTTGGCACCGCTACACCTTTCCAGATACGGATGCGCTCTCCCGAGAGCGTGCTGTAACAGATCGGGAAAGGGTTAAAGGCCCGAATTTTCAAAACCAGCGTTTTGACAGGTTCATGCCAGTTTACCAGGGCTTCCTGCTTGGTAATTTTTGGTGCGTAATTGCTCTGCTCGTCATCCTGTTTCTCCGCCACAACCGTTCCCTGTGCAATCTCGTCCAGGACTGCGAGCAGGGCATCGGGGCCGATCCCGGCCAGTTTGTCATGGAGAGTGCCGGCATTATCGTCCGCTGTTATGGGGCAGTGGGCCTTGCGCAGCATATCGCCGGTATCCAGGCCTTCATCCATCTGCATGATGGTTACCCCGGTTTCGGTATCTCCGGCTTCGATGGCGCGCTGAATGGGGGCGGCGCCTCGCCAGCGGGGCAACAGCGAGGCGTGCACATTGATGCAGCCATGCCCGGGGGTGGCCAACACAGCCTTTGGCAATAGCAGGCCATAGGCCACAACCACCATGATGTCGGCACTATAGTTGGCCAGGATTTGTTGCTCCGCAGCCGCTTTCAGGCTGAGTGGCTGATGAACAGGTATCTGGTGATCGGCAGCCAGCAACTTGACCGGGCTGGCAGTGAGTTTTTTGCCGCGCCCGGCCGGACGATCGGGCTGTGTGAATACGGCGGCCACTTGGTGGGATGGGCAATCCAGCAACGCCTGAAGGTGTGATGCTGCAAATTGCGGGGTGCCGGCAAATACGATGCGCAAAGAAGGATCCTCGGGGTTGACCAACCGGTGTCAGTCTTGTTGACGGTGGAGTTTTTCCAGTTTTTGCCGGATTCGCTGCCGCTTGATGGGTGACAGGTAATCCACGAAAAGCTTGCCGTCGAGGTGGTCAATTTCGTGCTGGATACAGACGGCCAGCAGACCTTCCGGCTCAAGCACGTAGGGCTGCCCTTCCCGGTCCAGTGCGCTCAGACGAATATGTTCAGGGCGTTGAATGGTTTCATAAAAACCGGGCACTGACAGACAGCCTTCCTGATGGGGGCAGGTGGTATTGTCCAGTACTTCTATCTGCGGGTTGATCATCACGATCGGCTGATCACCCTCGTCTGATAAATCCATGACCACAATCCGCTTGTCGACGTTGACCTGGGTGGCGGCAAGACCAATGCCGTTAGCCTGGTACATGGTCGCCAGCATATCGTCCACCAGCGACCTGGTGTTCTGATCGATTTCTGCTACGGGAGCAGCCCTGATACGCAGTCGTGGGTCAGGAAATTCAAGGATGTTGAGTATTGACATTTGTTTGTGACGAGTTTCTAGCTATCTGGCGTAAACCACTGCTAACATAAGGCCAATGGAGTGGAATATCACTTAATATAGTCGGGTGAGAAGTATACACACAATCCGGATATAGCACACAGGACGGCCATAAGATGAAAAAAACATTGTTGGGAATAGTAGCTGCTTGCGCTATTGCAATTGCCGCCATTGCTGCAGAGGCACCCTTTAATGAGAATGTCCCTGAAAAATATACCGTGAAGAAAGGCGACACACTGTGGGATATCTCCGATCTGTATCTGCGGGATCCCTGGTTATGGCCTGAGATCTGGTACGCCAACCCCCAGATTGCCAACCCCCACCTGATTTACCCCGGTGACATCATTTCCATGGTTTATATCGATGGCCGTCCCCGTTTGATGCTGGAGAAGCGTGACCGGCGGGTAAAACTGTCTCCCGAAGTGAAGGTTGTGCCTGAGTCGGAGGCCATTCCGGCACTGCCGCTGGATATCATCAACAGCTTTCTGACCCGCAACCGTATTGTCACCCAGGAAGAAATCGATGCGGCACCGTATGTGGTGGCCGGTCATGAGAAAAAACTGCTCTCTGGCTCGGGAGATACTTTCTACGCACGCGGTCAGTTTGACGAAACGCCGACCTATGGTCTCTACCGGGTTGGTGCGCCCTATGTGGATCCGGTGACCCAGGAAATATTGGGTATACGCGCGCAGGATGTGGGGTCTGCCAAGGTACAAAAAGTGGCCGATGATATAGCGACCATGCTGGCGACCCGATCTCTCGAGGAAGTGCGTATTGGGGAGCGGTTGTTACCCCATGAAGAGCGACCACTCAATTCAATCTTCTACCCCAGCGCCCCCGAGTCTACGGTCGAGGGTGAGATTATGGCAGTTGAGGGTGGTCTCACCCAGATCGGGCATCTCGATGTGGTGTCGATTAACCGAGGCGAGCGCGAAGGGCTCGAAGCGGGAAATATTCTGGCCATTTTCAAACGTGGTGAGGAAGTAACTGACTACATCGCCAAGGAAAAAATAAATCTGCCCAACGAGCAGGCCGGTTTATTGATGATATTCCGCGCGTTTGAAAAAATGAGCTATGGTCTGGTGATTAAAGCCGAGCGCCCTCTGGCGGTAAACGATATTGTCAAAAACCCCTAGCCACCGGGGCAACTAAAACGCCGGCCTGTGTCGGCGTTTTTTGTGGGCAAGGGACATCAAACGGGTACAGGGGAGTACCAACTCTATGGACAGGGAGTCCAAAGCAGCACTTGTCATGGCTTTTCTCGACGGATGCTCACCTGCTGACAGTGTCAGGTTGTGCCGGACGTTGGGTTCATTTGTCGAAGCAGCTGTTCAGGCAGAAGACTATTTTTCCTCCGGGCGCGCCAGTCGGGCGGGAAAGTTTTTCCGAAAACACCCTAACAGTCGAGCGGAACGGGAAGATCGGGCAGAGCAAGTGCTGGATTGGTGCCGGCATAATCAGGTGACCTGCCTCAATTTGCTCGATCCGGATTACCCTCCACTTTTGCAGGAACTGAGTGTTCCTCCACCGCTGTTGTTTATTCGCGGTGATGCGCAACTTCTCTCCATGCCACAAATCGCTATTGTTGGTAGTCGCAATGCCAGCCCCGGTGGGCTGGGCAATGCCCGGGCCTTTGCCACCGCTTTGGCGGCCAGCGGTTTTGTGATCACCAGTGGTCTGGCGTTGGGCATTGATGGGGCGGCCCATGATGGTGCCCTGCAAACGGGCAAAACCATCGCTGTGCTGGGCACCGGTCTGGATGTGATCTACCCTCGCCGACACGGTGATTTGTATCGGCGGATAATTGATCAGGGTGGTGCGGTCGTCAGTGAGTTTTTGCCGGAAACACCACCCCTCGCGGGCAATTTTCCCCGGCGCAACCGGATAATCAGTGGTCTGAGTTTGGGCATTCTGGTGGTTGAAGCGGCATTGAAGAGCGGGTCGCTGATTACTGCGCGATATGGTCTGGAACAGGGGCGTGAAGTCTTTGCCATTCCCGGTTCGATCCATAGTGCTTTCAGTAAAGGTACCCATCAGCTGCTCAAACAGGGCGCGACTCTGGTGGAATCAGCAGCGGATATTGCAGAGCAACTGGGTGGTCTGCTGGCCTCTATAGCGCCGGAGGTTAAAACAGGCCAGCAACCGTTGACAGAAACAAGGCATGCCCTGCTGGAAGCCATGGGATTCGACCCGGTTGATATGGATGTGCTTGTGCAGCGTACGGCCATGTCTGTGAATACGTTGACACAGGAGCTGCTGTTGCTGGAACTGGAGGGTGCTATTGCCTCCGGACAGGGAACCTACCAGCGGTTGCGGTAACAGACGGTCTTTCTCATGGGGTTCATGCAGTTATGAGCAACAAACCCTCCCGTTAACAGGCGCATTTTATTGCGAAATTCCCCGGCTTCCGGTAGCCTGCCGCGTTTTACAGGGGGATTAAAAAATGAACAAACCCTTTATTGCCATCCTGATGGGTTCGGACTCGGATCTGCCAGTCATGGAAGCCAGCTTTGAAGTGCTCAAAAAGTTCGAGGTGCCCTTCGAAGTTAAAGTAATGTCGGCGCATCGGACGCCGGAGGCAACGCACCGTTATGTGAAGGATGCCGACCAGCGGGGTTGTGCGGCCTTTATTTGTGCCGCAGGAATGGCGGCGCATCTGGCGGGTGCCGTTGCAGCCAATACCCTTAAGCCCGTGATTGGTGTGCCTATCAATTCATCACTGGATGGCCTCGATGCGCTGCTCTCGACGGTGCAAATGCCCGGCGGAATCCCGGTTGCTACCGTGGCAATCGGCAAGGCAGGGGCAAAGAATGCGGCCTATCTGGCAGCCCAGATAATGGGTGTCAGTGATGGTGTGTTGCACCAGAAGCTGCTGGATGAGCGAGCAGATAATGCCCGTGCCATTCTGGAAAAAGATGCGGCATTGCAAGAGAAGCTGAAAAGCCTCTGAGCCGGTTCCCCGTGGGCAATTTTCGTGTAGTCCGGGCCGTGAACTACCTGCGTGGTGGTGGGCTGCTGGCTTATCCCACAGAAGCAGTATGGGGCCTCGGTTGCGACCCGTTTTCAGAGGCAGCCGTCATGCAGCTGTTGACGCTCAAAAAACGCCGTCGGGACATGGGACTCATCATGATCGCCGCCTCAATGGCACAGCTGGAACTTTTTTTGGCGGGCATACCGGCGTCTGATCGCCAGCGACTCGCGGCCAGTTGGCCGGGACCCCAAACCTGGCTGGTACCCAATAACGGTTGTGCGCCAAGCTGGGTTACCGGTGGCAGGGAAACCCTGGCTCTACGTGTGACGAACCACCCTGTGGCTGCGGCACTTTGTCGTGCTTACGGGGGCCCCCTGATTTCCACGTCGGCCAACCCGCATGGCTTTAGGCCCGCCATGTCTTTGTTAAAGCTGAATCTTTATTTCCATGGCCAGCTTGATTATGTGCTGCCCGGTTCATTGGGTGGCCTGACATCTCCGACACCGATCAAAAATCTGAAAACCGGAGAGGTGATTCGGGGCAGCTGATGCGTCCGGTCTTTACATGGCTGGCAAGTTGTCAATGACGGGTTGGCCTATCACACTGTGTACTATGTGACCTAACTCCATTGTTTTGAGGATCTCATGACAGATAAAGCGGCCGTTAAACAGTACCTGCTGGATTTGCAGGATCGTATCTGCCATGCCTTACAGCTGGAAGACGATCGCAGCAGGTTTGCAGAGGAGAACTGGATTCGTGAAGAAGGTGGTGGCGGTCGCAGTCGGGTGATAGTGGATGGATCGGTATTTGAAAAAGGCGGGGTGAATTTTTCCCACGTCTATGGGTCACAGTTGCCCCCGTCTGCCACCGCAGCCCGACCGGAACTGGCGGGGCGAAGCTTTGAGGCCATGGGTGTGTCACTGGTGATCCATCCGGAAAATCCCTATGTCCCCACATCCCATGCGAACGTCCGGTTTTTTATTGCGGAGAAAGAGGGCGAAGAGCCTGTATGGTGGTTCGGGGGTGGTTATGATCTGACGCCCTACTACGGCAATGAGGACGATTGTCGCCACTGGCACCAGACAGCCCGTGCCGCCTGCCAACCCTTTGGTCCGGAGATTTACCCCCGTTTCAAACAGTGGTGTGACGAGTACTTTTTCCTCAAGCACCGCAACGAACCCCGTGGGGTTGGTGGCCTGTTTTTTGATGATTATAACCAGGCGGGGTTTGAGCAGAGTTTTGCCCTGACACGGGCGGTTGGTGATAGCTATATTGATGCGTATCTGCCCATTGTCCGGCGCCGAAAACATGTTCCCTGGGGAGAGCGCGAGCGCCAGTTTCAATTATATCGGCGTGGCCGCTATGTGGAATTTAACCTGGTTTATGATCGGGGCACACTGTTTGGTCTGCAGACTGGCGGCAGGACCGAATCCATTCTCATGTCGTTGCCGCCATTGGTTCGTTGGGAATACAACTGGCAGCCCGAGCCCGGTTCTGCCGAGGCGGAGCTTTATCAGCTTTATCTGCAACCCCGCCATTGGGTTTGAGTTGTACAAAATGGAAGACCAGCATGATTGATCGTTACGCCGTTTTTGGCAATCCTGTGGAGCACAGTAAGTCGCCGCAAATTCACCGGGCCTTTGCCGCCCAGACGGGTGAGGGGATTGAATACGACAAACAATCTGTGGCACCAGATGGTTTTTATCGCGCTGCGGACAATTTTTTTGCAGAGGGTGGCAAGGGTCTTAACATCACAGTGCCTTTCAAGCAGGAGGCCTATGGTTATGCTGCGAGGCTGACGACCCGCGCCCGCCATGCGGGTGCAGTTAACACCCTGGCCCTGCAGAATGATGGCACGGTATTGGGGGACAACACCGATGGCATCGGCATGGTCAGAGACCTGCTTGAAAACCTCAACTGGCAGATCAAAGGCAGGAAAGTGCTGGTTCTCGGTGCCGGCGGTGCAGTGCGTGGCGTCCTTGAGCCCCTGCTGGAGCAATTGCCTCAGCATGTGGTGATTACCAACCGCACACTCGCCAAGGCGCTGCAACTGGCTAAGGGTTTTGCGGAAATGGGTTACTTGCTCGGTTGTGACTATGAGATGCTCGAGGGTCAGCAGTTTGACCTGATCATCAATGGCACCAGTGCCAGCCTTGCAGCACAGCTACCGCCCCTCCCCGATGGTCTACTGGCAGACCAGGCCTGTTGCTACGACATGATGTACGCGGCACAGCCAACGGTATTTATGAGCTGGGCCAAACAGCAGGGTGCCGCCGGTGTTGCCGATGGACTTGGCATGCTGGTCGAACAGGCGGCGGAATCCTTTCGGCTCTGGCGTGGTATCAGTCCAAACACCGCGCCGGTTATTGCTGAAATTCGCCAGATGCTGGTAGACCAGGCTTGTTCGGACACCCCATAAAACATTTTTACAGCCCTATTCTGCACCATTGCGCCCGTTATCAGCCTGCTCGGCGAGATACTGATCTTTGAGTTTGACGTAGTTGCCGGGGGAGTAGGAAAAGAACGCCCGCTCTTCGGTAGAGACCGGCCTCAGTAACCGGCAGGGATTGCCGACATAGAGGTTGCCGCTTTCCAGATGCTTGCCGGGCGGCACTACTGTGCCGGCGCCGATAATCACCTCATCCTCTACTACGGCACCATCATTGATAATGGCGCCATTGCCCACCAGAATGTAGCTGCCGAGAGTACAGCCGTGAAGAATGGCGCCGTGGCCGACAATCACGTTTTCGCCGATAGTCAGTGGCCAGCCGCCGGGGTTGAAATCACTTGCATGGGTAATGTGCAATACGGCGGTATCCTGAATATTTGAGCGATTGCCTACGGTAATACGGTGCATGTCGCCGCGAATTACGGCCCCGGGCCACACTGAGACATCATCGCCGAGGGTGACATTGCCGATTACGGTCGCCGCCGGATCAATGTAAACTCGTTCACCGAGGGTGGGTAAAACACCTTTATAGGGTCGGATATTCTCTGTCATCATCTCGCCTGCGCTGACTAATTGATCTAGAGCGATATAATACGTTGCCAAATGGCTGGCTTATAGCCGTTGTAGCGATCTGGCATAACAATTGGTTGAATTTTTTCACTTATCCCCGACCTGAAGGCCTTTCATCGATGTTTAAAGCTGACAAGCGTTTTATTGCAGGTGCCGTCTGCCCGCGCTGTAACCAGATGGATAAACTGGTCATTTTCAATGAGGATGGCAAGGATTTCAGGGCCTGTGTTAGCTGTGATTTTCGGGAGCAGATGTTTATGCAGGGCGCCCCCCGCGAACTGGAGACCCGGGTCAATCTCTCTCCCGAGGAAAGGCGGGTTGACGTTCAGACGGTGAAGCTCGTCGATCCCAAAAAATGACGAACCCTGCCAGCATCAATGGATCAATAACTGCCCCGATCCGTTGAACAACAGATTGACCGACAGATTGTCGATCAGACAGGGCCACCGCTGTAGATCACTTGCCCACCGGTTGCTGCGGTCCTCCCTGCATGCCTCGGGAACAAACACCAGATCCTTTTGTTGCAGCTCATCCACGGTCAGGTGAACAGCGCTGTCGAGTTGATTGGCGAAGGGTTCGCCAATCAGGTGATGAATGATCAGGTTTGAACGAGTGATATCCATCGGCACCAATGGCGTGTTGTAGCCCGAGATAAACCGGTCATTGACCTCTTCGATCAATCGATGGGCGAGATAGGATTCACCCATAAGAGAGTTGAGTCCCTCGTGGCCGGCCACCAGCGCCGGCGGTCTGATGAAAAACTCCCTGGCAGTGGAAATCACCGGCTCTATGTAGTCGATCAGTCCGCATTCATCTGCGATGCAATCTACCGCATCAATAAATTCTGGAACCTGATCTATGTAGTGAATAATAAAATTGAGCAGTGCTGGAATGATATTTTCGGACGGCAACTGAATGGACTTGTGGAGTGCGCTGACGCGGGTTCTGAGCAACGTGGCGAGCTGACCGGTTGCCCTTTCATGTGTTTTGGCAGCGGCAATAGCCTGGCGAATAATTACAGTGTCCATAGTCAAAAGTTAGTTGAGCTGGATAAAAAGGCAAAGAACATCTCGCTATAAGCCCCGCGACTTTTTGTCCATCAGCATTTGTAAGCGATCCACTGGTCGCGTTTGCTGAACAGGGCGAATAGCCATGCCATCTGAACACTGCGTGCCGCTAAAAAGCCGAGATACGCTAACCATAGCCCATGATTGCCGAGCGAGGCTGAGAAGTGCCACAGTGGCAAAAAAACCAGGAAAGACGCCACCAGCATGCTGTCCTGCATCGCGCGGGTTTTGCCGCTGCCGATGAAAATACCGTCCGCCATAAAGCAAACAAGGCCGACCAGTGGCATGGCTGTCAGCCAGGGCCAATAGATTTTCACAGCAGGTAAAACCTCTGGCAGATCGGTAATAGCACGAATAATGGTATCCGGGAAAAACGCATAAATGAGGGTGGCGATCAAGGCGATGACCAACCCCCAGGCAGTGGTAATCAGACAAATGCGGTAAAAGCCTTTAAGGTCTTTCTTGCCGATGGCATGCCCGGCAAGGGACTCGGCGGCGTGCGCAAAGCCATCCTGTGTAAACGCCACCAGTAGTATTAGTTGCATCAGGATGGCATTGGCCGAGAGAATAACATCGCCCTGCCGTGCACCCTGGGCGGTGAAAAAAGTCATGATAAATACGAGGCAGGCCGTGCGGACAAACAGGTGGCGGTTGGCCCTGAACAGCTCGCGGTATCTAGACCATTTGGTCAGTTGTATTGATCTGATCGGTGTTTTGAGCTGGCGTATGGTCACTGTCACCAGCAGCAGAGCGAGCCCCAAACCGAGATATTCCGCCGTTAAAGAGGCCCATGCCGCCCCGGCACTGTTCAGCCTCATTCCGACTATGAACAGGAAATCAAAAGCAACATTGGTGAGATTGACGAATAGCATGAGGAGCAGCGTGGTACCGGCTCGCTGCAGCCCGAGCAGCCAGCCCATCGCACAGAAAGTGGCGAGGGTGGCGGGAGCAGCCAGAATGCGAATCTGACAGTACTCCATGGCCAGTGGTCTGGCTTCAGTGGAGGGTTTGATCAGGTCGAGAATCAGGCTGAGGATGGGTTGCCGCAACAGGATCAACAGGATCCCGAAAGTGAATGCAATCACCAGTGACTGAGCCAGCACTTCAACACAGCGGGATGCATCTCCGGCACCCCAGGCCCTGGCAGTTAGGCCGATAGTGCCCATCCGCAAAAATCCAAACAACCAGAACAACATGGTGAGTACGCTACTGCCACCAGCCACGGCAGCGAGAAAACGGGCATTTGCCAGATGACCGAGAATCGCGGTATCGACGAGGCCGAGGATCGGGATACTGATGCTCGCCAGAGTCATAGGCAGAGCGATCACTAAAACTTTTTGTTGGATAGGCGGTGATTTCATTTTGTCCCTGGGTGGTTAAAGAGGCCATTCTGGCAGAAAAAGCATTCACTCTTTGGGCGGAATAGTCTGGAGCGGTGCGGAAAAAATCTGGTATACTCGCCCGGTTTTTCGTGTCCAGAGCGGCTGCTTGGCCCTCGCAGGATGGAATTCATAACTAGAAACAATAACTTATTGACTGGAGATAGGGCGATGTCAAGAAGAGCACGTATGCTTTTCGCGCTGATGCTAGCCCCTGCGATGTTCTTGGCCACTTTTGGCAAGGCATTGGCAGATGATGCACAGCGTTGGGCTGTCAATATGCCCAAGGGGGTAACCCCTGTGAGCAACGCAATCTACGATATTCACATGATCATTTTCTGGATCTGCGTGGTGATCGCGGTTGGCGTATTTGGCGTGATGTTTTACAGCATGTATGCGCACCGCAAGTCCAAGGGTGCCGTTGCTGCAAACTTCCATGAGAATACCACCGCTGAGATTGTCTGGACCGTGATTCCAGCCGTTTTGCTGATCGTTATGGCGATTCCAGCAACCAGCGCGCTACTGCAGGTTTATGATGCCAGTGAAGCCGAGATGGATGTCAAGGTTACCGGCTACCAGTGGAAATGGCAGTACGAGTATCTCGGTCAGGATGTCTCCTTCATGAGCGAGCTGGCCACGCCCGAATCTGAAATCTACAATACGGCGCCGAAAAGCCAGTATTACGTACAGGAGGTGAGTGAACCCCTGGTGATACCGGCCAATACCAAGGTGCGTTTCCTGATCACGGCGAAAGACGTGATCCATTCCTGGTGGTTGCCTGATCTCGGTGTCAAGAAAGATGCTATCCCCGGTTTGGTCAACGAAACCTGGGCCTATGTCAATGAGCCGGGTATTTACCGTGGAGCCTGTACCGAACTTTGTGGGCAGGGTCATGCGTTCATGCCAGTTGTGGTCAATGTGCTCGAAAAAGAAGCCTATAATTCCTGGCTGGCAGAGAAGAAAGAAGCCGCTGCCGCAGTTCGTGAACTGTCCAAAAAGACCTTCACGATGGATGAGCTGATGGCTCAGGGGGAAGAGGCCTACAATCGCTCTTGTGCCTCCTGTCACCAGGTGAACGGCCAGGGTATTGCTGGCGTGTTCCCCTCAATGATTGGTGGTGCTATAACGACTGGCGACATTACTTCACATATCGATATCGTGGTGAATGGCAAGGCGGGAACGGCGATGCAGGCTTTCGGTGGTCAATTATCAGAGGTGGATATTGCTGCGATTGTTACCTATGAGCGCAATGCCTGGGGTAATAATACCGGTGATGTCGTGCAGCCCATCGATATTCTCAAACATAAGCAAGGCCAATAATAGGAGGATTAAGTCATGGCACACGGTCCCGCAAAAGGTATTGGCCGCTGGCTATTTACTACGAACCACAAAGACATCGGTACGATGTACCTATGGTTTAGTTTTGCCATGTTTCTGTTGGGTGGCTTTTTTGCCATGGTGATTCGTGCCGAGCTGTTTCAGCCCGGCATGCAGCTCGTCAAACCCGAATTTTTTAACCAGATGACGACAATGCATGGGTTGGTGATGGTATTTGGTGCCATCATGCCGGTATTTGTCGGTCTCGCAAACTGGATGATCCCGATGATGATCGGGGCGCCGGATATGGCGCTGCCGAGGATGAACAACCTCAGTTTCTGGATCCTGCCGTTTGCGTTTCTGATGCTGAGTTCCACCCTGTTCATGGATGGTGGCGCTCCCAACTTTGGTTGGACGTTCTACGCACCGCTGTCGACGACCTATGCCCCTGATTCGGTGAATTTCTTCATCTTTGCCATTCATATCATGGGTGCCTCCTCTATCATGGGTTCCATCAATATCATTGCCACCGTGCTCAACCTGCGCGCGCCGGGCATGACGCTGATGAAAATGCCCATGTTCGTATGGACCTGGTTGATTACCGCGTTCCTGCTGATTGCCGTGATGCCGGTACTGGCCGGTGCGGTCACCATGATGCTGATGGATATCAACTTCGGCACCAGCTTCTTCAATGCGGCCGGTGGCGGTGACCCGGTACTGTTCCAGCACGTGTTCTGGTTCTTTGGTCACCCCGAGGTTTACATCATTATCCTGCCGGCTTTCGGGGTGATTTCACATATCATTCCGACATTCAGCCGCAAGCCGTTGTTTGGTTACAGCTCCATGGTGTATGCAACGGCATCCATTGCCTTCCTGTCGTTCATCGTATGGGCACACCATATGTTCCTGGTGGGAATGCCAGTGGGCGGGCAGCTGTACTTCATGTACGCCACCATGCTGATTGCCGTGCCTACAGCCGCCAAGGTGTTCAACTGGATCAGCACCATGTTCAGGGGCTCCCTGTCCTATGAGACACCGATGCTGTTTGCCATAGCATTTGTGATTCTGTTTACCATCGGTGGCTTTACCGGCTTGATGTTGGCCATTGCGCCTGCGGATGTTCAATATCACGACACCTACTTCGTCGTGGCCCACTTTCACTACGTGATGGTTGCCGGCTCGTTGTTTTCTGCCACCGCAGCTGTCTATTACTGGCTGCCCAAGTGGTGTGGACGGATGTACAACGAAACGATGGGCAAGGTGCAGTTCTGGATCTCGTTCATTGGTTTCAACGTGACCTTCTTCCCCCAGCACTTCCTGGGCCTGGCCGGTATGCCGCGCCGTTACGCGGATTACGCGTTGCAGTTCTCTGACTGGAACATGATTTCCAGTATTGGTGCATTCATCTACGGTGCTGCTCAGCTGTTGTTCCTGTTCAATGTTGTTCGGACCATCAGATCTGGCAAACCCGTGAGTGAACCAAAAACCTGGGAAGGTGCAGAAGGCCTGGAGTGGACTGTTGCCACACCAGCTCCATACCACACCTTCAGTACAGCGCCGGTTGTCAAATAACAGGAAAACAAAAGAACATGTGGGCCAATCCAACCAGACCACTGATATTCAAACTGCTTGGCGGAGTGGTCTGCATGTTCCTGTTTGCCCTGTTTGTCATGCCGCCGTTGTACGACATGTTCTGTGAGGTCACCGGTATTGGTGGTAAAACATCGGGCCCCTATGTGGCCTCTCAAGCTGGTATTGATACCAGCAGGACGGTCAAGGTGCAGTTTATCGCCACCAACAATGCCGCCATGTCCTGGCAGTTTTCGCCCAAGACATATGAGGTGGTTGTGCATCCGGGTGAGGCGACCGAGGTGGCGTTTTATGCCAAAAATAGCACGCATCGGGATATGGTTGCCCAGGCAATTCCCAATGTTACACCCTTTAATGCAGCATCCTATTTCCATAAGACCGAGTGTTTCTGCTTTAACCAGCAACCGCTGAAAGCGGGTGAAGAAGCCGATTTACCGTTGGTGTTTATAGTGGATCGTGATCTGCCCAGGGCGGTTAAGACAATCACGCTGTCCTATACCCTTTTTGATATAACGGATCGTGTGAACGACGGTTCAGTAGCAAAATTAAATTGATGATAAGAACCGACCCACCAGGGTTGGCGTTGATGGAGAAAAAGTAATGTCTACAGAGAGCAGCTATTACGTTCCTGAACAAAGTAAGTTGCCTGTGCTGGCGGCACTGGGAATGGGCTTGATGGCCTATGGTGCTGGGAGTTGGGTGCAGGGTGGTTCGGCACTGGTGTTACTTGCCGGCGCGCTTGTGATGGTCTTTACCCTCTACAACTGGTTCAGCACCGTTATCCACGAAAATATGGCGGGAATGAACAGTGCCCAGCTGAAGCGCTCCTACGTATGGGGTATGAGCTGGTTTATTTTTTCTGAAGTGATGTTCTTCGCTTGTTTCTTTGGCGCCCTGTTTTATGTGCGCGTACTGGCACTGCCCTGGTTGGGTGGTGAGGGTGGTCACGCGGGCAACGATTTGCTGTGGGAAGGTTTCGAGCCCGCCTGGCCTCTGATGACCACGCCCGATATGGCCGTCAATGGCGAAAATGCCCAATTCATGGGTCCTGAGCAGCATATGAGTTTTCCCGGTTGGGCCAACCTGCTGGGGTGGTTGCCGCTGTGGAATACCATTGTTCTACTGTCTTCGAGTGTAACTGTACACATTGCTCACACTGCACTGAAAAACAGTAATCGCGCAAAATTCAATTTATGGTTGGGAATCACTGTTCTTCTCGGCGCTATCTTTATTGTGCTACAGGTAGAAGAATACATTCACGCCTATCAACATATGGGGCTGACTCTGGAGTCAGGCATTTACGGAACAACCTTCTTTATGCTCACGGGATTCCACGGTGCTCACGTGACCATGGGGACTATCATGTTGCTGATAATGTTCTTACGTGGGCTCAAGGGCCACTTTAGTCCCGACGATCAGTTCGGGTTTGAGGCAGCCTCCTGGTACTGGCACTTTGTTGACGTGGTCTGGGTCGGTTTGTTTATTTTTGTCTACGTGCTTGCCTGATTCAGTACTTTTCGGGCTGTAATAAAAAAGCGGCCAGGGTTTCCCTGGCCGCTTTTTTCTCACTTTGTAGAAGAAAAATCTATTGATGCATTTGCGGCGCGACCCGCTCGGGGTGCAGTTGGCGATCCCAGGGTGCTTTACTGGTGAGTTGTCCGGAGTAGATGCCCCAGGCAATTGTTCCCACCAATGCCACGGCCAGCACCACTCGCACACCGAGAGCATAAAGTGTTCGTTTGCTCGGGTTGCCGACGTCTTTCATCAGAAAAACCAGCGCGCTGCTCAGGCTGATAAGAACCGCAATAAACAAAAAAACAATGATAGTTTTGAGTAGCATGAACGTGCCCCCGAAATTCAGAGAATTTATTTAAACACAGATGCCAGTTGAACCGCAGCAGCAAACTAAAATTTCCTTCCGGTGGCAGTGGAACTGGAAAATATTGCTATTCGCCGGCATTTTTTTTCCAATCACACTCAGCCTTGCTTTCTGGCAATTGGAGCGTGCCGATGAAAAGCACGCGCTGCTGGAAACCTATCGACAGAAAAAAATTGCAGCACCTGTTTCCATCACCGAGGCAATGAAGCTTCCTGATCAGCAGTATGTTCGTGTTCGTCTCAAGGGAGAATATGATAATCGCTCTCCCCTGTTGATAGACAATCAAGTCCGCAACGGGCGTCCGGGCTATGAAGTTGTCAGCCCGTTTGAGTCCTCCCAGGGTGGGTGGTTTCTGGTCAACCGGGGTTGGTTGCCGGGTGGGCTAGATCGCAGTGTTTTGCCCGATGTGGGCGCGGTGCCTGGCAGTGTCACACTGGTTGGATACCTGTATCGCTCCCCCGGTAAACAGCTGATGCTGGGTGAAGATCCGTGGAGAGAGGGCGGCGGACCAAAAATCATTCAGAATGCGGCACCGAAAAAAGTCTCGGAAAAATTGGCCATCCCTTTTTATGACTACACGCTGCGACTCGATGCAGGCATGCCGGGAGCGCTTGAAACCGGTTGGCAGGTAGTGAACGTGGTGCCGGGTATGCATACTGGATATGCGGTTCAGTGGTCGGCATTATCCATGGCGCTGCTCATTCTGACGCTATTTGCCAACTCAAATCTTGGTGCTGTCCTAAAGCATCGAAAGTCATATACACGTAAAAAAACGGAGTAATGGTAATGACCGAGAATCAGGCCAAGCCGGGTTACTGGCCAATATTGATCATGATCGGGGTTTTGTCTGGGGTTATTGTGGCCGGTTTTCTGCTGTTTCCGAAAACGCCTGATGAACGCAATAGTTTATTGGGTCGCCTCGGGACAACCAATTTTGGTGAGTTTGTAGTCCCGGCCGTATCCATGACGGATCTGAACCTGAAGGCGGGGGATGGCAAGCCCTGGGTATTTTCCGAGCAAAAAATAAAATGGCGTCTGATTATTCCCGGCGCCGGAAAATGCATTGATGAATGTCGTGAGCTACTTCATACCACCAGGCAGGTTCATATCAGTCTGGGAAAATACAGTCGCCGTTTCGAGCGGGTATACATCGCCCTGGACGATGAAATTGATCCGGAAACAGGGCGTTATATGGAGGAGCACCCCTATCTGAGCGTTGTTCATGGTAAGCAGGACGAGTTGGCGTTGTTGTTGAAAGCCACTAACGCACCACTGTTCACAGAAGGTGCACCTCTAAGAGCCTACCTGGTGGACCAGGAAGGTTTGATCATGATGTCGTACACCCTGGCCAATGATGGCAAGGAAATGATCGAGGACATAGAGCACCTGATGAAATATTCGCCCGGTTGAAAACATTTGTTGCAAGATGAGGGAGAGTTGCTAGCTTCCTGATTAAGCAATAATGGTGCTTTGGTGAAGTAAATAAACCACGTAGTGAACTGTGATTGATGTCCGCATATTCCCCTAAACAACGCCAGGCCGGGTTCAGATTGGCTGTAACCGCCACAGTCCTGTCGGTGGTCGTTTTACTGCTCGGTGTTTTTACCCGCCTGACGGATGCCGGGTTGAGTTGTCCCGACTGGCCGGGCTGTTATGGTCATTTTTCGTGGCTGAGCAATGCTGATGTCATTGCGCGTGCTGAACGTCTTTATCCCGATAATCTGATAGAACATCAGAAAACCATGGTCGATATGGTTCACCGGTATGCAGCGGCGGTGCTGGGTTTATTGACGGTTGTACTGGCTGTTATCTCCTGGTTTCGCAGGGAGGACGAAGGCTATCCTTTTCGACTTCCAACATTTATTTTGTTCCTTGTGGTCTGGCAGAGTCTGTTTGGCATGTGGTCTGTCACTTTAAAGCTGTGGCCGCAGATTGTGACGCTCCATCTGCTCACTGGCATGGTGACTTGTTCGCTGTTATGGTTACTCACCCTCCGTTTGGGTAGTCGCAAGTGGCGACTTTCTCCGGAAGTAATGGGTCAGCTGGGCAGCGTTAAATCCTGGTTGCTGGTTGTGATAACCGTAACCCTGTTACAGATTATTCTGGGTGGGTGGACGAGTGCCAACTATGCTGCTTTTGCCTGTGTCGAGTTTCCCACTTGTCGCGGTGAATGGTGGCCCGAGATGGATTTCAAAAACGGTTTTAACCTCATCCAAACGATCGGACCCAATTATTTGGGTGGAAAGCTGGAAAGTGAGGCGCGAGTGGCCATTCATATCATGCATCGCCTGGGTGGTTTGATCCTTGCGCTGTTGATGATTGCTTTTGCAGTGCGGCTGTTCACAATTAAAAGTACTCGGTTTCGCTGCATGGGGCTGATAACGTTGGCTGTTTTGACCGTGCAGATTGCCCTCGGGGTCAGTAATATTTTTCTGATGTCACCACTGCTCATGGCATTGATGCATCATTTGGCAAGTGTCCTGTTACTGCTGGTATTGGTCACGATCGCCGCCAGAACCTGGACGGCCAGGCTGGAATGACAGATACGGGAGTTTTAAATGATCAATGAAACAGGGGCCGAGATGGCGAAAGCGGTCTGGCGCGACTATCTGGAGCTTACAAAACCCAATGTAGTGGCGTTGATGATCCTCACTACAGTGATTGGTATGTTCCTCTCGGTGCCGGGTATGGTGCCAGTCAATGTGCTGATTTTAGGTAATCTTGGGATCGCTCTCTGCGCCGGGGCTGCCGCTGTGGTTAACCATGTCGTGGACCGCCAGATCGATACAAAAATGGCCAGGACGGTTAATCGTCCGGTGGCAAAAGGTCGTGTCGAGCCGCTCCAGGCCATGGCATTTGCCACTGTGCTCGGCCTGCTGGGCATGGCCATCCTGTTGGTCTACATCAACCCGCTCACTGCCTGGCTGACCCTGGCATCACTGGTGGGCTATGCCGGTGTCTACACCCTGTTCCTGAAACGTGCCACACCTCAGAATATTGTAATAGGTGGCCTGGCGGGTGCTGCTCCCCCGCTGCTGGGCTGGACGGCGGTGACCGGTGAAATCCACGGCCATGCACTGCTGTTGGTGCTGATTATTTTTGCCTGGACACCACCGCATTTCTGGGCGCTGGCAATACACCGCAAGGACGAATATGCCAAAGCGGATATCCCGATGCTGCCGGTCACCCACGGTGAAAAATACACCAAGCTGCATATTCTGCTGTATACCCTGATGTTGCTGGTAATTAGCGTACTTCCCTTTGTGACTGGCATGAGCGGATGGCTCTACCTGCTGGGGGCGTTGGCGCTCGGGGTTGGGTTCATTTATTGGGCCATTGTCATGATGGTCGGTAAAAAAGCCAATGCGGGAATGGATACTTTTAAGTACTCGATCATCTACCTGATGGCGCTGTTTGTGATTATGCTACTCGATCACTATCTGATTACGGTCCCCGCATTCTTTCCCTAGCGAGGTGTTTTGAATAACTATATCCAATAAAAAAGTGAGATATCCAACGTGTTAATCAGGCAAAAAAATAGGGGCAGTGTGAAGCTGACGGTCACGGTACTGGTGGTTTTTATTGCGCTGGTGGTCACTGGCTTTGTCTTCAAACTGAATCAGCCTCACCTCCTTAGTGAGCAGGAGCTGCAGGCCAATGGTGCTGTTCTGCTGGACACTCCCCGCCAGTTCAGCGAATTTCAGTTAACTGACCATCTGGGCGAAGTATTCGACAAAAACAGTCTGAAGGGAAAGTGGTCACTGCTGTTTTTCGGATTCACCCATTGTCCCGATATCTGCCCCACCGCTATGGCTTCGGCTGCCAGAATGTACGCCGGCCTCGAACCCGAGGAGCAGGAAAAACTCCAGGTCGTCCTGATTTCGCTGGATCCGGAAAGGGATACCACGGATAAACTTGCTGAGTATGTGCCCTATTTCAACCCGGAATTTGTTGGTGCCACCGGAGACAAATATGTGTTGCTCAAGCTGGCCACCGAGCTGAACGTCGCCTTTACGAAAGTTGAGTTGGAAGGCGGTGATTACACCATAGATCACAGCGGTAATATGGTGCTCGTTAATCCCTATGGAGACTACCACGGTTTCCTCAAGCCACCCTTTGAAGAAGAACAGATGCGCCTGACTTTGCGCTCGATTATTGCTTCATTTCGACATTAACGTCGCTATTTGATAGGTCCTCACTGAGCTCACTGCTTTTTAATCAATGAGAGCAAAAACAGTCCTCCGGCACAGAGTACGATCGATGGCCCGGCTGGCGTGTCCAGAAACCAGGAGCTTGATAACCCGCAAATGACGGCGATACAGCCCAAGAGACTGGCCAGCAATGCCATCTGCTCCGGGGTCCGCGCGAAACGTCTCGCCGTGGCGGCGGGTATAACCAGTAGCGATGTGATCAACAGGATTCCCACGACTTTCATCGCAATGGCAATTTCCAGGGCAATTATCAACATAAAAGCCGACCGCACAGCCGTTACCGGTATTCCCTCCACCCTGGCCAGTTCTTCATGGATGGTGATCGACAGGAGTGGTCTCCAGAGTAGTACCATCAATAAAATCGATGCGGTACCAATACTGTAGATAATCACAATATCTTGCGCTGTAACGGTTAATAAATCGCCAAACAAAAGGCTGAGCAAATCCACTTTGACAGAGGGCATCAGCGAGATTGCCACCAGACCAATGGCCAGTGAGGTATGTGAAAGAATCCCCAGCAGGGTGTCTGAGGCAAGATTTTGCTGTTGTTGCAATACCACCAGGATTAGCGCCAGTACCAGGCAGACAATGACCACCGACAGGGTTGGGTGAATGGACATCAACAGGGCCAGCGCCACCCCCAGCAGGGAAGAGTGAGCCAGGGTATCGCCAAAATAGGCCATGCGCCGCCAGACAATAAAGGCACCCAGCGGTCCGGTGACCAGGGCAACCCCCAGCCCTGCCAGCAGGGCGTAAAGCAAAACATCAATCATGGTGGCCACCTCCGGAATGGCCATTGCGGCTGTTATCTGCCGGGTCATGACTGTGATCGTGGTGGTGCGTGTAGGGCGCGGTCCTGCTGCCGAAAAGCTCGATAAAAGCCGGATTTGTACTGACCTGGTCGGGATGGCCGTGACAGCAGACATGCTGGTTAAGGCAGATAACTTCGTCCGTGGCCGACATCACCAGATGCAAGTCGTGGGAGACCATCAGCACGCCGCAGTCCAGTCGATCCCGGAGTTGCCCGATCAAGCGATAAAGGCCTTCCTGACCGATCACGTCAACCCCCTGAACCGGTTCATCAAGTACCAGTAAATTGGGTTTTCGCAGGATAGCCCGGGCCAGCAGGGCCCGCTGCATTTCGCCGCCGGAGAGGGATTGCAAGGGCATATCAATCAGCTTCTCAATGCCAACTTCGGCCAGTGCATTAAGGCACAGCTGCAAGCTGGGTTCTGCCAGCGACAGAAAACGCCGCAGCGTAAGGGGCAATGTCGGGTCGATATGTAATTTCTGTGGCATGTACCCGACACGCAGGTCAGGGGCCCGGGTCACTGTACCAGTATCCGGTTTGAGTAAACTGAGGACAATTTTTACCAGGGTGGTTTTGCCGGCCCCGTTCGGTCCAATCAGTGTAATAATCTGCCCCGTCTCGATGGTCAGGCTGACGTCCGATAAAACACGGTTTCCCTGAAAGGCATGCCCGATTGCGCTGAGTTCGATCAGCGGCGCCTTCACAATTGGCACTCCGGACAGATACCGACGATTTCAATCACTTTGGATTCCACCTGAAAGTTTGCCCGCCCGGCGGCGTGTTTGACGGCATGATCCACCTGGTCGTCGCTGCACTCTGCCGTTGAACCGCATTGTCCACAGATGAGAAAAAAATCACTGTGATAATTACCGGGAAACGGGCAGCCTATGTAGGCGTTCAGGGACGAGAGACGATGAATCAGGCCCTGGTCCAGCAGGAACTGAATCGCCCGGTAAACCGTAGGCGGCAAAATACGATGAGCAGACATTTCTGATTGCGACATCAGGTCGACTATTTCATAGGCGCCGAGTGGGCGGTGACTGGCCCATATGGTTTTCAGAACCGTTTCACGTATCGGCGTGAGCCGGGCTTTTCTGGCATCACAAAGCTCCCTGGCACGGCACAGTGCTGCATTGATACAGCGCTTGTGGTCATGGTGGTGATAAGCGATTCGGGAGTTGGTCAGCATTTCTAGTCTCTTCAGAAAAGATGTTACTTTATATCGTTTATTCTGTAGTTGAGAATACAGTTCAACTCAAATAGGTAATATTGATACATTGTTGCATTTAGCTTTGGTTGCCACGGTATGAACCATTTATGGCTCTAGAGCCTGGCAGTCAGTATACTTTCAGGGCCTGTAGTTGAATCTCCATTGATGAAACAATATAGCAATAGATAATGAAAAAGAAGACATATACACATGGGATCGCCCTGTTGATTGCTGGCGCAATGCTGGCAAACAGGGTCATTGCAGATGAAGTCCCGGAAGTGATCGCTTCCATCAAGCCCCTCGCTGCCATAGCTGAGGCGATTGCTGGCGAAAGCGTTGTGGTCAAAGTGTTATTACCGGCAAATATCTCACCCCATGACTACTCACTGAAATTTTCCGATCTTCGTGCACTAAGGTCTGCCAAGCTGATCATTTGGATTGGTCCACACTTTGAGTCTGTGTTGCAGAAACCCCTGGCACAACGGTCTGACTCGCAGTTACAGATTGCCCAATTAAACGGGTTGATTTGGCCGCCGGAACACACGGAAAAAACCCCGGAGCACTCACACGGACATGCGCATGATAGTCTCACACGGGACTTACATGTCTGGCTCAATCCGATGAATGGAATCGTGATTGCCCGGGCGATTGCAGCGGAGCTGACCAGGAAATACCCTGCCAAACAGGCCATTTTTGATCAGAATCTCGAGGCGTTTACCGAGATGGTTACTCAACTGGACTCCGTGAGCAGGCAGCGGCTTGCGGGTTTGCGCGAACGCGGTTTTATCGTCATGCATGATGGCTATAGTCATTTTGTCGCTCATTACGGACTGACGCAGTTGGCTATGATGCAGCTGTCCAGCGGGGTAACACAAGGCATCCGCCACTACGGGCAAATGTTGGCGCTGGGGCAGCAAGTAGGCTGTGTCTTCAGTGAACCGCAACTGGACAGTAAGGCCGCCCACCAGTTGGCGCAGCAACTGGGGGCAAAAAGTGCCGAGCTCGACCCCCTGGGTATCCACCTGGATTCAGTAAAGGAGGGTTATCCAGCGCTGATAGAGGGTATTGTGGACGCGTTTGTCAGTTGCCTGAGCGAATAAGTGCGGTTAATCAGGCAGGGGAATGTAACCGACAATCCGGCGGCGAAGCTTTTCCTTGTATTCAGCCGGATCACGTTTTACTGACAGTGTGTCGCTGTGCTCGGGAAGGAGTGAGTTTAATAGTCTGGATATCCAGAATCGGGTGGCAGAGAAACATAAAATGTCTTGCCAATACTGATTTTCCACAGTGGTGAAAGGTCTTTCAGCAGCATAGGCGTCCAGCAATGCGCTAGTCAGTTGCCGGTCCAGCTCACCCTGTTGATTACAACACCATTCATTAACTGCCTGGGCCACATCCAGCAGGAGCCAGTCAGTGCAGGCAAAGAAGAACCCCGTCATGGCTTGAAGTTGCGCCCCTCTGAAAATCAACTGGTCGGCAAACAGGCTGCCTATCAGGGGGCCGGAGGGTAGCACAGGGCCAGCCTCGGCTGTCCGTCTGAATCGGATCAACTGTTCTTTCAGTAACGCCGCATCACCTGCTGACAATTGGTCTATCACTTCCTGCGCGGCAAGATCCAGCCATATCAGGCTGCGGGGGTTGCTGTGCTGTTCACTGAAGTCTTGGGTACTGGCGTGCATTCTGCCAAGGAACGTACCAATTTCATGACATATTGAAGGGTTTGGCTGCTTTGGCGCCTGCCCTTCCGGTAACTGAAACAGCAGTGCCGGCGATTCGCCATAGTTGGTTACATGATGACCCGAGTGATCGGCAAGACAGGGCGTGACGGGGATTTGCTGCCCACGGAGGTAATTCACCAATCGAGCTGAGAACGCCAGCCGATCCCTGGCAGCCTCCCCCGCCACCACGAGAAAAAAACGGTCGCCGGCGACAACACTGAATCTGCAGGTCAGGTGATTCCGGGCTGAATAAATGGCATCAATGCCAGCGACCAATCTTTCCGGTGAGTATTGGACAAGAAAATGATTGAGTGTCCGGATATCTGGCAGCAGGAACGAAGACATGGCGTTAATGATACCTCACGAATTTCCTGGTTAGATTAGCCGCTTGTTGGCTGGAAAGAAACAATTTGGGGTATGCTTCACCCATCCAAGTCTCTGCTCAAGTTGCCTGCCAATGAATGATAAAACACCGCTCGTACTGGTGGATGGATCCTCCTACCTCTACCGGGCTTTCCACGCCTTACCTCCCCTGATTACTTCGGGTGGACAGCCAACTGGCGCTATCAAGGGGGTTATCTCAATGATACGCCGCCTGTTGAAGGACTACCCAGGAAGCCCGCTGGTGGTGGTTTTTGATGCGAAGGGGAAAACCTTTCGCGATGAACTCTTTGAAGCGTACAAGTCACACCGCCCACCGATGCCCGATGAGTTGAGACAGCAGATTGAACCGATCCATCAGATTATCCGTGCCATGGGGTTGCCCCTGCTGGTGGAAGAGGGGGTGGAAGCAGACGATGTCATTGGTACGCTTGCGCTGAAAGCCTCGCAAAACCAGACCCATGTGGTGATCTCCACTGGTGACAAGGATATGGCTCAACTGGTTTCAGAGCAGATTACGCTGGTCAACACCATGACTGAAACGGTCATGGATCCGCAGGGGGTGATCGACAAATTCGGTATTCCGCCAGAATTGATGATTGATTATCTGGCGCTGGTTGGCGACAAATCAGACAACATCCCCGGTGTCCCTGGCGTCGGTGAAAAAACGGCCCTGGCCATACTGCAAAATCTGGGTGGTATGGATGCCATATACGGCAATCTGGAGGCGGTTGCCGAGCTCGATTTCCGCGGCGCCAAAAAAACACCGGCAAAGCTTGCCGAGAACCGGGACCAGGCATTTCTTTCCTACCAGCTGGCGACCATTAAAACCGACGTGCCATTGACAGTAACCTTGTCGGAGCTGGGTAATGGCTTGCCCGATAACGCCGCCCTGCTCGACTGGTTCCGCCAACTGGAGTTCAAGGGCTGGGTTGAGGAATTGCTCGCTGCCGGGGAAAGTGACAACAGTTTGTTGTCGCCAGCCGCTGACAAAGACTACCAGGTGATTCTCACTCAGCAGCAACTCGATCAGTGGCTGCAGAAATTGGAGCGGGCTGAATTGGTTGCCTTTGACACGGAAACCACCAGCCTCGACTACATGCAGGCCAGCATTGTCGGCGTCTCCTTTGCAATTGCTGCGAATCAGGCGGCCTATGTCCCCCTTGCCCACGACTATCTGGGTGCACCCCGGCAACTCGATCGGGATGCGGTGCTGGAACAATTGAAACCGTTGCTTGAGTCACCAAAACTCGCCAAGGTAGGCCAAAATCTCAAATATGACATGAGTGTACTGGCCAATCACGGTATTGCCATGCAGGGCATCCGCTTCGACACCATGCTTGAATCCTATGTGCTGGATTCCACTGCAACACGGCACGATATGGATAGCCTGGCATTGAAGTACCTCGGGGAAAAAACCACCCACTTTCAGGATATAGCTGGCAAAGGTGCCAATCAGCTCACCTTCAATCAGATTGCCATTGAGCAGGCCGCTCCCTACGCGGCAGAAGATGCGGATATCACCCTGAGACTTCATGAAACACTCTGGCCAAAATTGCAGGATATAACCGGGCTGGCGCATGTTTACCAGGCCATTGAAATGCCATTGGTGCCTGTTCTGTCAAGAATAGAAAGAAATGGAACAAAAGTAAGTGCTGACTTACTTCGGAAACAAAGCGACCAGTTGGGTGAACGCATAGCGGAGTTGGAGCAGCAGGCTTTTGAGTTGGCGGGGGAAGAATTCAATCTGGCCTCACCAAAACAGCTCGGCTACATTCTCTTTGAAAAACTGAAAATTCCGGTACAAAAGAAAACGGCCAAGGGCGCCGCTTCCACCAAAGAAGAGGTGCTGCAGGAGTTGGCGCTGGATTACCCGCTGCCGAAATTACTGCTTGAGCATCGTAGCCTCAGCAAGCTCAAGTCCACCTATACCGACAAGCTGCCTTCGCTGGTTAATGCTGCTACAGGGCGAATTCATACTTCCTATCATCAGGCGGTAACGGCAACCGGTCGGTTGTCTTCCTCTGACCCGAATTTACAGAATATTCCCGTGCGCTCCGCAGAGGGACGCCGCATTCGCCAGGCATTTGTAGCCACAGAAGGTTGCAAGATAGTGGCGGCCGATTATTCGCAAATCGAGCTACGAATCATGGCCCATCTCTCGGGAGACCGCGGATTAAAAGCAGCATTCGATCAGAATCTTGATGTGCACAGTGCCACAGCCGCAGAGGTGTTTGGCGTCGAATTGGCTTCTGTGACGGGAGAACAGCGGCGCAGTGCCAAGGCGATCAATTTTGGATTGATCTACGGCATGTCAGCCTTCGGTCTGGGCCGCCAGTTGCACATTGGACGGAATCAGGCCCAGGAATATATCGATTTGTATTTTGCCCGCTACCCCGGGGTGCAGGCCTACATGGAGTCCACCCGAAAGCGTGCAGCCGAGCAAGGCTATGTTGAGACACTGTTTGGCCGGCGGTTGTATCTGCCCGAAATCAGGGCCAGTAACGGGATGCGCCGACAGGCCGCAGAGCGCACTGCGATCAATGCCCCGATGCAGGGAACAGCGGCCGATATCATTAAACTGGCAATGATCAGCGTCGATCAGTGGTTGGCGGATAAAAAGCTCAACGCCAGGATGATTATGCAAGTGCACGATGAGCTGGTTCTGGAGGTTCCCCAGGCTGAACTGGAGGACGTGTTGTCTGGCCTCAAGGCTCGCATGACCGATGCCGCCCGGCTCGATGTGCCGCTGCTTGTCGATGTGGGTGTCGGTGATAACTGGGATGAGGCACATTAAGCGGTTTGGCGCTTTATCAAACTGAAAAAGCCATACAACTCTGAGGACAAAGAAAAAATTATTTTATAATCAAGTGCTTAAATTTTTTTTAAGCTGGATGGGAACTCATGCCATAAATAACTGACTAACCTTACGAGCAGGCAAATATTGCTTTGTTCTCCCCAAACTAAATGCAAAGCTCGTTAGTCCCCAAACAACGTGCAAAGCACGCCCTGATCTCGATGGTCAGGGTTTTTTTTGCCCTGCACATTCTGCGGAAAAGGCTGAATAAAAAACTTTTTGTCAGAATGGAACTTCTCATTGGCAGGAGAGACTAATTACTACAAGCAACATTGCTATTTTCTCCCCAAGTTAAATGCAAGGTTTGTAAATCCCCAAACAACAGCAAGGCACGCCCTGATCTCAATGGTCAGGGTTTTTTTTGCACGATATTCTTGCAAAAGGGGGATTGTCAGTCAGCCAACCAGGATTGAATCACCAGTTTTAATTGCTCGATGCCCGTTTTCTTTAGCGATGAAAAGGTTTGTACCGTCACCTCATCCCCGAACCCGGCATTGGTCAGCTCGCGTTTGACCGTCAGAAGTACCGTTTTAGCGGGACCATTATTCAATTTATCTGCTTTGGTGAGCAATAGATGAACCGGCATGGCAGACTGTGTGGCCCAGCCGATCATCTGCCAATCATATTCCTGTAATGGATGGCGAATATCCATCAGCATCACAAGACCTTTCAGGGAGCGGCGTTGTTGCAGATATTCGGCGAGATTGCGGTCCCACGCCTGTTTCATGGCCTTCGGTACTTTGGCGAAACCGTAACCGGGCAAATCCACCAGACGGCAGTTTTCGGTCAGGGAAAAAAAGTTGAGCAACTGCGTACGGCCGGGTGTTTTGCTGGTTCGGGCCAATTTACTATTGTTGGTAAGGGTATTGATGGCGCTGGACTTTCCGGCATTGGAGCGTCCGGCAAATGCAACTTCCCTGCCGACATCCTCCGGACACTGCCAAACAGTCGGGGCGCTAATGAGAAATTGAGTCTTGGTAAAAGAGATTTCTTCTGACATATGGAAAAGCCTTGGTGGAGTAACCTGATATCAACTATTAAGGTCAGAGGGGGTTTGGTATATAATGCCCCCGCTTTTTAGAAGGCAATAAGAATGTCCCATTGTAGCGGAATGCAGAGAGCGGATTAACCAATGAAAAAAATGATTCTGACAGTGACTGCCCTACTCACAACGGCCCTGACTGCCCCTTTTGTCTTTGCGGCAGGTGATGCTGCGGCCGGCCAGGCTAAAACAGCGATGTGTGCTGGCTGTCATGGTGCCGATGGCAACAGCGCCATGGCGACCTTTCCGAAGCTGGCCGGTCAGGGTGAGAAGTATCTGACCAAACAACTGCAAGATATCAAAGCAGGGAATCGTGTGATACCTGAAATGACCGGTATGCTGAATAACGCATCGGAGCAGGATTTGCAGGATATGGCGGCCTACTATGCGTCCAAGACCATTCAAATGGCCGGTGCCAAAGAAACCGCACTCGACCTCGGTGAGCGTATTTACCGTGGAGGCAACATTGAAACCGGTGTGCCAGCCTGTACCGGCTGTCACTCCCCGGCGGGCAATGGTAACAACCCTGCGGGTTATCCGGCATTGGGAGGTCAGTTTGCCGAATATACCGCCAAACAACTGCGCGCCTTCCGCACTGGTGCCCATGATCCCGATAATTCGGCAGCCCGTACCAATGATGGCGACTCACAAATCATGCGCAGTGTTGCTGCCCAGATGAATGATGTTGAAATCGAAGCGGTGGCGAATTTTATCGCCGGGTTGAAATAAGCAACAGCACGCCAAGGCGGTATCCGACCGCCTTTTTTAATGCTGTGTAGGGAACCTGTCCGCTCTCTGTGGTCTATGCAGGGTAATTCAACCAGTCTAAAGGAAAAGCTAATGCGTAATCTGCTATCGACTCTTATGGTATCCGTCGCGATGCTGGTCTTTGCTGTGTCTACCGCCCATGCAGAAGGCCCCTACAAAGCAGGTGTCCATTACGAGGTGCTGGCCGAACCGGTTGCCACCAGTAACCCTGCCAAAATCGAGGTGGCAGAGGTGTTTTGGTACGGCTGTAGCCACTGCTACACTTTTGAACCTGCGCTCAACACTTGGGTTAAGGCGTTATCCGAGGATGTGGAGTTTGTCCGCGTTCCGGCGATTTGGCACCCGACCATGCGTCTCCATGCCAAAGCTTATTTCACGGCCAAAGCCATGAAAGTCCTTGATCAGATCCATGAGCCTATTTTTGAGGCAATGAATCCCAAAAAAACCAAACTGAAGAATCCCAAAAAAGCCCGTCTGGAGACAGAGAATGAAATCGCTGACCTGTTTGAGGCCAATGGGATAGATCGCGCAAGGTTCACTAAAGTCTTTAACTCGGCAGGCATCAATATGGCTGTTGATCTGGCAGCTAAAAAGCAGCGGCGCTACAGCATCCAGGGCACACCCGAAATGGTTGTGAATGGAAAATACCGGATATCCGGCCTCGATAATAATGGTGACAACGAGGAAATGCTGAAGGTGGCTTCATACCTTATTCAGCGGGAACGTTCGTTGATGGGTCAATAACGAACGCTTCAGTCCATTGCGATATCCACCGCCGTAGGTGCCTCTTGTTGTTATACAACGGGAGGCTTGACCCCAATATTATTAGTGGCTTCTATTCGTAGTGGCTTTGTGCAGTAGCCAATCCCGCTTAAAATGTCCCGCTTCTTTTCATCTTCCAGGCAGATCAATCATGAAACCGACTCAAAAGCCGGCCAACCCAAATTTTTCTTCCGGGCCTTGCAGCAAGCGTCCCGGCTACGATGTGTCCACCCTTGATCTTACTACCCTTGGACGCTCACACCGAGCGGCTATCGGCAAGACCGCATTACAGCGGGTGTGTGAGGAAACGGCCCAGGTTCTGGGCTTGCCAGAGGGTTACAGGGTGGGGGTGGTTCCTGCCTCGGATACCGGGGCCGTTGAAATGGCGCTCTGGTCGATGCTGGGTCCCCGCCCGGTTGACGTATTTTCCTGGGAGTCTTTCGGACAGGGCTGGCTAACGGATATTGTCAAGCAACTGAGACTCGAGCAGGTCAATGATTACGGCGCTGATTATGGCAAGCTGCCGGAGCTAAATCTTGCCGATCCCGCACACGATATTGTGTTTACCTGGAATGGCACCACTTCCGGGGTCAAAGTCCCCAATGCAGACTGGATCAGTGATACCCGTGAGGGTTTGACCATTTGCGATGCCACCTCTGCGGTATTTGCCATGGAGATGCCCTGGGAAAAACTCGACGTGGTCACTTTCAGTTGGCAAAAAGTACTCGGTGGTGAAGGTGCCCACGGAATGCTGATCCTTAGCCCCAGGGCAGTTGAACGATTGGAAACCTATACACCACCCTGGCCACTGCCGAAGATTTTCCGCATGACCAAAGGCGGCAAGCTGATTGAGGATATTTTCAAGGGTGCAACCATCAACACGCCCTCGATGCTCTGTGTGGCAGATTATCTCGATTCGCTGAATTGGGTTAAGTCTATCGGCGGTGTGCAGGCAACGGTTCGCCGGTCCAGCGACAACCTGTCGGTCATTGAGCAGTTTGTTGCGACCCATGACTGGATACACTTTTTGGCGGAAGACCCGGCCAACCGGTCAAGTACCAGTATCTGCCTGACCTTGTCACTGGAGGCCGATCAGGTAAAACAACTGGTTAAACTGCTCGATGCGGAAGGTGTGGCCTATGACATTGGCGCCTACCGGGATGCCCCTGCCGGTTTGCGGATCTGGGGTGGTGCGACCGTCGAAAAAACGGATATTGAAGCACTGATGCCCTGGATTGAATGGGGTTATCGGGAAGTTTCCCGTTAATGATCGGTATAAGCAGCGTTGCGTGAGAAAAAGCCATGTTTAAAGTGCGGACCTATAACCAGATTTCTACCAAAGGGCTGGACCGTTTTCCCAGAGAAGACTACGAAATAGCCAGCGAATTTTCGCAGCCAGATGCGATTTTACTGCGCAGCCAGAAACTGCATGAAGAAATCATTGCCGAGAGCGTCAAGGCGGTGGCGCGTGCCGGTGCGGGTGTCAATAATATTCCGGTGGCTGAGTATACCCAGCGTGGCATCGTGGTATTTAACACCCCGGGTGCCAATGCCAATGCGGTGAAGGAGTTGGTAGCCTCCGCCTTGTTTCTCGCTTCCAGAGATATTTTTGGCGGCATGAATTACGTACAGGGACTCACCGCCATCACGGATGATGCCGAGATGTCGACACTGCTGGAGAAACAGAAAAAGCAGTTCGCCGGCTGTGAAGTAGCTGGCAAGACCCTGGGTGTGGTCGGCCTCGGTGCCATCGGTGCGCTGGTGGCCAATATGGCTCTTGAGCTTGGCATGAACGTGGCCGGCTATGATCCGGCGATTTCTGTGGAAGCGGCCTGGCGCCTGTCCAGGCGGGTTCAGAAAGTGGAAAACCTGCAGAGTCTGCTGGCCTGCTCCGATTTCATTTCCCTGCATGTGCCTGCCATGGAGGCAACCCGCCATCTGATCAATGCTGAAGCACTGCGCTGTGTCCGGCCCTCTACCATTCTGTTGAATTTTGCCCGGGAGGAAGTGGTCGACCTGGCAGCGATCACGGCGGCTTTGGATGAAAAGCGTCTGGCGAAGTATGTCACCGATTTTCCGGTGCCGACGCTGCTTGGCCGCAAGGATGTACTCTGTATGCCGCATATCGGCGCCAGTACTGAAGAGGCTGAAGAAAACTGTGCCATGATGGCTGCCGATCAGCTCATGGATTATCTGGAAAATGGCAACATTCGCAATTCGGTGAATTTCCCGAACACCAAAATGGCCAGAAATGGTGGCTATCGAATCACGTTCTGTAACGAGAATGTGCCAAAAGTGTTAGGTCATGTGCTGTCCCTGCTGGCGGATCGGGACATGAATGTTATCGACATGGTCAACCAGAGCCGTGATGGCATCGCCTACAATATTATTGATGTCGCCAGTCAGCCAACTAGCGACCTGCTCAAAGCCATTGCCGACGTCGAGGGTGTGGTCGCAGTTCGGTCTGTTTGATCAGATTCCAGTAATAAGTCTGATAGAGCTTTTTTAAAGCTCCCTACAGGTCGATCCATTCAACCTCACGGTCAATCTTGTCGAGCAGTACTGAAACTGACGTCAACGATCCCGCCTTGATCTGTTCGTGAAGGTGCCTCACCAGTTGTTCCAATGTCGCCAGTTTGAAGACACCGGCGATACCCAACAATTGGTGAACCTGTTCACGCAATTCGGCAAGGTCATCATCGGCCACGGCCTGGCGTGCTTTTTTCAACAGATCCCTGACTTCCTGACGGAATAAATCCACGGAAAGATCCCCCCCTTCAGTGGATGGAGCTGGCACATCCGTGGGTGGCCTGATGTTGAGTAGTTTGCAGATGTTGGCAAGCAATTCATTTTCATTGAGAGGCTTGAGTTGCAAACCATTTGCTCCGGCATCGAACAGTGCCCTCTCCTCTTGCTGGAGGATATCGGCCGTCAGGGCCAGGGCCGGAATTCGTGCGTTGGGATTATTGCTGCGCCGCAGAGCGATCAGGGTATCAATGCCATTTTTCTGAGGCATGTGTATATCCACCAGTAACAGGTCAAAGGTGTCATGCTGGCAGGCTGCGAGGGCTTCGTTGCCGTTGTTTGCCAATGTGCAGTAGGCGCCCATCTTGCTCAGCAAAGTATCCAGTAGCAGGCTGGTGAACTGGTTATCCTCGGCAATCAGGATATTCACACCATCAAGGAGTTGGCTATTTACCGGGGCAACGGTGGTCGGGTCCTGTGACGGGCCATTTTCATTCAGTGATCGGTGCAGCTCGGACAGCGGTGGCGGCATTGATAGAAAAGCGACCGGAGTGAGCTCTGCCCGCTCCCTGGCATTGAATTGCTGATAAAAATTCAACTGTGATGCTGTCAGAATCAGTTTAGCCCTGGTTGCATTGCGCAACTGCACCATGAGTTTCGAGAGATCATCACTGGCCCCCTGCGGGGCGGGTATGCAGACAATAACCCGGTCGCTGGCCTCAAGGTGTAATGAGGTATTCAGCAAATGGTCGTAATCGGTGACGAGAATATCGTTCACCCCGAATCTTTCCAGAGCATGCCTGAGTGCCCGTGTTGTAAATTCGTTACAGCTGGCGATAACCACCTTGCAGGGCCTGATTTTCCAGTTTGGTTGGGTCTCACAGAGCGGTAGTGGTAGCGTTATACGGAAGGTGGAGCCGCTACCCTCCTGGCTCTCCAGGTCAATGTCACCCCCCATGAGATCAACCAGGCTTTTGACAATCGAAAGTCCCAGTCCGGTCCCGCCATAGTGACGGGAAATGGAGGTGTCTGCCTGGGTAAATGCATTAAAGAGCAGACCCTGGGCATCGGCGGAAATACCGATACCGGTATCCAGCACTTCGATAATAACGGCTTGTGCCGGGTTGGTTTTCAGTGAGATGAAAACCCCACCCTGTTCGGAAAACTTGATGGCGTTGGCGATCAGATTGCTCAAAATTTGCTGTAGCCGGATCATATCTCCCACCCGGTGCAACAACACATCGGGTGCATAATCCACTGCGATACAAAGGCCCTTGTGTTGGGCCTGGGGAGAAAACAGGGCGCTGGCCTGCTCTACGCATTCCGCCAGATCAATTGGCTGTTGATCGAGCTCAACGGTATTGGACTGGAGTTTTGAGCAAGCCAGAATATCGTCAATCAGTGTCAGTAGCTGGCGTGCTGATTGATCAATAATCTGGCAATAGTGACGGTCTGTTTCGGACATGATGCTGAAATCGAGCAAGTGTACAAACCCCTGAATGGAGGTAATGGGTGTCCGCAGCTCATGACTCATCCGTGCCAGAAAATCACTCTTTGACTGATTCGCTGTTTCCGCTTCCTGCCGTGACAATTCCAGTTCACGGTTCTTTTTTTGCAGACTCTCGAGGGTATCCTGTAACTGGCTGGTAGCGAGATTAATCCGATATTCAAGATTTTGTTTGCCCTCAGTAATTGATTCCGCCAGTTGGTTGATGCCACTGGCGAGAATGGCAAGTTCGTCGTGGGTTCCGGTTTGGGCCCGAATACTCAGGTTCCCGCGGGCCATTTTTTTTATGACGGCGGTGAGGTGCTGAATCGGAGCAATCAACCCCAAGCTTAGGTAATAGGTCAATATGAAGGCAATAATCAGTCCCAACAGCGATAGCCAGAGGGAGGTAAAAACAATCTGACGCTGTTTTTGGTGCAAACGGGCCTGATCAATCGCGACGATTACCCAGCCGATCAATTCATCATCGGCCGCTTGCGCGGCCTCTTCCTCGTAATCACTGAACTCAATACCCAGTAAATAAACGGGTTTCTTGAAGTAGACGTGATTATCCAGTCGAAAGGGTTGTTTGTCTGGCGAAAATCCCAATGCTGCCGCGGGTATATCTCCCGAATTCAGAACCAGTTTCTCCGCGTGGTCTATAAAGGCGACACCGGACACATCGGGCAGGCGAATGGCCGCCGCCGATGTGTTTGCGAGTAACTTGATGTTTCTTGAGTAGAGCGACAGATCCGAAATCGTCGCCAGGTAATCCGATGTTATATCCCCGGACTGATAAAGATTTTCTGACAGATCGCCCCGTCGGGCATCAATTGTGTACAGCGCCAAAAACGTGATGATTAACAGTAGTGGGAAAAGTGCCACCACAAGAAACCGCTGATGAATCGACTTGCTGAGCAAAGGGCTTTTAGTCATTGTGCTGCTTGCTCCTGCTTTTGGATGTCCATGTAAAGCGTATTGTCTGTCGGCAGGGATATGCCCAGTGATCGTGCTATGGCCGGGTTGGTGGAAATACTGAAATAGCGGGGATACTGGGGCTCGCCGAGAGTGCTTTCCGGATTGCGCAGCCATTGACTGATCTGTTCCCCTGCCTGTCTGCCAATATCGTCAGGCGAAGAAAAAATAGAGGCCAGCGCCCCGGCGATGGTATAGGCCTTTGAAAAGCCGATTACCGGGACCTTTTGCTGAAAGCTGAGGTGGAGAATCCACTTGGCGATCGCCCGGTTCAGGACGGCCTGATCCGGCAGGGCAATAAACAGGTCTGTACCGTTGACCACGGGACGCAGCACCGACACAGGGTTGTCCTCCCGGTCGAGGTAGCCGTGTTTGAGAACCAGGCCACGTGCAGCGGTAAGTGTCTCCAGCTCTGTCTCCAACCCCCTGGAGACAGGACCGAATATGGTACTGAATCGCGTGGCTTCCGGTTTCAGTAATGATGCGAGTGTGATCACCCGACTGAGGGGTTGATCCAGAAAAATTGCAGAAACCGACCGCGTTGGTGCTTTATCGTGCGCTGACCAGGCAGATTCATAGGCATTTTTTGGGGTGAAAATACTGAGCACAGGTGTTTCCCCTCCCCAGTCAACCACCTCGCGAGTCGCATAGCTGCCGATGGCAACAATGAGTTGATAGGGGGGATCCTGGTGATCTGGCAGCTCGGTTTTATGGAGGTCAATGATGCTGAAAGCGGGGTTTCCCGGCAGTGTTTTGTTGACAGTGTCTTGCAGTGAGTCGGCGGTTTCAAGGTAGTAAGAGGCATCGCTGGATAACAGCAACAAAATGTCTGCCTGAGCTATTGGACACGTCAAAAGAGAAAGGAGAAGGAGCCCAAGGGTGGAGAGGGTAGCAAAGATACCTTGTTTCCTTACCGGTCGCGTCAACATGTCTTCCCTAAGCAATGTTGCTATTGAGCGTGAGACCTTTCATGTCCATCGTAGTGATTTTGTCTGGAACAATGAGGTCAAGCACATCAAAAATTCAGCACGAGACGCAAAAAAAGTCTGGTTTCAAAAACATTGTTTTGAGCATGCTCCATATAGTCACCCCCCAGATTTTGGCCGATAAGTGACAGGTTTCCAGTGCTTGAACCCACAGTAAAATCATAACCCAGATGGGCATCTACCCGGACAAACTGTTCGACAGGGTTGCCATCACGCCAGTCTGCTGCGGTCATGTGGTAGACATTGATGCCTGAGGACCAGCCTGCAGAAAATCGCTGAAACAGCAGCAGGCCGGCCGTATGGCGCGGTGCACGTTCGTTGTGATCCTTGATCTGAAAATAGGGTTCATAACGGGAGATATAAAAACTGTCCACATCCCGATAGCCGTAGTGGGCATTGATCAGGGTATGCTCGGTGGGTTGGTAGCGGAGTTGTAACTCAACTCCCCGCGTTACCCAGCGACTGTTATTGTCGCGAACTGAAATGGTTTCATCCAGCCCGAGCGATGGAATACCCAGATCAGCAGGTGCCTGGTAGGTATCGATGCCATCTTTAACGGATTCCCGAAATAGCCTGACATCAAAGGTCAGTCCCTGTGTGGGTAACTGCGCCAGATAGCCCAGTTCCAGGCTTTTCAGTCGCTCTTCCTCGACGTTTTCAGCAGATTTTCGAATCGCCTGAACCAGTACCTGGTCGGCAAGAATATCTACATTCAGCTCTCTGGCCTCGCCCAGAGAAGGTGAGCGCCGACCAATGGCATAACCTATGCGAAGCGTATGGGAAGGATTGATGTGGTAATTGGCGCCGACACGGCCGGATGCAATCGTGTCCACCAGGACGTTGTTTTCGATCATCAGACCGGCATTCATGGTCCAGTGGGAACTGGCCTCCCATTCCAGGTGCCCGAAGAGTCGGCGACTGGTCAGTGATTCATCGCCACTATGACCAAATACTGTTTTGCCACTGATATTGTCGTAGCGCAGGCCTGCCCCCCAGGTAGCCCGCAAATCGGGGGTCAGGTGCAGGCGATGTTCCAGTTCTACGTCGTAGCGCTCTGAATCAATGCCCTGAAAGCCGACGATATAGTGTTGATCTTCAATATCCAGGGTCGGGTCAATCATCTGAAAAAAGCCCGGCACCTGTTCCGGAGTAATGGTGAATCCGAGTTCCTCCGACAACAGGTTGGAAACCAGCCCCTGGTTGATATAGTTCTCACCCTCAATTCGGTTGTGATACAAATGGATTTGCAGCCCGTCGCCGTTGACCAGATCCCGGTTCCACTTCAGAGACTGGTATTGGTTTTTGAACTGGACACCAGCGTACTCCGCCGGGCGGTCGGCATCACCCCAGCCAGAATTGTTGTGTGTGTATCCGGCTTGAAGGTCGAATGTATCTGTAATATTCGGGGTGTACATAGCGCGCAGGTTCAAGGCCAGCATTTCTTTGCCGTCCTCCATTGGCCCCCGGTTGTCTCCGGAACTTACCGATGGGAAGCCATCGTTGTGTTGGTAATTAAAACTGACACGGTAATCCAGCTTGTCGGCATTGCCGCTGTAACGAACAGTGGTTTCCCGGGTTTGCTGGTCTCCTGCTGTCACGCCGACCTGCCAGCCGCGCTCCTGCACAGGTTTGCGAGTGATGATATTGACAGCGCCCAAAAAAGCATTGGAGCCGTAGGCCGGGGCATTTGATCCCCGCACAATCTCAATATGGTCAATATCTTCCAGACTGATACCCAGCGAACCCCATTCAGTATTGGCATACACCGGGTCATAGATGGGCCGGCCATCAACCATAATCTCCAGATGGTTCGGGAATTCGCGGCCAAAGCCGTGATAGCCGATTCCGTAGCGATTGCCATTGATATAGTAGGATTCGAAGCCGGGTACCAGCCGAAAAACATCGACCCAGGTCATGGCACCGGAGGCCTTGATCAATTGCTGGTCGATAATGGTGACACTTGCGGGAACCTGGTTCAGGGGTTGAACCATCCGCGCTACGGAGGTGACTGAGGGCAGCTCACCGAGCATGTCCTCTTCCGTAATGAATGCTGATTGAGGTTGACTGAGAACCAGCTGGCTGAAGAGTAAACCCGTTACTGTCAGGCTCAGTGTGGCGCGAGACATAACGTGCTCCCGGGAGAATTGGCGTGATATTTTTGCAGGGACATATTCTAAGTCCCCGATGCGGGAATATCAGCTGTTTATTGCTGCCCGGATAAAGAAAACCCCTGTAAACCCTGTTATCGGGTTGCATGACAGGGTCGCAGTGTCAATCCAATAGCAGCAGTAGGCACTGATCCGGGCTAAAATGCCGGGTTATGATTGAGGAGAGTAACTGATGTCGCTGGAAGATAGTCGTCGCGAATACCAGTATGGACGCTTGCGCAGGGAATCACTTAAGGATTCTCCCTTTGAACAATTCAACCTGTGGATGGAGCAGGCCATTCACTCGGATTTATCCGATCCGACGGCGATGTGTCTCGCCACGGTCAACGCCGAGGGTAAACCCTGGCAGCGCACCGTATTGTTAAAGGGTATGGATGAGAGAGGGTTGATGTTCTATACCAACCTGGGTAGTCGCAAGGCCAGAGAGATGTCAGGCAATCCGAATGTCAGCCTCATTTTTCCCTGGATGCGGATGGATCGGCAGGTGATTGTCGGCGGGCAGGTGGAAAGACTCACGAAAACTGAAGTTCTGAGCTATTTTCTCAAGCGCCCACGGGGGAGTCAGCTGGCAGCCTGGGCCTCGCAGCAGAGCAGCCGGCTCAGCTCCCGGCAGGCACTGGAAGCCCAGTTCATACAAATGAAAGAGAAGTTTGCTGCCGGGGAGATACCGGTGCCGGATTTCTGGGGCGGGTATCGGGTGGTGCCCGGCGAATTTGAATTCTGGCAGGGCGGAGAAAACCGTCTGCATGACCGTTTTCAATACCTCAGGTCCGAGAAGGGTTGGACTATTTTGAGGTTGGCACCATGACTGACCCCGTGCCGGGGCAGTTCCCACAGAAAAAACCTGGCATTAGCCAGGTTTTTTGATACCGCTTGAGACTATTTGCGTTTCATCGACAGGAAAAACTCATCATTGGTTTTGGAGTCTTTCAGTTTATCGATGAGAAATTCAGTGGCATCCGAGTCTTCCATGCTGTGGAGGAGTTTGCGCAAAATCCACACCCGTTGCAGTTCCTCTTCACCCATTAACAGATCTTCGCGGCGGGTGCCGGAGCGGCGGATATTGATAGCGGGATAGATACGCTTCTCTGCCATTTTCCGATCCAGGTGCAGTTCCATGTTGCCGGTGCCCTTGAACTCTTCATAAATGACTTCGTCCATCTTGGAGCCGGTTTCTACCAGCGCTGTGGCGATAATGGTAAGACTGCCACCCTGCTCGATATTTCTGGCAGCACCAAAAAAGCGCTTGGGACGTTCCAGGGCGTGGGCATCCACGCCCCCGGTCAACACTTTGCCCGACGAGGGCTGGACGGTGTTGTAGGCCCGGGCCAGTCGGGTTACCGAGTCGAGTAGAATGACCACATCTTTTTTGTGTTCCACCAGTCGCTTGGCTTTTTCGATAACCATTTCAGCGACCTGTACGTGACGTGAGGGCGGTTCGTCAAAGGTAGAGGCAATCACTTCACCGCGTACAGAGCGCTGCATTTCCGTCACTTCTTCCGGACGTTCATCGATCAGCAACACCATGATGTAACACTCTGGGTTGTTGCGGATGATGGACTGGGCGGTGTGCTGCATGAGAATGGTTTTACCGGCTTTTGGTGGCGCTACGATGAGACCGCGCTGGCCTTTGCCAATGGGTGAAACCAGGTCGATAATTCGGGGGGTCAGGTCCTCGGTAGAGCCATTGCCTGCTTCCAGTACCAGTCGCTCATCGGGAAACAGTGGTGTGAGGTTTTCAAACAGAATTTTGTTGCGGGCATTTTCCGGCTTGTCAAAATTGATTTCGTCGAGCTTGAGCATGGCAAAGTAGCGCTCGCCCTCTTTGGGCGGTCGAATTTTGCCGGAAATGCTGTCCCCGGTTCGCAGGTTGAACCGGCGGATCTGGCTGGGGGAGACATAAATATCGTCCGGGCCAGCAAGGTAGGAACTGTCGGCGGATCTTAAAAAACCAAAGCCGTCGGGGAGTATTTCAAGAACGCCGTCTCCGTAGATATCCTCGCCACTTTTGGCATGCCGTTTGAGAATACTGAAGATGACATCCTGCTTGCGTGAGCGGGCCAGGTTGTCGAGGCCAATTTCCTCGGCAAGTTTCAGTAGTTCATCGATGGGTTTAGTCTTGAGCTCGGTCAGATTCATAAATACAGACATAGTAATAATTGTTGTTAGGATTTGAGGCAGGCTGACAACCGGCCGGAAATTATCTTTGGTGTCCTGGAAGGGCTAAATGGGGTTTTTTGGTAAGGCCTCTCGCCTGGGAGTTCGGCGGGAACAGTCGCAGTATAGGGGGGCCTACTCTAAAGCGCAACAATCTGAGCGGCAGCGCAAAAGGCAGGCCACTCAGTATTATGATTGATCAGAGACCGGCTTCAATGAATTCAACCAGCTGGGTTTTGGACAGAGCCCCGACCTTGGTGGCTTCAATATTGCTGTCCTTGAACAGGATCAATGTCGGGATACCACGAACATTGAATTTTGCCGGTGTCTCGGGGTTTGAATCCACATCCACTTTGCAAATCTTGACCTTGCCGGCATATTCGTTCGCCAGTTCATCGAGAATAGGTGCAATCATCTTGCAGGGGCCGCACCACGCAGCCCAAAAATCAACGAGTACCGGCAAGTCTGAGCCAAGCACTTCGCTTGCGAAACTGGCATCGGTTACGTGAACGATGTTGTCGCTCATTGGGGATCTCCAGAGTAATGTGAATTAAGTCGTAAGGGGGTAGAATTGTTACAAATCATAACACCCGTCCCGGGCAGGTAACAAATCTTCCGGACGGTGGTCAGATGGTGCCGACTATAGTGCCGGTAGCCTTACCAAACCACAAGGAAAACCCGCATTGCAAAATACCGTGGCGAATGGCCAGGGCAAGACGCTGGCAGCGATTGACCTCGGCTCAAACAGCTTTCACATGATTGTTGCCCGGGTGACCCAAAACGAAATGCGACCCGTGGAACGTTTTGGCGGCCGGGTCCAGCTGGGTGCCGGCATGAAGTCAAATCGATTGGCCCCGGAGGCCATAGAGAGAGGACTAGCCTGCCTGGCCCGTTTTCGTCAGGCCCTGGATACACTGCAGCCGGAACAGGTTCGAATCGTGGGAACCAACGCGCTGCGCGCTGCAAAAAATGCCCCGCTATTCATCAGGCAGGCGGAAGCGCTGATGGGTTATCCGGTGGAGGTGATTTCCGGTCGTGAAGAGGCCCGGCTGGTGTATCTCGGTGTGGCCCACACCCTTGCCGATGACGACAACTCCCGCCTGGTGGTGGATATCGGTGGCGGCAGTACGGAATTTATTATCGGCCAGCGCTTTGAAGCCAAATTGCGTGAAAGTCTGCATATGGGTTGTGTGACCTATCGTGATCGATACTTCCGGCAGGGAAAAATCTCGCCAAAACGTTTTGAAAAAGCCTACCGCGCCGCATATCAGGAAGTGCTGAAAATCCGTAAGGCCTATAAAAACCATGGTTGGGATAACGGGGTGGGTTCTTCCGGCACCATGACCAGTATCGAAAAGCTGATCATTGACAAGGGCTGGGCCGAGGAAGGTATCAGTGCGGTCAATCTGGGGCGTTTGAAAAAGTTGCTGCTGCAATATAAGGACATCAATTCACTGTCTGAATTATCGGGTTTGAGCGAGCGTCGACGGGGGGTGATTGTGTCGGGTGTCGCCATCACCTGTGCCATTTTTGACGCCTTGAATATTCAGCAAATACACACTTCCAGCGGTGCCCTCAGGGAGGGGGTCATCTATGAAATCATGGGCCGGTTCGAACACGAGGATGTTCGTGAACGCAGCGTGATGGCGCTGATGCTGCGATCGGAAGCAGATCAGCAAAATGCGGATCAGGTGGAGTCCATGGCCACCCTGCTATTCGATGCCGTGGCCGATGACTGGCAGCTGGATGCGTCTGACCGGGCGCTGCTGTGCTGGGCGGCCAGATTGCATGAAGTGGGTTTGAGTATTGCGCACAGTCAATTTCACAAGCATGGGCAATACCTTATTGAGCATTCTGATCTGGCGGGTTTCAGTAAACAGATGCAGCGGGAGCTGGCACTCCTGGTTCGCAGTCACCGGCAAAAGTTTCCGGCGGGTGAATTTGTCAGTTACGAAGCCGGGCAGCGCATCCGCTTAAAGCGTCTCTGTATACTGATGCGCTTGGCCGCGCTGTTTAAGTATGTGACGCCCGTGGAGGGCAAGCCGATGTTTGCCACGAAGGTCAAAGGGTCGGAAGTAACACTGTCCTTTGATGCCGACTGGCTGCAGCGCCATCCGCTGACCAGTGCGGCACTGGAGTCGGAGCAACGGTATCTGAAGAAAATCGGTTTCCAGCTGAAGTTTCAGCAGTCGCTGAGCTAATCCGCCAGCTTCTCCAGTAATTCCAGTTGGGCGGCATAGCGGGTGGCCCCTTGAGCGGGGTGGTTGAGCAGATATTGCCCGTCGGGCTGCAGCACCCAGCTCTGGCAATTGTCAGTGAGATAGCTTTGCAGTTCGTTGCGTATTCTCGCCTGTAACCGGCCGCTCAGGATGGGGAAACAGATTTCTACCCGATGCATCAGGTTGCGCTCCATTGCATCGGCGCTGGCACAGTAGATATGCGGTGAGGCGTTGAGAAAATAATACACCCGTGAGTGTTCCAGAAAGCGTCCGATGATGGAGCGTACCTGGATATTCTCGGATACGCTGGCAATCCCCGGTCGCAGACAACACATCCCGCGAACGATCAGATCAATTTTGACCCCGGCATTGCTTGCTTCATACAGCGAGGTGATGATTTTTGATTCGGTCAGCGCATTCACCTTGATGATGATGTGGGCTTCCCTGCCCTGCCGGGCGGCTTCAGCCTCCGCTTCGATCAGTCGCACCAGATTTTTTTTCAGTGTAAAAGGGGCGCTGAACAGGGTCTTGATGCGTTCTGCCTTGCCCATCCCCGTGAGCTGCTGGAAGATTTTATGCACATCGCTGCACAGGTCCGGGTCAGCCGTCAGCAGGCTGTAATCGGTATACAGGCGGGCGTTGCCCGAGTGATAGTTGCCTGTACCCAGATGCACATAGCGACGCAACTGGTTGTTTTCCCGGCGGACAATCAGGAGTGCCTTGGCGTGGGTTTTATAGCCAACCACGCCATAGGTGACTACAGCACCTGCCTCCTGCAGATGGGTTGCCAGTTGCAGGTTTTCCTCCTCATCAAACCGGGCTCTCAGTTCAATGACGACCGTCACCTCTTTGCCGGCTCTGGCGGATTCCAGCAGCGCATCGACAATTTCTGATGAGGCGCCGGTGCGGTAGAGCGTCATCTTGATCGACAGCACGGCACTGTCCCTGGCGGCCTGGCGCAGCAGATCAATGATCGGGGTAAATGACTGAAACGGATGGTGCAGCAGGATATCCTCCTTTCGCACCCTATCCAGAATGCTGTTGTCCGATAGTCGCAATGTTCTGGGAATGGAGGGAATCATGGGTGGAAACAGTAGATCAGGACGATTCAACATCTGCCGCAGTTGCATCATCCGCCCGAGATTCACCGGGCCATCCACCCGATAGAGCTCGTCCTCACCGAGGTTGTACTCCCGCAATAAAAAATTCACCAGCTCGGCCGGACAGTTCTGGTCCACTTCCAGCCGCACGGCGCTACCAAAACGTCGCGAGTGCAGTTCGCCGCGAAGCGCCCTGGCAATATCTTCCACTTCAGCCGCATTCAGGTCGAGGTCAGCATCGCGGGTAATGCGAAACTGGTAGCAGCCGGTAGCGCTCATGCCATTGAACAGATCATCGATATGGGCATGCATCAGTGAGGAGAGCAGCACAAAGTTATCGCCATCGACACAGAGTTCATCGGGCAGCCTCACCAGTCTCGGCAGCGAGCGCGGTGCCGGCACAATGGCCATACCACTATCCCGGCCAAAGGCATCCTTGCCCTCCAGCGAAACAATAAAATTGAGGCTTTTGTTGACCAGCCGGGGAAATGGATGGGCGGGATCGAGTCCGATGGGGCTGATTACGGGCATCACCTGATGACGAAAATAGTCCTCGGCCCAAACAGCTACCTCCGGACTCCACTGGTGGCGATTGAGCACCCGGATTTTTTCCTGCTCCAGTGCGGGTAACAGTAACTCGTTGAGGATCTGATACTGCCGACTGGTGGCCACTTTGCACTGCTCGCTGAGGACCTGGAGGACGTCCCTCGGTGGCATGCCATCGACGTTGACGACTTCCCGTGCGAAGCTGATTTGCCGTTTCAACCCCGCCAGTCGAATTTCAAAAAATTCGTCCATATTGCTGTTGAAAATCATCAGAAACTGGAATCGTTCCAACAGTGGATAATCTTCGTTCAACGCCTGTTCCAGCACGCGCAGGTTGAACTGCATCAGGCTCATGTGGCGGTTGATAAAGTGTCTGGCATGGCCAATGTCGATCTGCTCTTCAGGCACGCGGGCTTCCGATTTTATCGTTTGATGGGTCAATTCAGTTATATTGTTCATAATAGATACAGTGCAACAAACAAGACAATTATCTATTGTCCCTGTCGTCTGTGACAAATTTTAGACAATCTGTAACAACGGCGGGATTTGCGCATCCCAGAAGTGGAGCTCGGTGTCGGTAAAATGTATTGTCGCCGGTGTGTCACTGATGGCAGTGTTGAGGCGAGCTAAGGAGTCCCATGTACGATATCGTCAAAGACTATTACGGCAGGGCATTGCAGGGTTCCGAGGATTTGCAGACGGATGCCTGCTGCACGGTTGACAGTGTTCCCGATGCCATCAAGCCGATCATGGCAAAAATACACCCGGAAGTGAGCGGCAAATACTACGGCTGCGGCTTGATTGCCCCGGCGCTGCTGAGCGGCCTCAGGATCCTGGACCTGGGCAGTGGCTCGGGGCAGGATTGCTATGTGCTCTCCGCTTTGGTGGGTGAGAGCGGTGAAGTGGTGGGTGTGGATATGACGGACGAACAACTGGCTGTTGCCAACCGACATATCGAGTTTCACCGGGATGCCTTTGGCTTCAAAAAAGCCAATGTGCGTTTTCTCAAAGGCTATCTGGAAAACCTCGATGAGTTGGATCTGGCCGATGCAAGTTTTGACGTGATTGTCTCGAATTGCGTGATTAACCTGTCCCCCGACAAGCGAGCGGTTCTGGCCCAGGCCCATCGGTTATTGAAGCCCGGTGGTGAGTTGTATTTTTCCGATGTCTATTCTGATCGGCGGGTTCCTGTCGAGCTGTCAAATGACCCTGTCCTCTACGGCGAGTGTCTGGCCGGGGCGCTCTACTGGAATGACTTTCTGCAACTGGCCCGGCAGGTCGGTTTTGCCGATCCGAGACTGGTGGAGGATCGTCCGCTGAGCGTTGGCAATCCTGACATAGTGGAGAAAGTTGGCCCGCTGCGTTTTTACTCGGCAACCTACCGGCTTTTCAAGCTGGAAAATCTCGAACCGGCCTGTGAAGACTACGGCCAGTCAGTGATCTACAAGGGGACTATTCCGGGTTCAGAAAACCAGTTTTTACTGGACTGTCATCACCGGATAGAAACGGGAAAAAACTTTCCGGTCTGCGGTAATAGTTACCGGATGTTGCGGGAGACCCGCTTTGCTGAGCATTTTGAATTTCAGGGTGATTTCCACTGTCATCGAGGTATTTTCAAAGGCTGTGGCATTGATTTGCCCTTTGGCAATGATGGCAGTGAAACATCGGGTTGTTGTTGAAAAATTTCTGAAAAAACAGCGAGTTATTCGCTAAAATAGCACAGTACCGTGTTTAAAAACCGGTGGCCTTTTTTGGTCGTAACAATATGTGAAGGCGAATTTTCCAGCAAACCTGCGGTGATCAATCTTTCACAAACTGTATTGATTTTATTAAGAGAAATACCGGTTCTCTCTTCAAAATACGGTTTTTCCACACCCTGGTTGAGACGCAGGGCATTCAACATGAATTCCAGTGCCAATTCGTTTTCGGGAATGTTTTTACAGCTGGCAATAAATGAATTTCCCCTGGCCAGATAATCCCCCGGGTTGCGTGTTTTTGCGGTGCGGGTAATGCGCTGCTCATCGGGCAGCGTGATCTTGCCGTGTGCCCCGGCACCAATACCCAGATAATCGCCAAACTCCCAATAATTTCTGTTGTGCAGAGCAAATTTTTTCTCGCGACAAAAAGCAGAGACTTCATATTGAAAATAGCCGTTATCCGCCAGTAATTGATGGCCGCTTTCCTGAATGGTGTCGAGCACATCCTCAGCCGGCAGGGTGGGTGGACGACGGTAAAACTCGGTGTTGGGTTCGATGGTCAGTTGATACCAGGAGATATGCGCTGGTGCGAGATCAATGGCCTGTTGCAGATCGGCTATTGCCTCCACCTCGGTTTGCGTCGGCAGGCCGTGCATCAGGTCCAGGTTGATATTGTCAAAACCGGCGGATTTGGCCATTGCTACAGCGGCACGGGCATTTTCTGCCGAGTGGATTCGGCCCAGCCTTGCCAGGTGGTGATCATCAAAGCTTTGAATGCCAATCGACAGGCGGTTGACGCCGACGTCGCGAAAACCATTGAATTTGGTTTGCTCAAAGGTACCGGGATTCGCTTCCAGTGTGATTTCAATGGCGTCGTTAAAACCGAAGCGCCGCCGGGCCGCCTGAATAACCCTGCCGATACTCTCGGCGGAAAAAAGGCTTGGCGTTCCTCCGCCAAAAAAAATGGAGGACAGTTTTCTACCCTGTGCATAGGGCAATTCCATCTCCAGCTCGCGAATCAGAGCCTGGATATATTGGTCCTCAGGCAAGTGTCCGTCGTTGGCGTGGGAGTTAAAGTCGCAGTAGGGGCACTTGCGGATACACCAGGGGATGTGGACGTAAAGTGACAGGGGAGGCAGGCTGAGAGGGATATCACGCATGGCGCAGATCTTAGCATTTCGCCGCGCGGAGGCGGTTTATTTTTCTGTGTTGATGCCTGCAATCAGCCGGTTAATACGTCATTGTTCCCGGCAATCCGGTGTTGCCGTCCTGCCAGGCGGGATTACCAGGAATAGGAAATGGATAGGGAGCCGTACTGATGGGTATTGCGCTGCTGTTCAAATTCACGGGTGCGGAACACCTTTGCGTAGGAGACTTTCCAGCCGGCCACTAGAAAACTGAAGCCCACGGCGGCATCCCCCACCACTGGCCGACGATGGACTCGATGGCTGTCTTCAAAGGTATTGCCGTCGAGAAAAATATCCCTTGCCACCACCCGGGTATCAAAGGACACAAAGGCATGCAAACCACAGATGGGCAGACGGCAATGGCGTCTATCGCCCCGCCCCGGCGCACTGTTATCACCTCCGGGCCGCAGGGCGGCGGTGCCGAAATCCTCGGGTAACTGCCAGCCAATCCGGTACTCGGCACCAAAATTCAGGTAGGTGGCCACATTGCCGAGGCTCCCGCCTCCGTGAACAATGGCATCCTGCTGGGGCCACTGTTCGGTCAGTTTATAGCGCCGTTTGTGTTCATAGACCAACTGTAGCCCAAGCTCGTTTTCCAGCTGGTGATCCCAGCCCTGAAATTTATCGATATCGCGAATCTCATGAATCAGATCCTGCGTATCTTCTGCCAGGGATGCGGGTCCCACCATGCCCACGTTGAGTTCCAGGGTATCCAGTTGTTGCTGATCGCGGATATGGTAGGCGAACCCGAGGTAGAGGAACCCGGCATAGGGCCGGTCATCTTCAATCAGCGAGGAGATGTCTTTTTCTCCCGGGGTAAAGATCAGTTGCCCGGCACTGATCACCAGATTGCGTTGCAGGGCCTCCGCATCCTTCAGGCTGTGAAAAAACCGCAGTCGATGGTTTGCCGCCCTGACCCACTCGGGCAGATCGGGATCTTTAAGGTAGGAACTGAGGTCCTGTGACACACAGGAGAAGCGGATACCGTTGGTGTAGTGTTGGTCTGTTTCACCAAACAGGTCATTTTCGAGATAGAGATTGACGGTACTGCAAAAGCGTTCGTCCTCCCCCTCGGCACCGAGGCCAACGGTGGGAAATAGCACAACAAACAGTATCAGCAGGCGTTTCATGGTGATCCCGGCAAGGCTTGGGGTTGATTATGTGCTGTGGTGGGGCAATCGGGCAACGTTATTGAATAACCCCGGCCGCAACGGCAAGATGACAGTCTGTTGAATAAAAGGATGCGTGGGTGAGTAACAGCCGCAGTGAACTGATGAAAGCCCGGCGATTTCTGCCACTTTTTCTGACCCAGTTTTTTGGGGCCCTTAACGATAATCTGTTTAAAAATGCGCTCCTGGTGATGATCGTCAGTGCCAGTATTGCCGGGACTGCCAATGTTAACACCGTCGTCAATCTGGCGGCGGGCCTGTTTATTCTGCCCTTTTTCCTGTTTTCTGCCCTCGCCGGCCAATTGGCTGACAAGCACGAGAAATCACTTATTATCCGGCGTATCAAGCTGGCTGAAATACTGATCATGCTGCTTGGTGCCGCAGCTTTCTGGTTCGGGGCGCTCTGGCTACTGCTGGCAGTGCTGTTTCTGATGGGCGCGCAGTCAGCGTTTTTTGGGCCGGTAAAGTATGCCATTTTACCTCAGCACCTCGGTGAAGACGAATTGCTGGCAGGCAACGCCCGGGTGGGTATGGGAACCTTTGTGGCGATTCTGGTTGGCACCATTGCCGGCAGTTTGCTGGGCGGAACGGCCAGTGCGCACTGGTTGGTGGGTACTGTTGTAATTTGTGTGGCCCTGACGGGATGGTACAGCAGTCGGCAAATTCCGCTGGCTGAAGCCCGTGCCCCCTCACTCAGGATTGACTGGAATACACCCAGGATCAGCTGGCAGCTGATCAGGCTGGCCACTGAGAAGCGGTCTGTGTTTCTGGCGATTCTGGGTATCTCCTGGTTCTGGATGCTGGGGGCCAGTTATTTGACCCAGATGCCCAATTTCACCATCACCGTGCTGCGGGGCACGCCGGGGGTTATTGCCCTGATACTCTCGGCCTTTACCGTTGGTGTGGCTGTGGGGGCAATGCTCTGTGGCCGATTGAGCGGTGCCCGGGTGGAAATAGGCCTGGTGCCGCTTGGCGCCATCGGCCTTAGCCTATTTGGCATCGACCTGTATTTTGCCGCCACCGGCTACGTCGCTGAGAGCCCTGTTGAGGTCGCCGGTTTTGTACTCCGTCCCGACGGATTGCGCGTGTTGCTTGATATAGCACTGCTCGGACTCTTTGGTGGTCTGTATATCGTGCCACTCTACGCCATGGTGCAGGCGCGTACCGATCCGCAATTGCGTGCCAGAATTATCGGCAGCAACAATATTCTCAACGCATTTTTTATGGTGTTGGCCAGCGTATTGGGCATTCTGTTTCTCGGCGTGGCAGGGTTGCGCATTGAGGAGCTGTTTCTGGTGCTGGCACTGATGAATATCGCCGTTGCGGTGTTTATTTTTCTGCAGGTGCCCGAGTTCAGCATGCGTTTTCTGGTGTGGTTGGCAGGTCACAGCCTGTACCGGGTGAGACATCGCGGTCTGGAGCTGATACCACTGAAAGGCCCCGCCATTCTGGTCTGCAATCATGTCAGTTATGTGGATGCGCTGTTGCTGGCCGGTGCGGTGCGGCGACCGGTTCGCTTCATCATGTATAAACCGATTTACGAGTTACCGGTACTGAATTTTATTTTTCGCACCGGCGGTGCCATTCCGATTTGTTCGAAGAGCCAGGATCCGGCGGCCTATCAACGGGCCATGGAGACGATCGATGCGGCATTGAACAAAGGTCAGTTACTCTGTCTTTTCCCGGAGGGCAAGCTCACTGCGGACGGCGAGATCGATACCTTCAAAAATGGTATTGAGCGAATACTGGCTCGCAATCCGGTACCGGTGGTGCCGATGGCGTTACAGGGCCTTTGGAAGAGTTTTTTCAGTCGCAGTCACGGTGGTGCATTCAGAAAGCCGTTTCGACCGGGCTGGCGGCAGGTGGCGGTGATTGCGGGTACCCCGATACCGGCCGAAAGTGCTTCAGTCGGCCGGTTGCAGGCCGAAGTTGCCGCATTGCGTGGTGAAAACAAATAACCATGGCTACCGGCTGCGATCCGGTGGACAGCAAACCCAACAGGGGCAGGGAACAGATATGGGAAAGTTAAAATTACACTGGCAGATGTTGATTGCGATTCTTGCTGCGGTCGTCATCGGCCTCCTGTTCGATGTAAAAACCACCCTGCTGGGTGTGAGCCTCTACAGTATCTTTGACTTTATCGGGATGCTGTTTCTCAACGCGCTGAAGATGCTCATTGTGCCGTTGGTGATGTCCTCCATCATTGTGGGTATCGCCGGGCTGGGCGGCAGTGACAATCTGGGGCGCCTCGGTGCCAAGACCGTCGGTTTCTACCTTTGCAGCAGCCTGCTGGCAATCCTGATTGGCCTGTTGCTGGTCAATCTTCTGTCCCCCGGCATCATTGACGGCGAGGCAGCGGGCAGCCGGCTCAATCTCAGCGAACCGGAGGCGGTTTCTTCCCAGTTGGCAGCCGTTGAGGGCCGGGGTGTCGGTGATATAACCGGGGTATTTCTGCGGATGGTACCGCCCAATATCGTCAAGGCAGCGGCAGATGGACAAATGCTGGGGCTGATTTTTTTCAGCCTGTTGTTCGGTGTGTTCATGACGCGTATCAGCAAGGAACCCGCGCAGACCCTGTTGGGTTTCTGGAATGGTGTTTACGAGACGATGATGGAAATCACTCTGTTCATCATGAAATTTGCACCGCTAGGGGTGTTGGGGTTGGTGGCCAAAACCATTCTGGCTACCGGGTTTGATGCCTTCCAGCCGTTGATGATGTTTTTTATTACGGTTGTACTGGCATTGGCGGTTCATACTTTTGTGACCCTGGCGCTGGTGCTGCGACTCGCTGGCTTGAACCCGTTGAAGCATTACCGGGCCATGTTGCCGGCCATGCTAACCGCCTTTTCAACGGCCTCTTCATCCGGCACTTTGCCGGTGACGATTGAATGTGTGGAAAAAAATGCCGGGGTATCCAATCGCACCAGTGCCTTTGTGCTGCCGTTGGGTGCCACCATCAATATGGACGGTACGGCACTCTACGAGTGCGTCGCCGCTATCTTTATCGCCCAGGCCTATGGTCTGGAGCTCAGTTTTGTCACCCAGTTTACGATTGTGCTGGTGGCGCTGCTGACATCGATTGGGGTGGCGGGGATTCCGTCGGCCAGTTTGGTGGCGATTACGGTCATTCTCGGGGTAATCGGCCTGCCGCTGGAAGCGATCGGCATGTTGCTGGTGACCGACCGTATTCTGGATATGTTGCGAACCTCAGTGAACGTTTTCAGTGATTCCTGTGGGGCGGTGGTCATTGCCAGAAGTGAGGGTGAGCAGGGCCTGCTCGTTTGATCAAAGCCCGGCACAGGCCACCGGGCTTTCGGCTTTGTCCGCTAGCTGAAGATGGCCCTGATTATATAAAAAAACAGAATAGCCAAGCCGGCCCCGGCGGGCAGGGTCACCAACCAGGACATAAAAATCGTGCCGACCACGCGCAGATTGAGGGCTGCAATGCCCCGCGCCAAACCGACACCCAGTACGGCACCGACCAACGTGTGCGTCGTGGAAATGGGCAGGCCGGTACCCGATGCCAGTACCACCGTTGCCGCTGCGCCCAGCTCGGCAGCAAAACCCCGGCTCGGGGTCAATTCGGTAATCTTTTTCCCTACGGTGCCCATGACTTTAAAACCATAGGTCGCCAGCCCCAGTATGATGCCAATTCCACCTAATAGCAGAATCCAGCGCGGCATCACGGCCTTCGCCTCAACGGCCCCAGAGTTGATCACACTGACAACCGCTGCCAGTGGGCCAACAGCGTTGGCCACGTCGTTGGAGCCATGGGCAAACGCCATGGCGCAGGCGGTAAAGATCATCAGCACGGCAAAAACCCGTTCGACACTGGCAAACCGGTTATTTTTTTCCGCTGTTTCATCCCGTTTAACCCGACGCAGCAGCAGCGTTCCCAGGGCCATGACCAGCAGGCCAACCACAATGGCAATCAGGGCACATTGGCCGAAGGAGAGGCTGATGCCCATGTCCCGGAAAACATATTTGACCCCTTTGAGCATGGTTACCATGGCAATCAGGAAGCCGACGGCAAACATGTAAAAGGGGATAATTTTCTTGGCCCGCATGAACGGGTCGTCCTGGGTCAGGATCAGCTTTTGTACACTGCGAAACAGCATGTAAGAGAGAGCCCCCGCCAGCAATGGCGAGACGACCCAGCTGGCGACGATGTTGCCCACTTTGCCCCAATTGACCGAATCCACAGAAATCCCCACTGCCGCAAAGCCGACAATGGCACCGACGATGGAATGCGTGGTTGAGACCGGCCAGCCCATGATGCTGGCCAGCATCAGCCAGGTTCCCGCAGCCAGCAACGCCGACATCATTCCGAACACCAGAAGTTCCGGTGAGTTGGCCAGTACCGATGGATCAATAATGCCTTTGCGTATGGTGTCGGTGACTGCACCTCCCGCCAGGTAGGCACCGGCAAACTCAAAGACCATGGCGATGAGTATGGCCTGTTTGACGGTCAGTGCCCTGGAGCCCACCGAGGTGCCCATGGCGTTGGCCACATCGTTGGCGCCCACTCCCCAGGCCATGAATACGCCAAATACACAGGCGAGGATAATCAACAACTGGCCGTGTTCAGCAAGTAGTGCCATTGGTTTGAATTCCCGTTTACTGGTTGCGGTTACCGGGCGAGAAGCAGCTGTAATTTGCCGCCCACGCTCTGAGACAGATCGGCGACTTCGCCAATGATGTCGATGACCTGATAAAGAAATATCACATTGATTGGGGGTAGATCGGTTTCCAGCTTGAACAGGTGATGCCGGATAGCCTGTTCGAGGTGATCGCTTCTGTCTTCCAGCTTGTCCAGGTCGCGGATCAAATTTTCCACAAAATCTACCTCTTTACCGCTGAAGCCCACTTCCAGCAGTTCATCCAGTTCATTGATTGCGATGTGTGCCTGGCGGCAGGCTTCGATTGCCGATCCGACAAATTCACTCATCTTTTCCTGCAGGGGCGCCGGGATCACCATTTTTCGGCCAAGCATCAGACCGGCGATATCCTTGGAGCGGTTGGCAATGCGATCCTGCTGGCTGAGCATGTTGAGTAGATCGGAACGATCCATTGGCATAAACAGGCTTTTGGGTAAATGCAGGCGCAATTCGCGCTTCATAACATCGGCCTGGTGTTCCAGGTCTGACATCTCGTCGAATACCTTGTCGGCTAGTTGCCAGTTTTCTGTGATGGCTGCGGCCAGGAAATCGGCGAGTTTCTCGGTACAGGAAACCACCACTGTCATATGGGCTTGCAGAGGGCTGATGGGGGACTTGCCAAAGAGGTTGGAGAGAGGATTGCTGAAAACCATGGGATGTCCTCTGTTCGTTGTAGGGCGCGAGTATAAGAATCTGTCACATAAATGTCACATTTTTGCTCAAGTAAAATCACGAATGATTCAGTATGCACCTAAACCTGGCTGAAATGATCGGTCTCCCCCAGCCAGCGACGAATAATGGCTGCCACCCGGTCGGGGGTTTTTGCGAGCATCTTTTCGGCGGTGCGCCGGATTTCCGGGAGCAGGTGGCCGTCGCGCTGCAGGTCAGCGATACGCAGCATCACATCGCCGGTTTGCCGGGTGCCGAGTACCTCGCCGGGACCGCGCAGCTGCAGGTCTTTCTCGGCAATCTGAAAGCCATCGCCGGTTTGCCTCATGATGGCCAAGCGCTGACTGCCAGCTGCCGAGAGCGGTGGGCTATAGAGCAGGACACAATAACTTTCCGCCTGGCCACGGCCCACCCGACCTCTCAGTTGGTGTAGTTGCGCCAGTCCCAATCGCTCCGGATTTTCGATGACCATCAAACTGGCATTGGGCACGTCAACACCCACTTCGATCACGGTGGTGGCGACCAGTAGCTGGATTTCCCCGGCTTTAAAGGCCGACATGGTCGCGGCCTTTTCAGCCGGTTTGAGCCTGCCGTGAATGAGACCAATAGGCAACTCGGGCAACAACAGGTGCAAGGCGTCTGCGGTTGCTTCCGCGGCCTCCGCTTCGAGTAATTCCGATTCCTCAATCAGAGTGCAGACCCAATAGGCCTGGCACCCCTGCGCGCACGCATTGCGAACCCGCTCAACCACCTCAAGGCGACGTTGGTTGGAAATGACCACAGTGCTGACCGGCGAGCGTCCCGGTGGCAGCTCATCAATAATCGAACAGTCAAGATCCGCGTAAGCGCTCATCGCGAGGGTTCGGGGTATCGGTGTTGCGGTCATCACCAACTGGTGGGGGACCTGGCCATGCTGTCCCTTGTTGCGCAGGGCAAGACGCTGGTGCACGCCAAACCGATGCTGCTCATCGATAATGATCAGGCCGAGGTTGTGGAACTGAACCTGTTCCTGAAATAGTGCATGGGTGCCGATGGCAATCTGAGCATCGCCTGTGCCGATCATTGCCAACTGTCTTTCGCGGGCCTTGCCCTTGACCTTGCCCGTGAGCCATGCGATTTGAATACCCAGTGGTTCCAGCCATTGGGTGAAATTATTGCGGTGCTGCTCGGCCAGAATCTCGGTGGGTGCCATCAGGGCCACCTGCCGACCGCTGGCGACACATTGTAATGCTGCCATTGCGCTGACGACGGTTTTGCCGGAGCCGACATCGCCCTGTAGCAGCCGCAACATCGGGCTGGTTTGCTCCAAATCCTGTTTGATTTCCCGGCTGACCCGCTGCTGGGCGTTGGTCAGCGGAAATGGCAGGCACGACAGAAACTCCGACAGCACCTTATCATCGCCTTTGAGCTCAGGGGCCCGGTGTTGTCTGATGGCCTGCCGAAGTCGCAGCAAACTGAGCTGGTGGGCCAGCATTTCTTCAAAAGCCAGACGCTGCTGGGCCGGGTGTTCGCCACTGGCCAGCAGATCGAGCGGTGCATCGGTCGGTGGTTGGTGAAGGAATTTTATGGCGTCTTCCAGGGACAGCACTGCGTTGTCCTGTTCAAGAAATTCCGTCAGTGATCGGTCGCTGACCAGGGCGAGTGCCTGGTCAATAATGGTCCGTAACCGCTGTTGACTCACGCCCTCGGCAACGGGATAAACGGCTGTCAGGTGCTGTTGCAGCGGCTGTGCCGCCTGGTCTCCGTCGAGGAACTGGTACTCGGGATGGTACATCTCAAGTCCGGTGCTCCCCGCACGGACTTCGCCAAAGCAGCGCAGCCGGCCTCCCCGGGCAAGATTTTGTCGCTGGGCCGTGGAGAAATGAAAAAATCGCAGCGTGATAATCCCGGTGTGATCCTGCACCCGGCAGATCAGACTGCGGCGTCGGCCAAAAGCGAGATCGCAACCGCGAATCTCTCCTTCGATGACGACATCACTGTTGGGTTGAAGTGCGCCGATCGGTGTAATTCGGGTGCGATCCAGATAGCGGAGTGGCAGGTGGAACAGCAGATCCTGGACACTGTGAATACGCAGTCTGGCCAGCTTCAGGGCGAGTTGGGTTCCGACTCCCTTCAGGCGGGTAACCGGTAGCTGGTCCAGAACAACTTCAGTCATGCAGCACAGGGTGGGCAGCTGGGTAGCGAGTTCATTTTGATGGCATCCCGCAGTGCATCGACCGCCTTGTGTCGCGGAAAGCTGGCCCGCCAGGCCAGTGCCACCGTTCGGCAGGGAACCGGATCCGCAAAAGGCCTGGTAATCAGTAACCCGTCCCTGTAGCCAGCGCCGATAGCTGCGGACTGCGGCAGAATGGTAATGCCCAGTCGGGAGGCGACCATATGACGCAGGGTCTCCAGCGAGCTGCCTTCACTGTGGGTACGAATCTGGCTCTGGGTTTCATCGAGGTGCTTATTCAGGTTGGGCAAAGCCTCCCTGACCTGGTCGCCAAAGCAGTGGCCCTCGCCAAGCAACAGGACATTCTCGTCGTCCAGATCGACGGGGCGGATGGCTTCTTTTTTGCTCAGGGGGTGATCTTCGGGCATCAATACGACAAAGGGTTCGGAGAACAGCGGCTGGGTAACCACGTCGGGTTCCGTAAATGGCAATGCCACGATAATCACGTCCAGTTCTCCCTTGCGCAGCCGCTGTCGCAGTGTGGCGGTAAAGCCCTCCTCTACCACCAGCGGCATTTGTGGCACAGCCTTCTGTAGTGCCGGAATAAAGTGTGGAAACAGGTACGGGCCGATGGTGAAAATGGCCCCTACACAGAGTGGCGCCTTGAGCTGATCCCTGCCGGCCGAGGCAATATCCCTGATGGAGGCGCTCTCCTCCAGTACCCGTTGCGCCTGGGCGACCACCTGCTCGCCGATGGGGGTTGGTCGCACACTGTTCTTGGAGCGTTCAAAGAGATCAACCCCCAGTTCCTGCTCGAGTTTTTTGACGGCGATGCTCAGCGTGGGTTGGCTCACATGGCATAACTCTGCCGCCTGGCCAAAGTGCTGCTGTTGTGCCAATGTGACGATATAGCGCAATTCCGTTAAGGTCATACAGTGTTTCTCCTGCCGCCAATATGCCAATAATAGCCAAAGCAAATTGAAAAAGGAAAGACGATTGAAAGTATTATTTATTGGCTGTGGCGATATCGGGGTTCGTTGCATTCACAGGCTGCAGATGCTGGAGGGGTGGACAGGCCTGGCGATGTGTCGCCATCCCGATCGTCTGCCCGCGACAATTCCATCGGTGGCGGGGGATATCTGTGATACCCCTCATCTCACTGAATTGCTGCGTAACGCCGATGTCGATGCCATTGTCGTTACGCTGACGCCGGGAGAGATGAGCGACGAAGGTTATCGGGCCAGTTATGTGGCCGGTGCGGAGTCGCTGGTGAAGGCGATTGGGTGCAGTGGCTGGCGTTCGGGTCCGGTGCTTTGGGTGTCCAGTACGGGGGTGTATGGTCAGGGCGGGGGCGAGTGGGTCGATGAGTTATCGGACACCGTTCCGGCATCCTATCGAGGTAAGCGCTTACTCCAAGCCGAGGGGCTGATTAGCCAATTGTCGGTGCCCGCTGTGGTGATTCGTTACGCCGGTATTTATGGGCCCGGTCGGGGGCTTATGCTAGCGCAACTACACAGAGGGGAGCTGGCGCCGCCACAACCTGTTCAGTGGAGTAATCGCATCCATGCAGAAGATTGCGCCGGGGTGCTGGTGCATTTGCTACAGCGTTACCGGGCCGATAAGCCGCTGCACGGTCTCTATCTCGCAACGGATAACGAACCCACGCCGCTCTATGATGTACATCGGTGGCTGGCAGCGCAATTGGGCATAAGCATGCCTGATACCGTTGCAACGACCAGTGTCGGGCGAGCCGGTAGCCGGCGTTGCAGCAATCGACGTCTGCTTGACAGTGGCTACCGGTTTCTCTACCCGACTTTCAGGGAAGGTTACGCAGCGCTGATCTCCGAATCGCCCCTGTAGGCGGGTTTTCAGATGACCATGATGCCGTCCATTTCCACGCCAACGCCTTTGGGCAATTCCTTGACGCCAATCGCTGCCCGCGCGGGATAGGGTTCAGTAAAATAGCGGGCCATGGCTTCGTTGACGGTGGCAAAGTTGCTCATGTCGGTCAGGAAAATATTCAGTTTGACAATATCCTTCAGAGAGCCGCCAGCTTCCTCGCAGACCGCTGCCAGATTTTTGAATACCTGGTCGACTTCTGCCGCAATACCCCCTTCCACCACCTCCATGCTGTCGGGATCGAGTGGTATCTGACCGGACAGATACACGGTATTGCTGACTTTTATCGCCTGGGAGTATGTGCCGATGGCGGAGGGAGCATGGTCCGTACTGATGACGGCTTTATTTAACATGGGGTTGTCCTCTGGGATTAGTTCTTGGTGCGATAAACGCGTTGCACCTGTTTCAAGTTGCGAATTTTACGCATCACATTGGCCAGGTGAATACGTCCTTTGACGTCAATCACCAGATCCACGACGCTGGAGTGGGCATCTCTCTCCTTGATGCTGATTTGCTGAATAGTGGCTTCGCTTTCCGAAATACGTGCGGCGAGTGCGGCGATGATGCCCCGCTCGGAGGTCAATTCCACTTTGAACTCCACCGAGAAGTCCCCCTTGACCCTGGGGGACCAGTTCAACGCCATGCACTTTTCGACATTAGTGCGGATTTCATTGAGGTTTTTACAGGACTCACGGTGTACCACCAGGCCCCGCCCCGGGCTGAGATGGCCGAGAATCGGGTCGCCGGGAATCGGGTGGCAGCAGCGGGCATAACTGATGATTAGGCCGTCGCTGGTATCGATCATGATGGGCGATTCAAATTCCTCGGGGACGTACTCCTTGCGCATTGAGGGTGGTGCCATCAGGTTGGCCACCCCATAGGCAAGGCGGTTGCCGAGACCAATCTGTTCTAGGACTTCTTCGAAGCTGGCGGCACCGGTTTCAACCAGCAGACGCTTGATCCAGGATTTGCGGATATTTTTATAGTTGCTGCCAAAGGTCTCCAGTGCCCGGTCGAGCAGGCGCTTGCCCAAATCCACGGATTCCTCGTGCTGCTGATGTTTCAGGAAATGGCGGATGGCACTGCGGGCTTTGGCCGTCACGACAAAATTCAGCCAGGAGGGGTTGGGCTGTGCATCCTTGGCGTTGATGATGGCCACTTTGCAGCCACTTTGCAGCGGTTCGGAGAGGGAGGTTAGCTGTCCGTTAATTTTGCTGGCTACACAGGTGTTGCCCACATTGGTATGAACCGCATAGGCGAAGTCGACCGGTGTCGCCCCCGAGGGCAATGAAATAATCTGGCCACCGGGTGTGAAGACATAGACCTCATCGGGGAACAGGTCGGCTTTGACGTGTTCGATAAATTCCAGGGAATTCCCAGCCTTTTGCTGGATTTCCAGCAGTCCCTGTACCCAGCGGCTGGTTCTGGGATTGCCTTCCTCGCGTGACTTGTAAAGCCAGTGGGCGGCGATGCCGAAGTTGGCCATGGCATCCATATCCCGGGTTCTGATCTGCACTTCAATAGGCACCCCGTGCATGCCGATCAGTACCGTGTGCAACGACTGGTAGCCGTTGACCTTGGGAATAGCCACGTAGTCTTTAAACTCACCGGGTACCGGTTTGAACAGGTTGTGGATGACGCCCAGCGTGCGATAACAGTCATCCACTGTCTCCACCACGATGCGAAAGGCAAACACGTCCATGATATCGCGAAAGGATTTTCGTTTGGTCTTCATCTTCTGGTAGATACTCCAGAGATGTTTCTCCCGGCCCGTGACCTCGGCAGAGATCAGTTCCTTGCCGAGGCGAATTTCAATGCTGTCCTTGATTTCTTCAACGATGTGTTTGCGATTGCCGCGAGCCGATTTGAGAGCCGCCCGCAGACGCCGATGGCGCATCGGGTACATCGCCGCAAAGCCGAGGTCTTCAAATTCCACGCGGATATCGTTGATCCCCAGTCGCTGGGCAATGGGGGCGTAAATATCCAGTGTCTCTCTGGCGATCCGCCGCCGTTTGGCCGCGCTGAGCACCTTGAGGGTGCGCATGTTGTGGAGACGGTCAGCCAGTTTCACCAGCATAACCCGGATATCCCGGGCCATGGCCAGGGTCATTTTCTGAAAGTTTTCTGCCTGCTGCTCGGCTCGGGAGGCAAACTCAATTTCAGTGAGCTTGCTCACGCCGTCCACCAGCTCAGCGACGGTGGAACCAAAGCGCCCGGCGAGATCTTCTTTGCTGACGCCGGTGTCTTCAATGACATCGTGCAACATGGCCGCCATCAGGCTTTCTGCATCGAGGTGCATGTCTGCGAGAATATTGGCGACAGCGAGGGGGTGGCTGATGTAGGGCTCGCCGCTCTGGCGCAGCTGGCCTTCATGGCAGCCAGTCGCGAACTGATAGGCGTCGAGAATGTCCTGGACTTCTTGCTGTTCGAGGTAGGAGGAGAGCTTGTTACTCAGTGCATCAACGGCTTGCAAGGCTTCCCCCGGTCACGGTTTACTCGGTTTCAGGGGCTACCGGTAGCTCGGGAGCTGAGGCATCTTCAAAGTCACCATATTCCAACAGCATTTCTTCGGGTTCTTCTTTCTGCTTGAGGATGCTTGCGTCGATGAAGCCCTCTTCAATTTCGCGCAATGCCATGACGGTGGGTTTGTCATTTTCCCAGGGCAGATGTGGTTGCTTGCCGCCGACGGCGAGTTGGCGTGCTCGCTTGGAGCTGACCATGACCAGTTCAAAGCGGTTCTCCACATGATCAAGGCAATCTTCGACAGTGATACGGGCCATATTTGATTCCGTTTCTTTGTTTAAGTGGGGTGTTATTGATTGGCAATCTGTGTAGACAAAAAGCCGCGGCAATGCCACGGCGACTTTCAGTTTACAAAATTGCGGGTATCAGGACAACAAATCCTTGAGTAAATCGCCGTTGCGTCGGCACTGGTAGTCCAATTTCAGTCGATGACTGATGATAATTGACCGGAGTTCTGTCAGGGCCGTATCGAAATGGTCGTTAATCACCAGGAAGTCCGCTTCTGTATAGTGGGACATTTCCAGTTGCGCCTCTGCCAGTCGTTGGCGAATGATGGCGGGCTCATCCTGTCCGCGACCGTTGAGACGTTGCTCGAGAATGGCCAGCGACGGCGGCAGGATGAAAATGCCAATGCAGTCCGGGATCAGCCGTCGGATTTGTGCAGCACCCTGCCAGTCAATTTCCAGGATAACGTCGAGCCCGTCGGCGAGAGTCTGCTCCACCCAGCTGCGCGACGTGCCGTAATAGTTATTGAAGACCCTGGCATGCTCAAGGAACGCTTTTTCCCTGAGCATGGTGCTGAACGTTGCCTGATCGACAAAGTGATAGTTGATGCCATCCTGCTCGCCGGGTCGCATCGGCCGGGTGGTGTGGGAGATGGAAACACAAATGTCCTGACACTGCTGCAAAAGCGCATTTACCAGACTGGTTTTTCCGGCACCGGAAGGTGCTGATACCGTGTACAGAGTACCTGTGGTCGACATTGATATCCGATGCTCCGCCAGTTTCTTGGTCGCTGCAGGTTGGTGACGCATCACCAAATTTGAAGGTTGCTACAATAACGTAATCGCGCATCGACTGCATCAGAGAGGCGGCGCTTTTATTGAATTATCGGCCGGTGAGTGACCTGTATCGCGGCAGCAGACCAGAAGAGCTGTGCGGCATTCTATGCAGTGAGCCGCTGCTTATTCAATATTCTGGATCTGCTCGCGCATCTGTTCGATCAGGACCTTCAGCTCTACCGCTGCGTTGGTGGTATCGGTGGCGATGGACTTTGAGGACAGGGTGTTAGCTTCGCGGTTGAGTTCCTGCATGAGAAAGTCCAGCCGCCGGCCAATCGGTTCCTGGCGTTGCAACACCCGGCGTATTTCACCCAGATGGGTATCCAGCCGGTCCAGTTCTTCGTCCACGTCGGCCCGCTGGGCAATCAACACCAGCTCCTGTTCCAGTCGGTTCTGATCCAGGCCGGCGCTCACCTCCTGCAGTCGGTCAACCAGCTTCTGGCGCTGGGCGGCCAGCAGTTCCGGCAATCGCGATCGCACGGTAGCCAGTTGCACGGCAATCCCGTCCAGTCGCTGTTCGACCAGTTCGCCGAGTTTTTCACCTTCCCGGTGACGGCCCTCCACCAGTTGATCCAGTGCTTCTTCAAACAACCGCAGCAGTGTGTTCTTGAGTTCCTCCCGGTCGATCTCGGGTTCGCTGAGCACCCCCGGCCAGCGCAAGATGTCCAGCGGTGAGATTTTTGCCGGATCGGTCATCAGGCGGGCCAGTTGTTCGCTGGCGGCAATATATTGCTCTGCCAGTGGTTGATTGATGGCTACTTCACCGGATTGTTTGGCGATATTGAGTTGCAGGGTGCAGTCCACCTTGCCCCGTTGCAGGTGCTTTCGGGTCAGTTCGCGCAGCGTCGCTTCAAGATCCCTGACGGTTTCCGGCATTCTGAAACCGGTTTCCAGATAGCGGTGATTGACAGAGCGGATTTCCCAGGCGGCGGTGCCCCAGTGGCACTCGATACTGTGGCGGGCAAAGGCAGTCATGCTGCTGGGCATGGGAATCTCCGGGAGAAGGGTGGAATTGACGTTCTATGGTAACACGGCGCCACATACGGCCGACAATTCGGTTAGAATGCCAGCCTCTTCCCCATTTCAAAAGACTACAGGAAATTTTTCATGTCCCGACCCAGTGGCCGTCGTCCCGAGCAGCTCCGCGCTGTAAAACTCACCCGCAGTTACACCCGGCATGCAGAGGGATCTGTGTTGGTGGAGTTTGGTGAAACCAAAGTCATTTGTACCGCCAGTGTCGAGTCCTCTGTGCCACGTTTCCTGCGCGGCAAGGGGCAGGGTTGGGTGACCGCTGAATACGGCATGCTGCCCCGTTCCACCGGTGAGCGTATGGCCCGCGAGGCATCAAGGGGGCGTCAGGGTGGCAGGACCCTTGAAATTCAGCGCCTGATTGGTCGCTCACTGCGGGCGGCCATGGATTTGAAAGCGCTGGGCGAGCATACCATTACGGTGGACTGTGATGTGATCCAGGCCGACGGCGGCACCCGCACCGCCTCCATCACTGGTGCCTGTGTCGCGCTTGCCGATGCGGTTAGCCACTTGCAGGAGCGCGGTAAGATCAAAACCAATCCCCTCACCAATATGGTGGCGTCGGTTTCAGTAGGCATTTATCAGGGTGTGCCGGTACTGGATCTTGATTACGCAGAAGACTCCACGGCCGAGACAGACATGAACGTGGTCATGAACAGCAGTGGTGGTTTTATCGAAATTCAGGGCACGGCTGAGGCGGCACCGTTTACCGAGGGAGAACTACAGGAAATGATGGTGCTGGCCAAGCACGGCATTGCCGATTTGGTCAGGGTGCAGAAAATGGCGCTGGCAAACTCGGGCGGTTAAATCTCTGGCGGCTCAATAGCTGCCTCGTCGGGCAGCCGGGTCGGGTTTTCAATCTGTAATGTCTTTTGTCTGCCGGTCTCTCCTCGCAGCAGGCTGACGGCGGATTTGGGCGTGCCGAACCAGCGGCTGACCAGTGCAATCAGATGCTGGTTGGCCTTGCCATCCACCGGCGGTGAGGTAATCCGGATCTTCAGGCGGTCTCCCTGCAGTCCGACGATTTCATCTTTTGACGCGCGCGGCTGCAGCCGGCAGCGCAACAGCAGACAGCCCTCCTGCCACCGGTAGTGTTCTCCCATCAGATGCCGGGCACCAGGCCGGAGGGCACCTGCAGTGACCTGGCGGCACCGTGCACAAAAATCTGCAGCATATTGATCACCAGAAACATGAAAATGGGCGACAGATCCAGGCCGCCCAGCGGCGGGATAATCCGCTGAAAAGGTGCCATAGCGGGGCGAATCAACTGATTTAACAGTGTCAGTGCGGGGTGGTTGCTCTGTGGTGCCACCCAGCTGACGATAATGACGATCAACAGGCCGTAGAGATACAGGTTCAGCACCAGATAAATGGCGCCCACCGCACCCCAGGCCAGGGCCGACAGAATATTCATCATACCCAGGCCGTTGATCGAAGCGGTAAGCTGAATTACCAGCCATTGGCATAGCAGCGCCAGCACGATAGTGGCCAGATCAAAATGCCGGTAAGTGGGAAACAGCTTGCGCAGGGGTTTGCTGGGCAAATGGGTGGCCTTCACCAAAAACTGGGAAATCGGATTGTAGAAGTCGGCATGGGAGAGCTGGAGGAGAAAGCGCAGCATCACCACCGCCAGGTAAAAGCTGCCGAGGGATTGAATCAGAAAAGTGCCGGCCTGGGTGAATGTACTCATAGGTTGCCTTGTTGTGTAACGGTTAGTTTGCCAGTTCGTCGGCCATCTCTGCTGCGCGTTTCACGGCGCTATTCATTGCCTCGCGAAACAGTGCTTTCAGATCGCCGGCTTCGAAAGCCTGTATAGCACGCTCCGTCGTGCCGCCGGGGGAGCTGACCCGCCGCCTCAATTCGGCGGCATCGACATCGCTGCTGACGGCCATTTTTGCCGCCCCAAGGGCAGTTTGCAAGGTGAGCTGCCGCGAAACTTCCGGTGACAGTCCGAGCTCTTCGCCGATTTCCTGCATGATTTCCATGATCAGGAAGTAGTAGGCGGGGCCACTGCCTGAAACCGCGGTCACGGCATCAATCTCTTCCTCCGTCTGCAACCAGCAGGACGTCCCCACGGCATTGAGAATATCACTGGCGAGTTGTTTTTGTTGGTCGGAGACCTGCCCGTTGGCAAACAGACCAGCGGCGCCGGTTTGAACCAGTGACGGCGTGTTGGGCATGCAGCGAACAATCGGCAGGTCGGCACTCAGCCACTGCTCCAGTGACGCCATGGATATTCCCGCTGCAATCGAAATAATCAGGGGTCGGTGACCCAGAGCGCCGGCGATCGTTTCGGTCACGGTTTGCATGACCTGTGGTTTTACGGCCAGCAGAATCACCTCGGCGCTAGCCGCGGCGGCCGCGTTATCGGTTGAGGTTTGGACGCCGAAGGTACTGGCCAATTGCTGGCGATTGGCCTCCAGTGGATCGGTGACGGTAATGACGTCTGCCGGATAGCCCTTGGCGATGAGACCACCAATCAGGCTGTTGGCCATATTGCCGCCACCGATAAAAGTCAGTGTGGGTTTGTTCACAGGTGTTTCCTTAAAACTGGGGGTTGTAGGTGGTCATGCCGTGGTTTGTCGGGGACCGAAAATAGCTGTCCCGATACGCACGATGGTGGAACCCTCGAGAATGGCTGCCTCAAGGTCATCCGACATGCCCATTGAGAGTGTATCCAATCTGGCCAGCCGGGTGGAGTGCCGAAGTGTGTTCAGTTGTGTTGCCAGGTGGGCAAAGGCCATTCGTTGTCGTTGCAAGTCGGGTTGACTGCGCGGGATACACATTAGCCCGCGGAGGTTAAGGTGAGGCAAGTCAATCAGCTTGTCTGCCAGGGTTGGTAGCGCTGCCACCGCAATGCCGGATTTGCTTGCCTCGCTGTCGATATTGACCTGCAGGCAGACATTCAGAGGCGCCCGGGTTGCGGGGCGCTGGGTGCTGAGGCGTTCTGCTACACGGTACCGGTCAACGCTGTGCACCCAATCAAATTGTTCGGCCACTTTTCGGGTTTTATTGGACTGTAGCGGACCGATGAAATGCCAGCAGATATCAGTCAGGTCCGCCAGTGCCTGTTGCTTCTCCAGTGCCTCCTGGAGATAGTTTTCGCCGAAGTGGCGCTGACCCAGTGCATAGGCCGTGCGGATCGCAGTAGCGGGCTGACCCTTGCTGACCGCAAGCAGTTGAATTTTATCTGCATCGCGGCCTGCCCGGTCAGCGATTTGTTGAATCTGTCGGTGAACTCGGTTGAGATTGTCGGCTATATTATGCATATACTTGTCATTGGCCGGCAGCGCGGCTTTCAGTAGAGCAGTAGATTAACCCAGAATAACAGGATTAACGCATGGATATTACGGAACTGCTGGCTTTTAGCGTAAAACAGGGTTCGTCAGATTTGCACCTTTCAGGTGGTCTGCCCCCGATGATCAGGATCGATGGTGACATGCGGCGGGTAAATCTCCCGCCGATGCAGCACAAGGAGGTCCACCAGTTAATCTACGACATCATGAACGACAAACAGCGCCGCGATTATGAAGAGTTTCTGGAGACAGATTTCTCGTTCGAGGTGCCCGGTGTGGCCCGCTTCCGGGTCAATGCGTTTAATCAGAACAGGGGTGCTGCGGGGGTATTTCGTACCATTCCCTCCCGGGTTCTGACGCTGGAGGATCTGGGCCTGGGCCAGGTGTTCCGCAATCTCTCCATGCTGCCGCGGGGTCTGGTGCTGGTCACTGGCCCGACCGGCTCGGGCAAGTCCACGACGCTGGCCGCGATGATGGATTACGTCAACGAGAACCGCTATCAACACATTCTCACCATTGAAGACCCCATCGAATTTGTTCACGAAAGTAAAAAATGCCTGGTTAACCAACGGGAAGTCCACCGCGATACCCACGGTTTCAGCGAGGCGCTGCGCTCTGCCCTGCGGGAAGATCCCGATATTATTCTGGTGGGGGAGATGCGGGATCTGGAGACGATCCGGTTGGCGCTGACGGCGGCGGAAACCGGCCACCTGGTGTTTGGTACGCTCCACACCACCTCGGCAGCAAAAACCATCGACCGTATTGTGGATGTGTTCCCGGCGGCTGAAAAATCCATGGTGAGGGCCATGCTGTCCGAATCACTGCAGGCGGTAATTTCACAAACGCTGATGAAGAAAATTGGTGGTGGCCGTGTCGCTTCCCACGAAATCATGATTGGCACACCGGCAATCCGCAACCTGATTCGCGAGGAAAAAATTGCCCAGATGTACTCCGCTATTCAGACAGGGGCATCACACGGCATGCAAACCATGGATCAGAATCTGCACAGGCTGGTAGCCCAGAAAGTAATCACCCGCGAGACAGCCCGCGAAAAAGCCAAAATACCGGATGAGTTCTAGTGTGATTTGCCGGTACTAACTGCCTGCGCTGTTTGGAAAAAACAGCATTTGAGTTGCGGAGAATGTAATGGACTTTGATGTACTGCTTAAGTTGATGGTAGAAAAAGGGGCTTCGGACCTGTTTATTACTGCCGCTGTGGCTCCCAGTATCAAAATTAACGGCACGATTGTGCCGGTGGGCAAAACGCCGCTGTCGCCAGAACAGTCTCATCAAGTGGTTGAAAGCATCATGGATGAGAAGCAGCGGCTTGAGTTTCGTGAAAAGAAAGAACTCAATTTTGCCATTGGCCGCCAAGGGGTGGGTCGTTTCAGGGTCAGTGCCTTCTTCCAGCGCAACGAAGCGGGCATGGTGCTCCGTCGGATTGAAACTATTATCCCCACGGTGGAAGAGCTGTTATTGCCACCGATTTTGAATGATCTGGTGATGACCAAGCGCGGTATCATTATCTTTGTGGGTGCTACCGGTACCGGTAAGTCCACCTCCCTGGCGGCAATGGTTGGCCATCGCAATCGCAATAGCCGTGGCCATATTATTACCGTTGAGGATCCTATCGAGTTTGTACACCGCCATGAAAGCTGCATTGTTACCCAGCGGGAAGTTGGCATCGACACCGAGTCTTTTGAAATTGCTTTGCGCAATACCCTTCGGCAGGCACCGGATGTGATTCTGATCGGCGAGATCCGAACCCGTGAGACGATGGAGCATGCGATTACCTTTGCCGAAACCGGTCACCTGGTACTGGCCACTCTGCACGCCAACAATGCCAACCAGGCACTGGACAGAATCCTGCACTTTTTTCCTGCTGAGCGTCACGGCCAGTTATGGATGGACCTGTCGCTCAATATGCGGGCCCTGATTGCCCAGCAACTGATTCCTCTGGCCGATGGTAGTGGCCGCCGCGCCGCCATTGAAATCCTGATTAACACGCCGCTGGTGGGTGATCTGATCCGCAAGGGTGAGGTTCACAAGCTGAAAGAGTTGATGACGCGCTCCACCGAACAGGGAATGCAGACCTTTGATCAGGCGCTTTATGCCCTCTATGACGAAGGTTTGATTACCTACGAGGACGCCATGACCTACGCTGATTCGAAGAATGATCTGCGCCTGCTGATCAAACTCCAGTCAGAAACCGATGCCAGTTACCTGTCCAATGCTGCCGACGAGTTGCAGGTAGAGGAAGACAGCAATGACCACATCAATCGTTTCTGACCCGCATCAGGGCGCCTGTGCCAGTGACGGGTCCGACAGCCAGGTGTTGAGTATGATCACCGCGGCTAGGTCATCCACGGGCGATTGCTGATAACTGCCCGTACGTCGTCGGGCGTGATTTTTCGACTGTCCCTTGGCTTCAAACGTTGAAAGACGCTCATCTACCATGGCGACCTTGAGACCAAAGCGACCGTTGAGCCGCCGGGCAAACTTCCTTGCCCGCTGGCAAAAGGCACTCTCTGAACCGTCCATGTTCAGCGGCAGACCCACCAGCAGCTGATCCGGCTGCCACTCTGCCAGCAGTCCGGCAATCTGCTCCCAGTTGGGAATGCCGTCGCGGGCTTTGAGCACTGTCAGTGGATTGGCGCTACCGGTCAGACTCTGGCCCACTGCGACACCAATCTGGCCGGTACCAAAATCAAACGCTAACAGCGTGACGGGCTTTTCTGGCATCGCGTTCGGATCAGGCGTGTCCGGCATCAGTGCTCAGCATGTTCAGGTCAATCCCGATCTTTGCCGCTGCCGCCGAGGCTCGCCGTTCAAAGGGCGTATTAAAGAGTATGTCGGCATCGCCCGGGACAGTGAGCCAGGCGTTGTGGGCCAGCTCTTCCTCGAGTTGGCCCGGCCCCCAGCCCGCATAGCCCAGGGTGATAATCAGCTCGCTTGGACCTCGTTCGATAGCGATATCCGAAATGATATCCCGTGAAGCCGTGAGGCTGACTTCACCGGAAATAGTGCGGGTGGACTCCCACTGCCTTTCGCCTGCCCGGTGTAGTACAAAACCCCGTTCAATTTGCACGGGCCCCCCGGACAACAGGGGCTGGGTGCCGATCTGTGGTGAATAACCCAGCTCAAATTGTTCAAAAATCTGGCTGATCGGTACATCCAGTGGGTTATTGATGACCAGTCCCATGGCGCCGTCGGGACCGTGCTCACAAATGTAAATGACGGCGTGAGAGAAATTGGGGTCGTGGAGGCCCGGCATGGCCACCAGGAAATGGTTGCTCAGGCTTTCGAAATGGTGATTGGACGATATTGAACCCATATTAGGATTATGGGTGCACTGCGACAGAAAACAAGTAAAGGTAGTGCTTTATTGTAATGATAGCGTCACTGGGTGTTGAGCCGGTGCCCGGGCTCAAATTGCCAGGTGCGAATGATTTCCAGTTTGTCCCACTGCTTCATCTCCGGTGGAAAAGGCGCGAACGGGGATGCCAGGCGTACGGTTCTTACCGCTGCCAGATCCAGCACTCTCTGTCCTGAACTGAGCAGAATTTCAATTTTTTCCACTGTGCCATCCGGCAATAGTGTCACCGCCAGCCGGAGGTCGCCAAAAATTGCCTTGCGACGGGCTTCTTCCGGGTAATGGTTATTGCCGATGACTTCGATACGATCAATCCAGTACTGGAGGTAGGCGGCATACTCAGCGGCTTTGGTGCTGGCGGAGGTGACCCGCAAGACATTGGGCAGCGTGCTGTATTCACGCTTCTTCTCATCCAGCTTTGCCTGCAGGCTGGCAAATTCCGGCGTCATGGCAGGCGGTGATTGCACAGCAGTATCGCCCTCTTTGGCCTCTTGGGCCGTTTCTGTCGGTGCGCTTTCACCGCTGGTGGACGATATCAGTGCGACCGCGCCCCGTCGTGTCTGTTGCCGCTGTTGTTCGGGCGGCGACGCCGAGAGTCGCTGTTGTTGGGCGCTGAGCTCCGGCCGCTGATCCGTGGTGAGCATGTTTATCTGCTGCTCTTTGCCGCTGCCCTGTTGCTGTTGCTGGGCGATGAAGTCCGGAGTTTCGTCGATAATTTCATGGTGATGTTGTGCCAGAGTCACTTCCAGAGTGGGAGCCGGTGATTGTTGTTGCTGGAGTTTAAAGCCGATACCAAAAATAATCATGGCGTGGATGGCCACAGCAAGGAAGATTGAAAATCCCAACCGATCGGACTGGTGCTCTGGTTGAATTTCCGGCATGGCGACAGGCATCAGACCAGTCTTGCCTCTATCGCATCCATCAGTTTGCCGCCAATATCGGTAGACTCGGCCCGGTCAATTTCCCGTGCACAGGTGGGGCTGGTGACATTGATTTCGGTCAGGTAGTCGCCGATCACATCCAGCCCGGCGAACAGAATGGCTCTCTCCCTCAGCACCGGACCAACCTGCGCGGCAATCCACTGATCCCTTTCGGTGAGTGGCTGCACAACGCCCCTGCCGCCCACCGCCAGATTGCCTCTGATGTCACCTTCAGGTGGGATTCTGGCCAGGGAAAAGGGTATTGGTACACCATCCACCATCAGGATACGCTTATCACCCTGGCGGATCTCGGGAATGAATTTCTGTGCCATGATGGTGCGGCTGCCATTCATGGTCAGTGTCTCGATGATGACGTTGATATTCGGGTCATCAGGACGGACCTGAAATACGGCGGTGCCGCCCATGCCGTCCAGGGGTTTATACACCACATTGTTGTGGGTCTTGTGAAATTGCTTGAGCATCACTGCATCGCGGCTGACCAGCAGAGGGGGCGCACATTGAGGGAACAGTGTGGCAAACACTTTTTCGTTGCAGTCTCGCAACCCCTGGGGTTTATTGACGACCAGTACACCGCGCTTTTCCGCCGCTTCCAGCAGGTAAGTGGAGTAGATGTACTCGCTGTCGAAAGGCGGGTCCTTGCGCATCAGTATGACGTCCAGCTCTGACAGGGGTCGCCGTTGGGGCTCATCGAGCGAGAACCAGTCCAGCAGATCATCTCTGACCCTGAGGGGGGTCATCCTTGCGCTGGGTTCACCGTTTTCCAGCGCCAGGTCGGATTGCTCCATCAGCATGAGCTGCCAGCCGCGCTTCTGAGCCGCCAGCAATAGCACCAGTGTGGTATCTTTTTTCGGGTTGATGCCATCGATGGCATCCATGACCACGCCGAGTGTCCTCGTCATAATTGTTACCTGTGTCACGCCATCAGGGTTGGCATGTTATTTATGATAGCCATGCGGGTTTGCGATTCATGGCAGTAACTTAAGGCCAGTGCCATGTCAGCGCAATACCTGAGGTTGAAAATGGTGCCCAGTGGCCAATCCCAACAGGCGGTTATAGATAAAACCTCATGATTGTGTTACATAAGTCCATCCGGGTGGCACGGACTTGTGGGAATTAAAAATTGGGACAAAGAACAATGGAAGAGCAATTAAACGGCCTTAAAGTGATGGTCATTGATGATAGCAATACCATTCGCCGTACAGCTGAAACGCTGCTGAGCAAAGCTGGATGCGAGGTGATTACGGCTATTGACGGTTTTGACTCGCTTTCCAAGATTGCCGATACCAAGCCCGATATCATTTTTGTCGATATCATGATGCCGCGACTGGATGGCTATCAGACTTGCGCCCTGATCAAGAATAACAGCCACTTTAAATTTACACCGGTCATTATGCTGTCGAGCAAGGATGGCTTGTTTGACAAGGCAAAAGGGCGGATTGTGGGGGCTGATGATTACCTCACCAAGCCGTTCAGCAAGGCTGAGCTATTTGAGGCGCTGGAGAGGTTTGCTCCCCGAGCGGTTGCCCCGGATTCAACAGCGGAACAAACTACCGATATCCCGGATGGGGGCGTATATGGCGAGAGTACTGATCATTGATGATTCGCCCACTGAGACACATCGACTCACTGGCATGCTGGAAAAAAATGGCTATGAAGTGCTGGCGGCTGATAGTGGCGAAGCCGGTTATAGCATGGCTCTGAGAGAGCAACCGGATGCTGTTTTGATGGACATTGTGTTGCCCGGTGTCAATGGTTTTCAGGCGACCCGCCAGTTGAGCAAGGCCAGTGAGACAGAACATATCCCTGTGATCATTGTTACCACCAAGGACCAGGAAACCGATAAGGTCTGGGGTATGCGCCAGGGTGCCAAGGCCTATCTCACCAAACCAGTCAATGAAAAGGATCTCATCAGCATTCTGAAGGAAGTAATCAGTTGAATACTGGTTGCTAGAGAGTCATGGTCAGTTCACCGTTCAATACGCTTCTATCATTGTCGCAGCGGTTTAATAGCGCGAAACGCGGATTGCCAGCGCAGCAGGATATCGTTCCTTCCTGCAAGGTGGTGTGCTTTTCCATACTCGGCATTAACCTGGTGGTTGCATTGGAAGAGCTCACCGAAATTGTTGAGTTGCCGCAATACACCCGACTGCCCAGGGTGAAGCGCTGGGTGTTGGGTATAGCAAACCTGCGGGGAAGATTATTGCCAATCGTCAACCTGTCAGCGTTTCTGGGTGACAAATTATCCGGTTCAGCAAAGCAGCAGCGGGTGATGGTGATTGATATGATGGGTATGTTTGTTGGCCTGACAGTTGACCGTGTTTATGGCATGCGTCATTTCAAGATAGATACCTATACCAGAAATTTGGGTGATATTCCCGACAGGCTCGCGCCGTACGCAGATGGGGGTTTTGTCCAGGCTGATGGCACCTGGGTTTTGCTGCGCCCCAGTCAGTTGCTGGCAGACCGGCGTTTTACCGAAGTGGCGGCCTAGCTGGCCGCCCAGAAAAATTTGTGCGGGTCTGCCACAGGTAGCCGCAACACAGGCTTGGAGTGATATTCACATGAAAACGGCGGTCAACAAATCCAAAAATAAATCCCTGATCACCTTTCTGTCGGTGCTGTTGATGGTGGTGGTTGTTTTTCTCGGCTTCAACCTGTTGATGGTCTTCAATCAAAATGCCAGGGATCAGGAAAGTTTGCAGCTAACGTCAGAGTTGCGGGCGCTGTCCTACCGGCTCGTCAGTTTGTCCCAGGAATCAACCGCGGGCAACGAGGGTGCATTTGATGCACTGCAGGGTTTGGTCGATCGCATGCAGGAGAGCTGGGGTAAATTGCATGGCAACCTGGTGGATGAGGTGGCTGCTCCCCCACTGGATGCGCTTTCGGAAGTGTGGATCACCGCCCAGCAAAATGCCCGTACGATTATCGACAATCAGGACACCGTCATCTTCCTCAACAAGGTCGCTGCGACCCTGAATCAAAGCCTGCCGGAGTTGCAGCAGGAGCATATGGAGGTGGTGGATATTCTGCTGGCCAGCAGAGCGCCCTCCGAACAGGTGGCGCTCGCTCAGGCGCAAATCTGGCGTGCCGAGCGAATTGGCCGCAATGTGGACAAAATGCTGGCCGGCAGTGCCGATGCAAAAACTGCCGCTGACCAGTTCTCCCGTGATGTAAAAATGTTTGGGCAGGTGCTGGCGGGCATGAAGAATGGCGATGCCGACCTGGGTATCAGCCCTGTTACCGTCCCTCGCGCAAGAGAGAATCTGGACAGCAGCACAGAACATTTCGCGTTTGTCAGCAGTTCCATCCAGGAAATTTTTGACGCTACCCCGGCGTTCTTCAGCGCCAGTCAGGCAAACAAGAGCATCCTTGATGAATCGCCCCTCCTGCAGGAGCGAATCAACAATATCTCCGATGCGATCGCCGCGCTGCCGCAGAGCCGCAGTTTTACGTATCAAACAGCGTTGTACGCCGGTGTTATCGGTGTGATTATCATGGCGTTAATGGGTGTACTCATTTCAGCGGAAACCCGCCGCCGGCTTCAGGAAACGGCGATGGACAACAAGCAGAACCAGCAGGCAATTCTGCGTCTGCTGGATGAGATCGCCGGTCTTGGTGAAGGTGACCTTACCAGCCATGCCACCGTCACCGAAGATTTTACCGGTGCGATTGCAGACTCCATCAATTACGCCATTGATCAGTTGCGGATTCTGGTGGCTCAGATACAGGACACCTCTGAAAACGTCTCGGCTGCGGCCAATGAAACCCGGGCCACGGCGCTGCAACTGGCTGACGCCTCTGAACACCAGGCGCAGGAAATTGCCGGCGCCTCGGCAGCCATCAACGAAATGGCCGTCACGATTGATCAGGTTTCGGCAAACTCCGCCGAATCTGCCTCGGTGGCGGAAAAATCGGTCTCGATTGCCAAGAAAGGTGCCGAGGTCGTACAGAATACCATTGGTGGCATGGATACGATTCGTGAGCAAATTCAGGATACGTCCAAACGCATCAAGCGACTGGGGGAGAGCTCCCAGGAAATCGGTGACATCGTGTCACTGATTAATGACATTGCTGACCAGACCAATATTCTCGCACTTAACGCCGCTATACAGGCCTCGATGGCCGGTGATGCCGGACGTGGCTTCGCGGTGGTTGCCGACGAAGTCCAGCGTCTTGCCGAGCGTTCTGCCGGGGCAACCAAGCAGATTGCCTCGCTGGTGAAAACCATTCAGACCGACACCAATGAAGCCGTCAGCTCCATGGAGCAAACGACGTCCGAGGTGGTCAGAGGGGCGGAGCGGGCCCATGCTGCGGAGGGTGCCCTGGAGGAAATCGAAACCGTCTCTGCCGATCTTGCGGAGCTGATTCAGGATATCTCCACGGCGGCCAAGCATCAGGCCACGACCGCTGGGCACATTTCCAGAACGATGAATGTGATCCAGGATATTACCTCTCAGACGCTTTCCGGCACCAACAACACCGCCCAGTCCATCGGTGAATTGGCGGAGCTGGCCGTTGATCTGAGAAACTCGGTCTCCGGGTTCAAGTTACCTGCCTCCATGGAGCGCCATCATCACCAGGAACCGAAGCAGATCGGGGACTTTAATGAATACGATTTCGGCGATGATGAGCTTTTCGAGGATGCTGCTGAAGATGAGTTTCTCGACGATACCACCGAAGACGCGCTCGCTGCTGATGGGGCTGACGACCCCGAGGACGGTGCCGCAGACAAGCCAGCTGCCCCGGTCCGCCAGCCCATGCGTGCCACAAGCTTAAGCGAGCAGGAAGCCGATGAAATAGAAAAGGCCATGTATAAAGGGCAAACGTCCTCGCCTGCAACGGCCCGATCAGTAGATGACAGTGAGCGCTTATCAAGCGCCGACGATAATGGCAGCTATGATGAAGAGGAAATTCTCAAGTCACTGCAGGCAGATGATGGCGATATGGACTTTGACCACCTGGCCAGGGAACTGGATGAAGACGAGGACTTCTCTGCAGAATGGGAAGAGCATACCGGTGATCAGACGGGCAGCAGGGAGAAGAAGCCATCTTCTCCGGATAGCCAGGCCTGATTGATGGCGGAATTTTCCGATGGATCCCGCCATGGAATTGACTGAGCGCAAATTCAGGCATTGGTGTCGTTTGATTGAATCACACACCGGTATTGCAGTCAGTGATTGCTGGGCGGACTTTGCCCGTCGCCGAATGGTTGAGCACCAGTCTTTTTTTCGGCAGGCAGAGGATAGCCCGGGGAACCTGCAAGCCCTGGTGGATCGCCTGTTGATCAAGGAAACACGGTTTTTCCGTCACCCTCCTTCGTTTAATTATGTGGCAAACATTCTGACGGGTGGTCCCGATGTTCCCGGGTCTGACCCGCAATCGGAACCACCGTCCGGTTTCAGTCTGTGGAGCGTCGGCTGTGCCAGTGGTGAGGAGGCCTATTCGCTGGCGATACTCTCAGAGCAACTCTGTCAGGCGGGTAAATTGTCTTCTCCGTTTCGCCTGTTGGCCACGGATGTGTCCCAGTCGGCCCTGGATGTCGCCAGCTGCGGTGAATATCCGCGGAGCCGCCTGAAGCATCTCAATGCCATGCAGCACGCCTGGTTTGAACCAGCTGGTGATAAATTCCTGCGCGTCAGGGCGACTCTCAAAAAGCGCGTTGTTTTCGCTTGGCATAATCTGCTCGATCCGCTACCAGGCAAAACCTTCGATGTCATTTTCTGCCAGAACCTGCTGGTATATGTCGCACCAACACGCAGAAAAATGCTGCTGGAAAAACTGGCGGGCGCCCTCAAACCGGGTGGCCGTCTGGTTCTCGCTCCCGGTGAGTTTTTCGGCGCGCCGCCGGAAGCGCTGGTACGGGACCGTTGTGACCCCGGTGTACTCGCCTACCGGCGCTCCCCCAACTCGGCGTGGGGGCATAAATGGCACTGACCGGGAGATTGCAGGGGCTGACATGGCTTGCCGATGAGGTCGATGCCACCTTGAAGCTCGCCTGTGAGGCGTTGGAGTCTTTTCTGGCGGATTCAACCGATACCGCAAGTATTCGCCGTTGTGTTGACTATATTCACCAGATAAAGGGATCCCTGAAGGTTGCCGACTGTTACGGTCCTCTATTGCTGGCCGAGGAGATGGAGGTGCTTGCCGACCGTCTTCTCGAGCGGCGAATAACAGCTGTGGCCGATGGTTGTGATGTTCTGGTTCAGGCCATGTTGAAGCTGCCAAATTATCTGCGACAGGTGATGGCCACCCGTCGGGATAACCCGGAGTCATTACTGCTTCTGCTCAATGAGTTTCGGGCGGTCAGAGGTGAACCGCTGATCTCGGAAACCTCTTTCTTCTCGCCTCATATTGAAGCATCCCGGCGGCTCAGCAAACCGTATGACCGCCAGCCTGACCCGGTGGTCATGGCCAACCTGCTGCGCAAATTACGGCAAATGTACCAGTACGCGCTGCTGGGGTTGCTCAAAGGGGAAAAAATCGAGGAAAACTTCAGTTACCTGGACAAAGTCTTTTCACGGCTCAAGGAGCTGAGCAAAGGCATGCCACGGGAACCGCTGTGGAATGTCGTTCTGGCTCTGCTTGAAGGCATCGCCGGTCGGGATATCCCGCTGGGCCATGCGCTGAAAATGTTGTTGAGAGAGCTGGAGGGTGAAATCCGCCGACTGGCGCAGGCAGGCTATGACGGATTGACCCAGCCACTGCCTGAGGTGCTGTTTAAAAACCTGTTGTTCTATATTGCCTTTGCCCGTAGTAAGGGTCCCAGGGCTATCGCAGTGCGGGAGGATTACCGTCTTGACCAGTCACTGCCCAACGACGTCGCCATAGAGGATACCGAAGACGGTCTATCGCCTGTATACGAGCCCGATGCAGCCCGGCTGATCGTGTCGGCGCTGGATCAGGAAATTGAGCAGTTCAAGGAATGTCTGTCCCGGCTGGTCGAGGAAAATGATACCCGGCCGGCATTGCTCGATGAATCCAGGGATCGGCTGAAAAAACTAGTTGATGCCGTGACCATGTTGGGCAGGCCAAGGCAGCGTGAGTTGCTGGAGGCGGCACTCGCACAGCTGCAACGGTTTATTGCTGATCCGTCAGTGGACTCCCCTCATCCAGCGGCCGTGGCTAATTGCCTGGTTGAGGCGCAAACCGGTTTGCACGGTTGGTTGGAGCTCAACAAACAACTGATTGAGGGTGGTGCTGTCGGTCAGGAGATGCAGGTTGAAGTGAACCGTGCCCAGGCGACACTCCTGGCAGAGGCCAGGCATACGCTCGATCAGGTCAAGGAAGTCATTGTCGACTTTATTGCCTCGCAATGGCGGCGAGACAAGCTTGATGGTCTATCCCGGTTGGTTGCGGATGTGCGCGGCGCGCTTCTGATTCTCGAGCTGCCCCGTGCTGCGGCAGTTCTCGATGCCTGCAACCGATTTCTCGATGAGCAGGTATTGTCTGCCCGGAGTGTGCCCAACTGGAATATGCTCGATGCCCTGGCCGAGGCAATCACCGGTATCGAATACTATCTGGAGGTGCTCGATCAGCAGGACCATGAATCTGAGCAATCCATTCTCGATCTGGCCGAACAGAGTGTTGCCCGCCTGGGTTACTCGCTTGCTGCAGGGCCAGCCACTCACCACGAAGCCGACAATACCGCCGTTGAGCCGCTGACTGAAGGTTCGGTTACAGGGGCTGAAAAGGGTGACGAGCAGCCAGCGGCCGTTGACGCTGATGTGGCCGACCGGGAAATCATTGATATTTTTCTGGAGGAAGTGACTGAGGTTCTGGCAACGCTCGATAATACCTATCAGCAATGGGTTGATTCACCCAACGCAGAGCAGCCTGTTGTTGAGATGTGTCGCGCCTTTCACACGCTCAAGGGGGGTGGGCGCATGGTGGGTGCAGACCAGCTCGCCGGCATAGCCTGGGCGGTCGAGCATCTGCTTAACCAATTGATTGAAAAAAGAGTAGCCATTACCCCCACCCTGATGGCGGTTGTCGGGCTGATCAAGGATGTGCTGCCCGATCTGGCCGAGGCCTTTTCTGAAAAAACCGATTACAGCCGCCCTGAGTATGTCGCCCAGCTGGTGATTGCAGCAGAGGCCCTCGCCAGGGGTGAAGATGCGGCCCTGCCCGATGGCATTGATGATCGTCACGACAGTGAAGCGACGGAACCCTCCCCGGCATCGGCAGAAGACACCGCGGTAGCGGGTGCTGAACCGACCGTTGATGGCGGCCAGCCGCTGGCGCTGAACACCGAAGATATTGAGCTGCTGGAAATTTTCGCCGAAGAGGCAGTGGATTATCTCGATGTCATCAAACAGTTTGTGCTGGAGCAGCGCCAGCAGGCCCCGGTCTATTCTCCGCCCACCAGTGCATTGCAGAGCGCCCTGCACACGCTGAAGGGCAGCGCCAGAATGGCCGGGGTTGAATCCATTGGCGACCTGATCGCGCCACTGGAACATTTCATCAAGGAGCTATACAACTACCATCTCGAGGTGACTGACGATATTGTCGACCTGCTTGATGATGGTGCGAGTTATTGCACGCTGTCACTCTCGTCTGTCCACGATTTGCAACGGGTGGAGAGTATTCCCGAGCTCCCCGCGTTTCTCGAGCGCTTGACGGCGCTGCGCGATCAGGCCATGTCCGCCATCCTCAGTGATGAAGCGAGGCCCTCCCTCAAGGTTGATCCCGGTTTTCTCAATCTGCTGATGACCGATGGCATGCAGCGCCTGCTTGACGCAGATCAGTACCTCAGACAATGGCGGGATCAGCCCGAGGACTTCAGTCTGTTGACCGGCTTGCAGGACGAGCTGGATGGATTGGCCCCTGCGGCTGACCGTGCGGGCATGCCGGGCATGCAGGAGCTGGCGGCAGCATTGAGCCAGTTCTACCGAGGGCTTGTGGAGATGCGTCGGCCCCCTTCTGAAGAACTTCTGAATGCGGCAGCCGAGGGTCATGAGCTGTTGTTGGCCATGGTGGATGCCGTGGCCGCCAATCAGGACTTGCCGAACCCGCAAAATGCGTTGCTGCAACGGTTGGCGTCCCTGTCCCGCCCAGCGGCGGCGGAAGCGGATGCACCGGATCAATCCGCTCTGGCAGAAGCCGGTGGTTTATCCTCTGCGGTGGCCTCCGATGAGGAAATGCCTGAGGTAATCTCTCAGCCAGAGCCAGAGCCAGAGCCAGAGCCAGAGCCAACGGTGGATTCCGTCTTGCCTGCTGCAGTTTCTGTTGAGTCGGATGTCGCTGAAAGCAGGGACATCCCGGCGCTGGAAATTATGCCGCTAGACCGTGAACAGATCGATCTGGACATTCTTGAGATTTTTATCGAAGAGGCGAATGAGCTGCTGGAAGACATTGATCGCTGTCTGCAGGACTGGCAACAGAATTGGCAGAGTCGCGAGGCTGTGGAGTCACTCAAGCGATCGCTACACACGCTCAAGGGCGGCGCAAGAATGGCCGGGCTGCAGCAGCTCGGTGAGTTGAGCCATGATTTTGAAACCGACATCCTCGCTATCGAACATCAGCGCGACCGGCTGGACGAAGCGGTGTTCAGTCGATGGCTGCACAAGCAGGATCAGCTCCAGGCGGCGCTGGTGCCAGCCAGGGCATTGCTCGGCAGTGACAGTGAGGGTGTGCCCCCGGTAGAACCAGCAGAAGCTGAGGTGGTAGAGACGGTTGCCGTGGGGCAATCACCCGAGGTCAATCAAATTCCTGCCCAGCTGCGGGCCAGTCTCACTGATATACCCGGCATTACTCCGCCCCAGCGCCAACCGGCTACATCCACGGAAATGGTCAAAGTGTCAGCCCCGCTGCTGGAGAGTCTGGTGAATCTGGCCGGTGAAACCAGTATCTCACGGGGCCGGGTAGAGCGGGAGATCAGTGATTTTTCGTTTACGCTCGATGAAATGGGCTCCACTATCGCCCGCCTCCGGGATCAGGTCCGGCGTATTGGCGTCGAAACAGAAGCGCACATGATGTTCCGGCAGGAACAAATGGAGGCGATGCAACCCCCGGAGGGTTTTGACTCACTTGAAATGGACCGTTATTCCCAATTGCAGCAACTGTCACAGGCGCTGCTGGAGTCCGCCTACGATATTCAGGATCTGAAGGAAACGCTGGCGGACAAGGCCCGGTCTGCCGAGGGACAGTTGTTGATTCAGTCGCGTATCAACACGGATCTTCAGGAGCGGTTGATGCGTACCCGGATGGTGCCGTTCAGCCGGATTGTGCCCAGATTGCGCCGGATGGTCAGGCAGGTCAGTGACGAGGTGGGGAAGAAAGTTGAACTGCGACTGATCAATATTGACGGCGAGATGGACCGCTCTGTCATGGAGCAGATGCTGGCCCCGCTGGAACACATGATTCGCAATTCCATCGATCACGGGATTGAGTCTGCCGCAGACCGACTTGCTGCCGGAAAACCCGAAACCGGGGTAATTTCTGTGGGGTTGGCCAGAGAGGCCGGCGATATTCTCCTACTGTTATCTGATGACGGCCGGGGGCTCAATGTCGATGCCATTCGCCGTCGAGCGATTGAGCAGAGTCTGATTCCCGAGGACAGCCCTCTGGATGATCAGGATGTCATCGAGTTTATTTTTCAGCCGGGATTCTCCACATCGGACAAAGTAACCCAGGTTTCCGGTCGCGGTGTGGGCATGGACGTGGTTAACAGTCAGGTGCGCGAACTGGGAGGATCGGTGCAGGTCGTCACCGATCCCGGCAAGGGTACCCGTTTTATTGTGCGTTTGCCGTTCACGGTGTCGGTCAACAGAGCGCTGATGATTGAGATGGGTAGCGAGCTGTACGCGCTTTCCCTGAGTAGCGTGGATGGTGTCGTACGAGTCAGCCCGGTGGAGCTTGAATACTACTATCTCTATCCTGATGCGCGCCTCGAATATGCCGGCGAGTATTACGAAGTCCTCTATCTGGACAGCCTGTTGCACCATCGCTCAACCCCGAAACTGGATATGGAAAGCCAGTCGGTATTCCTGATTCTGGTGCATACCGAAACCCGCCATTTCGCCATTCAGGTAGACGGCCTGGCGGGTAGCATGGAAATTGTGGTGAAAAGTCTTGGTATCCAGCTCAGCAAAGTGCCCGGGTTGACGGGAGCCACGGTGATGGGCGATGGACGGGTTGTGGTTATTCTGGATCTATTGGCGCTGCTGCGCAGCCGCTTGATGACCGTCTCTGTTGCTGCAGACAGTGAAGAAATCGGTGAGCCCGAGGCATCATCCTCTGTCGCCACAGTAATGGTCGTGGATGATTCCGTGACGGTGCGCAAGGTAACCGGCCGGTTTTTGCAGCGTGAGGGTTTTTCCGTGATCACCGCGAGAGATGGCCTCGAAGCGATGGCCTTGCTTCAGGAACACAAGCCCGATGTCATGTTGCTGGATATCGAGATGCCGCGTATGGATGGCTTTGAAGTGGCGCGCCGCGTCAAGGGCAGCAGTGAGTTGAAGCGAATACCGATAATCATGATTACCTCGAGGTCGGGTAAAAAACATCGGGAGAGGGCTTTCTCGCTGGGTGTCGAGCACTACATGGGCAAGCCCTATCAGGAGCAGGAGCTATTGAAAGCCATGGCCGATCTCATGCATGTGGCAACTGAATCAGGAGAATAGTTGTGCTGTCTTCTATCCGGACAAAGGGCGCGCCTCCGGGAGTGAACGCCCCAGAAAAGACTACCTCTGTTGAGGGGACAGGTATTGAGGGGCGAGACGGTGAGTAAACCGGTGGCCGATAACCCGTTGCTGTCCGATGATGCAGTGGATAGCCTGCTTGTGTCGCTCAGCGGTCACCACCTGCTGGTTCCCATGGCAGCGGTTGCCGAGATCGTACAGCAGGTCGACTGTCAACGGGACGACCATCAACCCCCCTGGCTGCAGGGCTGGATAAACTGGCGAAACGAACGCATCCCATTACTTTCCTTTGAATCACTGGTTGGCGACGAGCGGGCGGTGTTGGGTGACCGGGCGATGGCATTGGTTCTGTACCGCATACTGCCGGACGGTTCGAACAAATTTTATGCCCTGCAAGTCCAGAGTTTTCCGCATTTGATCAGGCTGGCAGACGATGGCTTGCTGCAGCAGGTTTCCCTGCCGGAGCTGTCACCCTATGTTCTGATGATGGTGGCTGTCAGAGAGCAGCAGGCATTGATCCCCGATCTGGATAAAATTGAACAACTGCTCGCTGAAGTGCTTTAGCGGCAGGCGGGGAATTGCGCCCCGTTTTCAGGCATTTCAGTTCTGATTGCCACACAGCGCAGAACCCTGTTCGCGCCTTTTGCCCCGGGTAGACGAACAAATCCTTACTATGCGCACCTCCGGTGCTGGTGATAGAGTACAATCATCCGGTGTCCCCTCCCTGCCTCCAAGTGACTTTTTCGAGGGTCCAATAGTGTCCAAAGAGCGTAAAAAATCGGCTGCCGAAAAGCACGAGGAGCTTTTGGCGAAAGCAATTGAGATGACCGTATCACTCAATCCGCTGGTCGGCGTCAGCACGGAAGACCTCAAAACGGCCGTCAAGAAAACGGTCAAACAGACGGCGGCACAGCCCTCCAAGGTGTTGCGCTATAGCAAGCGGTTTGCCGGCAAGGTTACAGATATTCTCAAAGGCACGGACAAGTACGAAGGTCACAAGAACGATCGACGTTTTGCTGATCCTTCCTGGGATGAAAACAAGCTCTATCACAAACTCAAGCAGGCCTATTTTGCCTGGGAAGAGTCATTGGATGAACTGGTGGATGACCTTGGCCTGGAGGGGACGGAGGAGCGACGGGCCCGTTTCGTCAAAGAGATGCTGATCACGTCCATGGCGCCGACCAATTTCCTGTTGGGCAATCCAAAAGCGCTCAGGAAAGCGATTGAAACCCGCGGCAGCAGTTTGCTGAAAGGGCTGAAGAACTATGCCCACGACCTGAAAGACAACAACGGCATGCCCGCCCAGGTGGATAAAAGCCAGTTTCGGGTGGGTGGCAATCTGGCGACAACGGAGGGTGTCGTCGTTTTTCGCAATGAGATGCTGGAACTGATCCAGTACAAGCCGTGTACCGCCCGGGTGTATCGCAGGCCACTACTGATCATCCCTCCCCAAATCAACAAGTTTTACATCTACGATCTGAATGAGGAAAAAAGCTTTTTTCGTTTTTGCCTCGATCAGGGATTTCAGGTATTTGCGATCAGCTGGAGAAACCCTTCGGAGGAGCAGGCGCACTGGGGGATGCCTGAATACATTGAGGCGGCCATCGAAGCGGTCGACGCCATCCTCGCAATCACCCGGAGTCAATCTCTCAACGTGGTCGGGGCCTGTGCCGGCGGTATCACAGCTTCAATTCTGTCCTCCTACCTCAAGCAGACTGGCCGTGATGTGGTGCATTCCCTGAGCCTGTCTGTTTGTATGCTCAGCATGAACTCCCGGGAAATGGAGCTGGGGGTCTTCACTACGCCGGCATCCCTGCAGGCCGCGCGGCTCAAATCGCGGGAGCGGGGTGTCCTGGAGGGCTCCGAGCTCGGCCGGGTCTTCAGCTGGATGCGCCCCAATGATCTGGTCTGGAATTATCACATCAATAACTATTTGATGGGTGAAGCGCCGCCGGCCTTTGATATTCTGTTCTGGAACAGTGATTCAACCAATTTGCCTGCAGAGCTGCACTGTGACTTCCTGGATATTTATGAGTACAACACCCTGGAAGCCGGAGAGATGAAGATTGATGGCGTGACCATTGATCTGGCTGCGCTGGATTGTGACAAGTATGTAACTGCCGGGTTATCCGACCATATTACGCCCTGGAAAGTCTGCTACAAGACCACCCGGATTGTTGGGGGAAACATCAAGTTTGTGCTCAGTTCCAGTGGCCATATTCAGAGCCTGGTCAACCCCCCCACCAACACCAGGGCGCGTTACTTCAGTAATGAAAGCCTGCCCGAAAATGCCGACGAGTGGCTCGAAGGGGCTGAGCAGTTTGCGGGCTCCTGGTGGACCGACTGGTCCGACTGGCTTCGGGTTCGTTCCGGGGCGCGAAAAGCTGCACCAACGGTGTTGGGCAGCAGGCACTTCAAACCCTTGGAGGAGGCCCCCGGCACCTATGTCTTCGGCTGAGAACATTGAGGAGCATCTGGTGAGTGTGCAAACCAGTGGGTTACAGATCTATTGGTTGACGGTCATGGGCCTGAATATCCGTGTTGCCATCAGGCGAGGCAGTAACGCTCAGGGTAAACCCCTGTTGTTGCTGAATGGCATCGGTGCCAGTCTGGAGGTTCTGGAAGGTTTCATTGCGGCCATGCCGGGCACTGAGATGATTATTTTTGATGTCCCCGGGGCGGGGAAGTCAGAGGCCCCCGTGTTGCCCTGGCGGTTGCATACCTATGCAAAGCTGACCGCAAAAATTCTCGATCAACTGGGCTATCGGCAAGTGGACGTGCTGGGGCTCTCCTGGGGTGGCACGCTGGCCCAGCAATTTGTCCGCCAGTATCCCCGGCGCTGCAGAAAGCTGGTGCTCTGTGCCACGAGTTGTGGTTCAGCGATGTTTCCCGGGCATCCATCCATCCTGGCAAAAATGATCAGTCCGCGCCGCTATCTGGACAAAAAGTACATGTCCCGTATTGCCGGCGATCTCTATGGCGGTAAAATGCGCACCGATCCGGCCCAGGTGGAAAAGCATGTCTCCCGGGTGCAGACCACCAGTTCGCGCGGTTACTATTATCAGTTGCTGGCACTGGCAACCTGGTCGAGCCTGCACTGGTTACACAAAATCGCCATGCCAACCTTGATTGTTCATGGCACCGATGACCCGATCATTCCGCCGGTCAACGCAAAGATTCTCGCCGGTCGCATCCCCAACGCCGAGCTGTGGCTGATGAATTGTGGCCATTTGTTCATGCTCACCATGCCGGATACAGTTGCCCCGGCGATCCGGGAATTTCTCGACCGATAACACCGTCACCCACCTTCACCGGAATATTTTCATGACACAACCAATGAGTGGTCAGTCTGACTGGTTTGAAATTACTCAGGCCCAGATCAACCAGTTTGCCGATGCGACCCACGACCATCAGTACCTGCACGTGGATCAGCAGCGAGCCGCAGAAGGACCGTTCGGTAAAACCATTGCCCATGGCTTCCTCTATCTCTCCATGGTGCCCCACATGATGTTGGACGACTTGCTGGCCATTATTGGCGATGCGACAGTGATCAACTATGGGGTCAATGGCCTGCGTTTTATTTCGCCGGTGCCGGTCGACAGCCGCATTCGTCTCAACTGGCAGGTGCTGTCCGACGAGCCGAAAGGCAAAAATCGGCTGTTGACGGTGGAGATTGGCATAGAGATCCAGGGCGTTGAAAAGCCCGCCATGGCCGCTGAATGGTTGCTCTATATTCTATGATGTCAGTCTGATTCCAGGCCGGGGCGTCGTACCGTTCAGTCAATGTGCGGTAAACAGTTTGCCGCGCACGGTCTCGCGGTATTTCATCGGCGATGTGCCAAATTGGCGATGAAATATTTTGCTGAAGGCTGCGGCATCCTGGTAACCGGAGTGAGCAGCTACTTCGGCGACAGACAGGTTGGATTTCTGCAGTAACTCCCTGGCATTGTTGAGTCTGGTGCGCTGCAGGTATTTCAGGGGCGTCTGGCCCAGCGCGTTTTTAAAGCGGCGGTCAAAGGTGCGCATACTGAAACCGAACTGTTTTGCCACGTCGCCAATCCTGATGGGCTTGCTGAAATTATCCTCAAACCAGATTTGTGCCTGCACCACCTGCTCATCGGGGTGGTGCTCCACATTGTCAGAGAAGTAGCTGGTGGGCTCGAAGGAGCTGCGAATTTCATGAAAGAAGTTGCGCTCTACCTGTGTGGCCGCCTGGCGACCGTACAGCCTCGCCACCAGGTGTACCATCAACTCCGCCATGGCGTTGACGCTGGCAGCGCAGTAGAGATTGCCGGCCTGGGTAATGAAGTACTGTCTCTTCAGGGCTACCAGTGGGTAGTCGCGCTGGAACTGATCAAAATAATGCCAGTGGGTGGTGGCGGGTTGCTGATCCAGCAGGCCCGCCTCTGCCAGAAAACAGACGCCCGTGCCCACTGCGATGACGGTGGCGCCCTCGCTCACCTGGTGTTGTAACCAGGGGATATAGTCGCGGTATTTTTTCAGGGCAGGCCGTGGGTTCCGCCACAGTGCGGGCAGGCTGATAATGTCGCAGCGGTCTATCTCGTCAATCGTTGCCGAGGGGCTGATGGCGAAGCCCGAGGGCGAGGTAATTGGCTGATCATCAATGGACAGGGTGGTCGCAACAATACTGCGGGTGTTGTTGGGGTTGGCTGCCCGGTCGGCAGCCTCGGCAGTGCGCAGCATTTCCACCGGCAAGGTAGCACTGGTCGTCAGCAAATTGTTGTAAAGCAAAGTGCAAACCCGCAGTGGTGGTGGTTGATTAATCGGTTCTTTGGCCATAATGGACAAATATATGGCTATAACAAACAAAAATCAACCGGGGATGCCTGATAGACTGCGTCTATAAATTCAACTGGATGCAGCGCAACATGCAAGCTTTACCCGTTATTGTCGGTTTTGGTGGCTACAATGCCGCCGGACGCAGCTCTTCACACCAGGGTTTTCGCCGAACGGTAGTTGAGTCCCTGCCCCCCGTTGAACGCAATAAAACACTGGTGGGCCTGGCCTGTCTTATGGGTCTGGTGAAGTGGGATGGCAGTTCGTACCGTGACAAAGCCGGACAATCCTATGATGCGGCCGCCGTGGCCTCGACCTTTGCTGACCAGGTCATGGCTGGAACCCTGATCCGCCGCCTGGAAAACACCATCTACAATCCTGATGAAGTCACTGGTCACAAGCGTGTACAAATGCAGCAACACGATGAGGGTGGTGTGCGATTTACCCTGAGTCGCAGGGATATGCCGGCGCAGATTCCCGAGCATTGGAACGTACGCCCGCTTGAGGGCGGCAGTTTTGAAATCCATTCCCGTGATACCGGAGAATTTCTGGTGCCGGTGCAGACCGAGCAGCTGGCCAAGGCGGCCGGCCAGTTACCCTCCGGTTTTGATCCCGCAGCCCAGTACAGTTCGAGATTTCATCCGCGAGGGTTGCAACTGGCATTGCTGGGCGCCAGCGATGCGATTCACTCCGTCGGTGTCCCCTGGGAGCAGATAGTCGCCGCTGTTCACCCGGACGAAATTGGTGTCTATGGCTCCAGTGTGTTTGGACAGCTGGCGCCGGAAGGTTTTGGCGGATTATTACAGAGCCGTTTGCGCAGTGAACGAACTTCCTCCAAACAGCTGGCCCTGGGACTCAATACCATGCCGGCAGATTTTATAAATGCCTATGTGCTGGGCAGTGTGGGGCATACCGAGGCGATTACGGGAGCCTGCGCCTCCTTTCTTTACGTGCTACAGGCGGCTGTGCGGGATATCCGCAGTGGTCGGCGTCGTGTTGCGGTGGTGGGCAATGCCGAAGCCAGTCTGACACCTGAGATATTTGAAGGCTTTACCAATATGGGGGCGCTGGGCACCGACGAGGGACTTTGCAAACTCGATGGTTCCAGTCTGCCGGATTGGCGGCGAGCCAGTCGACCTTTTGGTGAAAACTGTGGTTTCACCCTGGCGGAGGGGACCCAGTTTGTGGTGTTGATGGACGACGCGCTGGCCGTGGAGTTGGGTGCCGATATTCACGGAGCCGTGCCCGAGGTCTTTATCAATGCCGATGGTCTGAAGAAATCCATCTCCGCCCCCGGTGCCGGCAACTACGTATCGTTTGCCAAGGCTGTCGCATCGGCAGTGGCAATCCTCGGTGAGGACACGGTTAAGCACAACAGCTTTATTCACGCCCACGGCTCCAGCACCCCTGCCAACCGCGTTACCGAATCAGAAATTTTCAATCGGGTCGCCGCCGCTTTCGGAATCAGTGACTGGCCGGTGGCGGCAGTGAAGGCCTATGTAGGCCATACGATAGCTTCCGCCAGTGGCGATCAGTTGATGTCGGCGCTGGGCACGTTCAAATACCAGTTGATTCCGGGTATTAAAACAATTGATCGGGTTGCTGCCGATGTCTGCCAAACCCATACTTCGTTTCCTTTGCAGGACCGGGATGTCAGGGAGCGGGGCATGGATCTGGCGCTGATAAACTCCAAGGGTTTTGGTGGCAATAATGCAACTGCCGTGGTCGTATCCCCCCGCAAGGTCGAGGATATGTTGAGCCGTCGTTATGGTGCGGCAATGGCTGATTACCGTTTGCGCCTTGAGCAGACCCGCCAGCGGGCAGCGGACTATGAGTTGCGGGCAGATCGGGCAGAGCTTGATGTCATTTACCGGTTTGGTGAACAGGTCATCGATGACAGGGCCATTCAGTTCAGCCGTGATGGGCTGACCATGCCGGGTTTTGGCAACGCAGTGGTATTCGACAAGTCAAACCCCTGGGCAGATATGAGCTAATGGCGTGTTTGCCGGTTGTCACGCTCGGTGGATAACGTGCTCGTGCCCCCGACAAAAAGTTCGTTCGGAATTTAAAGTCGTCTCCTTTAGAATGGCCTTTTCTCGCGGTACTTTTCTCGTGAAAGTGGCGCCAGCCAGCGCGGCTGGGTAGGGGCTCGTAACGGTGTGTTTGCCTGGCGGGTCTGCCGGCGCCATTGGTACCGTGCTTCAATGTTCTGCCAGAGGGTAGCCGGAATTGAAGTTGACATATTCTGGTTATGTTCGGCGGTTATACAGAATTATAAATATGTCGGAGTGGTTATCTTGAATGATCATCAAGGCCAGAGCTGGTCCATTGTGGATTCGGCGAGTCTCTATGGCGTCAACGACTGGGGTGCCGGGTACTTTGGCCTTTCAGAAAAGGGTGAAATAACGGTTATTGCACCTCACAACGGGCGCTCTCACCAAATTTCCCTGCTCGACATTGTCGCTGGTCTGGAACAGCGCGGCCACGCCATGCCGGTGCTGTTGCGGATTGAAAATCTGCTCGACCAGCGAATCACCTATCTCAACGAAAGTTTTGCTGATGCCATCCGCCAAATGGATTACCAGGGCGAGTACCGCGGTGTCTTTCCCATCAAGGTCAATCAGCAGTGTCATGTGGTGGAAGAGATTGCCAAATTTGGCAGCCAGTATCATCACGGCCTCGAGGCGGGCAGCAAGGCGGAACTGATTATCGCCATGTCACATCTGCAGGATCGTGAGGCCTGTATCATTTGTAACGGTTACAAGGATGCCGAATTTATTCAGCTTGGCCTGCATGCCAGAAAACTGGGCCTGAAGTGTTTCTTTGTGATCGAGACCCCCTCCGAGCTGGGTATTATTCTGGAGCAGAGCAAACGCCTCGGTATTGAGCCGTTGATCGGCGTGCGCCTGAAACTGGCTGCCAAGGTTGAGGGCCACTGGTTTGAAGACAGCGGTGACCGCTCACTGTTCGGCCTCACCGTGACGCAGTTGGTGGATGTGCTGGATCGGTTGCGCGAAGCGGATATGCTGCACTGCCTGCAACTGATGCACTATCACATCGGCTCGCAGATCCCGAATATTCGCAATATCCGCGACGGTGTTCAGGAAGCCTGTCGCTACTATGTGGACCTGGTAAAAGAGGGCGCCCCGCTGGGTCATCTCGATCTGGGCGGCGGTCTGGCGGTGGATTACACCGGTGCCAGTACCAACGAAACCCACAGCAAGAACTACTCCCTGGAGGAGTACTGCGTCGATATCGTGGAAACCATTACCGAGGCGCTCAACAACAGCGATATCCCGCACCCCACCCTGATTACCGAGTCGGGACGGGCCACAGTGGCCTACTCTTCGGTACTGCTGTTCAATATTCTCGATGTGAGTTACTTCAAGTCCAACGGTATTCCCGATCAGCTGCCAGAGGACTGTACTGAATCGCTCGATAATCTCTGGGCAACCCTGCAGTCGCTGAATGACACCAATCTTCAGGAGTGTTGTAACGATGCGGCCCACTACCGGGAGGATATGCGTCGCATGTTCCGTCAGGGTCAGGTGCAACTGCGCGAACTCGCCCTGGCGGAAAACCTGTACCTGGAAGTGTTACAGCGCACCCGCCTGCTGTTGCCCTCGCTGCGCCGCATTCCGCCAGAGCTGGCCAATCTGGATGAGGCGCTGGCGGACATTTATTACGGTAATTTCAGCCTGTTCCAGTCCCTGCCGGATTCCTGGGCAATCGACCAGATTTTTCCGGTGATGCCAATCCATCGACTGGATGAAGCACCTACTAACAAAGCGATCATTGCCGACCTGACCTGTGACTCCGACGGCAAACTCGATCTGTTTGCCAATGCCGACGGCGAAACCCGCACCCTGCCGCTGCATGACCTCAAAGAGGGCGAAGAGTATTACCTCGGTGTGTTTCTGGTGGGTGCCTATCAGGAAACCCTGGGGGATCTGCACAACCTGTTCGGCGATACCCATGTGGTGAGCGTTCGCATTGATGGCGAGGGACAGTTTGAATTTGTTGAGGAAATTCAGGGTGATACCATCGGCGATGTGCTCAGTTACGTGGAATACAACCCCAAGGAGTTGTATGAAAAATTTCGTATCTGTGCCGAGACCGCCGTGCGTTCTGGCAGTATCAGCGTGGCCGAGCGCCAACGGATGTTAAAGACTTTCAGTAACAGCCTGAATGGCTACACCTATTTTGAGCGGGACTGATTTGAGCCCGACTGATCGTGGCGTGAAGCCAATCCGTTTTCGCAAAAAGAGTTGGTTCGCATTAAAGATAATCTGTCTGTGGGCTGACGAAGAAAAAGGTTGAGGAGTTAAGCATGGCAAAAGTACTTATTATCGGTGCCGGTGGGGTCGGCGGCGTCGTGACCCACAAGTGCGCCCAGTTGCCGGAGGTCTTTGAGGAGATAGTCCTCGCCAGTCGCACCGAAGCGAAATGTCGGCACATTGCCTCGCAGCTCGACCGGCCTATCGAGACCGCGCAGGTGGATGCGGACAATGTGCCGGAACTGGTGGCGCTGATCAATCGCGCCAAACCGGATCTGGTGATCAATGTGGCGCTGCCCTACCAGGACCTGACCATTATGGATGCCTGTCTGGAAGCGGGCGTCAACTACCTGGATACCGCCAACTACGAACCACTGGATACCGCCAGGTTCGAGTACAGCTGGCAGTGGGCCTATCAGGACAAGTTCAAGCAGGCGGGCCTGATGGCGCTGCTCGGTTCAGGTTTTGATCCCGGCGCCACCAACGTGTTTACCGCCTATATTGCCAAACACTACTTCGACGAAATTCACACCCTGGACATCATTGATGTGAACGGTGGCGATCACGGCTATCCGTTTGCCACGAATTTCAATCCCGAAATCAATATCCGCGAAGTGACCGCCGAATGTCGCCACTGGGAAAATGGTGAATTCGTTACCACCCCGGCGATGTCCACCAAGCAGTCCTTCACCTGCCCGGAAGGGGTGGGCACCTACAACATCTACCGGATGTACCACGAAGAGCTGGAATCGCTGGTGAAAAACTTTCCCGGCCTGAAGCGCGCCCAGTTCTGGATGAGCTTTGGCGAGAGCTACCTGAAACACCTGGAGGTGCTGGGCAATGTCGGCATGACCGGCATCGAGCCGGTGGATTTCAACGGCCAGCAGATTGTGCCAATCCAGTTTCTCAAGCGCCTGCTGCCCGACCCGGCCAGCCTCGGTCCGCGCACCAAAGGCAGAACCTGTATCGGCTGCGTGGTCACCGGTATCAAGGACGGCCAGCCGAAAACCGTTTACCTCTACAACATCTGCGATCATCAGGCCTGCTATGCCGAGGTTCAATCCCAGGCGATCTCCTACACCACCGGGGTACCGGCGATGATCGGTGCCAAGATGATGCTGGAAGGCAAATGGTTGCAGCCGGGGGTATGGAATCTGGAACAGCTGGATCCCGATCCCTTTATGGCGGACATGAACAAATACGGGTTGCCCTGGACGGTAATTGAGGACTACCAACGCTGATTGCGAGGTTGAATCAATCGGTCGGCACCGACTTTTTCTCCCGAGGTTTCAGGGCAACTGCTGCGCTCTGGGTATTGTTTGCTCGCCAGTAAGTGGGCCTTAAAGGATTCCCCAGCCATGGGTTTGGCAAACAGGTAGCCCTGGGCATAGTCACAACCGGCGGCTGTCAGCAGATCCCGCTGGTCGCCGGTTTCCACCCCCTCGGCGATCACCTCTATGCCCAGCTTGTGGGCCATCACGATAATGGCCTCGCACAGTGCCAGGTCTTCACTGCCGGGCCGCAGGTTGCTGACAAAGGTCTTGTCAATTTTCAAATAATCAATATCAAATTTTTTCAGATAGGACAGTGACGAGTAACCGGTGCCAAAATCATCCAGGGCCACCTGAATACCGGCATCCCGAAAGGCCAGCAGCTGCTCGGTAACAATGGTGCGCTGTTCAAGCAGTAACCCCTCGGTAATTTCCAGCACCACCGCCTGCCCGGGCAGACCCAGATCAAACATTGACTCACGCCAAATCTGAAACACGGTTTTGCTGCGGTTATTCAGTTGCACCGGTGAGACATTCATGCTGATCTGGAATTCCGGATGGAAGTCCGCGCGCAGGGATTGTGACATCACCGCGACATCTTCAAACAGGCGGTCGCCAATCAGATGGATCAGGCCGGTTTCCTCGGCAATCGGGATAAAGGTATCCGGGCCGATCAAGCCTTCGATGGGGTGTTGCCAGCGCATCAAAGCTTCGGCCTTGTGAATGTCACCGGTTCGCAAATTGATGATGGGCTGATAGGCGACCCACAACTCGAGCTTTTCCAGCCCCATCCTGAGGTCGTTGACGATGCGCATCCGCTTGAGAGCGGATTCCTGCATGGAAGGGGTGAAGTATTGATAGCCGTTGCGCCCCTCCTTTTTGGCCGCATACATGGCCTGATCGGCATTTTTCAGCAGCCCCTCCAGTTCGCTGAGAATGATAATGAACTCATCACCACCGAGGCGGGCCACCGTATCGGTCTCACGGATACAGTGGCCAACTCTGCTGGCGGCTTCAACCAGTAGCTGATCGCCTTTTTCGTGGCCCAGCGTATCGTTGACTTCCTTGAAATGATCAAGGTCGATAAACAGCACGGCCATCGACAATGCCGAGCGATGAGCCTTTTTGATTTCCTGTCCCAGGCGATCGTAAAACATCCGGCGGTTGGGCAGCTCGGTTAACGGGTCAAAGTTGGCCTGTTCCCAGATAAGTTGCTCATTGGCTTTCTTTTCTGTGATATCGGAGAACTGTGCGACCCAGCGATGAACCGAGCCGTCGGAATTATGGACAGCATTGATGGAGAGCCATTCAGCGAAAATTTCGCCACTTTTTCGTTTGTTCCACAACTCCCCTTCCCAGTGCCCAGTGCTTTCCATGGTCTTCCACATCCGCGCATAAAAACTTGCCGAATGCCTGCCGGAGCGCAGGATACTGGGGTTTTGGCCAATAACATCCTGGGGGGAATAGCCGGTCATGGTGGTAAATGTATGGTTAACATCAATAATGGTGCCGGCCGCATCGGTGACCATCATGGCCTCATTGCTGTTCTGGTAGACCAGTCCGGCCAGCTTCAGGGCTTCCTCGTTTTCCTTGCGGCTATGAATGTCAGTGGTAATCCCGTGCCAGAGCGTACTGCCGTCGCTGAGCCTTTCCGGAATGGCATCGCAGAGTCGCCACTCGGTCACCTGTTCCGGCAACAGGACCCGGAATTCCGCGTGCAGTGGGCAGAGTTCTTCGGCTGAAATACGTATCTGGGTTCGCAGGCGGCTGACATCATCGGGATGAATGCGATCGAAAGCTGGGGAGGCATCCTCTGCCACGTCGGCGGCCTCCAGGCCGAGAATGTTTCTGATGGCCGGACTGCACCAGGGAATCGCACTGGTGCTGTCGGGAAACAGCTGAAACTGGAAGATCATGCCGGGTACCTGCGCGGCCAGTTTCATCAGCAGGTTATAGCTCTGCTGTTGCTTTTCGATGGCCTGCTTCCGCTGGGTAATATCCTGTACGGTACCCCTCAGCCGGGTGACACGGTGAAGATTGTTCCGGGCGGCCTTGGCGATGAAGCGCAGCCAGATAACCTGCTTTTCCCTGACGATGGAAAGCTCGAGGTCGACGGATTTCCCCTCATCGAGGCACCTTTCCAGCGACGCCTGCAGGGTGGTGCGATCGGCGTCCTCAAGCAGCGAATAGATTAGCGAAAAGCTGGGAGCGATGTTGTTTGCAATGCCGAAATTTTCACAGGTTTGCTGGGTCCACTGCATAATTTCCGAATCGCAGTCGTATTCCCAGCCACCCACCAGGGCGATGCGACTGACTTCATTGAGCGCCCTTTCGTTCTCCCGAAGCGCCTGTTCGGCAGCCTGGTGATCTTCCAGCACACCCAGCAATGCCAGTCGCGCCTGGGTTGATTCATGGAGCAGTCGGCTCGTCTCGCGATGGGCGGTTTCAAGGCCCTGTTCAAATTCTTTCCTCGGATTGATATTGGTGAGGGTGGCCAGCATGCGGGACGGGCCGCCTCTCTGATCCCAGGCAACCAGCCTGCTGAGTGATGCGACCCAGATCCAGTTATCGGCATTATCCCGGATGCGAAACTCCTGATAGAGCTCGCCGGGTTGTTTGCCCGCACTGTTATTCAGGTAGTGCCGAAAGCTATCCAGCGCGTGCTGCCGATCATCGGGGTGGATGCAGGAGAGGGCACCGCTGAGTGTTTCATGGGATTGGTCGAGACTGCGTCCCAGAATCTGGTTGTAGCCCTCGTTGACAACCAGTCTGCCGCTCTGCAGATCAATGTCCACCAGGCCCAGTCCCGCTGCAGCCAACGCCAGCCGGAGTCGTTCTTCATTTTCTTCCAGGCGGTTGGCACCCTGTTCCTGTTGCAGCCGCTTTACCATCAGCAGACCCAAGAGTACGGTCGCGATCGGATAAATCAGCATTACCGGAAGCGTGATGCTCGCCAGTACCGCAATTGCCCGATCACCGGGCAGGGTCAGCATCAGTGCCAGCATGAGGATATGCGCCACAATGCCAAGACTGTACAGCTCTGACCATCCCAGGGTGGCCAGTGAACTGCCCCTGACGTGTCGCCACAGCAGCCCCAGTGTGCCGCAGGCGAGAATCACCGCGATGCCAGTTTCGGCACCGGCCCCGCCCTGATAAAGCCGGAAGAGCGAAGCGATGGTCATGGTAATGATCGTCGGCAGGGTGCCAAAAAACAGGCCCGTCAGCGTAATCAGCACCGAACGGGTGTCAAAGTGGATGCCCGGCGTAAAGCTAAAGGGCGACAGCATCAGGGCAACAGTGATCGCACCCATGATCAGGCCAACCACAATATGGTTGAGGGATGGCCTGATGGGTGGGTGCAACGATCGGCTCATGTCATAAAGCAGCACCACCGCGAGTAACAGGGCCGTATTTTGCAGGAGTGGCAGGAAGGCCTCGCTCATAGTATTTCGCCCCGGTCATCGTAGCGAGGCGCTTTGCCCATCTTTGTAAGCAGCTGATTAACCTCGCGTTTTAGCTCAAGTGTGCGGGATTCTCTGCCAAGTGTGGCTTTCTGCCAGCGGCGCAACTCGTCGAGTCGCTGCTGGAGGCCGGCCTCAAGTTCTCGCTGTGAGGTGACGTCCCGGGCAATTCGGGTGGCACCGATGATGGTGCCGTCGTTGTTGATTATGGGGTTATAGCTCACCTCAAATACCCTGACCTGGCCGCCCAGGGTGACTTTTTTACTGGTTTTGACAGACGCCCCGGCCAGGGCTTTTTTGATATTACTGCGAATATCACTGGCATACTCCATGTCGACACCGGCTTTGGGTAGAACACTATCGATAAGCTGGCCTATCTTTGGTGTTATCTCGAACACTTGCTGAACGAATTCAGCGTAGGCCGGGTTGAATGCCGTAAGTTTGAATGCGGTATCCACGGCGACGACCTGGTCACCGGCACTTTCAATAATTGCATTCAGTAATTCCCTGCTGTTATGCATGGTCTGGTGCTGTTGAAAACTCAGCAATTGGTAGGCCCGGCTGCTGAGCACAGCGAAAGAAACCAGCAACCCCGCCAGCAGAGAGAAACCGATAAAACTCCAGCGCACCGCATGGCTGATGGCGTCTTTCCCCACCGCCATATCCAGTCGCCATATCTGGTCAGCCACGCGGATACTATGGCTCCAGCTGGGATGGGCACCGGCTGGCAGTTCCCCGGCAATCAGGGTTTTGCTGCCGCTATCCGAAAAGCCGGTAATCTGATAATGCAATTGGTTTTCCCGGGCGGCGAGATCCAGTGGCAGAAACAGCTGCCTGAAATCAATAATACCGACCACAAAGCCCATTACCGAACCTTTCCGGTTAGGCAGTGCCCCCGCCGCTGGCTCAAACACAGGGAGAAACAAAACCAGAACGCCGGTGAGAGAGGGGTGTAGATCGACGATCCGGGCAGTTGCCTCCCCCGAGCGAATGGCGGTGTTGATTGCCCGGCGGCGATCATCGAACTGGCCGTGATCAAGGCCCACCGGGTTGAATTCAGCGCCTTCTGAAAGGGCGCTGAATTGCACCGGATAATAGTCGCCCCCTGCCGGTGCGCTGATTTTTTGCCAATCCTTATCTACGGTGCTGATGGCGAATTCGGTGTGCTGCTTGCGCATTTCGGTTTCAAATACCTGTCGTTGATTGGCAGTAACCCTCGGCGCCCAGTCCACCCGGTTAATGTGTGGCCGGTTTGAAATATGGCTGCTGAAGCGATGAAACTCATCCTTGGTTATCTGCTCACTTGCCGAGAAAAAGGATTCCACTGCATACAGCGGCGAAATTTTCTCGTTCAGTGTCAGGAAACTCAGGTCTGCGAGTGTCTGGACCTGCCGGGACAGGTTGGCCTCGGCCTCTGCCAGCTCCAGACGCGACAGGGTGAGGCTGCCGGCCACTAAAAGTATCGTGGTCATCAGCAGTGGCAACACAAACCGGTAGCGCGGCCTGGCGCCGGGTTGGCTGTTGGGCCAGAGCAACAGCACCAGGGGGGCAAACAGCACCACCCCGATGGCATCGCCCGCCCACCAGACTAACCACTGCTGGGCCACATCCTCGGCAGGCAGTATGCCCAGCAGGTAGCGGGAGGAGGCGCCAATAGTCGGTGACATAAGGCAGGCCAGGGGGCCTGCCGAGAACAGAAAGTGCCACTCTCGACCGGGTATAACTGATAGCACCTGGCGGTCAAGGTAAGCTCTTGCCAGGGTTGCGCCGAGCAGTGCCTGTACCGTTACGCCTGCGGCATAGCTGCAGGCGGCGATCATCCCTGCTGCGGTCGGCGCCAGCATCGGGTCTGACAGAAAAGCGCCCAGTAATACGCCGGGCCAGAGGCGCCGCCCGCCGATTAGCAATGCGGCAACGGCCAGCCCGGCGGGCAGCCAGATAGGAGAGGCGGGCCCAGAGGACAGATGAATGAGCAGTGATGCCTTGGCCGTGATGAAGTAAAGCAACGCCATGGCGGCGCTGTGGCCGACCCATTGAATTGACCGGACGGGTGTCGTCGGTTGAGGTTGGGAACCCCCACTGCGTTGATCACTCATTCCTGATTCAGTGGTATGCATTGTGAAGAATCTTGCCGATAGGCTGTAGTCCGTAAAAAACAAAGAAAAAGTCAGCGTCAGCAGACTGAATCGTCATCAAAACACAGTTTAGCAGTACCCGTATGGTTATATGGAATAGATTTATTGACCTGCGGGCATGGTGACAGCCCCGGCGGTAAACTGGCCGTAAATCGATGATCGGGTGGACCGTGGCTGTTGTGTTTGTCGTCGGCAGTTTTATCGGTTTTTAAAGACGTATAATGACGCGCTACGGGGCGGTCCCCGGGTGATGGTACCCGGAGGTGAAAGCCGGATGACGGTTTGTGTCGAACACAGGAGTTTGATTTTTGACAGGTAATAACGGAACAGTATTGGCTGCAGAAAACGCGCTGGAAACATTTGACCCCGTTCGGGTGCCTTCGCCCTGTTTTGTGGTGGATGAGCAGGCGGTGGAGCGAAATCTTAAAATTCTGCATCGGGTACAGGAAGAAAGTGGTGCCAGAGTGCTGGCGGCGTTGAAAGCCTTTTCACTTTGGCGATTGGCGCCGCTGGTGGCCAAATACCTGTCCGGTACCTGTGCCAGTGGCCTGCACGAGGCAAGGCTCGGCCGCGAGGAGTACGGCGGCGAGGTGCATGTGTTTTCGGCGGCCTACACGGAGGAGGATCTGCGGGAAATCCTCAAGCTGGCCGACCATGTGGTGTTCAACTCCTTCAGCCAATGGCAGCGTTTTCAGCCGCTGGTGCAGGAAGCCAAAAAAGCCCGCCCCGGTTTGCGCTTTGGCCTGCGTATCAACCCCCAGCACTCCGAGGGCGATGTGCCCATTTATGATCCCTGTGCCCCTTGTTCTCGACTGGGTATTCCCCTGTCACAGTTTGAAGGGCAATCCCTGGAGGGTATTACCGGGCTGCATTTTCATACCCTCTGTGAACAGGATGTGGAACCCCTGAAGCGGACCTTGATGGCGGTGGAGGAGAAATTCGGGCACCTGCTGCCGCAGATGGAGTGGGTTAACTTTGGCGGCGGCCATCACATTACCGAGCCGGGTTATCAGGTGGATGAGTTGATTGCGCTGATCAGGGATTTCAGCGCCCGCTACCAGGTGCAGGTATTTCTCGAGCCCGGCGAAGCGGTCGCTATTCACACCGGAGTGCTGGTCACCGAGGTGCTGGATCTGGCCTGGAATGACATGGCCCAGGCAATCCTCGATACCTCTGCCACCTGCCATATGCCGGATATCTTGGAGATGCCCTATCGTCCCAGGGTCATCGGTGCCGGCTTGCCCGGTGAATTTGCCCACAGCTATCGGCTTGGCGGTATGACCTGCCTGGCGGGAGATGTGGTTGGCGATTACAGCTTTGCAGCACCTCTCGAAGTGGGGCAGCGACTGATGTTTGATGATATGAGCCATTACACCATGGTCAAAACGACGACCTTCAATGGCATCAATTTGCCCTCGATTGCCCTGTGGAACCCGGAAACCGACCAGTTGCGGGTGATTCGTCAATTTGGTTATGAGGATTTCAGGCAACGCCTGAGTTGATCGGGCGTATTATGGTGGCAGGCTGCAGAGCAGGGCTTCCCGGAAATCGCCCCCACTATTTGATTTAGTTGCCAGCAGTCGCTAGATTGATTGTCGGCCACACGGATTAATCACAGAAATCGTTTAATCAGACATACACAGGAGACGCCAATATGGCCAATGAAGGTTACCACGAACCCATTAATGAATTGACCGACAAAACGCGGGATATGCACCGGGCCATCACCTCATTGATGGAGGAGCTGGAGGCTGTTGACTGGTACAACCAGCGAGTGGATGCCTGTAAGGATCCCGAGCTGAGAGCCATTCTGGCCCACAATCGCGATGAGGAGAAAGAGCACGCCGCGATGGTGCTGGAATGGATTCGCCGTCAGGATCCGGCCTTTGATCACGAGCTGAAAGATTACCTGTTTACTGAAAAAACCATTGCTCACCAGTAAGTTAAGTTCTGATGGGTGAGTGTTGGAAGAGAGGCGTTGCGATTATCTCTTCCAACGCTCAGACCAGGATCAATCCCCCTCGATCCCCAAAGAGGCCCAGATCTCGTCGACTCTGTTTTTGACATCGGGGTCCATGGTGATGGGTCGACCCCACTCGCGGTGGGTCTCGCCGGGAAACTTGTTGGTGGCATCGAAACCGATTTTTGAGCCAAGCCCCGAAACCGGTGATGCGAAATCCAGGTAATCGATAGGGGTGTTGTCGATAATCACCGTATCCCGTCGCGGGTCCATCCGGGTTGTCATCGCCCAGATGACATCCTGCCAGTCCCTCGCATTGATATCGTCATCGGTGACCACTACAAATTTGGTGTACATGAACTGCCGCAAAAATGACCATACCCCCATCATCACGCGTTTGGCATGGCCCGGGTATTGTTTCTTCATGGTGACCACGGCCATCCGGTAGGAGCAGCCCTCCGGCGGCAGATAAAAGTCGACAATTTCCGGAAACTGTTTTTTCAGAATGGGCACGAACACCTCGTTCAGTGCCACGCCGAGAATGGCCGGCTCATCCGGCGGTCTGCCGGTGTAAGTGCTGTGATAGATGGGGTCGCGGCGATGGGTGATGCGCGCCACGGTGAACACCGGAAACCGGTCCACTTCATTGTAGTAACCGGTGTGGTCGCCAAAGGGTCCCTCATCGGCCATTTCATCGGGATAGAGATAACCCTCGAGAATGAATTCCGCGCTGGCGGGGACCTGAAGGTTGCTGCCCAGGCATTTGACCACGCGGGTTTTCTCACCGCGCAGCAGTCCGGCAAACGCGTATTCGGACAGGGTATCCGGCACCGGTGTGACAGCGCCGAGAATGGTCGCCGGGTCCGCGCCCAGGGCGACGGCTACCGGGAAGGGTTCCCCCGGATGCGCCAGTTGCCAGTCGCGGAAGTCCAGCGCGCCGCCGCGGTGGGACAGCCAGCGCATGATCAACTTGTTTTTGCCGATTACCTGCTGCCGGTAGATGCCGAGATTCTGGCGCTCTTTTTCCGGTCCCCTGGTAATCACCAGGGGCCAGGTGATCAGTGGGCCTGCATCCCCGGGCCAGCAGGTCTGGATGGGCAGTTTGCCGAGATCCACCTCGGCGCCGTCAATAATGACTTCCTGGCAGGGTGCATTTTTCACCACCTTGGCGGGCATATTGAGGATGGGTTTGAATTTATGGCGCTTCTCCCAGAGATCCCTAACGCCTTTTGGCGGTTCCGGTTCCCGCAGAAAGGCCAGCAGTTCGCCGACCTCGCGCAGGGCGGCGACATTCTCCTGGCCCATACCCATGGCGACCCGTTCCGGTGTGCCAAACAGGTTGCCCAGCACCGGGATATCAAAGCCCCTGGGATTTTCGAATAACAGGGCGGGGCCGCCAGCCCGCAGGGTTCGGTCACAGATTTCGGTCATTTCCAGATAGGGATCGATTTCTGCGGAGATGCGCTTAAGCTCACCGCGTTGTTCCAGAAACTGAATGAATTCTCGCAGGTCGGTATATTTCATAAGTGTGCCTGAACAATAACTCCGGCAAGTGTTACGACAACGGTTGGCGAATGCAATCACTGTAATGCCATGCGGCCCCTCGGGGTAGATGCAATACCCGGTTGTTGGCGTTACATTAACGCTATGGCCTACTTTTTTCTGATTTTAATTGTGGCACTGGTGCATTTCGGTTTCGTACTGTTTGTGATCGCCGGCGGTTTACTGGCTTTCCAGTGGCCCACCATACTCTGGTGGCACCTGGCCGGGGCGCTGTATGGCATCGCGATTATGCTGGTGGGTTGGCGTTGTCCACTCACCAGGCTGGAGGCCTGGCTGCGTGAGCGGCGCGGCGAGCGACTGGTAACCCAGTGGGAGTTTCTGCGCCACTATGTCTGGTCCCATGTCGGCCTGCGTGGCAACGAGTGGTTTATTACGGTGGTATTGATGATGGCGATGGTGTTGTTCAACTACCGGGCATATCGGTTTGTCATCGTGGGGAGTTAGGGTTGATAGAATTTGCCGGGGTTTTTGGATTCAACTCGATCGTGGTCGCTCTGGCCGTCCTCATTCACTATGAGGTGTTATCGCGTCTGGCGACCGTTTTGCCAATGCTGGATATCCGGCCACGGTTGCGGGTTCTGGTGGCAATCTTTGCAGCCTTTATTGCCCATGTGGCGGAAATATGGACTTTTGCTCTGGCGTTCTATCTGTTGCTGCAAGTGGGGGGCAGCACTTTGGCCGGCAACTTTGACGGTTCCCTGCTGGACTGTATTTATTTCTCTTTCAGTAACTACACGTCGCTCGGCTATGGTGACATCGAGCCATTTGGCCATATCCGCTTCCTGGCGGTACTGGAAGCCCTTATCGGTCTGATTATGATCGGCTGGACGGCCTCTTTCATGTATATCGAAATGCAGAAATTCTGGATGACGGGCAAAAATGGTCGCCGATGACACAGGCGGGACTATTCAAAAACGATGGTTTTGTTGCCGTGCAATAACACGCGATCCTCAAGGTGATAACGCAGGCCTTTGGCCAGCACATTTTTTTCCACATCCTTGCCCTTGCGCACCAGATCCGGAACGCTGTCGTGATGGCTGATGCGGACCACATCCTGCTCGATAATCGGGCCGGCATCCAGGTCGCTGGTCACATAGTGACAGGTGGCGCCGATCAGTTTCACACCTCTTTCTGCCGCCTGGTGGTAAGGTTTTGCCCCGACAAAGGCCGGCAGAAAACTGTGGTGGATATTGATGATCTGTCCCGGGTAAGTGGCGCACAGTTCCGGCGGCAGGATTTGCATGTAGCGGGCCAGCACAATCACATCCGCCCTGCTCTGGGCAATTTGCGTTGCCACCTCCGCGAAGTGGGCAGTCTTGTCATTCTGGTCCACGGGGGCATGGTGGTAGGGAATATTATGCCAGTTCACATAACTGCGCAGTTCATCATGGTTAGAGATCACACAGGGGATATCAAACTGCATTTCACCGCTGCGCCAGCGGTACAAAAGGTCAGACAGGCAGTGGGCCTGGGTGCTGGCCATTAACACTACCCGTTTTGGCTTGCTGGTATCCGTCAGCCGCCATTGCATGTCGTATTGCTCTGCCAGCGGCGCGAAGCGCGCAGTGAGCTCCTCCGGGCCATAGGACAGCGAATCGGCGGCAATTACCTGGCGCATAAAGAACCAGTTGGTGTCGGGGTCCCGATAGTAGTTTGCCTCGGTCAGCAGGCCACCCTCGTTGGCGAGGAATGAGCTCACGGTGGCCACCAGACCAACGCGGTCCGGACAGGATACGATCAGACGAAAACTGTGCGTGTTCATGGGGGCTTCAGACTGGCTTCAAGGAGACCGAACTGTCTCATATTTACGGTTGAATTTCACCCGTCACGCCAAAAAGGCGCGGGTCCTGGGATTGCTGTTCCCCGGTCGGCTTTCCCCGATTATTTCAGCGGTTGCAACAGGTCGCGAAACCGGGGGTGCTCGGCGCTTCCCAGCCATTCAAAGATCACCATTTCGGTGGTGACGATTTCTGTGCCGTGGCGGGCCAGCCTGGCAATGGCGGCCTCGCGATCATGCGGTTTTCGGGAGCCGATAGCATCGCTCACCAGATAGACATTTTTGCCCGCCTCCCTGAGTCCGAGTGCGGTCTGCAGGACACAGACATGGCTTTCACAGCCACCGATCACCCATTGCCGGCGGTCCCCGGCCAGTGCCAGCAGTTGCCCGGTTTTAACCGCATCAAAGGTCATCTTTTCCAGAACCGTTTCTCCCTCACGGGCTGCCAAAACCGGTGTTGTGGCACCAAGGCCCCGGGGATACTGTTCGGTGTAAACGACGGGTATATCGAGAGTTCTGGCCGATTGAATGAGTCGTTCGAGGTTGCTGACGACCTGCCCACCCTGATTGATGGCGGGTAACAGCCGGCTCTGCATATCAATGACCAGCAGCAGGGATTGCGTCGGGTCAACTGTCAGCATGGCATTTCTCCATCAATTCGGGTGGCCAGTGTGTCGGAAAAACTGGCCATCATCTGCTCGGCGCTGGCATTGAAAATCCTGATGCGACCGGTATGTGCCAGCAACAGCAAACCGGTGGCATAGGCGAAGACGCTGGCCGTTATTTCGTTGGCATGGGCTGTGCTGACACCCATGGCCATGGCGGCATCCGTGATGGGTTGCAGGCTGGATTGCAACTGTCGGTTGAGTTCGGCATCTCTCTCCCGGCCCAGCCCCTTGGGCTTCATGCCGCCGCGGAACAGGTAAAAGCCCAGATCGAGATCGCCGGGGTTGTTTCGATAGTAATTAAAAAACGCCATGGCGGAGGCCTTGAGTCGCTGCACGGGCGTGTCGATCTGGTGGATGGCGGCCGCAATGTCGGCATTCAGCGTCGCTAGCGATTGGCCCAGCAGTTCCGCATAGACCGCTTCTTTCGAATCGAAGTGAAAATAAAGCGCGGCGGGGGTGTATCCGGCCTCTTTGGCGATAGCACGCAAACTCGCTCCTTCTAGGCCCTCTGCCTCGAAAACCCGCCGGGCCGCCTGCAGAATGATGTCCCGTTTCTGCGCACTGCTGGCTGACGGGCGCTTGCCTTTGGCAATTTGGTGAGGCCCGATGATAGGTTGCTTGGTCGATGAGGTTGGCATGACAGGTGGGTCCGGCTTGGTTTGACAGAAAAATTTTAACAGTGTTAGATTGTGTCCGCAAAGAAACACTTGAGGGTTTTCCCATGCTGATGACGGCAGCTGAGTATCGTGAGTCCCTGCGGCGCTATCAACCCAGGGTGTTTATCAATGGCAGACAGGTGGACAGTGTGGCGGATGAACCGCTCCTGGCCCCTGGCATCGCGGCTGTGGGGGTGACCTATGACTTTGCCTGTCATCCCGGCCACGCGGCATTGCTGACGGCAACCCAGGACACTTCCGGAAAACAGGTCAACCGGATGTTGCATATCAATGAAAGTTCCACCGACCTGCTGCACAAGCTGGAGGCCGTCAGGCTGGTTTGCGCCGAATCCGGTTGTGCCCAGCGCTACCTGTCCCAGGACGGTCTGAATGCGCTGTTTCAGTCGACTCAATTGACGGACGCCAATCACGGGACCGATTACCATCCGCGTTTTCTCGACTACCTGCACGATGTTCAGGCGCGCGACCTCACCCTGGGCGTTGCCATGACCGATGCCAAAGGCGACCGGTCCCTGCGACCGGGACAGCAGGAAAACCCGGATACCTATGTGCATATTGTGGAGCGCCGGGCGGACGGGATTGTCATCAGCGGCACCAAGGCGATTGTCACCGGTGCTCCCTATATGCATGAGTTTCTGGTCATGCCCTGCCGTACCCATACACCGGAAGATGCCGACTTTGCCGTGGCCTGTGCCGTGCCCGTGGATGCGCCGGGGATTACCATTGTGGCCCGGCCGGCAGGTCGGCCCGGTGAGAGCGCCGCAAAATTTTCGGCCAAATATGGCCAGTCGACCGGTGTGGTCATTTTTGACAGGGTCTTTGTGCCCCACGAGCGGGTGTTTCTCGCGGGTGAATACGAGGAGGGGGGGTTCCTGACCACCAGCTATGCCACCCACCACCGCCACTCCTGTATCGGTGCCCGGGCGGGGTTTGGTGATTTATTGATCGGCGCCGGTGCGCTGATTACCGAAGCCAATGGCCTGGATCCGGATCGCCACGGTCATATTCGCGACGCCATGGTGGAACTGATCACCATCACGGAAAGTTTTTTTGCCTGCGGCGTGGCCGCTTCGGTTTACTGCGTGCAGGATCCCGCAGGGGTGGCGATGCCGGACCCGGTCTTTTCCAATATCGGCAAGCTGCTGCTCGCCACCAAGATCTATGACATGCACAAGCTGGCGCACTATGTGTCCGGTGGCTTGATTGTCTCCCTGCCCGGCCCCGATGAGGATCACAACCCCGAAACCGCCGCATCGCTGGCCGCCGTCCTCGGTGGGCGACCGGATATTCCCGCCGCACAGCGTCTCGAAGTGGCCCGGTTTATCGAGGACCTGACGGCCTCCCATCAGGGCGGCTGGTACTCGGTCATCTCGCTGCATGGTGGCGGTTCGCCGGAGGCCATGAAACGCGAAATCTGGCGCAACTATCCCGTCTATGAAAAGCAGGACCTGGTGGAGCGGCTGCTGGATCGCGGCGTACTCGATGAGGGGAAACGCGTCTCGAGACAGCCCGGTCGCTGCTGCGTCAAGGGCTGCGAAGTGCCCGAGCCGCCGAAGGAGAAATAGCCCGCTCTTGCCGCGACAGAATCTTCCCGGGTCGCTGTGTATCGGATTGCGACGCCTGCTGTTCTGCGGCATAGTAACTCGCCATTGAATAGTAACTCGCCATTGATCAGTACACAGGCCTTGCCATGACAGATTATCTGATAGCGCCCTCCATTCTCTCGGCAGATTTTGCCCGCCTGGGGGAGGAGGTGGACGCGGTTCTCGAAGCGGGTGCCGATGTTGTTCATTTTGACGTGATGGACAACCATTATGTGCCGAATCTGACCATTGGCCCCATGGTTTGCAAGGCGTTGCGCCGCTACGGTATCCGTGCCCCGATCGATGTGCACCTGATGGTGGAACCGGTGGATCAGCTGATCGGTGACTTCGCCGAGGCCGGCGCCAGTTGGATCACCTTTCATCCAGAGGCGTCCAAACATGTGGATCGCTCGCTGCAGTTGATTCGCGATGCCGGTTGCAAGGCCGGGTTGGTGCTGAACCCGGCTACCAGTCTGGAGCCGGTGAAGTATGTGCTCGACAAGGTGGATATGTTGTTGCTGATGTCGGTCAATCCGGGCTTTGGTGGTCAGAAATTCATTCCCGCGACACTGGGTAAATTGCGTGAGGCGCGCGCGCTGATTGAAGCCAGTGGTCGCGATATCCGGCTGGAAGTTGACGGTGGGGTGACGGTCGACAATATCCGGGCGGTTGCCGATGCCGGTGCCGATACCTTTGTCGCCGGTTCGGCTATCTACGGTGCAGGGGATTACGCTGCGGCCATCGCCGCCATGCGGTCTGCATTGCGCTGAAACGCCGACGGCTTTGATGACTTTGCAGGTTCTGGTGAATCCATTAGAATGCGTCGTCTGACTGTTGGAGGGATCCGTGGCATCCGGTAAAGGCCAATCCTGTAATTCTGCTCACCTCAGCTGGCGATGGCGCAGTTGCTGAACCCCGCTGCCTGAAAAGCAGCATCCTATGCCCTATTGTCTGACATATCTGCGTCCAATGACGCAAGGGAATGACCATGACCCCGACAGAATTTGCCGCACTGGCCGAGCAGAATTACAACCGTATTCCAGTAACCCGCGAGGTACTGGCCGACTTAGAAACCCCCCTGTCCTGTTACCTTAAACTGGCCAGAGGCGCCTATTCCTACCTGTTTGAATCCGTTCAGGGCGGTGAGAAATGGGGGCGCTATTCGCTGATCGGCATGCCAGCCACCACCATTCTTAAAGTTTACGGCGATCAACTGACCATCGAGCGCGATGGTGAGCAGCTGGTCTCGCGAAACACAGATGATCCCCTTCGGGAAATCGAGGAATTCCAGAGCAGTTACCGGATGCCCGAACTGCCGCAGCTGCCCCGTTTTACCGGCGGGCTGGTGGGCTATTTTGGCTATGACACCGTTCGTTACATAGAACCAAGGCTGAAGAAGTCCGTACCACCGGATGCGCTGGGCACCCCGGATATCTTGCTGATGGTGTCCGACGAAGTGGTGATCTTCGACAACCTGCTGGGCAAGTTGATCCTGGTGGTACATGAAGATGCCTCGGAGCCGAATGCCTGGAATCTCGCCCAGGCCCGTCTGGATGAGCTCGAGGCCAAGCTGGCAAACCCCCTGCCGGAATTACCCCCTCTCAAAATACAGGGCAGTGGTCTGCAGGAATCGGCATTTGTATCGAGTTTTGGCGAGCAGAACTTCAAACAGGCGGTCAACAAAATCAAGGACTATGTGCTGGCCGGTGATGTGATGCAGGTGGTTCCTTCCCAGCGTCTTTCCATGGATTTTGAGGCGGAACCGCTCAATCTGTACCGCGCATTGCGCTGCCTGAATCCCTCGCCCTATCTCTATTATCTGGATATGGATGATTTCCAGATTGCCGGTTCATCGCCGGAAATCCTGGCGCGACTCGAGGATGGCGAGGTGACCGTGAGACCGATTGCCGGGACCCGGCGCCGCGGCCACACCCCGGAGGAAGACCGTGAGCTGGAAGCGGACATGCTCGCTGACCCCAAGGAAATTGCCGAGCACCTGATGCTGATTGATCTGGGCCGCAATGATGTGGGTCGTGTGGCGCAGACGGGGACGGTCAAACTGACCGAAAAAATGTCGGTGGAGCGTTACTCCCATGTCATGCATATCATCTCCAATGTCACCGCACAGGTCATACCGGGTACCACGGCTATTGATGTGCTTCGGGCGACACTGCCTGCGGGAACCCTGAGCGGTGCACCGAAAATTCGCGCCATGGAAATCATCGACGAACTGGAACCGGTCAAGCGCGGTGTTTACGGCGGCGCGGTGGGTTATATCGGCTGGAATGGCAATATGGATACCGCCATTGCCATCCGCACGGCGGTGATCAAGGACGGCAAGCTGTACGTGCAGGCCGGTGCCGGTATTGTGGCGGACTCGGTGCCGGAACTGGAGTGGAAGGAAACCATGAACAAGGCCCGGGCCATTTTCCGCGCGGCGGATCTGGTGATATGAGGAACTCGCTCATCATGCCGGTGGGCGACAACCGTACAGGATTGTCTGGGGCAATTACCCGGCCAAATCCTCCAAATACCGAACCAGCTTGGGGGTAATCTCCTTGGCGCTGCGGGCGGCGCCAATCAGCGTCGCGGAGCCGGGACTTGCCCAGTCACCATAGCCAAACAACCACAACCGGGGTTCTTTGTCCGCCTGGCCTGCTGTCACCTGAACCTGCCCGTTTTCTTCAATGACACCCAGCGGTTCTAGGTGATCGAGTGCTGGCCGGAAGCCGGTGCACCAGATGACGGCATCAATTGACTCTGCCGAGCCATCCGGCCACTTGACGCCCGTTTCGGTGAAACTGGCAAACGGCCTTTGGCTGTCAAGAATGCCCCTGTCCCGGGCCGCCTTCACGGGGGGCACCATGACAATGTCACCGATGCCACCCACGGCAGCACCTTCCGCATCTCCCCTGAGCCGGGCTGTGGCACGCTCAAACAGAACACGACCATCCACCTCATCGGGCAGAAATACCGGCTCTGACTGGGTTACCCAGGTGGCGTCCGCCACCTCTGCCACTTCGGCAAAAATCTGTGCGCCGGAATTGCCACCGCCGACCACCAGTACACGCTGGTCCCGGAAGTCATCGGGCGTTCGATAATCTGCGGAGTGAAGCTGTTTGCCCCGGTACTTTGCTTGCCCGGGATAGTCGGGAACATAAGGGTGACTCCAGGTGCCGGTGGCGCTGGCCACGGTGCGTGCACGCCACTGGTACTTGCCATCGGATACCCGCAGGCAATTGTTGTCCTCCTCTCGGGTTACGCTGTTGACCTGGTGGGGGCGATACACCGGTAGTGCGTAGTGCTGTTCATACCTGGCCAGGTAAGCCAGTACGTTGTTGCGATGGGGATAATCTTTCGTGTCGTCGTCTTGCTGCATCACAATGCCCGGTAGTGAGCTGTAGGCTGCCGGTGAGAAAAGCCGCAATGAATCCCAGGTATGCAGCCAGGCCCCTCCGGACCTGCCTTGATTGTCGAGAATAATGAAATCCAGTTTGGCTTTTTTCAGAAAATAGCCAACGGCGAGCGCCGCCTGACCGCCGCCAATGATCACAACGTCGAATACTTTTGTACCCATTCATACTCCTTTTGGTTGGTGACGCTCATCCCGCTCCCTGTTCCCCGGACAGTGTTCAGTAAAAGCGGACGACTCACACCGCAAGGTAATCTGCTGGATACCGAACCGCCGCTGGGTTTCAATCCGGATCTCTTCATATCAGCATTTCTCACAATAAAACCCCAGGCAGCGCAACAGGTCTCCCGTCAGCAAGATAAACAATGCCAGGCATACTCTGGCTCCGGGAGCCTATGAATCACCGGGAACCTGTTGGGTGCCCAGTTGCCGCTGCAGGGAGTCCACCTGTTGGCGCAGTTCCCGCAGTTGGGCCATTAAGTCCATGGCAACTGCAACGCCTTGCCAGTCGAGCTCAAGCTCACGTCTCAGGCGCAGGGCCTGATGCAGCGCCGGCACCGCCGTTGTCCGAAACCGCCACTGGTCCGATGCCACGACCGAGGGTGTTATCAGCCCGATATCCACCAGTTCAATCAACAGTGGCGGCTCCAGACCGCAGCGCTCACAGAGCTCGTTCAGACTCAGCCAGGCCTCTGTCTCAGACAGTTGATGTTCCTCGATAACGATGGTGGTAATGTCAGCACTCATAACCATTTCTCCAGCGATTTCCTCGGATTGAATGAGGCTTCCTCTTCGGCCAATTCCCGGTACAGCGTTTCAGCTTTGGACGAATGCCGGGATGGCAATGTTACCTGCACATTGACGATCAGGTCTCCGGCCGGGTTTCGGCCCAACCCTCGCCCCTTGAGACGGAGCTTTTTACCGCTGACCGAGTCTTTGGGGATGGTCAGCCTGACCGCCCCCGTCGCGGTCGGCACCTCCACCTTGGCACCCAGTGCGGCCTCCCAGGGGGCAACCGGCAGGGTCAGCAAAATATCCCGGCCGTCAACGGCAAACAGCGGGTGCGGTACCAACTCGATTTCCAGGAACAGATCACCGGCTACTCCATCCCCATAACCGGAGCCCCCCTGGCCGGCCAGGCGAATGTGTTGCCCGGAAACAACACCGGCAGGAATCTTTACATTGAGGGTTTTGGTTTTAGCGTGCAGATGACCCTGGGCGTCGACGGTCGGCACCTCCAGCGTGAGGGTTCGCTGTCCACCCTGAACCGCCTCTTCCAGAAACAAGGCTAACCGGTAATGCAGATCCTGCCCCCGGTGGCTGAAAGAGGAGGTCCGGTCGTGATCTCCGCTCGGCCGGTATCCGCCAGCACCGGCCCCGCCAGCGCCAAAAACAGATTCAAAAAAGTCATTGAATCGGCGGCTGGCTTCCTCTTGGCTCATATCTGCGCCAGCCCCCGCACCACCTCGCTGCCCGCCCCCGGAGGCGCGCAGGGCCCTGATCTGATCGTACTCGGCGCGTTTTTCGACATCGTTGAGCACCGCATAGGCCTCACCGATGTCTTTAAACTTTGCCTCGGCATCCGGTTCTTTACTGACATCGGGATGAAACTTTCGAGCCAGTTTGCGATAGGCCTGTTTGATCTCTGCCGGTGAGGCCTGTTCGGCCACGCCCATCACCTTGTAATAGTCTTTGAAATCCATAGAGTCAGTTGTCTCCCTTGGATAATCGAACCTGCCGTGCCTCCTACCGAGCCAAGGAACAAGCGGATCAGTTTCTGCCCGGTTCCACCCGACACCCTGCGATTCCCACCGTGGCTACCCGTGCGACGGTATTGAAAACCGTGCCGTATTGCTTCACGTTTCCGTCCAGTAGTTCAAGACGGTGCGCAGCCTCGTCGCTGTCCACCAGTGTTTCATGGTCAAGGGGCTCCATCTTTGGCGGTGCAGCCTCATGAACCAGACCCGGTACTTCATTAGAATAGCACTCAAAAAAGTGCAGTGCGGGCGATTCCATCGAATCAGTGATGTCCCGGGTTGACGCTATGACCCTGGATAGGTGTTCGCCTTGGTCGTGGGAAACCAGCTACTGGTCCGATTGGCGAAGGCTACCAGCGAGAGCATCACCGGTACTTCCACCAGCACGCCGACCACGGTCACCAGCGCTGCGCCGGAGTTAAGCCCAAACAGGCCGATAGCAACTGCTACCGCCAGCTCAAAGAAGTTGGAGGTGCCGATCAGGGCGCAGGGCGCGGCAACATTGAACGGTACTCGCCAGAAATAGGCCGCTGCGTAGGCGATGGCAAAAATACCGTAGGACTGGATCAGCAGAGGTATGGCAATCAGCGCAATCAGCAGGGGTTGATCGAGAATGATCTGCCCCTGAAAGCCAAACAGCAGTACCACCGTCGCCAGTAGCCCCAGTACTGACAGTGGCTTGATGCGTGAGATAAAGCGTGAGATCTGGGCTTCACCTTGAACCCCGGGACTGGAGTTGCGGATCAGGTGCATCCTGGTCAGGGTGCCTGCCACCAGGGGAAGGACCACATACAGCACTACCGACAACAGCAGCGTCTCCCAGGGTACGCTGATGTCGGTAACACCCAATAGCAGGGCGACGATCGGTGCGAAGGCAAAAATCATGATGACGTCGTTGAGAGACACCTGCACCAGAGTATAGGTGGCATCCCCCCGGGTCAGTTGCGACCAGATAAATACCATGGCCGTGCAGGGGGCGGCGCCCAGCAAAATCATGCCGGCGATGTACTGGCTGGCGTTGGCGGGGTCGATCAGGTCGGCGAAGACAAACTCAAAAAACAAGACGCCCAATGCGGCCATGGTGAAGGGTTTGATCAGCCAGTTGACCACCAGGGTGATCACCAGGCCCTTGGGCCGTTCATGGATGCGCTTGAGACTGGTGAAATCCACCGACACCATCATCGGGTAAACCATGAACCAGATCAGCACCGCCACGATAAAATTGACCGAGCCGTACTCCAGCCCGGCGAGCAGCTGGAAGGTGTCCGGCAGCAGGGTTCCCAGCGCCAGTCCGGCAATAATGCAGAGCAGTACCCACAGTGACAGGTAGCGCTCAAACAGGCTGAGTGGAGACGCGGCGAGTTTACTGGATGGGGTTTCTGTCATAGCGGGTACTCTATAAGCTGCAAAATTGTTATTGATATCAACCGGTCAATGGCGCTTCAGCTCAGCAGCGCCTTGACCTCATCGGCAGACGACACCTTTCCTTCGATGACAATATCACCATCGATGGCCAGCGCCGGGGTGCGCATGATGCCGGCATCGATAATGGCATTGGTGTCTGTGACCTTCTCCACCTCATAGGTCAGATTCAGAGAGCTCGCGGCGGCTTCTGCATTGGCCGTGAGCTGTTTGCACTTGGCACAACCTGAGCCATAGATCGTTAATTTCATGGGTTGTTACTCCTGTCTTGTTGTTGCGAGATGTTGTCGAAAATGATTTCGACGTCTTACCAGAAATTACCGTAGATGACGCCGGTGGTTGTTGCCATGACCACCACCAGGCCACAGTACACCAGCGTTTTTTGTGTGCCGAGCACCGTGCGGATCACCAGCATGTTGGGTAGTGACAGGGCCGGCCCGGCCAGCAGCAGCGCCAGGGCGGGCCCCTTGCCCATGCCGGCGCCCATCAGGGCATCGACAATCGGCACTTCGGTGAGTGTTGAAAAATACATCAGTGCACCGAGTACGGAGGCAATTGCTGTCGATGTCAGGGAATTGTCGCCAACGGCAGCGCCCACCCATGCGGAGGGTATGATGCCCTCGTGGCCCGGACGGCCGAGGGCAAAGCCGGCAACAAATACCCCGGCCAGCAGCAACGGCAGTATCTGCTTGGCAAAATCCCAGCTTTGCGCAGCCCATTCGCGGTCGCTGTCACGCAATGCCGAGATCAGCATCAGTCCGGCAATGCCGAGCGCGAATGGCAATTCCTGTGCACCGGGTACTGCCAGGGCGGCAACCACAACGACCGCCGCCAGCATTAGTAATTGTGATACAGGCCATTGCCAGCGCCAGACCAGCAGGGCGCCAAGCGCCAGGGACAAAAGCGCGGTTATCTGCCATTTCCACTGATAGATCTGCATCCAGACAGCGCTGTCGGCAGCGGCCCAGTTGGCAAATACCAGAATACCGACCATCAACATGAAGAAGGTGACGATGACACCGGTGGGTTTATCCGCGTTGTCGCCACCAAAGCCGCGGCCGTTGGTGCTGGCTCGCTGGGCTTCCTCCCTGCGGTAGATCAGGTGCATGATGGTGCCGATTACGATGGAAAAAACAATGGCCCCGACGGCCCGGGCAATGCCGATCTCGGCGCCGAGTACCTTGGCCGTGACGACAATGGCCATGATATTGATGGCTGGGCCCGAGTAGAGGAATGCAATCGCTGCACCCAGGCCGGCGCCGCGTTTGTAAATGCCACCGAACAGGGGCAGTACAGTGCAGGAGCATACCGCCAGCAGAGTGCCCGACACCGATGCCACACCAAAAGCCACCGGTTTGGAGGCCTGCGGCCCCAGGTGGCGCATCACCGCCCCCTGACTGATATAAGCGGCCATCGCACCGGCAATCAGGAAAGCTGGCAGCAAACACAGGATAACGTGCTCACGGGCATACCAGTTGGTCAGGTAAATGGCTTCCAGCACCGCATTGTCAAAGCGTTCGGTGCCTGCCGGGATGAAATAGATTGCCAAAAATACTGCCAGCATGGACGCAAGCAGGTACGTCTGGCGGGGGTTGTTGCGGTACAGTTCAAGCAAGCGGGTCATTGCGGTATTTTTTCCTGATGCTCGGGTTCCTGCGGTCCGGGGCGTGCTCTTTTGGGCAGGCCCAGTGAAATGATCAGGGTGGCAACCAGCATGCCGCCGGAAATCCACAGGCAGGCAGCCAGACCGGTTGTGCCCTGGCCGGCCAGCTGAAAGACCCAGCCCGAGAGCACCGTGCCGATCAGCCGTCCCATGGCGTTGGCCATGTAGTAGAAGCCCACATCCAGCGACACACCGTCACTGCCAGCATAGCTGACGATCAGGTAACTGTGGAGCGAAGAGTTGACTGCAAACAGGACGCCGAACAGCAGCAGGCCACCAATCAGGATCAGGGCAGGATGCATCTCCGTTACCCCCAGTCCCAGAGCAATCAATACCGGCAAAACAGCCAGACCCGCTGCCCAGAGGGTGGCCGACCGGCCATCTGGCACTGACTCCCGGTCCCCTCCGGTAATACGCGGGGCGATCGCCTGCACTGCGCCGTAGCCAATGACCCAGAGGGCCAGAAATCCACCGGTTTGCATGTGGCTCCAGCCCAGGGTTTGCGACAGGAATACCGGCAGGGCCACCACGAACCAGACATCCCGGGCGCCGAACAGCAGCATGCGTGCGGCGGAGAGAATGTTGATGGCACGGCTTTTGGAAAAAATATCGCGGAATCTGGGTTTGCTGCTTGCCTTGCCGAGATCTTTTTTCAGGAAGACCATACTTGCCAGCCAGACCAGCGCCAGGACTGCAGCCATCGCCCCGACGGCACCGGTAAATCCCAGCCACATCAGCAGCACCCCGCCAAGGAAGAACCCCGCGCCCTTGAGGGCATTTTTTGAACCGGTGAGGATCGCCACCCACTTGTAGAGCAGGCCCTGCGCATTGACAGGCACCAATAGCTTGATCGAGCTTTTGGCGCTCATCTTGTTCAGGTCCTTGGCGATGCCGGACATGGCCTGGGCCGCCATTACCCAGGGTACGGTCAGCATTGCCGCCGGTACCAGCAACATGGCCAGGGCGACGACCTGCAGTGCCAGCCCGAAATTCATGGTGCGATTGAGCCCGAGATGAGCGCCGAGCCAGCCCCCCACCAGGTTGGTGATGACGCCAAAAATCTCGTAAAACAGGAACAGCAGCGCGATTTCCAGCGGTGAGTAACCCAGCCCATGGAAGTGCAGCACCACCAGCATGCGGAGGGCGCCGTCAGTCAGTGTGAAGGCCCAGTAGTTGCCGGTCACCACCAGGTACTGACGGATCGCCGGGGAGAGTTGGCTCAGCATGGTTATGCGCCTTTTTCCAAGTGGCTTGGTTGGTAAGTGGCCCGGTTGATAAGTGCTTTGGTTTCTAGGTGCTTTGGCCTCTAGGTGCTTTGGTCCGAGCGCCCTACTTTCAGTGCCAGCTCGGCGGTCCGGTTGGCATAGCCCCATTCGTTGTCATACCAGGTGTAGATTTTCACCTGGGTGTCGTTGATCACCATGGTGGACAGCGCATCGATGATGCTGGAGCGCGGGTCGGTCTTGTAGTCGATGGACACCAGCGGCCGCTCTTCGTAGCCCATAATGTCTTTCAGAGGACCTGACTCGGCGGCCGCTTTGAGCAACTGGTTGACGGCCTCGGCAGTGGTTGGTGTCTCCACCTCGAACACACAGTCGGTCAACGAGGCATTGGCCAGGGGGACCCGAACCGCGTGACCGTTAAGCCGCCCTTTCAGCTCGGGGAAAATCTCGGTGATGGCTGTCGCCGAACCGGTGGTGGTGGGAATCAGGCTCATACCGCAGGCCCGGGCCCGGCGCAGATCCTTGTGGGGGGCGTCGAGAATGGTCTGGGTATTGGTCAGGTCATGGATAGTGGTCATGCTGCCGTGGCGGATACCCAGATGCTCGTGGATGACCTTGACCACCGGGGCAAGACAGTTGGTGGTGCAGGAGGCCGCTGTGACGACCCGGTGCCGGTCCGGGTCGTAGAGGTGATCGTTCACACCCATTACCACATTCAGCGCCTCCGGCTCCTTTACCGGTGCGGTGACCACCACCCGTTTGACGCCCTGGACCAGGTACGCATTGAGGACGTCGGTTTTTTTCATTTTGCCGCTGGCTTCAATGATCAGGTCACAGCCCGACCAGTCGGTGTCTTCGATACGGGTGTTGCGGCTGGTGGCCACGCGCTGTCCGTCCACCACAATGGCGTTGTCCTCAGCGGTGGCCTCGTGGCTCCAGCGGCCGTGAACAGAATCAAAGGTGAGCAAGTGGGCCAGAGTTGCCGCGTCCCCGGCGGGGTCGTTAATGTGGACAAACTCGAGCTCGGGCCAGTCCCAGGCTGCGCGCAATGCCAGACGGCCCATGCGGCCAAAACCATTGATACCAATTTTGATGCTCATAGTCGACTCCGGAAATTTTTGATAACAGTGAACTGTAGCTATAGGCCTCAGTCGCTGGCACCTGACTGCGGCCAATCAATAACTTTTAGCGGTTAATTCTCAGCAACAGCCCCTGTTCTGTCGCTCAATCGCCTGAAGGCGGGACAGGTCCTCGCTGTAGGGGGCTTCTGTCCCGAGTCCTTCCTGTGTAGTGGCCAGCACCTCCCGTTGCCACGATTGCAGTCCGGCATGGAGCCTGTAGTAAACCCACTGCCCTTTCCGGTGATCGCTCACCAGGTTACAGGTGCGCAACTGGGCCAGATGGCGGGAAGTCATGGGTTGTGAAGCGTCCAGGGCATCCGCAATATCACAGACACAGAGCTCATCCCTGGTGAGCAGTAACATCAAGCAGCGCAACCGGGTCTCGTTTGCCAGGCATTTGTAAAATTGGTCAGCTTTCATGACGCCATGCTCCTTAAGGGTCTGCGAATTTTTTATATCTTTTTCATTTCTTGTCATGGCCAACCATTCTTGAATATTTGTATATTCGAATAACCATATGTTATGGCTGCATAGGTCAGTGGTCAACCCGTTTTCGTTATTTGCTTTTATGTCATGTGCTTTGAGGTTATGTGGGTTGATCAGACGGTGGCCCCACTATTTTTATAGTCATCCCAGGTGGGACTACCCCGCTACCGTAATATCGATGACCAAAGGCCGGTTCTCGTTGGGGTGACGTTGCGTAGCAGAGGGAACGTCCGTAGACGGTCAAGAGCCTCGCCGTGCTATAATCGCGGGCGTTTTGCGAGGCCGGTTGCAAGGGTGTCTTCCCCGGTTGTCCGATTAACCTGATTCAGGTCTGTGCCCCGCCCCGTGTCGATCAACCATCAATTGTGGTGGTGCTTTCGGTAGAGATAGTCGTAACAGAGGCGGCAGTGCTGTCCGTCCCTTGCCACCGCTTCAAACAGCCGTGCTGTGATCGGCTGCAAACGGTAAATAAAACGTGTTAAATGGACTTAACATTTTGAAAATAAAGAGATATTCGTCTCCATGATACTCATGATCGATAACTACGAAAAGCGTCTACTGGTTTCCATTATTGTCCATTGAGTATTTGTAACTCTCTGATTTATAAAGGTGTAAGATCCATTGCCGTCTAACGACTACTAGACCAAGCCACCGCAAAAGTGTATAACAATGTGTATAACGGCACTACCGGAGGGCGTTATACACATGGCTCGCAATCTACTCACTGTTCGCAAGATCGAAACGGCTAAACCTGAACCCAAGCCCTATATGCTGCGAGATGGCGGCAGTCTGTTTCTGCGTGTCCAGCCCAATGGCAGCAAACTGTGGTGGTACCGTTATCGGCTTGGCCAGTCCCAGCAGAACTTCTCTATTGGCGTTTTCCCTAACGTATCCCTGGAGGCTGCTCGAAAAGAGCGGGACTGGGCCCGCAGCATGGTTCGTGAGGGGCGTGACCCGTTGCTGGAGAAGCGGGTCAAGGTAGCGGAGCAAATCGACCAGAATGAGTATACCTTTGAAACCGTGGCGCGCCGCTGGATGGATACCAATGTTCAGTGGAGCGACTACTACGCCAGTCAGGTCAGGGGGTACCTCGAGAAGGATGTTTTCCCCAAGATAGGTAAGCTGCCTTTCGCGGCAATCAAGACCTCGCACCTGAGGCCAATTCTGCAGACAGTCGTTGATCGTGGGGCGCCGACAGTTGCGATTCTGATCAGGCAGTGGTGTGGGCAGATCTTTGCCTACGCGTCGGCGGAGGGGCTTTGCGAGGCTGATCCTACGGCGTTGTTGAAGCGGTCAGTGAAGCGGCCCAGGGTCAGGCACAACCCGCCCCTGGCCTGGAATGAGCTGGGGGACTTTCTCAATCGCCTGGATGCTGACGGTGGCTATCGAACCACGGTGCTTGCGCTGCGCCTGATTGCGCTGACTTTTGTGCGCACAGTAGAGCTGCGAAAGGCGACATGGGCAGAGTTCGACCTGGATAATGCGGTATGGACCATCCCCGCGGCTCGCATGAAGATGCGCCAGCCTCATATCGTGCCGCTCTCGAAGCAAGCGATGACGTCTCTTGATGAGTTGCGCAAGCTCACCGGTGGGGGTGACTACCTGTTCCCGAGCTATCGCAAGCCCGGCCAGGTGATGTCTGCTACCACGCTGAACAAGGCGTTGGAGCGTATGGGCTACCTTGGCCGGTTTTCTTCACACGGTTTCCGCTCCACGGCCACGACGCTGCTTGGCCTCCTGAGTTATCCGGAAAACCGGGTCGACCTCCAGTTAGCGCACTCCAAGCGGAAGAAAGACTCATCCCGGGCGCCGTACGACCACACCAAGTACATCTCGTCCCGGAAAATCATCATGCAGGACTGGGCAGATATCCTTGATGCCCTGGCCCGCGGTGACTCTATGGACAAAGTGATGGAGGAGTTTGGTCCTCTGTCCGAGCGCCGCACGGCTTTGCTGAAGGTGGCTGAGCGAGAATGAAAGACTTTAGGATTAACTGATTGGAGCGTTGAAATGAGTGGGGGTTGCTGCGATGTGGACACTGTCGATCAACTGGCCAATGGCGAAAGAAGAAAGACGCTGTATGCGGTGCTGGCTATCAATCTGTTGATGTTTGTCATTGAGCTTGGCACGGGTCTCTGGGCAGATTCAAAGGCCTTGGTGGCGGATTCCGCAGACAACCTGGGGGATAGTCTGGTCTATGCCATGAGCTTGTTCGTGGTGGCGCGCAGCATACGCTGGCGGGCGGGTGCCGCCTTTGCCAAGGGACTGATTCAACTTGCCTTTGGGCTTGGCATCGTGATCAGTATTATGGTCAGCCTGCTGGGAAGCCCTCAACCCATTGGCGTTGCCATGGTAGCAGTCGCGGCCATCGCTCTGATCGGCAATGTTGTCTGCCTCGGATTACTGATGAAGCACCGTAACGAAGATGTCAACATGCGCTCGGTCTGGCTGTGTTCACGCAACGATGTCATCGGCAACCTGGGCGTCATTGTCTCCGGCGGACTGGTCATCCTGCTCGACTCCTTCTGGCCTGACATTATTGTCGCCAGCCTTGTCGGCGTCGTATTTTTGCATACGGCGTACGAGGTGCTTCGAGATGCCAGTCGATCCTGGCGGAGTAATGCGTAAACCCGACCATTGTTGCAGTGATTGAATGCAAAGAAGCCACTGATGACGCGCGACGGTCCGCTCACAACAAGTACATTGTCAACATTCCATTAATTTGCCACTATGGACTATATGCGTCCGTCTAAATTACGAACAATGCAGCAGAAAAAAAGCTGGCTCCTGGTAGTTATGATGTTCCTCATGGTTTGGGGACAGTTTACCTATGCCTGCGAGACGATGGAGATGCCGCCCCAGTCGGTCTGCTGTTGTGAAGACGGCATGGCGGGCTGTGATACGGCAATGCCACCGCCGTCGGAAGACGGTTGTGATCATGCTGGAGAGACCGTCTCTTCAGCTTCCTGCTGTGCGGTGGACTACCATTCGGTGGTCGAGGACGCCGCCCCCTCTTCGTTGAGTGCCGATCAGGCGTTGACGTGGTTACACGTCATTGCCCTGGTGTACTGGCCATACCTGGACTCGCTGTCCACGCTGTCCTCGACACCCCCTCCACCCGACCCGGACTGGCTTCTTGCCCAGGCCGAAAGCGGTCGTACCGTCTATCTCTCCACCCTCCGTCTGCGTATCTGATTAATCCCCTCAACCTGTTATGAGGCGAGGGCGCCCCTTTGCGTGGGCGCCCGGATTAACTGCTATTCCGATGGAAGGTATCCCCCATGCGAAACCCAATTGGTGGTTTGATGGCGCTGGTGTTGACGATCACACCGCTGATCGCTGTCGCCGTGCCGCCGTTAGATGAAGAGAACGTTCAGCCCCTGGAAGGGGCAAAGGAATTGACCGCCGAGCAACTGGTGGCGGCGGTTCTGAATAACAATGCCGGCCTTCGCGGGCTGGCGGCCGCGGCGGAGGCGGCAGACTACCGCATTGCCCCGGCCGGTGCCCTCGACGACCCCATGCTCACCTATGCCGGCGCGCCGGAGACCGCCGGGGGGCCACGCGGTTTCCAGGAGCGGGTGGAACTGAGCCAGACCTTGCCCTGGCCCGGCAAACTCGCCCTGCGCGAGGAGTCGGCCCGGGCCCAGGCGCAAGCACAGCGGCAGTCGCTGTCCGATCAGCGCCTGGTGCTGGCCGCGGCCGCCAAACGCCTGTTCGCGGAATGGAGTTACATTCACCGCACCCTGCAAATCAAGCACGCCCACAAGGACCTGCTGGTGGAGTTGCAGCGGGTGGCCGAGACCCAGTACGCCGTCGGTACCGCCCGCCAGCAGGATGTCCTGCTGGCGGCAGTGGAAGAGGCGCGTATCGATACGGAGATCGTTGCCCACCAACGCCGCCAGCGGGAGGTTCGGGCCATGGTGAATGGACTGCTGAACCGACCGCCCGACACGTCATTACCACCGCCGGCACCGCTGCCCGAACCCCAGGGCCCGCCCGGCTTGCCGGTTTTGCAGGCCGCCGCGCTGGAGGAGCACCCGTCGTTGCAACGGATTCGTGCCCAGGTCGATGCGGCCGAGGCCCAGCACGGCCTGGCGCGGAAGGATTATTTCCCCGATTTCAAGCTGGCTGCAGGTTACAGCAGCCTCTGGGACGACGCTGACAAGCGCTGGACCGTCGGCCTGACCATCAACCTACCCTTCGATTTCTCCAACAAGCGCGACGCGACCGCCGACGCCACCCGGGCCGATGTGATGCGCTACCAGTGGCAACTGACCGATCAGGAGGCGCAACTGCTGGCGCAACTGGAACGAGGCCGCGCCCGGGTTCAGGAAACGCGGGACGTGGTTGACATTCACCGCCGGCGCCTGGTGCCCCTGGCGGAGGAAAACCTCGATGCCGCGGTGGCCGATTACCGGGCCGGCCGGGGTAGCTTTCTCAACGTGATCGATGCCGAGCGCCAGCAACTGCGCACCGAGGACAATCTGGCCCGCGCCCACGCCGATTACCTGCGGGCCCTGGCCGCGCTGGAACAAGCCGCTGGCCGGCCGCTTGACGGCGCGTCCCCACCTTCTGCCACCTCATCTTCCCCGGCGGGCGCCCACGGCGACGCCATCGAACACGAGTAACCGCCATGAAACGATCAACACTGATTAGCATTGGTATCGCCGCAGTGGTCCTGGCGATTGCCGCCGTCTGGCTTGGGAACCGCTGGATCTCGGGCACTGACTCATCACCGGCCACCGGCGATTCGCCGGGCCTGCAGCCGGCCTATCGCGCCGGCCCTTTTAAGTTGGGTATCGCCCTCGACCCCGAAACGCCCCGGGTCGGTAAAAACACCTTCACTCTGGTGTTACGGAATCGTGAAGGAGAACCGGTCAACGGCGCGACCATCAAGGCCGTGGCCGAGATGCCGGCCATGGGCGCCATGCCCGCCATGCGGGCGCCGGTCGATATGACGGAAGTCGAACCCGGTCTTTACCGGGGAACCTTTGAGCCGTCAATGGAGGGCAGTTGGCCCCTGACCTTGCAGATCAGCAAGGAAGGTATGGGGTCCACGCGAGCCAGCTTCGATCTGGCCACGGGCCGGAAGGGCTTGCAGCCGGCCAGCGGTGTGACCGCCCTGGCGCGGCCAGGGGCAGACGGCGCGGACAATGCCGATGAACTGCCCTACCGCAGCGGCCCCTATCGCCTGGACGTGTCGACAGAGCCCACCACGCCGCGTGTGGGCGAAAACTCCCTGACCATCATCCTTCGCAATGCCGAGGGTGAGCCACTGGACAACGCCGATATCCGCGCCGTGGCGGAGATGCCGGCGATGGGCAGCATGCCCGCGATGCGGGCGCCGGCCGACATGCGCCAGACGGGGCCCGGGCGCTATCAAGGCATCTTCGACCCGGCCATGAAAGGGAGCTGGCCGCTGAGCCTGGCGATACAGGCGCCCGGCATGCCGAAGCGGCAGATCAGTTTCGACCTGGCCACGGGCCGCGAAGGTCTGCAATTGTCCTCTGGCGCCACCCGCACCGACGGCGGCGCCATGGCCGAAGAGGCGCCGCCGGGCACGGTGACCCTCGACGCCCGCCGCCGGCAACTGATCGGGGTGACCACGGCCACGGCACAGCGGATGGAGCTGACCCGCAGCATCCGCGCTGTCGGCCAGGTCCGCTATGACGAGACCCGGCTGGCCGATATCAGCCTGAAATTCGACGCCTGGATCGGTGAGCTGTACGCGGACTATGTCGGTGCGCACGTCGAGAAAGGCAAGCCGCTGTTCACGGTATACGGGCCGGAACTGCTGGCCGCCCAGCAGGAATACCTGGAGCTGAAGCGCCGCGGCGGCAGCACGCGCACACTCCTGGCCGCGGCGCGCAAGCGGCTGACCCTGTGGGACATGAGCGAGCAGGAGATCGCCGCGCTGGAGCGGCGCGGCGATCCCTTCGACTACGTCACCATGGACGCTCCCATCAGCGGTACGGTGGTGACCAGGAACGTGGTGGAAGGCACGGCCCACAAGGCGGGGATGACGCTGCTGCGCATCGCCGATCTGTCACAACTCTGGGTGGAGGCCGACATCTACGAGGCGGAATTGCCGCTGGTCAGTGAAGGCATGCCGGTGGAGGTCACCCTGCCCTACCTGCCCGAGCGGCGCTTTGAAGGCAAGGTGGACTTTATCTACCCGACCCTCGACGGCGCTACCCGCACCGGGCGTGTGCGCCTCACCCTGGCCAACCCCGACGGTGTGCTCAAGCCCGATATGTACGCGGAGGTCAAGTTGAAAGTGGAACTCGGCGAGCGCCTGGCGGTACCGGAAGAAGCGGTGATTATCGCCGGAGAAAACCGCTTTGTGTTCGAGGATCTGGGAGAAGGACGCCTGGCGCCGCGCCGGGTCAGGACCGGTCAGAGCGCCGGCAGTTATATCGAGATTCTGGAAGGCATCGAGCCCGGTGACCGCGTGGTGACCTCCGGCAACTTCCTGATCGCCTCCGAAAGCCGACTGAAAGCGGGGATGGAGCAATGGTGAACGACGCCCACAAACACATGCCCGCCCATCCGCCCGCCGAGGGTGAGGCCATCGGCTGGCTGCAGCGGATTATTGGCTATTGCGCCCGCAACCCCCTGATTACTGTGGTGGCGGTGCTGGCGCTGACCTTCGGTGGCTGGCAGGCCCTGCGCATGGCCCCGCTGGACGCCATTCCCGATCTGTCGGACGTGCAGGTGGTCGTCTTTACCGAGTGGCCAGGACGCAGCCCGGACCTGGTGGAGGACCAGATCACCTATCCCCTGACCACCACCCTGCTGGCGGCGCCCGGGGTCAATTACGTCCGGGGCCAGAGTTTCTTCGGCCTGTCTTTCGTCTACGTCATCTTCGACGACGGCGTCGATATGTACTGGGCGCGCTCCCGGGTTCTGGAATACCTCAACAGTGCCATCGCCGACCTGCCCGACGGCGTCAATCCCACCCTGGGGCCCGACGCCACCGGCGTGGGCTGGGTCTACCAGTATGCCCTGCGGGACACCTCCGGCAACCACAATCTGGCGGACCTGCGCTCGCTGCAGGATTTCAACCTGCGCTACGCCCTGGAAGCGGTGGAAGGAGTGGCCGAAGTGGCCTCCATCGGCGGCTTCCAGCGGGAATACCAGATCAGTCTCGACCCCAACAAGCTCGCGTCCCTGGATATTCCCCTGAAACGGGTGGTGGAAGCGGTGCGCGAATCCAACCAGGATGTCGGGGGGCGTATTCTTGAAGTGGCAGGCCACGAGCAGTTCATCCGGGGCCGAGGTTACGTGAAATCCGTGGACGACCTGGAAAAAGTGGTACTCAAGACCACCGAGGGTGGCGTCCCCGTGACCATCGAGCAGGTGGGCCACGTGGCCCTGGGCCCGGCCATGCAGCGCGGCCAGTCCGAGCTCGACGGTGAGGGTATCACCGTCGGCGGCATCGTGGTGATGCGCTACGGCGAGAACGCCCTGGACGTCATCCACAAGGTCAAGCAGCGCCTGGCGGATATCGAACCGGGGCTGCCCGAGGGGGTGGAGATTGTACCGGTCTACGACCGCTCCACGTTGATCAAGGACGCCATCGATACCCTCACCTGGACGCTGATCGAGGAGATGCTGATCGTCTCGCTGATCATCGGTATCTTTCTGCTGCACGTGCGCTCCACCCTGGTGGCGGTAATCACCCTGCCGGTGGCGGTCTTGATGGCCTTTATCCCCATGTACTTCCAGGGCCTGACCGCCAATATCATGTCCCTCGGCGGCATTGCCGTGGCCATCGGCGCCATGGTGGACGCGGCCATTGTCATTATCGACAACATCCACAAACGGCTGGCCAGATGGCAGAGCCCCGCTGCCGATCCAGAGGAGCAGGCCAAGTCGCGCCGGGACGTGGTGATCGAGGCGATGCAGCAGGTCGGGCCCAGCATTTTCTTCTCCCTGCTGATCATCACCGTCTCCTTTATGCCGGTGTTCGTCCTGGAGGGTACGGAGGGTCGCCTATTCAAGCCGCTGGCGTTTACCAAAACCTATTCCATGGCCTTCGCGGCGTTGCTGTCCATCACCCTGGTGCCGGCGCTTGCAGTATGGCTGATCCGCGGCAAAATCCGCGCCGACCGCAGCAAGTTGAACCAGTGGCTGGTGGCCGGCTACCGGCCGGTGGTGGCCGTTGCCGTGCGTTTTCGCTGGGCGGTGGTCGGAGGCGCCGTGCTGGCATTGCTGCTCACGGTCATTCCTTTCCGGCAGCTGGGCAATGAGTTTATGCCGCCCCTCAACGAGGGGTCCATCCTCTTTATGCCCACGGCGCTGCCCGGCATGTCCATTACCGAGGCCACCCAGACAATGCAGACCATGGACCGGATCATTGCCGACATCCCCGAAGTGGAGCACGTGTTCGGCAAGGTGGGCCGCTCCACCAGCGCCACGGATCCGGCACCGCTCTCCATGGTGGAGACGGTGATCACCCTGAAGCCGAAGGACCAGTGGCGCGAGGGGATGACCTGGGACGGACTGATTCAGGATATGGACCAGAAACTGAAGTTTCCGGGTATGCCGAATATCTTCTGGATGCCGATCCAGACCCGCACGGAGATGCTGGCTACCGGTATCCGCTCGGCGCTGGGCATCAAGGTGTTCGGCCCGGACCTGGCCACCATCGAGCAAACCGGCATCGCCATCGAAAAGGCGCTGCAGGCGGATGAGCGCACGGCCCCCTATACACGCAGCGCCTTTGCCGAGCGCAGCACTGGCGGTTACTTCCTGGACTTCACCGTGGACCGGGAGGCGGCGGCCCGTTTCGGCCTCAATGTCGCCGATGTGGAGAACGTCATCATGACGGCCATGGGCGGGCAGGTGGTCTCGCAAACCGTCGAGGGCCGCGAGCGTTACAACATCCTGGTGCGCTACGCCCGGGACTACCGCGACAATATCGAGGCCCTGGAACGGGTGCTGGTGCCCACGCCCACCGGCGCTCAGATTCCTATCACCCAGGTGGCGGACATCGAGTTTCAAACCGGTCCGCCTTCCATTCGCAGCGAGGACGGTCAATTGGTGGGCTTTGTCTTTGTCGACGTCAAAAGCGAGATCGGCATCGCCGACTATGTGGCGCAGGCCAAACAGGTGGTGGCCGAGCAGGTAGATGTGCCAAGCGGCTACCGGCTGGCCTGGGCCGGCCAGTTCCAGTACTTCGAACGGGCCAAGGCCAAGTTGCAGATACTGGTGCCCGCCACCCTGTTTCTGATCTTCTTCATGCTGTTCATGCACCGGGGATCACTGACCGAGACCCTGGTGGTCATGCTGAGCGTGCCCTTTTCCCTCAGCGGCGCCATCTGGCTGCTGTGGTGGCTGGACTTCAAGCTCAGCATCGCCGTCTGGGTGGGCATGATCGCCGTTGCCGGCCTCGCCGTGGAGCTGGGCCTGCTGATGATGGTGTACCTGGATATCGCCTGGCGCGACCGTCAGATCGAGCGGCGTCTCAACACCCGCGATGATCTGCAGGAGGTGGTTCAGAGCGGTGCCAGTCAACGCATCCGGCCCATGCTGATGACCGGCCTGGCGCTCTTTATGGGGCTGATCCCGATTCTGTTGTCCAGCGGTACCGGCGCGGACGTCATGCAGCGCATCGCCGCGCCGATGGTGGGCGGCGTGATCTCGGCGCTGTTGATGGTGCTGGTGGTGTTCCCCGCCATTTTTATGTTCTGGCGTGGACGTGGACTGCCGGGTGGGCCCCCCACGCCCGCACCGGAGAATGTTAATGCGTAACTGACGCTACGGGGTCTGTTCATCGCTCAGCGGCATTTTTGGGTCCCGCACCCGTCTACTAATGGAGATTGTGCCATGAAACCCATAGGATAAATTTCGAAATCTTGGCGCCGGACGAGACGGTTTTGCCGGCGCCAGGTTGCGCTGAGTATCAAACCCGGGGGGCAAGTAAAACGCGTTTGTCGCTTACATTCTTACCGATGCCGATCTATCGGTATACCGCAGGCTGCTAGAAACCCGCGACGAGAACCGCGAAAGGAAACGGGTTCGCCGCCGTCAAGATTAACTGTACTCGTAAGCTCAGCGTTTTTGCAGAAGATCTCTGGCACAGACTGGGATAGGGATTCATTGTCAACGCGTTCCCCGAATATCACCCTTAATCAAGTGCCTCGGCACCCACCGTAAATAGACCAGCATGCCGAACAACTCCACCAGGGACTGGAAAACGATCACAACCACAGCGGAACCCCAGGCATCCGGCAATGACAGCGCCAGCGGCAGCATGACAAAGGAGTTGCGGGTACCGAGGCTGAAAACCAGCGTTCGACCCGCCGGCGGCGCCAACTGGAATAGCCGACTGAGGTATTTACCGATCAGCGCAGCGGCCACCAAATAGAGTGCGAACACCAGCAGCACCGTCCAAAACAGTTTGCCCTGTTCAACCACCAGGCTCACCTGGGAGCCGGCAATCAGAAACACCACCAGCGCAAGCAATGGCACCGGCAGCCAGCCGAGTCTGCTGACAAGCGTCTTGACCGGCAGATGCTTTTCCGCCAGCCGCTCGGTAAACCACGCCAGCACCAGCGGCGTGATGATCAAACCAAAGAACGCCGGCAGCAGATGGCTGCCGAGGGCGAGTTCGATGGCCACTTCGCCTATAAACAGCCAGAGATATACCGGCAGCAGTACCAGCTGGGCGATCAACAGCACGGGCGCGGCGGCGATGGCGCAGGCACTGTCGCCGTGGCCCAAATGGGTAAAGCTGATAAACCAGTCGGTGCAGGGCACCAGCAGAACCAGAAGCACTCCCAACTGAATGGCGGGGTTATCCGGCAGCAGTGGCAGCAATCCGGCGACGAGCAACGGCACCAGCACAAAATTGCCCAGCAGCAGGGCGGGGAAAAACCGGCGGTCGCGCCAGGCCTCCGCCAGGTGAATCAAGGGGACCTGGGTGAAGGTAGCGTACAGCAGCGCGCCGAGCACGGGCCAGAGCAGCATCTCCCAGTGGCGCGTGTGCTCCGGCCAGCCCCAACCGATCATCATACCGGTGAGGATGGTAATGAGATAAACCCAGACCTGGTATTGCTCCAGCTTTTCTCGCATCAAGACTCCATGAACAAATGCTAATGCTGTGGGTGGAGATTTCGCACCGCGGCCTCTCGGGGTATCCGATTACGCAGCTTTTACTTCGCAGTGGCTATCTTGGACCCTCGCCAATACCCGCCAATATCCCACACTCGGCCACGGCCCGATCATCGTCGCACTGCTTCCTCAGGACAGCCAGTTGTTGCTGGAGAGCTTCAAGCGTAGCGATCTGCGATTGAACACGCGCGATGTGGTCGTCAAGCAGGGTGTTGATGGCCGCGCAGGGTTGATGAGGGTTCTTCCGGCAGACCTGTAGCTGGCGGATCTCCGATAACGAGAGATTGAGGAGACGGCAGCCAAGGATAAAGGCCAGCTCCTCACCATGCTTTTTACCATAGGTACGGTAGCCGTTTTTCTGCCGGTCCGGCGTCGGCAGCAGACCTTCCTTTTCATAGAAGCGGATGGTCTGGGTATCGACACCCATCTTCCGTGCCAGCTGTCCTATGCGCATCACTCTCACTCCAGACTTGCCCCTGCCCTGTTGACCTTATAGTCACTATAAGGTGTTAAATTGTAGCATTCACTGGCTCAAGAGAAACCACGTCATGCGTCAACCCTGTGATGAACCCTGCAACGGGACCGAAAAAGCCCGGGCAGATGCCGAGCGTCTTTCCTCTGCCGACCTCCCGGGGGAGTGGATCAGTCGATACGTCATTCCAAAGATGGACTGCGCCTCTGAAGAACAAATGATCCGCCTGGCGCTGGCTGACTTGGATGATGTGCGCGTACTGTCATTTGATTTGCCGGGCCGCCAGCTGGAGGTTGTGCACGACGGCGACGCAGGGCCCATTACGACAAAGCTGCAAAACCTGGGCCTGGGTGCCTCGCTGCAGGCAACCCGCCCGGCGGATTCCGAAACCATCCAGTCGCTGCACGCATCCGCTGCTTCAGTAGCTCAAGAAGCCGGCACTCTGTGGCTGTTGCTGGGCATTAACGGCTTCATGTTCGTCGTAGAAATGATTGCCGGTCTGATTGCCCAGTCCACCGGTCTGATTGCCGACTCCTTGGACATGTTCGCCGATGCGGCGGTTTATGGGCTGGCGCTCTATGCCGTGGGACGCAGTATCAATATGCAGGTGCGTGCCGCGCATGTGGCGGGCATTCTACAGTTGATACTGGCCATCGGTGTCCTGGCCGAAGTGGCCCGACGTTTTCTGCTGGGCAGTGAACCGGAGTCCCTGATGATGATGGCCGTTGCCTCGGCCGCATTGATCGCCAATGTCGCATGTCTGGTTTTGATATCGAAGCACCGTGAAGGCGGCGCCCATATGAAGGCCAGCTGGATATTCTCGGCCAATGATGTGGTGATCAATCTCGGCGTTATCGTCGCGGGAGCCCTGGTGTACTGGACGGGTTCCCACTATCCCGACCTGGTCATCGGGACCGTCGTGGGCCTGATCGTTCTCAACGGTGCGCGGCGCATTCTCGCGCTGCGCGGCTGATTCGTCCGCACGACCTTGGGTTTCACACACTCTTCGTTAATGGGAGTGCTTGTGCGGTTCTTCGGGATGCCCGTATACCGCCGCGCCGTCATGGGCGTGGTCCGGGTGCTCGAACTCCAGCGTGGAATGGCCAATACCGAAACGCTCATTCAGGATCGCCTTGATCTCGGCCTTGATCGCCTCAATACAGGTCCAGCCATCTTCGGTCAGCACCACATGGGCATCCAGGGCCGGGATGTTTTCCTCCATCTGCCAGAAATGCACGTGATGCAATTGGGTCACGCCGTCAACGGCCTGTACCGCTTCGATCACCGCTTCACCGTCAATCTCGAGTGGGCTGCCGAGCATCAGGGTACGCAGTGGTGTACCGATCTCAGTAACGGCGAGATAGAGCACGTAGAGCGCGATACCGATGGTAATGGCCGGATCGACCCAGCGCATCTCGTAGAGAAGAATGAGCGTGCCACCCACAATTACGGCGACTGAGGCCAGGGCGTCCGACAGGTTGTGCAGGAACAGGGCGCGGATGTTCACACTGCCTTTTTGCATGGAGTAGGTAAGCAGCGCCGTCAGCGTATCCACCAACAGTGCGACGCCACCGACAATCACTACCATCCAGCCGGTGACCTCGGGGGGATTAATCAGCCGCATCCCGCCCTCGTAGATCAGATAGAGTCCGATCATGATCAAGGTGGTGTAATTGATAAGCGCGGCCACCACCTCAATGCGTCCGTAACCGAAGGTCATGCGGGAATCGGCGGGACGGCGCGCGATCTTGCGGGCGGCGAAGGCAATGACCAGTGAGGCCATGTCCGAAAAATTGTGCAGTGCGTCGGCAATCAGTGCGAGGCTGCCCGCCAAAAGGCCGCCGACGATTTGCGCGACGGTCAGTATCCCGTTCGCCCAGATGGCGATAGCGACGCGGCGGTCGCCGCTTTCCATGTCTAGACGACCGGGATCCTGATGGTCATGAGTCATTATCAGTCCTCCAAGTGCTCGATTACGGCCTTACGTTTGCCCGCTCAAAGCAACAGCTCGACACCAAACCGACGGATTGTCAGGGCAAGAATCCCGAAGCAGACGACAGTGACGGCACAGCTGAGGGCCAGTGCCGGCCAGAACCCCAACCGGGCCAGCAATGCCGGAAACACCAGGAACATCGGCAGCGTCGGAATCACGTACCAGAAGGTGTACCGGGCATGTTGGGCCAGTTTTTCCGGGGGTTGATGTTCGACTTGCATCCAGATCAACACCAGGATGGTAACCAGAGGCAACGCCGCCACCAGCGCGCCCAGTCTGTCGCTGCGTTTGGCGATTTCCGATACCACAACCACCAGGGTGGCGGTGATAAGGTATTTGGTGATGAGCCAGTGCATTGTTTTCCCTCCTTCCGATCACGAAGACATAATAGCTATGGCCTGACATGCTTCAAAAATTCAGACAGGTGGGTCTCCGCCTCCTTTCGGGTGGAGAAAGGCCCGACAGTGCCACCCTCCCGCGTGAGGAAATACCAGCGGCCGTTGATGCAGTGGATACGGTACGACCTGAAGTGAACCGAGTCATCGGCATCGCCTTTCCGGTGTGAGGGGGCATCATGGGGTGTGTCATCATCAGAACCACTCATGTTGGATACCTCGGTTATCCAGGCCACGGCGACATCCAGCCCCCGTGATCAGACGATCAAGCATGATCAGCCGGCCTCAGTGCCAGGTGACGAGCCACCGCCGTTACCGTCCTTCCGGTGCAGCAGGGCGTAGAGCACCGGCAGCACGAACAGTGTCAGCAGGGTGGACGAAATAATTCCGCCGATCACCACCGTGGCCAGCGGTCGCTGTACCTCCGCCCCCGTGCCGGTGTTCAGCGCCATGGGCACAAAACCGAGGCTGGCCACCAGGGCGGTCATCATTACCGGTCGCAACCGGGTCAATGCGCCCTCCACCACTGCGGTTATCAGATCGCCTTGTTGGTGCCACAGATCGCGGATAAAGGCCACCATCACCAGGCCGTTAAGTACCGCCACCCCCGACAAGGCAATAAAGCCCACACCGGCGGAAATGGATAGCGGCATATCCCGCAGCCACAGCATCAGCACGCCCCCGGTCAGCGCCAGGGGTACGCCGCTGAAGATAATCAGTGCATCCTTGAGGGAGCCAAAGGCCATTACCAGCAGGGCAATGATGATCAGCAGTGTCACTGGCACCACCAACGCCAAGCGTTCACTGGCGGACTGCAACTGCTCGAAGGTGCCGCCGTAGTCCAGCCAGTAGCCGGCAGGCAGATCCACCTCCTGCCGGACGCGCTCCTGCACTTCCGCCACGAAGCCCCCCAGATCCCGGTCGCGGACGTTGGCAGTCACCACCACCCGGCGCTTGCCATTCTCCCGGCTGATTTGGTTCGGGGCCGGGGCCAGCTCCAGTTCCGCCACCTCAGACAGTGGCACATAGCCCCCGTCGGGCAGCGGCACGGGAAGGTCACCCAGACTGTCCACATCGCGACGGATCTGTTCGGGAAGGCGCACCACCAGCTGGAAGCGGCGGTCGCCCTCGTAGATCAAACCGGCGTTTTCGCCGCCCACGCCGGCAGCCACCAAGTCCTGCAACTCTGCCACCGAGAGGCCGTAGCGGGACAGCACCATGCGTTTGGGGTGCACCGACAGCATGGGCAGGCCGGTGACCTGTTCCACCCGGGCATCGGCGGCGCCCGATACCGACTCCACCACCTCCAGCACCGCGTTGGCGGATTCCAGCAACTGGTCGAGATCATCGCCAAACACCTTGATCCCTAGGTCCGCACGCACGCCGGAGATCAGTTCGTTGAAGCGCATTTCGATGGGTTGGGTGAACTCATAGTTGTTGCCGGGAAGCTGTTCGACGGCCTCCACCATTGCGGCGATCAGATCATCCCGGCTTCTGTCCGGGTCGGGCCATTGGTCGCGCGGCTTGAGCATGACGAAGTTGTCCGCCACGCTCGGGGGCATGGGATCGGTGGCCACCTCGGGGGTGCCTATCTTGGCAACGATTTTGTCCACCTCCGGAAACGCCTTGATGCGCTTTTCCAGTTGTTCCTGCATGGCGATGGCCTGCTCCAGCCCGGTACCGGGAATGCGCAGGGCGTGGAGGGCGATATCCCCTTCGTTAAGCTGGGGGATGAACTCCGTACCCAGGGTGGTGGCGAGCCACAGGCAGAGGGCCAGCAGCGCACTGGCACTGCCCAGCACCACCCAGCGAAAGTGCAAAGCCCACTCTAGTGCCGGCCGGTACACTGACTTGGTGGCGCTGATGATGGGGCTTTCCTTTTCCTGCACCTTGCCGGTCATGAACACCGCCACCGCGGCGGGCACGATAGTCAATGACAGCACCATCGCTGCCAGCAGAGCCATCACCACGGTGGCGGCCATGGGGTGGAACATCTTGCCCTCCACCCCGGTGAGGCTGAAGATGGGAATGTACACCACGGTGATAATCGCCACACCGAACAGCGCGGGGCGGATAACCTCGGTGGTGGCCTCATAGACCAAGTGCAAGCGCTCCTTCAGCGGTAGACGCCCGCCGTTGCCGTGCTGGGCTTCGGCGAGGCGGCGGATGCAGTTCTCGACGATGATCACCGCGCCGTCGACAATCAGGCCAAAATCCAGCGCCCCCAGGCTCATCAGGTTGGCGGATACCCCGGTGCGCACCATACCGGTAATGGTGGCCAGCATTGCCAGGGGAATGACTGCCGCCGTGATCAAGGCTGCACGCAGATTGCCCAGCAGCAGGAACAGCACCACGATCACCAGCAGTGCGCCTTCCAACAAGTTCTTCTCCACCGTGGCAATGGCCTTGTCCACCAGCGTGGTGCGATCGTAAACCGCTTCCAGGCGAATGCCCTCAGGCAGGGAGGGTCGTATTTCCTCCACCCGCTCGGCAATGGCCTGGGCCACGCTACGGGAATTTTCCCCCATCAGCATCATGGCGGTACCCAACACGGTTTCCTTCCCATCCCGGGTGGCGGCGCCGGTGCGCAACTCCTTGCCGATGGCCACCTCCGCGACGTCGGCAATACGCACCGGCGCACCGTCCCGGTTGGCAACGACCACCTGCTCGATGTCGTCGATGGTCTTCAATTGCCCGGGTGAGCGCACCAGCAACTGTTGGCCATTGCGCTCGATATAGCCGGCGCCGCGGTTGGCATTATTAGCGCGCAGGGCGCCTGCCACCTGATCCAGGGTGATGCCGAACTCCAGCAGTTTTTTCGGCGAGGGCGTGACGTGATATTGCTTGTCATAGCCACCGATGGTGTTGATTTCGATCACACCGGGCACCTGGGCCAGCTGGGGCTTGATGATCCAGTCCTGCACCTCCCGCAGGGCGGTGGCGTCCCAGGGTTGGCCATTGTCTTGGGTGGCGCCGGGTTCGGCCTCCACAGTGTACATAAATATCTCGCCCAGACCCGTGGCGATGGGTCCCATTTCCGGCTCCAGCCCCGGCGGCAGGGCACTTTTGATCGCTCCCAGGCGTTCATTGATCAGGTTGCGGGCAAAGTAGATGTCCGTGCCCTCCTCGAACACCACGGTGACCTGGGACAGGCCATAGCGGGACAGCGAGCGGGTATAGGACAGATTGGGCAGCCCGTAGAGGGCGGTTTCCACCGGGAAGGTGATGCGCTGCTCCGCCTCCAGCGGCGAGTAGCCCGGTGCTTCGGTGTTGATCTGCACCTGGACGTTGGTGATATCCGGCACGGCGTCGATGGGCAGGCGCTGAAAGCTCCATACGCCGAGGCCGACGATCACCAGAATCAGGGACAGGATAAGATAGCGCCGCTCCACGGAGAGGCGCACGATGGCGTCGATCATAATGCTTCTCCCTTAGTGGTCGTGGCTGGCGCCGGATTTTTCGATATCCGCCTTGATGAGATAGCTGTTTTCCACCACATAGGTGTCACCGGGGTTCAGTCCGGACAACACCTCGGTAAAGTGGCCATCGCTGCGGCCCAGCTCCAGCGGGCGGATCTCGTAGGTGTCGCCCACCTGGATAAACACCACGGTCCAGTCGCGGAACGACTGCAGGGCGCGGTTGTCCACCGCCAGCGGCACATCAATCTTCTCCACCACAATGTCCGCTAAAACCAGTTGCCCCGGCGTTAGAGCGCCCTGTGCGTTGTCGATTTCGGCGCGAGCTATCGTGAAAGGGGCATTGTTACTGCTGGGTAGCAGGTGATCGATATTGCTGAGGTATTCATCCCCCTCGCTGACAATACGGACGGTCTGACCGGCGGCGATTTCCTTTCGTTGTCCCGGAAAGATTTTCAGCTCTGCCCACAAGGTATCCAGGTTGGCTACAGAAAACAGGGATTGCCCCTCGGCCAACTCACCGACGTTGACGTTGCGCTGGATGACGGTACCGGCAAAGGGCGCTCGAACCTCATAGGTCTGAAGGCTTTCATTGGACTCGATGGTGGCCAGCACCGCCCCCTCTTGCACTATATCGCCCAGGCGGGCCGCGACGTGCTTGACCAGCCCCGGGAATCGCGCCTTGATATGGGCGATGGTTTCCGGATTGGCAATCAACTGACCATAACTGGCAATTCGGCGCTCGATGGTGGTCGGGCCTGCCTCACGAGTGCCTATCCCGGCTTGCTCGGCCATATCGGCGGAGATTTCCGTACGGCCTTCGTGGGATTGCCAGGCCCATTGATGATCCTGGCCATCAAGTGTCAGTTCCGCTGTCACATCAAAAGAGTGCGGCTCCTCCACTATACCGTCACCCAGCCAGTAATCCCCCTGATAGGTGAATGTGAACCGATCCACTGGCCCACCCAAACGGGTCAATTCGACAATCAGCTCGGCGCCCTGGGTAACCGCCTCGCCATCCCGGCTGATCCAGGCGCGGTATTCGGGCGGGACCCCCTGTTCATAAATCGCCAACTCCAGGGTGACAGCGCCGTCCTCCAACAGCCTGCCTCCATTAGGCCCTTCCCCGGCGGCAGCCTGTTCAGCACCATGCTCATCCTCCGCGGCCTGTACCGGCCCCCACGCCAAGCACAGCATGCCGGCAATACTCAGTAAAATCTGTAGTCGTTTCAAAATGAATAATCCTGTTCTGTCAGTAGCCTGAGCTACTTTCCGTGGCAGCCAATGACTGCCCCGTAAGCTGTTCTATCAACGCCTGGTTGAGCAGCGCCGTGGTGGCGGCATCCACACGATTGCGCCGGGCGGCTAGCAGTTCCTGCTGTGCCGTCACCCACTCCACATAGCCGTAGCGGCCCTGTTCATAGGCAGTGCGAGTCAATTCCAGGGCCTCGCGGCGGTCGGGCAGCTCCCGCGCCTGCATCGCCTCCGCAGTCGCTACAGCCTGCTGGTGCAAGCGCCAGGCCTCATAGAGTCGCGCTCGTAGTGCCAACAGGGCGTTCTCGCGGCGGAATCCGACCTCGTCCCGGGCAGCCTGGGCCGCCTGCACCTCGCCGCGATTGCGACGACCGGAAAACAGTGGCATGGAGACGCCAGCCACCAGGGCGGAGTCGCCCGTCTCCTCCATATAGCGGGTACCTATCTGCCAACGCACATCACTGCGGGATTGGCTGCGGGCCAATGCCAGCTCCGCCTCTCGCAGGCGCTCCTCGCTGGCAAATACCTGAATATCGGGGTTGTCGCGGGCGCGTTCGAACAGACTGGCGAAGCTGTCCGGGGGACTGAAGGCAAACAGATCCCCCCGCAGCCGCTCGAAGTCTGCAGTCTCTCTGCCCAGCAGGGTGGCCAGGGCCATCAGGCTGCCATCAAAGGCGGCCTGCAAACGATCCTGCTCCAGGCGGCTCTGGGTCAGCTCTGCCCGGGCGCGCAGCACTTCCGCCTGGGGGGTGGCGCCGCGCTCGGCACGCTGCCTGACAATGTGGTGTGTGGACTCGGCCAGCGCTACCGCGTCTTCCGCAAGCTTCAGCTTTTCCTGCAACGCCAGGGCGCTGATAAAGCTGCGGGTGACATCCGCCAGCAGGGACAGGGCTTCGGCACGGCGCTCCGCCTCCACCAGCGCGTAGCGCCCGGATACTGCCCGGGTGCGAGCCTCACGCTTGCCTCCAAGCTCAATAACCGAGGCTATCGACAGGGTGTATTCCGCCCCATCGATCCCGTTGAATGGCCCGGAACCGAGCACGTTTTCCGCTTCGAAACCCAGCTCAAAAGCCGGGTTCTGGTCAGCCGTCAGGCGCTTACCTTCCAGCCCTTTCAATCTGGGCGTAAAAACCTGTAATCCAGGATTGAGCTCCAACGCTCGGGAGACGGCTTCCGGCAATGCCAGAGTCTGTGCTGGTGCTTCGGCGAGTACTGCCGCAGGGCTGAAAAAAATCAGGCCCAACGCCAGTAGAATGACGCGACGCCCACGCCGCGGGCGCCACAAAAAATCGTGGTGATGCATCGCATGATTCCTGTGAAATCAAAAGGAAAATAGTTCCAGCCCCTCCAAAAAAAAGAGGGGGAGGATTGACTCGCAGGATCAGGCTATGGGGGGGCGGAGAATGGTGTCGACGTGGGCGGAGGTATTATGCGCGGTATAGCTCGGAACCACGTGTTCCGATATCAAGAGGGGAAGATCAAAAACGTGCATGGCCAGCAGCAAATGAGAGCCGTGGCAGTGGTTGGCGTGACAATGGTCGGGCATTTCCGGCAAACCATTGTTGCCCTGCCCGTCGGAAGTATCATCTGCCGCGGCAGGGGGATCGCCGAAAGCGTGGTGTGAGTGCGCCTGATCGTGGTGGATGTCACCCAAATGGGACGGCAATACGTCGGATGCGATGGAGAGCGTTTGCATCACCATCAGTACCGCGAACAGTATTATCGTCCAGACCTTTGACATGACTTCATTCAGGCAAAAAATATCTGCGGTAGTTTAACACTATGCAGCCGATGTCGGTCAAGCATCGGTTTAGGATGCGCACAAGGGGAGAACCTTGTCTTCTCTGGCAGACCGAGAGCCTTTTATGCGTTGGATTGATTAAGGCAAAGGTACGGGTTGTCCGGTAAGGCTTCGTCAAACAGGGCCTGCATGTCGGACAATAAGTAGCCATGCACTCGCCGAGACTTGCGGGGGCCTTTGACTTCGCAGGTCCAGATGTTCAACCCGTTGGTCTGCTTGCGATGCAGACCCAGTTTCTCGAAGCGCTTCTGAGTCCACTGCCAGGCGGAGAGCTGCTCGGCTTTGGCCAACGCCGCCACTCGGGGGTGTTCCTGGGTATAGCGTTGGAATATGCCGGGGCTGATGAGATACGCAGTGCCATTCACGGTATGAACCAGCGCCTTGGCATCGTTGATGATCAGTTTTCGGCTCCGAACGCCTGTGCGTAACCACTCCATGAAATGCTCTCCTGACGGAGCGTGAGAAGGTTCGGCGGGACTTGGCGGGTCGGCGGTCTCGCTCAAAACTTCAGTATGTGGTGCGTTCTCGACTACAGGATCGTCTTGAGTTTCGGTTTCTTCCAGCAAATCAAGCAGATCACCCAAGTGATCTCCATCTTTCTGTGAGGCGACCGGATCGCGGGCAGCATTTTTAATCGGCAGAGTCTCGTCAATGACCGCGCCCTCCGTCGCTGGTGCAGAATCTGCTGTATCCACTGCGCCGAGTTCTGGCTGCACCCGGCCGGCGAAGGCTTCTGGACGATCGCTCCCCTCCCAGATGGCGGCTGGTGAGAGCTTCAGAAAGGTGAAACTGTGCTCCCAGCCCGAGTCACTGGTGACTGTCGCCTTCCAGATGGCCTTGCCATCCGAGGTGGGCTGCGCAATACCGTATTCCTGCAGAATATTGAAAAGAGCCGTGTTGTTGGATGGAATGCCGTCGATACCCTGAGAGAGCAGGTAGGCGCGGAGCTTGTCGGAAACGGTCTTGCTCACCAGCCACAGGGCATCCTGTGTCAGCCAGCCGTCCGAGGCCTGGGGCTGGTTGATCTTGAATTCTTCTTTGAGCAGGTAGCGCAGGCCATCCAGCAGCTTCCGCTGCAAGGTATGCCGGGGTGAAGCGATTGCCTTGCCTGGGTCGCCACCCAGATCCTGGGCGACAGAGGCCTGGTCGGCCCGGATCACCAGTTCACCCAGGATGCCGGCATGTTCATACTGACCCGCCAGCACGTACAGCAGGGCAGCCCACAAGTCGGTGTGCTGACTGAGCCAATCCAGGATTCGACGATCCAGAAGCTGGTTATACAAGAGCCCGGTGGCGGCACTGTGCAGGCGGTATTCCCTATTCTCGTGGTAGCGAAACCGATAGGGCTGCTGCAGTGCGCCGTGCCAGGGGTGCCATAGCGAGCCGTCGGCATATTCCACATGGAGGTCGACGGCGATTTTGCCAATGTCGTGCAGGAGAGCGGCATAGGCTGTGCCAGCAGTCCACACTTCCGCCTGCGCTGCCTGCTCTTCGGGCTTCATCCCCACGGGAAGCAGGTGCGACTGCCGCAGTTTCAGGGCATAGGCAACAATCTCCAGGCCGTGATCCAGCATGCCGCCGGGGTAGGCGTGGTGGTGGCTTTCAGAGGCGGGGAATTGTTGCACCAGTTCGGCGTAGCGTTCGAGCGGAGCCAGGTAAAGCAAAGAGAACTGAGTTCGCGAGAGTGACGTTCTCTCCCAGATATGATCCAGCAGCTTCTGGCGACGCGGTGTGGCCAACAAAATCGAGGCGGGCTGCGGTAGTAGTAACTCTGCCGGGCGGGTGCTGGAGTCTGTTGAAGGCTGACGCCTTTTGCGGTGAAACCCTTTGTACTGAAACAATGAAAGCATGGCTATCCCCAGTTGTCGGGCTGGAGAGGGAGCCTTTTAGCCTTTTTGAGTAGAGCCTTTCCCCTTGGTACCATTCCCTTGCTCCTTTCCCCAGCGCTTTGGCCGTTTCAAAGATTCGGTATAGGGCAATTGCCAAGCGGCCGCTATGGGCAATACGGAATGCGGCGGCTCCGGTAACAGCCAGCGCACATTAGTGAATGCTTTCGTTTCAGCAGCCCCTATCCATGGGGTCGCAGACTCAGCAGAGTGCCGTCATCAAGGCGGCTCATCCAGCGTGAGCCGCTGCCTGTGCGGACCGGATACTGCGACAACAAGGCATCAACGTCCACCAGGTTGGTCTCACGGGCCCAGGTAAGGAACAGGCGCACGGCTTTTACACTGGTGCAACAGGACAGCAGTTCGCCGAGAACCTCCTTGCGAGGTGAGCGCAGACCGTCGAAGAGGTTGCGCGCTTCTTCCAGGCTTTGTTTCACACCGACTTCGTACAGCAGCTCCAGTACGGCTCGTTCAGGGCAAGCCATCTCGATAGGGTCTGGCATGCCGGGCGGTGTGGTCAGGGTCCTGGTCGCCAGGGCAGTGTCAGGCCAGTCAAACAGGCGGGCATGGCAATAGCGCGCAGGAAAGCGGGAGGTGAACCAGGCGGGTAATGCATAACGCTTGTCGCCCCACAGCACCCAAGTCTCGCGACTGCCCAGGTTGTGCCGTACGCCCTGCAGGGCAAGCGCAGTCTTGCCGCCGATATGCAAGCCAGGCACACGTTGCTGCAGGAGCTTCAGGGCACCGTAGACATCAAAATCGTCGTTCGGGAAGGCATAGACCCCCTGCGCCAACCGCACGAGCCAACCAGCCTCCACATAGTGAGCGGCAAGTTGCGGCGATACGCCATACAGGGCCAGGATGGCCAGGTCGAATGGCGCCCCGCGTGGGAGCTCTGCCTGCAAGTGCTTGATTATCTGGTGCTTGGGTATTACGTTCATGGATAAAAAATCCACCAAAATCTAATCATGCGGAAGGCTTTAGTATGGAATTATCATTAAAAGTAGCATATAGTTTTAGTTCTGTTGCAATATTTAATCAATGGTGAGCATGGTGTTATTGTCCCTCCCGATTAGATAGGCGAGGGAATACGCCAGCGCAGGCTGTCAGAGGGCTTTGGCTTTTTGAGCTAGGCGAAATATATGCCCGGCCACCGGGTGGAGGGTCCGACCTACGAGGTTTCGGTCATGCCGGTTTTTCAGGGGACGGACCAAAGTATAAGAGGCAGACTCTGTTGTTCTATGAAGGAGTGAAATCATCTATCATGGATCAATAGGGAGCTTTGGAAACCATGGCTACAGCTGAGCAAATAAAAGCGCTACTCAAGAGCCACGCTGATCGTGACGATCAGCGGTTCTACTCTATTGCCTTGCAGGTGGCTGCAAAGGAGGCACGTCAGGGCCATCACAAGCTGGCGGGCGATATTAAATCGATGATCGAAAGGTCTCAAAAAGGTCTCAAAAATACTGGGTTAGCCGTCGCCAAGCCCACACCTCTGGTTCAGCAGCCGAAAGGTGATCTTAAAGGACTTCTTGAGCTAACACATTCGACAGTTCGCAGCAGCGAGCTAGTGTTGTCCAGTGAAATTAGTGAGCGTCTAGAGCAAGTCCTCTTGGAGCAGCGACAAAAAGACCGGCTTACTCAGTACGGGCTTTTCCCTCGGCGTAAACTCTTGTTTACGGGTTCCCCGGGTACAGGCAAGACTATGTCAGCCGCAGTCTTGGCGACGGAGTTAAAACTGCCTTTATATACCATCGTTCTCGACAGCCTGATTACTCGGTTTATGGGTGAGACAGCGGCCAAGCTCAGATTGATATTTGATCACATCAAACAAACCCGTGCCGTGTATCTTTTTGATGAGTTTGATGCCATTGGAACGCAGCGTGGTGCTCAGAATGATGTGGGAGAAATTCGCAGGGTTCTGAACTCATTTCTTTTATTTGTAGAACAGGATGCCTCCGAAAGTATCATCGTGGCGGCTACCAATCATCCTGAACTGCTTGATAAAGCACTTCATCGTCGCTTCGACGATATCATTCAGTTTGAAAAACCCGGCAAAGATCAAATCAGAAAGCTTATCGAGAACCGTCTGGCGGTATTCGATACTGACTCATTGGCGTGGGCCGATATAACGGTAGCAGCGGATGGCCTGAGTTCAGCAGAAATCACCCGTGCCTGTGAAGATGCGGCAAAAGAAGCCGTATTGCATCACGATACTAAAATTACCACAGCGTTGATTGCGAAAGCGTTTAAACGCCGTCAATCTGGAAAGTAATAAGAGGGCGAATGACGGAACGGAAGCCACACATCCTGCTAGGCGGTTTTGCAAACCATGAGGACTTTAGGTCACGTCGCACTGGTCGTAATCCCGTCATTCCTCCCCAAGACCGTAATTCACATGGTCAATTTCTGGCGCAGCAGTATTCACGGTTGCTTTCCCGGTTTCAAGACCAAAGGGATGAGTTGCCTGAACCTGTTACAGCAGATATCGGTATCTATGTTGAGATTATAGGGGCGCCGGGTTGCGACTTGCCGCTGGACAGCTTGGATACCAGTCGTGACTTTAAGCTTCGGTCATGTCGTAAAGTTGATGGCCGTGAAGTGGCTATTGTCTTTATTCCTGAATCGCGCAGAGGCGTATTTCAACGGAAAATAGAACAATATCTGGACCCAGGTAACGATGGGAAGGGAGGTCCCAGGAATCACAGCTTGATTGACAGTATCGCTGAGATCAAGCTCGCCGACTTAAAGTCATTCTGGACGGATGATGAGTCGCTATATCCAACTAACCTTCAGCAGCAGGTGTGGTGGGAGCTCTGGTTAAAGAAACGACCACACGACGATGATCCAATTCAAGTCGCGCACCTACTGGCTGAACGGATCGGTGCCGGGTTGGGCAATACGTCTCTCAGCTTCTTTGACAGTGTGGTCGTCCTTATCAAAGCGTCGGCTCATCAGCTCGAGAGAGCACCGGAATTAATCGCCAACCTTGAAGAGCTCAGGCCGGCCAAGGAAACACCAAACGTTATTATTGGCTTGTCTCCGAAAGAACAGCATGATTGGGCCGAGGACCTCAAAGGACGGCTTTATCTCGACGAGACTGTCCCGGTGGCAGTGACTATCTTGGACACGGGGGTCAACTACCATCATCCCATTCTTGGTGAGCTGTGTAGAGAGCAACAGGCAGAGCGATGGCATCCGGACTGGCCGCGCTATGATGACTTTAATCCGACAAATCCCCTTGCTCCGTTTAATGACCATGGTTCCCGACAGGCTGGATTGGCTGTGTTTGGCGACTTGCAGGCGGCCTTGGTGAGTAGCGATCCAATAGTCCTGAATCATCGAATCGAATCCGCACGAATCTTACCACCTGCTGGCAATAACGATCCTGAGCTGTATGGCGCTATTACTGTAGGCACGGTAGCAAAGCTCGAAATAGAAGTACCTCACTACTCACGGGTCTACTCTCTTGCTGTAACTGCAGAGCCAGAGAGAGATGGAGGCCAACCTTCATCCTGGTCTGCTGAAATTGACCAGTTCTCTTCAGGTTTGGAAGACGGTAGACAGCGTCTTTTTGTGATCTCAGTGGGAAACAATGGGAACCTATCGCCGAGTGTGGATTACTGGGAGCAAGTTCATCTGGCCCAGATAGAGGACCCTGCGCAGGCTTGGAATGCTCTTACGGTTGGGGCTTATACTGAGAAAACAACCAATGACGATCCAAGTTTTTACGGATGGTCACCGTTCGCAGAGTCGGGCGATATCTCCCCTGCATCTCGTTCCGCAGTTAACTGGGCCTGGAGAAAGCATGCGCCCTATAAGCCGGATGTGGTTGCAGAAGGTGGCAATCGGCTGCTCTCGCCAGATGCAACCGAAGTTTCAAACGCTGACGTTATTTCGTTACTGACCACATCCGGAAGAACTACAGGCCAGTTATTTGAGACAAATGCCGATACCAGCGCTGCGTGTGCCTTGGTTTCTAGGCAGGCTGCCATACTCATGGCTGAATATCCGGAATATTGGCCTGAATCCATTCGTGCGCTGATAACTCATTCAGCCGAGTGGACACCGAAAATGTGGGAGCGCTTCGGGCTTCTGCATCGGCAACACAGCCCAAAGCTGTCCAAGGAAACCATGCTCCGATGTGTCGGCTACGGGGTGCCGGACATCGAGCGCGCTAGATACAGTGCCAATCATGCCTTGACGCTCATTGCTCAGGACAGTTTGCAGCCCTTTGCCAAAGATGCAGATGCTTCGAACTCAGGCGATCCCAAGTTGAATAAGATGCAGCTTTATCAGTTGCCATGGCCTATTCAGGTGTTGCAGCAATTGCCACCGGAGTTGGAAGTTAAACTCCGGGTAACCTTGTCTTACTTTATTGAACCCAACCCGGGGCGCCGAGGATACCGGCGACGTTACAGTTACCAATCTCACGGACTTCGCTTCGAGGTTATTCGTCCTGGCCAGTCGCTGGAGAATTTCCGGGCGTCAATCAATCAAAAGGCGAATGAAGAAACCGATGATTATAGTGGCCCCGAAGGTGACAGTGATGGCTGGCGACTCGGGCCGCAATTGCGCACGAGGGGTTCGCTTCACTCCGATATTTGGACAGGCGCAGCTGCTGATTTAGCCGATATGCACACCATAGCGGTGTATCCAGTAGGAGGTTGGTGGAAATATCGGACTGCTCAGGATCGTTGGAAAAACTCCGTGCGCTACAGTCTGATTGTCAGCATTGACGTGCCCGATGAGAGTATTGATATATATTCAGTGGTTGAGAACCTGGTCGAGACTCAAGTTGAAATCAGCACAGAGGTCTAGTCAGTTACCCTCGTCAGACACCACTAGCGACTTGACCCCCATCCGGTGCTCATTAACTGAGTAAAATCTCTCTGTTAGTGGTATTCGCGTGATGAGGGTGACGATGCTAAGCTCACTTTGACAGGGGTCCCATTTTTTGCTGGAACTACCGTGTACTGGGCGTACGCCTGTCCCGAGGCTGAGTTGACTGTTCACGCAGGGAGCATCTGGATGTTAGCCCAAGTAGGTGAAACGATGAAAGCAACACCGACGATCAAGATAAACGAATGCGCGGGCCGCTGGCTGGGTCGAGTATGGCTGGGTGTTGTTGCTCGCGAGAAGCAAGCAGTCCATTGGCTGGTAGGAAAAAGCATGCCGGTAGTTGTGGCACGGGCTGCTCTTTGGATCATTGAACTCGGTTTGTTCTGCGTGCTGCTATATGCAGCTTTTTGGGTGGCAGTGCTGCTTTTGTTCGCGGTAGCGGTCGCATGGGTCGGGCACAGTCTGCTTTACTTGGATGACGACAATAAGCAGGAGTGGCGCGAGGGGCATTCCGGCTTCGGCTTGTATGACAAAACAGAGTGGCGTCACGACATGGGTGACGATGAGCCGTGATAGCTACAGCTGAAGGTGGATTCGTTATTTTGCAGCACCTTTAGAGCCAGCCGCCAAAGCAAGACGAGAACCGCTACCTCCCGCAGCCTTTGCATCTCCGCTTGCAACTGTAAGACCTGCAAGGATATTACCGGCACGAACCCCTGCCCATGATAGAGCCATAACCCAAAATGCAGGCAGCACGATAAACATCATCGCCATCACAAAATTCAGCAACATATCCCCAAACGCATTGTTTAACCCCAGCAACGGGTTGAAATTACTGTGTGGCGAATCCCAGCCGTAGAGGGCATTGAGGATGGTGGAGTCCACCCACCGCGCCAGCTGGAACCAGAAATCCACGAAGAACAAGGCAAACTGCACTGCCGTGACTGTCACTACGGTCTTCAGGTCGTAGGTACCAAAGATCAACAGCAGTGGGATGCAGATAACCATGGCCATCTTCAGGAACGAAAGCACGATTGGCAATGCCTGGCGCACCACGTCCATCGCCGGGAAAAAGCCGAGCGAACCCACCGTTAACCCCAGGTCTGATGCCCCGCGGGTCACAGCGTTGGGCAGTGTCATACCGATTTGGCCGCCGTAGTCGGTGTATACCTGGCCCTGGTTCATGACCTGGTGCTGCGGTGAGGCAATGGCCCGGATCACCGAATCATCGACCTGGGCCTGGCTCAGAAAACCCGCCCACTGGCCAAACCGGGTCAGCAAATTGGGGTCAACTTGGGTGAGCAAGCGTTCTCGCAGCCCCGTACTGCCGTCCAGCCACCAGTCCCGGCAGCTTGGGTAGCCCCCGCCGCTGGTCACTTCAGCCAGCCCAGCATCCCGGCTGTCGTTGTAGGGCCAGGCATCGCGGGGGGCTTGTGAGCGGTAGGTGTCGTAGAAGCCGGCGGTATCCAGGAAGTAGCGCGCGCCGATCCAGGTGACGTCGTTCATCTCCTCGTCGCTCAGTGCCGGTCGGCTCATAAACAGCCTGGCGCGCGCCGGGCCGTAGCAGTCGCGGGTAAAATCGGCGACTTCCTGGGTCAGCAAGGGGTCGGCGATGCGGGTGCTGTCGATGTCCATGCGCATCTGTCGCAGATCGGTGCCACAGGGTATGGCGGCCACTGCAGCGCCAGTGACGGCCTTGGACAGGCTGTGCATAAAGAACCACCAGACAGGCACCAGGGCGCTTTGGTCGTTGATGGTGGTGAATGAGGTCGTCCAGGTGGTCTCGGAAGGCTCCGGCACATTGACCTGGCACTGCTCGGAGCGGGTACGGTCGAACTGGATGGTGCCCAGATCGACGGGAATGAAAGGAATGCCCGTGAACAGGATGACCACGATGGCCACCCAAACGCGGTTCTCGATACGCATCGAGGAGAGCACACCTTTGTTGCCCTCGTCGGCCCCTTCGGCCCGGGCTTTCAGCCACTCCTGTACGACGATGGCGAGAAATGGCACGGCGAAGATGCCGCTGGCCACCAGCACATCCCAAATGCCGTTGTGGATGATCCAGCCCACCAGGGTCAGGTAGTACTCGAGGTAGTCGGAGGTATAGAGCGTCATGATGGGCTCCGCCTATCGGGATCAGGTCAGCAGGACGCTGGCTTCCAGCAGAGTGATGGCGACGACGGCACCGATCTCTGCCCGAACCAGCCGCTGGCGAGCCGTCTGGTTTCCGGCATCTCGGTATAGGCGACGACGCATTCGCAGCCATCCGTAAATCGTTACGCTGTAGAGACACAGTCGCCAGATCAGAAAGTGAGTGGTGTGCGCGTCCAGCCACTGGCTCCAGCGGGAGAGGTTGCCCAACACGGTAATGCCAGCCAGATTGACGGCCAGAGCGATTCCCAGGATGAGCGTGACCCAGGCAAGCGCTTTTGCCAGCGGGTGCGTCAATACACGGCTGAAGCCTGTCATTGGGGATTGCCTGGCGTGGGGATCTGCTGAATGGCATCCAGGCGGTTGCGCTCGGTGTCGCCCTGGTAGATACCCCGCGAAACCTCACTGCGATTGCTGTGCCGCTGGATGATGGCCATGGGCGAGTTGGCGGCCAGTTCGCGACGCAGTGCCAGCTCGGTTTTGAGGTTGTTGATCTCCTGGACCAACAGGTCACTTTCGCGGGCGACTGCATCCTGAGCGAGTTGATTGGCCGCGACGTTGGGTTCCTTGCGTCCGGCCAGTAGGGTGCGCTGCAGCAGCAATGCTTTCTCCAGCACGCTGGCCAGGGCGATTTCGGACGCCAGGCGGCGAGCGAGAATGTCCTGATCCGGCTCGTCCCGCAGCGCTTCTATAACACCCCGGGTAATGGGTAGGGATACACTGCCCGCCTGTTCGAGATTCTCGAAGGTGGTGGGTGTGGTGCCGGCCAGCAGATCCCGCAAGGCCTCGATTCTGTCCTCGAACTCCTCTTGAATCAGCGGCGTCAGGCCCACGCCGGGCGTGGTGCGGGTCTTGGTACAACTGTCGCAGGTGCGCTGCTCTTGCTCGCCGAGCACCCGGGTCGCCCAGGTGGCCGCCGCCTCCGGCGATGACCAGGTTTGACAGCTCAGCCGGTGGCCACAGGTCAGGCTGTCGATGGACGAGGTGTCGGTGGCCGAGCGACCGTTGAGGAGGTTGTAACCGGCGCGGGTGACATCCCCCACCACGCGAATGGGTGCCTGCCCTGAGCCGCCAGCATTGCTCCCGCCGACCCAGGGTACGCCGTCATTGCCACGACTGGTCTCCGCCTGTTCGATGGCCGACACCGCATCGGTACTGCCCACCGCCTGCTTGAGTACCATGCCTTCCGCCAGTTGATCCCAGCCCAGTTGTCCGCCCGCCGTATCCGCCATGCGTTCGGCGATGGCACGGCAGGTGAGCTTCGAGCGATCGAAATCCAGCCGAGCCTGCAGAATGCCGTTGGTCAGCAGGTTGTACAGTCCTGGGTCGGCCCGTTGAATGATGAGTGCGGGCAGAGAGGCGACCGCCGCGGTGGCGTTCTGGATCACGTTGCTCATGATCGTCTGGAAGCCGTTGGTGATGCCGTTGAGCTGGTTCTGCAAGGTGGTGGTGATGCTCATGTCGCCGCAGATCAGATTGCTGTTCCAGCCAACACCGACGCCGAGGGTTTGCATCGGCCCGACCGGTCCCATGGAAACCGCCCGGCCACCACCGATGGTGTAGAGAACGTCGTCACCGATGACGCTGCCCCTGTGGTGAAAGCCGTAGTCGTTAATGGTGGTCTGAGCTGACACCGCAGTGCTGCCAAGGGTCAGAACCAAACCGGCGGTCAACAGTGTATTTTTGATGGGTGTGCGCATCCGTCCGCCCTCAGTTGAAATCCACACTGCCCAGAAACACCTGGCCCTGCCGTTGACAGCAGGCATAGGGTCGCCACAGCGCCCAGGCGTAGTCGCCCCGTTGGGCCTGGACCTTGGGTCCGCTGTGGGGGAACACGGCACAGCTGTTTCTGAGCGTCGGGGTGAGCTCCTGCCATTTACCGGTAGAGGCGTCGGTTTCCATCAATGCGCCCGCCGGCCAGTAACCGCTGCGGGCACTGGCCAGCAATGGCTGATAGACATGAGGCTGCCCTCGGCGGGTGACGATGTCGCCGGCGCGTTGCGCAACGACGGCGGCAGACTTATGGTCATCGACCTGATGCAGGAAGCCGCCCCGGGGGTAGACATTGCCCCACAGGTTCAATCCCCAGCGGGTGCCGATTTCTCGCATACCGGGTACCAGCGCTTCCGGATACAGGGCTTCGGGGATGTTATAGCGCCAGGCGACGGTATCCAGAGTGCTCAGCAGGTAGGGCATGAACGCCGTGCCGGCACCTGCGCAGGAATATCCCCATTGGCTGACGAACGAGCTGAAAACAGTCGCCCCGGGATGGCCGATGACATCGGCGCTCTTGAACTTGGCCAGGTTGTTCTCGTGTTCTTCGTTGGTGGTGCCGTCACCGCCGCCCTGAGCGCTCGGGTTCGGCAGGCTCATGGCGCGCACTTCCACCCAGGGATTCTCGCCCGTGTTGGCGTAGCTGGAGACCACGGCATCGGGCACGTAGTGCTCAACCTTGACGGACGTTTCTACCGAGCAGCTATATAGCGTGCACAGCAGCCAATAGCAGATGCCGCGTACCCGGTAGCTGATGCAATCTGGTGACAGGGTTGATCCGGCAATGGTGGCGGTATCGAGGGCAAGTGCAGATGAAGACACACCCAGAAGGATGGCGGCAATAGCGGAGTGGAGTCTCTTCCGAACCGGCATCATGGCCGGACTCTCCGAAAAGTCGCAATGTCGATCAGCGCCCGTGACACATCCGGGTCGCCGTAGACGACATACTGCCTGTCGACCACAACGGCCGGAATCTGGGTGACACCAAGACTCCAGGCATCAACGAGGCCCTGGTAGGCAATTGCCAGACGTTTTTGCAGGTCTGCCCCGCCATCCTGCAGACGTTGCTGGGCCACGGTGGCGGCCTGCGTGGAGTCCTTGGGCAGATCGGCGCTCAACCGGGCTTTAAGGTGATGTGCCGCATCCAGATGGACGATGCGCACGCCAGTGGGCGCGATCACGGGGTGATGGCGGTCAGTAAACACGACAACGTTTGCATTCAGGGCGTGGGTAGGCGTAGCCAGCATGACGATGATCAGCACAGCAGCGACTGTAGTCAGGCAAGCCTGAACCGGGTGTAGTGATTTGGTGGGGGTGAGTGAAGACATAGCGTCTCCCGGCATGAATCGACAAGCCCTGATCATCGAACGCGGCGGTCAGCACGGCCATCACAAAAGCGCACAGGCGCGTAACCGTTTTGTTTCCCGGTGGTTTGAAATATGAGGTGCCCGAAGGCACCTCAGGGATTACAGCAGTCCAGCCTCGGCAAACGAAAAGGGAACGCCTTCGCCAACGATGAAGTGATCCAGTACCCGCACGTCTATCAGCTCAAGTGCCGATTTCAGGCGAGTGGTGATGGCCTGGTCGGCCTGGCTGGGGTCAGTCACACCCGAGGGGTGGTTGTGGGCAAGAATAACAGCCGCGCTGTTGTACTCGATCGCGCGCTTGACCACTACGCGTGGATACACCGTCGCGCCGTCGATGGTGCCTTTGAACATGGGCTCGTAGGCAATGACGCGATGGCGTGTATCCAGAAAGACGACGGAGAATACCTCCATTGCCTCGCCGGCGAGCTTGAGTCGCAGGTATTCGCGTACTGCAGCCGGGCTGGTCAGTGCCTCACCGCGTTTGAAAATCCGCTCTTCCAGCACGCCGATAGCCTGGCTTATCAGTGGATCGTCCTGGATGCTGGCATAGTCAACGAGTGAGCAGGTGGTGCCGTCGGTGACGGTTTCGGAAAGACTCATGGGAACCTCCTGGGTAAAATTGGAGGCACCTGTCCCGTGGGGCAAGGCCCCCTGGGGACAATGGCCCGAAGCGGGCCGGATTGATGGGGCATCCTCCATCACGGGTGATGGGCGTTCGCGCGAGGGATGCGGAGCGAACCGATCGATCAGCGTGGTCGAAACCACACCGTAGCCTTGAAGATCGTGGCTACCTGGGCATGTCGCCGACATCGTCGGCAGGCATTTCGGGATTTGTGTCGAAACTCTCTGGTGACAAGGGTTCGATACCGCGCGCCCGGTCGATCTTTTCCGCCACCTTGAAGGCGGCATCCAGCTCGCTGATGCCGTGCTCGCGCATCAACTGGTGGCGCTCGGCTTTCTCCTCGGGTTCGGTCATCGCCATGGCGAGATAGAGGCTCGGCGGCACGGCGCGGAACAACACTTCCATCGACTTCGACAGGATCACGCCTTCGCTGAACTTGCTGGACTCCTTGCGTGCCGAGCGCATCAGCGCCTTCTGCGCGGGATTGAGCTCCCGAAAACGGGCGACCTTCTCCACCTCGTCCGGGGGCATGGACAGGCAGATCCACCATTCGATCATCGACAGCATGGGCTCGGCGGCCTTGGGCAGGTCGTTCAGGTTTTGCGTCGCCAGCCAGAACCAGGCCCCCAGCTTGCGCCACATCTTGGTGATCTTGACCACGTAAGGGGCGAGCAAGGGGTTCTTGGTGATAATGTGCCCCTCGTCGGTGACGTTGATGATGGGCCGCCCCAGAAACTGGTCGCGCTCGGCAATGTTGTTGACCGTGTTGATCAGGGAGATATAGGCGATGGACAGCTGGGCGTTGTAGCCCTCGCGGGCAAAGGTGGCCAGATCGACGATGGTGATGTCAGCCTCGGGCCAGGGGGTGCCGGGTCGGTTGAACATCTGGCCATCGAGGCCCTGGCAGAACATATCCATGGCATCGGCCATTTCCAGCAGGCGGGCGCGCCGCACGTCGGGCAGCGTGGTATCGCTACTGCGCTGGCGCAGGGCGTCGCGCACGTCCTCGGTCAACACGGTGCGCTCGTTCCGTACACAACAGCGGGCCGCATCGAGGATGCACTGGCGAATCAGGCTGCGATCGGCGCGGGTCATTCGCGCCTCTTCCTTGTCCTCCCCGCCGGTGATCATCAGCCGGGCGGTGATTTCCAGCTCTCCCAGGACGTCGCGTTGCTCCAGGTCTTCCGGGCTGGTTTCCAGAGGACTGTCATCATCCAGCGCGTCGGCATCCAGGGTGAATACCTCGCTGGGGTTGTCGACCAAACGCCGGGCATCGCTGAACGGAGCCAGACTAACATTAGCGCCTGGCGCCAGCTTGACCCGATGGACGGTGAGCCCCAGTCGCTTGGCAAAGTCCCCGAACAGGCCGAAGGAGTTGCCCGCCTCGACGATAAACAGCCGCGGCCGGTAGATGGCCACCACCTGATTGAGGATGTAGTTCAGGGTGGCGGACTTGCCGGAGCCGGTCGGCCCGAACAGAAACAGGTGGGCATTCATCTGTCGGTCTTGCCGGTTCAGTGGGTCAAAGGTGATGGTGCCGCCGCCACGATTGAAGAAGGTGATGCCCGGGTGGCCAGTGCCCTGGTTGCGACCCCACAGGGGCGAAAGGTTGGCCGCATGCTGGGCAAACATCAGTTGGGTGTACCACTGGCGCCGGTCTTTGGCCGGATCAAACACGCAGGGCAGCCAGCGCAGATAGCTGTTGAGGGGCGCGACCTCATCCTCCTCACGCACCGGCTGCAGGCCGGCGTTGAGCATCACGTTGGCTAGCTGCAAGCCGCGGGCATCCAGTTCGGCCAGGTCGCGTCCGCGGATATAAAAGGCCAGGGCGCCGCGATAGAGTTTGTGGGCGCTGCCGATCAGCGAGCGGGCCTCCTGCGCATCGTGGCGAGCCTGCTCGGAGGCCAGCGTATCGCCAAGGGCTTTTCGGCCCAGGTAGTTCAGGTGCGCTTCCAGTACATCCTGGGGCGTGGCCACCAGGGTGAGGCACATCACCGTGTCATCGGGCATCTGATCGAACAGGGCGTTGAAGGCATCACCGCCCTTGCGGGTCTCCCCGGTGATATGGCCGGTGGTAGGCGGTGTGCGCAGCCGGTCGAGCACCATGACCCGGTGCGGCATGCCATCGAAATACCACACCCCCTGCTCGACATCGGAGCGAGGCTCGCCGAAGAACAGTCGCTGCGCGAAATCCGTACCACTGGCCAGTTCGACTTCTCCTGGTTCCGACTCTTCGGGGTAAGCGGTCAACTGGTAGAAGCGCTCGCGGTCCGCTGCGGTTGTCCCGAGTAACGTGGGGTTCGGGTTGAACCAGCGCAACAACCAGGCGTGGATGTCTGCGGCCTGAAGGCGACGGGCCTTGATGCCGGCGTTGGCCAGCCCGCCCAGCAATCGGTCACAGACCGCGGACAGGGCGTGTTCCGGAGTGTGTCCCCGACGCCGGGATACCCCGGGGGCACGGCGATAGATGACCAGCCGCACGCGCCGGGATTGACCGCGCCACGGCAGGCGGGTGACGGTGCTGTCTTCGAACAAGCCACCGGGCTTGGCGATGGCGCGCAGGTGGTGGGCCAAAAAGCGCTGGTAATACGCGCTGAAGGCACTGCCCTGGGCGCGGGGCTGGATGTAGTCGCGCAGGGTATTCAGGTAGCTGGACCAGTCGGTTTCATCCTGAACGTAAAGCTGCACCACCCAGGGCTGACCGTCCAGCTCATCGAAGCTGTCCTGCAGGGCGTTTTCCAGCGCGTCGCGGGCCTGCAGCAGCCATTGGGCTTCCCGCCCCTCGGTACCGATGGGGGTGAGCTCAAAGAACGCCGCCACCGATTCGCCGTCGTCCAGCAGCAGGCTTTCGGTATCCGGCAGGTATTCCACCCAGGGCAGCAAGTCGACGAACGATGGCTTGACGTCGGACAGGCGCTGTTCATCCGACGTTGTGGCGGACGAGCGTCCCCCATCACGCAGGCTGCCCGGCGTGGGAATGCCCTGGTCGTGCAGGGTCTCGAGGTGACGTTCCCAGGTGTTGGATGCTTCAGTGGGAACACGGTTGTCCTCAGTAGAGCGGCAGGGTGCCCGCCATGGCCAGCGCAATGATTTGGCCATCAGTAGTCCTCCACCCGCTCGCCGGGCAGGGCGTATTGCACCCGTTGGTACAGGGGAAACACGGTGCTGTACCCTGGCACCGGTACTGGGTCGGTGCCCGCCAGGTGCGGGAACACGTACATCACCAGGTCGGGATTGGGCAGGCGTTTGAATTGGCTGTAGATCTCGTTTTGCGCCGTGCGGCTGTAGCGAGCCTGGTCAGCCGTAGCCCCGTCGATCTCCTCTGAAGTCAACGGGCGACGCAACGATTGGCGTGCATCCAGGAGTTCACGGGCGACGCGGCCACCACCGGTGCCACCCCCCGCTTCACGGCTCCAGATGTCGTGCATGGTCTGGCCGTCGTGGGTGAGCAGCTCGTCCTTGGTGGTGGCGCAACCGGTCAACAGCAGTGCGCTCAAAATGAACGCGGTGCCCTTGACGCCCAGCGTGCTAATCGAGATCCGAACCATGGGAGCCTCCGAGTCGGTGATCGACCCGGCGCCCGGTGGCGTCGTAGTCGATGGTGAGGGATTGCTCGATGTGCACGGCCACCTGAGCGCCCGGCTGCACATAGACCGCCGCGAAGGCCTGGCCGTAGAGCTTGTTGACCCACTGGGACATGTCTTGCACACCACCGGCGAGGATTTGTCCCATGGCTTCGTTGGCGGAGATGCCGACGGTGCCCAGCGAGCCATCGCTGCCGATGTAGGACATCCGTCCGCTGTCGGAGTCGATCAGCGAAGCGGCACCGGCGCCCGCGGCGGTGATCAGTGCCTGGGTGCCCAGGTATTGCTGGGCATTGCTGCGCCGTTGACCGCTGACACAGGGAATGCCGTGGGGATCGCTGATCCAGCCCAGACCATCCAGAATGTCGTTATTGCTGCGGCTACTGCTGGTGTTCCGCCCGTCCTCTTCCGGCAATGTGCGGATGGTGCCGTCCTGAAACACAAAGGTAATCGAGCGAATCTGGCCGCGCACACAGGACAGCGTCCAGTCCCCCGAGGCGGTACCGCTGACCACGGCGCCCGCCACGTCCGGGATGTCGATGCCGTTGGCGGTGAGGTTGTCGGGGCCGATCACCACCTTGAACGGGTAGGGGTCGTTGACTGTGCCATCAACAGGCACCCGGCCAACAAGGGCGGTCATGGCCACCGAGCCCATCAAGGTGGCGTTGGCAGGCACGGTGTAGACGGCTTTCAGCGAAGACGCGCCCACCTGACCGTCGCTGGCCCGCCCCAGCGTCTCGTTGGCCGAGTCGATCGCACCCCGGGCAGGCCCAAAAGCGTTGGGAAAGGCGAAACTGCCGCGTTGGTTGCTGCGATCCTCTGCGGGCTGGGCGTCGTCCGGCTCGATCCAGCGTACCCCAGCGCCGAAGCTTTCGCCGTCACCGGCCTCAAGCCCCAAACCGACGGGCAGGTCTGCAGGGTCACCTTGACCGGACATTGCCTGGAACTGGCGTTGCAAGTCCTGTAACAGACTCTGGGCCTGTTGACGTTCACTGGCGACCTGCTCACGGTCCTGGCGCAGCTGGGCACGCTCGGTATCCAGGGCGGTCTGGATGCGCTGCTCAATGGACCGCTCGCGCTGACGCAAGCGGTCGTTCTCCGCCCGCTGGGTGCGGTTGTCGGACAGGGATGATTGCAGCTCATTACGCAACTGCCGCACCTGGGCGACCAGAGTGGCCACCGTATCGTGGGGGGTATCGCCCTCGATGCCGAGGGCGCGCTTCTCCTCCGGGGTCAGTGCCAGGCCGGCATCTGGAGGCATGCCACTGGTACCTGGGTCACCGGAAAACAGCCGGATACCAGCGAACACCAGCAGCGCCAACACCGGCAGCATCAGCCACTTGAGCAGACCGTTACTGTGCATGGCCCGCTCCCTCCGCATCACCAGAGGCAGCCGATGCGGGTAGATTGATCGTGACATCAATGGGGCTGATGGCCGGCAGCAGCGCTTGCGCCAGGCCATGGTCGCGGGTGACCAAGTACACCACCGTGGTGTCCCGTGAATCCCCGGCAGGCCCCAGGTTGGGGTGCTGGAAGGTCGCGGCGACAAAATCACCCTGCAGGGCCCTCGGGTCGAGTGCAATCCACCGGGTGGCGGTATTGGTCAGGCGCACGGCGGTGACCCAGTGATCCTCCAGACGCCAGGTGGCCAGTGCCCTGGCACTGACCGGCAATGTGGGTAGTAGTGTGTCCAGCGCCAGATGAAGGCGAAGGTTCCCGCGCGAGAGACCGTTCACGGGCTCGACGGTACGCAGCGGTGCGTAGAGGCTTTGCGCTGCATAGCGCGTCAGAATCACCGGAACCGGCGTCTCCCGCGCGGGATTCGGGGTGGTGGCATTCGGCACCTCTGAGTTTTGTGGTGCCGTGCCGCCATAACGGGGGCTGATGGTCTTGCCTTCGACAATGCGCACCGGTTCGAGCGGTGCATCACCGGCGCTCGCCGCGATATCAATCAGAATCAGGGTGCCGTCATCGGCGTCCTGCAGTTGCAGGCGGGTGGGTTCGATAGTGTCCTGGGCCAACAGGTAGAGGGCACCACCGGCGCTCTGGACCCGCAGGCGGTTGCCGATCGATGCCGGTACTCCCACGCGCACGTTGCGGTCGATGAACACCACGCGCTCATGGCCGACCACCAACGGTACGACCAGCGGCAGCCGTTCCCACTTGAGGATTTCCACCGCGTGGCTGCTGGCCATCCAGCCAAGGGACAGCGCGCAGCAAAACAACGTGGCGATTAAGCGGTTCATGGCAACTCCTTTACCGGGTCACCGGAGCGATAGTGGGTGAAGAGGGTTCCGCCTCAATGCGCTGCGGTGTGCCGTCGTAGCAATCCAGCGCGAGGCCAAAGGGATTGCGCTCCGGATCGACATCCAGACGCACGACCTTCAATGGGTAGCGCACCAGGGCGCGTTTGACCTGCTCGGTGCCGTGGTACTCATCAGCGGCGATATCGAGCGTGACCACCCAGTCCCGGTGGGATACCACCCGCACACGCTGGGTTGGATCGTCACCGAAGCCGCGGCCCGGAATCTCGTAGATGCCTCGAACCCGCTGACGCAGCTCGCCCGTACGCTGTCGTTGCTCGTAGTCGAGCTTGAGAAAGTGCCCGCAGGCGGGCGTCAGGTAGGGTGACAGCGCATGGATATTGCGCGCGTAGTCTTCCTCGCCGTTGGTGGGCCAGCGGTTGAGCTGCTGGAAAATGTAAAAGGCAAAGGCATAGACCGACTCCGGTGGCACGTCCCACCAGGGGCGCACGCTGCCGGAGCGCAAGTCCGGAGGCACATGGATGGTGAGGTCGCGGGGCGCATTCCACCAGCCCACCCCCAGTACCAGAGCTATCGCCAGCAATGCGAGTGCACCCAGGCGCAGGGTCTTGATGTGGGCCTGAAGATGGGTGATCTCATTTTTGAACCGGCTCATGGCGATGACCTCCGGGTCGTCCAGTACCCCGAGCGTGTGACCAAGTCGGCACCGCCAATCAGGGAACCAAAGCCCCTATACCGCCGGGCCAGACGCCACTGAAGCTGCCGGTACAGCCAGGTATCCGGTCGCCCTCGCTTGTGGCGGCGCAACGTATTGCCACCAACAAAGACGCCGAGGGCGACCGTAATCACGATGACCGTGGGCATCAACGCTATGGTTGCGGTCAGCCAGGCCAGCACCAGACCGATGAGCAGCCCGGCGCTACCGCACAGGCCAACACAGATCCACAGCTCATCGGCCGTCAGCCCGCGCACCACCACCGGCTGCCGATTGAGCCGGTGTGGCAGGAAGGTCACTGCGTCGTCGTGCTGGCGATCCACAAGGTCCGTCATGTCGCGCGGCCCTTACAGAATGCCGGTGGCTTCAGTGAGCAGCCAGATGCCGACCACCAACAGAATCGCGCCAACTGCCACGGTCAGGCCGAACTGGCCCCAGGTCTTGCGACCGGTATGGATTTCTGAATAGGTGCTGTAGGCGTGGTAGCAGATACCGACAAACATCGAGGCGACCACCAACAAGGCCACCAGCAGCACAATGTCGTAACCGTAATTGCGCAAGGTTTCCATGATGCCGCTGCCGGCACCTCGGGAGGGGTCTTCCAGGGTGGGCAGCCCCTGGGCGTGAACCAGCGGAGCCAGGCTGAAGGTGAGCAAGGCTGCGCTAAACCGGTGAGCGTTTTGGATCAGGTGGCGGTAGTGAGAAGTCATATCACTGAACATGGTGAAGTCCTCAGGAGGTCAAGACAGCAGGAAGAAAGTCAGCACCACGTACATCGCCACGAACCGCACAGCGACACCCAGGAACTGACGTTGAGAAATGCGTGCTTCGGCCCAGCCGACATAGGCCGTGCGCAGCGCCCAGGCACCCCAAAGCAGCAGCACGGCAAACACCAGACTGACGAGCACCACGGACACATCCGCTGCCGTAAAGCCGGAATTCGCCTGAAAGGCGGTTGCCTGGGCGGGATTCACTGATACGCCTCTGAGGTTTGGCGATACTGGCCAAGCAGCTCGACCGGATCACGGGGTTGAGCACGTTCGGGAACCAGGTAATCACGGACCCCCTGGCGAATGCGCTCAATGTCCTTGTGCAGGCGCTCGTAGTCGAAGTAGTAGCGGCTGCCGTCCTGGCGAGGCAGGCTGGCGCTGTGCTCGGCCAGGCGGTCGATCATGTCGAGCTGGCGGATCAGCGCCGCCAGTTGGGCATGCTCGGTGGCACCGTCCCCAGCCAGTACGGGCTCGATAGTCAGGGCAGAGACGGCCAGCAGCACGGCGATAGCGCGGTGCCATAGGATGTTGCGGCTGCTGTGGTGTGCCATCGTGCCATTCCTCGTGGAGCGAATGGCACGATGCTGGGGTATGCGGTCAGATTGCGCCGCAATGAATAGGAACAGAGTGACTACCGGATTTTACATGCCGGTGATATGAGATTAGGGAGCTCTGGTGGCAATTTCAGGCTGGTCAATGAAATGCGATAATCAGTAACCTCGAATTTGTGTAAGGCCTGGCGGGCACCAAAGCGTTATGACTGATTTACATGAGCTGGTGAAAGGGATTATTGAAGACATTAGGAAGCATCAGGGGACTTCGCCATCGTCTAGATGTGAGGGCGATAATTTTCCTCGGATAATCGGTACGGGTGATGGAGGGCAAATTCATGTGTCACGAAAAGTAGACGAGTTAATTGCCGATGTTTCACGAAAGATTATGGCGCGTGACACCACCCTGAAATCACGCTTTTCTGTTAAGGATTTTACGGCGATGGTTCGCAGGGACTTCGGTCCAGCATTGGCAACCATAGACTGGGATCAAGATATAGTTCAGAGCACCATTCGAGTCTCGAGTGATGTTGAAGAGGCAGTGGCGAGAGACATAGACTGGACGTTGAAGAAAGGAGAGCTTGAATATGCGTTCGGATGCACATTATTCAGTTATGACGATATTCCTCCGTTTGAAATCGGCCCAGTTCGATTTGAACCCAGAGTTGATTGGCTAGATCGTAAGGCGTCAGATGATCGGTGGGCCCGTGTGGGACCCGGTGGCCGCATAGAACGGTTTTCCGAAAAAATTGCGGATGGGATGATCTCAAAAATAACACACCGGCGCATTTTACGAACATGGAAAGGCGAAAAATTGAAGAGACGAATGCCTTCTGCTGACGCTCATGATGAAAAAGTTATCCTTGAGGCGATTGGGGATTGCCAATATGTCTGCTCCGTCAATGTTCCGGGGTTCGGTGGAGATACAGGTCAACATAAAGCGGTACTTGCAGCACGGCTCGCGCAGGCAACGGTCTCCTTGATCTGGGAAAACTCCTCAATGGCACTGGATGGAATCAGTTTGCTTGCAGAAAGGAAAAGGCCGTACGGAAGAACACTTGCTTTCACAACTGAAGGGCTAATGTTGGCAAATGGTTTGGGAGCAAAGCGACTACATGCGCCGTGGGTTGATAAGGAGGAACTAGCTGAAATCATTAATGACTTTTCTGGTTGTTTCACTGTGGCAGGAGAGGCGATCGCGGCTTACCTTGATCCAGATGGGGGTAGTGAACGACCGGCATTGATGAATGCTATTGTCCATGCGTTGCTTTGGTTTTATGAGGGATGCCGTGAAACCGTTGATCAAATAGCTATTGTCAAATTCTCGTCAGCCATGGAGGTGCTAACCGAGGGATTTGTATGGAAGGCAGGGAACGGAAAAAAGCAAAAGGGAGGGCAGCCGGCGATTCGTGAACTGCTCAAGATCAACCTTGGAATAGATGAAGATAATGTCATTACCCGGGACGGGAAGACTGCGAAGGAAGTTGTTGAATTGATCTACAGTGCGGGGCGCAATCGGATGATCCATGGCGAGAATAAAGCGCTTGGTAATGATTGGTCGATAGAGAGAGCTATCGCTGAAAAACTGTCCAGGTACAGCCTTGTAACCCATCTAGGTAGGGTCTCTGAAAACCCTTTGTTTGATAATCCAAAACAACTCTGGCAGAAAGATGGCGGATAATTTTGTACAGCGCAACAGCCTCACAGATACTTCTTGAAGCTCCCCGCTGTGATATCCACCGCCACCCCCAGCAACATGGCACTGGGTAGCAGGATCAACAACGGACTCACGCTGACCGGCAGCGTCAGATAGGTCACCCAGGGCAGCACCAGCAGCGGCATCAAAGCGGCCTTCGCCCGGTGGTAGACGAAGCCGGATTCCCGTCCCGCACCGAACCGACGGATGTCCCGGCGTACGAGCCCATCTACCAGCCCCACAAAGGCGGCCATGCAGAACAAGGGGAGCATCAGGCACAGCACCAGCAGGCGCACCAGGAAGACCAGCAGGGTATAGGCCGCGGTGATCAGGTAGCTTTCCAGGTGAACGTAGACCACGCCCAGGTAATAGCGGAAATCCCGGGTGGCATTGTCAGCCCCTGCGCGGGCTTGGGTGGCGGCACCCTGCATCCAGTCCATCAGCCCGGTTTTGACGAAAACCCACTCATGGGCTCCGTCGATCAGTCGATGGGCTGTGCGCCCTGGCTCCTGTACCACCACGCTGCGAGTGAAGTGGGTCGAGAGTTGATCGAGTTCGTAATGCAGCATGGCCTGAGCATGGCGCCATCCCTGTTCTGGCCAGAACAGGTGCATGCCGACCCACTCAATCAGGATGCACAGCAATAGCGAGCCGCAGAGCACACCGAAGAAGCGAAAGGGCAGCGAGACCACTGAACCCACCAGGTTGCGCTGCCGTGTCTGTTGTCGCTGCGCAGTGGCTGCGGGGTCGCTCATGTTGTGTCGGTTCCGGCGGTCTCGGCACCGGTCATCTGTTTGAAGCCATCCAGCAGGTCATCCGGCAGGCTCTCATTCTGCAGCTCGGGGTTGCCCTGGTTTTCCCACCATTCGCCTGCATCTGAGTAGTGCTGACGCATGTAACCGGCCAGCGCCTGCAGGTCCTTCGGCATGGCCTCGTCGGGGTCGGGGGCCGGCAGCGGCATGCGCAACTTCCACAGGTTGCCGCCTTCGAGCAGTGCGAAGGCCTGGCCTTTGGGGAGGTTCACCACATGAGCCGGTTCGATCAGCGGTACGCTGGTCGAGGTAATGCGATCCTGGGTGTTGGAGGTGAAGGCGGTGTGCCCTTGGGGGTCGGAGGTGTCTGTTGCCCCGCTGACGATGGAGGTGGTGTGCACCTCAACCTTGGGCAGCTGCCGGGTCAATAGCTCGGCAGTGGCCGTCTCGCGCACCCGCAGCATGAACAGGTTGTTGAAGTTGCCCACAACCTGTCCCGCCTTGGCCCGGTTGCCGATCCGGGCCTCGATATCGCTCAGGGTCTGGGTGTAGGCCGTGACCTGAATTCCGGCCCCACCGCCCTTGTTGACCATGGGGATGAACTCGTCACCCATCAGCTCATTGAACTCGTCGGCATGGACGTTGATGGCGACTTTTCCAGGGGGGCTGGTCGACCCTCCGGGCAATCCATCGTCAATGCCAAACTTGTAGATGTGCCCGGCCACCGACACCAGGTCGGAGAACATGGAATTGCCCACCGCCGCCGCGACTTCGGCATCCGACAGGGCATCCAGCCCCACGTAGACCACGGCTCGCTTGCGGATGATCTGCATCCAGTCGAAGATTGGCCGCGGATCGTGCAGGTCGGCATAGTCCGGCGCCAGCAGTTGTGAGATCTTGCCGGTGGTCAGCTTCTCCAGCAGCGGCAGCAGGGAGGCGACAATTTTGTCGAAGTAGGTCCTGTCGTAGCGTACCGCTGAGCGCAGTCCGTCGAGTACTGGATCGTAGACCCGCACCTGGGACAGGTATTGCTCAATAGCCACGACACGCTTTTCCCGGCCGACCATGTGGCGGGGAATGTTTTTGTCGTTCAGCCGGCCTTCGAGCTGCACGATCACTTCCCAGGCCTTCGGCTCGGTTCTGGAAAAAAAGTGCTGGGCGTACTCGATGAACAGTGCATCGATGTTGACGACGTGGCGCTGGATCTGCAAATAGTCGGGGCGTCGCCCCAGCTCCACCAGGGCGCGAGCGATGATATTGACGAAGCGCCAGGCGAATTCGCGAAAGGCGGCGCTGTTGCCCTCACCGGAGAGTTGGCCGGCAATCCGTGTGGCCACCTCCGAGATACGCCCGAAACGGCCCACGGCATTGTAACGGGCGGAGATGTCCGGCCAGCCGAGATGGAACACGTAGAACTCGCCCTCGCGTCCGGCGCGCCGGGCTTCCACGTACATGCGCTTGAGCAGGTCGGCATCGCCCTTGGGATCGAAGACGATCACCACCTCGTGCTCCCCGTTGACCCTGCGGCGAATATCCTGAGTGATGCACAACTCGGCCAGCCGGGTTTTGCCGACCCGGGTGGTGCCGAGCACCAGAGTATGGCCGACCCGTTCACCCAGTGGCAGGGAGACGTCCGTCTCCATGGGCTCGATACCGTGCAGCCGCGGCAGCCCGCCCACCGGTGGCAGGGGGCGAAGTGGATTCAGGGGATGATCCCAGGCGGTCACCCGGTCAAGGTATGGCAACGGAAATGGCGCAAATTCCAGTCGTTCCTCCAGGCGACGGACGAATCGATAGGCCGGCGTGGGCTCGACGTAGCGGCGAAACTCAGGACGGTAGGTCTGCATCAGCCGGTGGGTATGGCGCTGATCCCAGCGAAAACCCCGGCCAACAAACAGCCGTTGCTGACTCACCGGCACGTTCCGGCTGGCCATTACGTAGCGTGGGATACGCCTGATGTTGCGGCGATAGTGAAGGATTGCCCGCGCGTCGCGAAAGCGGATGGCGGCAAAGGTCAGAAAGCCCAGAGCTGCACCCAGCCCCAGTAGCGGGGTGAGAGCCAACGACCACGGCGCAAATAGGCACAGTAGAGCCGCACCGACACTGACTGCAACGCTGTACAGTTCGACGGCGGGTCGCAGCATGACCTCCACGGCATGGGGCTGGGCCATGTCACTGCTCGAGTCCGGTGGCGGTGATCAGCACCGGGTAGTGCCGGATCTCAAGGCGCTGTGCCAGGTCGTCGCCAGAGGCAGGTGCCAGGGTCAAGCCGGGTGCCAGGTCTCGCAAGTCGGCCAGTCCTTCGGCAGTGTCGACATTGACCACCAGACCTACGGCACCAAGCGTCCGCAAGCTGGCCGCTCGGTGTTGCAGCCAGGTGCGGGAAAGTTCGTCGTCGCCCACCAGGAACAGGGGGCGAAATCCTGCAGCGTCCATAGGCCGGCGTTCCACCTTGCCCGGCGATAGCAGCGCCGATCGTACTGGCAGCATTTCCGCCTCTCTGATGGGCTGGTTTAGGGCTGTTGGCACCTCCCCCTGTTCGGGTAGGGCTATGGGTGTGCCTATGGGCGGTAAATCCATGGACTGGTAATACGGCAGCGCTGAAGCGCCACCCCGGTCCTGAACGACAATGAGTGGGGTGTCATCGGCAGAGGCTGAAAGGCTCATTATTCCCAACAGCCAACACAGGGCACGAAAACGAGCTTTCAAGGCAGGTCCTCCTCAGATGCGGTCAGAGCTGCAGATCCACGGTGAATGCGTGACAAGTGTTGGTGGATGCTGCGCCGGTAACGCTTGGCTGGCTTGCCACCGGCTGGGCGGTGATAGCGACCAACCGCATACAGCCAGCCTTCATCGGTCTTGTACTGTTCGCGCAATATAGCGGCGGCGATAGCCAGGTTTTGATACGGGTCGAGGAGGTCGCAGGGATGAGTCACCCGATGGGCGTGGTAACCGACATTGATCTGCCCAAGCCCTACGTCGATACGGCGAGCGGGAGTAGTTTCAAGGGCGGTTGTTAGCTCGGCACAGGCCCCATCCCGGGTGGCGAGCCGCCGAGGTTGACCGGCGACATTCAGTGTCCATGGCCAGGGAACCTGCCTGCCCCGTATGCCTGTGCCACTCTCCTGCAAAGCAATGGCATAGAGCAGTGCCGAAGGCACCCCGGCCTCGTGGGCGGCCAACTGATAAGCCAGTGGCGGGAGTACGGTATCTGCTGTGCTTGGCAAAACGACCAGCCAACCCAGGCAGATGACCGCCCAATGAGGGGAGGTCACAGACGTTGCCATTGTCCGCCCACCTCACGGACCACGGCGGGCAACTCACCCTGCACGCCGATAGCTAGCCAGCGCCCATTATCATGGTTCAAGGTGATGGCGCGGTCGCGAACCTTGTCCGGCTCAATGCCCACACGCTCAGCCCATTGGCGTACACGGGCATCCTCCTGGCGGCTGTCGACCAGATACAGATCGAACTCCGCACCCTCCGTCTGCAGTTGTCGGACGCGCCGCTCACAGGCTGGGCAGTTTTCCTTCACGAACACGGCCAGCCGGGTGGGCTGGAGGCTGCTTTGAGGCAGGCCACTCGAGGCTCTCATGTCAACACGCAGAAGGTTCGGATAGAGTCGCTGCCACGCTGCATCATAGGCGCGTTGATAGGTCAGCAGTTTCTCGACGCGGCGAGCTTCGGCCTGTACCTGGAGCTCTGCATAACGGCGGCGCTCCTCCTCGTCACGCGCCTCAATGCCCAGCACCGTGAGCGGGTCCAGGTTGGGTGAGTAAATGCCCAGTGGCCCCTGCATTAGTTGCTGATAGCGCGTCCACTCCTCGGGTTTGAGTCCCCAGTCCTTTGCCAGGCGTTCGTCGAGTGCTGTGTCGTTTGTCATGCGCTCCTGGCTGGACACGATGCGAAAACCAGTGGCAGGGGCGGTCTGGGCAAGAGCCAGAACTGGAGCCAGGGCAATCAGCGCCGCCAGAACGGGAGTTATGTGGGATCTCACGGTAGCCACCTGTAACAACTGGCCAGGACAGAATCGCATCCAGTCTGGGTTCTCACGGTAATGCCTCCAGACGGGGTGTGAAGCACACTTGTCGTGCTCGATCATCCACCTGCAACTCCCAGGCTGGCCCGGCCAAAGTCAGCAGTGCATCATGGAGAAACACAGGCCCAAGCCGCAGATGGGCCGCCGGTAGGGATAGATCGTAGAGCGGTGCCGAGTTCGGGTCGTCGTCACACAGGGAATAGCCGGAACTCTGCAGTACATGGCGCAGGCCATCTTCCACCGATAGTGGCGGCGTTCCCGGGATGGACACATCGACCACTTGCAGCAGGAGATTTTGCTGGGCCGCCTGGGGCGTCAGTTCCACCAGTGTGTACCGACCGTAGCGGACGATTGGTATCCAGTCGCTTGGTAGCGGGACTAAAGCGGCTTCAGTCCCCGGGAGATTGGGAGTAGGGGCAACGGTCGACGTGGCACAGCCAGTGCCTAGGATGGCTTGGATAACGGCTGCGAAGAGAACGAGGCTCCTAGAAGGGACATACAGGCGGATCGCTGGCATGTGGTGGTATTCCTAAAAATGTGCACTCCCAGGATCTCAGGGGAAAGCTGGTGAATCCGCAGAAAATCGGCATCAGCGGATGACCGGATTCTGATCTAGTTAAACGCATTGCCAGAATTTCCGGATTAGATACTGGCCCGGCTGATTGAGAAACATGAGCCGTGGGGCGATAGGAAGATACGGGGTTTACCCCGTGTTGATATGGGGGCTTTTCCGGGTTAGTATTCGGCATGCGCTATACACAGGGTCAGATTCGTGAACTACTATCCATCTCGGTGGATGCGTTTCGCACATGGCGGGATACGATCCCGGCGCTGGCTATGCATAAAGGGCATGCCCCCACATTCACTCCTGGGGATGTTGTTGCTATGGCGATTGTGGCCGAACTCGTCCGTGATTTTGGCATCCGCGTTGGAACAGTCGGCGCACGTATGGATCAACTTTTTCGTGAGTGCAGGGGAAAATCCTGGCTTTCACTTGAGAGCTGTGTCGCCATAATTGAAGCTGACGGTATACGCCTCGTTAATCCGGCCATTCAGTACAACCGAGTATCTGAAACGTCGGCTATCTGTGTCCCTTGCGCACCGATCATATTGCGTCTTCGCTCCGAGCTCACTGCGAGCGAAGCAGAACAAATTCAAGGCGCTCTCCAGTTTCCTCCAAACTCCGTCAGTACGCAGCTTGAGCGGCGTGGGAAGCGAGCATGACTACGACTGAAAAATCCCAATTAGGGTCGGAGTGGAAAGAGCGGTTAGGCCTAACACATCGGCGATCCCCCGAGCTTTATGAGTCGGCCGAGGCGGTCAGGGATGTTCCCCATGCGCCTGCAATTCGCGCGGCGCTCACTGAGATGGGTCTTTCCGCGATCTTTTGTGTTCAAGGAGTTCCCACTGTCGCGATCCTTGCCGCCGAGCAGTATGATCGTGCTTCCGTTATCGACCTGCATGGCATGCTTTGGAATCAGGGCTTGGCGAGCTTGTTACTTGTTATCGCTGACGACACGCTGAGAGTTTTCTCCCTTGCCCGTACTCCTCTCAACGAACCGGGAGATATTTTTGAATCTCGCTGTCTGATTGATAGCCTCAGCCTTACAGCTAAAGCCTTGCGGTTTCGCAATCTTATCTATGGTGCGGAATCGGGACGTCTTTGGCGGGACTACAGCGACTACTTCCAGTCGAAGGAGCGCATCGATCAGGTTCTTCTCGATAATCTGAAAACCTCACATGGCCTACTACAGGCTGCTGAGCTCACTCCCGATGCGGCCCAGGCGTTGCTCATTCAGACAATGTTTATCGCCTATCTTGAAGATCGAGGTATGGTGAGCTCGGACTATTTCAAGGCGATTTCCAAGAAGCGTGCTGAGAGTTTTTCGGCGCTTCTAGAAACCGCTGATATCAACCTGTTCCGTTCTTTTTTCCGCACTTTGCACGAAGATTTCAATGGAGATCTCTTCGTTGCTCCGTGCTCCTTCGAGCCGGAGGCCGAGGCGCCGGAGATCAACCCCGCTCATCTAGCAATATTGGCGCGATTCAGATCTGGTCGTGAAGAAATGGCGCATTCAGGCCAGCAGCGATTCTGGGGGTATGACTTTCGCTACATTCCAATCGAATTGGTCAGCGCGGTCTATGATCGCTTTCTCGGCGACCGTGAAGCTGAACGTCGCGCGAATGGTGCCTATTACACACCTATGTTTCTTGCGGATACTGTAGTATCCCAAGTTTGGGATCTGTTGCCCTCTGAGACAAGGGCGAGCGGGAGATTTCTTGATCCTGCTTGTGGTTCAGGCGTGTTTTTAGTTCGCTCGTTTCAACGGCTCTGCGAGTATTGGCGATCGAAACACAAGAAACAGACCATACCCTGGAGCAGTTTGTTATCGCTGCTAAGTCAAATTCACGGTTGGGATTTGAATGGCGGTGCCGTTCGCGTAGCGGTATTTTCACTCTACGTAGCACTGTTAGAAGAAGTGTCGCCTCGCGATATCCGCAAACTCATTAACAGAGGCAAGTTTCTACCAACACTATGGGGGAATACGCTCGTTTGCCACGATTTTTTCGATGTGCTGCCGGATACAGCTCAATACGAAGTTATCATCGGAAATCCGCCGTGGACTAGCCGTCGTGGGCCTGACCGCTCATCCGTGCAGTGGAGCAAGAAAACCAAACAGCCGATGCCAGGCCGCGAAGATGCTTGGGCATTTAGCTGGAAGGCGCTCGCGCACCTTTGTGACGGCGGGCTAATCGCATTTTTGTTACCATCAATGGGATTTTTGCACAATCACGCCCAAAATGCGGTGGATGCGCGTGATGCATTTTTCAAGAAGTCCCAGGTCCGTAGGATAATCAATTTCGCGGATCTTCGCTTTCAGCTTTTCGAAAAGGCCCATCGTCCAACAGCATTGATAATCTACAGCAGAGGTGAGGTTGGCGACTTTCCTTATAATTTCGATTACTGGGCGCCGAAAGCCGATCTGAATCTTCGCATCAAGCGTGTTATCACATTGAGTAGTGCTGATAAGACAGTGCTCAGCGTAGGTTCCGTCCTGGATAACCCGCTAATTTTCAAGCAACGACTTTGGATGCGTGAGCCCGATGCTAAATTATTCGGCTACTTGGATCGGCTCCCGAAGCTGGGCGCATTCATTAAGGATTTTGGTAGTCTAAGCCGCCGACGCGAAGCGCCTAATGGCCAATGGGTCATTGGGCAGGGCTATCAGCCGTTCAATGCGGACCGAGAAAATAGCAATGCGCCTCTTTTAAGCAGCGAATATGTCGGTCGCTTGGCGGATCTATCTATCGCCGCCTTCTCGCGTATTGCCCAGGTGGCGAATGGTCTAAAGCCAGCTGCTTCTTCAGCTGTGCGTCGACGCGGTTTCGAGGCTGGATTCGGTGGTACCCGTATCCTTATTCCTCGCGGAGTCGAGACCTCGCAGAATCGCTTGCGGGCTGCTTACTGTGATGAGCCGCTGACCTTTCAGCATATATTTCAAGCGATCACTGTGCCAGAGGGGCACAGTGACCGTGCAAAAATTCTAACAGCGATTCTTAATAGCCGCATCGCGGTTTGGTATGCGTTTCACGGAACGGCGTCTTTTGGCTCAGACCGACCGGAAGTGCAGCAGGCTGATCTGCTTCGGTTGCCTTTTCCTTCACTTGCGGATGTGCCTGATAAGGACGCAGCCACTCATGCTGCTCATAAACTTATTGCTATTGTCGATGAAGCAATGCTGCGGTCTAAAGAAGCGTTTCCAACTCAAGTTGATGAACTAGAGACTCTCCGCGCGATTGACCAGCTGACATATCAATACTTTGGCCTCTCACCTGATGAAATTGCGCTCATTGACGATACGATTGAGTCTATTTTGCCTGCGCTTCAACCTCATGATGGACATTTTCCCAAACTGTGGGGCGAGCCGGACCAGCTCCAACGCAAGAGTTATGCAGACACGCTAGCCATCAGCCTCGGGGAATGGTTCCGTGGGCAAAGAGTCGGGGCTTGTCTTGTGGCGCGGAGCGCCGACCTCGCGATTCTCCGTTTGCGTTTAGGGGGGCAGGAGGAATATGCCGAAGAGCCAGTGGGAGAAATAGGACCCGTTCTAGAAGAGCTTTCCGTCCACATTAACCATCCGCTTGAGGGTAATTTTCAGCTTATGCCAGATCTGCGAGTTTTCGTGGATGACTGCCTCTACCTTATCAAGCCCATGCAGATGCGTTTCTGGTTGCGCTCTACCGCGCTTGCAGATGCGGACGGAATCGCACTCGATCTTCAGCAGGCCTCCACCACCAAGGAAGGGGGCATGGATGCTGGTTGGCGATAGCCAGACGTGGACCGACAGTTTCATTTCGTTCGATGATCGCTTTCTGGAGCGAATTGCGGTCGTGTGGCCAGAGTGTGTGTCAGTTCTTTCGGAGCAGCCTGGGGAAGATGATATCACCATCAACTTAGTTGACCGCCTAGCCAAGGATGCTATCGTACGCCGACTTTGTCATTGGGTGGAGTACCAATATGAGCCATTCGGTTTGGCAACGGATGGATCGAAGTATAGCAAGGGGATAATTGATATTGCTGTGCTTTTTGACTGGGAGCGCGAGCACTACCTAGCCTATGAATGTAAGCGCTTGAATATAAAAAATTCAGGCAGTCGCAGCTCCCTGGCCACTGTTTACGTTACCCAAGGAATGATGCGCTTCATGACTGAACAGTATGCTGAGCATCTGCCTGTTGGTTGCATGTTGGGTTATGTGCTCGATGGCGACATTTCTTTTGCAAAGGGAAGATTAACACGGGCTATTACCAGCCATACTCCTCTTGCTCTCCTTGATGGGCCAACGTCGTTCAATACGATTGACACAATTAAACGCTTTAGAACGCGCCATACACGTACAGCAGGTTCAGAGATCGAGATTCGACATGCATTGTTACCGTGGGTATCGATGAAGACGTAGATGGTTATCTGTGACAAGCTTCCATGAACAACAAGACCGCATGGGAAGAATCTGCTGAATCAGAGGGTACGACCGAGTCCGAACGTATCCTCACTCGACTCGCTCGTAAGGCCTTCCTCAGCCTTTGGAGTTACCCGAATGTCTATAGCGATGAGGGTAGACGCAATGGAAAAGGCGACGGCAAGGAACTCGTTGACCTTTTGGTCGTCTTTGGCGACGATGTGCTGCTGTTTTCAGATAAAAGCTGCGAATTTCAGTCTCATGTAGATGTAAGCGTTGCTTGGTGCCGATGGTATCGGCGAGCCATCGAAAAATCTGCAAGACAGTTATCAGGCGCTGAGAATTTCATTGAGAGGTTCCCTGAGCGTGTGTATCTCGATAAATCCTGTACTATCCAGCTGCCTCTCACCATCCCCAATCCGCGAGCAGCTCGATACCACCTCATTGCGGTGACTCGTGGTAGTCATATTGCCGCAAAGCAGTACTTCGGTGGTGGGAGTTCGGGCAGTCTGATGCTATCGACCCATCTGCGGGGCAGAGCTGACCATGAGAAGATGCCATTCCATATTGGGCAACCGCTAGAGAATGGTCGATTCATCCATGTCTTCGACGAAATTACGGTTAACTTGTTGCTTGACGAGTTAGATACTGTGCCAGATTTCATCGCCTATCTGAGGAAGAAAGAGAAATTCCTTGACCAAACTGGAGTTATCGTGTCAGTTCCGGGCGAGGAAGACTTGCTGGCTCGATACATGGCAACCATTCGTAATGATGAGCACGCATTTCCTGCAGTGGCTCAGGGTGTGGATTATGTTGCCCTTCCAGAAGGCGATTGGGAAGTCTATCTCAAGAGCCCACAACGGGCAGCCAAAAAGCAGGCTGACCAAATCAGCTATATGTGGGATGCGCTTATTGAACATCATAGTACGTTTATTCGGTCAGGTGAGGCTATTTCCAGTCCTTACCTACCATCTGACAATTCCGTGGATCACGAACGAATTGTACGTGCTCTCGCCGAACAGCCCCGTTTGGCGAGACGGGGTTTAGCATCGGACCTACGCTATGCAATGCAGCAGAGCGACCCAGGCCGTATGTTTGCACGCGTAAAAATGACGGGGCGACCTGTTAAACAAGTATTTATATTTCTGACAATTCCAAAGACCTCAGGAGAGGATTATGCAACGACTTACCGAGAGCGGCGAATGCATGCTCTTACGGTGTACTGCCATGCTGTGAAAGAGAATATGCAAACGCTTGAGGAGGCTATCGGGATTGCTTGTGAACCGTTTTCAGAAGGCGAAGCTTCGTACGATTTTATGTATGTAGAACTCGCACAGCTGTCCTCCGAGGAGATTGGATTCTGGCGAGCGCAGGCCGACGAACTTGAAATTCTGCGACCGAAAACTGAAATGATGCTTTTTCGAGACTCTGAACGTGAATTTCCTGCCCCGTATAGGTTTGTAAACTCTCCTGCTATGCACATTGGACCTGACGGTATACCTATGAATCGGGCTGAACGTCGTCGAGCGGACCGTGAGGCCCGGAAGCGGACCAAGAAGGCTAAGAAGCGTTGACATTTCCAACTGTGTAAAAAGGCGGCCCCCGAGGGGGCCGCCAGAGATCAATCGCTACTCAACTCACCAACTGCCGCGCCAGCGCCACCTCCACCGAGTCGCCATCCTGATTCAGAACTTCCAATCCGGATTCCGGCACGTCTCCCGACGTGCTTTGTGACACGGTGATCTTCTTGGCCATCAACCCCAGGCAGGTCATCTGCCAGGTGGCCGAATAGCCCAGGTAGATCACCCTGACGGGCTGCCTCTGGCCAATTCGCCAGGAACGGCGAGCCGCCTGTTGCAGCGAGTAGACGTTGTAACCCGACTGCATGAACACAATGGTCGGGAACTCCAGCAGATCCAGGCCGGTTTTCACAAGCTCGGGATTGGTGATGAGCACGTCGATGCCGCGATCCAGCTGCTCGGCGATCCAGTCTTCCCGGCGGGAGGCATCCACGCTGGCGCGCAGTACCGCCACCTTAAAGCCTTCCTGCTCCAACAGCACTTTCAACCGTGACGTGGTATCCCGTGTCCCGGTGTACACGCTGTAGACCAAGGTCTTGCGACCCGCTGCCTTCTCTTCACGACAGATATCGATCAACTCCCGCTCCTTCGGCATGATCTCCATATCAGAGAACAGAGAAGGAGTGAACGCCAGCAGGTTGCGGCTTCGCGGGTGCGTGACCGTCTCTGCACGGAAGCAGGTGTCCGGCCAGGCCAGCAGCACGTTGAGTACCACGCCGAGAAGCGTTGTGTCTCGCCGCGCCAGGGCCTGCTTCAGCTCAACGGTCAACTGCCCCGCCAGGCGTGAGTAAGCCTGGGATTGCTCATCGGCCATCGCCACTTCCCGGAACTCCTCGTCGTAAGGTGGCAGCACATTACCGCCGATCTCCTTCAACTTGAGGAACACCGTGAACGGCAACACACAACGCAGCACACCTTTGGGACCAAAACCCGGGGCCTTGACGGTTCGCACCGTGATCTTGCTGCCCTTGGCGGTCTTGTGGGCCGATCCGTTGCTCTCGGAGTAAATGTCCTTGAGTACGCCGTGATCACGCATAAACGCCATCGCGGCCGGTGTCAGACTGCCCTGCTTGCTGGGTCGATAGCCGTCTTCGATCATTCTCGACGGCAGCGCTCGAAACAGCAGGTAGAACAAGTCATCGCCGTAACCACCCATCAGCGTACCGGTGAGCAGTAAGGTCTTGCGCACCTTGGAAGCCAGAACACCCATCGCTTGTCCCTGGGCAGAGCCCGCATTCTTGTACTCATGCGCCTCGTCGGCGATGAGCAGGTCGAACGTGCCTTGCGGCAGGTAGCGCTTGATGAACTCTGATGGCTGGTAGCCGCCTTCACCGAAGCCGAACTCCATCGAGGCCATGGCGCGCTCCATGCGCTGGGCCTGGCGGTCTGAAAACACCAGCTCACCGTTATCGTCCATCAGGTTGATGAACTCGTACAGGTTGTCGCCCAGCATGGAGGCCAGGAATGACTCGCCGAACTTCTTCATCAACTTCTGGGCGGTGACTTCACCGATGGTGGGAATACGCTTGAGCGCCTTGAGCACAGCCTGGGACTGATCGTTGGTTGATAGCCGACGGGGGCGAACCAGCGTCCACAGCGCCGAAGCACAGCGGTTGCATTTGCGACGTGATTCCGCCGCTTCCAGTTCGATCGGATTGACCGGCTCACCGTCGAGATCGGTGATGACTTGCCCACAGTGTGGGCAACTGCCGACCTCGCCGTGCCGGGTCCGCCGACGCACGAATACGGGCTTCCAGTGGAAACCCATGCGCATACGCACGCGACCGAGAACGAAGAACTCCGGTCCTTGGGACGGCACGCCCAACTGCTCACGCAGTTTGATGAGCTTGACCAGAGTATCCGGGCCATTGAGTACCCAGACCTTGGCGTTGGCCACGGTCTCCTGGATTTCCCGCCGCCACTTGTACACCAGGTGGGGTGGCGAGAGCACCAGCGTACGGCGATAACCTTCGGCTTCGAGTACGGCGGCCGTCGCGATACCTACAGTGGTCTTGCCACAGCCCATCTCGCCGTTGACGATGGCGGCGCGTTCGCCGCGATCGACCAACAACTCGGTGACGGCATGCACTACCTCAGCCTGAGCCGGAAACAACTGCCGTTTCAGATTCGCCAGTAGGGTCTGGCGGTATGCCCGTGCCTGGCCGGTATACACCGGAGGATTGGCGCGATTGAGGGAGTCGAGCAACTCGTCGCCAAACTCGGACACAAAGTCCTGCAGGCTGATGTCGAGCGGGGATGAAGGCTTGTCCAGCAGGTCGCCCTGCACAGTGGTGTCGGATGAAAGGTTTTCAGAACAAGTATCGAGGGACATGATGATGCTCCAGATAGAAGCGGGGCATGCACCTCCCCCAGTGGGGCGATGGCATGCCCCAGGGTTGGGAAAAAAGGATCAGTACTCCTCAGGGAGCAGCAGCGTCGTAACACTGCGGTCGCATTCGGTGATGATCCAGAGTTTTAGAGTCGCTGTGATGGGATAGGACGACATCAGCCGATCGCCGTGTTTCAGCGCGGCTTCGTTGGTAGCACGATCCTCTTCACAGAGGTCTCCCCAGTCGCCACGCAAATGGCGCAATAGGTACTGCCTGGGATTGATGACACCCCGTTGGACGACGTCGTTGACGCCTTGGGTCATAACCACTTGACCCGGGTTGAAGCGAACGTGTGATAGTGTTGCCAGTGCCATGATGAATACCTCCTGAAGGTCATGTGAGGGGTCACGGCACCCCACGGGGCGACTGGACCCCAGTGGGTGAATAAACGGCATGGATGAGCGGGCGGCGAGCCGCCTGTGAGTATCGATCAGCGAATGGTCAGGACCTGGCCCAGTGTTGGGGAGCCGGGGGTCATGTCCCACGCGCGGATCACGGGTACGAAGCGATCAGTGAGGATGCGGGTCTCGGCGACCGAGCCGTCATCCCGTTCCTGGTACTCCGTGGTCAAGGATTTCTCCTTGTGAGTATCGCCCTTGACCACCAACACCTTGCCGGTTCTGGAGGTCACCACACCGGACACTGCACCGGCTGCGAGCGCCAGGGCGAGATGCCAGTGCGACAGAGCGCGCGCCGGAGGCCGTGGCGAATGGTGCACGGCGCCCAGATGCGTTTCGAGCGACGGCCACAGCCCTTGCAGGCGCTGCACTTCGTCGGCGAATTGCGCCGGTTCGAGCGTGACACGATAAAAGTGCTCCGGCTCGGCGGGCGATGCTGGAACACAGTAGGGCTGGAACGGCCATACGTCGGGCAACTCCTCGGCTTCGAGGTCACCAAGACCGATTTGCAGCATGAGCTCCCGTGCAGCTCTGGCATCGCCGGGATTCTGCTCGCGTTGCCGAATACGGCGACCAAAGATCACCACCTGCTTGAACTGCGTATCCACCGCACGGTAGAGCCGCAAATCCGCAAAGTGACGGGTCAGCCAACCGACCAGTTCGGCATCCAGCACATAGCCCGGGATGATGAACACCAGCACGCCGTCGTACTGCAGCAGCGGCAAGGTGCGCTGATAGAACAGCTTTTCCAGCCGGGCGCGTCCCTGACCCTGGTAGCCGATGTTGCCATCGACGCCACGCTCAAGGTCGCCATAGGGCGGGTTGAGCCACAACAGCCCGAAGGACTGTCGTGAGATCAGGGTGTCCATCAGATCAGCGTGCAGACACCGGTCGACCAGTTGACGTGCATGGGTCGCGCGCTCGCTGTCGTACTCAACGGCAAACGCCCTCACCTGTTCACGCCCAAGAGCATGGGCGGCTTCAGCGATGGCCACGCCTTCGCCGGCGCAGGGATCGAGGATGGACATTGACCCCCTGGCCGGAGCCAGTGCAGACAGTGCTCGTTCGAGTGTGGGCTCGTCCGTTGGAAAGTAGCCGTTCTTGATAAAGTTGCGGGCAAGCCGCGGAAACATGAGAGCCATGGGTATCTCCTTTGAAATGAAGGAAAGGCATAGTGGGAGAAGACTCGGGCATGCTTGTGCATGCCCGGCATGGAAGCGGTTCAGGCCACCCGCCGTAGCGGTTTGCCAGCGTCCGGCTCGTCCTGTGCAACACCCAGGGTGCCGCAACGGATCAGATCACCCAGTGCTGTGGTCAGCGCCGGGACGTCCAGGCTCAATCGGTGGCCTTCCAGCCGCCCGAGAGCGAAGGGCAGTCGGGTCAGCATTTCCCGGGACTGCAACAGAGCCAGTACCTCGTCGCGCCAATGATCCAGCAAGGGCAATGGACAGGTCTCCCGCACCAGCGCCCACAGGCGTTCGGTATGGTCGAGTCCGTCCCTTGGCAGCAAGGCCAGTGCGCTGGCGTTGGCCTTGTCAGGCTTCACGCAGCGGGTATCGAACAGCCACAGATGCACAATGGAACCGAACAGGGTTCGGCGGAAGGTGCGCGTGGAGCGTTTCTCCAGATGATCCACATTGCCAATGCAGACGGGCACCGAAGCACCCTGATCTGTGATGAGGTGAAATCGATCCAGTCCCTGGTCCGTTCGACCGAGTGTCAGGCGGGCCAGAAACTCCTGAACGGCGGTGTCGCGCGCCCAAAGGGAGAGAAAGATCAGAGTACCGCTGTCGTCAGAGACACAGCCATCGGCCATAAGGTCGGGGCATTCGTCGATGCGATACAGCGGTTGCGGGGATGAAGTGGGCATTGGGATGTCCTCGTGTTTGGAAGAGGCACCCGCGCCCGTTGGGGCGAGCGAGTGCCCCTGGGGGTTGATGATGCTTGGATGACGGTCAGCCGGTCATGGCCACTGACTTTCTGGCATTGCGCCGTGCGTGATGAGCACGTACGCCATCGCGCCAGTCTCGACATTGCTCGGGAGCCATGTCGAGATAGCGCAAGGGGCAGGAGTAGTAGTACGGGTGCATGGCTTCTTCCAGAGGCTTGTGGCCCCAGTCGTTGCCAGACCCCTGCAGCAAGTCGCAGCGGATAAAGGCTGTAGATTCACCGGCATCGAGACCGAAGATACCGGCGACTTTGGCGGTGATGCGCACCACGGACCAGAGCACGTTGCCACGCAGGGCGTGGGCAATGACCTGGTAGTGAGCGCGTTCGCCCTCTTGCGGTTGGATCAGTTCCTGGATCAGTTGAGCGCGGGTTTGCCGCGAGTAGTACCAGCCCATGGCAGGTCTCCTGTGAAAAATGCCGGAGCCCTGCCCATCGGGGCAGTACCCCGGCGGGTGGTGGGAAGTCGCGTCAGCGACGGTGGATCAGGCCGTGAGGCGGTGCCAGTCCTGGGACAGGGGAGCGAACTCGTATCCCATGGCGCCGAGGCGGTCACGTTGCTGGCGCAGCAGTCGACGATCGACCGTGGCATCCAGCTTGACCACATCACCCAGCGGCCAAAGCGCACCGAAGAGTGCGACATCCGCGTTCTCGGTAGCCGCTGTGTCGGGCACGGCGCTGCCGAACGGTGTGGTATCGATCAGCGGGTTGCTGGCCTGGCTGTCTTCTTCTGCTTCGGGGGAAACCGTGGCAGCGGGGACAGGGGCTTGTGCTTCCTCGTCGATCGGGTCGACTTCCTGCGGACTCAGCCGTTTGGCGTCATCACTGCTCAGAAGGTCGATGCTGGACAGAGTCATCCCGCCCAGGTGGGCGCGAATCTCGATGACCATGCGACCGCTGGTGTTGTACGTGGAAGGCCGAATCTCGGTAATGACGAATTCGCCGTCGTACTTGCCTTCGCGGTACTGATCCAGCTCGGCGTTCTTGATAACAAATTCGCCGATGGCGGTGGCAAGGCGACCCACATTGAAGTCACCGTTTCTGCCGTGGATAGTGCGAATGGCCAACTGGCCGGAGAGTGTGATCATGGTTCAGTTCCTCGTGCTGAAGGGTGGGATCAGAAAGCAAAGCGCTGGTCAGGGCTTTGTGGCTCTCAACAAAGCGACTCTCAACAAAGTGACTCGGCTGGCACACTGTCGTCGGCGTCGATATCCGTCGTTACCCCGTCGGATGCCGGGGCATCCTCCACAGGAGCCGGAGTCATCGCAGGCGGCGTGCTGTCATGGGGCACCTCGTCGGTGGCCCTGGGTTCAGCCTTGTACACGAGCTGGCCGTCAACCTTGATCCAGCTGACAAAGAGTAGCCGGGCTTTCAGGCTGACGCCCTGTTCGCCGGCACGATTCCCTTTGGTATAGGTGAAGGTGTCAGTCCACAGATCGCCCAGGCGAAAGCCGATGAGTACCTTGCGTTCGGATTCGACGGCCTGCTGGCAGCGGCGAATCAAGTGCTGGGCTTCGCTGCCGGAAACGCGCACGTCGAAACGGCGGTATTCCGGTGAGTCGCTGGGACCGTTCAGCGCTGCGATATCGCAGGCGAGGAAGGCATCACCTTTGCGGGGCGTCACTTCGCGAATGCGATTGAGATAACCCAGGCCGGTGATGTGCAGGTCAAAATAGGACTTGTCAGATGAAGGGTTCATGGTGAATCTCCAGATGTAATTAACGAACAAGCGGAGACACACCCACCCCGACGGGGAGGTATAACCCCCGCGCGGGTTGATGGATCGGATGATCCTGGTAGTGCTGTGCATCCACCATCCCGAGAGATGGTCGTTCGCGCTGGGGATGCGGTGGCGAACGGGTTGGGTCACGCGGTCGGAACCGCGCCGTAGCCTTGAAGACCCTGGCTACCTGGGCATGTCGCTGACACATCAGCGGGACATGTGGGCAGGGTGGCACCGCATCGGATGGGTCGGCCACACGCAATAGGAATCCGGGTGTATCCAATTATTCGCGAAAAGGAGCCCCTTACGGGGCTCACTGGTCAATCGTCAAAAGTGGGCAAGCCCTCCAGGACGAGGGCATCGGGATCGAAGATCAGAAGGCGCACGTCTGCCACGGCGGCAAGGTGCATGACATCAATCAGAGACTGAGGAGCCTGGGTCTCTATTTGGGCCTGATGCAGTGCCGCTGTTGTACCGCCGCCATCGATAAACCCCAGATTCGTATCGGTCCAGGGAGTGGCGATCAACTTCACACCGACAGCATGGCTGCCTGGAATACGGAAGGCTTCAAACAGCAAGCCGGTCGGTGTAGCCGCATCCGCCAGGTGCTCAAGGTATGCCAGTGCCTGGCTCGGCAAATGACCTGTACTGATTTCCCAGCAACGGCTGTAGTGGCCGGTATCGAAGGTCAGTCGCCGTACGACTTCAAGTGCTGCCTCGTGACTGTAGGTGTCACCGACATGCAGTGGTGTGCCGTACTCATCTGCCGTAATGGCGTAAACCACGGTCTGTACAACACCGATGCCGGTACAGTGATCGTCCAGTTCACTGCTGATATCCTGCCCTTCGGTGACCAGGGCGAAGTCGTCACAGAAGACACAGGGAAAACGATAAACCTGGTCATCAGCGAGGTGAGCCTGTGAGCTATGCAGTGGGAGATAGGTCAGCGGGCAGTCTTCTTCGTAACGGATTGCCAGCAGGCGCTGAATGGATAGGCTTTGATAGCCTCTGATAAAGGGATTGTTGATGGGGATCATGGATATGCTCCAGTAGAGGAAAGGTGGGGCCAATCCCCCACTGGGGTACAGACCCCAGGGGTTGAAGAAAATGGGCTGTTACCAGCCGGTGTAGTTCAGAATCAAGTCGGCAATGACCTGGCGTCGGTCCAGATCCAGGCCGCCCAGATCGGACAAGCCGTGGACGCCAACTCGTTCGAGCAACGCACCGCCAATTTCGGCGTTGTAGAAGCTAACCAGGGTCGCCAGAAAAACACGCTCGCCGGAGCTCATCACATCGATGGCATGGTCGATGGTTTCCAGGTTTGGGCACAGCTCCCACTTGTCCTGGGCCTGATCGATCTGGGCTTGGGTGCCCATGCCGAACAAGGCGGGGCTGAGCAATTGGACGCCGCGTTTCCAGGCGCGAAAGAAGGCGTCGGGCGCTTGCGCAAAATGCCGATCATTGCGGGCAATCTGTTCCAGCATTGCCTGGTTGCTGATGGTGTTCATGAGGAGGGTGCTCCCGATGGTTGAGAATCATGGGTATGTCCGTGGATAGTCGAAGCATCGTCGCCCTGATGGGGCGATCGTCCGCGAAGTGATGCGTGGCGGACTGGTTCGGTCGTCCCGGCATCGCCAGGATGCAGCCTTGATGACCGGAGCTGCCTGGGCATGGTGCTGATCGGAATCAGCGACGCATGGGGCAAGGCTCCAATGTCCTGTGGCTGTTGGCGATGGAAAATCCGTGATGGGATGCACCCTATTTTGGCGGGTGAGCAGGTGGATTGGGCGTGAAAGCGAGAAAATTCGCCGAAGGCCGGAACCTTCGGCACAGAGGACGTTGCCACCGGTGGGCTTTGCAGGGTCGGGTCGTCGTCGGAACCTGGCACTGCGTCAGCATGCACACCCGGCCCGTGTCGTGGCTGGGGCCGGTATCCTCTGGCACACATCCGCGCACAAAGGGAGCCCGTTGTTTCACCGGTGGGCGCCGGTACCGAATACCGCTGACCCCGCAGGGTTTCCTGACGGCTCGCAGGCCGCCAATACCGGAGTGGAAGCCGTCAGGAAACCCCGCGTGAGCAGCACATACCGATAGGGATGACCTCCCGGTTGGCGTGATCAAGGAACAGGGGCCTTCTCGCCGGTGAAGTCTCTCACCGATCGCGCACGCCGGGACAGAAGGTTGGGCATGCTGGGCACCGCACGGGTGCTGGGGGGTTGAGTAAAACCTCGTGGTGCAAAAAGCCGCTCACGACGTTCGGGTGGATGAGTGCCTGGCCCTGCGTCCGCGACTCTTGGGCTTGGTCTGCTGCACCGGCAGACTGCCTTTGCATTCCGGGTATTGGCTACAAGACCAGAAAGCGCCGTTCTTGCCGCGCCTTGGGTGTGTGGCCGCACCGCATTGCGGGCAGGCTGGACCTTCCGGCTGTGTGATCGTCAGGGCGACGCTTCGATATTGCTGCACCAGTTGAGCCACCCAGGTGGATTGCTTGTCGATGAAATCCTCCAGCGTCATCTGGCCTGATTCGATCATTTCCAGCGCCTGCTCCCAGACGGCGGTGGTGCCGGGGTCGGCAATCGCGCTGGGCACGGCATCAATCAAGGTGAAAGCCGCCTCGGTCGCCCGGATCGACTTGCCCTTTTTGGCGATGTAGCCGCGAGCCAGCAAGCCGTTGATGATGCCAGCGCGGGTGGCTTCGGTGCCGATGCCGGTGGTCTCCTTCAGCTTTTGCCTGAGCCGCGGGTCGGTCACCAGCCTGGCCACGCCTTTCATGGCCTTGATCAGTTCGCCCTGGGTATAGGGTCTTGGCGGCTGTGTCTCGAGCGCCTTCAGCTCGATCTGCTCCAGCGTACACAGGGTGTCTTTTGCCAGTGCGGGCAATGGTTGGCTTTGCGTACCATCCTGCTCCGGTTCTCTATTCGTTTCGTTACCCTGGCCAGGCATGACCCGATGCCAGCCGGATTCAATCACCTGCTTGCCCACGGCTCGCAGCGATTGGCCGGCAGCCTTGAGCTGCACATGGGTGCGGTCAAACTCATGGTGCGGCAGGAACTGGGCCAGATAATGCGCCCGGATGAGTCGGTAGACGGCCAGCTCCTTATCCGATATGGCACTGAGCTTGACCGGCTCCAGCGTGGGGATGATGCCGTGGTGCGCTGTGACTTTGCTGTCGTTCCAGGCACGTGAGCGGAGCCGGCTGTCCAGTCCGTCGACCAGGGATCCCAACGTCGGATCGGAGACCGCCAGGGCCTCAAGAACAATAGGCACTTCCGCCCGCATACTCTCGGGCAGGTAGCCGCAATCACTGCGCGGATAGGTCGTTGCCTTGTGTGTCTCGTAAAGTGCCTGGGCGATATCGAGGGTCTCCTGCACATCCAGCCCCAACGACCGAGAGCAGATTTCCTGCAGCGTGCTCAGGTCAAACGGCAGTGGCGGTGCTTCGCGTACACGCTCCGTTTCCATCTGGGTCACCGTGGCTTCACGGCTCTGGCGCAGGGCATTGGCGGCAGTTTGTGCCACGGATTCCTGCAAGCACCGATCTGCTTCGTCGGTACTGTCCTCGGGCGCTAACCAGCTCGCCTTGAATGAACGCCCACCCTGGGCAAGCGTGGTCTCGATAGCCCAGTAGGGCACAGGGACAAAACGCTCAATGGATCGGTCGCGATCCACCACCAACTTCAACGTGGGCGTCTGAACTCGGCCTACCGAGAGCACGCCGCTGTAGCCCGCCTGCTGGCCGAGTAGTGTGAACAGTCGGCTCAGGTTCATGCCAATCAGCCAGTCCGCCCGGGAGCGCGCCAGGGCCGAGTGGTACAGCGGCAGGGTCTCCGTTCCCGGCTTGAGAGTATCCAGCGCTTTGCGGATGGAGGCGTCGTTCAGTGCCGACAACCAGAGCCGCCATATCGGGCCTCGGTAGCCGCACAGGTCGAGAATCTCGCGGGCAATCATTTCGCCCTCACGGTCGGCGTCGGTGGCGATCACCAGTTCGTTGGCTTGGCCGATAATCCGCTTCACAATCTGGAATTGCGCCTTGGTCGAGGCTTTGACCTCGATGCGCCAGTGCTCCGGAATAATGGGCAGTTGCTCAATTGACCAGCGCCGGTATTGCTCGCCGTAGGCTTCCGGGGGCGCGGTTTCGAGCAAATGACCGATGCACCAGGTTACCGTAATGCCTGATCCAGTGTAGCAACCGTTGCCGCGCTGTCGGGCACCCAGCACGCGGGCGATGTCCTTACCCTGGGACGGTTTCTCGCACAGATAGACGCGCACACTGCAGCTCCTTGGGTGTTATGGGTTGGCCCAGCGACTCAATTGACGACAGGATGGCGAGTCAGGGCGGATTTGGCTGTACACAACCCGATTCGCCGACGCTCCGGGTTTTCGGCTTGGCACGGGCGATAGGGCGAATGGCGGTTGATGGACGTCCGCGGTTCTATGCCACTGGCACAATCGGCGTTGGCGCAAAGTGAGCGGCGGAGAGCTGGTGCAGCCGCTCACGGTTCTTTTACGCTTCGGCATGCTGCTCAGCAACGGGCTCTTTGGGTGCCAGGGTTACGCGCTCGACGCGATACGGCAGGATGCCGACTCGGCGGGCCTCGATCTTGAAGGTGACGCGCTCGTTCTCTTCGGCGTCCTCCCACTCGTCTCGTACGGTCCGGCCTTCCACCAGCACGCGCATGCCCCTCTGGTACAGCGTTTGCCAGTGCTCGGCATCGCGGTGCCACAGCTCCACCGGTGCCCAGAATCCGCCCCGATCCTCGAAGCCATCTTTGGTGGGCACAGGATTGTCGAAGTAGATGTTCAGGCGCAGCAGACGACGGGGTTCGTCGTTGCCGTTGTTGAACGCCCGGTACTCTGGTGTAGAGCCGATATTGCCCTCGCCTAAAAAACGTGTGCTCATGGTGTCCTCTCCTGGGTCAAGACGTGTTGCCGGATGCGGCGGTGGTAAACGGTTTGAGCCCGCTGGATTTTGGCTGCGCAGTCCACGGCCTGGCGGGCAATACTGTGAGTGAGACTGATCTGCATGTTCAGGGTGATCCGCTGCAGCTCCATGGCGTAGAGATCGTCGATCAGGGCGGCTGGGGTGGCTGGATCTGCGATTAGCCCCTCCCACAGCGCGACGCCCATGGAGGACCGGTCGAGGTTGCGCCAGCGCAGGAAGGTAGTCCCCGCTCCCGTGGTCTGCTGGGCCAGTTGCACACTCAACCAGTTGAAGGGTGAACGGCGGGCCTGGGACAGAATCTGCCGCTGCGCCAGGTTGATCAGGCCATCACGCAGAGTGAAACATTGGCTGGCCCAGACCTCCAGACTCCCCTTACCCTTAAAAGGTTTTAAAAGGCCTTTTAGGTAGGCTGCATGTTCCAGCTGCTGGAAGGCCGCCTGTTCCAGGGGCGAAAATCGATGTGGTGAACGGGTGAAGGCGGGTGTCGTCATACCGGTGCCTCTTCGTCTGGTGAAACATCCTCGCTGGCGTCACCGGCGTCTTCTGTCCTATCGGCGGCCTCATCGGCAACGGTGTTTTCTGGGGCTGACGTGTTCCGCGATGATCGGCGGCTCATTGGCGGCGCGAAGCGCGAACGGCGTGTACCTTCGAGCACGTCCTGGGGCAGCTCACCGAACTTTTCCCTGGCCGCCCGTGCCGCCGCATTATTGGCCGCGAAGTCGTCGCGGCAGGCGCCGGAGTAGCGGTACTGCTGAGCCAGCGAAAACAGGCTGCGCAGCGCATGACCCCCATCGTTGAGCCAGCGCTCCAGGGTGCTGCGGTCTATCAATGCGGTGTGATGTGCCAGGATCAGGCGGCGTGCCAGATCGTCGTAGTCGGCCAGTAGATAGACCGCCATGAAGCCCAGCTGGGCATTGACGAACAGGGGCAGCTTGACGGGCTGCACGTTGAGGTTTTCTCCCAGACTGAGGGCTGCGGGCACATCCGCCAGGGCCTGATCCACCTGTTCGCGCAGGGTCTGCAGGCGTGTCCGGGTATCGTTGATCTTGTCCTCGATGCGCAGCATCCACCAGTCCGAGTAGGGATCGTCCTGCTCTGAGCCGCGCTTGAGCTTGTTCATGATGGACAGGAAGCCGTTGAGTCCGATGATGCCTGGCTTGCCGTCCGACGCAGCACGACCGTGCCAGATGCGGGAGGCGTGGTGAGTATGCAGCGTGAGTGCCATCGCGCTGCGCAGCGATCCGAGGTTGAGTTGCAGAGATTCGTTGGCCATGTGAGCGACTCGCTGTGGAAGATCGAGTCGCCAGCATCGGCAACGGCGGGAAGGCTGTCAGTAAAGAAACCGCACCCATTCGCCGCCCGTTTGAAATACCAGGTGTGATTGAGGCAGTGACCGGGTGGGGGGTAGGTGAGGAAGGCTGCGTGTTCCGGTTATGCCACTGGCATAATTCCTGTCAGGCTTTGTTGAAGATCGACTGCGGGCGGGCGAGGTGTGCCCTTGCTGGCTCAGGGTCTGTGTCCGGGTTGGGGAGGGCCGTGTGTTCCATTATGCCACTGGCATAATCGGTATCAGCCTTTTTGGAAGATTGCCTGTAAGCGAGCGATATGGGCTTTCACCTGCTCAGGGTCTGAGGGCTGGGTGGGTCCCGTACTCTCGCCGTCGATGTGTGGCGCCGATCGCTCAGCCTTGAACTCCTTGATTGGATCGACCCCTGCCCAGGCATGGAACTCGCCTCGGATCGCTTTCTGGATCAGGCCAAACAGGTAATTGACCGGTTTCTTGATGTAGCTGTCGCAGCAGCGAACGTCCCACTCATCGATCACCGGCTGTTGCAGTTCTCTGTCGACCTTCCTCAATGCGAGCAATGCGCCAGCTTTCTGCTCATCGTCGAGACGATCAAACCGCGGTGGCAGATTCAGATGTAGCAACTCGTTCAGTACTGTACGTACATTACTATTTTTAATACTTCTTTTACGTACAGTACTACTGTTCGTCGGAATCGGAAGAATGCCGTCAGCCGGGCCTTTGCGGCCCGATTCCGATTTCGAAGAGGGCTCGTCGTAATCCCGAAGAAGGGCCTGAGCGCTCTCTTCGGTTTTAGAGTTATCCACAGGCTCGATCTTGGTGGCGTCGCCGTGCCAATTTTGCCCTGCCAGGCGCTCCGCCATGACCTGCAGGCGCGAGGGCAGCGTCCGGCCGCTGATCAACGGGTCTTCGGTGATTTCTCTGAGTGCGTTGGTGCCGACGATCCGTACAGCCTTGGCGGCATGGGTCAGCGCCTGGCTGACCAGCCCCAGGTACTCGGTATCGAGTTGCATGGCCTCGAAGGGTGACAGGGGTTCGTCATGGAGCACATACAGGTTACCCAGCAGGCGTCCAGATCTGGGGTCACGTCGTCGCCGGACCAGGCTGAGCCAGCGGGTCAAGCGTAATTGGGTCAGCGCTCTGGCGACGGTTTCGTGGGACGCTTTGGCTGTGCACGGCATGGACGCCAGGTAGGGTCGCAGGCGCTCATAGGTGGGGAAGGCGGTTATGCCGTCGTCGTTCAGCAGCAGGCGAAAGACCTGCCAGGCATTGCGCTCCAGGGGGGTCAAGCGGCGATCGAGAAACAATGCTCTGGGCACGCTTTCGTGGCGGTTGCCGCTGAACAGGAAGCCGTCCTGCGCGGTGAATGTGGCCGGGCGCGTGTCTAAGCGTTGAGCTGCGTCATCCAGAAGCGTGGTTAGCGCAGCGGGGCCACTGTCGCGGCCCGGTGTTTCGCTGGCCATGGGTCACACCAGACCCTGGTCGATCCAGGCATTGATCGTTGACCACAGGACGGAAGCGGGCAAATTGAGGTCTTCAGCAAGATCCAGCGTAAGGTCGAGCAAGGCCATGGGGTCATCCAGGGCGATACCGCGCTGTTTGACCTCGGGGTCCCATCGTCGCCACAGTTCGGTGTCCTGTTCCTCGCTCAATCCGGGATGGCGGCCTTTACGCTTGGGCAGGCCGAGAATGTCACGGCGCAAGGCGACTTCCTGATGCGTCAGGCCGTAGAACTTGCTCACCATCTCGGTACTGGCGCCCAGGCGCAGCATGCGATCAACCGCGGCGATTTCTTTCTCGACGTCCGCTACCTGGCGCAACAGGCGCTGCAGCACTTCGCGGTTGACGGTGACGGAACACCAGGGCACGGAGGCATTGATCAGTACGCTGACCAGGGCGGGGTGCTTCAATGCGCCCAGTTCCTGTTCGCCGAACCCCATGGCTTTGCAGCGCCGCAGCTGGCCGTTGCGCAGATCATGCAGTGCCTGCGCAATCACAGCCTGGTTGAGTGGGTGGGGTGCCGACATGCTGCCTCCTGGAACGCTATGAACCCCCGGGGGGTGTGAGTTCGGTGCCAGTACCCGACTCCAGCTCCACCAATCGACGTGACAGCCGCAGCAGGCGGAACAACTTGACCAGACCGTTATCGCTCAGCCGCGATAGTGAATCGTGATGGGTGCCTTGACGCCCCTGCAGCAGAGGCCCCAGCAAGTCCAGTAGCCGCAGATTGTCGATGCCACCGGTGGGCGGGCTTGATGAGTGGAAGCCTGCACTCAGCGCATGCAGCAGGGTAAGGACTGCGCGCCCCATCAGCGGCATCACGTGACCATCAACGGAAAGTGCCTGCAAATCGCAGTGGAAGCCGATCCCCGTATCGGTTGGCTGTATGTGGTGGGCTTGTCCTGTCTCATGGGCCATTTCGGTGGCGAACTGGGCAATATGCACACGCAGGCTGTCGGATACGTCCAGACCGGGCTCGATGTACCAAACGTCCGTGATGGGGTAGAGCCCTCCAGCCTGGACTGGGATTGCCTGCAGAACGGTCGACTCGAAGTCCGGCTGTGTGTTGCCTGTTTGGTCCGCCAGCAGGCGCTGGATGTCCTGGAGTCGGTCGGTGGTTGTCGCTGGCGTGACCACATGGGCCTGAAGTCGCTCGTTGTCGGGCGCAGCCAACACAGGACTGCCGATATCGTTGGCCGATGAATCAGGACGTTCCGGAGGTGGAGACTCCTTTACGTTCGCCGGTTTAGGTGTTGTAGGTGCTGTGTCAGTCCCTTGTTCGCCTGCCGGGGGCGCCGGGGGTTGTGGCTGTGATTTACCTGGGCTCTGCTCGATGGAGCGAGGGGCAGGATCGTCTGCGGCAGGGCGTTGTTTGAGGGCTGCACCGGCTGACGTCAGGCGGTTGCGAACATCAGATTCCGTGATATCCAGGGTCAGGGTGTCGTAGTCGACCTGCAGGAGTTCGGCCATCTGTCCAATCAATTCGTCCTGGATGCGCCTGACCGAGAAACCCTCCGCGTCGCTGTCGAAGGTTGCGAGCACATCGTGGAACAGGCTGGCAAATGCCATTTCCGCGCCGCGGCTCATACTCAGCGCTTCCCATGTCCTCTCGCTGGACTTGCGCAAGGCGGTCAGCCGCTCGATCTGTGGCCGTCCCAAACCGCTATAGAGCACGGTGGGGATGGCGGGAAGCAGATAGAGCACGGCATCCTGCATGCGACTGATGTGGGGTTGGGTGATGGGATAACCGTCCGCAGAAAGGCGCCGGGCCAGTTCGGTTTGTGTCAGTGTGATGCCCGATTCGACCTCGTACAGCTCACGGGCTTTCTCGATACCCAGAGCGCGCTCAATGAAGGTCAGTCCCCCGTGCAATTCGTTCTCGGCCAAGTGCCCAGTGAGGGCGACAATTTCACCGCGCTCCGGCCAGGGGCGGAACAGACACTGGATGCGAAAGAATGTCTCGTCTTTCGTCTCAGTCCACAGCTCATTCAGGATTGCCAGACGGGTATTGCCGCCGTTGCGGATAATGTAATGGCTTTCGCCGGGCCGGCGGGTGATGGCCGGTGGCGTATCAAGCCCGCGCTTTCGTATGGATTCCTTGAGCTCTTCGTAGCGGGGGTTGCGAGTGACTCGCGGGTTTAGGTCATACGGCAGCAGTTGCTCCAGGGTCACGGTCATAGGTGTGTCGGCGATGGGATCGCTTAACGCCTCTGCGTCAGGGCCACTGCGTCGGAACTGATCGGCCAGTAATTTGCTGGCCATGTCTTTGGAGGTGAGGTCAGCCATCGTGGTCACACTCATCGGCAAAGCGGGTTTCTCGCCGCATGCGTGCCAGTGCGCTGCGGGTGGCACGATGGTCGCTCGACGTTGAGCCGGTGTAGATCGGTGGCAGTCCGGGTTTGGTGAGTTTCAAGTGACCCCCACCGGTACGCTCTACGTGCCAGCCTTCGGCTTGGGCAAGTTCGATTAGTGGTTTGAGGCGCTTATAGCCACGCGAGGGAATCGGCAAGCGGGTCATGAGGCAGTCCTCCGGTGGGCTCCAGCTTGCAGTCGGCTAAATGCCGGTTGCCAGGCAGGCAGCAGCTCGCAGGCCAGCGCGCGCATGGTGTCAAGGGCGGCAGGCGTGATCCGTCCTTTGGGCCGACGGTATTCCACCCGGTGAACGGGCAGTGCCTGGGTCGAGGCGCGTGGGTAGGCTTCAATGGCCGGGATGCTGGTATCGAGCGCAACGATGCCAGGTTCGTTGGCAAACAGGTCGCGCAGTGCCTGCTGGATCACCCGTGCATTACTGGAGACCGGATGAGCCCGGTTGATAAGCAGGTGCAGGGATGGCGGTTCGATGCCAAGGCGCTGGTAGGGGGCGATATCCTGCATCAGCTGCAGGGTGCCGCGTCGAAATTCCCGTGCCGCCAAAATCTCTGGCGTGACCGGCGAGAGGGCAATATCGGAGGCCAGTACCGCCATCTCCAGCAGAACACTCCTCGCGCCCTGGGTATCGATCAGCAGCAAATCATAATGAGGACGGAACACTGGTAGCAGATTGCGCAGGCGCAGCCGTCCATCGGGCGCGTGAAGCAGCAGTGTGTTCAACTGACCCTTGTCGTCATTGGACAGTACCAGGTCCAGGCCGTCGATGGCGGTGTGGGATACCAGGTGAGAACGATCCTGTTCATTGAAGGCCAGCAGCTCATAGATACCGCCTGGTGCGTGGGACCGTAGGGTGAAATAGCTGGACAGGGTTGGCTGGACATCCAGGTCGAGCAGTAGCACCCGCAGTCCAGCATCAGCCGCGATGCCGCCCAGATTGGCGGCCGTGGTGGTTTTGCCCACCCCGCCCTTGGTTGAAATAATGGAAACGACCTGCATGACTATCCTCCTCACAGGGTTGCGTTCGAGAAGGCTGGGTCAGGTACGGTCGTTGAGGCGCTCTTCGATCCACTGGTCGATCTCGGCGGCATCCCAGCCAACGGCGCGGACGCCGAGGCGAAGCGCCTTCGGGAACTTGCCGGCTTTCATCAGGTTGTAGATATGCGCGCGCTTGAAGCCGGTCTTGGCTTCGACTTCCGGACGGCGGAGGATGCGGCGTTCAGTGCGAAAGGCCTGGGTCGTCTGTGTAGACATGGTAAGCACTCCTGTACGCTCAATAGCGCGGTGAAGAATGTGCTGCCCATTCAATGCCAGCTGGATGGGATTGACACTGCAATTGCAGGTTCCAGGACTGCAGTTGCAGTCACTCTGCCTCGTCGCCGACGTGACGCTTGGCGGCACTGAACTTCGACCAGAGTGTCCGTTCACTGATGCCGGGGTGCCCTGGATAATAGGCCAGAAGGGCGCTGATGATGGAGGCGGTGGTGTCGAAGGAGGAGTAGCGCTTTCCGCTCGGGGACTTACCCAGCAGCAGGGTCAGCAGACCGCCGATAATGCTCAAGTACGTAGACTCGCCACGGGGCGAGAGGGTCTTGTCCTCTCCCGTCCCACAGCTCGCTTTTTCGCTGAGCAAACGGTGCTGATCCTGTAGTGCTTTGAAGGACTGCTCCAATTCCGTGAATCGCAGCTTGAGCGCCTCGCGATCAATCAGCAGGGCCTGCAAGTTGTCCAGGTTGATGGCGGAATGCAAGTGGCGCTCGATGCCTTCGAACAGGAATTCTGGTTTTTGGTCAGGGTAGTAATGAGTCATCCAGGCTTTCAGGTCCACGTGCCTGACGGTGAGGTCGGGCTGGGTCAGCAGCGTTGGATCATCGCAGGTGATGCCGGATTTCCCGTAAGGTAGCTCACCGTTACGGAAGGCGTCGTAAAGTCGCTCCAGGTTCAGCCTCAGCATCGGCCAGCGGGGAAAGTCATTTACATCCAGAACGATCTTGTCGCCCAGGGTGTTGAGTATGCGGGCCTCGAATCGTACGAGACCGCTCCAGCGGATTGCCGCCTCAATGGGGCGATAGAATACTTTTGAGTGCTGCGTTTGGTTGGACTTCCCCATGTCTCATCCCAGCCACTTGGCCTCCTGGCGTTAGCTCAACAGGTCACCTGCCCACAGGCTTTCCGGCTCTGACTGGCTGGGCGGTGATGCAACGCTGGGGAGTGTGACGCGAATGAGAGCTAGAAATAACGGTGTATATGGACTGCTGCACCGCCTCATTGTTGTCAATCAACGTATGCCGCCGAGACAACGGCTTCCCCATCGTTGGTCACGAGTTTTCGAAGCGATCAGGCGGCTGTAAAGACCTGATAGGTCAGTGGTGTTGTTCGAGGGGAAAATGCAAACTTCTAGATCAGCGGTGTCTGGCATGTGATCAGAAAAATTGCAGGTTGTGTCACAGAATCCTGGCGGTGGTCTCGAGTTTTGTCATAATGTCGATGCTTTTCGTATCTTGAGGCAGATATAAAAAGAATGGCAGCGGGTGCAGCGGGTTTAATTGCTGACGTAATTGACCCGTCGGATAAAGTTTCTCAGTTGCTTCGATGGCTCATTGTCTGGTCGCAGCAAGTAGGTCGTCAATATAAAAGTGTTGTCAGCCAGGGGTCTCGTGACGACGTCTTTGTGGTGTGATACTTCTGCGTGTGCCGTCGTGGAAAAGCCCACTCCATATCCTGCGGCGACCAGTGTAAGCATCAGGTCATGGGTAGATACTCGCTCGGCAACGACAGGGCTCTCATTGCTCGATTGGAGCACTTTGTCCAGTTGTTGGCTGCATCCTTCGCAATTCTGTGGATCACACAGAACCAGGGGGTATCTCATTACTTCCTGGAGGGGCACGTGTTTGTGCGTCAGCAAAGGGTGTCTTGCCGGCATGGTAACCACGAGAGGGTCGTGCCAGACAGGCTCGGCGAGAATCCCGTCGTCGACTTCATCGGCGAGCGCCAGCCCGGCGTCGTACAAGTCATTACGCAGTCCCAGCAGTTGCTGTGAGAAGGGCATCTCCGACAAACGAATCTCGACTTCGGGTTCTTCTTCTCGACAGCGGGCGAGTAGCATGGTCAAACGACTGCGTGCGATGCCATCGGAGAGCGCAATGCGCAGCTTGCCGCGATAGCCGGAGGCCGCTGCTTTGGCATTGGCTTTCGCCTGATCCAGGCAAAGCAGGACTCGGCGAGCATCTTCAAGGAAGACCTCGCCAGCCCAAGTCAGTCGTGCTCCACGTGATGTTCGCTCAAGCAGCAGCACGCCGAGCTCGGTTTCCAGGTTCTTGATGGTCCGAGAGAGGGGTGACTGCTCGATATGAAGGCGCTCGGCCGCACGACTGAAATGCAGCTCTTCGGCGACGGCAATGAAATAGCGTAGATGGCGTAACTCCATGTCAAACATCCTCCCTGTACAACGCCACCATCAATGCGATCCTTGGGCCAGACCGGTTAAACGCTGCCTGGCGGATCGACTTGTCGTGCCGGTTCCTCCCCCCTGGCTTAAGCTGACGTCTGGTAGGCGTCAGCTGGTGGTGAAAGCAGTCAATAGGACAGCAGTTCTCTATACGCTTGGAGTCCGCGATGGGGAGTCCACTGCGGATCGCTTTTACCTTGTCGCGCCCAGTGATGTCATTGTGTTGACGTGTTAAGTATTGACTTAATTAAGCTCTTTCAACAATATCACAGAATGAACAGCTTTTCTGCCATTGCCGACCCTACGCGTCGAAGAATCATGGAGTCTCTGGCGCAGGGTCCCCTTTCGTCGGGAGAAATCGCTGGGTTGTTCCAGATATCGGCCCCAGCAGTATCCCAGCATTTGAAAACTTTGCGCGAGGCGGGGTTGGTTCAGGTGCGTATTGAAGCTCAGTGGCGGATCTATGAGTTGGACAGGGAGGGGGTTGATAAACTGGTTGCGTGGGTGAGCATGCTTAGCTCCTCGGAAATGGCTGGCTGTGACTACAGAAAACATTATTGATAGTGTGCTGAGGATTTGGTTAAAGGATATCAATCGGTAGGTTTTGTGTGAGGGTTCTGGTTGACATGAATGAGTCCTGACGTTGTACTGCTTTTCCGCGAGCTCATGTGGCTACGGACAACCAAAAGGTAAATGTGGTCACAGCTGCGGTAGAGGCAGCTTCTACGCGGCCACCATGAGCCTCGACGATGGATCGCACGATCGCCAGACCAAGCCCCGCCCCCTCGCTTTGTCGGGTCCGGGATGGATCGACACGGTAAAAGCGGTCGAAAATGTTGGCCAGGTGTGCGGGGGGTATTTCTGGTCCCGGATTCTGCACGCTCAGTGAAACCTCGTGGTCCGAGGGTTTGGTAAGCCGTACCAGCACCGTTTCTCCCGGGGGTGTGTGCCGGATAGCGTTGGACAGCAGGTTGGAAATCGCTCGCCGCAGCATCGCGCGATCGCCCTGAATAGTCGGTGCGTGACCTGCCAATGATAGGTGGATTTGCCGTTCTTCCGCCAGTGCTTCGAAAAAATCGAACAGTTCATTGACCTCACCGGCCAGATTCAACGGTGCCTGTACCGGTTTAAGCAGGCCATGGTCGCTCTTGGCCAGCCAGAGCATGTCATTGACCATCTTGGCCAGACGCTCTTGCTCCTCCAGACTGGAATACAGCAGTTCACGGTATTCCTCGGGTGCTCTGGCCTTGCCCAGCCCGACCTGGGTCTGGGTGATGAGGTTGGTAAGCGGTGTGCGCAACTCGTGGGCTATATCGGCGGAGAAGTGTGACAGGCGAGTAAAGCTGTCTTCCAATCGACCGATCATGTGATTGAACGAGGTGACCACGTCCCGCAATTCCGGTGGAACCAGGGAGGGGTCAAGACGCACGTGCAGCCGGTCGGCCTGGATGTCTCCCATCCTGTCGGAGAGTCCGCGCAAGGGGGCATGCGCCTGATGCACCCCATACCAGGCGGCCAGCAGGGTGATGGCACCGGCGAGGCTCATGATCAGCCACAGGCTGCGGCGGAAATTCTCCAGAAACTGCAGGTGAAAGCCCATATCGATGGCGGTAATGACTGAGTAGCTCCGGCCCATGATGTCGTGTTGCGTGAGTACACCTCGAAAGGTCTTACCATCGGTATGCCAGGTTTGCAGGTTGTCCGGCTGAATCGCGGTTGCGGGGGTAAGGATCGCTGCCGCTTGCGACAGGTCAGCCCCCGTGGTCGCGTAGACAACCTCGCCTCGCCGATACCGCACTTGAAAATAGACACCGTGATGTCCCGATATGGCGTTGGACAGGGCCTCTTGCCGTCGTGCTGGCGCGTCGCCGCCGTTGCGCAACGCGTTGGCCACGGCTTCGGTCATTACTGCCAGTTCGCCGGCATCCTGTTCCGCAAAGTGGCGTTCGACGGCACTGAGCACCAGGCTACTGGTCAGTACGAGGCTAAGTCCGATGGCCAGTCCGACGAATACCATTACCCGGGCGGCGAGGGACAATGGTTGCCGGAATGATTGCCGATTAATGAGCATCATCGTCGGTTTCAACGTCAAGTTTGTACCCCATGCCGCGGACAGTGTGAATCAGCTTGGGCTCGAAATCGTCGTCAATTTTGGCCCGTAGCCGGCGAATCGCCACATCGATCACATTGGTGTCGGAATCAAAGTTCATGTCCCATACCTGGGAAGCGATCAGCGAGCGAGGCAGTACCTCGCCGCGGCGACGGGCCAACAGCTCCAAAAGGCAAAACTCCTTGTGGCTGAGATTGATTTTCCTGCCTGCGCGGGTGACGCGGTGTTTGGGCAGATCGAGGGTGAGATTGGCCACGTGGAGCTGCTCCGACAGGGTGGGCGTGGCGCTGCGGCGCAGTAAGGTCCGTATTCGGGCCAACAGTTCGGCAAAGGCAAACGGTTTGACCAGATAATCGTCGGCACCGAGTTCCAGGCCCTTGACCCGATCATCCACGCTGTCGCGGGCGGTCAAAAAGAGCACCGGTGTCTGTCGGCCTGCCTCACGCAGCGATTGCACGATGCGCCAGCCATCCACATCCGGCAGCATGACGTCCAGAATGATCAGGTCGAAGGTTTCGGTCATGGCCAGATGATGGCCGTCCAGGCCATTGCGTGCGAGAGCGACCAAAAACCCGGCCTCGGCCAGACCCTGACGGAGATAGTCGCCGGTCTTGACTTCGTCCTCTACCACCAGCAGTCGCATAATGCATCGCTCCAGATCCGTATTAGCCCAGTCTAGCGGGCCGCACCCAACGGCAAGATTACTCCATGATTACAACATTGTAATGTAAGGGTCATCTGACAGACAGGGCTTGTTGGTTACGCTGATTGTGTTTCTGATGCTGGCAAGTCGCCCATCGTATTTACATGATCGAGGAGTAACACCATGAAACGCAAAATTCTCTGTTGGCAGGTTACCTTGGCTGTGCCGGCGCTTTTGCTGGGCTTTTCAGCTCAGGCGCATGAGCCTGAAAAGCACATGAAGGAGGCCGAAAAACCGGAGTGTGCGGCGATGAAGACTATGGATCCTTCCAAGATGGACAGGGATGATCCGGTCATGCAGGCCATGATGCAGAAATGCAGGGACGAGATGCATCAGGATGAGTCCGGGCCGCACGGCTCTCATGCTGACCACTCTGGAGAGGATAAAAAGGGCAATGAGAAAAGTCCGTCCAAGCATGAGCACTAATCCATTGTCGGAAGTTATCCCTTAAGGAGAGATTGTGGCACCCCGCAAGTTTCTGTCGTGTATCAAATGCCTTGCCGTGGCGTCAGGTATCGCTGTCGCAACCGGCGTGGCGTTCATTTACTCAGGCCTCTACCCCATGGGAGCGGATGACCGCCATACCGCTTTGACCACTTGGACGCTGGAAACGCTGCGGGAGCGCTCCATCAGCCGGGCGTCGGCCGGCATCGATGTGCCAGCGGACCTGGATAACCCCGAGCGCCTGCTGGCTGGCGGAGCCGATTACAATGATATGTGTGTCGGCTGCCACCTCAAGCCGGGCAAAACCGAGAGCGATTTCACCCTGGGCCTCTATCCCGCGCCGCCGAATCTGGCTCGGCAGACCCAAGACGAGGGCGACGCTGAGTCGCGGGCCCGGCGTCGATTCTGGACCATCAAGCATGGCATCAAGGCCTCCGGTATGCCGGCCTGGGGGCCAGGGCACAATGATGAGCGGATTTGGAATATGGTTGCCTTTTTGCGGCGGCTTCCAGACTTGTCGCCCGAGCAATACCAAATTGTGACCGCCCGTGGATCCACTGATTCAGATTACCATTGATACAGCGCATAACGAGGAGCCAGATGCAGGCATCACATTCATTATTTTGAGATGAGAGGGTATGAGATGGAAGAACCGATAAAGCCGGGTCGTCGACGGTTTATCAAATCCGCTGCCGGGGCGGTGTCCGCCCTTGCCCTGGCGAAAATTGCACCGGCCTGGGCTTATCCGCTGGGGCGAAGCTATGGCGACGCCATCAGAGCCGACAATGCGGTGGATTTGCATATTCGTCGGGAAAACCTGAATGTCGGTGGGCGACTCGGTAGGCCAATCACTATCAATGGCAGTATGCCCGGGCCACTGATCCGGTTGAAAGAAGGGCAGCGCGCTCGATTGAACGTCACCAATGCGCTGGATGAAGACACATCCATCCATTGGCATGGGATTATTCTGCCCGAGAACATGGATGGTGTGCCGGGCGTCAGTTTTCCGGGTATCAGGCCGGGAGAGACGTTTCACTACGAGTACGACGTTCAGCAGAATGGCACCTATTGGTATCACAGCCACTCAGGGTTGCAGGAGCAACTGGGTCACCTGGGTCCGCTTGTGATCGATCCGGCGGATGGTGATATAGGCGCGGATCGGGAGCATGTGATTGTTCTGAGCGACTGGACCTTTGAAGATCCTCATGAGGTCTTCCGCAACCTGACAGTCGCGGAGGGCTATTACAATTACCAGCAGCGCACGCTGAGCGACACCCTGGCCGATATTCGCGGTCAAGGACTCGCGAAAACCTGGCAAGACCGCTCCATGTGGAACCAGATGCGCATGAGTGCCCGGGATATTCTGGATGTGACCGGATCCACTTATACCTACTTGATGAATGGTCGCGACAACGCAACCAACTGGACGGCGCTGTATAAGCCCGGAGAAAAGGTTCGATTGAGAATCATTAACGGCTCCGCCATGTCGTTCTTTGACTTCCGCATCCCAGGGCTTGAGATGACGGTGGTCTCCGCCGACGGCCAGCCGGTTAAACCCGTCACGGTGGATGAATTCCGCATCGGCGTGGCGGAGACCTACGATGTGATCGTGGCACCCAAAGGTGACCGGCCCTATACGCTGTTTGCCGAGAGCATGGACCGTAGCGGGTATGTGCGCGGCACCCTCGCGACGGAGCTGGGGCAGGAGGCGGAAGTGCCCGAATTACGACCGGTGCCGGAACGCGGCATGGCGGCCATGGGCATGTCCCATGACATGGGTGACATGGGTATGCAGTCCCCTGGCGGGGATGAGTCCGGCATGAAGGGCCACCATGGCATGCACGACAGCGACGACGACAATATGAACGATAACATGAACAATGGCCCGCAACGGCCTTCAGCGCCAGACCTCGGTATCGAGCACGCCCCGGGAGGACACGGACCCGGCGCGGCCATGATCGCCAGAAACCCGGTCAGTCGGCTCAACGAACCGGGCGTGGGTCTTGAAGGTGTCAGTCATCGTGTGCTGGTCTACGGTGATCTCGTGGGTGCCCATCCCTGGCCAGACGAACGGGAACCGGAGCGCGACATCGAGCTTCATCTCACCGGCAATATGGAAAGATATATGTGGTCTTTTGACGGTGTGAAATTTACCGAGGTCGATGGGCCGGTGCAATTTCACCATGGCGAACGTCTGCGTTTGATCATGGTAAACGACACCATGATGGACCATCCCATACATCTGCACGGCATGTGGATGGAGCTTGAGAACGGCCAGTATCCCCGGCCTCGCAAACACACGATCAGTCTCAAACCCAGTGAAGTGGTGTCGTTGCAGATCAGCGCCGACGCGCCCGGCAGCTGGGCCTTCCACTGCCATCTCCTCTATCACATGAAGGCGGGTATGTTCCGCGTAGTCAATGTCAGCTAAGGGGGGAGCCATGAAAAAACTCAAAACCGTAATTTCGCTAATGTGGATTGGATTGAGCGCTCCGCTGTTTGCCGGGCACGCTGAAGATGATTGGCCCGAGCCGATTAAAACCTACCGAACAGGCCAGGTCCTTTTTGACCGATTGGAAGTCACCCGCACAGACAACAATGAAGACCTGTTAGTCTGGGATATGTTGGCCTGGTATGGTGGTGACAGAAACCGGGTATATTTCAAGAGCGAAGGAGAAAACAAGTGGGATGATGGCGAGCCCGCTGAATTGGAGCGTACGGAATTGCTGGCCAGTCATTTGATTGCGCCCTTTTGGGAGTTACAGGGCGGCGTCGGAACCCGGGGGTCGACGGCATCGGGGGCAGAACGTGAAAATTACCTGGTCTTCAGCTTCTTCGGTATGGCTCCCTACCGATTTGAAATGGACAACTCCGTTACGGTCAATGAAGACGGTGATATCGCCGCGAACATCGAAGCCGAATATGATATTCGCCTATCTCAGGTGTCGTACTTGCAGCCACGTGTGGAGTTGGCAGCGGCCTTGACGGACGCCGAAGAGTATGACCGCCCCAGCGGATTCAATAATATTCGCCTTGGACTCCGCTATCGCTACGAACTGTCAAGAGAGTTTGCCCCTTATGTCGGTGTCTACTGGAGCCGCTCCCTGGGCGACAAGTCGGACCAGGTTCGCGATCAAGGGGGGGATGAGTCCGAAACTGGCGTGGTTGTTGGGATTCGTATGTGGTTCTAGGCCGATACATCGAGAAAATTACAACTGGAGGACTCATGGCTGAGGAAAAAGACAGAACAACGCATTACCGGGAAGGTAGCCTGACGCTACCCGGGACTGTGATGCTGGGAACCGGCGTCATGATAGGCGCCGGTATCTTTGCGCTGACCGGGCAGATGGCGCAGATGACGGGCGTGCTGTTTCCGCTGGCGTTTCTGGCGGCCGCCGTGATTGTCAGCTTTAGCGCCTATTCCTACATCAAAATTTCCAATGCCTATCCGTCCGCCGGTGGCATCGGCATGTATCTGCACAAAGCCTATGGTGATCGCCTGCCGACGGCGTTCAATGCGCTGCTGATGTACTTCTCCATGGTGATTGCCCAAAGCTTTCTGGCAAGAACGTTCGGATCCTACACCATGCAGCTGTTTGGCGGTGATGAGAGCGGGCGTATGGTGCCGATCCTGGGGGTTTTCCTCCTGTTGGTCGCCTTTGTGATCAATCTGATGGGCAACCGCCTTATCGAGAGTGTTGCGTCGTTCATCGGTATTCTGAAAATTGGAGGCATTCTGATTTTTGGTGTCGTGGGCGTCTGGATTGCCGATAGCATTTCCGTCGATTTCTCCAGCCCGGGAGAGGCCGGAACCCTGGGCAATTTCCTCGGTGCGACCGCGCTCGGGATATTGGCATTCAAAGGTTTCACAACGATTACCAACAGTGGCTCGGAGGTGAAAGACCCGCACCGCAACGTGGGGCGTGCCATCGTGATTTCCATTGCCGCGTGCGTGGTGATCTATACCCTGGTGGGCTTTGCCGTTGCCAGCAACCTGTCGCTCTCTGAAATTATTGAAACCCGTGACTATTCACTTGCCGCCGCGGCCCGACCGGCGCTGGGGGAATACGGCGTGTGGTTTACGGTGGCCATCGCCATGATGGCCACCGCCGGCGGCATTCTCGCCAGCATCTTCGCCGTTTCGCGCATGCTGGCCATGTTGACGGAAATGAAACTGGTTCCTCACCGTCACTTTGGCATGCCGGGTAGTATCCAGAAGCACACGCTGGTGTACACCGTAGTGCTTGGCCTGGTTCTCACCGCATTCTTTGATCTCTCGCGTATTGCGGCACTGGGTATCGTGTTCTACCTGATCATGGATATTGCCATTCATTGGGGAGTTATTCGCTATCTCCGTGAGGACGTCAAGGCCAGGGCGTGGGTGCCGGCCACGGCCATTCTTCTCGATCTGCTTGCCCTCGGAGGCTTTGTCTGGGTCAAGCTGAAAACCGACCCCTTTGTGATTGGCGTAGCCGTGGTGGCCATGCTCGTTATTGCGATTGCCGAGCAGATATTCCTGAAAAGCTCGGCGCGGGCGAGACAGCCCGAGCACGAGGAACCGCATGCACACCACCATTAAAACTTGGGACTAGAACCGAGGAGCACACCATAATGGAGAATCATATGTTGGGTAACACAATGTGGGCGGGACACTGGCTGTGGATGCTGATCGTTGCCGTTGTCGTCGTCATTCCGGTCTGGCGTATTTGCCAGCGCACAGGCTATCCGGGTTGGCTGGGACTCCTGATACTGTTTCCCGTCGTTAATCTCCTTTTCCTGTATTTCATAGCATTTTCGGCCTGGCCGGGAGATAAAGCCGGGGAGCATAATGGCTGAGCACCGGCATGCTCACTTACCGCCGTCGGCCGATAAGACCACTTGTTGGAATCATCGAGGATAGATTCAGTATGGAAGTCAAAACATTTTATAATCTGATCGAATGGACCCGTGAATTACACGCGAAATTGGCAACATGCCTCGCCCATTGTGCTTCCCGTCACGATGATGAGCGGGCCTCAATGCTGCTTGAGTATCTGGCGTCTCACGAAACCGAAATGGAGAAAATGGTTGCGGCCTTCGAGCGGCAGGCCGATCCTAAGGCTGTTCACACATATGTGTATGATTACATACCCCATAATCCCATTACGACACATCTGGTTTGTGATGATCACTACGCCAAGCTGGATGCCGGTGCGATCAGTACGGAAGTCTTCGATTTTCACGAGCAAATTATCGATCTTTACCAATCGCTCGTGGGTAAGGCGGAAATTCGGGAAGCCGCGGAACTTGTGCAATCACTGCTGGCTATGGAAGAACACGAAACCAAGCGCTTGGTCCGGCAGATAGAGCGAATGGACGACCTGTAGGCAGAGAAAAGGGCCCTCATCAATCGAGGTGACCGTCGGAATGTGTATCCAGCTTAGCCAAGCGCCAGATTAGTCACAACAACCACGGCCCCCTGTATGCAGTGACGCAATGAGCGGGCACGTGATATCGCCCTCATGTACATGGCATCGATCGACCATTTCCTGCAATGCCGTTTCAATTTTTTTCAGCCTGTTGATCTTCTCCCTTACATTCCGCAATTTATCCTCGGCAAGCGCGCTGGCTTCCTGACAATGGGTGCCATCTTCCAGCCGAAGCAGGTTGGCGATTTCATCGAGGCTGAAGCCCAGCCGTTGCGCCGTTTTCACGAACGTCAATCGGTCAATATCGGCGGAGCCATAGCGCCGGATGCCGCCTGGAGGACGCTCGGGTATGGCTACCAGGCCCCGGCGCTGGTAATAGCGGATGGTTTCGACATGCACCTGAGCCGCCTTCGCCAAACCGCCGATGGTCAGTGAGTTTACTGTGTTCTGCATATGACTTGACTCCGTAGCCAACTACGGAAGTAACCTTACGCCAACAGCCAATGTCATGAAAGGAGCAAGCGATATGTCATCACAGAAATCCGGGCGTGCTCCCCTGGCAGTCGGAGGAATTGCCGGGGTCCTGGCATCAATCTGCTGTCTCGGGCCTCTGGTACTGATTACCCTGGGCGTCTCCGGCGCCTGGATCGGTAACCTGACCGTTTTGGAGCCCTATCGGCCACTATTTATCGGCATTGCGCTGGTCGCCATGTTCTTTGCCTGGCGCCGAATCTTTCGGCCTCCGAAAAGCTGCCAGCCGGAGGATGCCTGCGCCGCCCGACAAGTTCGGTTGGCCTATAAGGTGTTCTTCTGGGTGGTATCGGTGCTGATACTGATCGCTTTGGTCTTCCCCTACGTCCTGCCCTGGTTTTATTGATTGGAGACTGACTTATGAAAATGCGTTTCGTGCCAATTTTACTCACAGTCCTGCTCAGCCTGCCCTCTTGGGCCGCTATCCAGACGGTAACGCTGTCGGTACCCAGCATGACTTGTGCCGCCTGTCCTCTCACCGTCAAAGCCGCGCTCAACAAGGTGGAAGGTGTTTCCCGTGCCGAGGTGAGCTACCCGGAGCGTGAGGCGGTGGTCACTTTCGACGATAACCTTACCTCTGTGAAGGCCCTGACCGAAGCGACCACCAAGGCGGGATATCCATCTACCCTGAAATCGAAAGCGGACCGGGAGTGACCATGAAAAATACGCAGAGCCTGCACATTGCCGTGATCGGCAGCGGTGGCGCGGCCATGGCCGCCGCCCTGAAGGCGGCCGAGCGCGGCGCCCGAATCACCCTGATCGAGCGCGGTACCATCGGTGGCACCTGCGTAAATATCGGCTGTGTGCCCTCAAAGATTCTGATTCGCGCGGCGCATATCGCTCATCTTCGCAAGGAGAGCCCTTTTGACGAGGGTATCAGCGCCCAGAGGCCGACGGTGGATCGGGAGAAACTACTCCGGCAACAGCAGAGCCGAGTCGATGAACTTCGGGATGCCAAATACGAGAGCATTCTGCGTGACCATTCGGCCATTACCGTTCTGCACGGGGAGGCTAGATTTGTCGACGCCCAGCAGCTGACGGTCACCCTGAATGAGGGCGGCGAGCGGACCGTTCACTTTGACCGTGCCTTCATCGGTACCGGCGCGCGTCCAGCAGAGCCGCCAGTACCGGGGCTGGCGGACACACCTTACCTGACCTCCACCAGCGCCTTGGCACTGGAAACGGTGCCTGAACGGCTGGTCGTGATCGGCGCCGGATTTGTCGCGCTGGAGCTGGTCCAGGCCTTCGCAAGGTTGGGCAGTAAAGTGACGGTGCTGGCTCGCAGCCGACTGCTCTCGAGTGAAGATCCAGCCATTGGCGAAGCGGTGGAAGCCGCATTTCGCCGTGAGGGCATCGAGGTGCTCAAGCAGACCCAGGCGAGCCGTGTGGCCTACACCAATGAATTCATGCTGGAGACCAACACCGGAACACTGCGCGCGGATCAACTGCTGGTGGCCACCGGACGCACGCCCAACACCGAGGCGTTAAACTTGGAAGGCATCGGCGTGAAAACCGCCGGTGGTGCCATTCAGGTGGATGAGTATCTGCAAACTACGACACCGGGCATCTATGCCGCCGGTGACTGCACCGATCAACCGGAGTTTGTCTATGTCGCCGCCGCCGGGGGCAACCGGGCGGCCGTCAACATGACCGGAGGCGAAGCCACCCTTGATCTCAGCGCCATGCCGGCGGTGATGTTTACCGAGCCTCAGGTGGCCACCGTAGGCCTGAGCGAGGCTCTGGCGCAACAGCAGGGCTACACTGTGGATACCCGAATACTGGAACTGGAAAATGTGCCGCGGGCACTGGTCAACTTCGACACCCATGGTTTTGTCAAGATGGTGGCTGACCACGATTCGGGTCGGTTGCTGGGCGTGCAGGCGGTGACCGCAGAAGCGGGTGAGCTGATCCAGACCGCCGTGATGGCGATTCGGGCCAGGATGACCGTGCAGGAAGTGGGTGATGAATTGTTCCCTTACCTGACCATGGTAGAAGGGCTCAGGCTCTGTGCCCAGACCTTCACCAAAGATGTGAAACAGTTGTCTTGCTGTGCTGGATAAGATTAACAAGTGTCCAGCTGTTTCAGTGCCTTGGCTACTTCATCCGCCTTGAGGATGTTTTAGTCCCATCGCCTCACGGTTTAAAAGAGACGTTTTCTGATTAATCTTTAAGGAGCAAAGGCGCAAAGCCGCCGCCGGGCGTACGAAAATTGGTGGTCTGTCCCCGATACAGCCTTGCCGCAGCCAGGAGCAGGGTGCCGCGATAGGTATACAGGCGCACGTCAACCTTTAGCTTCTCCCGCTCACCATCGACCAGAACCAGGCGCTCGGAAGGCGGCACATAGGCCTGAGCGATATAGTCGCTTTCGAGAATCCGGGCAAAGGTGCTTTTGGTGAGCTTGCTGCCCCGGTACACGCCCTTGCTGCCGTGGCCGGCCACCGGTTTGAAGAACCACTGTCGCCGTTCCCGCCACAGATCCTCGCCGTTACTGGCGGTGACCTGTACGGTGCGTGGAATGCCACGGCGGAGTAATTGGGCGTTTTCAGGGCTCAAACCCCAACCCATAAGCGTTGTGTGATCCGACAATACCGCCAGGTTGCGCTTGTCCGCCAACAGGGCATGGACAAAGGGGTTGGGGGTTATGACGGCGCCGCCGTCCAGCCAGGCCGAACGCAAGGCGGCGTGTTCGGGGGTTTCGAGCCCGAAGTCGACCAAACGGTTGTAAACCAGGTCGATTCGCTTGTCACCAGCGTATAACGCGCCCGACGCATATTTGAGATCAGTGGGGGAGAGAATGACGGTGTCGATACCGTTACTTTGCAGGAGCTGCTGCGCCAACCTGAACTCAGGGTAGAGATGCTGCTCGTCAGGCCGATCATCGACGATCGCTATGCTCTCCGGACGTCCGCTGCCCTGCTGGGCGCGCCATTCACTTTCGAACTGGGCGATCACCGCAGTGTCGAAGTCTTCGGCCCAGGAGGCTCGCGTAGCGCCACCGCAGCAGGGCAGTTGGGCCCGTGCCAGCACGGCATTGAGGAACGCGCCCCCCGCGTTGGTATTGACTTCGATGAGGCGGGGTCCCTCCACGCCAAGATGGAAATCATAGCCCATAAAGGCGCCAGCGGGTCCGGGGTTGATCATGGCATTCTGCGGGGCCCAGGACAGTACCCGTCGCCGATAGTCGGGGAGGGCGGCAGCGGCCTCCAGGGCCTGAACAATGGCCAGCATGTGGTCCAATTCCCGACCGGGAACGAAGACGGCGGCATTGGAAAAGAGTTGCTGCCAGGCCGTGCTGGACAGGATTTCGTCGGCGTTGTCCCCCAGCTGACTAGCGAGATTGGCAACGACTGCTGGCCGATCGAGGGTGACGCAGACACAGTGCTGGTTCAGTCTTTCCGCTTCGGTCTGTTCCGGCGTTTCATCGGTGGGTTGCAAGTGCTGTCCTCTATTTCCTTTTACGCTGGCCTGCGGTTACTGCGCACGCCAACAGGCATTGGTTTGTGGCACCATGAGATTACCGTTACCGAGCCCCAGCATCAAACCCAATGCCATGCCTATGACAGCGGACAGTAAGCCCGAAACTCAAACACTCGTCGCCGAGTGCGCCGGTAACGACATTCAGGTATTTGTCGAGGGAGACGTCCTGTTTGACGCCATGCTTTCCGATTTTGCCACGGCGCAACGGCGAGTCTGGCTGGAATCTTATATTTTTGCCGACGACGCCGTAGGGCGGGAATTCATGAAGGTCCTCAGCGATTGCAGCCGGCGTGGTCTGGATGTGCGCGTGAGGGTCGATGCTGTGGGCTCGCATTTCGGCTTCTCCGGCGGGTCGGCTCACAGTTTGAAGGCAGCGGGCGTCAAATTTATCTGGTGCCACCCCTGGCAGTGGCGAAAACCCTGGCTGTTTCACCGTCGCAATCATCGCAAGCTCGCCGTGGTCGACGACCGGGTCGCGTACCTGGGCGGCTTCAACATCACGGCGCTCAACTCGCGGCGAATTTCCGGGGAAGCCCGCTGGCGCGATACGCACTTCCGCCTCTGTGGCCCGGTGGTTGACGATGCCCGCAGAGCGTATGAATCCTTTGGAAGGGGTGATCTGAAGTGGCGGTGTGGTGACGACCAGGACGGGATTCAGCTGCTCACCAATCACGGCCATGCCTGTCGTTTTCGCCTGCGCTGCCATCTGAAAGACCGTTTCAAGTCAGCGCGCAAACGGGTGTGGCTGACGACGCCTTATTTTGTGCCGGATTCGGGAACCCAGCGTGACCTGTGCCGGGCGGCAGTGGATGGTGTCGATGTCAGAGTGCTGGTGCCGGGAAAGAGCGATGTGCCCTTCGTTCAGTGGGCTGCGCGAGCGGCCTATTCCAGTTTGCTGGCGTCAGGTATCCGGATATTTGAATATCAGCCCCGTGTACTGCACGCCAAGACCCTGATCGTGGATGACGACTGGAGCACGGTGGGAACAGCCAACTTTGACTACCGAAGCCTGTTCATCAATTACGAACTCAATCTGGCGGCAGAGTGCCACGCGCTGAATACCGCCCTGGCGACTCTCTTCGAGAACGATCTGAACGAGTCGCTGGAGGTCCGCCAACAACCTTGGTCGCGGCGGCCGTTGAGCGCTAGAATGGCTGAATTCATCGGCTGGAGTGCGAGACATTGGCTTTGAAACTGAGTTCAGCCTCACGCTAATGTTATTCGCAGCACTGGCGAAATCTTAATGGACTGTGAATACTCCAGCGGCTGAAAGCCGATGGCGGGATCATCAAATTGAGGAGAAACGTGGCATGTATGCAAAGTTAATAAATCCATTGGCCAGAATCACCTTACTGTTGGGGAGCCTGATGATCTTCAACTCAGTCGCAGCGAAAGATGTCACCGGGAACTTCCAGGTTGCCGACGGCGTGGCGATCTACATTGGCCTGATGCCGGCCCAGGTCGTTCAGGGCCACCCGGCCGCCCATGAGGAAAGTCGCATGCATGGCGGCGTGCCCGGTGGGGGCTCTCCTGTGCATTTGGTGGTGACACTGTTCGACGATGCCACAGGTCAGCGTATCACGGAGGCGTTCGTGAAGGCGGAGGTTGTGGAACTGGGCCTGACGCCCCAACGCAAGGAGCTGGAGATGATGCACATCGCCGATACCGTCAGCTATGGCAATTATTTCTCATTGAGAAGCGAGGGTCCCTACCGTATTCGGTTGAAAATACGGCTGCCGGAGCGGGAAAAGGTTGTCGAGGCAACTTTTAGCCACAATCACAAACCCAAATGAATACGGTTCAAATGGGCTAGCTGTCGCACTTCAACGCGGGACATTCCTCCGGGGCGGTTGGATGAATCTCCTCTTCTTCCCGGCGCTCCGCTTCCCGCTCGGATTCCCGCATCAGCCATTGTTCCATTCGGGTATGGAGCAGTTGATGCTTTTCCTCCCGCCGCCTGATTTCCGCAGCGAGGTCTTTGTGAAGGGAGAATGCCATCAGCACCATCAGCAACATAAAGGGGAACGCGGCGATAATGGATACGGTTCGCAGCCCGTTCAGGCCACCGCTCAGCAACAGGACGGAAGCCATGAGTAGCTGAAGAGCTCCCCAGAGGATGCGAACAAACCGTGTCGGCGTCAGAACCCCTTTGGAGGTGAACATGCCTAGCACAAAGGTGGCGGAATCCGCAGAAGTCACCACGAACATGGAGACCAGGGCCACGGTCAGGATGGCCGCGAACCCGCCCCAGGGCAGTTGATCGAGAAGCACGTAAAGACCGGCCGGCACTTCTTTCGACACGGCATCCGCAATGGCGATGCCGTCGAACAAGTCGAAGTAGATGGCGGAGCCACCGAAGGTGGCAAACCACAACATGCTGAGACCCACGGGAACGATCATCACGCCCAGGACGAACTCACGGACGGTTCTGCCCCTGGAAATCCTGGCAATGAAACTGCCCACGAAGGGTGCCCAGCTCAATCCCCAGGCCCAGTAGAATATGGTCCACTGCTCCACCCAGTGTTCGTGGGAATAGGGCGTGGTTACCAGGCTCATCTCGATGATATTGCCCAGGTACTCGCCCATCGTCTGGGTGAGTTCGCCGAAGATAAAGCCGGTGGGTCCCGTGGCAAGTACAAAGACCAACAGCCCAGCGGCGAGCACCATATTGGCGTTGCTGAGATAGCGAATCCCCATGTTGAGGGGTGTCATTGCCGAAATGATGAATAGGGTTGCGAGTCCCCCGAGAATGTAGAATTGTGAGGTCGTCGAGTAGGCGGCTACGCCCAGATTGGCCAGTCCGCTGTTGACCTGAAGCGCCCCGAGGCCCAGGGTCGTGGCGACGCCGAATACAGTGGAGATCACCGCCAGGATATCGACGATGCCACCCCAACCCCGGTCCACCCGATCGCCCAGTAATGGGCGGAAGCTTTCGCTGATCAAGCCGCGACTGTTGTGACGAAAACGCACATAGGCAATAGCCAGCCCCACCAGCGTGAAGTTCGCCCACTGGTGGAATCCCCAATGAAAGAACGCGTAGCGCATTCCCAGCTGCGCCGCTTCGGCAGTACGGGGTTCGGCAAGGCCAAGGGGAGGGTCATTGAAATGCATCATCGGCTCGGCCACGCCCCAGAAAACCAGCCCGACACCCATCCCGCCGGAAAAAATCATCGCCAGCCAGCTGTTGAAGGAAAATTCCGGTGCTTCGTCCTCCGCTCCCAGGCGAATGCTTCCAGATTTGGAAAAGGCGAGAAACAGGACAAACAGCACAAAGCCGGTGGTTGCCACCAGATACATCCAGCCGAGATTCCTGGCGGTGAGATCGAGAATTTGCTGGGCCGTGGATTCCACAGCGTCGGGATACAGTGCGGCGGTGGTGACGAAAGCGGTGATAATCAATACGGAGACGTAGAACACCAGTCCCACATCACCCAGATACTCCCTCAGAAATATCGTTAACCTGTTCATAGAGGGCTCACTTGCTGTTGCATGGAAATGAATGACGGGATTCAGTAAAATGCCCAACAACCTGCGAATAATGAACGGATGTTTTCAGGCGGCACGTTCGATCCACAATGGCTATCATGCAATCAATTGCCGCCTCTGGAGAACCAGCGGTACAAGGGAACGAACAAAACCGCGAAATACCAACCGTATAAATAGGCTTCAACCAAGCCAATCAAAAAGCCGGACCACGTAAGCCATTCGAAGCCAGGCAATAACGGAGCCCACGCCTCGTACATACGCATCTGTGCCGGGGCGAGCAGGCCAAAGCCCACGCACAGCAGGTAGCTGATGACCAGCACTAACGACAGTGTGTTGCCTAATGGGGCTGTACACAAACGGATACCCGGTGCGCTCGAATTATCCATAACGTATTTCCTCTGTTGGTTGTCGTAATAAATGGACTTTTTCCATTATCGCCCCTGCGTTGACGGGCGTGTTTTGTCAATGTGTCTGGCTCAAGCTAGTGACTTTCCTTAAATGTCCTGCCTGTCAATATTTTGAGGCAGTTAGCCTGAGTTGTGGAACTGAAGAGCGACGTGGCCGAGCATATGCCGCCTCGCCAGCCACATTATCAACGGCGGCAACAGCAGCCACTGCAGCAACGGGGCAAGGCCCACGCCCAGCAGCGGGATGATCGGCATGGAATCCGCGTATGTCCATCGTTCCAGCGGGCCCGTCGCCAGCCACTCCAGGACGACGGTCACGATGAGAGCCGTGATAACCAGGATGACGGCTGGCTTCCGTTCGCGCTCAAGGAGCCAGTGCCGATTTCCAGAGATGATTGATGCCAGCCAGAAACTGGCCAATAGTATCAAGACATCGCCGCCCGTAGCCTGTATACACAACCAAACCACCGAGCCGTGAGATGCCGCCGCGAATCCGGTGAACCAAGGTACCTGAAGCATCTCCCAAACGAAATGCGTCAGAAAACCGAACCCCGCCAGTGGCAGCTCCGGAATGCGCGGATTGCGTCTATGTTCCGGGATGGTAAATGTCCCTTGGCGTATTCGTTCGATCACACGTTGCTCCGTTGTAGGTTTCTCCGATCAGTCCATTTGCAGGGAGTATTGGTTGCAGCGATTAAGAAGGAGTTGCCTCATTGTCAGGTCCGAGGGCGGCGCTTCTTGCTTGCATGAGGGCTATGCCGCAAAGAACAACCAGAATGCCCAGCACCTGAACAAGTCGCAGCCGCTCTTCAAAGAACAGAAACCCGATCAGCAACCCAAACACCGGGGTCAGAAAGCTGAAGACGTTCAATTTGTTCAAGGGGGCTCGGGCGAGTAGGCCGAACCATAGAAATATCATCGCAGCTGTAGCCAGCGCGGAGAGAATGAGCAGGGAGCCGGTGAACCGGAGAGTCCAGCCAACGTCCCAGCGCTCACCGGCCATGGCTGAGGCGAGCAACAGTATTGTGCCACCGATCAAAAGCTGGATTGCCATGGGCGCAGCGATGGCGCCACCAGCGTCCTTTTTCAGCAGAATATTGCCTATTGCCGTTCCAATAGCCGCCATCAGCACCCAGGTAATTCCCCATAGGTAGCCGTTATTGTCATCGCCGAATCCCGGCCAGGACAACAAGGCTACGCCCAAAAAACCAATGGCAAGCCCCACTATGCCCTTGGCCTTCAGGCTTTCTCCCAGCCAGCCCGCGGCGATTGCCGCGGCAATTAGCGGCTGAGTACTTGCCAGGACCGTTGCCAGTCCCGGCGACAGGTGTCCGGCGCCGAGGAACATTCCGCCAAAGCCCATCGCCGTGTACGCCAATCCGATCAATCCCAGATGTGCCAGGTTTCGGAGGTTCAGCAGATAAGGCTCGCGATGCTGCTGCACGATGCACACAAGGACGAGCAGTCCAGCGGCGAGAAAGGCACGCAGGGCAGCGAACAGCAGTGGCGGGGCGTCCGGCAGGCCAATGGTGATGAAGGGGAAGCAGATGGCCCAGAGCAACGCCACCAGCACCATCCAGGCGACATCCGCTTTTACTGGATAGCCTTTCATGGTATCGACCGGGGAAGGTATTGCCGCCAATACAGGTGTTCGTACAGAGAGCACCACATCAAACCCAGTGTGGCGGCAAACAGTAACTCCTCCACCGGGACACCGGCCACCAACCAGCCGCTCAGGTGTTCCAGGCGCCAGACGTGATCGATATAGGCCGGATAAAAGGCCACGAGGGAGGAAAAATAGACGAAATAGAGAGCGGTGAAAATGACGGCCCCGAGCAGCATGGGCCGCCACAGATCCGGTCGACAGAAACCGTTGGCGATCCCCCCGGACAGCATGGCCAGCGACGCTGTGTAAATGGGGTTCCAGGCAGTAATCACCTCCAGAAGAAGGAAGAATACGATCGGCGTCCAAAGCACCACTTTGTGCCAGCGATGCCGGGAATGATGGCGTTCCGTACCGGCTACGGGGGCCATTGCCACGGGGACAAGCGCGGGATAGATTGAACTGCTGATTCCTCCGACGGCAAAGGCGAAGATCAGGCTTTCAAGGTCGAAGCCGGTACGCTCGGCCAGATCGAACAGGGTGGGTGGAAGCCAGTAATCGGGTACAAACAGAGGTTCGCTCAAGCCCAGGGGAGCGGTGATCAGGCTCATGCGCAGCATTTTGACTCTCAGCTGCTGCCGCATCGCGAAAATCGCTCCCCAGATTCCCAGCAGTATCAGGCTCCAGATCAGATACGCGTACTGCATGGCGCTTCAATCCAGCTCCTGGATGCTGGCCGCCAGAAGACCGCCGATATCGATGGCGTTGGTGGGGTGGGGGATGGCGTTGCTGGTCACCACCCGCTGGGCCACGGCAGTGAGTTTTTCGTCCGCACCCTCGGCAAAGACGCCATGTACGCCGATACAGACAGCACGGGGCAGCCCCAGGCGTTCCAGGTGCGACAGGGTTTCCAGCATGGTATGGCCACTGGAGATGATGTCATCCACCAGCACCGGGGTGTGATCCAGCCAGCGCTCGATCTGGGGCACGCTGACCTCGACGTCACGGTCACCATGGCGGGTTTTGCTCAACACCGTAAATGGGGCGCCGGCCTGTTTTGCCACCGCTTCCACCCACTGCTCACTCTCGCTGTCGGGGCCGATCAACACGGGCTTGTCGACATTGGTCGCTATCCATTCGGCTATCATTGGTGCGGCGTGGCCCACCCGGGTGGGAATGTCATAGATTTCCGACAGGTCATGATAGCGGTGCAGGTGGGGATCGATAGTCACCAGCGCGGTAAAGTAGCGGGACAGCAGTTTCGCGAAATACCGTGAAGTCACGCCCTCGCCGCTGTGAAAGCGTTTGTCCTGGCGCATATAGGGAAGGTAGGACGAGACCAGCAATACCGCGCCGGCACCCAGATCCCGAAGTGTTTCGGTCAGCAGGAGCAGGGGCAGGATGCGTCGATCCGGTTGATAGAGATCCGCCAGTACCACCACATTGCGGTTTTGGACCTCGTCCAGCAGCCGCAGATAGCTTTCGCCGTCGGGAAAGTGGCGCATGTCGAACCTTCCTTCCTCAAGGCTGAGTGATTCGCGGAGTCTCTGGGCGAGGGCTCTGTCCTCGTGGAGGCTATAAAGCCTGTGCCAGGTGGTTGTCATGAGTCCTCCTGAGTTTTAAGCAGAGGGCGGGGATCGATGCGGCCGGCAAGGGCGTCCCGTTCGGCGGGAGTCAGCCAGTGGGAAATATTGTCGCCCGTCAGTTCCGCGAGAGCGGCGAGGATATGCAACCAGCTGCAGCCGTTGGCGAACAGCATACCTTCAACGTCCAGGGTGCCGCCCCGGTTGCGGTAGCCCAGCACCCGCATGACGCGGCTCGCTGGCAGCAGTCCCCGGATCGCCTCCGGGCGGGTGTGAGTGAGAACCACGCGTGCGGCCCCGGAGGGCAGCATCTCGTTAACCCTCGCCTGGCAATCCGCTTCCAGCGCATCCCGAGGGGATTCCCGGAACCGGCCGGGTTCCAGCAGGCAGAATACTGCGGCGCTCAGACCTCGCTGTTCCAGGCGCCGCCAGGCCAGCAGGCACTGCTGCAGCTGGTAGGCGCCGATGGCCACCAGCTGGACGCCGGCTCCGGCATCGCCCCGCAGGTAGATGGCGCCCTCGTTCACCAGCCGGCGGGCCTGTTCCCCGGACAGCACCACCGGGAGCTTTCCTTTGGGTACCACCAGGGCATGAATTTCCCCCTGGCGGCGATAGCAATCCGCCAGGGCGGCCAGGGCGCTGTTGGCGTCCACCGGGAAGCGTACCACGCTGGTGTCGGTCATCTCCCCCAACAGGGCCTCGGCCAGGGTTGGGTCCTGGTGGGACTGCTCGTTCTTGCCGCTCTCCCAGGTGTGGGAGGTGAGCAGGAAGGGGACCGACAGCCAGCGGGGCGATTTGCCGGCCTCCTTCTGGTGGCGGGCAAAGATAATCTCCTGGCGCAGGATGCCGAGCATTTTCACGGCAAAGGCCTCGTAGCTGACCACCAGGTTGATGCCGCCCTTGTTGCCCAGCGCCGCGCAGGCCACGGCTTCCTCGTTCAGGGCCGTAATCACGGCGCCGTCCACCGCCTCATCGGCATCCGGTTCCGGCCTGTAGACCCGGTGCCGGAAGCGTTCCAGAGTTTTACCGAAGCGGTTGCTGCGCAACTCGTCGGGATTGCCGATGCGCACCCGCCATTCGGAGTTGGCCTCGGTGAGGACGACAAAGTAGGTGTCGAGAGCTGCCATGGGCGATTCGTTACCGTCCACGGGGTGCCACGACGGCGGTACCGGATTTTCAAGGCTCACCGCGCGCTGGGTCAGGGGATGGTCCTTTTCCCGTGGTCTATCTTGAATATCGTGATTTTGCAGTCGGTCCCGGGCGCCTCGCAATTCCTCTGCGGGCACGAACAGGCGCGCCGCCCCGCTGTTGAATTCCGCAGTGGCCGATTGGTCCTGGGCCGGATTGCCTTGCAGTGGCAGGTTGTGGGCGCGGTTGGTGCCGGCACCGGGAAAGCCGTAACCCTTGGTGGCCTCGGCGATAACGTAATGCAATGGCACCGGATAGGTGGTGGCCCCACTTTTGATGGCGTCGGCGCAGCCCTGCAGTCTGCCCTCGGCTTCCATGATGGCCCAGGCGAACGCCGCCGGATCGGTGCCGTCGATCAACAACGGATCGAAGCCGTTGTGGCGCAGGTGGTCGGCGAACCACTCGACTCCGCCCTGCTGAAACAGGGTGGAACGCTGTTCGATGCGCCGGCCGTTGGCGATCATCACCGGCGTCACCAGACCGCAATCCTCTGCCCGCCACCAGCGGGGCGCCCAGTCGCTGCCACGCTGCTCTTCGAAGGCGCCGTCGCTGAGAAAGGCCACGAGGCGCTCGCCGGGCAGGGGCATGTGCACGTACTCCAGCTCCGCAAAGCCAAGATAGCCCCCCTCGTGGAGGCCGCCGGCGGTATGGACATTGACGTGGCTCCCCAGGGGTGAGGCGGGGCGGCCGTTTTCGTCCAGGTCATAGGCGTAGAAATCCCGTGTCAGACGGGCAAGCCCCTCGTCCGACCAGTGATAGCGGGCGGCATGGGCGGATTCCATGTTGCCCGCCAGCGCATTGCAGGCGTCCACCGCTGCCACGCAGTGGCCCTGACCCATCAGCCAGCTGCGGGTGACGCCGGATAGGGCGTTGGCGGTGAGGTAGCCAATATAGGCGGGTACCATATTCAGCGAGCCGCCGGTATGGCCCTGGGGATCGCGCTTGAAATCCCCCGTATCTAGCGGCCGACCGTCGAGATAGACATTCTTTGCGTAGGTCATGTGAACCACCAGCCACATGCCCGCACTGGCCAACCGGTCCGCCGCCGCGAGCCTGTCGAAAACGGTGGCCTTGTCCGGTACCCGACCAGTCTCTTCCAGATCGCAGGCGAGGCGGAAAATGCGGACCTGGGTGTCGTCCCGGTGCCGGATCGCGCCATAGCCCTGTGCCCAGTGGGCGAATCGTTCGTCGTGTTCGCGGTATTGTCTGGCGAGCACCGCCAGGCGATGCTGTTCGTGGCTCATTCTGATCTCTCCAGTACCAGGCCCTGTTCGCAGAGTTCACGTTCCTCGTCGCCGGCCAGCGCGTATAGACCGACCGGGCTGTCGGGCGTGCCGATGTAACCGCCGTCGTCGTCGAGGCCGGCGTTCCTTGCGGTATCCATGTGCAACCCCAGCCATGCCAGCGGTTGCACGATGCGCTCGCGGATCACTGCCGCATGCAGCCCGATGCCACCGCCGAACACCAGCGCGTCGAGGCCGCCCAGTACGGCGGCATAGGCGCCGATGTACTGCCGTATGCGGTAGCAGAACTGGTCGATGGCCACAGCCGCCTCTGGCCGCCGGCTCGCCAGCAGGGTTCGCATGTCGCCCGATTCGCCGGAGACACCCCGCAAACCGGACGCCTGATTCAGGATGGCAGCGAGTTTTTCGACGCTGTAATGTGGCAGCAGGCCCAGCAACGCGCCGGCATCGATATGGCCGGGGCGGCTGCCCATTACCAATCCGGACAAGGGGGAATAGCCCATGGAGGTGTCGCGGGGGCGGCCATTTAACAGTGCCGCCGCCGAACAGCCGCCGCCCAGCTGTAGCGTGATGACGCGCCCGGCAGCGCTGTCCGGATTGCGCTCACGCAGCGCGCGCCACAGTGCGGCGTGGGCGAGACCGTGGAAGCCGTAGCGCCGCAAATGGTGGTCCTCACAGAGGTCACGGGGCAGCGGAATCCGCCAGGCGACTTCGGGCATTGTGCGGAAAAATCCGGTGTCCGGAACCAGGATTTGCTGGGCGTCGGGCCAACAGCCAAGGGCGCTTTCCAGCCAGCGATGGGCCTTGGGGTTGTGTAGGGGCGCCAGTGCAGCGAGCCTGTCGAGTTCTGCAGCATCGTCTGCCCGATACCGGCGCGGGCCGGTCAGCCAGTCGCCGCCATGCACCCAGCGGTGCGTCACCAGCGCGGGGGTGGGCAGGCCGTGTAAAACGGACAGCGGATCAATCGCTGTGTCGGACTCATCGTAATGAAGCCGTTTCAGCTCATTTACTGTATTGGCTTCAACACAGTAGCTGACCAACCGTACGCTTTGGCTGCCGGTATTGATACTGAGCGCGATCTTTGCGGAGCAGTCGGCACTCATTGGGACGGACTGCCTCCCTCCGAATCTCCGGCAATGCGAATGACATCCGGATGGGTTTGCAGGTATTCCAGGGCATAGGCCAGCTCCCCGGTGGTCTCGGTGTGCAGGGTGAACAGGGGCTGGCCCTGTTCGACCCGGTCGCCGAGTCTCACATGCAGGTCGAGTCCGGCTGCGGGGGCGCCGGGTGCGCCGGCGAGCTTGGCGATTCGCGCCAGTACGCGGTTGTCGATAGCGCTTACGACACCCTCTCGGGGCGTCGGGACCGGTTGCGTCTGCGCCGCTGACGGCGGCGTGCGCATGCCGCCCTGGGCTTCGCAGATGGCCTGAAATTTTCGCCAGGCCCTGCCACTGATCAGGGCCTGCGCTGCTACAACCGTGCCGCTGCCTTCAGCGGCAAGTCCCGCCAACTCGAAAATCGCGCCGGCCAACTGCAGGGATCGTTCCCTGAGATCCGCGGGTGCGTCGTCCTTGTTTTGCAACACTGCCAGCACATCTCGGGCCTCCAGGGCGGGGCCGATGCCGCGTCCCACCGGTTGCATGCCGTCGGTGATGACCGTCCGCACCGCCAGCCCGATCGCTTCTCCGGTGTCGCGTAGCAGCGCCCCCAGGCGCCGGGCGTCGCTTTCACTGCGCACCTTGGCCGTGGGCCCCACCGGCAGGTCGAGCACCACATGGGTGGCGCCGGCGGCGGCCTTCTTGGACAGCACCGATGCCACCAGTTGCCCCTCGCTGTCGAGATCGATGGCCCGTTCGATACGGATCAGTATGTCATCGGCCGGGCTCAGGGACACCGCGCCGCCCCAGGCAATGCAGCCGCCTTCCCGCTCCACCACCCGGCGCATGTCGGCAATGGACAGCGCGACGGGCGCCAGGGTTTCCATGGTGTCGGCGGTGCCTGCCGGGGAGGTGATGGCTCGGGACGATGTCTTGGGCATCACCAGGCCTTCCGCGGCCACCATCGCCACCACCAGCGGCGTGGTCCTGTTGCCGGGCAGGCCCCCGACGCAGTGTTTGTCGACGACTATTTCCCGGTGCCAATTGAGGCGCTCCCCGACGTTGATCATGGCCCGGGTCAGGCTGACGGTTTCCCCATGATCCAGCCCCCGACTGGCGCAGGCCGTCAGAAAGGTGGCCAACTCCACGTCGGTATAGAATCCCTTGCACACATCCGAGACGATGGCATTAAACTGGGCGTCGCCGAGGGAATTGCCATAGATTTTGGCTCGTACCGCACTCATGGAATCCACGGTGGGGGCGTGGGCGAAACCGGCGCGCTCGCCCGCCTGGGGCGTCAGGGCGTGCCAGGCGGACTCCGAAAGGCCGAATTCGTCCGGGGCCAGCCAGTCGCCGTGAATGACGTTGAGGGTGGCCAGAATGCTGCGCCCGCCGGCGTTCACCTGGATCCTACTGTGGGCATCGAAGCCTTCGGAGCGGCAGACGTGGCAATCGCCGCGCATATAGACCACCAGTTCCTGGTGGGTGTCGATACCCAGCCGGCGCGGTTTGAGCAGGTACTGCTTGTCCATTAATCGGTTTCCCCGTTTTCCCGGCGGTTTTCCGCGGCGTTTTCGATACGTTCCAGAATGGCCAGCAGGTCGAGGGTGTCGTTGCTGAAATGCACCTTGCGCAGGACATCCCAGTTGTCATGCAGGTGTTGCTGCAGGCAGCCGACGATATTTTCCAGGGAGACGGTGTGCCACTTGTGAGGGGATACATCGGGTTCCTCGTTGTCGTCGACATCGCCAAAGGCGACCATTCTTATTTTGTGGCCGTGTTCACTCTCGGCGAGCCCGTGCTGGAGCAGTTCATACGCCAGGTTTCTCGCTTGCGAGGGATTGCAGCAACCGAACCGCATCAACGCGCCGGCCAGGACGTCCGGTTTGCGGGCGGGCGGGTTGAACCGGGCCCGTCCGCGCTTGACCTCGCCGACGATCATGTCGGCGCTGTCTCGCGGGGCGCCCAGCGCCGGGTCCGGCTCGAAGCGCACGTCGCCGAGGAGTTTGCGTTTTTTGCGGACACTGGTTTCCCGGCCGGCATGGGGAAACCGAAAGGCGAGGATGTCCAGGTCGCTGACGGTGCGGACATTGCCGCCTTTGGCAGTCTCCATGAGCGGATATTCCGCCACGCAAAAATAGCCGTTGATTTGCAGATAGGCTTTGACCAGTGCAACAGCGGTATCCAAGGCTTACTCCAGTTCGATGGTCTGTCCCTTGTCGGGGCAGATCGTGGTCCAATTCAGTGTGCGGGTAATATGGTCGGCGAAACCGCGCCTGGCCTCCGTATCACCGTGTATCACAAATGTCTGACGTGGCGGATCGGCCTCCCGCAGCCAGGCGGTGAGTTCCGCTTGGTCGGCATGGGCGGAGAGGCCCTCGATGGTTGCGACCTGTGCCTCGACCGTCACGTCCTGGCCGAGTATCTGGGCTTGCATGGCGCCGGCTTGCAGTTTGGCCCCCAACGTTCCGGGCGCCTGGTAGCCAACGATCAACAGGGTGTTGCGCGCGTCCGGGAGGTAGTGCTTCAAGTGGTGCAGGATACGACCGCCCGTGGCCATGCCGCTGGCAGCGATAATGATCTTGGCGCCAGCATGGGAGAAGATCTGTTTGGAGTCCTGCACTTTGCGGGTATAGCGGGCGCGACCGCACATTTGTTCACATTCATCGCTGTTCAGGCGGTGGGCCTCGGGGTAACGGCAGAACAGTTTGGTGGCGTTGATGGCCATGGGACTGTCGAGAAACACGGGCAGATTCGGAATCCGGCCCGCATCGGTGGCCCTGGCCAGCAGGTGCAGCAGGCTCTGGGCCCGGCCCACCGCAAAGGCCGGGACCACCACGGTGCCACCCCTGTGAGCGGTCTCATTAACCAACTGCTCCAGGGCCAGGGCGGGATCGGTCGCGGGGTGTTGCCGCGTGCCGTAGGTGGATTCCACCAGCAGGTAATCGGCGCCGGCGAAGGGCTCGGGGGGTTGCATAATGCGATCCACGGGGCGCCCCAGGTCGCCCGAGAAGCAGAGGCGTCGATCGCCGACCTGCAGATAGAGGCTGGCGGCGCCTAGAATATGGCCGGCGGGGACAAATTGTGCGGTCACGCCGGGGGAGACAGGGAAAGACCGTTGCATCGGCTGTGGCTGAAAGAGCTTCAGTGTTTTTTCCACATCCTCTTCGCTGTATAGCGGCTCGTGGTCCGGCGTGCTTAGCCCGTGTCGTTCGAGATAGCCGAAATCCTCATTTTGCAGTCGGGCGGAATCCGGCAGCAAAATGCCGCACAGTTCAGCGGTGGCCGGGGTGGCATAAATCGGCCCCCGGCAGTCATTGGCCACCAGGGCCGGCAAAAAGCCGCTATGATCGATATGGCCGTGGGTAACCAGGACGGCATCCAGTGTTCCCGGAGAGAACGGCAGGGCTTCGCGGTTGAAGGCGGCGGCTTCAGGACCACCCTGGAACAACCCGCAATCCACCAGAAGCCGTTGATCCCCGTGCTCCAGCAGGAAGCGTGAGCCTGTGACGGTATCGGCCGCTCCCAAAAACGTGATCTTCATCGTCTGTCTCTCAATCTTTCAAGTGAAATACGGTGGTGCCTTCAAGTCGTTGTGGTACGGAACTCGTTACAATTCATTTAGCTGTTCTGGCTTGTCGTTTTGCGCCAGTCGGGAATAAATCGGGGTGTCCCGCGCGCGTACTCCCGCCACTCGTCCCCGAACTCGTCCTCTGCCGCTTTTTCTTCGCTTTTGGCGAGACGCGCATACATGTAGACGAGCACGGGGTACATGGCGAGGGTCAGCAGGGTTGGCCATTGGAACAGGAAACCAGTCATGATCAGGATAAAGCCGAGATATTGCGGGTGCTGCATCCGGGCATACAATCCCCGGGTGGCCAGTGCCCCGGCTTTTTGAGCGGCGTAGAGTTCCTGCCAGCCCCTGGAGATCAACCAGAACCCTCCGCCGATCAATGCAAAGCTAATCAGGTGGAAGGGGCCGAAATGGGGATTGGCCTCCCAGCCGAATATCATTTCGAGGAGATGCCCGGCATCGTGGGACAGCCAGTCTATCTGAGGAAAGCGGGATTGCAGCCAGCCCGACAGCAGGTAGATGGTCAGTGGAAAACCGTACATCTCTGCAAATAATGCCACCAGGAAAGCACTGAATGCGCTGAAGCTGCGCCAGTCCGTGCGGGTTTTCGGCTTGAAGAAACTCAGCGCAAAGAAAATGAAAACCGCCGAGTTGATGATCACCAGGCCCCACAACCCATAGGCCTGTATGCTTTCATGATTCATGGCTTATTCTCCTTGTCGTCCTCGGCCTTTTTGTCGAACAACCGATCCAGGGATTTTTCTTCCCGATAGATGACCAGAAGCATTAGCGGACACAGAATCAGTATCAGGTAAAGCGCCATGCCCCACAGATGGGCTCTGTGCTCCTGCAGGAGAAGCAGTGCGGCAAAAGCGGTGAAACCACAGAAAACAAACCAGTATCGCCAATTCACGAGCTTGTTCGACTTTTCCCTTCGGGAGCTGTGTCTTTGCTGTGGTTCCTGGTTCATGTGGGCACCTATTTTCGGTTATGCCGGGGTGTTCGGTGACAGCTCCAGGGTTCATGCTGGGCATTGTCCTTGACGTTCTGATCGACGAAGCGGTAATACTCTTCCTTGAAGTGCGTCCACCAGTCATGCCTGGGTTGGATGCCGTGTTTTGTCAGAATTTCCTCCACGCAGTCGATACATAATCGGGAGGCATCGTAGGAGAAATCGAGCCTGGCGGATCTCTCGTCGAAAGCGACCTCATCCAGACCGTATAACTGGTCAATTTCTGCAATGGCTGCGTTCAGTTGTGCGGTGTCGACGGGCGTTACCAGTGCGAGGTGACGGGCCACCAGGTTGATCTCTGAAACGCCCAGTCGATGTTCCTTGTGCTTCATTTGACGCGGCTCCTTCTGCCCGACAGATTTGAAGGTTCAGCAGTGGGGTAGCGGGACTGCTGTACAGGCTATTTTTTGTGAATATGCTTGCGCAGCTTTTTCTCCTGCGCCTGGTGCTCCTTCATCTGATCCATCATCCCTTGCATCATGCTCCTGTGTTCGCCCATCATGCTCATGCACTTTTCCATGTTCATGGGCGCCATGTCCTGGCCCTTGTCGCCCGACGGATGTGATGTGCCCATATTCATGCTCATCCTGTGCATGCCGGTTTGCATGGCATCCATGTGCTTTTCCATCAATTGCTGGCGTTTTTCCGGGTCTTGCTCGGTTTTTATCTTTTCCATCAGCGTGTGCATTTCCTGCATGTGCTCGTGCATTGATGCCATAGGTTGATCATGCCTTCCCATGGCGCCGTCCGTTTTGTCGTCGCCGTGTTGATGACTGTCCTGGGCGAAGGCGGGAAGTGCAAGCACTGCGGTGAGGGCGATTAGTCTGGACAAATGTTTCATGTTGCGCTCCTGGTGGGTAAGTCGAAAATTCGACGTTGTCTGGTAAGGGTTGAACTCGTCTGTTGTATCCAATATCTGCCGTTGGTTGACACTAGCGCCGTTTGTCAGCCTCTTTTCGGCCTTCCTCCAGCCCCCGGCGATAGGCCTCTTCCGCATCCGGATGTTGGTGTTCGCCGTGACTCTGCTCTCCGTGACCGTGTCCGCCGTGGCCCTTGTGCATAAAAAGGTGCATCAGTGGGCACAGCAGGATAATCAGAAAGGGGAGATACGGAAGGACGTGGGCGCCGTGTTCCACAAAGAGAAAATAGAGTGCGGCGCCAATAAGAGTGAGTGTTGCCAGTCCGTGAAGGCTGGTCCAGTATCCGGGTTTGGTTGACATGATGGTGTCTCCTATGGACTCGGTGATTCGTTATCTACTCGGTTTCAGGTTGGTTACTCACGTTCAACTTGACCCGCTTGAGCAAGAGTGAGTTGCCAATCACCGAGAGCGAACTCACGGTCATGGCAATCACCCCGATCATGGGGTGCAGCAAACCGATCGCGGCGATGGGAATGGCGGCCACATTGTAGGCACTGGCCCAGATCAGGTTTTGCACGATTTTGCCAAAGGTGGCACGCGATAGATGCATGGCTTCCACCACCCCGGTCAGCTCGCCACGCACCAGGGTGACATCCGCCGCCTCGATGGCCACATCGGCGCCGGCGCCGATGGCAATGCCCACATTGGCCTGTTTGAGAGCCGGCGCATCATTGATGCCGTCGCCCACCATGGCGACATGATCGCCGTGCTTTTTCTGCAGTTCACGGATCGCATCCACCTTGCCTTCCGGAAGTACACCGGCCCGTACTTCATCGATGCCCACTTCACTGGCTACCGCGCGCGCCGCGCGTTCGTTGTCGCCGGTGATCATCACCACATGCAAACCCAGTTCGTGCATGCCGCGAATCGCGGCTACCGATTCCTCCTTGATGGTATCCGCCACCGCGACAATGCCGCAGGCTTTACCGTCAGCCGCGACCAGCACGGCGGTGCGGCCTCGTCCTTCCAGGTCCTCAAGATCCTTATCCAGCGCGTCCAGACCGCTGACACCTTCTTCGGCCAACAACTTGCGGTTGCCGATCAGCACCAGCGCACCATCGACCTTTCCGGAAACGCCCCGCGCGCCGGTGGAACGAAATTCCGTCACCTCGCCTGGCTTCACACTGCGCTCGCCGGCGCCCTCAACAATGGCGCGGGCAATGGGATGCTCAGAGGCATTTTCCACCGTCGCCGCCCACTGCAATAATTGTTGCTCGGTCACGCCTTCGGCCACGGCCACTTCGGTCAGTTTGGGTTCGCCCCGTGTGATGGTGCCGGTTTTGTCCAGTACCATCACCTTGACGTCCTTGAAGGTCTGAATGGCCTCGCCGGAGCGGATCAGGATGCCTCGCTCGGCACCGATACCCGAGCCGACCATTAGTGCGGTCGGCGTCGCCAGACCGAGAGCACAGGGACAGGCGATAACCAGCACTGCAATGGCAGCGAGAATAGCCAGCACCGGAGTGCTTGCTGTGGGGTCGACCCAGGGCAGAAATCCTGCGCCCCAGACCAGTATCGGCTGCAGACTATCGGCGGCGACCAACCAGATGACAAAGCTCGCCAGGGCGATCAGGAGGACGACCGGTACAAAGCGCCCGGTCATGCGATCGGCGAATTCCTGTATGGGCACCCGAGATCCCTGTGCCTGTTCCACCAGTTTGATCACCTGGGACAAAAAGGTATCGCCCCCCACCTTGGTGGCTTTTACCCGCAGTCGCCCCTCCTTATTGATGGTAGCACCAATAACGGTATCGCCCGGCGCTTTGTATACCGGTACCGATTCACCGGTGGCAATGGACTCATCCAGATGGCTCTCGCCTTCCACTACTTCGCCGTCGGTTGGCACCTTGTCGCCGGGGCGGATGACCATGATATCCCCCGGCTGGAGCTCCTTGATGGGTACTTCCTGCTCCTCGCCGTCGCGCTCCACCCGTGCGGTTTTGGCACCCAGGGTCAACAGCTTGCGGATCGCCTGGGACGCTCTGCCTTTGGCTTTGGCCTCGAGATAACGCCCGAGCAGGTGAAAAGTCATGATGGTGGCGGCCATCTCGATAAACGAGGTCATGGTGACGAAAAAGCCCGCCAGACCGATCAGGTAGGGCGGCGCGCTGCCCATAGAAATCAGCACATCCATGTTAAAGGTGCGGTTGGTGAGCGAGCGCCAGGTGGACTTATGGGTGGCCGCGCCGCCGTACAAAAACACCACCGGAAACGCGAGCACCGCGATAATGGCCAGATAACCGGGGATTGGCTGCCAGAACATGTGGGGGATCATCAACAGCATGATCAGGGTGGTCGGTACGCCGGCAATCCACAAGCGCTTGAGCGCCTGGCGCAAGTAGGCGTCTTCTATATCGGCATCCTTACCCACATCGTCATCCTCAGCCTCGGAAGAGACCTGGGCAACGTCGTAACCGGCTTTTTCCACCGCTTGTCTGAGCTGGTCAGCCGTGGGGCCGCTCTCGGCCACCTCAACGTGAACCTTGTGGCTGGCGATACTGGTGCTGATTTGCGTGACGCCATCGAGTCGCTGTAGAGACTCGCGCACAATACCGGCACAGTGATCCGAGCCCATGCCCGGGACAATTAGCTGGACGCCTTTGCCAGCTCCGGAGCTAATGGCCGAGGCGACGTCGTAGCCTGCCTTTTCCACGGCTGTGCGGATATCGCTCAGTTCCAGCTTGCCGGGGTCGTAGTGGGCTTCCACGCGGTGAGCGGCAATGTTGGTGGTAATTTCATCCACACCGTCCAGACGCTTCAGCGAGGTTTTTACAATGCCGGCGCAATGGTCTGATCCCATGCCCGGCACAGTCAGTTTCGCCAGGGCGTTTGTAGATTTTGATTCAGTGCTCATTTTTGCTTCCTGGCTTTTCAGAATTCGATCGCTTGCGTCGCAGGTTCCAACCCACAAGGGCGAAAACAAGCAAAAGGACAATACCGCTGATGATGGTCGTGATTTCTAGGTCCATTCAGGACTCCTGTCGCAGTAGATCATTGAGATTGGGGAAGAACATCGGAACCCGCTGTTGATAGTCGCGGTATTCATCGCCGAACTGTTCCAGCATCTGACGCTCCTCCCTGCGAGCCAGTAGCGTGTAGGCCAGCAAAATCACTGGAAACGCAATCACAGAAAGAATGGTTGGCCAGTGCACAACCCCTTCGCCGAAGACGATGAGAAACAGACCCGTGTATTGTGGATGACGAACGTGCGCATAGATGCCATCGGTCATCAGTATCGTACTGCGTCGCGCCAGGTGAATGCGTCGCCAGCCGTCAGCGACCAGGGTTGCACCGAAGAACACCAGACTATAGCCGATCAGCATGGCGACGATGTGAGCGGTAGGTGTGCCAAACAGTTGTGCCCACAGGTTGCCCCCTTCGCCCCAAGCCAGATCGAGGCCGAAAAACCGCGCGAGAAAGTAGATGGTCAGGGGAAATCCGTACATCTCGGCGTAGAAGGCAATAATAAAAGCCTGAAGAACGCCTGCGCGCGTCCACTCTTTCCAGCTTTCCGGCGCCAGATAGCGGTACATCAACCACGAGACAACAACGGTGACGATAATCGCCAAACCCCAGGCACCTACATGCATTCGGTTATTCCTCTTTCCGCGACACCAGAATCAACTAAAACAAATTTTTGCGCCATCATGCCGACCTTTAATGATTTCCAGATCGGGACTTTTCTTCAACTGGGAAGTCCGTCATCACTGAACTCCTCGATCAGATGGCAGATCATGTCTCCCGTCGGTTCCCGGTCTGGCTTTCGGCTCCATGCATCGATGGCGTCCATCATGCGCCGTCGAAGCCGCGAACTGTCTTGAAATTGCTTTTCGTTTTCCGTCAGTCGCTGCTGAATCAACTCTCTGACAAGCGGACAGGGTGAGTGCCCCTGGTCGGCGGTATGCAGGATGCGACCGATATCCTCCACCGAAAAACCCAGTTGCCTGGCACTCAGAATGAAACGCAGCAGACGCCGGTCTGTCGGACTGTATACCTTGTAGCCGTTGGAAGGGTTCTTTGCCGGTTTGAGATAGCCGATACGGGTGTAAAAGCGTACCGTGTCGGCGGTCACTCCGATCTCTCTGGCCAGTTGATTGACACGCATTGGGTCGTATCCCTTTCGTCACCTTTATGGTCAAGACTAGATACCTCCACGAGGTCTGACAATGATCTATGTCAAGGTAACAGGTTATAGACATAGGTTTTAATAACAGCCGACTTATGATGAACCTGTGTCCCGGGCACAAGTCAAGCAGTACTCGAATTTTCGGGGTACCCCAACTTTTTATCATTGGGTATGCCCGACAGCACCCTGGGGCGAGGAGTATTGATGACACTCCTCTGCCAGCTAATGGCAGTGCAATTTATCAGCAATTCGGGGTAGAAACGCGTCGCCTCCTTGGTTGGCGCGAACTCCCTACGAAGCGGTTTCGCGATGAATTCGATATGCAGCATTGCCGACTATGAACCATGTAACCGTTGTCGTTGAGCATAGAGGGAAACGTCTTTCCTCAGCATGACGCCATGATTACAACTATGTAATGTTGGCGTAATCTTGCTGTTGGTTCTGCTTTCTTATTATTAGCAATGAAATGTCTCCGTTATCCGCCATTCTTGTCGAACAGGATATGCGAGAGACCGGTAAAGATTGATCTATCGCGAAGAGTATCAGCGATTCGGCACAGACAAAGGTGTGGTTGGGTGATCCGGGACATAGGTGTTGTCGTTCTATTGATAATGGCGTTGTTGTGGCAGGTCTCCGCTGCGGCGGCGCCTGCTTATTGCGCTATGGGCGACGAAGTGGGCGGGCAGATCACGACCGTTCAGGACGCTGCCGAGCACCCCGGCCACGGCGAAATGAACCAGGGGAGTTGCTGTCGTGCCGACAAATCAGAGAAGGGTTGTGTCATGCCGGGATGCGCCTTGCCGATGCAGTTGCTGGCATCAACCATGGCTGCACCAATGGCATCGGACAATCGCTCTACTGGCATCGCTTCCCATCCCATTGTCTTTCCGCCGGCGCCGGTTTTTCCTTTCCTAAGGCCTCCCATCGCCTGATTTCACAGGCGCAATTCGTCCAGAAACTCCAGGCAAGGTGCCCCGTCCAGTAGGGCAGGGGCATACACACAACCGTGTTGCCGGAAGCTAAAATTGATTGGCGATTTATCGCCGGAGGCAAATATGAAGTTATCGCAATTAAAAGGCCTAACGTTAGGGTTGATCATGCTCCCCCTCCTGACTGCCTGTGGCGGTGAATCGCAAGGCAGGTCAACACCCAGCGGGTCCGATTCATACGGGGTGGAAAAATTCACCGTCTACAAGCAACCCACCTGCGATTGTTGCAAGAAGTGGATGTCTCGCCTTGAAAAAGCAGGCTTCGATACGACCGCGAGACACCCATCGGATCTCAATGCCATCAAAGAGGGATACCAGATCGAGTCCCGTCACCAGTCCTGTCATACCGCCGTGTCGTCTCAGGGGTACGTGTTCGAAGGGCATGTTCCGGCGCGCTATATCCGGGGGTTCCTGGCGAATCCGCCGCACAACGCCATCGGACTTGCGGTGCCCGGCATGCCGCTGGGCAGTCCTGGTATGGAAGTCGGGGACAGATTTGCGCCCTATCAGGTGCTGCTGCTGAAAAAGGACGGTAGCAGTGAAGTGTTTGCCAGCGTGGAAAACGCGGCTCAGCAATATCAGCGAGAAGCACAACCATGAAAGTATTCATACACCTGCTAATCCTACTGTTCGGTGCCGGCAGTGTCCTCGTCAATGCACAGGCAGTACAGGAGGGATTGACGCTGAACAAGGCAGTCGACATCGCCATCACGGCCGATCCCTGGCTGGCTGGCAGCCGCCATACCCAAGCTGCCTTGAGTGACGAAGCCACGGCTGCGGCCACCCTGCCGGACCCAAGGATGAGCCTGACGGCCGGTAACTTTCCCGTGGATACCTTTGACATCGATCAGGAGGCCATGACCCAGCTATCCGTGGGGATCAGCCAGATGTTTCCCCGGGGTGACACGCTCGCGCTGGCGAAGCAACAGAAACAGCAGCTCGCGCTGCGCCATCCATTGTTGCGGCAGGATCGCCGGGCCAAGGTGGCGGCGACGGTGACGCAGTTGTGGCTGGAGGCATTCAAGGCCCAGGAGAGCATCCGGATCATTGAACAAGACCGATCTTTGTTCGAGCATCTGGTGGACGCCGCGCTGGCGAGCTATGCGACAGCGGTAGGTCGAACACGTCAGCAGGATGTGATCCGCGCGCAACTGGAATTGACCCGCCTCGAGGATCGTTTGACGGCACTCAGGCAGCAACAGGAGGCTGCCCAGAAGCGCCTGGCCGAATGGATTGGGTCGCGAGCCAACATCGGCCTGGCACCGACGCTGCCAACTCTCTCGCCCACTGCGTCAGTGTCGGCTCAGGCTTCCGAACAGGAGCGTTATGAACGGATCATGAGTCATCCCGCCTTGCTGGCGATGGACTTGCGGATTGACGCCACGGCAACCGATATCGACCTGGCGCGCCAGAAATACAAGCCAGAGTGGGGGATCAACGCCCAATACGGCTATCGCGATCAGGACCCGCTGGGCCGGGACAGGGCTGACCTGTTCTCCCTCGGAATAACCTTCGATTTGCCAATTTTCACATCCAACCGGCAGGACAAGGCCCTGAGCGCCGCGGTGAGCCGCACCGAGGCGATCAAGACCGAGAAATTACTGTTGAGCCGCCGGCTGGTGTCAGAACTGGAGACGGCGGCGGTCGACCTGGCCCGCCTCGATGAACGTCATGCCCTCTATGTCGACCAGCTGCTGCCACAAATGGCCGAACAGGCTGAAGCCTCGCTGGCCGCCTACAACAACGACGACGGCGACTTTGCGGAAGCGGTGCGTGCCCGCATTGCCGAATTGAACGCCCAAATCGATGCCCTGGCCATTGCAGTGGAACGGCAAAAGGCGACTGCCCGGATCAATTACCTGCTTACCCAAGCATCGGCTGACGCCCTGCGATCGGTAGAAGATTTATAAGGAGATCATCATGAATGTATTTTCGAAACCCTTGATCGCGGCCGTTATCGGCATTGTGATCGGCGCTGCGGGCGTCTGGCTGCTGAGTGCTGCCAGAGAAGATGGTGCGCAAACCGTTGTTGGCGAACGCAAGCCGCTCTACTGGGTGGCGCCCATGGATCCAAACTACCGGCGCGACAAGCCTGGCAAATCACCCATGGGCATGGACCTGATCCCGGTATACGAGGAAGGTGATAGCGAGGATGAAGCCGGTACCGTGCAGATTTCGCCGGATGTCGTCAATAATCTCGGGGTCCGTACTGCCAGTGTGGAATCAGGTCGGTTGTCCCTGGACGTCAAAACGGTGGGGTATGTGCAGTACGATGAAGACCGATTGGTCCACATCCACCCAAGAGTGGAGGGATGGGTCGAGAAACTTCATGTCAAGGCCGATGGTGATCCGGTTGAAAAGGGGGAACCCCTGTACGCTCTTTATTCACCAACCCTGGTGAATGCCCAGGAAGAGTTGGTGCTGGCACTGAAGCGTGACAATCCTCAGCTGGTTCGCGCCGCCGTCGACCGACTGACGGCCTTGCAGGTTCCCCAGAGGGCAATCGAACAGCTGCGTCAAACCCGACAAGTCAATCAGGCAATCACCATTGCCGCGCCGCAATCCGGTGTCGTGGACAACCTGGGCGTGCGCGAGGGCATGTTCGTCAAACCCGGCATGAGTCTGATGACCATAGGCCAACTGGAGCATGTTTGGGTGATCGGTGAAATCTTCGAACGCCAGGCCAGCCTCGTCAGAACCGGAAACAGGGTACGCATGCGACTTGATTATCTGCCTGGCCGGGAGTGGTTGGGACAGGTGGATTACGTTTATCCCTCGCTGAACGACGAGACGCGCACCGTGCAGATTCGAGTGCATTTCGACAATGCCGACAGGTTTCTGAAGCCGGGCATGTTTGCCGAAATGCACATCCAAACCCAGCCGGGGACTAAAACCCTGTTGATCCCGCGGGAGGCGCTGATTCGCACCGGCACCCAAGAGCGCGTGGTACTGGCCCTGGGCGAAGGCAGGTTCAAGTCCATTGCCGTGAAGGTCGGACGCGTGGGAGAACGACAGGTGGAAATACTGTCGGGGCTCAAGGAAGGCGAGCATATCGTCACTTCCGCACAGTTCCTGATCGATTCGGAATCCAGTAAGACATCGGATTTCAAGCGGATGTCCCATGCCGGGGAGGTCGAAGCGCCTCTGGCGGTATGGGTGCAGGCACGCATAGAGAGCCTGATGCCCGACCACTGGATGGTGACCCTGGCCCATGCCCCGATTGATGCCTGGCAATGGCCGGCGATGACCATGGATTTCGCTGTCGCCGAGTCGGTCGATATGGAAGAGCTCCGGCAAGACATGCGCCTGCAGGTTCAGGTCACGCAGGATCCCGACAAGGGTTATCGGGTAACCCAGGTGCGGATCCCGGACCAAACGCGAGGCAGCACTGAGCCATATTCCCCAGAGGATAGGGAAGCGGGCTCTTCAGTGGACAAGCAAAAAGGGATGACCCATGAAGGTCACGATCAGAAGGAGAGCGACCATGATTGAATCCATTATTCGCTGGTCGATCGGCAATCGCTTTTTCGTATTGCTGGCTACCCTGATACTGGTCGGCGGCGGCCTGTTCGCACTGAAAAACACCCCCGTGGATGCCATTCCGGACCTGTCCGACGTCCAGGTAATCATCAAGACCAGCTACCCGGGGCAGGCGCCGCAGGTAGTGGAGGACCAGGTGACCTACCCACTGACCACCGCCATGTTGTCGGTGCCGGGTGCCGTCACGGTGCGGGGATACTCCTTCTTCGGCGACTCCTACGTCTACGTGATTTTCGACGAGGACACGGACGCCTACTGGGCGCGCTCGCGGGTGCTGGAATACCTGTCCCAGGTGGCGCCCACGCTGCCGCCCAACGCGCGACCGCAACTGGGACCGGATGCCACCGGTGTTGGCTGGGTCTACCTCTACGCGCTGGTGGATCGCACTGGCCAGCATGACATTAGTCAGCTTCGCAGCCTGCAGGACTGGTTTCTGAAATATGAACTGCAGACAGTGCCCGGGGTTTCCGAGGTCTCTGCACTTGGCGGCATGGTCAAGCAGTACCAGGTAAAGGTAAATCCGGAAAAACTGCGAGCATTTGGTATACCGCTATCCCATATCCAGATGGCCATTCAACGCGGTAACCAGGAGATGGGCGCCTCGGTAGTGGAAATGGCCGAAGCCGAGTACATGGTTCGCGCCAGCGGCTACATTCAGGGCATCCAGGATCTCGCCACCATCCCGCTGGGCGTGAACGTCAACGGTGCACCGCTGCTACTCAAGGACGTGGCTGATATCGAGTTGGGGCCACAGATGCGCCGGGGTATCGCCGAACTCAATGGTGAAGGCGAGACGGTCGGTGGCATCGTGGTGATGCGCTTTGGCGAAAATGCCCAGAAGACCATCAATGGCGTCAAGGCCAAGCTGGAGAAGCTCAAGGCAGGCTTGCCGGAGGGTGTCGAAATCGTCACCGTTTACGATCGATCGGGGCTGATCTCTCGAGCCATTGAAAGCCTCTGGAAGAGCCTGCTTGAAGAGCTCGCTATTGTGGCAGCGATTTGTGTCATTTTCCTGTTTCATGTCAGATCGTCCCTGGTAGCGGTCATCAGTCTGCCACTGGGTATCCTGACGGCATTCATGGTTATGTATTGGCAGGGTATCAATGCCAATATCATGTCGCTCGGGGGTATCGCGATCGCGATCGGCGCCATGATAGATGGCGCTATCGTCATGATCGAAAACATGCATAAGCATATGGAACGTATGCCCTTGACCACGGAAAACCGTTGGCAAGTCGTAGCACAATCGGCTTCCGAGGTGGGTCCGGCATTGTTCTTCAGCTTGCTTATTATCACAGTGAGTTTTCTGCCGGTATTCACCTTGGAAGCCCAGGAGGGCCGGATGTTCTCACCCCTCGCCTTCACCAAAACCTATGCTATGGCGGCCAGTGCCGCGCTGGCCATCACGGTGGTGCCGGTGCTTATGGGGTATTTCATTCGTGGGAAAGTAGTCGCTGAAGGCAAAAACCCGATTAACAGGATTCTGATCGCGGGGTATATGCCGCTGCTAAAAGCCGTATTGCGTTTTCCAAAAATAACACTTGTTATCGCTGTGTTGATCTTCCTAATTGGGATCTGGCCGGTGAACAAAATCGGCAGCGAGTTCATTCCCGATCTTGATGAAGGGGATCTCATGTACATGCCCACTACCTATCCTGGGCTATCTGTTGGCAAGGCTAGAGAACTGCTCCAGCAGACCGACAAGCTGATTGCCACCGTGCCAGAGGTGAAAACCGTGTTTGGAAAGATTGGACGCGCCGAGACGGCGACGGATCCGGCACCGCTGACCATGATCGAGACTTTTATCCAGCTTAAGCCGAGGGAGGAGTGGCGTGAGGGTATGACCACGGAGAAGCTCAAGAAGGAGCTGGATGCGCTGGTGCAATTTCCCGGCCTGACTAACGCCTGGGTAATGCCCATCAAGACACGCATCGATATGCTGGCCACCGGCATCAAGACGCCGGTGGGCATCAAGGTGGCCGGCGAGGACCTGAAGGAAATCCAGAAGGTTGGCCAACAACTGGAACAGATCCTCAAGGATGTGCCCGGTACCGCCTCGGTTTACTCCGAACGGGTAGCGGGCGGGCGCTATATCAAGGTGGATATCCAGCGGGAACAGGCCGCGCGCTACGGCCTCAATATTGCCGACGTTCAGCAGGTGGTAGCCACCGCCATTGGCGGCATGAACGTGGCCCAGACCATCGAGGGATTGGAGCGCTATCCGGTGAATCTGCGCTATCCACAGGATTACCGCGACTCGCCGGAGCAACTCGCACTCTTGCCCATTGTCACGCCTGGTGGTCAACGCATCGCTCTGGCGGATGTGGCGAATGTCTACGTGGAAGACGGTCCACCGGCCATCAAAAGCGAGAATGCGCGGCTCAATGGTTGGACCTTTGTCGATATCGACGGCGTGGACGTAGGCAGCTATGTCGAGCAGGCAATGGCGACCGTCGCGCGAGAGCTGGAACTGCCCGCGGGTTACTCCGTAACCTGGTCTGGCCAGTATGAGTATATGCTGCGGGCTAAGGAAAAGCTGACCTATGTGGTGCCACTGACTTTGGCTATTATCATCGTGCTGCTGTACATGAATTTCCGGAGCATTGCTGAGGTTGCCATAATTTTAGGTACCTTGCCGCTCGCTGTAGTTGGGTCCATTTGGCTGATGTACCTTCTGAATTACAATTTTTCTGTAGCTGTGGCGGTTGGGTTTATTGCTCTTGCCGGTGTCACGGTGGAGATCGGCGTCATTATGCTGACCTACCTTAACCAGTCGTATACTCAACTTTTGAGTGATGGCGAAGAACTAAAGGCGCCGCTACGGAAGGAGGAGCTATCCGAGGCGGTGATACGTGGGGCTGGACTACGTGTTAGGCCGGTCATGATGACTGCGGTGTCCACTATTGCTGGGTTGCTGCCCATTATGTTTAGCTCTGGCACTGGTGCAGAAGTTGTTAGCCGAATTGCGGCTCCAATGGTAGGCGGCATGGTAAGTGCGCTTATTCTGACCCTGCTGGTACTGCCGGCTGTATACTACTTGTGGCGTGAGCATTCTTTGAGATCCTGATGGTCGTGTGTACACCAAGCTGTAGTTGGCCTCGTGCGCGGGAAGTGAAACCTGTGCCGGGTTCAGCCTGGTTACACTTCCCGCGCGTCATCGGTCTGATTAGCGCCCAGCTCAGATTGCCTCGCAATAGGTATTTTTCGGGGTGTTCACCAGAGCTACACACACCGCATTTGATGGTGGTGAGGACGTTTGGGGCTGTAGCTCCTAGTCGTTTGAGACAACATGTTAGTAGACGACAAATGTGGCTTCCGTGTTAGAATACTTGGGTTTTTTTGAGCCCCTGCGCGCGGAGTTCCACGCTTGGCTCTCCGATCCACTTGACTAAGGTCTGCCATGACCCGTACCGCTTCGATTACAGTTGCTTTGTGGTGGCGCTTCCAATAGGGAGCGGCTCGTCGTTGCGGTTTCGACCGCGCCTTGCCGCCGAACCGGTGGTCAAGGTATAGCAGATGACTCTCCGGCACGGCGGCTCCAAGACCTAAGGAGATTGCCCGGTGCCACTTACATTACTTGTCCTTTATCAGAGCATGCGGCGTGTAGCTGGGTTGCATCAGACGGTTGTGCTTGCCATTGGCTTTAGATCCTGGGTTACCAGTACTGTGTTTTGCTTGCAGAGTGAAGTTCGCCGTCTGTACTTCGGGGCTGCCTGCGAGGTGATTTCCGGGTATTGTCTGCGGGAATCCAAAGTCAATGTGTATAATGGAGTGTATAACAAGATGGCAGTATCTCCTATAAAATCAATTAAATCAAGGAGTTATAATGCCTAAAATCCTGATGATCGATAATTACGACTCCTTCACCTACAACGTGGTCCAGTACCTCGGTGAGCTGAAGGCGGACGTGCAGGTATTTCGCAACGATGAAATCACCATTGCCGAGGTGGAAGCCCTGGCGCCGGAAAAAATCGTGATCTCTCCCGGCCCCTGTACTCCCAATGAAGCGGGTATTTCTGTGGCGCTGGTAAAAACCTTTGCCGGGAAAATTCCAATTTTGGGTATCTGTCTGGGCCATCAGAGTATTGGCCAGGCTTTTGGTGCCAGAGTGGTGCGTGCGCGACAGGTGATGCACGGTAAAACCTCGTCTATTTACCATGCGGACACCGGGGTATTTCGGGGCCTGTCCAATCCTCTCGAGGCCACGCGCTACCACTCGCTGGTGGTGGAGCGCGAGACGCTGCCGGATTGCTTCGAGATTACTGCGTGGACGCGGACCGAAGATGGGCAGGAGGATGAAATCATGGGGCTGCGACACCGCGACTATGCACTGGAAGGGGTGCAGTTCCATCCGGAATCCATTCTCACCGAGCACGGTCACGACCTGCTGCAAAACTTTCTCCGGGGCTGACAGAAGATGGATATACAGCAAGCCATAGCCAGTATCCTTGAGCGTCGGGATCTCGATAGCGGCGAGATGCGAGCGGTGATGCAGCAGATCATGACCGGTGGTGCCACGGCCGCTCAAATCGGCGGTTTTCTGGTGGGACTGCGCATGAAAGGGGAGTCGGTTGCAGAAATAACCGGCGCTGCGCAGGTGATGCGTGAGCTGGCAACGCCGGTTGCGATAACCGGTGATTTTCTTGTCGATATTGTCGGCACCGGCGGCGACAGTGCCGGCATCTTCAACGTGTCCACCGCCAGCAGTTTTGTGGCGGCGGCGGCCGGTGCGCGGGTGGCCAAGCATGGCAACCGCTCGGTGAGCAGCAAAAGCGGCAGCGCCGATCTGCTGGAGTGTGCGGGGGTGCAACTTGACCTCTCGCCCGAGCAAGTGGCGCTCTGTGTGGAAGAGGTTGGCATTGGTTTTATGTTTGCGGTGAACCACCACAGTGCCATGAAGCATGCCATTGGTCCCAGGCGTGAGCTTGGCGTGAGGACGGTATTCAATCTGCTCGGCCCTCTGACCAATCCGGCCAGGGTGCCGAATATGCTGTTGGGTGTGTACGACCGCCATTGGTTGAAACCGTTGGCTGAGGTAATGCGTGAACTGGGTGCCAGGCATGTGCTGGTGGTTCATGCTGAAGACGGACTCGATGAAATCAGTATTGCCGCCGATACCCTGGTGGCCGAGTTGAAGGATGGTGAGATTGTCGAATACGGGATCGGCCCGGAGGATTTCGGTTTGCAGCGAGGCTCATTGGACAGTCTGAAGGTCAACGATGCCAAAGACAGTCTGGACATGGTGAAATCTGCATTATCCAAAAAAGGTGGGGTTGCATCCGATATGGTGGCCCTGAATGCCGGTGCGGCACTTTATGTGGCGGGAGTCGCCGCAGACCTGGCGGAAGGTGTCAGTCTGGCACAGGACGCCCTCGGCAGCGGCCTGGCAAGAGCAAAGATGGATGATCTTGCAGCCTTCACCCGCTGCCTAAAGGAGCTGGATAGATGATGAGCCCCGCTGTCGATACACCGACTGTGTTGAAAAAAATTCTCGATCACAAGATCGAGTCGGTCGCTCGTCGCAAGGCGAATGTTTCAATGGCCGAGCTCAGAGAGCAGTGCCGGGAGCCGCGTGAAATTCGCGGTTTCTCCGCTGCGCTGCGACGCAAGCTTGACCAGGAGCTTGCAGCGGTGGTTGCCGAGGTAAAGAAGGCCTCTCCCAGCAAGGGTCTTATCAGGGAAGATTTCGACCCGGTGAGCATTGCGCGAAGTTATGAAAAAGGCGGGGCAGCCTGTCTTTCGGTGCTTACAGAGGAGGCTTTTTTTCTCGGTGCCGACGAGTATCTCAAGATGGCCCGGGAGGCCACCCGCTTGCCGGTACTGCGCAAGGACTTTGTCGTTGACCCCTATCAGGTCTACGAGTCCTATGTGCTCGGTGCCGATTGTATTCTGCTGATTGTCGCCGCGCTTGAGCAGCCCTTGATGGAAGAGTTGCACGGCATTGCTGTGGAATTGGGCATGGACGTACTGGTTGAGGTACACAATGCGGCGGAGCTCGATCGGGGACTATTGATTGAGAACCCCATGATCGGCATCAATAACCGCGATCTGAAAACATTTGAGACGACCCTTGAGACCACTTTTCAGTTGCTGGAAAAAATTCCCGACGACCGTATTGTGATCACGGAAAGCGGGATTGTCTCTATTGATGATATAGCTGCCATGCGAGGGCATAACGTCAATGCCTTTCTGATAGGTGAGACGTTTATGCGTGCCGGGGAGCCGGGCCTGAAATTACTGGAAATGTTTAATTAGGGCTCAGTGCAGTCACCAGGGTTGTTTCTGGTGTTGCTCGATGCCTTCCGGAATCTGGTACCAGTCCTGTTTTTCACTTGTCCAGACATGCATAACGGGTTGGATTATGCGGGTGTCGGACAGGGTTCCCGGCTTCAACTTGATGATGTCCGGTTGCGCCGGATTGAAATGATAGATGCGGTTGCCACAATTCGGGCAAAAGGTTGCGCAATTTCGATTGCCGTTTTCCGCCAACCGCTCCCAGGCTTGCATTTCCCCATTAATCCTTAAATCGTCCCGCTTCACCATCGCCGTGATACTGAAGGCGCTGGTGGAAAGCTTCTGGCATTCCCGGCAATGGCAAATGATCACCTTGATGGGTGCTGCCAGCAGTTCATAGGTGACTTTTCCACACTGGCATGAGCCGGGAACTGGATAGCGGATATCAGTATTTTCCATTGGCTTTCCTTGTATCTGTCGGTGACAGTTTAAGGGAGGCTGGGGCTCTGTCAGGGCCAAGAGGTAACGAGCAGTGTTAGACCGGGGGAGCGCCAGGAAGTCCTCCGGTAAAATTTTTTCATGCAACCAGCTAGCCGGTTTTAGCGGGTGCCAAACACGACCATGGTTTTGCCTTTCACCGACACCAATCCCTGGTCTTCAAGGGTTTTCAGTACCCGGCCAACCATTTCCCGGGAGCAGCCCACAATTCTTCCAATTTCCTGGCGAGTGATCTTGATCTGCATGCCATTGGGGTGGGTCATGGCATCGGGCTCCTTGCACAGATCCAGTAGTGTGCGTGCCACGCGACCGGTAACATCCAGAAAGGCGAGATCGCCCACTTTACGGGTGGTATCGCGCAGGCGCTTGGCCAGTTGTACGCCGATGGCAAACAGAAATTCCGGGTGCTGCCTGGACAGCTCCTGAAACTTGCCGTAACTGATTTCACCGACCTCGCATTCTGTTTTGGCGCGAATCCAGGCACTTCGATCCGGCTGCTTGAATAGTCCCATTTCACCAAAAAAATCACCTTCATTGAGGTAGGCCACAATCATCTCGCGACCATCGTCGTCTTCAATCAGGACGGTGACAGAACCCTTGACGATGTAGGAGAGGGTATCGCCCTCATCGCCGGCGTAGATGATGGTGCTTTTTGCTGGATATTTTCTGCGGTGGCAGTGAGCGAGGAACTCTTCCGCGTTTGGCATGTGGGGTGTGATGGGTGCAGGAGCCAACTTGGTTTCCTCCTCAGGGTGAGGTTTTTCGAACAGAGCACCCATTATGGGCACAAACGCCTCGCTGTCCAAGTTAGAATTTATCATCACCCGTTGCTCCTCATTGCGAAACGCATGTGCGTCAAGTCAGGTAATTCTAGGGGTAAAGGCACATCAATTATGTTAGCCTTTTGGCACTTTTTGGATTGAGTATCGTCATGAAAGCAAAAGTCATCTGGGGTGGTGATGTAAAATTCACCGCAGAAACAGAGTCAGGTCATCAGGTCGTGATGGATGGCCCGCCGGATCACGGTGGCACGAATCAGGGCGCCCGCCCCATGGAGATGGTCCTCTGTGGTATGGGGGGGTGTTCATCGTTTGATGTGGTGCATATTCTCAAGAAGAGCCGTCAGGATGTGACGGGTTGTGTGGCAGAAATTGATGCGCAGCGCGCGGATACAGTACCCGCAGTTTTCACCAGCATACACATCCACTTCGTGGTCACCGGTCGGGGTCTGAAAGACAATCTGGTGAGTAATGCGGTAAAACTGTCCGCAGAGAAATACTGCTCCGCGTCTATCATGTTGACCAGAGGCGGCGTCGAAATCACCCACAGTTACGAAATCCATTCTGCCTGACATCCGCCAAAGACTTTCCGCCTGTTGAATGTGAGCTCCCCGGGTCCGCGGGGCGGTTTTCTGCGCGCAAAAAAAAGGGCAGCGGTGCTGCCCAAGGGATTTAAATAGGAGGGAGATAAAGTATCAATGGATTGTTTGAAAAGCCAATCTTGTCTGACAAACAATGGGCTAACTATAGTTCGCGCCAGATCATGATTGAAATGTATTAAATTTATCTAACTCATTCCCTGTGTTTATTTATGCTGTGCACACAAAAAAACAGGCAACTTGCGTTGCCTGAAAAAGATATAGAGGGAGTAAGAGAACTACACTTGAATGACCTGATAATTCAATACTGGGAGTATTTCACTCATCCGGTACATTCACGGGGCTTTGGGTTCAGCGACACCAGGTAACCAGTGAGGGGGTGTCGCTTGGTGGAAACCACTCCTTGACCCCGCTTGGTACAGTGTCAATATAGTCATTGACTTACTATGACTCAAATGTATTAAGATAATGTTATTCATAATCTATAGGAATGTTTTTTGTGGATACCAAAATTCTGTCCCGGGTTGATTTGAACTTGCTGGTGGCTCTGCAGGTGTTGCTGGAAGAGCGCAGTGTGACGCGGGCCGCGGAGCGACTGTTCATCACCCAGCCGGCCATGAGTAAAACCCTTCAGCGCCTCAGGGACCTGTTCGATGACCCGCTGTTTATCCGCAGTGGGCGGGGGCTGATCCCAACGCCCAGAACCAATGAGCTGGCTGCCCACCTGCCGACACTGTTGGCCGGCGTGTCAGATTTGGTGGCCAGCAGCAAATTTGATCCGCTGACTTACGAGGGGGAAATTTGCATCATGACGGCAGAGTTTATCGCGGTGCAGGTGGTGCCCACCCTCACCCAGAGAATAATCAGGGAAGCGCCGAGAATGTCGTTGACGCTGACCAGTGAAGCGGAGGAGGAAGGTCGTGCGCTGGAGGACGGGGATCTGGACTTTGCCATCGAAATTGCCCGCCCCTACGGGAGTGAATATCACGTGACGCCGTTGGGCAGTTTTACGCCAGCGGTGTGGATGCGTGCCGAGCATCCGCTTGCCAAAAAGGACAAGTTGACCCTGGTGGAAATGCTTGAATACCCGTTTATTCAGTATTATCTGTTGCTGACGGGTCCCATATCGGCCAGTGCAGAGAGCCGGTTTGATCGGGAGTTGGCGAAACATGGTTTGAAGCGACAGAAAACTCTGGTCACCACCCAGTTGATGACGGCCATGGATGCCCTGTGGCATACCGATTGCCTGATGATGGCCACCATGCACGACCTGAAAATCGAGAGTGAGTCATACGGTATTGTGCGTAAACCCTACCCGGAAGAACTGGAGTTTGATAATACCGTTCCGGTGGTATTGGTGCAGCATGTCAGGACCATCAAGTCGCCGGCTCACCAATGGGTCAAAGATCAGATTATTGGCATTGTTCAGGACATCAAGGAGCAGGCTCGACAGGCAGTCCGCGCCCGCTGATTAAATATGGTAGCTGGTTTTGGTCATGGCGCCGGAGATCAGCGTCATCAAGCCCTTCACTGGTGAGGGAAATTCCAGGCCGCCGGCCTCCTTCGCCACCGCCGCATGTTTGCCCTCATCTTCCAGCATTTTCTGCACAATGGCGCGGCTTTTGGTGTCGTTTTCCGGCAGTATTTCCAGATGATTTTCGAGGTGTTGACAGACTTGCTGTTCGGTGGCTGACACAAAGCCGAGGCTGAGTTTGTCACTGACCAGCCCGGTAGTGGCCCCGATGCCAAAAGACAGGCCGTACCAAATTGGGTTCAACAGGCTGGTGTGTCCACCCAACTGCTTGAGCCGGTCCTGGCACCAGGCCAGATGATCAATTTCCTCATCGGCAGCCTGTTCCATCTCAGTGCGAACCGAGGTGAGTTTTGCTGTCAGTGCCTGTCCCTGGTAAAGCGCCTGGGCACAGACCTCTCCTGTGTGGTTGACCCGCATCAGACCTATTGCGTGCCGCTTTTCACGCTCATCCAGCGTGTGCTCCTCGACGGTTTTTCCCGGTGACAGGCGGGCCGGCGCCGGAGGCTCGGCTGCCAGGGTGCGCAGGGCACGGTCTACCTGAAGAAGAAGTCCATCGAGCTTGGTAAGCTGCCTTGTGTGCACGGTTTTGCCCTAAACTGTTGGTGGTGACAAGATTGTAGCAAAATCATCCGTCAACACACGAGGGTAATAGATGATAGACCATCCACAGCAATTTCTCGGTTACGGTATTTACTGTATCGACGCGCAATACGTGAGGCCGGGACAAGCCTGTTGTTATCTGCTGGTGGATGACGGCGAGGTGGCGATTATTGAAACCGGTACCAGTCACACCGTGAGTGCTATCAGTGAGGCACTGGATTCATTGGGTCTGACGGCAGCGGCCGTTCGCTACGTGATTCCCACCCATGTGCACCTCGACCACGCTGGTGGTGCCGGATTGCTAATGCAGCGTTACCCCGATGCCCAGCTGGTTGTTCATCCCCGCGGCGCTCGTCATCTGGCGGATCCCACAAAACTGATAGCGGGTGTTATCGCGGTCTACGGGGAGTCGGCCTACCGGTCACTGTATGGCGAGCTTGTGGCTGTGCCTGAAGAACGCATTATCAGCGCCGAGGACGGGTTGCGACTGAATCTGGGTGGGCGCACACTGGAGTTTCGTCATACCCCGGGACATGCCGAGCACCATTGTTGTGTTTGGGATAAGGTCAGTGGCGGCTGGTTTACCGGAGACACTTTCGGCCTCGCTTATCTGACCCCGGCGCTGGGGGGTGACCGGTTTATCATGCCCACCACGACACCTGTGCAATTTGCGCCTGAGCGGCTGCTCAGCTCGCTGGACTTGCTGATGAGCTATCGGCCCCGGCGGGTTTATCTCACCCATTACAGCCTACTGGATGAACCTGAAAATTACGTGATGTTGTTGCGCGAGCAAATAAACGCCTGGTGTGACATGGCGCTGTCCCTGGAGGCTGGACCAGAGCGGGAGAGCACGATTTACAAGCGGATAACAGAGCTCACACTGACACGGATAAAGGCTCGCTGGCCGGATGCCGACATGGCGTTGATTGAGCAGGATCTTGAAATGGATCTTGAACTGAATGCCCAGGGCCTTGAGGTCTGGTTGCGACGTCAGCAGCAGTAGCTAGGCCTTCTCCCGTGCGATCGCCCGATAGCCAATATCGTGGCGAAAATAGACATCATCCCAACAAATCTGCTCTGCCAGCTGGTAGGCCCGCTGCTGGGCTTCAGAGACCGTATTGCCCAGACCGACGGCGCAGAGCACTCGCCCGCCGTTGGTGGCAACCCGCCCATCAACCTCTCTGGTCCCCGCGTGAAAAACCTTGCTGTCTTCTGTGCCGGAAGCGGGAAGCCCTGAGATGACATCACCCTTGCGGTAGTCATTTGGGTAGCCTCCCGCCGCCAATACGACACCCAGCGCAGCCCGGGGGTCCCAATCAACGGTGCAGTGGTGAAGCGTCTTGTCCAGTGCCGCAGTGCAGAGTGCCACCAGATCGGATTTTAGCCGCATCATGATCGGCTGGGTTTCCGGATCGCCAAAGCGGCAGTTGTACTCGATCACCTTGGGGGTGCTGTCGGGCATGATCATCAGCCCGGCATACAGGAAACCGGTGTAACGGTTACCCTCTGCCGCCATCCCCTGCACGGTGGGCTGAATCACCTCGGCCATGACGCGCTCGTGAATTTCGGGGGTCACCACCGGTGCCGGGGAGTAAGCCCCCATACCGCCGGTATTCGGTCCCCGGTCGCCGTCATCCCGTGCCTTGTGATCCTGCGACGTCGCCATTGGCAGGATATGTTCCCCGTCCACCATGACAATAAAGCTGGCTTCCTCGCCGGCCAGAAACTCTTCGATCACCACCCGATGGCCGGCATCGCCGAAGGCGTTACCCGCCAGCATATCGTGCACGGCGTTTTCGGCTTCCTCCAGGGTTGTGGCGACAATCACCCCTTTGCCCGCGGCCAGGCCATCGGCCTTGATGACAATGGGGGCCCCTTTCTCGCGCAGGTAGGCGAGCGCCGGTTCGATCTCAGTGAAATTCTGGTATTCCGCAGTGGGGATGTTGTGGCGCGCCAGGAAGTCCTTGGTAAACGCCTTGGAACCTTCCAGCTGCGCTGCCCCTTTCGAGGGGCCAAAGGCCCGCAGACCGCGACCGGCGAAAAAATCCACAATGCCATCCACCAGTGGCTGTTCCGGGCCGACGATGGTCAGGGCGACGTTATTCTGCTGGGCAAAATCTGCCAGTGCTGCAAAGTCGTTGACATCGATAGCGATGTTCCGGACACACGGTTCCAGCGCTGTGCCCGCATTGCCCGGTGCCACGAAAACCCTTTCCACACCCTGGCCCTGGGCTGCTTTCCACGCCAGTGCGTGTTCCCGTCCGCCGGAGCCTATTACCAGAATATTCATGCGTAATTCTCTTGCCTTAAATGACAGCGGCGATTGTGCTGGCAGGGCACAAGCGCCGCAAAATCAACGCGATAGGAACAACGTTGTCGTGCATTATCAGTGACGGAAGTGCCGCATACCCGTAAACACCATGGCCATGCCGTGTTCGTTGGCGGCGGCGATGACTTCCTCGTCGCGGATCGAGCCACCGGGCTGGATTACGCAACTGATGCCCACCGTGGCGGCGTTATCGATACCATCCCGGAACGGGAAGAAGGCGTCGGAGGCCATGATTGCCCCCTTCACTTCCAGTCCCGCGTGCTCCGCCTTGATGGCGGCGATACGGGCGGAGTTGATGCGGCTCATCTGGCCCGCCCCGACACCGATCGTCTGGTTGTTTTTTGCGTAGACGATGGCGTTGGATTTCACCATTTTGGCTACCTTCCAGGCGAACAGCAGGTCTGCCAGCTCGTCATCCGTGGGTTTCCGGTCGGTGACCACTTTCAGGTCGGCGGCGGAGACCATGCCGTTATCTCGATCCTGTACCAGCAGGCCGCCATTGACCCGTTTGAAGTCAAAGTCCTGTGGGCGGGATTTGCCCCATTGGCCACATGCCAGCAGCCGCACGTTTTTCTTGCTGCTGACTGCGGTCACTGCCGCATCAGAGACACTGGGAGCGATGATTACTTCCACGAACTGTTTTTCGCAGATGGCTTCGGCGGTGGCCGCATCCAGCTCGCGGTTGAAGGCGATAATGCCACCGAAGGCGGATTCCGGGTCAGTGGCAAAGGCCAGGTCATAGGCGGTCCCGATATCCACTGCCACGGCCACGCCGCAGGGATTGGCGTGCTTGACGATCACGCAGGCGGGCTGGTCGAATTGCTTGACGCACTCCAGGGCTGCGTCGGTGTCGGCGATATTGTTGTAGGACAGCTCCTTGCCCTGCAATTGACGGGCGGTGGCGACACTGGCCTCCGCCGGACTGGCTTCTACGTAAAAGGCCGCCTTCTGATGTGGATTCTCGCCGTAACGCATTTCCTGGATTTTCAGGAACTGGGTGTTGAAGGTGTCGGGGAAGTCGCGTTTCTCGTTGGTGTCCGGCGCAAAATTGAAAGGGCGGGCGCCAAAGTGGTTGGCGATCATGCCGTCGTAGGCGGCAGTGTGCTCAAAGGCTTTGACCATCAGGGTGTAGCGGGTGTCATAACTGAGTTGGCCTCCGTTGGCCTGCATTTCATCCAGTACTGCGCTGTAGTCGTCGGCATTGACCACAATGGCGACATCCTTATGGTTTTTGGCGGCGGAGCGAACCATGGTGGGGCCGCCGATATCGATATTTTCAATGGCGGTTGGCAGGTCGCAGTTGGGATCGGCCACGGTGGCGGCGAAGGGGTAGAGGTTTACCACCACCATGTCGATGGGCAGGATGCCGTGTTCACCCATGACGCCGTCATCGGTGCCGCGACGACCGAGGATGCCCCCGTGCACTTTGGGATGAAGGGTTTTGACTCGGCCGTCCATCATTTCCGGGAATCCGGTGTAATCCGAGACTTCCCTGACACTGATGCCGTTCTCGTTGAGCAGGCGGTAGGTGCCGCCCGTAGAGAGGACCTCGACGCCCTGATTGCTCAGTGCCCTGGCGAATTCAACAATGCCTGTCTTGTCAGAGACGCTGATCAGGGCGCGGGAAACTTTACGCAAGTCGCTCATATGGTCCTCAGTGTTGGTGTTTTATAGTAGATTGTATTGTTTGAGTTTTTTTCGCAGTGTGCCGCGGTTCAGGCCAAGCATTTCTGCCGCCTTGCTCTGGTTGTTGCGGGTATAGCTGAGCACCGCTTCAAGCAGGGGTTCCTCCACCTCCGTGAGTACCAGCTGATACAGATCATTGGTCGGCTGTCCGTCCAGATGCAGGAAATATTGTTGCAGTGCGGTTTCCACACAGAGACGCAGGGATTTGTGATGGTGTGTGGTATCCGATGGTTCGGCGCTTACCTCGGCCTGGATCGTAAATGTATCAATGGCGCTCATGCGGCTTGGTCCCAATTGTTCTGTCCTGCCAGGTAGGTGTGCAGGCGGTCTATTTGTTCGTTATGGTTGTCCAGCTGGTTGAAAGAGCGGCGAAAGGTGTCACCGCCGGGCAGGCGCTCAACGTACCAGCCCACATGCTTGCGGGCAATCCGGATCCCTGAATATTCCCCGTAGTGCGTGTGTATGGCGCGAATATGGTCAACCACCTGGGCAGCGAATTCCTGCCCGGAGAGGGGTTCAGGTAGCGAGCCGTATTCCAGATAGTGATTGATCTCACGAAATAGCCATGGGTTGCCCTGGGCGGCGCGGCCAATCATCACGGCGGCTGCACAGGTGTGGTCAAGCACGGCTTTGGCATCCTCCGCAGAACGGATATCACCGTTGGCGAATACCGGGATATCCACTGATTGCACCACTCCCGCGATTGTGTCGTATTCAGCGTGGCCGTTGAAGCGACAGGCGCGGGTGCGTCCGTGGACAGCGAGCGCCTGGATACCGCAATTCTCGGCAATTCTGGCGATGTTGAGCGCGTTGCGATTCTGGCTGTCCCAGCCGGTGCGGATTTTCAGTGTGACGGGAATGTCGACGGCCCCGACCACGGCGGAGAGAATAGCTGCCACCAGTTTCTCATCTTGGAGCAATGCCGATCCGGCTGCCCGTTTGCAGACTTTTTTGGCGGGGCAACCCATATTGATATCGATGATCTCGGCACCGAGCTCCCTGTTCTGTCGGGCGGCATCCGCCATGAGGGTCGGGATACTGCCGGCAATCTGTACGGATCTGGGCGAGAGCTCATCCTTGTGGACCAGCCGCTGGCGGCTCTTCCGGGTGTGCCAAAGGCGGGTATCAGAGGTGATCATCTCGGACACGGCCATGCCAGCACCCTGTGCTCGACAGAGCCGGCGAAATGGCAAATCCGTCACGCCGGCCATGGGTGCCAGTATGGTTCGTGATGCCAGCGCATGATGACCAATCTTCACCAAGTCGGGTTGCCTCAATCTAAGCTCGGAAAAAACGGGGTGTTGATGATACCCGCTCTTGGCCGGCGGAATAAAGATTATTTGGGAATGAATAGCAGATAACTGACGGCGTCTTGTCCGGGATCAACCAGCTCCAGCCTAAGCCTCACCGGCTGTCTGGCGGGCATCATGGTCATATCGGCCAGATCACCGTGCAGGTATTCCTTGGGCTGAAAAAGCCGCTGGGCAAGGATTTCCCCCTGCAGGTTTTCGAACCTTAGCAGCAGCGCCGGGAAGGGTTGTGCAAAACTGGCCTCATTGACCAGGACGGCATCCACGTTCAGGGCATCGGGTATTTCCGGGTGGCTGTAGACCATTAACTGATCGCTGCTGATTTTGTTCAGATCCTGCAGGGGTGACAGTTTACAGCCCGCCACCTCGCAATAGCGGCCTATCCATTGCCGGTGGCTCGGGTCCGCGCCAATCACGTCGGCGAAAAAATACAGGTACTGGGCTGCCAGCAGGGCAACAGCCAACAGGGAAAGTGATAGCCACAGCCAGGTTTTCTGCCGGGGTCTGGCGGGGGGGTAAAAGAGAGTGGTCTCGCTCTGTTGCTGCGCTGAGCTGTCCTCTGCCAACGCCTGTGGCGAGCTTTCACGCACTGTTGGTGAGTCATCTTCGGGCTGCTGAGTAGAGTCGGCTGTTGCGGGGTCGGGCCAGTGAATATCGATTTGTTCTGGTAGTCTTGCCTCGGTGACTGTTTCAGCTTCAGGCTCACCCTGTTCCTGTTCCTGTTCCTGTTCCTGTTCCTGTTCCTGTTCCTGTTCCTGTTC